>Ga0314774_1000035_pt1 | contig 129778 bp, 126 predicted proteins | sample MetaGCBIA2018_FD_204515 | JGI IMG/M metagenome (GOLD analysis project Ga0314774, IMG submission 204515) | Cryopeg brine microbial communities from Beaufort Sea near Barrow, Alaska, United States - CBIA 2018 | ecosystem: Environmental > Aquatic > Marine > Coastal | place: USA: Alaska... | reverse complement strand
TAATCGCAGCGATTGAACACACTTTTTCTATTTGCTCTTTAAGTCCCTTTTGATTCCCTTTTACCATCAGTACATAGTCGGCCTGCTTATCCCTGATGGCGTGGGCTATGTTTTTTTGGCATCCCATGGCATCCAGGGTAACGACACATCCCTTCAACCCCAGAAGCTCAAGAAGTTGTGGAATGGCTGATCTCATTGCTCTTGGAGTCTACAGCCACTTGCCCCAGACACAGTCCGTTAGCAGAGGCAAAAGCGGAGACCACATGGAAAGCTGATTTCCCCGCTGTTTTATCAGCAGAGCGACAAATTGTCTTCCCATCAACAGCAATCACCTCCCCTGAAGTGAGCTGGGCAATAGAATCTACCCAAGAGACAAAACACCTGTTGAAGACTTCTGGATCAAGTGCGGAGAAAACTCTGCCCAGCACATCATGAGAGGGCGTTCGGTGCGGATAGGGATACCATTTTTTTAACCAGTCCAGCTTGGAACGGCCAAAAAGGCTAATTGAGGTCCAACTATCTGCGCCACTGACGACTGCGAATATACTGAGAAACAAAATTTCTTCTAGAGGATAAAGATGGTTGCCTTTGACGGTGAGACGGGGATCTTTCAAGTCTTTAAAAAAATGGGGGAAAGCCGGGTGGGTTTTTGGGGCGCTGTAGCACCTGGGTATTTTTTTTACCCTCTCAAAAATATACCTAAATTAACTCACTAACGAAAGGGGTTTAAAAGCGATTTCCCTGCGCTGCTAGTTGGAATTGCGAATCCTTATTGCTAGTTTTTTTATCTTATAAAAACCTAGCGTTTGGTAAGTGTTTACGGATTGCAAATCGTAGGATGTGATCTTTCAATTACAAATAGCGAGCAGCGGTTAGAAACAAAAAAAACCGACTCTCTCAAGTCGGTTTCTAAATATTAAATATGTACAAAATAACCAAATTACCGGATGACTCTGTCGTTTAGGTACTTCTGTCTTCGGTCTTCCAACTATTTTACCCATTCATACTGATCAAGAACTCAGCATTGTCACGGGTTCCTTTCATTCTGTTCAAAAGGAATTCCATAGACTCCTGTGAGTTCATGTCGCTCATCAGCTTACGAAGGATCCAAACGCGTTGCATCTCTTCCTTGTCCATCAACAGATCCTCCCGACGAGTACCTGAGTTAAGCACATCGATGGAAGGATAGATTCTTCTGTTGGCAAGCTTACGATCCAGCGCAAGCTCCATGTTTCCTGTTCCTTTGAATTCCTCAAAGATTACCTCATCCATTTTGGAACCTGTCTCTACCAATGCGGTAGCGATGATGGTCAAAGAACCGCCGTTCTCTACATTACGTGCTGCTCCGAAGAAACGCTTTGGCTTATGAAGTGCATTTGCATCTACACCACCAGAAAGTATTTTTCCAGAACTTGGCACTACAGTATTATGAGCTCGGGCTAGTCTGGTGATGGAATCCAAAAGAATTACAACATCATGACCTACTTCGACCATACGTTTGGCTTTTTCCAACACAATGTTGGAAACCTTCACATGTCTGTCTGCTGTCTCGTCAAATGTGGAGGAGATAACCTCTGCATTTACCGAACGAGCCATATCCGTTACTTCCTCAGGTCGCTCGTCGATCAGCAAGATCATCAGGTGAACCTCGGGGTGATTTATGGTGATCGCATTTGCGATCTGCTGCAGCAATACGGTTTTACCGGTTTTTGGCTGAGCTACAATCATACCTCTTTGGCCTTTTCCGATAGGAGCAAACAGATCTACGACCCGTGTTGAAAATTTATCTCCAGTAGTAGATAGATTTAATCTTTCCTGAGGGAAAAGTGGGGTTAGGTATTCAAAAGGAACACGGTCTCTGATTTCATCCGTAGTCTTACCGTTGACCGTAGCTATCTTCAAAAGAGCGAAATATTTCTCACCTTCTTTTGGAGGACGAATAGATCCTTTGATATGATCTCCGGTTTTCAAGCCGAAAAGTTTCACTTGGCTTGGGGATACGTAGATATCATCCGGAGACGCGAGGTAGTTGTAATCCAATGAGCGTAGGAAGCCGTAGCCTTCTTGCATCATTTCTAATACGCCTTCATTATCGATGACTCCGTCAAACTCACGTGGATTCACGCCATGACGCCTGCGATTAGAAGGAGGAAGAGTTTCGGCTGCCGGAGCCATTACTTCATCCTGAGATTTGAAATTTTTTCTTTTTGGAAGATCTACTTCCTGCTCAGGTCTGGCTTTTGGGGCAGGTTTCTCCTGAGTTTCCGGTTGAGCATCAGAGGTGTTAGTTTCGGCTTCTTCAAAAACCTTTTTTCTAGGTCTAAAGGTTTTTGGTTCTTCGGAAGCTTCTTCGCTTTTAGGCTGTGGACGGGGAAGAGGTTTTCTTGCTGTCCTTTCGGGCTTTTCTGAGGGAGTGTCTGTGTTGGCCTTCGATTCTAATTTAGGCTCCTTTTCCTTCGCAGGAACTTCCTTTGCAGGAACTTCTTTTGGAGTCTCTACTTGAATGGCTTGAGCTACTTCTGGAACCTCCGTCACGTTTTGCCTCTTGAATTTCGGTTTGTATTCCGGTTCTTCAGTTGGAGACGGTTTGGCAGGTTTCGGCTTTTCCACCGGTAGTTCCGGAGTTTGCTCAGTAGCTTCTACTGTTGAAGGTTTCTTTTTAGGGAGGGCTTTTTCTGGGGTGATAGCCTGCTGGTCAAGGATGGCATAGACGAGTTCGTCTTTCTTGAGAGATTTGTGGTTTTTGACACCTAGCTCCTCAGCGATTTCCTTCAGTTCAGACAGTAATCTGACTCTGAGTTCTTCTATGTTGTACATAAAGAGGGTATGAAATAAATAAAATGTGCAAATGTGGTGTATGAGATCGTGGATGATTTTCTGAGCAAAAAAGATCTGCAGGAAATAGATCAAGTCAAAGTGGGCTGACTTGCTCATTCACGGTTATGCCACAATATTAAGTTATGTCTTTGGATAATACAAATTATTGTTTTGTAATTATGAAATGAGGGCCATAAAATAGCCAAATGGAGGCACGGTGAGAGTTTGTTGCGGAATTAAATGGATGGTTTAAGCTGAGAAGCACTACGATTTGGGGTTTTATTGATTTTAAATTATTGGATATATCAGTGATGTTTCGGTTGGATATTTACCGTTAAAATTAGGGGTGGAGATTTTATCACAGCGCTGCACTGAGGTTTTAAATTGGATGTAGAGAGATTTGAATTCATATTGAAGGCCCAAAACGGTCGAGCTTTGAGAGAAACCTCAACTGCAAATTCAACTTTGTGTTAATTGTGGGAAAGAAATGGTTGATTAAAACCTTCGAGGATTGAGAAAAACCTCAAAGGTTATGGGGGGGGTGGGGTTTATCGAAGTGAAGTTAGCCATTGACCTGCCTTAACACAGCCAGTGATTTCCAATTTCCGGGATTATCCAAATGCTCACTGTAGAAGTCAAGTAAATGGTCTAATAGTTTTTGACGCAGGGATTTTTCTATTCTGGACTCATTGGCAAATGAATTAGCCATTAGCGATTCAAGGTAATTTTCTGCTTGTACGAGTTCGGTGATTGAGAAGGGTTGGGAGCGACTTTCAGAAAGAAAACCCAGAGCTTCTTCAGGTGCAAAACCTAGAAATCTGGCTTTCTCAATAAGAAATACGAGTGGAAATTGTCCCAGTAGCGCTGTCTTACTATCTAATTCTATGATGCATTCTTTCAGAAAATCAAATAAGGATTCGTTCTGGTAGTTTTCGTAGATTGATTTACTGATCACCTCCGTGATGAAAAGAGCAATTCCAATACGTGTAAAATCGAAAGGAATAAGCTGGTGCGCTCTGGCTAATTGGGCTTCTGAAATCCTCTGTAATCCTCCATTATCTTTATCATAAACCACTAAATCCAGCAAAGTAAGAGGTTGGTACAATGCAATTTTTGATTTGCCACCTTGAGAACGAACTCCATTTACCAGGTATGACTTTAAACCAAGTTCCCGGGTGAATATCTTAACGATAATGCTCGTTTCTTTGTATCGAATGGCATTGAGCACAATTCCCTCGGTTTTTTTGAGCATATTTTAAAATAGTGATTGCCTTCGGTGTCTTAGGAATTAGGAGGTGAATGGAGGTGATGACTACATAATTAGGATTCCATCATTTGACGTTAATTGCTCAATGGTAGTCATATTTTCTAATTCGTTATAGCGTAGGTTAGATTATTTGAGTAGGTAAGCCTGAGCGGATTCGAAGTCACTTTGAACAATACCTTAAATTATTGTTGTCAACTTCCAACTTCCCACTTTCTTTAATTCTTATCCTGATAAAAACACTTTCTGCATCTTGCTTCATAGCATTCTTTTTCGCCCAGAAGCACTTTTTCTTTGGCATCAGAAAGCCGAAAGGAAAAGGCGGCAAGATTACCGCATTTCATGCAGATAGCGTTTACCTTAGTGACATACTCTGCTATTGCCATCAACTTAGGGGTGGGCTCAAAAGGATTTCCTTCAAAATCCATGTCCAACCCTGCTACAATTACCCGCTTACCTTGTATCGCTAGTTTTTTGACTACCGGAATAATCTGATCATCAAAAAACTGAACCTCATCGATACCAACTACGTCGCAATCCCCACTTAAAAGTAAGATGTCTTCAGCAAAATTGACCGGAGTAGAGCGAATGGAAGTTTCATTGTGAGAAACTACGTCATGCTCATCGTAGCGCTTGTCTATGGCGGGCTTGAAAATCTCAACCTTTTGTTTAGCAATGCTAGCTCTTTTGAGCCTTCTGATTAATTCCTCAGTTTTACCAGAAAACATAGAACCGCAGATTACTTCGATATGTCCTGGTTGATCTGGGTTTTTTCTACGTCCAATGGAAGGCTCTATAAACATACTTTAACTTACTTGCTGTATTTCATGTGCGGAAACTTATTAATATTCCCCACTCTAACGGATATTTCTCCACCAAGTAAATCTGCCTGGCAGGCAAGCCTCTCATTTTCCTTTAGTCTTCCCAGTTGGCGAAAGTTTTCCTCAGCAGGAGTTAAAGGACTAAGATTTTCCTCACCTGCTTTCATAATGATCTTGCAGGTAGTGCAACGGCCTTTTTTGCCGCATGCATGCATCCAATCAGTACCGTTTTCATGAATTATTTCGATAACTTTACGAGGAACGATAAGGAAATCAATTCTCAGATTAAATAGGTTTTCTATGACTATTTGAGGCATTTATTCGTTGACTTTAAAAAACCACTATCCAATGACAGTTCAAATTAACAGCAATTATTTAGAAAAATACGCAAAAGACTATGCTGCTAAAGCAAGTGATCAGTATTTCTCTTCACGTCAATACATGACTGGACAGGATATTGTTCAACTCACCAACAGCACTCAGGTCAATTTTTTTATCATAAAGGGCCTTTTTGAACTTTGGCAGGTGGAGCTTGAGAAACTTAAAAGCAATCCCTATTTCGATTATCGTGATATCACTGTTCATGAATCTCTCACCCAATTCATGAATGTGCTTTCCCGCAGGATTAAAATCGAGCGCGAACACCTCGAACCTCTCTTAGAAAAAGCGGTGCAGCAGTCGGTAACTTTGGCCACAGATCCAGTTAGTTTCTATCAGAAGGAAATAGAAAGTGCTCCTGAAAATCAAATCAACAATTATCTCAAAGAGAATAAAAAATACTACAAATGGCATTCTCAGGCAATTCTGTTTTTAGTTGATAAAGCAGGGTTTGGCCATGACCAAAGCGCATATTTAAGGGCTATTGCAGCCAATTATCAAGCAATAAAGGATTCTTTAGAATCGGTAAATCTATTATTGGCTACACTTGGGGATATCAAACCATTTGATCTCGATTCCTATTTGGTGAAAAATGAGACAACAATATCAAATGAAATATCTCATCCTGAAATACAGGTAGAAGACAGCAATAGCTCATTTTTTGACCAGGTAGATCAAGATCTGCCTTCCGTGAGAACTCCTGAACCTACCAGACAGCCCAATCCAAAACCTGTTGTTGAAGAGCAGGTACAGCCCGTGATTGCTAATGGCGGAGGTACCTTGGATGTCGCCATGCTAAAAGCTAAGTTTGAGACACTTTCATACAAAGGAATGAAAGGTGTCAATGGAGAGTTGGTGGACAATGTGGCGATCAATCAACGCTTTATGTTTACAAAGGAGCTATTTGATGGAAATGCCGATCTTCTTCGACATGCGCTGAAGTCTATAGATAAGTGTAATTCCTTTGAACAAGCCATTGGATTGATCAATGCAAGATTTGCCCATGAACTGGGTTGGGCTGAGCAATCAGAGCCTGTTCATGAGTTCCTACAACTCATCTATAGAAAATTCGAGTCTTAAGTAGCCGGGTGGGTACTTCTCCTGAAATGGACCGGATTGAACGTTCCATTTCTGCTTCATAAAGCGTTTTATTTGAGATTTGTCGCATGTGCTTAATGTGCCGTTTGCATAGGAGATAGTTTAGTATTCACTTAAATATAGCGAAATAGCCACTTCCTTGTCGGGTGGGGTAGACGTCATTTGAATTAAGGATTCGAGGATTTTAGTCTATTTGCAGATACACCTATTAGGATTTATTTATTTCTGCGATTACATTGATTGCACTATAAAATTTTTTATCCTCCTCAGTTCGCATTATGCGTAAAAAGGTCTCCGATTTGAAAGACATCCCTTTTTTGGATACAGGAATCGATGCGGTGGACAATTACTGGTATTTAATTATTAACCAAAGAGACTTGATTATAGCCTCGGAAATCAAAGCTGGACTGGTGCTATCCTTTTATGGGCTGTTAATGAATGTTTTTTTCAATTTTACGATAGGCTAATTGAAATAGCCTCCAGCGATGTCATCTCCTATGGATTTATGGGGTTATGGTTCACCTTTAGTGTGATTTCTATTTACTATAGTTTCAGATGTTTCATGCCTCAAATAGAAACCAATTTTGATAAAAGTGTATTCTTTTTTGGGGACATTATTTCCAAATATGAACCTATCAAAGAATATGTAAAAGAGTTGGAAGACGTGAGTACTAACCGAAGACCACTTTTTGACCAACTTGGAGAACAGGTATACATAAATGAGAAAATCACAGCTGCCAAATTCAAGAATGTAAACCTCTCAGTGAGGTACTTATCTTTTAACATTGGTTTAGTATTTGTTTTTATATTGTACTATTCAATAAAATCTGGATTTTGATTAATCAGGTAGTTTTTTCATGAGAGGATACCGTAAACTCAGAAAAGAAGTCCTGAACAATTTGGAAGCAAACCTTCCTAAAGAGCTTACCTATCATGGGGTAGATCATACTTTGAGCGTACTCAAGGTCTGCAATCAATATATTCGGAGATCAAAGTTGCCTAAGGAAGATAGAACATTGCTTAGAGTGGGAGCTATTGTGCATGATATGGGCTTTTTGAAAGGCTCTGCCAATCATGAGGAGATCGGATCAGAAATGGCTGAAGTCAATCTGAAAAAGCTTGATGCTTCAGCAAAAGAAATCGCAGTAATTAAAGGATTGGTGATCCCCACCAAGATTCCTCAAAAACCTACAAATGAGCTAGAAAGAATCATTTGTGATGCAGACTTGGATTATTTGGGTAGAAGGGATTATCCGCAGATAAGTCAAAGATTGTTTGAAGAGCTGACAAACATGAAGGTCATCTCTACCGAAACGGAGGGGAAAGTATTACAGATCAATTTTTTGAAAGCTCATCAATTCCATACTCCCTTTGCTATCAAAAACCGTGAACCTCAGAAGCAAATTTGGCTCAACAAATTACTGAATTCCTAAATTTAAGCCATTCTTCCAAGTTGCAGTGCTCTTGAACTGTCCATTTTTATAAATATGAAGAGTAGCACGGTAAAAGACCACAATGAAGATCCACCATAACTAAAGAACGGTAATGGAATTCCAATCACAGGGAAAAGTCCGATGGTCATCGCAATATTGATCATAAAGTGGAACATCAGAATTGAAACCACGCAGTACCCATAGATCCTGCAGAAACGATTTTTTTGTCGCTCCGCCATAATTACCAATCTTGTGAGTAGCGTCACAAACAGTGCAATCACTACCAAACTACCCAGCCAACCAAACTCTTCTCCCAAGGTGCAAAAGATAAAGTCAGTATGCTGTTCCGGCACAAAATCGAACTTTGTTTGTGTTCCTTCCAGGTAACCTTTTCCCGAAAGCCCGCCTGAGCCAATTGCGATTTTTGATTGCGTGACGTTCCAACCTACACCTAATGGGTCTAGATTAGGGTTAAACAACACCATAATTCTGTTCTGCTGATGTTCTGGAAGTTTGGATACTACAAAATCCAAACTGTAAGTGAAAAGGATCAAGCCAACTCCAATAAGACTAAAGGCAATAATTCGCTGAGGAGTCTTCTTCCCCATCATAATCAAAATACCCATTACCACCACAATTGCACCCGCGAGGTAGAGGTTATTTTCTATTCCCAGAGCAAGTAGCACCAGCGCTATAAATCCAAATCCTAAAATGAAATACCATTGCGGTAGCCCCTCCCTGTAAAACATGATCAGCAAAGAAAAATAAACCATGGCTGTACCTGTATCTGGTTGGAGAATGATTAGGGCAACAGGCAAAAGTAGGACTGCAAAAGCTCGGAGTTGATAGGTTTTTTTGGATAGATCGAAGCTGGGTCTTTCCATGAATTTGGCTAAGGCAAGGGATGTTGCAAACTTGGCAAATTCTCCGGGTTGAAGTCTGAAGGATCCTATTTCAAACCATGCTCTTTGTCCATTGATTTCTTTACCCAAAAACGGGGTGACCAGAAGAAAGCCTATAAAAATTAGATATATAGGAATGGCGAGATTTTCAAAAAGACGATGATCTGCCGCCATGATGATTACTATCAGCCCTATAGCTGTACCGATCCAAACTAACTGTTTTCCCGAATTGATCGAAAAGTCAAAGATGCTTTTGTCTACCTGACCATCATAAACAGCTGCATAGATATTGAACCAGCCCAGCATGACCAACGTGAAATAGATCAATACGGAGATCCAATCCACCCGATTAATATTGATGTCTTTTTCGCGCATTAATTCATGAATTTCCCTTCGATGACATATTTCTCAAGTTCAGGCCTGTTGCTGAATCCTCTCAAATATTTTTCTATCATCAATGAAGCTGTACTAGCTGCGGCTCTACCTCCCCAACCAGCATTCTCTACATATACTGCGATTGCGATCTTTGGGTTATCCTTTGGGGCAAATGCTATAAAGACGGAATGATCTTCTCCGTGTGGGTTTTGGGCAGTCCCAGTCTTACCAGCCACTTTGATGTCCTTGATGATGGCTCGCTGGGCAGTGCCGTATAACGCCTGCACCATAGCATCTTGAACCATGTCAAAATGGTGAGCGTCAACACCTACGTCATGCTTTATAAGGTAATCTTCTGGGATTTGGTCACTATCACCGTCCAGGCCTTTTATCAAGTGAGGAGTATAATAATAACCTTTATTGGCAAAGATTGCGGCAAGATTAGCCATCTGGATTGGAGTTACGAGCAATTCTCCCTGACCAATGGAAAGTGAATAGATGGTCGAATATTTCCAGCGCCCATTTCCATAATAGTGATCATAATATTGACTATTGGGAACTAGCCCTTTTTTCTCATTGGGCATATCCACTCCCAACGTACCTCCTAAGCCAAATTTCAACACTCGCTCCCGCCAGGCATTTAGTCCAATTTCGGTATCCTTATACGTATTGCTAGATACTTCCTGATTTATTATCTGGCGAAAAGCCTGGTGGTAATATGGGTTACAAGAATTTCGAATTGCTCCAAATAAATTGAGCGGTGAAGGGTGATTGTGACATGCCACTAAAGATTTGTTGCATGCAAAAGTCGTTTCAGGGGTTAAAACACCTTCTTGTAATCCAATTAGACTTTGGACAATTTTGAATATTGAACCAGGCGGGTAAGTAGCCATAATTGGTCGGTTGAACAACGGCTTAGTCTCCAGATTGTTTAACGCTTGATAACTTTTACTAAACTCAGCACCTGTCAAGGTATTGGGATCGTAGAAGGGAGCTGAAATCATGGATAAAATTTCACCTGTTTTGGGCTCTATTGCCACCACAGATCCTGTTTTGCCATGCATCAGCATTTCTCCGTATTTCTGCAATTCAAGATCAATGGAGGAGGTAATGTTATGTCCTGCAACCGAAGCCGTGTCGTAATCACCATCTTTGAAAGGCCCCTTGTCCACGCCCCTTACATTCACCATTTTATACTTTACTCCTTTCACTCCCCGAAGCTCATCTTCATAGTAGCGCTCCATGCCACTTAGTCCGACATAATCCCCCTGAACATAATAATTAGAGCTGTCTCGCTCAAGCTGTCTGCTGTTGATCTCGCCAATATATCCCAAGGCATGAGAGGCAATAGGATTTGGATAGGATCTGATAGACCTAGTCATGATGAACAATCCCGGATAATCGATGAGATAATCCTGAATCCTTGCAAAATCTTTTGTAGAGATTTGCTTAATAAAAGTAGAAGGCTTTACATAAGAATAAGCCCGTGCAGCGGTGTAATATTCTATTAGATGTTCTTTGGTGATTCCAAAGAGCTCAAGAAACTTAGTTGTATCACTGACCGAAAATTCCTTTGGCACCAGCATCAGGTCAAAGATAGGATTGTTGTAAACCAAAAGTTTTCCGTTACGGTCGTAGACTAAACCACGGTAGGGATGATCTACGACACGCTGAATGGCATTTCGCTCCGCCTTTTTGAGGAAGCTATCATCCATCACCTGGATCAAGAATAGTTTGGTCAATAATACAGCGCCAATTATGAAAATAAAGACGATAATTATGATTGGACGTTGGTCGTTCATTGGATTCCTCTCTTTCTTTTGAAGAAGAGTAGTTGCACAATAATAGCCATTAGAACAGTAAAAATCGAGGAGAAAAGACTTTTATTAAATACACCAAATAAACCTCCTGTTCCCCACTGATCTGCAATGAAAAATGCGAGTGAAAATGCAAATGCCAAAGGCAGGGAATAGCTGATAAACCAGCCAATTCCCATATCATGCAGCGTGGGTTTGGTGGATTCATCATATCCGCCATTCGGACTTATGGACTTTATCCAATATGGTCTGAGAAAAGCGAGGAGTGTGGCAGCTGAAGCATTCAATCCCAACGTGTCGTAAAAGACATCAATGATTAAACCAATTCCGAAACTGATCAAAATCAGAGGAAAATGACGTATATTCACTGGAAAGCTTAGGATCGCTATTATATAGATGAAGCAGTACGCCACTCCAAAGAGTGCTAGATTTTTTAAAAAAAGAATCTGCACCAAAGCTAGAATTGTAACTAGAAACACAAAATAAATAAGATTTCTAAAGTTCATCTTTGATTTCTGCTTGCTGGTGAAGAGAGTCCAGTTCTTCGATTTGATTATTCTCTACTAAATAGACATAATGGGCGCTGCTAAAATCAGTGCTTAAGTCTATCATAATATCCAAGAAATTTGGGTCTTCACCTTTTTCCACACTTGAGATTATTCCTATTGGGATTCCTTCAGGAAATACATTGCTGAATCCGGTAGTCACGATGGTGTCTCCTACATTTGCCACCACGTGGCTAGGTACATAGAGCAATCTTGCATGCTCAGAGTCTTTACCATCCCAGTTGGTTGTGCCAAATGAATTATTGGTTTTAAGCTTTGAGGAAAGGGTAAGACCAGTATTTAAAAGAGAGATACCTACCGAGTAGTTCGCGGAAACAGATTTCACTCTGCCAATAACGCCTTGCTCGTTGAATATTCCCATCCCCGGTTTGATTCCATCTTTGGAGCCTTTGTTGAGCGTAAGATGGTTTTGTCCAAAGCGCAGAGAATTGCTTATAATTCTTGCTCCTTTGAATTCAAATTTCTCCTCCAATGCTGAGTCTAGCGCAATGAACGTACTGTCAGGAATTTCCTTGAGTAATTTTAATTCAGATAGCAATTCAGCATTTTTTGTAAGCAACGCAGAATTAGCTTCAGCTAAAGAGAAGAAGTCTGCCACATCTGACCGTGTTTTTAATACGGAACCCGTAAAGGCATTCGAACTATTAAAGAAAGCAGCACCCTGCGGTGAATTGTTGGCGACAATCAATCCTATCGCCAACACTTCGAGCAAAACAAATAAAAGAAAAGACCTTAGACTATAAAGGAATAGAAGGATGCGTAGCATTCAGGATTTAAGTCATCAATACAGTTCGGAAATTTTGTACGTTTTTCAAGGCAGTACCTGTGCCTCTCACTACAGCTCTCAACGGGTCCTCTGCGATGTGTATCGGAAGCTTAGTCTTCTGATGAAGTCTTTTGTCCAGTCCTTTGAGCAATGCTCCACCGCCAGTTAAGTGGATACCATTATCATAGATGTCAGCAGATAATTCAGGAGGAGAGATTTCTAGCGCTTTCAATACCGCCTCTTCAATCTTGGAAACAGATTTGTCTAAAGAGAATGCGATTTCTGAGTAGGAAACTTTGATCACTTTTGGAATACCAGTCATCAAATCACGACCTCTGATTTCATAATCTTCTGGTGGATCATCCAACTCAGTCAGCGCAGATCCAATGGCAATTTTGACTTTTTCTGCAGATCGCTCTCCAATTAGAAGGTTGTGCTGACGGCGCATGTAATCAAGAATATCCTTTGTAAAGGTATCTCCAGCCACACGGATGGATTGGTCTGCTACGATGCCGGATAAGGCGATCAAGGCAATCTCGGTAGTACCACCTCCGATATCTACAATCATGGATCCCATAGGTTTTTCTATGTCGATGCCGATACCGATTGCCGCTGCGATCGGTTCAAATATCATATAGACTTCCTTGGCTCCAGCGTGCTCTGCGGAGTCTCGTACAGCTCTTTTTTCCACCTCAGTAATTCCTGAAGGGATACAGATCACCATGCGGTGAGACTGAGGAAATAATCCTTTTTTCTGACCGGGGATCATTTTGATCAATCCTCTGATCATCTGCTCTGCTGCGTAGAAATCTGCGATTACTCCATCTTTTAGGGGACGGATAGTTTTGATATTCTCATGCGTTTTTTCGTGCATGTTCATTGCTTCACGACCCACCGCCAATACTCTGTTGGTGGTTTTGTCGATGGCGATGATAGAAGGTTCATCTACTACAATTTTATCTTTGTGAATGATCAGGGTGTTTGCTGTACCTAGATCAATCGCTATATCACTTGAAAAAAAGTCAAATAATCCCATTTTTAGGTATTGAGTTGTATTTACTGGAGTTGAATGTTTAATATGTTGTGCGAGACGCTCATATTAAACGGGGGTCGGCAAAATTATTACCTTATAAGGACAAAATAGTGAGAATCGGGATATTTTTTGGCAACTAAATTAAATGATTCTCAAGTAAGATTAGTTGCCAAGCTTGTTTTTGCTCAAAAAAAACTTAATTCCCCCTCAATCTTCATTTAGCGCACACATTGTTTTTACTTAAAAATTATTTTACCTTTGCGTCGTATTCGAAGTTTCTGGAGGGGACACCATATGGTCCCCTCTTTCATTTAGCATACCATGACTGATCTTAAACACACCATCCAAGCGATAGTAGAGCAACATCTCCCAGATGAAAATCATTTTATCGTGGAGGTAATGATGACGGAAAAATCGGGTAAAACAGTACTGAATATCCTAATGGATGCAGACAGTGGAGTGACGATAAGTGCGTGCAGCAAATTGAGCAGAGCAGTATCTGGAGAACTAGAGGAAAAAGATATTATGCCGGAGGCATATATATTAGAAGTTTCTTCTCCTGGTGTTGACTATCCTCTCACCACTAAAAGACAGTATCAGAAAAATGTAACTAGAGAACTAAAAGTGTATTTAACATCTGGGGAAGAGCTCTTGGGTAAATTACTGGAAGTCGAGGAAAATGGAATAAAACTCTTGGTAAAGAGGAAAAAAGAGAAAGGTAAGAAAGCCACTGAAGAGGAGGTTTCTCTGCCTTTTGAAGAGATGAAGAAATCAATTGTACAAGTATCTTTTAAATAAATCAAATGGATGCCAAAGTCTTAATAGAGTCCTTCGCTGAATTTGCGAGATCTAAAAATGTGGATCGACCTACCATGATCCGTATCTTGGAAGATGTGTTCAGAGCGATGATACGCAAGAAGTTTGAAAATGATGAAAACTTCGATGTGACGATCAATGCTGATCAGGGAGACCTTGAGATATTCCGTATTCGAGAGATTGTTGACGACGACTCTGAGGATATTTGGGATTTTGACAAGATAAGTTTCGCTGAGGCTAGAAAAATAGAACCTGACTTTGAGATAGGTGAGGAAGTTTATGAGAAAGTTGAGCTAGAAGCATTTGGTAGAAGAGCGGTGCAAATGGCTCGGCAGACCTTGATTCAGAGAATTAAAGATCTTGAGAAAGATTTACTATATAATAAGTACGAGGAACTGGTTGGAGAGATTGTGAGTGCAGAAGTTTATCAGATTCTCGGTAGAGAGATCTTATTGATGGATGGAGACGGCAATGAGCTTATTCTTCCTAAAAGTGAGCAAATCTCCAAAGATCGCTTTAGAAAAGGTGATACCGTTAAGGCAATCGTTCACAGAGTGGATATGTCTAATGGCAATCCAAAAATTATACTTTCCCGCACTTCACCGGTCTTCTTGGAGCGTCTTTTCGAAAATGAAGTTCCTGAAGTTTACGATGGGTTGATCACAATTATTAAAATTGTGAGAGAGCCAGGTGAAAGAGCTAAAGTTGCAGTAGAATCTTACGATGATCGAATCGATCCAGTAGGAGCCTGTGTGGGAATGAAAGGATCTAGAATTCATGCGGTAGTGAGAGAGCTTCAGAATGAAAATATAGATGTGATTAACTTCACGGAAAATCTAGACCTTTACGTCACTCGTGCGCTTAGTCCAGCTAAAGTATCGTCGATTACAGCGAATGAAGAGACCAAAAGAATTTCAGTATTCTTGAAGCCTGATCAGGTTTCATTGGCTATCGGTAAAGGCGGTTATAACATTAAATTAGCCAGCAGGCTTGTAGGATACGAGATTGATGTATTCAGAGAATTGAACGAATCTGAAGAAGAAGATGTAGCTCTTTTGGAATTTGTTGATGAGATAGACAGTTGGATAATTGATGAGTTGAAAAAGACTGGTCTAGACACTGCAAAAAGCGTTTTGACTCTTAGTGTAGAAGATATAACGCGTAGAACTGAGTTGGAAGAAGAGACCGTTGAAGAGGTTTTCAGAATACTCAGACAAGAATTTGAACAATAATTCGGGTGAAGAATCCCGAAAATAATACCTAATATTTTAAGATTTCGAAAGAGGTTTTTGCTTATGTCAGAAGAAAAAATGATGCGATTAGGCCAAATAGCCAGAAAGCTCAACGTGGGAACGGCAACCATCGTTGAATCCTTGGCTAAACGCGGCTATGAGGTGGAGAATAATCCGAATTCCAAAATCAATATGGATCAAGTGCATATGTTGAATAAGGAATTTAAATCTTCTGCCTTGGATAAAGAGGAGGCTTCACATCTCTCTATTGGGAAAAGGCATGAGCCTATAGCTCCAATAGAAGCTGAAGTCCCCAAAGAAGAACCAAAGCCAAGACCTGAGCCAACTCCGGCTCCACCTACTCCTGCGCCAGCTCCCGCCCCAAAGCCCGAGCCTATTGCAGAGCCTGCGCCTCAGCCAAAAGAAGCCGTTCCGGTTCCTAAGCCTGAGCCAGAGGTTGCTGAACCCAAACCAACTCCGGCTGCCGCACCGGAAATAGCTACACCACAACCACCCCAGCCAGAGGGTATAAAAGTGTTGGGTAAAATAGATCTTAGCAAAACTCAATCGCATGGGAATACGCATAGATCTAAGTATCAAAAATATCAGGGCAATAAGCCAAAGCCTGTTGAGCATCAGAAAAGGAAGGAAGAGCCAAGAATGGCACAGCAAAGACCTATTCAGGAAATCAAAAGACCTCAGCCAACTCCTGCTACTCCTCCGCCTGTAAGGAAGGAAGAAGTAAAGCCTGCTAGTCCTGTTAAACCTGTGGTGCCAACTCAGGTGATCTCAGCAAAAGCAGAGTCACTGAAAGGGTTGACAGTTCTAGGTAAAATTGAGCTTCCTAAGGATAAGCCTAAGAAAAAAGGTGGACCAGTGGCTTCTTCTGACGAGAGAGGAAGAGATAAAAAACGTCCTAGAAAGCGTATTGATAAACCAGGAGGTGCACCCGGAGCCCCAGGAGCACCAGCTAATCGTGGAGGCGGTAGACCACCTGCACCGAGAACTGGAGGTCCACGACCAGCTCAAGGAAGGGTACAAAAAGCTGAGCCTACCCAAAAAGAAATTCAAGATCAAATCAAACAAACTTTAGCTCGCCTACAAGGTAAAAGTGCAGGTGGCGGTAAAGGTAAAAGCCGTAGAGATAAAAAGGCCGAAAGGGTTAGAGATGTAGACCAGGAAACTGATGATTCTAAAATCCTCAAAGTAACCGAGTTTATCTCTGCAAATGACCTTGCCTCGTTGATGGACTTGACGGTAAACCAGATTATATCTGCTTGTATGTCATTGGGTATGTTCGTATCAATCAACCAACGACTGGATGCAGAAGCAATCACTATTATTGCTGACGAGTTTGGTTACGATGTAGAGTTTACCAAGTCTATCGAAGATGAGATTGAAGAAGATGCTCCTGATTCGGAAGAAGATTTATTAGAAAGAGCTCCAATCGTGACGATTATGGGTCACGTAGATCATGGTAAGACTTCCTTACTGGATTTCATCAGAATGTCTAAAGTGACCGCTGATGAAGCAGGTGGAATCACCCAGCATATTGGTGCTTATGATGTGACGACTAAGACAGGGCATAAAATTGCCTTCCTTGATACGCCAGGTCACGAAGCATTTACAGCGATGAGAGCACGTGGAGCTAGAATCACTGACGTTGCAATTATTGTAATTGCTGCCGATGATAGCATTATGCCTCAGACTAAAGAAGCAATAACACACGCTCAAGTAGCTGGTGTACCCATGATCTTTGCAATCAACAAGATTGATAGGCCTAGTGCTAATCCTGCAAAAATTAAGGAAGAGCTTGCCAACATGAATCTACTTATAGAGGAGTGGGGTGGTAAATATCAGTCACAAGATATTTCTGCAAAAACAGGAGAGGGGATAGATGAATTGCTTGAAAAGGTTCTTTTGGAATCTGAAGTACTGGAATTGAAAGCCAATCCTAATAAAAATGCTGCTGGTAGTGTAATTGAAGCTTCTCTTGACAAAGGCCGTGGATATGTGTCAACTATAATGGTACAGGCCGGAACATTGAGAATCGGAGACATCATTCTTGCTGGTCAACATCATGGCCGAGTGAAGGCGATGTTTGATCATAAAGGTAAAAAGCTGAAAGAGGCTGGCCCGTCCACTCCAGTTCAAGTATTAGGTCTTAGTGGTGCACCTCAGGCAGGTGATGTCATCAAAGTATATGATACTGAGCGTGAGGCTAGAGATATCGCCAACTCAAGAGAGCAAATTCAAAGAGAGCAAAGCTTAAGGACTAAGAAGCACATTACTTTGGATGAGATCGGTCGTCGTTTGGCTATCGGTAGCTTCAAGGAACTGAATATTATCATCAAAGGAGACGTGGATGGATCAGTAGAGGCACTTTCTGATTCATTATTGAAACTTTCTAAAGATGAAGTGAAAGTAAGCATTATCCACAAAGGTGTGGGTCAGATCTCTGAATCTGATGTATTGTTAGCTTCAGCATCTGATGCTATCATTCTAGGATTCCAGGTGAGACCTTCTTCGAATGCGAAGAAACTTGCTGAGCAAGAGGAAATTGAAATCAGACATTACTCTATTATCTACGATGCGATTAACCAGATCAAGGATGCAATCGAGGGAATGCTTGAACCTACATTTGAAGAATTAATTACTGGTAACATCCAAGTAAGAGAGGTCTTCAAAATCACCAAGATAGGAACTGTTGCAGGTTCGTATGTTACAGATGGTTTCATTACCCGAAAGAACAAGATCCGCGTGATCAGAGACGGTATAGTAATCCACGATGGGGAGATCGATCAATTGAAGCGATTCAAAGATGATGTCGCTGAGGTGAAAGCTGGATATGAATGTGGTATCTCGATCAAGAATTTCAATAATATTGAAATTGAGGATACAATTGAAGGCTACGAGATGAAAGAGATTAAGCGTAAAAAGTAAGTTCGCTTAGCTATATATTAAGAGGAACGGCATAGTCGTTCCTTTTTTATTTTTGTGAAATGATCAGTGCTACCCTCGTACTTTTAAAAATATTTCTGGTTCTGAGTAGTATCAGTCTCTTAGCGGGAATGATAAAACCTGTCTATTCACTTTGGTTTTTAGATCGAATGAATCGGCTTAAAGTGATTCAGATATACGGAACTGCCAGCGTGGTAATTGGTATAATGCTGCTCCTTGCAAAATAGTATACTATTGGTTAGTATTTTATCGAGTATAAATTTTATAATATTTCTTTTATATAAAATATTAGCTTGTTTTTTCAGGAAATTTCAAAATAATATTTTTTACATTTGGTTGAGATCCTTCCAATAATTGAAAAAACTGCTTACCATATTTCTCCTGTTCTGTTTCGCCAGCTATAATTTTGGATACTATCCATTTTATTTCGTGTAACAGACACATTTGGAGAAACAATGGCTAAAACAGATTTATGGAGAAAGCGATCAACAGCTCCAAGATATAGCTTTTGATATATCCCTAAAGTATTCCTTCCCTAGCCAAACAAGAAAATTTTCAGTTGGTAAATACCACTTTTGAAAAGAATGGCAAATATGATAGGGCTATAAAACAGCCCTATCAAAATGATACGCTGCAAGTGGTGGCGGTACGCGATACTTCTTTGCCAGGTAGTAGATAATACAATCACATAATTGATTTCATCACTTGTCGACCACGATGGTTCTTCTTCTGATAGCCAAATTTTATTTAAATTTTTTGTTAAAGAATACATTCCTCCGTATATCGAATTTTTTAATAGCCTTACGTTTGAACTTGTCAAGCCCAATCCGAATGATAGGAATACCATTTATCATTCGTTTTTTTTTCTTTCTTCGCCTCCTCAGATAGGATATATTCTTTTTCTAATTATAATCCCACCTAAGACATTTCTATGTACTAAGTGTGCTTTCTTTTTTCTAAAGATGAAAAACGGTGTATTGGCTCTGGATTCAATCCTTATTATTTCTAAAAAATTATTCAATCAATCATGAAAAAGTATTTACTGCTTATAATTTTAGGGTCATTGTATTCAAATTCCTTCCATGATTATTCCCAAGGTTGCGTTGCTATCCGACAATTTTCAGGCCTAGGAAACTCTGTTGGTCAAGGAAATATTCTTGAAGAAGGAGAATGGAATATCTCCGCCAACTACATCCATTTTAAATCCTTTAGGCATTTTCGGGGTAATGAATAAGAATCCAGCAGACTTACTGACCACACAGAAGTGATTCCAAACCGCACGGGTTGGATTTTAATATATACTATGCTTTTACTGAGCGACTATACGGAATTCTCTCGGTGCCTTTGCTGTACAATGATAGAAGTCCGCTGTATGAACACGGTCGCACAGAGCGACATACTTTCTATTTCAAAGGATTGGGAGATATGGGCATAGGATTAGGTTATTGGTTGCTTTCTGGTGAGTAGGCGGGTAAAGGGACTACAGCCTTTGGGCTAGGTGTCAAATTTCCAACTGGAAATTACGCATCGAAAAGTACGTTCAATTATCAAGGGGAAGAAGGGTTAGATCTAAAGAAAACAGTAGATCAATCCATACAATTAGGTGATGGTGGCATGGGATTAATAGTAGACTTTCAAGGACTCTGGAATATCAAAAAATCATTGTATTTGTATTACGATGGATTTTATCTGTTTATTCCCAGAAATAGGAATGGTACTCCGACGAATCGTCGCTATGAAAATGAAGCTATTATGAGTGTCCCAGATCATTTCGCCTTTAGGTCAGGGATTTTTAAAACCATTGAAAAAATCCACGAACTTGGGATTTTTTTTTAGGTAGCGCTGAAGGTATTCCCGTTCGAGATGCGATCGGGAAAAGTGATGGCTTCAGCAGACCTCGGTATATCGTTTCGATACAACCAGGTGTGAGTTATATGATTAAAAATGTAACAGGTACGCTAGCTATCCCTATCGCATTATTGCGCAATAGAATCCAGTGTGTGACAGACGTTGAAAATTCTACTCCTGATACAACTGTTTATGGAGACGCAGCATTTGCGGATTACCTGATCAATTTTACACTTGCTGTGAGAATTCCTAACAGGCAGAAAGAGGTGTTCATTTCATTATACTATCTAAGAAGTCAAAGGGACTTAGCAGGTTCTTTGACTTCTTTCTTTAAACTTTTTGAGGCTAACACCATTAGAGAAATCGCTAATACAAACAAAAGTGCTGCAATGATGGAAAGCACATATACTTCCTCTTGAAAATTTTTCCAGGCAAAAAGTCCTAAACAGCACAAGGTCACCGTAAACATGAAAAACATTGGGATAGTCACAAAAAGTGCGTTGATATTTTTTTTGATTAACCAAACTGCAATCGTCAAAAGCGCCAACGCTGCAAGTAACTGATTTGCAGAACCGAAGATTGGCCAAAGTGTACTGAAGCCTCCGGAGAGTAGCAGGAGAATGGAAAAGATTACCACAATACTTGTAGATACGTACCTGTTTTTGGCTACAAACTGTCCCGCGGCTTGAGGTACATCTTCAAAATATTCCTGTAAGGTAAACCTTGCTAATCTGGTGCAGGTATCTAACGTAGTCAATGCAAATGCTGACACTGTCAAAGCCACAAAACCCACAGCAAATTCTTTTGATACTCCAAGGGTAGCAATCATTCCTCCAAGGCCAGTTGAAAATAAGGCAACTGGTCCTTCCCCTGCCAGTCTTTCCATGTATTCTGATCTAGATAAAACTACCACAGCTCCTACGGAAATAATGGCCAAGAAGGATTCAATTAACATTCCTCCAAATCCAACGACTTTTGCATCTGATTCTTTATCTAATTGCTTAGAAGTGGTCCCCGATGCTACCAGTGAGTGAAATCCTGAGATTGCGCCACACGCGATAGTGACAAAAAGAACAGGAAAGATATAACCTAAATCTACGTCGGTGACATGGATCTCATTGCTCATCTTCATTTCTGGATTGGCTATTAAGACTCCTAATACTGCGGCGATAATCAAACCATACAACAAAAAACTATAGAGATAGTCTCTAGGCTGTAGAAGTAGGCTTACCGGGGTGACTGAGGCAATAAATGCGTAACCCAATAAGGCTAAAACTCATAATTTATAATCTAAAACAATAGGGATTTTCATTCCTAAATACACGAATATGTACATAAGAATCACTCCGAAAATCGTCAATATGATGAAACGAGTTTTTTTGTTTCCCACAAATTTATTTACCCATCCAAAAGCAATTGCTAGTCCTATGAAGAAGATAGAAGCCGAGGCTACTCCTGGATTGGCGACGAAAGTCTTGGCAATGATGTCAGCGAAAACTCCAATGACTAATATCAAGGTAGAAAAACTGAATATGATGAACAGTTGCTTGCCACGCATTCCTATCTGATCCCGTATAATTACTCCAATGGATTTTCCGTCTGTTTTGAGTGAAGTGGCCAAACTTCCAAGATCATGAACAGCCCCAAAAAAAAATCTCTCCAACTAAAATCCAGATGACTGCCGGAATCCACCCAAAGGTCACCGCGATGATTGGGCCTACGATAGGACCCGCACCGGCAATTGATGCAAAATGATGTCCAAGAACTACGATAGGCTTGCTTGGCTCATAGTCCACTCCATCTCTAAGTCGATGTGAAGGGGCAGGTTTATCGTCATTTAATCCAAACTTCTGATACACCCAACTACCATAGATTCGGTAGGCGGAAAATAAGATCCCCGCCGAGATGACAAGAAGTAAAGCTAGGTTCATAATGGGTTTTTAAGGGGGTAGAATTGGCTATTTGTAAAAATTACTAGTTTCTTAAGGAACTAATTTTGTCAAGGAATCGAAAATTTTATTCAATATATTGGTTTTGTGAGACGATTGAAATAAAGCTTCGAAATATAAGTCTGTTTTATTTGATGGATTTAAGAAGTAAATTTGTGACCTTTGATTTGTCAAAAACAACCTAAATATTCACTATGGCTTGGTTTAAAAGAACTGACAAAGGCATCAAAACATCTACTGCTGAGAAAAAAGATGCTCCTGATGGCCTTTGGTTTAAGACTCCAAATGGAAATATCATCCATACCCGAGAACTGAAAAACAACTCTTACGTTTGTCCTGACGATGATTTTCATGTGAAAATTGGATCAAAAGAATATTTCGAAATTCTTTTTGATAGTAATAAATTCAAAGAATTGGACGTCAATATGAAATCAGCTGATCCTCTGAATTTTTCTGACACCAAACCTTACGTGTCTAGAATAGAAGCTACCATGATCAAGACTGATCTTAATGATGCAGTTCGTACTGCGGTAGGAAAGATGAATGGGCTGAATCTTGTAGTGGCATGTATGGATTTCAATTTTATTGGAGGATCTATGGGCTCAGTGGTAGGAGAGAAGATTGCCAGAGCAATTGATCATTCCTTGAAAAACAAAATTCCATTTTTGATGATTTCCAAGTCGGGAGGCGCCAGGATGATGGAAGCAGGATTTTCATTAATGCAAATGGCAAAGACATCTGCCAAACTTGCTTTGCTCGATCAGGCTGGGGTTCCTTATATTTCCTTATTGACTGACCCGACCACTGGCGGAGTAACTGCTTCTTATGCGATGTTGGGAGATTTCAATATTGCAGAGCCTGAGTCTCTGATAGGTTTCGCAGGTCCAAGAGTCATTCGAGAAACAATCGGCAAAGATTTACCTAAAGGTTTTCAAAGTGCAGAGTTTGTATTGGAGCACGGATTTCTCGATTTTATCATAGACCGTAGGCAATTGAAGAGTAGATTAACTACTCTTCTTAACCTTTTGAGCAATTAATTGTTATTGTCTTAAAGGTTTTCACTATTCAAGCCAAAATTGATTTGTTTATTGACCTCCTTTAGTGATTTATAAATATATTTGTAATCCCATATCGGGGTCAATCCATAAGGAAAATCAAACCAAAATTTCATGGGTTCTGTAATCATAACATCCGTAGTAGCGTTTACAATAATTATTCTGCTACTGGTCTTTATTCTCCTGTTTGCCCAGTCAAAACTCGTGGCTTCAGGACCAGTTAATATTGTCGTCAATGGCGATGAAAGTTCTCCTATTGTAACTTCTGCAGGAACATCGCTACTTTCTACATTGGGATCACAGAAAATCTTTCTTCCATCCGCATGCGGAGGAGGAGGTACTTGTGCCATGTGCAAATGCGTCGTAGAAGAAGGAGGAGGAGAAGTCTTGCCGACCGAAATAGGACATTTGAGCCGTGCTGAGCAACAAGGCAATGTTCGTCTAGCTTGTCAGGTGAAAGTAAAACAGGATATGAAAATTCGTATTCCTGATGAGATTTTCGGAATAAAGAAGTGGGAATGCGAAGTTATTTCCAATTTCAACGTTTCTACATTCATCAAAGAATTCAAGGTAAGACTTCCTGAAGGAGAAACACTTGAATTTGAGGCTGGAGGATATATCCAAATTGATGTGCCTATTATAACGGTAAACTTCAAAAATATGGATATCACTCCCCACCCTGAATTAGGTCACCCTAAGGATGTGTATCAAAGTGATTGGGATAAGTTTGGTCTTTGGGATCTTGTCATGAAAAATGATGAGGAACTCTTCAGAGCGTACTCAATGGCCAACCATCCAGCAGAAGGAAATATCGTCATGCTGACTATTCGTATCGCCACTCCACCTTGGGATAGAGCTAATAATAAGTGGATGGATGTCAATCCTGGCGTTTGCTCTTCTTATGTGTTCTCTAGAGTTCCTGGTGATAAAGTTACGATCTCTGGTCCTTATGGAGAATTTCACATTAATCCAACACAGCGTGAGATGGTGTACGTAGGTGGCGGTGCAGGTATGGCTCCTTTAAGAGCTCATATCTTTCATCTTTTCCATACTGAGAAAACTGCGAGAAAAGTATCTTACTGGTATGGTGGTAGATCTAAGAAAGAATTATTCTATACCCCCCAATTTAGAGATATCGAAAAAGACTTCCCTAACTTTCAATTCAATATCGGATTATCTGAGCCACTTCCGGAAGATAATTGGACGGTTAAAAAATCACTCGAGGATAAAGATGCAGACGGATACGTTGGATTTATTCACCAAGTATTATATGACAATTATTTAAAAGATCATCCTGAGCCAGATGAAGTTGAATACTACTTATGTGGTCCTCCTTTAATGAACGCAGCGGTGTTAAAGCTTCTTGATGATCTTGGAATTCCACAGGAAAACATTCGATTCGATGACTTCGGAGGTTAATCATTTAAAAAATCCCGCTCCGGCGGGATTTTTTATTTAAGGCGATTTTTTGATTATTTATACCTATTATCATTACCCTTATGAATATCCAATCCTACTTTGAACCAGTCGCAGAATATCTGTGGCAAAAAAAACACTCACATAATACCTTCTTCAAGCAAATCCATTTCTACGGGGAGGAATTTCCCAGTCTGAAGGGGGTTCAAATTGCCTTAGTTGGATTGAAAGAGAACCGCGGATTAAAGAAAATAGAAAGTGCCGATAGGGGAAGTTCAGAGATTAGAGAAAAATTGTATGACCTCAAGAAAGGATTTGGATCTTATCGAATAGCCGATTTGGGTGACTTGATCTCTGGAGAAAACGTAAGTGATTCTTATCAAAAAATGAAGGGGGTAGGAGAACATCTCATGAAAATGCAGATTTTACCCATCTACTTCGGAGGCTCTCACGATCTGGATTATGGACAATATTTGTCTTACGAAAACATGCAAAAGCTGGTAAGTTTGGTGACCGTAGATGCCAAACTCGATATGGAAGAAGATGGAACTCTGGCAGAGCAACATACCCAGGAGATAATTCTTCATCAACCAAACTTCTTGTTTTCCTCTGCACACCTAGCCTATCAAAGTTTTTTGGTGGATCCTACCTTGATCAATGTGATCGAAAAGTTATATTTTGAGCATGTTAGATTAGGACAGCTAAGGTCGGAGAAAAAAGAAATTGAACCGCTCATAAGAAATGCCGACTTGCTCAGTTTTGACCTTTGCGCAATTCAGTCTGGAGATGCTCCAGGAGCAGTCGATGCTCAGCCTTTTGGATTAACTGCAGAAGAAGCTTGTCAGATTTGTTGGTTTGCAGGGATGAACGAGAAGCTGAGTTCTATTGGGATTTATGGATACGAACCTTACTATGATGACACCGCCAATAAGACAGCAAAGGTAGTGGCTGTGATGATCTGGTATTTTTTAGAAGGATTTTATTCAAGGAAAGATAGCCTATCCTTTAAGAGCAGTGACTACATCAAGTATACCGTCTCATTAGATACCAAGCCAAATATGCTCGTTTTTTACAAAAGTAAGCGAAGTGATAAATGGTGGATGGAGATTCCCCATAATGAAACAGAAAAGTTTAACCGGGTGACTTCCGTACCATGCAGCTATTCGGATTATCAAATGGCTCAAAAGGGTGAGATCCCGGAACGATGGATCAATGCGCAGATCAAACTTCTTTGATGAAAGTATATTCAAAGCAGCAGTTAGCCTTGAGAAATGGCCAGGATAAACCTGAAATTTGGATAGCTTATCAGGGTCAGATTTATGATGTAAGTACTTCTAGATTGTGGAAAAGAGGGATGCATTACGAGCATTGGGCAGGTCAAGATCTTACCGACGAGCTTGAGGATGCTCCACATACAGAACAAGTATTCGAAAAATTTCAGGTCATTGGCCAATTAGCATAGATGATATTAATAGCAGATAGCGGCTCCAGCAAGACAGATTGGCGCGTGATCCATACCGATAAAAGCATCAGTCAATATAGAGGGATTGGTTTCAATCCGTATTATCAGACCAGTGATGAAATGACTTCCTCGATGAGGCAGCCATTTCTGGTTGAATTGGAACCTGAAATTGAAGAGATTTATTTTTACGGAGCAGGCTGTTCTACCGATTCACGAAGGGCACAAGTTACATTAGCTTTGCAAGCAATTTTTCCTAGAGCATCCATCACCATCGATCATGACCTGATGGCTGCCGCAAAATCTACCTGCGGACACCAGCCAGGAATAGCATGTATATTAGGAACGGGATCCAATAGTTGTGATTTCGACGGCTATCAAATTATCGATAGCAGACCTTCACCGGGTTATATTTTGGGCGATGAAGGCGGTGGCGGTTACTTAGGCCGACAATTTCTCAAAGATTTCATCAATGAGGAAATGCCATTCGACATTCGGGAGAAACTTATTGAACGCTATCAATTAACGAATATCTCCATTCAGGAAAATGTTTACCAAAAGCCTTTCCCTAATCGGTATATGGCTAGCTTTTGTGAATTTATTACGGAGCACAAAGCTCACCCGTATTGTTTCAAATTATTTTATCAGGGATTTCAGAATTTCTTTCAAAAGCATGTCATGAAATACAGCGAGTATAAGAATAAGCCTGTGAATTTTGTCGGGTCTATTGCCTTCTATAATAGTGATATTTTGAGAAAAGCGGCTTTGGACTTAACTATCAGAGTGAATCTAATTATCGAGTCACCTATAGCAGGATTGACTTTATACCACAAAGAGACCTTATGAGAGTAACAGAGAGTACGTCAAATTATGATCATCTGGAGCAAATGACCAGTATGGAATTGCTTCAAAATATAAATTCCGAAGATCAGAAAGTGGCCGATGCAGTCGCAAAAGTAATTCCTGTTCTTTCTAAACTTATCGATGAGATTGTGCCTAGAATGGAGCGTGGTGGAAGGCTTATTTACATAGGAGCTGGCACTAGCGGCCGTTTGGGAATTTTGGATGCTTCAGAATGTCCTCCTACTTATGGGGTTCCTCATGATTGGGTTTTGGCGTTGATAGCCGGTGGAGATATAGCTATCCGCAAAGCCGTAGAAAATGCAGAAGACGATTCGGATCAAGCTTGGAAAGATATTCTGGAATATGGGTTCAATCAAGACGACACTATAGTTGGGATTGCAGCATCTGGTACCACTCCATACGTAATTGGTGGGGTAAGAAGAGCCAAGGAATTGGGGTTGCTCACCGCAAGTATTACATGTAATCCTGACTCTCCAGTATCTCAGCAGGTTGATTTTGCGCTTGAAGCTGTGGTGGGGCCTGAGTTCGTGACTGGAAGTACTAGGATGAAAGCAGGGACAGCACAAAAGCTTGTTTTGAATATGCTTTCGACCGCGGTGATGATTAAATTAGGCCGGGTGAAAGGAAATAAAATGGTCGACATGCAGCTCTCAAATGCCAAATTGATTCAGCGTGGAATTTTTATGATCATGGAAGCGACTGGTTTGACAGAGGCGGAGGCCAAAGTCCTCTTATTACAAGAAGGTTCTGTGCGTAAAGCCTCTGAGTATCACTACGCTCATAAAGACTAAATCAATATATTTTAGAAGAAGAGGAATCAAGTTCTACATAATGGGCTTATCTTTGCAGCCCGATTAAGCTTTTGAAAATCAATTGCTTATTATATTAAACAAATCCAGCAGTGATGCTGCAAATCCATGAGAGATAACAATTCAAAAAAGCCCTTTTTCAGCAAGGGCAAAGAATCATCCGATTCAGCAAAGCCTTTTGTCAAAAGAGGGAGCAAGCCTAAATCAGATTCATCCAAATCCTTTGACAAAGGAGGTTATAAAGGAAAGTCAGAAGGCTTCAAGAAAAATAAAGATTCCGACTATTCTAAGCCAGGCTCAGGCAAAAAATCATTTGGTAAAAAAGACGATTCCTTTTCCGACTTCGAAAAAAAGGCGAGACCAGGCAAGAAGGCTGCTTTCAAATCTTTGGGAGAAAAGAAATTCGGATCTAAATCCACTTTTGCAGATCGAAAAAAAGGAAGTGCTGGGCCTTTTGAGAAGAAACCAGAGAGTAAGGTAAAAAAGCAATTTTTCTCTAAAGGGGAAGATACCAGTGCATCCCGATCTAAAAATGAAAATTTTGCAGATAAAAAATCTACCTCTGTTAAGCCTGGTGGATTAATATATAAAGGAAGAGGAAGAGATCAAAAGCCGGTTTTTGCTGAGGGTCGGCCTACTTACAAATCAGATAAGAAGGATAATAAGGGTTTTGGTATGAAACGCTTTGTCGATCAGGATTCAACTACCCAAAGGCCTGATTATAATTTTGATGCGCTTCCCCAAAAGAAGAAGAAGTTAGAGGATACCGATTTAATCCGTTTAAATAAGTACATCGCAAATTCGGGTATCTGTGGACGTAGGGAAGCTGACTCATTGATCAGCCAGGGTTTGGTGACCCTGAATGGTGAGATTTGTACTGAGCTTGGTCGAAAAGTAAAGCGTTCTGATAGAGTAGTCTATCAGGGAAAGAAAATCAACCCGGAGAAACCAGTATATGTGCTACTCAATAAACCCAAAGATTTTATTACAACTACCGATGATCCGATGGATCGTAAGACTGTGATGAATTTGGTCGGGAATGCCTGCGAGGAGCGTATTTTCCCAGTAGGGAGATTAGATCGTAACACTACAGGATTATTGCTCTTCACAAATGATGGAGAACTGGCAGCAAAACTTTCGCATCCATCAAATGAGATTAAGAAAATATATCAGGTATCCCTGGATAAGCCACTTGCCAAGAAGGATGAGGAAGCTGTAAGAGACGGGTTGACCTTAGAAGATGGAAAAGCAGATGTGGATGACATACAGGTGTTATCGGGAGACAGAACTATCCTCGGATTGGAAATCCATATTGGTCGTAATAGAATTGTACGAAGGATCTTTGCAGAACTTGGCTACGATGTGACAGCTTTGGATAGAGTAGTCTATGCAGGGTTGGACAAAAAGGATTTGAAGCGAGGTCACTATCGCTTCCTTTCTGAGCAAGAAGTAATACGGCTTAAGTTCTTTATATAAACAGTAAAAGCTCCCAAATCGGGAGCTTTTTTATTTCGGGTATTTGGACAATTTTTAGTGCAAAAGATTTTGTGAGGATCCTCTGTATTTCTGAGTGTCAAAGAGTAATCCTATAAATAGTTCATACAAATCCTTTCAGTGCTTGATCTAACTCACGCTTGGTGATCAGACCTCCTTTTCTCCAGAGGATTTTTCCCCGCTTGAAAAGAATGTAGTGTGGAATGGACCTAATGGCAAATTGTTGTGAAAGCTGTGGATACTTGTCGATGTTAATCTTTAGAAGCTTTATTTTTCCTCCCAATTCATAGAGTACCTCGGCAATTATTGGATGCATGGTTTGGCAAGGTCCGCACCAGTCTGCGTAGAAATCTACGAAAACAGCGTCCTGACTTTTACTGATTATGTCTTTTGGATTCTTTTTAGGCATGGCTTGACATAAAAAAAACCGGTCATTAAACCGGTTTTTAATACGGGATGTTTTGTTGAATTAATTAGTTCCTGCAGCAGGAGCTGGAGCTACCGGCATCTCAAGACCTAACTTTGCGAGTACTAATTCTGTGAATTTATCCTGCTCTTTAGTATAAAGAATCACTGGTGACTGACCCGCAGTTTCAGCAAATATATGTGTATAGTTATTGTCAGCAGCTACGGTGTTGATCGCATTGATCACTTTAGTCTGTACTGGCTCTAGCAATTCACCTAATTTTCTCTGATAGCTAACTTGAGCATCCTGCTCAAACTTCTGCAAAGTTCCTTGAATCGTCTGTAATTCTTGTTCTTTAGTAGTTCTTGCTTCCTCAGTCATCGTCTGAGCACCCTGTTGGTAGGTTTGCACCTGACGCTGGAAGTCGTCAGCTTTGGTTTTGATATTTGTTTGGAGCTGGGTCTGATAATCTTGGATATCTGCGCCTATTTGCTCCATCTCTGGCATCAAATCCATGATAAATTCCACATTGGTATAACCAATTTTGACATCTTGAGCCTGAGCTACAAATCCTACGCAAAGCACTGCTATTGTCGAAAGGATAACTTTTACTTTCATCATTCTGTGTTTCGATTTATTTTTTTTCTTCAATTCCCAATTCATCCAATACAAATTCCGAATAATCATGTCGAGGGTCAGTATAAATGATAGCAGAGGGTTCAGCTGCTTTATCAAATAACATGGCCAGATTATTTTTTCTAGAGACACGTTCGATCGCATCATAGATTTTTGATTGGAGCGGTTGCATCAATTCAGCTTGTTTCTGAAAATACTGTCCATCCAAACCAAAAATCCTACCATAGAATTCTCTGGATTCTTTCTCTTTCAATTTAACTTCGTCCAGCCGTTGCTGGTACATTTCTTCTGTCAGCAAAACTTCTTCTGCTTTTAGTTGAGTATAGAGCTCTTTGATCTGCTTATCCAAATTTTGTGCCTCAATCTTCCAAGCAGTACTTATGTTCTCTAACTCCTGCTGGATGACTTTATAGTCAGGATGCTTATTCAGAATATACTCCGAATCAATATATCCCATTTTTTGTGCTGCCAAAGGTGCCGTCTGTAGCACAAGAAGCAGCAAACATACTATTTTTAGCGGTTTATTCATGAATTGATCAAAGTTAAAAGGCTACAGATGCTTAACATTCCAAGAAGGTATATTTTTGCATAAATTAACTATTCCTTTTATCAAATCAATGTTTATCTGAATTGCTGCCCAATAGTGAAGTGGAATTGCGAACCACTTCTTTCGAATGCACCCGGCGCTCGATCAAATCCGTAACCCCAGTCAATACCTAACAATCCAAAGGCTGGCATAAATATTCTTGCTCCAATACCTGCTGATTTTTTCAAGTCATAGGGATTGAAATCCTTGTAATCTCCCCAATTATTTCCTGCTTCTGCAAAACCCAATATAAAGATAGTAGCGGATGGATTAGGAGAAATAAGATACCTTACTTCCATCACGTACTTGTTATACACCACTCCTCCATAAGGATCTGGATCTTCTGAGCCTCGAGAATCCTTACCAGGAGTGATGACTTGGTTCTCATACCCTCTAAGTCCAATGATTTCCTGACCTAAGGCGAAGTTGTTGAAGCTCATTCCGTCGCCACCCATTACGAATCTTTCCAAAGGTATAATCCCAATTTTATTGCCGTAAGAACCTAGGAAACCCATGTGGGCTCTTGCACTAGCCACCAATTTATTAGATCCAAATAGCGGAGTATAGATGGATGCATCAAACATCCACTTATGATATTCCAACCATTTATATTTTTCCTGGTCGGTAGATTCGGCATCCACTTTCTTATTCAAGGAAGTATAAGGCGGTGTCAAATCTACTGATAGGATGATGTTAGATCCAAATCTTGGATAGATAGGGTTGTCAATATTATTTCTAGATACCGTGGTATTCCAGGTGACACTCTTTGATATACCGGAAGGATAGCTCAAACCAAAGGATGTTCCATACTTGTCGAACTCATATATCTGAAACTGTAATGAATTACTAAAGTTAAAGTAATCATCTGGCCAGGTCACCCGCTTACCCAACCCAACAGTTAACCCAGTAATCTTGAAGTAACCAAGATCAGTTCTAGGATTTTGCATATTTCGAAAGTCAACTTGGCGTTGTACCGAGTGGTTAAAAGAGAAACTCAAAGCATTGGGCTTCTTCCCTCCAAACCAGGGTTCAGTTAAGGACACAGAGTAATTCTGAAACGATTTTCCATTTGCCTGCACTCGTAGAGAGAGCTTTTGTCCGTCACCTACCGGTAGTGGGTCCCACTTAGAGAAGTCTCCGATATTGCGTATTGAGAAGTTGTTGAAAGTGAGTCCGACTGTACCTACAAACCCATAGAAACCACCCCATCCTCCGGAAAGCTCAATCTGATCATTTGGTCTTTCTACTAATTCGAAAGTGATGTCCACTGTCGCAGCCTCAAAGTTAGGACGCAAATCAGGGTTGATTTTCTCAGGGTCAAAATAACCCAGTGTCGAAAGTTCTCTGATAGTTCTGACCAATAAGCTACGGTTGAATTTCTGACCAGGAAGGATACGTATTTCACGCATCACCACATGATCGGAAGTACGTTCGTTCCCTTTGATATTCACGCTATTTACGGTTACTTGAGGACCTTCAAAGATTCTCATTTCCAAATCAATGGAGTCTCCTGCCACGTTGACCTCTACGGGATCAATAGTAAAAAATAGGTATCCATCATCCTGATACAGGGAACTCACATCATCCCCTTTAGTTGGATCATAGTTTAGTCGCTTGTCGAGTTTTTCTTTATCGTAGATGTCTCCCTTCTTAATACCCAGTTTTGCCAATAGGATTGGATCTGGGTGGATGAAGTTTCCTGCAAAAGTGAGGTTTCTATAGTAGTATTGTTTTCCTTCTACAATGTCTATATCAATGTTGATCTCATCCTGACTGTAGGTATACACCGAGTCATTTAGAACCTCAGCATCCCGATACCCTTTACTCTGATAAAAATTGATGATATTATCTTTATCATTTCGATACTCTTTAGGGATAAATTTGGACCCACTGAAGAAATTGAGTTTGAAGTTTTTATTGATGTAAGACTGTACGTTCTCATGTGAAACCGAATCAGTATAGAATAAAGAGTTTTTCACCTCAGTGCTGGTCGCATCTTTCGCTCTTGAATAGAGATCTTTAAATATGCTTACTCTGGCATGTTCTTTAGTTTTTTTCAGCTTAGACTTAAGCTTAGCATCAGCAACCGCTTCATTTCCATAAAAATTGATGGCATTGATTCTAACTTTATCATTTTGCTCTACATTAAAAATGAGCTTTACAGAATTAGGGAGAGTAGTATCTCTTTCTTGCAGAATTCTCACATCTGCATTCATAAAGCCTTTATCAAGATAGTATTTTTCAATAGTTCGCTTTGCGTTGTTCAATACATCGTCACGAACAACCCTACCTCGGATATTAACTTTGTCTTTTAGTTCTCCTTCTTGTGTTTTATTGATACCTCTGAATTCTACGCGTGAGAACCTAGGTCTTTCGGTAAGATCTAATAAAAGATAAATGTCATCGCCATCAATTTTGGTCACTAAGATCTTCACATCTCCAATGATTCCCTGTCCCCAGAGCTTTTTCAAAGCTCTGGAAATAGCATCGCCAGGAACTTCAATTCTATCGTCCGCCTTCAACCCTGAGAGCGAAAGAATGGCAATTTCATCTAGTGTAGTCAGGCCTACAGCTTTTATTTCTGCAATTCTATACGTTTGGGGCTTGGAATAATCAAGCTCCAAAATATCTATCGGTTTGTCTGAGGAATAGCGACTCTGGCCTAAACGTATTTGGGCCATTGCAGTACTTGCCAAAACAAGACCAAGCAGAATTAGTAAACTTCTTTTCATCAAATTGTTAAGATTTAACTTGCTCACCCGTCTTCCCAAATCTTCGTTCCCTTTTCTGGAAATCTAAGATTGCGTCGATTAGATGCTCTTTTCTAAAATCTGGCCATAGTACAGGGGTAAAAAACATCTCTGTATATGCCAGCTGCCAAAGCAGAAAATTGGACACTCTATGTTCACCGCTCGTTCTGATCATCAACTCAGGATCAGGTATTCCTGCTGTTTCCATATGAGATGCCATCACATCTTCTGTGATTTCATCCAGTTTCAATTTTCCTTCTGAGACTTTTTGAGCAATGTGTTTAGCTGCTTGAGCTAGTTCCCAGCGACCACTATAGCTAAGTGCTAAGATCACTTTGAGACCAGTGTTAGTTGAGGTGGTTTTCTTTGCGTCCATCAGCTTATCATAAGCGGAGGTTGGCAAACTATTTATATCTCCAATACTTTTCAATTGGATATTATTTTTCATCATCATCGGAACTTCATCGGTGATGGTTTTCACCAACAATTCCATCAGAGCACTGACTTCTTCCTGGGGTCTAGACCAGTTTTCAGTAGAAAACGAAAATAGCGTTAAGTATTCCACCCCAAGGTTTTCAGATGCCTCGATGGCATCTTTTACGGCCTTTATAGCATGACGGTGTCCAAATATTCTCATGGCGCCTTTTTTCTTAGCCCAGCGACCATTGCCGTCCATGATTATCGCTATATGTTTTGGGATTCTATTTCGGTCTAGTACTTCCTTCATTCCTTCGTTGCCGAATGGTTACATTTTTTGGAGGTACAAAAGTGCCATTTCTTTTCCAATAATTCATCCCAACGGGGTCAATTATTTAGTAGGCATAGCATTTTGTATTTGAAATATTATAGCTGATAGTAAGGCCAACGAAGTAGTACCAATCCTTATCATAGCCATTTCCAAAGTTCACTCCATAGGGTTGATTTGGATTAACGGGATCTTGGAATCTTGGAATCACAGGCTCTTTACTGTCAATTTTATCCAAATAATCTGTAAAGGTTGCTCTTATGCCTACCTCCGCAGCCAAAATCAATCGTTCGTTAAGTCTGTATTTTACCCCACCTCCAAAAGGTAGGACTACAGTGCCTAGACTGTATTTTGAGGAGACATTGAAGGCGTAGGTATTTCCCTTTGCAAAAGCATAGGTATATCCAATACCAAAGAAGGCGTAGGGTGAAAACCTGAATTCAGAATTAGTTCTTAAATAATCCAGAAAATTGAATTCCATCACTGCGCTCAGCTCAATTATCCCAGCTCTAAACCTAGCATCTCTAACTTTTGCTAAGTAATCGATGGGGTTTATGCTATCAGTAGCATTGATCTCCGCCAAACTCCCAGCAACTCTGAGCGTCCACACATTATCAAAATTTCTCTTGCCAAACAACGTTCCTTGAAGGCCAATTTGGTTAGGGTCTACTAATCGGATAATATCTCCCGAGTAAGTAGCCACTCCAAGACCGCCCCCAACTTCGTATTTCTGCGCATTACCTTCTTGGATAAATCCTAGAAATACTGCCGCTACAATGACTAAGTAAGTGGAAATCTGGAAATTGAGCTTTTTCAAGACGATGCAAGTTATGAAGTACCTAACGTTTAAAAAAAGCATGTCAGTATTTAACGGGTTAATAATTGTTAAGCATATTTTGAATTATTGTGCTGAAATTTTCATTCAATTTCTCATGTCAAAACCCCAATTGAGTTTTTGTCGTAGCGTATCGAAGAAATGATAATGGGGAAGTTTTACTAGTTTGGCTGAAAATTTTTCCTTCCTCACACTCAATTTCACCTCCGAAGATATGGAGGTAGAACGTGAATCTAAAGAGATCAGAAATTTTTCTGCTCTTCCTTCTATTCTGAAGCTTATTTCGCTTTCATCGGAGACAATAATCGGTCGTACATTAAGATTATGAGGGCTAACAGGAGTGATTACCAAGTTTTTTGCTTCAGGAGAAATCAAGGGTCCGCCACAGCTGAGCGAATATCCAGTGGAACCCGTTGGAGTAGATACGATCAATCCGTCTGCCCAATAACTGTTTAGATATTTATCATCTATGTAAGTATGTACAATGATCATCGATGAGGTATCCCGCTTGTGAATTGTAAATTCATTTAGCCCAAAGTTTAACCCATTAAACAATTTTTTATGACTTTGGAGGGATATTAAACTTCTGGATTCGATTTGATAATTATTGCTTGCTAAGTTCTGTACCGCGGCGGCAATATTGTCTGTAGCTACCGTAGCTAGAAACCCCAATCGTCCTGTATTCAATCCTAAAATAGGAGTTTCTAAATCTCCCACGACACATACTGCATCCAGCAAGGTGCCATCTCCACCTATGCTCATCATAAAGTCCATCCGAGCAAGATCTTCTTTGCTTTTAAGCACAGTATAGTTGAATAGCTGATGTGGGAATGATTTTAACTGCCGATCAAACTGTTCGGTAGCATACACTTCAAATTGATGTTTTTCTAATTCATTAAAAAGGGACAGGACATCTTGGAAGAAATCTTTCTTCAGCACCAAGCCATGCAGAGCTACTTTCATGGATCAAATATCTAAAAATCTTAGCAAATTGCCGATTCTTTCTTCTTCTCCGCTGACTCCGGACTCTTCCTGATAATAATCGAGTACCTTATATCCAAAGCGTTCAAGAGTTGCTTTAATGTGTCTTAATTCTGGTTTGTCCAGCTTTAGAGTTAATTTTATTTTGGTTTCATCCAACGGATCAGTCGTGATGAATGAGCTCAGCACTTTTGTGTTTTCACTTTCAATAATCCTGCTGATTTCAGACAAAATATAATCGGTCATACTTAATGAGAGAATCAGCACTCCCCCTTGGGTTTGGATCGATAGACTGTCCGCAAATGCAGCAATGGAATCTTCCATAGTTACTACACCTAAGTAAGTATCATTACGATCCAGCACTGCAACAATATTGGAATGCTGTTCTGAGCTAATTCTCAGGACATCATAAATATGTTTGTCAGAATAAACCCAACATTCTCGACAAGAGGGTGTAATATCTGAAATGAGAGAATTAACATCATTGACTTCAAAAATCACTTCTTCTTTAATCATTCCTAAAAAATGACCATGGTCAGTGAGTGGCAATACATCTGTTCTAATCTCTTCCATCCACGTCAACGCTTTCCCTGTTTTGTCAGATAGTTTCAGTGGTGGAATGAGATTGTTGATGAATTCGTAGGCCTGCATAAGGGAAAGATAGAGAATGATTTCAGTTTATAAAACGCATTAAAACTAATTCTTGTTCCTTTTTAAGATTGATGAGATTAAGTAGGGTATTTTCTTATACCATAAAGTTATTATAGGATATACCTAATAGGACACCACCAAGTATTATCAGAGGAGATGGAATTTTGGTGAATTGTAGTAATAGATAGGTTGCTAAAATAACAAAAATGTTGAGCCCATTAGCTTCCATTGGCTCAAAGAGCAAATAGGCTGCTGCGATAAGCATTCCACAGGACACTGCATTTATCCCTTCCAGGGCAGCTCGAACTGGACGATATTTTTTCAGTTGATCCCAAAATCTGATCACGAAAAAGATCATAAATATTCCTGGCAAGAAAATTCCGCAGGCTGCAATAATTCCTCCCATGAAAAATCCGGGTATGCCAAATTCTCTCATGGAAAGTGCCCCTACATAGGAGGAAATACTAAATGTTGGGCCTGGAATGCCCTGCGAAATAGCATATCCGGTGAGGAATTCTTCAGACGTCAAAAAGTGCTTAAAGTCCACAAACTCAGTGTATAAATAGGGGACGAGAACTTGCCCTCCTCCAAATATTAAGCTTCCGTTGCGATAAAAGTTCTCAAAGAGTATGACAGGTTGATATTTAGTAAATGCGCCAAGTAAAGCGGCAAAAACCAGCACCCCAGCCCATAGATAGAAGTTGCTCCATTCTATTTTAAGCGGCGCATCTTTTTCTACTTTAGGCTGCTGTTTGTATTTTATGGAGGTACTTAATCCCCCAATCAGCAATAAAACCGGGAATATATAGGGAGAACTATAGAAGAAAGAAATGAAAGCAGAGATCAATACTAAGACCATTGCTTCGGTAGTTTTGATGGTCTTACCTATGATTTTCTGTGCTGCGAAAATAATAAATCCTATTGCCATTGGCTGAATAAACTTTGCGAAATCCAGTGCTCCAGGAGTATTTTCTTGCAGAAAGGAAATCAGAATTGCTGCAAAAATCATCAAAAGCGTAGCAGGTAATATCCATACAATCAAGGCTAGATAAGCCAGATTTGGACCACCTACTCTATAGCCGATTGCGCAAATTAATTGAGTAGAAGATGGGCCGGGAAGCATATTACAAAGTGCATTCAGCTCCCAAAGTTCATCTTCATTGATATAGGCATGGTTTTTAACCATCCGCTCCAGCAGCATCGCAAGAAAAGCCTGAGGTCCGCCAAAAGCGGAAAGAGTCAGGATGAGTGTATCCTTGAGATAGAGGTAGTATCGGACTTTTTTTACAGACATTCCTATTTGCGAAGTCCTAACTCACGCAGACGCACTTCCAAAAATTCCCCGGCAGTAGCATCTTCAAATTGTTTAGGATGGTTTGCGTTGACACAATTGTCAAGGCAAGTCAAGTCCATTTCAGATCTTGGATGCATAAAGAACGGAATAGAATATCTGCTGGAATTCATTTTTTCTCGCGGAGGATTTACTACACGGTGGATGGTTGACTTCAGTTTTTTGTTGGTCAGTCGCTCTAGCATGTCTCCAACATTTACCACCAATTGGTCTGGCAAGGCAGTAATAGGAATCCATTTTCCGTCTTTTCTAAGCACCTGTAATCCATCAGCGCTTGCTCCCATTAATAGCGTAATCAGATTAATATCCCCATGCTCTGCCGCTCTCACGGCATCCGCTGGTACTGCATCCGGATTCTCAATTGGGAAATAATGAATTTGTCTCAAAATAGAATTGCCATGAGTCACTTTGTCTTCAAAGTAGTTTTCATCCAAGTCAAGTGAAAGTGCAATTGCTTGGAGCATTGCTTTTCCCGCTTTTTCTAAGGTCCGAAATGCTTCATTTGCATCTGTTTCTAACGCAGGGATCTCCTCTGGCCAACTATTGGCAGGATACTCTTTTTTGATTGGATCAGCATCCGGGATTCTATTCAATTCTTGACCTACGTGATAGAATTCCTTAAGATCTCCTGTGTTTCTTCCCTTTGCGTGCTCTTTTCCTTTGCCGGTATATCCTCTCTGAAATCCTATTTCAGGTTTTTCATAAGTCGATTTGATATCGTCAGGAAGTGCAAAGAAATCTTTGATGGAGGTATACAGTCTATCTTGAAGCTCTTGTGAGAGTCCGTGATTTTTGATCGCAACGAATCCAATGTTTTGATAGGCTACGCCTAGTTTTTTGACAAACTCAGCTTTTTCCTGCTCATTTCCAGAGGTGAAGTCTGCTAAATCTAGACTTGGTATTTGATCAAATAGAATTTCCATAATGATACGAATTGAAGTTCAACGACAAATTTATCTTTAAAATTAAATATCTTTAATCTTAAATTAACGGTTGTATGAATAAAATCCTGTGTTTACTCTGTTTCTATTTTCTTTTTTCAGCATGTACTTCTGAAAAGCAGCGAGTTAATGAAGAGGTGATCACTATGCCGGAGCAATCTGAAGCCTCTGATCCAACTACACCTAGAGTAAATTTTTTTCAAGTTGAAAAAATAGCTCCATATCCTGATGCAATTTTGGAGCTACATACTCCACTTGGGAATCAAAAATTCAAACCAGGCAAAGTTCCATTTGAGTTTAATATCAAAAACTTCCCGTTTGAGTTGGGGGCTTCAAAAGAATTTAAACTTTTCAACATACTCAATGGTGGAGATCCTGTGGGGTTTTATGCTCCGATATTTCAAAGAGATCTTACTGAAGGAAGTTATCGTGTGGTTGCCTACTTGGTGGATGAGGAAGGATTGACGTTGAAAAGCTTTGGGAATTATGTGGATAGAGATTTTGAGGTAGGAGACTCTCGACCCTTTCCATATTCGGCAGAGCCTTATTTAGCAGTCAATTATCCTAGAAATTCTCAGGTATTTGAGGCAGGCCAAGAAGTGATTGTAGATTTCTTGGTAGTGGGCGGGGATATGAAACTAGATGGTTTGAAGGTGATGATCTCTGTAAATGATGCAGAGTATTCGATTAGTACCATGAATGCGGTGAGGGTTGAGAATTTGCCAAAAGGAGATTATATCGTCCGAGTGAGACTGCTACGTGAAGATGACAAAGAGCTCGCAGGACCTTTTTCGAGTGTGAGTAAATCCATCATTGTTCGATAACATGCGTATCTTTGTGGCTTTAATTTCAAAGATTATCCCATGCTGTTAGTCAATCAAATCAGAGAAAACTATTCCGAAGTTCTAGCAGGACTTCAAAAAAGATATTTTCCACACGCTGAAGAAGTTCTTCTTCAAGCCTTGGACTTGGATGAATTGAGGAAATCGTCCCAGGCTGAACGTGATCAGATTCAGTCAGAAGCCAAGTCAATTTCAAAGGAGATCGGCGCTTTGATGAAAGCAGGTAAATCAGAAGAGGCAGGCAAGATCAAAGAGAAGAGGTCAGAATTAAAGATTCAGTCTAAGAATCTGGAAGACCAAAACTCCAAAGCTGAATCGCTATTAAAATCTTTGCTCTATACTATTCCTAATGTTCCGCATTCTTCTGTTCCAAAAGGAAAATCGGCAGAAGACAATGAGGTAGTCTTGGAAAATGGATCAATACCTGACCTTTACGAAGGCAAACTACCGCATTGGGATCTAATCAAAAAATATGATATCATCGATTTTGACCTAGGTGTAAAAATTACTGGCGCGGGTTTTCCTGTCTATAAGGGCAAAGGAGCCAGACTTCAGCGTGCACTTATCAACTTCTTTTTGGATGAGGCGCTGGCACAGGGTTATCAGGAGATTCAGCCCCCAATTTTAGTAAATGAAGATTCTGGATATGGTACAGGTCAACTTCCGGACAAAGAGGGTCAAATGTATTATGCAGGTGCCGACAATTTATTTTTAATTCCTACCGGGGAAGTCCCAATTACCAACATCTATAGAGATGTAATTCTTTCAGAAAGTGATCTTCCTATCAAAAATGTTGGTCACTCTCCTTGTTTTCGACGAGAAGCTGGAAGCTGGGGTGCACATGTGAGAGGACTGAATAGACTGCATCAGTTTGATAAAGTGGAGATCGTTCAGATCACCCATCCGGATAATTCCTATGAGACGTTGGAAGCAATGAGTGCTTATGTGCAAGGTCTTCTGCAAAAGCTCGAGCTGCCTTATCGTGTATTGAGATTATGTGGGGCAGACATGGGATTTACCTCTGCGTTGACCTACGATATGGAAGTTTTTTCTGCCGCTCAGGAGAGATGGTTGGAAGTTAGCTCAGTTTCGAATTTTGAAACCTATCAGTCCAATCGCCTCAAGTTACGGTACAGAGGAGAGGATAAGAAAACCCACTTAGCTCATTCATTAAACGGTAGTGCCTTGGCATTGCCGAGAATTGTAGCTTCCCTTTTAGAAAACAATCAGACTCCGGATGGCATTAATATGCCGAAAGTACTTCATCCTTATTTGGGATTTGAAAAGATTTCTTAGGAATTAAAGGAATAAAAAAGCGTGTAGATCGATTCTTCAAGCTTTCTTGGTTTTAGGTTATCTCACATTTTCTTCAAATAATCTTTCCAGCGTTTTTTGTAATTCTTCTGAATAGCCGGAGTGCGGTCGGGAAGTCTGAATGACTGAACTTCTCACCGCTGTAAGCCATCTGAATCTAGAAGCAAGATCCATCGTTGCGATATTCCCTCCATGTAAAGAACCCGCACATATTTTTTCAAAAGAAGCTAGATTCAGCTGAATCAATTCTATATCAGCAAGAGGATCCAGTATAAGCAATTTCTTACTATGCAGGTGAATTTTGCACGCCAGAAAGTCTCTTTTCCAGTGACAGATGATTACTCCTACATTGATGAATTCTTCTCTCTCAACCCGAGGGACTACACGAATTATAGCATATTCATATAAGTGTTGCTCTTGCATCTTGGGCTTCTTTTATGAATTGATCTGAATAGGACAGTCGGTCTAGTAGAAATTCGAGATAAATCTGGCGGGCGTCTTCAGGATTTTCTAAATCTCCACCAGCCAGGAGCCATTCATCAGGAATGATATCTGTGAGGGCTTTTAATTTTGTTGGGGTAAGGATTTTCTTAAATAGTTCATTTACTTCAACTAAAGAAGATGCCTGAGGCAATAGAACATGGGTTTTAATAATTGGAAATATTCCAGTCGCATTTTTCTTCCAGTTGATCCATGCATGTTGAAAAAGAAAGGCAGCTCCATGATCGATCAACCAAAGTTCTCGATTCCACATTAGCATATTTGTATTGCGAAAGGTCCGGTCAACGTTGGTGATAAATAGATCCAACCATACGATCTTGGAGGCAAGCATGGAATCGATTGGTACTGCCACAGGATCATAGTTTATTGCGCCTGATAAGAAATGTAAAGCCAGATTCAAACCTGAACTTCCTTTGAGGAGATCTTGTATTTCTTCATCTCCTTCCGATCTTCCAAAGGCAGGATCTAGCTTCGCAAAAACTAACTCCGGTACTTTTAGTCCCAAAATCCTGGCGATCTCTCCTCCCAATAATTCTGCAATCAAAGCTTTCTCACGCTGCCCGGCCCCGCGAAATTTCAGTACATATTTAAACCCATCATCTGCTTCAGCTAATGCGGGTAGTGATCCACCCTCTCGCAAAGGTAAAATATACCTGTTGACACTGACTGTTCTCAGTTTGATTTCTTCGTTCATTGCTTCCTAGTCATATGGTAAGGTAGAATCAATGAATTAAAGTTATCAATCCTAAGTTTCATATTATCGTTCTACTTGAAATTTCTCAAGTGGTAGTGTTTTGTCAACGACTTCATCTGCTATCTTTAACCCACATTTTATTTTGACATAATAAGAAATTCATCTGCAAAATGAAGACGTTACTATTTAGGAGAATTGTACATGTAATTGTGATAAGTTTTTTAATTCAATATCCCATCTTTGCCCAAGACTATCATAAATCTTTGGAGCATTTTCAAACAGAATTGAACGAGGAATTTAAGAATCTTAATGAATCACCACTTTCAAAAAGAGAAATCAAGTCTTTTGAAGGATTACCTTTCTTTCCAATAGATGAAAAGTATAAGGTGATGGCGAAGTTTGAGAGAACCAATAGTACTTCTCTTTATCAACTGAAAACAACTGCCAACACCATGAAATCCTATGATCTATATGGAATAGCTTCCTTTGAATTTCATGGGAAAGAATGGAAGTTGAACATTTATCAAAGTCACCAACTTCGGGTACAGGAGAAATACAAAGACTATCTGTTTTTACCTTTTACAGACCAGACAAATGGGGCGGAAACCTATGGTGGAGGTAGATATATAGATCTGAGCATCCCTGAGGGGGAACGTATTGAGATTGATTTCAATAAAGCATACAATCCATTCTGTGCGTATAATGGAGGGTATGCATGTCCTATTCCTCCCAAAGAAAATGACTTGGCATTACGCATTGAAGCGGGAGTCAAAAAATGAAATTAATAAGTCAATAACCTCTGATGGATCTTAAGCACTTGAGGAATGAGCAGTTTGTTTTCTGTGTTTTTAATCACAAAATCAGCTAAGTCGTTTTTTTGCTCATCTGGAAGTTGCTGATTAATAATGTGATTAAGCTGCTCTTCAGATCGTTGCGGGTCTCTCATGAGCACTCGAGCCACGCGTATTCTTAGTGGTGCACTCACATTAATCACTTTATCTAAATTTTTGTGTGCTTCAGTTTCAAAAATAAGAGCAGCTTCTTTGAGTACATAATAACTCGTTTGCTCCAGCACCCACTGTTCAAAATCCAACGCTACGGCAGGATGAACCAAGGAATTAATCTGTTTTACCTTCTCTGGATTTGAAAAAATAGTTTCGGCAAGAAACACCCTATTTATTGTGCCATCGGGCAGATAGGAAGTGGCTCCAAAAGTTTTTTTTATTTCATTTTTCAGGGCTTCGCTAGTACTCATTAGCCACTTTGCTCTATCATCCGCAGAATAAATAGGAATTCCTAAGATCATAAATATCTTCGCCACAGTAGATTTACCTGACCCTATTCCTCCAGTGATACCGACGAGTAGTGGCTTCTTATTTTTCATACTTCAATTTTACTATTGAAGGCTCTACCATCACCTGCTCTAGATATGAAGGCATTGGCTTCACTTGAACTGAAAGGGTGCTATCTGATTTGTTTCTTTTGAAATAGTCAAGGTTCGCTTCAAATTCAAGTTCTTTCAGATCCGACACTTTTCTTTCGTCGACTAAATAAGAGATCATTATCACTACTTCTTCATTTTGAAGGGAAACTGTGCGGGGAAAATTAATCTTTTTAATCTTGAGTCTTTTATTTCCTTCCAGGAATTCTACCACATCAAATTTCACTTCGAGCTCTGCCTCATTAGCTGTGATGAGATCACGGTATTCTTCAGGAATACTGACTGAAACTTTTTTGTCTATATTTTTATTGATTCTTTGCTCATCCAATTGAACCTTAAAAACGCCATTCATTTCTTTAAGAATTGAGCTTGGGCCTTTCAACGTGATTGTTTTAGGTTCAATATTAAGTTGACCATTAAGTCTATAATTTTTTGCAAGAGAATAGCTGGAGGAATCCAGCACAGGCTTCATTTTGATAGATTCAATCTTATCAATATCAAATTTCAGAGAATCTTCTAATATTGACATAAGCTGTGTCGGACTGAGAAAATCCCCAAGTGATCTTTTAAGATCGGATGTTAAAAGGAAATTATTTGTCGAGGGATTAGTCAACTCAACTGGATAGGGATGGTTATTGATGTTAAAATACTTTCTGAGCAAGTCCCATCCATTTCCGGAAATTTCAATTTCCAGATTTTTAGGAGTTTTGGACACAGGAATGTATTGATCCTGATCATATACTAATGCAATAGGGAAATCTACTACTGTATTATAATCATCCTTATTGAGTGCATTTAAAATCCAAAAAGTGGTAGCCGCTGCAATGCAGAGGACTACCACTTTTAAGTCTGAGAGTTTCTTGGGAGAAATTCTGTCAGAGGATTTTCTAGTTTCCGCCAAAATTCAAATTATTTTTTAATGTCTGGTTTTCTGGAAAAGTCTAAAGAAATGGCTGATTTCTCAACTTTAACTTTGAAGCCTCTGTCAAGTTCTAGAATTACTTTGTCTCCTTCGACTGCACTTACTTTGCCGTTAAGTCCGCCAATGGTGACCACGTCATCTCCCTTTTTGATCTCTTCTAAAAATTTTTTACTATCCTTTTGTTTTTTCTGCTGAGGTCTGATCATGAAGAAATACATGATCAATATAATGGAACCAAATAGAAACACCTGACCCATTATACCACTGCCACCGACAGCCGACTGGGCTAATACAAATCCTATCATAATTATCGTTTAACTGGGCCAACTGGTGCTGATGCTCCACCAACTTTAGGCGTAACAGAACCTTTTAATTTTAACCTTGTCACTGTTGGGTTTGTATTGGCTTGAATACTTACAGTAGGTGCCTGAGCACCTGACTTGGAGGTAGAATTGAATACCACATGTACGTAACCTTCTTCACCTGGTTTTACTGGCGCTTTGGACCAATCAGGACTTGTACATCCACAGGAAGCAGTGATGTTAGATATTACCAAAGGAGCTTGACCATTGTTGACAAATGTGAATTTATGCTCGATGACTTCTCCTTCTTTGATAGTCCCGAAATCATACTCCATTTCAGGAAATTCAAAAGATCCCTGAGTTGCTGGATCAGCAGGTTGAGTAGACTGTGCGTTGACAGGGCTCACTGCGGTATTGTTTGTTTCTAGCTGAGAAATTTTATCTTCCAATGCTTGTATTTTGGCATCTTGATCACTCTTTTGATTACAAGAGACTCCCAAAGCAAGTATAACAGCAAGCGCTGCCGTATTCATTACGTTGATTTTCATAATATTAATTTTTTTCTTGGTTGATTTGATCGATTAATTTGTTCACATCATTGAGTAGATTTTCTGCTTTGTTTTTAGCCTCTGAAATGACACGCTTACCCTCAGTTCGGGCCTCGTTTAAGTGTGTTTCTTTCCCCTCTACAAGATCTTCAATTAATTCTTCTAACTCCTTTTGATATTTGGATAGTCTAAAAGAAAGTCTGTCACGGGTATTTGTACCTGCATCAGGTGCAAAAAGTACCCCAAGTGCTGCGCCAGCGCCAGCTCCTAGAATAAATGCGATGAGTGAATTACTGCTCTTGCTCATAGTTTTTTATTTATTGTCCAAAAGTCCTCTACCGCTCTTACGGATTTCTCCGCTTTCGGTTAATTCTTTTGACATCACATCTAGTAATCCGTTGACAAATTGCTTGCTTTTAGGAGTGCTATAAGTTTTAGAGATGTCTATATATTCGTTAATAGTTACTTTGACCGGAATACTTGGAAAGTTTTTCATTTCGGTGATCGCCATAGAAATGATCACTTTATCGGTAAATGCCAGCCGGTCGATATCCCAATTTTTAGTTTTTTGAGAGATAAGCTTTTTACTACTTGATCCATTTTCAATTGTGAAGTTAAAGATATTTTGAAAGAACTCCTTATCCTCATCCCAGTTCATAGCGATCTCTGGCATTTCTTGTTCATTCTCTTGATTTAAATTGGCCGCATTTTTCAATACTTTCGAAGCGAGACTTCTAACCACTGATTTGTTTTCGGTCCAATTCAGATCTTTTTCAGAGAAGAAATTGAGGAGTACTTCATTTTTGAAAATCACCTTCTTCAAAAGAGTATCTGCCAGCTCAAGATCTTGCTCAAGGGTTGGTTCACTAAGCTGTAAATAAGCTTGATAGGTTTCAGAAGGCTTAATGTAGTCCCTAAACCACTCTTTGATCTCTAATTCTATGTCATTTAGATGCACATTTTGCCTCACCAGTGCGGCTCTATAGATATCTGATTCGCGAAGAGATTTAAGAAGTTTATTTTCTGGAAAATTCAGTTCATTTCCAAATCCTGTTGGATTCCCTCCTGCAAATCGTTTCTTCTTTTCAACTTCATTTTCCACATGCTTGGCAAAAGCCTGTAGCAGTTCTATGGCTAGCAGGTAAAGCTGAGGAATACGTTCAGCGGATATAATCATATTATTTAGCTGGAACTCCTGATCTTTACTATTCGCTTCATGAAAACGCTTCAGCGCAGCAAGCACTATTTGCTTCACCCTTGGCTTGGCGCTGCTTGACTTTAGAAGCTCTTTGGATTCAAGATTTTCCATGAACAGCTTGGTTGCTTCTTCTGCATCTTTATTGAGAGCAGACTTATCTTGAACCTCCATACTATTAAGGTCGGGAAGGAAAGCTTCCTTTATAAAATCTTTGGCAAGGAGAAGATTGGATCCTTTGCACTGCTCATAAGCATATAGGTTTTGAAAAGCCTTAACTCTGAGAATTCTTCTATTTAGCATATCGTTGAAAAGAAGCTGCAAATATAGGTAATTTGAACGGTCATTACCCCAGTTGTTTGCAACAAAAAACCACCGAAAGGCGATTCTCGGTGGTTTTATAAGTAGTTAAAATTCTATATGAAAGATCTATGTACTTTAGCAATTGACTCTATTCTTGCCTTAGCACTTTCTATGGCAGCCTGCTGTACTGGAATCTTCTCTTTTTCTGATTTGTCAAAAATAGACAGACAAGTATCATAGATTTTCTCGGTCTGCTTATATACCATTTCACGATTATAATCACCGAAATACTCCGCTGCCACGTTTATCACTCCACCCGCATTGATTAGAAAATCAGGGGCATAGACTATTCCTTTTTCGATCAGAATCTTTCCATGTTTGGACTCATCCTGTAGCTGATTATTTGCTGCTCCCGCAATTACCGCGCATTTAAGTCTTTCGATAGTTTGATCATTTACTGAGGCTCCCAATGCACATGGTGAATAAATATCCATGTCTAAGTCGTAGATCAGATTAGGATCGACTGCCTGAGCACCGGTTTCTTTCGCTGCGGCTTTTAGCTTATCCTCAAAAATATCCGTTACAAACACCTGAGCTTTTTCCTTAATCAAATAGTCAATTAGATGTCGGCCAACATGACCAACTCCCTGAACAGCAATTTTTTTCCCCACTAAGGAATCCGAACCAAATGCTTTCTTTGCAGCGGCCTTTATTCCCATGTAAGTTCCATAAGCTGTGACGGGGGAAGGATCGCCGCCGCCTCCTTTGGTCTCTGGCATACCGGTGACGTTTCTAGTTTCCATTCCAATATATTCCATATCAGAGGTATTCATATTCACATCTTCCGCAGTGATATACTTTCCGTTGAGACTTTGGACAAATCTCCCGAATCGTCTTAGATAGGCCTCATTTTTTAAATTGGGGTCACCCAGGATGACAGCCTTTCCGCCACCTAGGTTAAGACCTGCAAGAGCATTTTTGAAGGTCATCCCGCGGGAAAGTCTTAGTACATCGGTGATTGCTTCAGCTTCGGAAGCGTATGGCCACATTCGTGTGCCGCCCAGAGCGGGTCCCAATGTGGTGTTATGAATTGCTATGAGTGCCTTTAAACCGGTAGGCTCATCGTGACAGATCACTAATTGTTCGTGATCCATTGTGCAGATTTGGCCAAAGATAGACCCTTCACTGACTGTTTCGGTAGCTTTAATCTCTAACATGTGAACTTAGCTTTTTAGAATGTGTTATATTTGGGTTGTTCTTTTAAGAAATTGTCGATACAAAATTATATACTTTTATCGACCTTCAAAGGTTTAATTTATTCAGTTATCAATAAGATTTTCTACGTTTTTAAAGTTTTTATTTGGTGAAACCACTTTGGCGACTCAATAAGTATTTGTTCAAATACAAGGGCTTACTGCTTTTGGGAATAATATTTACTGTAATTTCTAACATCTTCGTAATTATCCCCGCGCAGCTAGTGCGACTGGCAATAGATTATGTCGTAGAGAGTTTTTCAATTTTCACTCCTTTGGATAGGGGTGGACTAGGTGAATCCGCTCAAGACGTGTTCCTAAAATTCGTTTTCGTTTTTGGGATTTTAATTCTTGTAATGGCCTTACTACGGGGAGTTTTCTTGTTTTTCATTCGTCAGACGATCATCATTATGTCTCGAAAGATAGAATACGACATTAAAAATGAGATTTATCAACACTATCAGAATCTTCCTTTAAGCTTTTACCGAAAGAACAGCACCGGCGATTTAATGGCGAGAATAACCGAAGATGTCAGTAGGGTAAGAATGTATTTGGGTCCAGCGATCATGTACGGCATTAACTTACTCATTCTGTTTCCGCTCGTCATTTCTTATATGATTACGGTAAATCCAACATTGACACTTTATGCTTTGCTTCCACTTCCGGTGCTTTCGTTGAGTATATATTTTGTCAATAATATGATAAATGAGCGCTCTGAAAAGATTCAGAGAAGCTTAAGTGAACTGAGTACTTTTGTTCAGGAAGCATTTTCAGGGATTCGGGTAATAAAAGCGTTTGTCAGAGAGCAAGATAGTGCCAAGGATTTTGCTTCAGCCAGCGAAGATTACAAGGTGAAGTCTATTCGATTGACAAGAGTAAATGCGTTATTTTTCCCAATCATTATGGCGCTCGTGGGAATCTCTACCATCATTACTGTTTATGTAGGAGGAATTCAGGTCATCAGCGGCGAGATTGGCTATGGTGTTATTGCCGAATTTATACTTTATGTAAATATTCTTACTTGGCCAGTCACTTCTTTGGGTTGGATCACTAGCATCGTGCAGCGGGCAGCAGCCTCTCAAACTAGAATCAATGAGTTTCTTGATCAGAAAAGTGAAATCAATAGCACCGCTGAGTTAATAGCTGATATTACTGGTACAGTGGAATTTAAAAACGTGAGTTTCGTCTATCCAGATTCTGGGATAAAGGCGCTTGACTCGATCAATTTTAAGATTAGAGAAGGGGAGACCTTGGGAATTATCGGTACCACTGGCTCGGGCAAATCGACCATTGCAAATCTCTTGATGCGAATGTATGATCCTTCTAGCGGAGAGATTATGGTTGATGGCAAACTGATCAATACGTACAATATTTCTGATCTGAGAAAACAGATAGGTTATGTGCCCCAAGATGTCTTCTTATTTTCAGACAGTATCGGAAATAACATTGCTTTTGGGATAGATCGTCCAGATAAAGAAATCATCGAGCAAGCCGCTAAAGATGCGGATGTCTATCGAAATATACTTGATTTCCCTAAAGGATTCGAAACGATGCTTGGGGAGCGTGGCATTACCCTATCTGGAGGTCAAAAGCAACGGGTATCCATTGCCAGGGCGATAGCAAAAGAACCTAAGATCCTGATTTTAGATGATTGCCTGTCCGCTGTAGATACCAAAACGGAAAATGTGATTTTGACGGCCCTAAAACACATTATGAAAAATCGAACTTCGATTATCATTTCTCACAGAGTATCATCCGCTAAACTTGCAAATCAGATTATCGTTTTAGAGGATGGGAAAGTCATAGAGGCAGGAAATCATGAAACTCTTATGATCAAAAAAGGGGTCTATGCTGAACTATATGAAAAGCAAACCCAATCGAGCGAATCGGTGGACAATTAGAATCTTGTTCTCTCTATTTTATTTATCCTTTCCACTAATTGCAGCTGACCACAGATGTTAATTTGTATGATGATTCGCTTTATAACAGCAAGTAGATAAAAGCAATAGATGATTAAAATAGAGCTATAGCTGAGCGTTTTGATCTTTCCTTCCTAACCAGTGAGGCGTTGCAAAAGGTTGAGAAAATAGAGCTAGTGGTGCAATTTGGGATATACATTTTAATTTATTTAACCCTTCAAACAACATGGATAATAAGAAATCGGCGACACAGGATATTGAGAAAACACTCAGAGAAATTGGGGATAAGATAGAAGAGTTGGTGAAGAAAGGTGCTGAGGCTGGACTTGAAGTGAAAAAAGAAGTGGAAGAAAAGATTCAGGAACTTAAAGACAACAAAACCACGCTTGAGAAAGAGTTGAAAAAGGGGAAAGCGATGGTCGAACGAGAGTATAGAGAGCGATCTGAAGATTTTAAACCTAAGTTTGAGGAGTCCAAAGGGTTGTTTCTTGATGGATTAAAGCAGATTGCTAAGGCAATCCAAACACTTTTAGCTAAGAAATAAAAAAATCCCTGAGACTGACGCAGGGCTTTTTTTTTAGTTATTTATGCTATTATTTGTTGTGTATATCCGATTTTCTGCAGGTAATGAGTCAATAGCTTTAAAAGATTTGGCAAACTTAACGATTGAGGCTACTTCGGTCTTCCAGCCAGTTAATCAAAGAAACTACGGTTACAGGCAAAGTAGCGGATAATCATATGTGTGCCTTGAAGCGGAGGAATAAGTCCAACGCATGCTGTTGAAAAGATGATGGAAGGCCCATCGTGTAGGCTGTCAGCCAGATTTCACAAACCACTTTATGGTGCGTTTCACCGAAAGGTATTCGTATTGAGCGATAAAGAAAAGGCGGAGTTATCCGTCAAATGAGTAACGGGGAGCTGAACGAGAGTGAACCTCCATATTAAAACATCGATATATCCATAGCCCATACTGAAACTGAGGGGGTATATGTGTTCTCAGGAATAAAGTCAGGCGGGGGGGTAAGCTGCTATTGGTCGGACAGTATGCGGTGTAAAGGAGGCAAGAACCCGTTACAGGCTTTTCAACGGAACAAGGGAACTCTTTCGGCGGAGTTAAGGGAAAGTACAAGCAGCGAACCTGCAAGGCGAATACTGTAATGCTGAAAGGGGGCGGATTCCATCGTAGTAGTGACGATATTCTGTGAAAGCAGAGAGGAGCGAAGGGTGGAACCAGAGTCGGTTTACATATTAACAACAACTTGTAAAAGGGGATGATTGATTATTATGAAACAAAGCAACATCCTGTAAAGAACAGGAGACCTGACTTTGGAAGCGCCGTGTGATGGGAGACTATCACGCACGGTGCTGTGAGAGGTTTGGGGTGAAATTCCCCTTACCACTCGACTATTTTTTCTCAGAAAGTGCATTGCATCTATCGTAAGCTGGATCGAGATCGATAAAGATATCTTCTTTAGCAGTAACAAACCATTCAGCAAGAAGAGCATCTTCTTTTTTTCTCAGTGCCGCAGCTTTTAGCTTTTCGTAATCATCGTTCATATTCGCCCGATGAGCAGGGAATTTTTCTTTATAATACAATATTCTTACCTTCTTACCTTCTCGAGGATCCTCAAAAGGAATAGGCTTGGTGATGGAACCAACAGTCATGCTGTCTAATGTGAAATAAAGAACAGGATCTTCAAGGGTACGTAAAGTCAGTCTACTGGAATTGGTGGCTGGGTCTGTGAAAAATCCTCCATTGTCAGAGGTTGTCCTATTATCTGAATTATCTTTTGCTGCTTTAGCAAAATCAATTTTTCCATCCACAATCTGTGTTCTTAAGCTATCCAAAAAGTTCTCAGCCTTTTTAAGATCATCCTCAGAGGCCTTGGGAATTCTCAAAATATGTCTGGTGTTGTAGGTGCCGTCTTTAAGCTCGAGAAGTTGAATAAGGTGCACTCCAAAATCAGTTTGAACAGGGTCGCTCAGTTCACCTGGTTTCAGAGCCAAAGCAGTAGCTTCATATTCCGGTGCTAGTTCGCCACGTCTAAAGAAACCGAGGTCACCACCTTGAGCAGCTGCTACAGGATCGTCGGAATACTTTCTGGCGAGTTCTGCAAAATCTGCTCCTTCTTCACCTATGTCTTTCTTGAATTTGTTGAGTTGTTCGTAAATCGCCTCAACGGTTGCTGGATTTACCTCTGGCTTTTTGACGATTTCACCTACAATTACTTCTGCTGAGAAGAACGGCAATGAATCTGTAGGAATGCTTTCAAAAAACTCTTTAACATCCGCTGGGGACACGGTCATTCCATCTGTAATCTTTGTGCGCATTCTTTGCACCACGAGTTGTTCTTTAATTACTTCCTCAATTTCAGATTTAAGTTGTTCTGAGGTTTTACCATACGCTTTAACTAGCGTTTCTTCGTCACCTCCAACTTGCTGCATGACCATACTGAACCGCTGTTCTGTCTGAAGAGTTACTTCAGCATCCGTAACTATCACAGAGTCAATTTCTGCTTTTGCCACCATCAATTTATTGATCATCAAAGATTCGAAAACCTCACAACGGCTTGGAGCAGGAACCCCTTCACGACTCTGCGAAATTGCTTCGATATATGCTTTCTGAACGTCTGATTCTAATAGAATATGGTTGTCCACCTTTGCTACAATTTTATCAAGCACTTGACCTGTAGGGGGAGACTCTTGTGCAAAAGTTGCCGTTGATAGCAAACCGGAAAATAAGATAAATGTAATTCTGTTACGTAATTTCATTGATTTTCTCCCTTCCGAAATGAGTCGGATAGGTATTATTTCTTATGATAATTAATGATTTAATGCTACAAAGGTTTCTTCCTTAGCTTTAGGATAGACCTTTACGGGGTATTTCTTTTTCAATGATTCAATCAGGGAATTATCTAGATATTGTTGATAATCACGAATCACCAGTCCTAAAGTTTCTTCAAATTCCTTGGGACCTGCTTTCAATTGGTCTGCCAAAAGTATGAGATGAAGATGACCGTTTATTTCAATTTCCTGATAAGATTTATCCAAATCAATTTGTGAAAGAATTGGATGATTTTCGTACTCAATTATTCCGGATTCTGTTTGGAACGCAAGAGGAGCATTGGATTTATATTCGCTCTCAAATGAGTTGATTAACTCAGGTGATAAGGTCTGATTTTCCAACGCCTTGCGAGCTACTGTAAGATGATTTATATCCAACACTTTCACTACGTACGCGTCAACTCTGGAAGACCATTGATAATTCTTAATATTCTTTTTATAAAACGCTCTCTGTCCAATTGAATCGTTTAGACCTTTTTGCCACACTTCATCATTCATCAATGAGAAGAGTAATATTCCATCGTGATACTCTTTGAGTAGCATCTGGTATTCAGTGTTGTTGGTAGAAAGATCAGCTACTTCAGCGGCATCTAACCTTTCAGCTATAAAACGGAAGTACCACTCATTAAAATTTCCATTTTTGATTGAATTATTACCATCCTTTTCATCAATGAAACTTATTAAATCTTGAAGTGTATATTCTTTTTCCTGCAGGATAAATAATCTCTTCCCCTGCAACTGCTTTTCTTTTACTCGTTGGACAATTTCATTCTTGCTTAGAGAATCCAACTCCTTTTTGAGCTCGCAAACAGTTGCTTCATCCTCATCAAATGAATATCTGGATTTTTGAATTGACATCTCTTGCGACTGAATCATAGTAGATCTAGAATCTCTGAGAATTCTAGAACGAATACTTTCTTCTAATTCATCAAACGTCTTAAGGGGTCTACGATCTTCCAACCGCAAAATATGATAGCCATATTGGGTGCGTACAGGAGGAGACACTTCCCCTATTTCTGTGAGCGAGAATGCAGCGATCTCAACTTCAGGAATCACCGAACCTACAGTAAACCAGGATAAAAGTCCTCCTTGTTGACTACTGGCAGGATCTTCAGAATAATTCAGTACGATGTCTTCCCAGACGGTATTTTCTTTTTGAATTTCTCTGTAGATATCAGCTACTTTTCTTTTAGCCTGGTCCTCACCGTTGGGCAAAGTTTCATCAATTCGGACTAAAATGTGTGATACCCGCACCTGACCTGGATTAGGTATTCTATCTTTCACTTGAATGATGTGGTATCCATAGTTGGTCAACACCGGACTAGACACTTCTCCTACTGCCAACGTGTAGGCAGCATCTTCAAATGGTTGAAGCATCTGTAAAGCGGTGAAAAACCCTAAATCTCCCTTATTAATCTCAGCAGAAGGATCGTCGGAATATTCTACCGCTAACGTATTTATATTGGCACCATTCTCAACTTCTTTTTTAAGGCTAAGTGCCATTTTCAGCACAGCCATGCTATCCGATTTAGTTGCATCCTGTGGAAATTGCAAGAGAATATGACTCGCCCTGATGGCTTCCTGCATTCTAGAGTAGGATTTTCTCAACTCTCCTTCTTCCAAAGAATTCCGGATTAAAAATGGAGCGATAAGATTTTGCTTGAAAGACTCAAATTCTCTGTGAAAATCTTCGGTCTCATCAAGTTTTTGCGTCTCAGCCTCTCTCACCTTCAATTTAAAATTGATAAATAAGTTGAGATTCTCTTCAAATTCTTCTCTGGAAAGACCTCCCATTCCTGGTTCTGATTTTTTTCCTTTGCTGATTTGATAGATCATTTCCTCTTTATCTACAGGGACACCGTCTATTGTGAGCAGAGGCTCATCTTGTTGGGATACCTGAATAAGCGCTAAAGCAGGAGTAGTGAAGTGGAGAGTAAACGCTATGAGTAATAGTATTGCCGAAAGGGTCCGGTTTGTCATGTAATCTAAGGCAGAAATTTTATGCAATTTTACAAATTTATTAGGATTTAAAGTCAAATGCTTCTAATACTAAGCATTTAACATGAATTAGGATCGAAACCACTTGACCAATCGACAAGTGTTGACCCCTTGACTGGATTCAAATTCTATTTCGTCCATTATCTTTCTGACCAAAATGATGCCTAAACCTCCTTTTCTCTTATTTCCTTTCACCTCTTCAAGGTTCGGAGCCTCATAATCCAGCATATTGAAGGCCTTACCGTAGTCTTTGATTTCAAATATCAATTTGTTATCACCTGCAATTATTTTTAAATCAATTGACTCTTTTGCATTACAGTGGTGAGAATGTATAATCAGATTTGCGCATACCTCTTCTACTGCTAATGTGATCTGGATCATATCTTTGTCAGACAAATCAAACCCGCTGAGCGTTTGCTGTAAAAACGCCCTCACATCAGCTAGTGCAGTGGTTCGACAATATATCCTTATCTGCGGAGTCATTTTAGTCAAGTATAGCTTCGACTTTAGTGGGGTAAATAGAAATAAGCTGGTCCAATCCCAAAATTTTGAAAACTTCATAAACCCTGGCGGATAGTCCAAAGATTTTCAGTTGGATTTCTTTTTCTTGGAAGTCCTCCAAATAGGACATAAATACGCCCAATCCTGCAGAAGAAATGTATTGAAGATGCTCGCCATCTACTAAAATTGACTTACTTCCATTTGCTGCTAACTTCTGAATCGCTTCGTCTAAAATCACAGAGTTGCTGGCGTCTATCTCCCCATTCAATTTCAGAATGTCGTGCTTATTTTCTTTTTCGGATGTAATGGTCAGCATAGCTTAACTTATAATTAGTCTTTTTTTCCTGAATGAATAAACTTCACCACCATCAATGAATAGTCATCATCTACCATTCCATCGCCTCCAACGAAGGAATGTAAGGAGTCAATAATTTTTGATTGTAGTTGAGATGGGCTGAGCTCGTTGTTAATTTCGAGTAAACTTCTTAGCCTTTCAAAACCAAATTGATTCGATTCTTCATCTTTGGCTTCAATTATTCCGTCTGTATAAAGTACGAGCACATCATCGGGACTATAGGAGAATGTCTTTTCCTCAACGTGCATTTCATATTGCTTGTTTCTTAAAATACCTAATCCGAGTCCATCAATTTCTAAATAGGTCGATTTATCATCTTTAGATGTATAAAATAGGGTGGGGACATGACCTGCTCTTGCATGGCAAACGGTATTCTCGGACGTATTGATGTAAAAAATAGATGCAGTAATGAAATGATTTCGCTCAAGACATCTACCCAAGGCAGCATTTGCTTTAATCATAAATTCTGAAGGGCTAAGATCCAACTGTATCAAGCTCTGAAATATCCCTTTCATCTGAGACATGTTAAAAGCTGCCGAAGTGCCTTTACCGGATACATCTCCAATGATAAGTACATAGTGATGCTCGTCGATTTTGTAGGTGTCATAATAATCTCCTCCGACTTCGTCAGCAGCATTAGAATAGGCTACTATTTCGAATTGCTCATTGTGGTCGAGTTGGGTAGGAAGTAATGACTTCTGTACATTTTTAGCAATTTTTAATTCTTCGCGGTAACGTTCATTCTCAATCGCCTGATTGAGTAGCCGATGATTCTCCACTGAGATGCACGCCTGTCGTACAAACGTACTGATGATATTCACCATCTCCTTATTGAAGCCATCCCTTACTTCCTTGCAAAGTACCATTCGTCCTATTAGCTGTTTGTTGATTACTAGAGGAATAAGTAGGATTGATTCGAAATTGGGATGATCCACTCTGATTATCAACGGCTGAATTTCTTCAGGTTTCCCTTTTCCAGACCAATCATGAGTTACTTTTTGAGTTTCAATAAGCTTAGAAAGCTCCAGGATAGTTTGATGTGTTGCAAATCTCTCCATTGTAAAATTTTCGGGATATTCCTCACTGTTCATTTCAAGCCAAGCCGCGTCCGCGTAAGCAGCGCTCATACAAGAATCCAGGAGTATGTCCAACACCTGATCTTCATTTTCTCCAGGCTGAATAGACTGACTGAGTCGCTGAAAATTGATTGCTTCAGTTAGTTTCTGCTCAAAAACTGAAGAAGTGGGGAGGTTGAAAAGAGTAACTAGAAAACTGAATAATGCATAGCTTATAATAAAAAAATATAGGGTAATTATAAACAAATTGTTGGTAAGACCTCCTTCTGATGTGATGAAGGACTCACTCCAAAATAGGTAAGTTCCAAAAATGATAATTACTGCTAAAAACAATAAGGATTTCCATTTTTCTTTAAAAGTGAGATAGGGAATCCATTTAAGATTGCCGGATAGAATAAGTGCTAATCCACATAATAGGACGAGCATAAATAAATAACCTGCACCAAGTTCACCTTCGTTGATAAAAGTATAAAACATGCCGATAAGCATGGCGATTTCGTACGCCTGCCATTGCTTAACTACCCGTTTATTTTTTTGGTAAAGAATCAAATGTTGCCAAAGAATGGCTGTAGAAATCAGGAAAATAATGATAAGAGCAAAACTTACGTGCTGAAAAAAACTAATGAGAAATGGCTCATTTGCTAGTCTGCTATCTCCCAAAAGGCTATAGAATACCTTGATTAGAGTGACCACACTTACCGCAAAAATACTAGTGGAGGCTCCGCGCCAAATCAAACTTAGAAAATCATTCTGAATATTTTTTGCAATACTGTACTTATAAAAACCATATACCATCAAGAAAAATAAAATCTGCAGGACCCAGCTGAATTCACTCGTGATGCTTTGGTCGAGGCCATTAATCTGTGCAAACAATTTAACTAAATCCACGAAAAGTAGCGCAAGCCAAACCAAAATGGCCAGTAGTAGACTAAGCTTCCCGATATGGATTTTAGGTAGTTTGATCATGGATTTCTTTCCACAAAACTATTTATAGAAATATCGAAGAAAGGGATGGGTAGCGGCATTTTCTCTAAAAAAAATGAGGTGTTAATACTTCTTATTTTTTCTTTACATACATACAAGATCTTTAATCATTCCTTTTCCGTATTTTTCTTCGATCAGTACCAACACCTTGCTTTTATGCATTAACAGCTCTTTTTTGATCGGACCAGAATTCATTTTAACAAAAAGTGTCGTGTTTTTAATAAACAGAGAATCTGTACGATCGGCAATAGTCTTACCCACGAGCTCAGGCCAATCGTGTATTAAAGATTTTTGACGAAATTTTCCCTCTATTCGATAGGCTTTCAACAAGTCATTGAATGCGGACTCTAGTGGAGCTGCTTCTCTTTTTCTCTCAAAATATCCGTTTCTTCTCATTGGTTTTTCTAATTATTTAAAAAGCGCAGCGGAGATACTATCTGCCAGCAGTTTGCCACTTTTACTCAAAGATAGTTTTTTATCCTTCCAAAATATTCTTCCCTCTTTATTCAATTGATTGAGTATGCCTGCTTTTTGTAAAGCTAGATCATAGCCATATTTATCTTTAATCCATCCAAGATCTATGCCCCAGATTGTTCTAAGGCCAGTTAGTATGTATTCGTTTAGCCGGTCCTGTTCGCTTAAAAAGTCAGCCTTGAAGGCTTCTGATCCTGTGCAAAGTTTTTTTATATATATAGCATTGTTCGAAGGGTTTGATCCGCGATTTTCCCCGTCAAAGGAATGTGCACTTGGTCCTACTCCCAGGTAGGGAGTTCCTTTCCAATAATTACTATTGTGTAATGCAAATTGATCAGGCTTTCCAAAATTAGATACTTCATATTGAATATAGCCAGCTTTGTCAGTCATCTCTTGAAGAATTTCAAATTGCTCAGCTACAAAATCTTCTCCTGCTGCCACGAACTTTCCTTTTTTCTCCCAAGTGCCCAATGCCGTCTTAGGTTCAACAGTCAAGGCATAACTAGATATGTGACCCACCTCTTGATCCAATGCTGTCTTCAAGTCCTCTTTCCAAAGCGAGTGATCAGTGTAGGGGAATCCATAAATGAGATCAAGGCTAAATTTCTCAAATCCAGCTTTCCTTGCTTTGTGAATCGCCTGCTTAGACTCAGTAGCAGTATGTGCCCGATTATAAAATTTAAGAACTTCATCATCGAAACTCTGAACTCCAAGACTAAGACGATCAAAACCCATGTTTTTCCATTCATCCAGCTTTGAAGGACTTAAATCATCAGGATTAGCTTCTAAAGTTGTTTCTTTCCAATTAACATTCGTGGAATTGCCGATTTGTTGGAGAATTTGAGTCAGTTGAGCTGCAGGAAGCAAAGAAGGAGTTCCTCCTCCAAAATATACCGTTTCTACACGCTCACCCTTCAAATAATTCTTTCTCAAATTGATTTCCAAGCATATCATATCAGTCATCTCTTGCATCCTATCTAAGTTGGTGCTGAAGTGAAAGTCGCAGTAATGACATGCTTGCCTACAAAAAGGGATGTGAATATATATGCCAGCCAAATTGATTTCTATTATTTTGCGAATATAATCAATCCCTCACACCTCCTTTGAAAACTGTATTTAAAGCATTTTTGATAGTTTACCTTATCACGGTGGCGCAATTAAGCTATGGTCAGGATCTATTCTGGATTAGAGTCGAGGGAGATGAAAACTTTGACGATAGGAATTGGAAGGGGTTTAGTGATAAAAGTTTTGGCTTGATGTTTCGGGATTCGTTAAAAATGGCTTTGGTTGGAAATGGATAGTTAACCATTGATCTTAAGGAACAGTATGTATTTATGGATTCCTTGGAAGTTAAAATTGAGTTGGGCGACCTTTTTTTCTGGAGTAAGATTCAGCCTGGAAATATGCCACCTGCTTTTCTGACTCTTCAAAAGTCAATCAAAAATGCTCCTTATGCTGAAGGCAATCCTTGGCTACAGCATATACTCCTCCAAGCTGAAAATAACGGCTATCCACTTGCGGAGGTGAAGTTGGATAGTATGAAAAGTAATGAAAATTCATTGAGTGCAGTAGCAAATTTTGAATTTGGCCTATGGATTAAGTGGGATTCACGGTTACTTATGGGACTTTCTAAGACCAACGTTAACTACATTCAAAATTTGACTGGTATTAATCCTGGAGAAGCTTAATGGCAAAAAATGTTTGATGATGCTTTTTCCACCTTAAGCCGATCTGCCTATTTTCCCCAAAATAAATGCACCTTCTCTTACTTTTCAACTTGAGTCCGCTAACCCCTCCTTTTTTCTGAAAGACAGAACTTCGAATGTCTTAGATGGAGTGATCGGATTATTACCAAATGAAAAAGAGTCGGGAAAATTACTTATTACTGGTGAGCTAGACTTGCAACTATATCATATGGGCAGGGAAAGGACGAGACCTATCTTTGCATTGGCAGCGAATATATTTTCAGTCTAAGACATTGGTTATCAAGACCAAAGAGTCTTTTCTATTTAATTCTTCGCTTGATTTCAAACTAGGGTTTGTTTTATTAAAATAAGACACTACATTTTAGAATAGAATTTTTGTGGTGGAAGTCGGATACCGCATCACTCCTAAAAGCTATCTTCGTTTTTTCACCAGAAGACAAGAAGGAGATTTGATCCGTACCTCAGCCTATCGAGATGCTCTTGAGCTTCCTGATTACCGGTGAAATCAATATGGTATTGGTTGGTCGATTGATAAACGCGATTCTCCGTTTACACCCAGAAAAGGATTGGCATTGAATGGGGAGTTTGCAGCAGGGAATAAAAAGTTGATATAGAATACGGGCATTCCTGAAGAAGTATATGTGGGTTTGAATTTGAATAGCCACAATATCTTGGAAAAGTTAATTTTGAACAGCACATTTTTTTCGACCACTCTGGGGAATGTGGTTTTATTTCAGTGGAGGGTTTACTCAAAACAAAAACTTACTATTAAACGATTTATTTAGAATTGGAGGGTTAAAATCTATCAGAGGATTCAATGAAAATTTCTTTTACGCTCGTTCGTATGGGTCTATGAATGTTGAGCAGCGACTTTTTTTCGCAGAAAATTCATTTCTAATGATTTTTGCTGACCTAGGGATTCTAGAAAACCCTTACTTTGCACCCGAAATAGACAAACCTTACTCATTTGGTGCTGGAGTCAATCTTGAGACCGGAGCAGGGATCTTTCGATTTGTATATGGAGTAGGAAAATCTAATCAACAACCGTTGGATTTTTCCCATTCCAGAATTCACTTTGGCTATTTGGCCAGATTTTAAACATGAAATTAGTCACTCGTCCACTCTTACTTCTCAGTTTATTTTTTTTAAGTCAATCTGTTTTTTCTCAGGTCTTGGAAGATTATGGATCAGATTGGAAAGAAGGTGAAAAGAAAACATGGTTTAGTTCAAACGATCGCTTGATATTGAATTTGGATTTAACTTCATTTCCACTCTCCTTTTTGTCATTCGATCTGCCTGGACGGTCTGTGATTTTCGTGAATGAAAAACTTTGGTTTTTCGCCTCTTCAGACACTGTTTTTACAGAGACTTTGGCAGATTTCAGAATACAGTTTGATCAGGATTCTGTTCGATTGACTGTTTTCAAATCTGGGATTTTGATGGGAGAAGCCCAGCTTCATAAGCTTCTACATCCTGCCACTGCTGCAGATTCTATTTCGAATGATCAGTTTAGTTTTAGGGAATTTGACAGACAATCCATGCGTGATTTTTTTGCGACCGCCGTGGTGTTTATTTTATTTATGATAGCTATTTATAAGATAGCTTATCCCTATATTTTTTCAATGATGGTGAAGCCTGTGTCTTTATTGAGCGCTGAGGATTTTTCAGACAGTGGAAGTTTACAGAAGTTTTTCTCTCTGGATGTATTGTTTTATGTGTTTGTTGTGAATATGCTTCTTTCTCTGGCTTTGATTACCGCCTTGTTTTTCTTTCAACATGAATGGCTTTCTGTACGCATGGAGTTAACTTTTTACTCCTTAATGGGACTTTGGTTTGGTGGGTCAATCGTACTTTTAGCGTTGAGTGTAGTGAAGTTTGCCATGTTAAAAATATTCTCATATCTATTTGATTTGGGAAAAGTAGAGTTTTCACATTTTTTCTATCTTCTCAGGCTTATTTTCGTAAGTACATTTGGCGTTTGTATGGTAGCTGGCTATTTTCTATTTAATAATTTTTCTCTAGCAGACCATGCACTTTCAGTTTCTTTTAAAGGGTTTTTCTGGATATATATCATAGGAATTCTTGGATTATTTGGAATCATGGTCAATCGACTGGGCTTTAAGAAATATCATTTATTTACTTACCTTTGCATCGCTGAATTAATACCTTTTTTAATCTTGGCCAAGTGGTTCACGGTTTTGGGGTATTAGTAGCAAAAATCAAAATTGGAATATTATAAGCATGAGCACAGCTACCAAAGACAGGTTCAAACCAGTAAAAAGTATCCTCGTATCTCAACCAGCTCCCCTGACTACTAATTCTCCCTATGAGCAATTAGCAGAAAAGTATAAATTGAAAATAGATTTTCGTCAATTTATTAAAGTGGAGCCGGTTACTTCTAAAGATTTCCGAAAGCAAAAGATCGATATATTAAAGCACACGGCGGTGATTTTTACCAGTCGCAATGCGATAGATCATTTTTTCGCTATCTGTAAGGATTTTAAGATAGAGATGCCTGCTGATATGAAATATTTTTGCATTTCTGACCAGACCGCACATTATCTTCAGAAGTATATAGTGATCCGAAAACGTAAACTTTTCGTAGGTCAAAAGACTGCTCAGGATTTATTTGATTATTTCAAAAAGCATAAGTCAGAGAAATATCTATTTCCTTGTTCGGATATCCGTAAAGATGAGATCCCGGACTATATGGAAAAGAATGGAATAGCCTTTACTGAAGCAATTATTTATCACACCTTAGAGGCAGATCTTTCTGACTTGGCGGATGTGAAATATGATATTTTAGCCTTCTTTAGTCCATCTGGAGTGAAGTCCCTAAAAATTAATTTTCCTGAATTTATTCAGGGGAAAACTAGAATTGCCTCCTTTGGTCCAACTACAGCTCAGGCAGTTCGTGATTTAGGATTAATCTTGGATATTGAAGCTCCACTACCAAATGCACCTAGTATGACTGGAGCTCTGGAACTTTACATTAAAAAAGTAAATAGTATTTAAATCTTTGAAATCAATTGTTGTGGTTTTTCAGTTTAAATTCTTACACTAGTTTTAAATTTGACCAAACCCATACAAAATGATTCAAAGAAGCTGTGAGAAATATTTTTTAGGAATATTATTTCTCTTGATTTCCTTTTTTGAAGTGAGTGAACTGCAGGCTCAGCAAGACCCGCAGTTCACTCAGTATATGTATAATAGAATGTATTTTAACCCAGCTTTCGCAGGTAAAGAAGATGGATTTAAATTCTCCGCACTACATCGTACTCAGTGGGCGAACTACACCACAAATTCTGGTCAAGGAGGAGCGCCAGTCAATCAGTTGCTCACAGCAGAGGGAAGACTGGAAGGAAAAAATATAGGATATGGGCTTACCATAGTCAATGATAATATAGGTGCTACAGGGAATTTAGAAATAAACCTGCAGGGAGCATTCCATAAAAAATTCAACAGATCAACGATTAGTTTTGGAGCATACGTTGGAATGTTTTCAAGCGCCATAGATTATGGAGAGTTAGTGGTAGTCAACCCGGAGCCAAATTTACCAAGTTCTGGAAAGGACAGTAAGTTAAATTTCAATGTTGGAGCAGGGTTTTTATTGGATAGAGGAAATTTCTATTTAGGGTTGAGTAGTCGACATATAAATCAACCGACTTTTGATTTTGGTTCTGGGGATTATGCCAATCAGCTGAAAAATCATTCATATTTATTAATGGGATATAGGTTTAGACCAATTGGGCAATTGTCAATCGAACCGAGTTTTCTTTTAAAAACAGTATCCTTTAATAATTTTTCCTACGAACTCAGCGTTATAGCTACGCTGCAAAATAAAATCAGTGGAGGAATAGGATACAGAGGGGAAGAATCATTTTCACTGATTTTGGGATATAGTTTGTTAAAGGATAATTCCTTGAAATTAGGATATTCATTTGACTTGGTGGTAAGTGGTCAGGCAGCCAAAGCTCCTACAACTCATGAATTGCTTTTGCGGTACTCGCTGACAAAAGCTACTAAACAGATTCAAAGAGTAATTCAAAGAACGCCGAGATTTAGATTTTAGGACTAGCTAAACAGTCTGATCGATTTTGGTGGTCTAATAGTATTAGGCTAAATTTGGCAGGTTATTTGCAATTATGTGCCGAATTCAGCTAAATTTCGAAGAATATTATTATTAAGCACGTTGCAATTATTTGATGATCGAAAAAACGTCATTTATGTATAGAAAAATTAATTTTCGTTTATTGCCCGTCACAATGGGACTTGCAATAGCGACACTTTTGCCAGGTTGTGGTCTTTTTAATAAGAAAGGATCAGCTAGCGAAAAGATGAATCGAAGGGGGGAAGTGACCGGTGTACCTAAGCGCGCAAACTGGCAACAAAACCTTCCTTATGATATGGTTCCTATCAAAGCAGGGACTTTTTGGATGGGGCAGGCTGATGAAGACATCACCTACTCACAATCTGCTCTAAACAAGCAAATTACCATCTCGGAATTTTTCATGGATAAGTATGAAGTGTCTAATAATAAATATCGTCAATTTTTAGAAGCGGTAAAAGGTGGCGCATTGGAGACAGGTACTCCCACGACATTGAAGGATCCCCCACAATTGAACTATGATGAGTTGAGACCGGATACTACTGTTTGGTCCACTAGCTTTGCCTATCATTATGGTGATCCCCTGATGGAGTTTTATTTTGATCACCCTGCTTTCGATAACTACCCGGTAGTAGGGGTGACATGGGATCAGGCAAAAAAATATTGTGAATGGAGATCCTATCATATGAATGCTAATGATGAGAGTGATTTCGACGGTCCAAGTTTCCGTTTACCCTCTGAGGCTGAATGGGAATATGCTGCTAAAGGGGGTAAAGAAATTGCGAAATATCCATGGGGCGGACCTTATCTTAAGAATAAGAGAGGTTGTCTGATGGCAAACTTTAAGCCAGGCAGAGGTAATTACATCGATGATGGTTTTGCGTATACCGCGCCAGTAGATGTATTTGCTCCTAATGGGTATGGTCTTTATAATATGTCAGGAAATGTGGCCGAATGGGTACTTGACGCCTATGCAACCACCTCGAGTTCTATCACTTGGGATTTGAATCCTCGATATGAAGATCCAAACGAGCCTAGAAAAGTGGTAAGAGGTGGTAGCTGGAAAGATATCGCTCATTATCTAGAGACCAGTACAAGAACTTACGAATACGAAGACGTAGCTCAGGCTCATATAGGCTTTAGAACCACCATGACCTTTATTGGGAGATCAGGTTCAATGGACATACAAAGTTCTAAGAGAAGAAAAAGATAATTTCTATAACACCCACAAACAAAAAACACGTTAAAACTTAAATTTTAAAAATGGCTAGTAACAGCAACTCTTTCTCAGCTAAATTCTATTCCTCCTGGATGCCGAAAGTTTACGGTATCGGTGCGGCTGTCGTTATTTTAGGTGCGATGTTCAAAATCTTAGATTGGCAAGGAGCTAACTGGATGATTGGTATAGGACTTTCAACTGAAGCAGCAATTTTCTTTTTATCTGCGTTTGAGCCAAGATCCACTGATGTGGATTGGTCGCTCGTATATCCAGAATTATCAGGTACTGAGCCAGGTGCTAGAGCACCTCAGAGAATGGTAGCTGCCGGTGGTGGAGATCAAGTGTCTCAAAAACTTGACGAAATGTTGAGTAAAGCTAACATCGGTCCTGAGTTGATCGAAAGCTTAGGCAAAGGAATGCAAAACTTGGCTACTTCTGCAGAAAAAATGGGCAACCTGTCTGATGCTGCTGTCGCTACAAATGAATATGCCACAAATGTAAAGACAGCTGCAAAAACGTTGGTGGATATGAATGCTTCTTACAGCAAAACTGCTGCAGCGTTGATAGAGATGTCCTCAGCTTCTCAGGATGCAAAAGCGTATCATGGGCAAGTACAGACAGTTACCAAAAATCTTTCTGCACTTAATGCGGTGTATGAAATGGAACTTCAGGATGCCAACAGTCATGTGAAAACCTTGAATAAATTTTATTCTAACATGACAGCTGCTATGGAAGGTCTAACTGAGGCTGGTAAGGAAACGCAAGCATTTAAAACTGAATTATCAAAATTGAATCAGAACGTAAGTTCGTTGAATAAAATCTATGGTGGAATGTTATCCGCTATGAAAGGTTAATTTCTCTTCAATTCATTTTAAAATCCATTAAAACTTAAAAATGGCAGGAGCTAAAGAGACACCTAGGCAGCGGATGATCGGGATGATGTACTTAGTTTTGACCGCCTTGCTGGCGCTTCAAGTAAGTAACAAGATTCTCGCAAAGTTTGTACTGTTGAATGACGGAATGGAGCGAACTTCAAAGAACTTCATCCAAAAGAATAATACTACTGTAGAATCAATAAAAGCTACAATTGAAGAGCAGGGAAACAAGGAAGTAGACGTACCCAAAAAGGCAGCAGCTGATGAGATTAGAGCGAGTAGCAAAGAAGTTTACGATTACCTGGAAGGGCTAAAGCAAGATTTGATTCTTAAATCAAACGCCAAAGACGATGAGGGTAATTTTGTAAATGCTAATTTGAAAAATACTGAAATCACTGGCAATCTTTTCGCAAATAGCGGACAGGGTGAGAAGATGAAGGAAGCGTTGAATAGCTATCCTGTGAAGATTTCTGAAATCTTAAACACAGTAGGAATTGACAGGCAGTTCGGTTCAATAGCCAAGGACGCAAATGAAATTGAATTATTTTCTCATGACAGAGAAGTTCAAAACAAGGATTTTGTTGCTCTCAATTTTGTGAAATCGCCAGTTGGTGCTGTTATGGCGCTGATCTCTCAATATCAGAATGAAGTTCTAAATATTGAAAGTGAGTCACTTACTGAAGTTGCTAATACCATTGGCACCTTCTTCTTTAAAGCGGACGTTACTAAAGCTAAAATAGCCGCCTTATCTAATGTGGTGGCAGCAGGTACTAAGTTTGAGGCTGACATGTTTATTGCGTCAAGTTCAACTTCTGCTTTACCCACCATGACTATCGATGGGAGATCTGTACCCGTAGATGCTGAAGGATTTGGTAAAATTGAATTTACTGCTACCCCAGCAACTAAGTACGATGACAGAGGTCTTTCTGAAAGAGTGATCAAAGGTGAGATTGTTACTAATGTGGGAGGAGAAGATAAAGTTCTTCCTATTGAATATAAGTACTTTGTGGCTCAACCTGTAATTAAAGTATCATCTGTAGTAGTTCAACAGCTATATGCTGATTGTGCTAACGAGTTGTTAATTGAAGTTCCAGCACTTGGTAATTCCTATTCTCCAGATTTCACCGTTTCCAATGGTCAGTCCATAAAAGGAAATAAACCAGGTGAGTTGACCGTTATACCAGCAGCTTCCGGTAAAGTGAATATTGGAGTAAGCAGTGGTGGAAATAAAATTGGATCAGTTGATTATGATATTAAGCCAGTTCCAGCACCAACAATTACAGTTGTTGCTTCTAATGGTAACGAAATTGACCTCTCAAAATCACAGGATATTAATTCTATCAGAAACATTAAAGTAATTGCAAAGGCAGAATCTAATTTCGCCCTTACCATGAAGAAAGATGCGAATTTTGATGTAACTGGTGGTCAGGTAAGATTGATTAGAAACGATGTTCCAAGAGGGGATGCGATTAACATTACTAATGGCAGCAGTCTTTCTCTTAGTAGTTTGCTTGCGGGCGCCAAAGCAGGTGATGATATAGTATTAGAAATCAAAGGAGTTACTAGAACTAACTTTCGAGGAAATAAAATCCCTCTTGCTTTAACTCAAGTTATTCGAATCCCAGTGAAATAATCTGACGGTTCGGATTCTATAAATTAAAACTTATGAAAAAGTTTCTTCCAAAATTTATTCTATCAATGCTAGTTGCAGCGATGACGGCACCACTTATCAGTGAGGCACAGATAGCAGCTACTAGCGTAAGCCCATCAGGGTTTGGCGATAGACAGTTTGATATGGATACGGTCTTCTCAGCAAAGAGAATTCGAGAAGACGATAAAATGTATCAGATAGGTGTGTGGAGAAGAATTGATCTTCGAGAAAAGTACAATAAACCTCTCTATGGTTCTGGCGATACCAAAGACAATGGAATCGTTCCTCAGATCTACAAGGCTGTAGTGGAAGAGAACGCACTGGAGGTGTTTGCAGATGAGGATTTTACTGAACCTCTTTCTATTGCAGAATTTCAGAATAATTTCTGGATTAACGCTACCGGAGACAGTATTTTCGCCAAGCAACTGTATTATCTGGATTTTAAAGAGGACTTCTTATTTGATAAGCATCATTCAGATATGGTTTTTGATATCAAATACCTTGAGTTAGTGATGCCTTCGGAGACAAACTCCAATGCGGGTCAGAAAACGATTGCTTACATCAGGTATAAGGATTTCTACAATTACTTCAAAGATCATCCAGATGCTCGTTGGATTAATTTCAAAAATCTATCCAAGAGTTTGACTTACGATGAAGCATTCGAGACAAGGTTATTTAGATCTGTGGTAAGAAAGTTTACCAACTCAGAAAATGCGTTAATAGCAGATTTAATAGCATCGGATAGCCCTAATCCTGACATGCAAGCATATATCAGTTCGCTAAATTTCGAATACAGTTTATTAGAATATGAAAACAACCTTTGGGTTTGGTAAAATATGATAAGGGAGCTTTATGCTCCCTTATTTTTTTCCTTCCATGCTATTAGACCGGCAGCTTTACTTTTTCCTATTACACTTGCAATTTCTTCCTCACTGGCTTCTTCTATTTTTTTGATAGATTTGAACTTGCTCAAGAGTTTGTCTGCAGTATTCTGTCCGATTCCAGGGATCTGGGTGAGTTGAGTTCCAAACGCATTTTTGCTTCTTACATTTCTGTGGAAAGTTATTGCAAATCTATGTGCTTCATCCCTAATGCGCTGTAGCAGTCTGAGGCTTTCAGATTTTTTGTCTATATGAATAGGATAGGAGTCACCGGGAAAATAGATTTCTTCCAGTCGTTTAGCAATTCCTATTATTGGCATTTTACCATAAACTCCAAGCTCTTTTAAGGCCTCCACAGCTGAAGAAAGCTGTCCTTTGCCTCCATCTACTACGATTAGCTTAGGCAACGGCTTGTTCTCCTCCAAAAGTCGCTTGTACCTTCTCCCGACTACCTCTTTCATACTGGCAAAGTCATCTGGGCCAATGACAGTTTTGATGTGATAGTGTCGATATTCTTTTACCGCCGGCTTTCCGTTAAGGAAACAAACCATGCTTGCTACTGGATTGGTGCCCTGTATATTCGAGTTGTCAAAGCACTCAATGTGATCGGGTATTTCCTGTAAACTCAAATCTTGCTGTAGCTGACGTATTACTCTATCTTTTTTGTCCTGATTTAATCCAAGAAGCAGCACTTTATCTTTTTTGTAATAAAGCGCGTTTTTATAAGACAATTCTATCAGCTTCTTTTTGTCTCCAATTTTAGGTGTAAAGACATTTAAGCCTTCTATTGGCTCGGTTAACTCAATGTTTAGCAAGACTTCCTCTGCATCACTATTGAACTGATCCTGAAGTCGAATCAGTGCCGTGATCAGCAACTCTTCGTCTGTCTCATCCAAGCGTTTTTTTAGCTCTACGTTTTTGGAAGTAATCAATGCACCATTCTTTACCCGCATATAGTTGACGTAGGCATTCTTTTCATCAGATACTATGGTGCAGACATCCAGGTTGTAGATGCTCGGGCTAGCTACCAGAGACTTGGCTTGATATTTCTCAAGCAGATCTAGTTTCTCCTTTAATTTGTGTGCTTTCTCAAACTCAAGATGATCTGCATGTCCTTGCATTTTCTGTTTGAAAAAGGTCTTAGCCACCCCTAGATTTCCCTTCAATATATGTTTTGCATGTTCCAAATCTTTCAGGTAATCCTCTTCATTTTGATAGCCTTCGCAAGGACCCTGACAATTTCCAATGTGATATTCTAGGCACACCTTATAGTTTTTCTCAGCTATTTTGTATGGGGACAAATCAAGTTTACATGTCCTGATTGTAAATAGCTCCCCAATTAGATCGAGCACATTATTCATAGCCTTGACACTGGCAAAAGGTCCATAGTAGGTTCCTCTCTTTGGAATCATGGTACGAGTCGGAAATATTCTAGGAAAGTGTTCCTTAGTGATCAAGAGGTATGGGTACGTCTTATCATCCCGTAATAGAATATTATACTTAGGTTGTGATTTTTTTATGAGGTTGTTTTCAAGAAGCAGCGCATCGAATTCTGTATTTACTAAAGTGATTTCAATCCTGACAATTTCTTTAAGCATCCTGCGAGTCTTAAGGTTGACTCCGGTGTTTTTATTGAAATAACTGCTAACTCGCTTTTTTAAGCTTTTAGCCTTTCCTACATAGATGAGAATACCCTCACTATTGAAATATTTATATACTCCAGGATGATCCGGAAGTTTGAGGTGATCTTGAGGTGCAAATGAGGAAGACTCCATAGGCTAAAATTAAAAAAACAGCCTTGGATTGAGGCTGTTTTTTAATGAGTTTATCTAACTTTTAAAAATCATTCTTTTTAGCGTCATAATCGAAATCTGCAAATCGCTGACTTTCCTTTTCATAGACATCGCAATTGATCTCTATACTCAAAGGTCTTTCTGGTCGCGGGAAAGGGCCCATGGTATAGTTTAGACTTTTATCACCATATACTTTTTCCATGTAGTTGACCCAAATAGGTCTGGCTGTACGTCCTCCTTGTCCCTCTATCCAACTTCTGAAGTGAATGGCACGATCATCTCCGCCTACCCAAACTCCACTGACCAAGTCTTTGCTTACTCCCATATACCATCCATCTGAAGCATTCTGAGTTGTTCCAGTTTTTCCTCCTAATTCATTTCCCTGACGAAGCGTATAAGGAACTCCCTGACTGGTCCCTGAAGATTCTTCGAATCCTCCACGAAGCATGTAGGTCATCAGGTAAGCATGCTCTTCGCTCATTGCAGGTCTTTTTTTGGCAGTGAACTGCTGGATTACATTGCCGTTTTTATCTTCGATTCTATCTATATAAAACGGAGTGGTGTGCTCACCTTTATTTACAAATGTGCCGAAGGCACCAACCATCTCATAAACTGACACGTCATTTACACCTAAAGCAAGAGATGGTACTTCTTGAAGATCGCTGGTGATACCAATTCGTTTTGCAGTTTCCATGACAATCTTTGGACTTAGCTTCTTCATCATATAAGCTGTGATGGAATTGACCGATCTTGCCATCGCCATACGGATAGTCATTTTTTCATAAGTAAATTTTCCGTCGGCATTCGATGGCCTCCAAGCTGGTTGACCAGGAATGTAAACTTCCACTGGTTGATCGATGACGCTATAGCACGGGCTATATCCGTTTTCAATAGCAGCGGCATATACGAAAGGCTTAAAGGTTGAACCTGGTTGTCTTTTTCCTCGGATTACATGGTCAAATTTGAAGTACTTATGATCAATACCTCCAACCCAAGCCTTGATCTGACCCGTGTGTGGATCCATGCTCATGAATCCGGATTGCAAAAATTTCTTATAGTATCTCAAAGAATCCATGGTAGACATCAAGGTATCTACTTCTTCTTTTTCCCATGAGAAAACTTTCATTTTCTTCTTCTCATTGAGTTTTAGATTAATAGAATCAGTGTCATTACCATAGCGGACTTTAAGCAATCTGTATGCTTCAGTCCTTTTTACTGCGTCTTCGATAAAGTTGGGTATCACTCGATTACTGCCATCGACCCATGGATCACGTGTTCCCATCTCCTTATAGAATTTTTTCTGCAAAACTTCCATATGTTCAGTTACTGCGTCCTCTGCGTAACGCTGCATTCTGCTATCGATGGTAGCATAAATTCGCAACCCATCTCCGTACAAATCATAGGTGGTACCATCAGATTTCAAATTTTCTTTGGTCCATCTCAGAAGATCAGCTTTTACAATTTCACGGAAGTAAGTAGCCAACCCCTTATTTTGATTTGCGACGCTGTAATCCAATTCAATTGGCAATTGAGATAAGGAATCGAAATCCGCTCTACTAAGTTGATTATTTCTCATCATCTGAGATAGAACCGTATTTCTTCTTCTCAGTGAATTTTCTGGATTGTAAACAGGGCTGTAATAGGATGGCGCTTTAAATAAACCTACTAAAACGGCGGCTTCCTCAGTTGAAAGAGTTCCTGGAGTTTTATTGAAGAAAGTCTTAGAAGCAGTCTTTATTCCAAATGCGTTTGACCCAAAATCAGAAGTATTGAGATAGAGTGTTAGAATTTCATTTTTGGTATACGCTTTTTCAAGCTGGGTAGCTACTATCCATTCTTTAATTTTAATGATCAACATCCTCAATCCAGGAATATTACTTAAAATACCCTGATTCTCATCTGTTCTTGTTTTAAATAAGTTTTTTGCGGTTTGTTGTGATAACGTTGAACCTCCACCTGCATCCTGACCTAGCAAAATTGACTTCACGAAAACCCGGATCATTGCTTTCATATCTATTCCAGAGTGATTTTCAAATCTCACATCTTCGGTAGAGATTAAAGCTTTCACTAAGTTTGGAGAAAGATCTTCATAGCTCACGGGGCTTCTGTTTTCTCTGAAATATTGCCCTAATAATGCTCCGTCAGCTGAGTACAGCTCGGAGGCAATCTCAGAATCGGGATTTTCTAATGCTTTGAAATCAGGAAGTGAGCCAAATAGACCTAAGAAATTAATACTAATCATCCATACGAAAAGTATGAATCCAAAAACCCCCGCAATGAATGCTATCCAGAGAAACTTTATTGTTTTGGATATCCAATTGGGGTCTTTTGTAGTTGCTTTTTTACTCATAGTTTATTTATAAGCGGACTTGAAAAAGGTCCTATATTCTTCTATATTTTTACTTTTATTCAGTACCTGAAAGTTTTCAATGGATATCACAAATGAATCTTTCTTTACTTGCTCTGAAAGTCCTTCTGAGGTAAAATCGCTTTGAAATTTTTCGTAATACTCTTTTGCTTTCTCACTATTAGAAAATGGGCTGATGATGAAAATTGCATTTTCCCTGTTCATGTTCATATTTCCCGTCCTTAATCTAGAACCGGAGAAATTTGACGCATGAAAATTCTCTAAATCACTTAAGAGATCTGTAGCTTCTTTAACCTGATCTGGATCCATTACGATCACAAAGATATGCGTCTGACTGGTGTTAAAGGTATAAGGCGATTCAGAAAGTGAGTCTATTGCTATATTTTGCTCCAATCCTTGATTTTCCACATTAGTTGAGTCAGTGGTAGTTACACTTTTAGGATTCAATGCGGCCAGCTCTTCTTCACTTAATAATGGGTTTAGCATATTTCTTGCCAATTCGACTAAGTCAGGATCTTGAGTATTGTCTATGTAGGATTCTAAGCGTAGTTTATAAGTTGTTCTGCTTTCGGTCTTACCTGTAACCATGATATCCAACAAAAGCATTCTTTCGGTATTTCTGGTTAAAGGATATTCTTTGAGTGCAGCTTGAATGAGAGATCGAGTTTCGAAATATTGCCCAGAATAATATGCATCATAAGCTTTTTTGTATTCTTTGGAAGATTCTAGGTAGGCAAGATTTCCTGAAGCAGCATCTGGATTGTTTACAGAGAAGGTGTATTGAGACTCTGGGAACTCTTTGTTCAATCTGCTGACGTATTGTATAGAATTTCCTTTTAGATCTTTTTGGGCTAAGTAGAGGAGATAATAAGCTTCTGGTTTTCTAGAGGATGTAGGATATACACGCACCAGGGTCTCTAAATTATCGATACTTTTTTCTGGCTCTTCAAGATCAAAGTAAAGTAATTTGCCAAGTTCAAAATATGATTCCTCAAGCTGAATCTTTAACTCCTCAATTTTTTCAGGAGAATCAGGGATAGCAGATAGTAGCTCTTCTTTGCTAGGCAATTCCTTTATTAGATTTTCTTGTTCATTAACTGCCGTTGAGTCATCTTCACTAGGTTCAGCAATAGTGGGCGATGCGTTTTGAAAACTAGCAGCACTTCTTCTCCAATTATCCTGCAATGGCCTAGTGCCAAATGTTCTTCTAAAATCAATAGCCCCCTGCTGCATTGCTACAGAATTGTCAAAGTAAAACGAAGATGCTGAACCTCTGTCGCTAAATGCAAGTAAGTTGTCAAAAATACTTGTGTTCTTAGGTTTTTGAGCCGCCGCTGCTTCCTGCATAATACGCTCTTCTTCTGCCTTCAGATAAGATTCAGCAATCAACTGACGCTCATGCGGACTAAGTTCTGCTAGCACTATCAAGCTGTCATTCTGCTGAATTCTCTCCACGTGGAAAACGTATCGATCCAGAGATTCCTTTTGATTTTGTATGTCGATCGCTATCGGGTCGCCTTCATTAATATGGGTTAAAGCTGAATCAAGATAGTATTTGGCTGCTAGATAATCTTTGAATTCGTCCAGATTGATTTGAGCCAACTTCTGATAAATATAGCCTTTCACCCGTGGGTTGCTACCCGGTTCTTTAGCGGCCTGATGAAGAAGCCTAACGGTGAGGTCGGTGTTGCCTTGTTTCTTTTCGAAAAGAGCTTTCTCATACATCACCACATCTTTCAGATCAATGTTTTTTGGGTTTTCATAAAGGTCATCGTAGTACTTTCTTACTTTTTTAAGATCCTTTGAGGCATTTAGTTCTGCTACTTGCTGAGCATATAATTGTGCATAGAAGCTCCTAACATAAGGCGGATTCCCTCCCAAAGACTTTTGATAATAATCATAGGCAAGCGCATCAAGGCTTTCTCTCTGGTAGAGTTGTGCCAAAATAAAGTATAGTCTTGATTTTTCTTTTTTGTCCTTTGTGTGATTCAACGCTTTATCCAACGCGCCTATCACTCCATTTATATCACCTCTTTTTTCATAGTAGTAAGCTAGCGTGCGATAGAGATCATACCTGTTTTCGTCATTAATTCCGGCTTCTTTGGACAAATAATCTATGGTGAAGTTGGCTTTTTCTACCTCCTGTAAATCAACGTACAGCCTTAGAAGCGTAATTAGTGTGTGATGGCGAAGGTCTTTATTCTTCGAATTTACATTTACGTATTTAAAGGTGTTTTGCGCATCGTCAAAGTGAGATTGCATATAATCTATTTCTCCGAGAATATAATAACTATCATCTACCCATTTGCTGATCTTATGCCATTCTACCGCTTTGGAAGCCAGCTCTCTAGAGGACTGAAGTTTCTCTAGATTGGATTGGATGGTAGCTGAGTCTATGGGTATAAAAACAGGAAGCACCTGGCTATAATCCTCCTTATAGTTGGCTTTCACCTCAGCCAGCACCTCATTAAGTTTGACATCTGCTAAATAATAGGCATTGTAATAAGCAGTGACATTGTGAAATGTCCGGTTAGTAAACGTATTCCGCTCAGAAGAGCATGCTCCACTAAAAAGAAAAACGCCTATTGCCAGCTTGGAAATTATCCTCATGAGAGTTTGTGCACTATTAAAATACCAAAATAGGCTTTTTGTAGTTCTTAGCGAACGAAAACCACTGTCTTATAGTATTTGTGTCGGTTAATACGGTGATTTGAAGAGATGTAATTGATATTTTTAACCTTAACTTGAAAACAATGGGCAAAGAAATAGAAAAGGATAATAAAGGCAATACAAATTCTTATGTGAAATACATCGGATTATCATTTCAGCTATTTGGTATCATAGGCGGAGGCACCTATTTGGGATGGTGGATTCAGCAGAAAAGTGATATGAAATTTCCAGTTTGGCTACTGCTGTTTTGTTCCATCTCCATTATGATTGCATTTTATCAGCTTTGGATGTCAATGAAACAGGATAACCAGTGATGTTGAATATTTCAATGTTTTTGCTATTAATTCAGATACCATGACGCTTCCTAAAAATCCAAATCTCAAGTTTTTACTTTTTTCAGTGATTCTTGCGTTAGTCATCGCACTTCTTCAGACGACTTTCCCTGTGATTATTCACGAAAAAATATGGCGCATTTATTTTTTCATGTTTTTGTTATCTTTTTTCATTGGCTTGCTCAATACTTATCTCAGTAAGAATTTTCCGGAAAATTTCTTTCAAATCACCGTTTTAGCCATGATTTTGAGATTTATTGCCACATTAATATTTATTGGAGTGGCGGTTTACCCTACAATGGAACTGGCGATTCTCTTTATAGCAGATTTCTTTGTAGTCTTTTTGTTCTACTTAGTTTTTGATATTTACTCCTTTCTGGCTAACTTGCGGCCGATTTCAAAGTAGCCCTCAAAAAAAAGAGTTGATGAAGCGTAACATACTGGTCCTAAGTCTTTTAATTTCAGCATTTCTGTTTGTTTTTTCTAGCAACACTTTCGCCGCCGGACAAGAAGAAGACAAGACGAGCTTCATCATGCATCACGTGAAAGATTCCCATGAGTGGCATATAGCTACTTTAGGAGATACTCATGTCACCTTGGCGCTGCCTGTCATCGTATATTCTGGCGATAGAGGATTGGAGTTTTTTTCGTCTACGGATTTTCAAGATCATCAGACCCATGCATTCGGAGAATCTCATGCTCATGAAGGATATTTCATAGATGAGCATGACCATCTTGGAAGAGTGGACCAAGGAAGTTTTATCGAGCTTTCTATCACTAAAAATGTGGTGATGCTATTCATCGTGTTGTTTATTGTTGGTTGGATGGGAATTTCTGCTGCCTCATATTATAAAAAGAATGGCCCTGTCGCTCCAAAGGGAATAGCAGCAATCGTTGAGCCTATCGTAATCTTCATTCGAGATGATATTGCTAAAGAATCAATCGGGCCTCAATACAGAAGGTTTGTGCCTTATTTGATTACCTTATTCATGTTTATCTTGTTTGGTAATTTGATGGGCTTACTTCCAGGTTCTGCAAACTTGACGGGCAATATAGCGGTGACACTTGTATTGGCAGTAATCACCTTTATCATTACCAATGTCAACGGGAATAAGGCCTACTGGAAACACGTGTTTATGACTCCTGGAGTTCCTCCTTTGATGCTGTTGATTATCGTTCCTGTGGAGATCATTGGGTTGTTTACCAAGCCATTTGCGTTGACAGTTCGATTATTTGTAGCGATTACAGCCGGTCACATTGTGATTCTGGGATTCGTGGCCCTGGCCTTTATCTTTGAATCCTACACGATAGGTATTGCGAGTACCCTGATGGTCACCTTTATCAATATCATAGAAATATTGGTTGCTGCTATTCAGGCATATGTGTTTACGTTATTCTCAGCCATGTATATAGGTGGAGCGGTAGCAGAGCATGCACATGCAGATCATTAATTTTAGTAATTTCTTTGTTCAATTTATAAATCTAAGTTTATGTTAACTATTATCTTGTTGACTGCTGGTTACGCTCTAATGGGAGCAGGTATCGGTGCAGGTATTGTTGCGATTGGCGCAGGCCTTGGTATCGGTCGTATTGGTGGACAGGCAATGGAAGCTATTGCTCGTCAGCCTGAAGCTGCTGGAAAAATCCAGGGTGCAATGTTGATTATTGCAGCCTTGATTGAGGTAGTTTCTCTGTTCGCAGCAGTAATCTGTCTGTTGATCGCCCTTAACATCGCTGGAATCAGCTAATCTAACTTGAAAAGGGACTGGCGTTAGGCCTTTCCCTTTTCTTTCTTTATTGGACAATTTGAAATAAAATATACCTCCATGGATTTAATTACACCCAGCTCCGGTCTTATATTCTGGCAACTACTAGGCTTTTTAGGCCTTCTTTTCATTCTTATCAAATTTGCTTGGAAGCCTATGCTTGCTGCATTGGACGAAAGAGAGGCTAGCATTGAAAATGCGCTGAAAGCTGCTGAGACTGCCAGAAATGAAATGGCAAACCTGAAGGCAGAGAATGAGAAACTTCTTGCTGAAACCAGAGCTGAAAGAGATACCATCCTGAAAAAAGCTCAGGATACTTCTGTGAAAATGATTGATGATGCAAAACAAGATGCACTCAAGGCTGGTGCCCAAATGATCGACAATGCCAAGGTAGTGATCGAAACTGAGAAGAAAGCAGCGCTTGCTGAAGTGAAAGCTCAGGTGGCAGAACTTTCCTTGGATATCGCAGAAAAACTACTTAGAAAAAATCTATCCGACGAAAAATCTCAAAAAGAGTTGGTCGAAGGATTTGTCAAAGAACTTAAGCTTAATTAATCCACCTCCATGTCAAACCAGAGAGTAGCATCCCGCTATGCCAAGTCTATCATGGAACTTTCTTTGGAAAAAGGAAGACTAGAAGAGGTTCATGCTGACTTTGAGCGGCTTACCGCTTTGGCGTCTAGCAATAGAGAGCTAGGATTTGTGTTGAAAAATCCAATTATAAATTCTGATAAAAAATTAAACATCCTTAAGGCCCTTTTTGCAAAAGACGCTGAACCACTCACTCTTACCTTTTTCGAAATTGTTTCTAGGAAAAATAGAGAAGAGATCTTGTTGGATGTTGGCAAAGAATTTGAAAATCAATATAATCTCCATAATTCAATTCAAGTTGCACAGGTAACTACCACCTTTACAATAGATGACAAATTGAGAGAAGAATTTAAATCTGTAGTAAAGGATATTTCAGGTAAAAACACTGTTCAACTTGTGGAGAAAATAGACCTGGAGCTTATCGGAGGTTATATTCTGAAGGTCAATGATCGTCAACTGGATGAATCATTGAGCAGCAAACTAAGACAATTGAAATCTGAGTTTGTCCAAAATCATTACGAAAGTAAAATCTAAACAAAAGCATTAATCTCAATATATCATGGCACAAGTAAGACCTGATGAAGTCTCGGCAATTTTAAGAGAGCAGCTCTCTGGAGCAAGAACTGAAGCAGAACTCGAAGAAGTAGGTACAGTCCTTCAAGTAGGTGACGGTGTCGCTCGTATTTACGGACTTTCTAAAGCACAGTCTGGTGAATTGCTTGAATTTGACAATGGTCTGAAAGCAATGGTTCTTAATCTGGAGGAAGACAATGTCGGAGCTGTACTTTTTGGCGATTCCCAATCTGTTAAAGAAGGGGATACAGTAAAAAGGACTAAGAGAATTGCTTCTCTTCAGGTAGGTGAAGGAATGCTAGGCCGTGTAGTGAATACCCTCGGTATTCCAATAGACGGTAAAGGCCCTATATCTGGGGAACTATACGAGATGCCTTTGGAGCGTAAAGCGCCAGGTGTCATCTATCGTCAGCCAGTAACTGAGCCTCTTCAAACTGGTATCAAATCTATCGATGCGATGATTCCTATCGGTAGAGGACAAAGAGAACTGGTAATCGGTGACCGTCAGACTGGTAAGACTGCGGTAGTGATCGATACGATTCTCAATCAAAAAGAATTTTACGATAAAGGGGAGCCTGTATTCTGTATCTATGTAGCGATTGGCCAAAAGGCTTCTACTGTTGCAGGTGTAGTGGCAGCTTTGGAAAAAGGCGGAGCACTTCCTTATACAGTAATCGTAGCTGCTCCAGCCTCAGAACCTGCTCCTATGCAGTTCTTTGCTCCATTTGCAGGTGCAGCAATTGGTGAGTTTTTCCGTGACACAGGTCGTCCTGCCCTGGTTGTTTATGATGATCTCTCTAAGCAGGCGGTAGCTTACCGTGAGGTGTCGTTGCTTTTGAGAAGACCTCCGGGACGTGAAGCCTATCCAGGTGACGTATTCTATCTTCACTCAAGATTGCTAGAGAGAGCTGCCAAAATAAATAAGTCTGATAAGATCGCTCAGGCAATGAACGACTTGCCAGAATCCATCAAACATTTGGTAAAAGGTGGTGGGTCTTTGACGGCACTTCCAATTATCGAAACTCAGGCCGGTGACGTCTCTGCCTATATCCCGACTAACGTAATTTCTATTACTGACGGTCAGATCTTCTTGGAGACTAATCTTTTCAACTCCGGTATCCGTCCTGCGATCAACGTAGGTATATCTGTATCGCGAGTAGGTGGTAATGCACAAATCAAGGCTATGAAGAAAGTAGCTGGTACACTGAAACTGGATCAGGCTCAATTCCGTGAATTGGAGGCTTTCTCTAAATTCGGTTCCGATCTTGATGCGACTACCAAGCGTACCATCGAGAGAGGTAGAAGAAACCAAGAGATCCTGAAGCAGCCTCAATACTCCCCGGTATCTGTAGCCCATCAGGTTGCAATTATCTATGCTTCCACCAAAGGATTGATGGATAATGTGCCCGTAGAGAAGGCTAGAGCTTTTGAAAAAGAATTCTATCTGCTATTGGATAATACCTATCCTGAAGCGCTACAATTGATACTGAAAGGTGATGTTGACGGGGCTGGCAAGATTTTATCCAAAGCAGCAGCCGAATTAGCACCAAAATATTCTAAGTAATTGAATTGAGTTTCGGAAGACTAAACCTTCCGGACTTTTATACGAAGCACAAAGCAAGCAAGATGGCCAATCTTAAAGAAGTAAAGGAACGGATCACCTCAGTAGTCTCGACTCAGCAGATTACTAAAGCCATGAAAATGGTATCCGCTGCCAAACTTAGAAGAGCGCAGGACAAAATCATACAGATGCGTCCTTACTCTCAGAAGTTGACCCAAATTCTCAATAATGTATCTTCATCTTCTGAAGGAGCTGCTGATATTATTTATGCTGAAAAGCGTGAAGTCAATAACGTACTGATCATACCGGTAACTTCTGACAAAGGACTTTGCGGTGCTTTCAACTCCAACATTATTAAGGCAACCACGCTTATCATCAACACGCAATTTGTTGGGAAGCAGGTTACGATTCTTCCTTTGGGAAAGAAATCATTCGAAGCATTCAAGAAGCGTGACTTCCTGATGGTGTCTGAGTACTACCAGATATTTGCTGACCTGGCGTTTGACAATGTAAGAGCAATTGCAGAATATGCGATGAATGCATTTGCTGAAGGCCAATACGATCAGGTTGTACTGGTATTTAATGAATTTATAAATGTAGCCACTCAGTCTATTGAGGTAGAGCAGTTTTTGCCAATGGCAAAAGAAGAGACTACCCAAGAGAAATCTCCCGAGACGGATTACATTCTAGCGCCTTCCAGAGCATATATCATTGAGAATTTGGTGCCGACATCCCTGAAGATTCAGCTTTACAAAGCGGTATTAGAGAGCAATGCATCAGAGCATGGCGCTAGAATGACCGCGATGGACAAGGCAACTGATAATGCGGGTGAATTGCTGAAAGAACTTCGTTTGATGTACAACAGAACACGTCAGGCAGCTATTACCAATGAGATTCTAGAAATTGTCTCTGGTGCAAACGCATTAGAGGGAAGCTAAAAACAATAGACCTATTTCCAAACCACAGCTCGCAAGGGTTGTGGTTTTTTTTTTGGAATTGTCTTTTAGCCGCAATGAACACGAAGGAAGAGTAAGGATCGCTATGGTTAGGTCTGTCTGCCACTATGCAGACTAAGCGAAGTCGAAGCCTCTTGCTCCTTCCTATTTTGAAGTCTTAATACTTGCCACTTTTTGCCTTATATTTTTATTACAAATACCTTCCTCCTAAATGGAGAGATATTATCTCATTAGAAAATTCTATGATACTTCGCAACTCGCTTCTTGGGTTTATTTTTTCATTTTGTGGACTGATTTCTTGCTCCCAGTAAGTCAAAGAAGAAACACGACTTCCAAATATTGTAATCATTCTAGCTGATGATTTAGGCTACCGAGACATTAAGTCTTTCAACCCTGAAAGTAATATTCATACCCCACAAATAGATCAACTAGCGTCTGAAGGCATGATCTTTACAGATGCACATACTCCATCTGCAGTATGCACTCCTACGCGATATGGTTTTCTTAACGGAAGATATAATTGGAGGTCAACACTGAAAAGCGGCGTACTCACCGGAAAATCGAAAGCATTGATCGAAGATGATCGAACTACCATTGCCGATGTGTTTAAGCATCGAGGTTATCACACAGCTTTTATAGGTAAATGACACCTTGGTTGGGATTGGGGATTGGCAGAAGGTGATACATTGATTGGCGAAGGTTGGGATGCGAAAGATTTTGATCAGTTAGATTTTTCCAAACCGGTGACTCATAATCCGAATGATTTAGGTTTCGATTATGCTTACGGACATTCGGGTTCGCTGGATATGGCACCTTATCTCTATGTGGAAAACGGAAAGGTGACCGCTGTTCCTGATACCATCACGGTAAACAATGGTAAATATTCATGGTGGAGAGAAGGACCAACTTCTCCGGACTTTGAACATAATAAAGTAACTCCAAATTTTTCGAAAGATCAATCACTTACATAGAAGAGCAGGCAAAAACGGACAAACCATTTTTCTTGTATTTGGCACTACCTTCTGCGCATACTCCTATAATGCCTCCTGCGTAATGGCAGGACAAGAGTGGACTGGCTCCTTATGGGGACTTTATGATGATGATTATGTAGGAAAAGTGAATGAAGCTATTAGAAAGGTTGCAATTGAAGAGAATACGATAGTGATATTTACCAGTGATAATGGTGGAACTCCTGCCGCTGGTCTGGACGTGATGGTGGCAAAAGGACATTATTCTAGTTACATCTATCGTGGTCACAAAGCAGACATTTATGAAGGAGGGCACCGTGTTCCTTTTATCGCTAAGCGTCCGCCTAGAATTACAAAAGGAACATCCAGACATGTAACAATTTGCCTAACCGATCTAATGGCGACAAGTGCTGAACTTACAGGCTATAATTTAAAAGATAATGAAGTAGAGGATAGCTATAGTTTAGTGAGTTTGTTTGATATCAATTACAAAGTAGATGAATTCAGAGAGGCAACGGTTCACCATTCTATTGAAGGTGAAGGAAATTTTGCAATTCGTCAGGATGATTGGAAGTTGATCATGGCCGAAGGCTTTGCAGGTTGGAGTTTCCCTAAGCCAGGTGATCCTGCCGAGGCAGAACTTACTGATGCCAGTTATACAATTTAAAATCCGATCCTAGTGAAATAACGAATGTCCTTGCTGAAAATGCAGAGAAAGTAGCCTCACTTAAAAGCCTATTGATAAAGAATATCAAAGAGGATAGAAGTACTCCTGGCGCTCGTCAAGAAAACGATAAGATTGATGGGGAATGGAAGCAGATTGGGTTTATTGAATGAGTTTAAGTAGTGGCGAATAATCATTCGAGCGAATACAGGGTAAGATCATTCGCCCGAACTGGATTCATTATTTAAATTGATGTCCAACCATCTCAGGGTTGGCCGTAACAAAAATCTGATGCTGTTTCCATGGTTTCGATAGCTATCTCGGACACCCATGGCTACGCCAAATTGCACTGGTAGTCATGATTTATCCTTTCGGGATCGTTACGCTAAAAACAATTTCATTGTTAACATCCTTTCATTCGCATCAATAGCTCCGTATGAATTGCGGGGTAGGAATGATATATGAAATGATCCGCAACAGCGACGCTGTCGAAACATGAAAGAAGATATTTAGGGTCAAAGTCTATTTCATGTTCTTCCAAAAGTCTTTTGTATTCATCGATGAAACCTTCCTTCTTATGATGTACTTCCTGATTTTAATATAGTTAATTAGCTGGTCTTTGTCTCTTTGAGATGCCGTAAATGCCCATACCCATCTTGCCAACCACCAAGATCAGTGAAAATTCCTTTGCTTTTTATGAAATCTATGCTAGCCAATTTGATGTCCTTGACCAAAGAAGCCAAAGAAATCGATGGGTGAATATGTGTCAAAATATGGAGGTGATCTTCCATACTATTGATCCGATAGAGATGGCAATTCTTATTCTTCAGAATGCCATTCATAAAAGCATAAAGTTTTCGTTTGGTTTGCTGAATCATTGTCTGTTATAAGTGCTATAAACGATGTGGTAAATAAGCTGAATAGGTGTGCTCATAAAAATTAGGTCTAAAAATGTGATTCAATAATGGGAGATCAAAATAATAAAAAAGGATGGTTTTCAAATAGCGTCAAATCCAAAATGGTTCAACCCCTTCAGGGTTGGGGTTGGTGTGTGGTTATATCCATTTCCCATGGGCTACACCCATGGCTATTCATGGTTCGATCCTTTCAGGATCATAAATAAAAAATAACCTCTAATAAGATCATATTTTTGTTCCATTTCACGACCACCTAGTGGTCAAATCATAATATCTTTATGCAGTGGTGAAGCCCCAAGTAAAACGGGTGGTTGAAAATAACGATGGAAAATGACTACTCTAAAAAAGATAAACTATAAAATTTGATTTTCCTGTACTATAAGAACCCTCCAGGTTTCTAAAAATCTGGAGGGTTCTTAGGCCATCATCCGACATCGGGCATTAGACATCCAATACCCATCATCGAAATCACAACCTAATCGCTCTAGCCAGCACCTTTGCCATAATGCCAAGTCCTTCTGTATTTGGATGAACTCCATCTGGAAGCAAATCTTCGTGTCCCATAAATGGAGTATAAAGATCCACCAATTCAGACCCACTTTCATCCGCAATATCAATCAACATCAGACGCTGCTCATTGTCCATCACTGAAGTAGTAATTCCATAATTATCTTTGGTCACTGGAACAGGCAATACCACATACACTTTTCCATCTGCAGGCATGGTTTTCTTAAATTCATGGATCATGTCCAAATAATCCTGTCTGAATTCAGATGCAAATTTCCAGTTCTGTGGTTTGGAATCATTCGTTCCCAACATGATTATCAATATATCGGCGTTGAAGTCTTTGGTTTCCTGAAATTGAGGTTCATCCCAAAATGGAGAATCTCCATTCTTAAGCAGCGTTCTTCCACTCACACCAAAATTACCTACTTGATAGGCATCACCCAAAATAGTTTGCATTTGCAAAGGCCAGCTGTCAGGATTGTCTCTTCCTGGGCCTTGAGTGATGCTATTTCCCACGCAGGCTACTTTTATCGGTGCTTGAGCAAAAGTGAGGGTACCAAAAGCAAAAAGAAGTAGCGCAATTAAATTCAGTTTTTTCATAGGTGGGTAGTTTAGGGTTATGATTTACGTTCTTCAAAGTAAGAAATTGTGGGTTAATTCGGGATTGAAAATAGGATTAGTGCCTACATTACTTTTTTGAATGGCCAAAAAGAACAATTTCCCATATCTTTAAAACGTGCAATTACTTTTCAGAATATATCAGCGTTTCACCTGGCTTTCTCTAGATGTGGTCCTTGGGTCAATTGCAGGGATGCTTTTTTTTGCAAAGCTTCGTCATATCACTCTCGATTGGCAGGAATATGCCCTGCTTGGAATGGCTGTTTGGTGTATTTATACAGCTGATCATTTGATGGATGCCCGAAAAACCAATTCAATAGAAGATGAAGATCGCCATCATTTTCATTTGGTTTATCAAAAACCGTTGCTGGCGCTTATGATAGCCACTGGTTTATTAGGTCTATTTTGGGCAATTCGTTTTTTTGGATTTTCTCGCGAATTATACTTTGGTGCCGGACTTGGGATAGTTATTATGTTGATTTTGCTCGGTGTCCGAAAGTTTGCTGCAAATCGGGTAAGAATGAAGGAACTTAGCTCATCAGTGTTCTACGTGATTGGAATCTCCTGGCTTCCTTGGTATGCCACTCCTGTGGAGGATTATTCCTGGATAGCCGTGACATTGACACTCGCCTATGTAGGTTTAGCCTATTTAAATTTGATTATGCTTTCCAGCTTGGATGAGGAAAAAGATAAGCGAGCTGGATTTACCTCTATTGCTACTAAAATACCTTCAGAAAAATTGAGCACTCAAATCCGCAACCTTGCATTTGTGCTGGTTGCCTGCTGTCTTTTACTGTTGGTATATGTCAATTCTATGTACAGAGTTTATCCCTTACTACTCCTGATTATGTTATTGCTTCATTATCTGAGTTTTTTCAAATCAAATCTTACTCCATCCCAAATAAGAATTAGAATGGAACTTACATTTGCAGTTCCACTCCTTCTTTTGATTCTTAGATAAAAGCGCTGTGTCCGGTGATCGCTCTACCTACGATTAAGGAATTGATCTCCTTGGTGCCTTCGTAGCTATAAACTGCTTCTGCATCTGCCACGAACCGTGCAATATCATGTCTTAATAGAATTCCATTGCCCCCAAATAAAGCTCTCGAATTATCCACGATGGATCTCATTCGCAGGGTACAAAATACTTTGGCTAATGAGGCATGCTCATCTCTTAAAATATCGCTATCCTGCATTTCAGATAGCCTAAAGACCATTGTTTGCATAGCCGTAAGATCGCCAAGCATAGTAACCAATAAATCCTGAACCAATTGGAAGGAAGCGATTGGACGTCCAAACTGCTTGCGCTCATTGGTATAGGCCAGCGCCAATTCATAAGCGCCTCTTCCGCACCCAACTGCCTGCCAGGCAACGCCTGCGCGAGTCATACGGAGTACTTTGGACGTGTCTTTGAAAGAATTAGCCTCTTGAAGTCTATCAGATTCTGGCACTTCACAATTTTTCATAGTGATCAAGGCATTTTGCACCGTACGCAAGGCCATTTTATCTTCGAGCTTTTCGGCTTTGAAACCGGGATTATCTTTTCTAACGATAAATCCTTTCACCTGCTGATCTTCCAGATCTCTTGCCCAGATGATGGTCATGTCTGAGAACGTAGCATTACCGATCCATTTTTTTTGTCCGTTGATAATCCACGCATCACCTTCCCGCTTACAGGTAGTGGTTAATCCACCTGCTACTCCAGATCCTACGTCGGGTTCTGTTAGACCAAAAGCTCCGAGTTTTTCTAGTTTTTGCATGGATGGAAGCCATTCTTGCTTTTGCTCCTCGGAACCGCATAGATAGATGGTGCCCATAGCCAAGCCACTTTGCACACCAAAAAAAGTAGATATGGACGTGTCAATTCGTGCCATTTCCATCGCTACAAATCCTTCCAGCAATGCGGAATGTCCCGGACAGCCATAGCCCTGATAGGTTAAGCCCGCAATATTAAGCTCCGCCATCATGGGGATAATCTGCATTGGAAATTCACCTCGATTCCAATAATCATTTGCTATAGGTTTGATTTCACGCTCCATAAATTCACGAACTTGAAGTTGGATTTCTCGCTCATGCTTGAGTAGCGTATCCCCTAATTCATAAAAGTCTCCGTTGACCGGTGGGATTTTCTTAGGCCTGCTTCCACCTTTCATCATGCCCATCATTTTGGAAAGGTCTTCTTCGCTCATTTCGGACACCAAGCTAACCATCTTGGAAAGATCCACTTTTTCTGAAAGTTTCGATATTTGATCCAGGTCGATGGTTGTTAAAAGTTTCTTTAATCCACCAATAGTTTTAAAAACATTTTTCATACTGAGATATTTTGTGAATTAGTTCATTCCTTTAAACTAGTGAAAGATCATTACATTTTGTTATCGCCGTATTATTCAATTTTGGTCAAACTTATCTTTGGTCAACGGCTTTCTCGCGCTAAAAGATATTTCATTGAAGAAGTCGCCACTAAAAACATACTGATCATCGGAGGAGGAGATGGCTTGGATTACAGACATGATGCCGAAGCTCTGCAAGGTGATTATTGGGAGCTTTCCCATTCCATGCTCAATAAGGCAAGGAAAAATCTTGCAAATAGTAATCTGAAGTTTCACTTGGGAAACTTCCATGCCGTGGAACCAGAATTTGATGAAATCTGGCTTCACTTCGTGTTGGATTCTATCTCAGATGCCGAGTTGGGCAGATTGGTGGCAGAAGTGAAAAAAGCATTAAAGCCTGATGGGATTGTCAATTTTGTGGATTTCTATCACCCAAAAAAAAAACGCTATCGAATGATTAATTTTCTACAGATTTCATTTTTCAGAATAGTAGCAAGCCATATCAGAAAAGATATTCCGGACTATCACCAATTCTTCACTCAGAATAACCTTCAAAAGATCGCCGAAAAAAAATGGATGGACGGCTGGATAAAATCCCAACTTTGGCGAAATGGTTAAGGATGACTTTTCTTGATTATAGCCTCAAACAGTTGGTCAAAATACTGACCATTGCCGGGGCCATACCAGTTCATCTCCCGAACTTCGTGGAAATGTCTGTCGTAGTATTTGTCTGGCGTGATGTAGCCGATATAGCCTCCATTGAATGTGGTCACGATGAGATTCAGTCCTTCATTTTGTGCTATTTTTTCCCAGCGCTCATAGAAAACGCCTGAAACTTCACCACTTGATGCAATCATCAAGGTATTTCCGATCTGGGTGATGTCTAAATGTGCATTGGTATCTCCCATGAGATAATTAAAAACCCAAGGTCTAATTCGAATGTTGTCAGCAATTCTCAAGGTAGGTGAGCGAAGTGAAATTGGAAGTAGCGCAGAAGTTATTTGAGGATTATTTACAGTCGAATATGAAGTCATTCCCAAATTGATAGTGGAGTCCAGCTCATGGGCATAATCCTTGACAGATTCTGGACTGTTGCCCTTGGTCACCGGTCTGTGGCTTCCCACCGCTCCAGCTGCAAATAGTGCCAACTCATATCCTTTGCTTTCCATCTCTTGAGTGAGATAAAATGGATAATCTCCCGAAAGTCCCATGAAGTTGGAGTTCATACTGGTGGCATGGGCAGAGAACGTAAGGAAAGTTGCTTTTTTGCCAGATTTTTTTTTGGTGAAAATTAATTGCCTTACAAATGGATCTGTTGGATCTTCAGGTATAAAACGGTTAGCAACAAATGCGCCTGCATCAGCTTTTCTGTAATTTATAGAAACGGTGTCCTGCGATGAAATTGCTGTATTCAAAGCGGAAATACTGCGTTGCACCATCAGATCCACTATTCCTTGATTGAATCCTCCAAATGCCATTTCTCCAATTGGTCCAGGCATATATCCGCCCATCCCTTCATGAGTATGGGTAGCGGTGAAAATCACCTGGTCTATAGGAAGTTTTGCCTCAGCCATTGCGTTTTTAATTTCTTTCGCTAAAAATGGGTGTATTATGAGAAGCTCATAGTTCAGCCAAGCGATTCTGGACTTACCATTAGACAGTGTAATTGCTTTTACATAACTGCTGTCCAGTACAAATTCATAAGGTCCACGGGGTTTGTAACCTACTAAGTCCACAGGTTGGTCAGGAGTCATATTTGCTTTCGCCCATCCCGCCAGCCAAGTATCTCCTTGAGAACTCTTAAGGTCTAAATCGTCAAGTCGCTCAAAAGTTTGTTTATAGAAATCCTGCTCATAGATCGGAGATCGATCTACGGTAGTTAGAGTGGATATGGCAATAAACACGAGGACCAATACGATCCAAGAAATAACCTTCAGCGCTTTCATTCCTATTGAACTGGAACTCATTTTATATTAGTATTCGTAAGTACCGTGTGGACTTCGGATAGTTACTTTTTTACCTTCATGCGGCTCTACTCTACCTATGATTTGAGCTTCTACGCCATAAGATTCAGCGATATCGATGATTTCTTCAGCGTATCGCTCGTCCAAATAGACTTCCATTCTATGACCCATGTTGAAGACTTTATACATTTCCTTCCAGTCAGTTTTGCTTTCTTCTTGGATGATTCTAAAAAGTGGAGGCATTTCAAAAAGGGTGTCTTTAATGACATGGACATTTTCCACAAAATTAAGCACTTTAGTTTGTGCTCCGCCACTGCAATGTATTAATCCATGAACATGAGGTCTCATATAGTTGAGCACATCCACCATAATCGGAGCATAAGTACGGGTTGGTGACAACACCAATTTTCCCATATCCAATGGTGCTCCCGGTGCAGGATCAGTCAAATTATATGTACCTGAATATACTAAGTCTTCAGGAATTGCCGGATCGAAACTTTCGGGGTATTTCGTCTTCAATAATTTATTGAAAACATCGTGACGCGCTGAAGTAAGTCCATTACTTCCCATGCCACCATTGTAGGCAGTTTCATAGTTCGCTTGGCCTGAAGAAGCCAAACCTACGATCACATCTCCGCCTTGAATCTTGTCGTTAGAGATTACTTCATCGCGGCGCATTCTACAGGTAACCGTGGAGTCCACAATGATGGTGCGCACTAAATCTCCCACATCGGCAGTTTCTCCGCCTGTTAGAACAGCGTTGACGCCATTGTCACGAAGCAGCTGGAGAACTTCCTCTGTGCCTTCAATAATCGCTGCGATGACCTCGCCTGGAATTAGATTTTTATTTCTACCAATAGTAGAGGAGACCAAGATGTTATTGATGGCACCTACACAAAGCAAGTCATCAATATTCATGATGATTGCATCCTGCGCGATTCCTTTCCACACGCTCAAGTCACCGGTTTCTTTCCAATAGGAATAAGCCAACGATGATTTGGTGCCAGCTCCATCTGCGTGCATGATGTTACAGTAGTCAGGGTCATTGCCGAGCGTGTCTTCGACGATTTTGCAAAAGGCCTGCGGAAAAAGTCCTTTATCAAGATTTGAGATTGCCTTGTGAACATCTTCTTTGGAAGCAGATACGCCTCTTTGCATGTATCGTTCGTTCATATCGAAATGGGTTAGATTGATATGAAGGTAAAGTTAACAGGTTCTCTAGAAATTGGGTAAATATGAGAGGTAAAGTTATAGGGGATGATTACTCAGTAAGTTTCTATCATCACTCGTAAATGTAAATTTATTTACCCTATGCACACTTTAGGATTATGTCACAACTACTGAAATTGATGATAGCCTAAAGAAGTAAGCAATGAAAGCCATTTTCCAAACATTCAACTAAATATTTCGGTCGTATCGAGGTGTATAATTCTGTAGGCAGACCTTCAAAAAAAAGTCGGCTGATCTCTAAAAGATCAATTGATTCCGATAAGTCTCTTCAAGATCTTTTATAATTATATCCCTTTCTGCTTTAAATAATTATTTAGTTTCGATACTATTTCTTTTTCAATTCTTCCTGTTTGTGTGAACTGTTAATTGACTCTTTATTCAAAGCACCTTCTGCAATAATCTCGTATGTATCGCCAGAATTATTAACAGATAACCAGTTGTCATTTTTTGGAAGAAACATAGTAAAGAAGTTTGTCAGACCACTTATATATCTTCGGGAATATTGTGACCTCGGTCTTTCACTTTAATTGCTACTGTTGAAATTGCCAATTCCTCAGAGTCGAGATAGATAAATCAAACAAATTATCTGGTAGTTCAATTCCTTTGCTGTCTGAATAAATTTTACATAACTTCTCGTTGATAGGGTTGTCTCAAAGGCAAAATTACCTCCTGAATCAAGTAATTTTTTTAATTCTTTTGAGCATCATTTTGCCCGCTTCAATTCCCTACTTTCAGAAAAGTAGAGAAACATAAAAGATATTATTCCTTTATCTCAATCACCTTAAACTCAGTTCGTCGGTTAGTTTGATGTTCTTCTTCTGTTTTGGCATTCTTGATGATCAACTGACTCTCACCATATCCTTTGGCGACTAATCTCTCTTTTTCGATTCCTTGAGAAACTATGTAGTCCACGGCCGACTGTGCTCTTCGCTGCGACAAATCCTGATTATAATCATCACTGGATCTATCGTCTGTGTGTGAGCTCAACTCAATTTTAATACTAGGATTGTCTTTTAAGATTTGAACCAATTTATTCAGCTCGACCGCTGCATCTGCCCGTATCTCTGCTTTATCCAAATCGTAGTAGATATTTTCCAAAACCACCGATCTGTCCAGCACCAATTGATCAAGCACGATGGTAGTATCCAACGTGATATTGGTTACGTCCTGAATTAAAGTTGATAGTTCGGGAGTTTTGCCTATAGTGGTATAGGGAACGGATTTTGAGAAGTAGCCGGTTTTCGAAGCAATGATTGTAAAGTCTGCATTTGGCTCCAAAGTGAATCTTACCCTGCCAGTTTTATTGGAGAAGTCTCCACCCGATTGTTTATTATTTCCGTTGTAGAGCACTACTCGAGCTTGTTCGAGCACCGAATCTGCTTGTCCAGCTACTCTTTGTTTGGTAAAGACGTTAAGCAAAACATTGATAATTTTTGGCTTTGGCGTCTTGTCTTCGAAGGAATAAATGTCATCATCACCAACTCCGCCATCACGGTTGGAAGACATAAATCCTGCCTTCGGGTATTCTGTGAAGAATATGCCAAAATCATCGTTTGCACTGTTGAAATTTTCTCCCAGATTTTTGATCTTCTGTTTTCCATCGGCGTCATTTTCCGCTACAAACAAATCCAGTTTTCCATAGCCAGGGTGACCATCCGAGGAGAAAAAGAATTTTCCATCACCCATTGGTCTGGGAAATAGCTCATTGCCTGGGGTATTTACAATTGGCCCCAAGTTGACAGGGTTCCCGAAGTCTGTATTAGCTAATCGAGTTGCTTTGTATAAATCAATACCTCCAAATCCTCCGGCACGATTTGAGGCGAAAAATAATGTGTTTCCATCCTCGCTAAATGCAGGTGTAGAATTCCACCAAGTTTCGTCTTCATTAAGTGGCATCCATATCGGCTGAGTAAATCCTGCTCCTCTAAAATAGCTCACAAAAAGTGACGTCTCAGGTAGATCTTTGGGCGAGATAGAGTTGCCTCTTGCGTAGATAATTGTATTTCCATCAGGACTGATTGCAATTGCTGCCTGATTTAATCCCTCTTCATTTTTGAATTCGGGTAATGCCTGGGCTCCAGTCACATCTACCCGTATTCCTTCTGCCCTTGCCCTGAATAGTTTTGTATAAGGAGAGCCATCAGCTGGATAAAGTCCGCTGGCTTGTCTGCCGGATGTGAAATAAAGAAAGTCTTCACTCGCCACAGGAGCATAATCCGGACCTGCAGTATTGAGGTCTTTATAATTGAGTAAAACATGATTGGGATAATAATTCTGCAGTCCATCCGCAAGTCTGATTGCTTCAATATTCCTTTGAGTTTCTGCCAGGTAATTCTCATCGGTGGTATATTCTTTGGCTTTCTTTAAAGCCTCTTTTGCTTCATCGTTTTTTCCTTGGGCTTTCAAACTCAATCCTAATCGGTAATAACTTTCAAACGTAGGCTCCTCTTCTATCAGCTTCTGATAATATGGAGCTGCATCCTCCACCCGGTTGGAAAGTCTATAGCTTTCCGCAATAATTTGATTCGCTTCTTTATTATTCGGATCATCTGCCAGGATCTGGGCAAAAGTATTGATCGCATACTGATATTCACCAGAGAGATACTGATCATTTCCTTTCTCTTGAAGACTTTTACAAGAACTCACTCCGATTAGGAGTAAAGTGCATATCCATAAAAAATGGTTTTTCATCTGGTAGGGCTATTGATGATCTATTTTGAATATTACTAATTAATTTGGAAAGTATCGGCTCATCCAGCTCTCAGATGCTGAAATCCATACCTTTTCCAATTCTTTTTTTGTCTGAATCTGTGGATTGATCACAAATGTGTCTCTATCAATTTCCCCAGAGATAACTTTGGATTTGATGCCTAAAGCAGAAGTTACGTGAATTTCTCCTGAATTGGATCGGAAGGTAACTTTTCCCTGATTGGTCAAATCGTTTCCAAGCTGCTCTTCAAGCTGGCGCAAAGTTCTTACCGAACTGTCAATAGAGCATCCACTTGCTCCCAATCCTGTTTCATCCACCGCCATGATTATAATCTGATTATCCAAAATCTCAAAAGAAGTGGGTAATGGATTTCCGTGCACATTCCAGCCTTCACAGAAAGTGGAAAGTTTTGAACTGATTACTGAAGTTTCCTCCGGTGAAAATTGACCGCCAGCCTGGTACACCCAAACCCGTGATTTTTCCGGCATATCTTTAAATTCTATATACATAATTTCACTTACTTTAATTAACAAAGGAAAACTCTTTCTACCTAACGGCAAAAAAGGCCTAATTGATTCAATGAATAGGTATCAAATTCCCATGTCCTTGGCGATCATTTCCGCTATGTCATAAACAGGGACTTCGTTTTCTTTATTTTTATTTTTCACTCCATCCGTAATCATAGTGAGGCAAAATGGGCAACCAACAGCAATTGCACTCGCTCCTGTAGCCAGCGCCTCTTCGGTCCGCTCAATATTGATGTCTTTTTTGCCTGGCTCCGGCTCTTTCCACATTTGAGCACCTCCGGCACCGCAACAAAGCCCTTTAGTTTTGCAGCGCTTCATCTCTACTAACTCCACATCCAATGCTCTGATCACATCTCTAGGGGCTTCATAAACATTGTTGCCTCTTCCAAGAAAGCAGGAATCGTGAAAGGTGATTTTTTTTCCCTTGAATTCACCTCCACCTTTGAGCGCTACTTTTCCTTCGTTGATGAGCTGCTGAAGAAATTGGGAGTGATGAATGACCTCATAAGTACCCCCTAGTGCTGGGTATTCATTTTTGATGGTATTGAAACAGTGAGGACAGGCAGTGACGACTTTTTTGATGTTATAGCCATTCAATACCTGAATATTGCCCACCGCCTGCATTTGGAAAAGAAATTCATTTCCTGCTCTTCTCGCTGGATCTCCGGTGCAAGCTTCTTCGGGGCCCAATACTGCGAAACTCACTCCGACTTTATTTAAGATTTTCACAAAAGCCTGCGTTACTGCCTTGTATCGATCGTCAAATGATCCGGCACAACCCACCCAGAATAAGATCTCTGGACTTTCATTTTTGGCGGCCATTTGGGCCATGGTAGGTACTATATAGGTGGACATAACTGCAATTACGATTTTAGATTTAGGAGGTCTTTTTTCTTGAAGGGACTACTTCCTTCCAACCTCAAAATTTTGATATTTTAATTTTATTCAAAAGGAACCTGTCTTTTCCAGATCCACTTCACATTAGCTGACAGCAGACCCTGATTATTCCATTTCCTCATCCTTCACTTTTTCAGCCCAATTGAATCGATCCTGGGGACTGAATTTCCACGGCGAAAAACTGGTTTCTATATTTTGAAACATCACATTCCACTGAGCGGGAGTTCCGGATTCTTCCATAGCCACATAGCGACGCATCTGTAAAATGATGGACAGGGGATCTATATTCACAGGACATGCTTCAACACAGGCATTGCAGCTGGTGCAGGCATTCAATTCTTCTTTGGTGATGAAATCTCCCAACAACGATTTCTCATCATCGAATCCCTTGCCTCCGGAATCAATGCTCTTGCCTACTTCTTCCGCGCGATCTCGTACATCCATCATTATTTTACGTGGGGAAAGCTTTTTGCGTGTAATATTAGCAGGGCATTCAGCAGTGCATCTCCCGCATTCGGTACATGAATAGGCATTCATGACATTGATCCAACTAAGATCATTTACATCTTTGGCGCCAAATCTCCCAATCTCAGCCTGCGGATCTGCGGGAGCTTCTGCCTGAAGACCAAGCATCATGTTGACCTCATTTGTCACCTCAGGCATATTGTTCATTTGTCCTTTGGGCTTCAAGTTGGAATACCAAGTGTTGGGGAAGGCAAGGAAAATGTGGAGATGCTTTGAATAGGTGACATATACTGCGAAAGCTAAAATCCCGATGATGTGAAACCACCAAGCTGCACGCTCTACTAAGAGCAGGAATTCGCTGCTGAAATTCTCAAGAATTGGACGGAGCAGTCGGCTAAAAAACAGTCCACCAACCGGGATGTAATGTCCAACCCCACGGTCTGCCAAGATTTGATCAGCTGCATTCATTTTTAAGATCGCCATCATTAATACAATCTCAATAATCAGAATGATATTAGCATCCATTGCTGGCCAACCTTTCATCTCAGGTTTTTTGAAACGAGGAATTTTAATAATATTCCTACGAATCAAGAAAATTACACAGGATACTAATACCGCAAAAGCCAGAAATTCGAAAACATTCATCGCCGCAGTATATACACCTCCAAGAAAAGGAGCGAAAATCCTGTGGGTTCCGAAAATGCCGTCAATTACAAATTCCAATACCTCCAGATTAATCACCAAGAAACCTACATATACAAACAGATGAAGTATGGCAGGAATTACTCGCTTAAACATTTTTTGTTGGCCAAAGGCGACTAAAGCCATCGTCTTCCAACGGACATCTGGCTGGTCATCTCGTGTTTCACTTTTACCCAAAAAGATATTTCTTCTTAGAAATTTGACCCGTTTCAAGAGGATAAAGCTGGCAATGCCGAGAATTATTAAAAAAACTAATTGTGGTAAAAAGCTCATAGTGATGAGTTTAAAGTGTTTTGCTTAATATCTCTCATATTTTTTATTAGAAATGACTTGCTTCAAATACTCATTTATTTACCTTTGCATCACTTTACAGCAAGGTGATATAGCTCAGTTGGTAGAGCATCGGACTGAAAATCCGTGAGTCGGTGGTTCGAGTCCACTTATCACCACTAGCCTCGATTTTTATCGGGGCTTTTTTTATGCCTATATTTTTGAAGGGAGTATTACTTTTTTGCATAAGACTCAAGCAAATTAATAAATAGTCTGCATGCATACTATTTTATCATTCAATTTAGAAGCAATTTAGTTTATCGGAGATAAATTTCGTCTTTATCCAATTGAAACGGGCAATAGCCTTATTGGGATTACTTTTAAATTTCTACCAGTTATTTTTCTCCCAAGTGTAACATTCCAGATTTCCATGCATTACCCTTACAAATGAAGTCATTTTTTGAAGCACATATTTGGCCGCAAAAAGGCAAACTGTACCGAATAGTTTATCTGTGGGTAAAGGATCGGTCTCTAGCGGAAGATTTACTTCAATCGGTGTTTGAAAAAGCGTTTAGAAGGGAAGTTGAACTTCAGAGTCATCCTAATTTGTCCGGTTGGTTAGTGAAGAGTTTGAAAAATGAAGTATTAATACACTTTCGTCAAAACAAAAATATTGATTCCTTGGAAGGAATAGAGCAAATAGAAATGGAGAATTCGGGTGCGGAGGAAATAACTGAGTCAGTAAGTAAAGTAATGTTGCTTTTGAAGAATCTACCTCTGGGGCAGCGAGAGGTATTTCAGCTTCGAGAGGTAGAAGGGCTGAGTTATGATGAGATTGCTGCTCATTTGGAGATCAGTATGGAGCAGGTAAAGGTCAATCTGCATAGGGCGAGGTTGGGAATTAGAAAAAGCATGATCAGTCAAAAATTGAACACATGAATAATAGAATAGATGAATTGCTGGAAAAATACTGGACTGCTGAAACTAGCCTTGCAGAAGAACAGGAACTCAAAATTCTGATCCTCCAATCCGAGGAATACGAGTCAGAAAAGGAATTGTTTCATGGATTGGGTGAACTCGCGCAAAAAGAGCCAGTGCTTAGCATGCCAGCTATAACTTTTGATATTAACGCCAGAAGTTGGATGGGTTGGGCAGCATCGATTGCCTTACTGGTAGGGACTATTTGGGGATATCAGGTGTATGAGCAAAAGCAGAAGGAAGAACAGGCATACCGGGAAGTGATGCAGGCTTTTGCTTTGATTCATACTAACCTATCAAAAGGTCAGGAGCAATTACAGGTGATGAACGAGTTTAGGTATTTGAATACAACGACCGAAATTTTCGGTGGACACTTAACGAAATAGGCTATGAAGAAGCTATTGATACTATCGCTTTTATTAATTGGGTTTGTGTTGCAAGTAAATGCGCAAGATGATGCAATCGCTAAGTTCTTCTCCAAATACATGGAGGATGATCGCTTTTCCAGAGTTTATATCAGCCCTAAAATGATGCAGATGGCTGGAGGATTTTTAAAAAGTAATGCAGGTACAGATCAAGAGTCAGAAGATCTCGGGGCACTCATTCAGAAAGTAAAAGGAATTCGTATTCTATCTTCTGATCAAGTGGATGGAAAGGCTTTTTATAAAGAAGCAATGGGGACACTCAGCGGCAATAAATACGAAGGCCTGATGGATGTACAGGACAAAGGAAGTAGTTTGAAATTTATGGTGAGGGAAGAAGGTGGATTAGTCAAAGAACTCATGATGATCTCGGGAGACGAAGAGGAATTTACACTGCTTTCTATGCTGGGTAATTTCACCTACCAAGATCTAAATCTGCTTGCTGAGAAAACGAATATTCCTGGGATGGACAATTATGGAAAAGGCAGTAAAGGTCCCAAAGGCATTAAATAGGTAGTGGAGCAGATAGATCCTTAACTACAATTTGTGTATTTCCGCTTTTTTGTCAGTAATGAGTCAAAAGCTTTAAAAGAGTTGGAAAACTCAGCGATTGAAGCCATTTCAGTTTTCCGACATTTGTCTTCCAGCTAGTTAATCAAAGAAACTACGGCTTCTGTCAAAGTAGCAGTTAATCACAATACAATTTGTTACAAATCATATTATTATATAAATTATGAAAAAGTTAATATTAACCTTGGCATTAATTGGAGCGGTGATGTCCGTTCAGGCTCAAAGCAAAAGTGTACGCACATTATATGAAAAATATAAGGGTGACGATGATTTTTTTCATCTAGAGTTGGGTGGGAATTTCATGAATTTTGCAGACGGATTTAAGATCGATATTGACCAAAACGACATGGCTACAGTGGCCAAGTCTATCGAGAAGCTCAATTTCTTTACGTTGCCAGATCATGCTGATAATTCAAGGTTGGAATATAATGCCTTGCAGAAAGGGTTGGAAACAGAGCGTTATGACTTGCTGATGGAAGCTTCGGAAGGTAAAAGCGGTGGAGTGATGGTGTATTCCAAAGGAGCCAAAACTATTTCTGATATAGTGGTTTTGGTTGGCGGTGACAAGGGTGAGTTGATGGTGGTAGAGTTGAAAGGGACTTTTGATCAAGAGACCATCGCAAAGGCTACGAATTATAAAAATATGAATTAGGGTTTCTGATTACACTTAATTATGCCTGTAGCAGTATTCTCTTTGGTTTAAAGGCGGAAGATAAATGAAGGGAGATCTAAGTACTGGCTATACGAGTGTTTACCGTTAATAAGCCGCGTTTTGTCTTTCACTCGTACTATTGCGGATATACCTAGTAGAGTTTTTTGTGATTCACTAAAAATGGCGGTTGATCAAGTGATCTGCCGCCATTTTTGAGTAATTGAGACTTAGAGATTGACCTTATTTTTTGAATTTTAAGTAAAGACACCCGTAATGATTATCTCAATTTTTATACTCACTCAGTGATTTTCACACCTTTCCAGAAGCCAACGTAATCTTTGATGTCGCTTGCTGCCGGCGAAGGATCGGGATAATACCAGGCGGCGTCTTTATTCACCTTTTCATTTACTTCAAGACTGTAATAAGAAGCCTTTCCTTTCCAAGGGCAGGAAGAATGGGTATCAGAGGGTTTAAAAAACGCTCTGTTTATCGCATCACTAGGGAAATAATGATTCCCCTCTACGACCTTTGTTTGATTGCTTTCTGCCAAAAGCTGTTCATTCCATAGTGCTTTCATCTTATAATTTAACAGTTGGTTATTCTTTGCATACGAGATCTTAAAATATAAAGCTGTTTAAAAACCTGATAATTTTAAATCAGGTTTCAGGATTATTCGGGAATTTGAACTGATAAAGTAATGATTGACACCTGTAATCGATCAAATATTAAATCGCTAAATATTTTTTTTCACAAAATTTACATTGGAAATTTGATGTTTAACCAGTTTCGTGTCATGACATTATTTGGCATAATTAAAAAATATAAAATATTGTCCTTTTATAATCCGTTATTTCAAAACAAATCCTTTTGTGCGAACGATTGCGAAAGATTATTATCGTATTCGCAATTATGTAAGCTATATATTATGAAATTGTTAATAATATCATTTGTTTGTTGAGATATTTGCAAATCATTTGACTTTTATTACCTTTGTATCATATTATTAACCAATCGGAATACCCCGGTTGAGGATGTAACCCAAAATACCTACCCAAAGACGAAATCTCGTCGGAGGTTGCATCTCAAAATTTGAAACCTATTTAAGCCAATTATTAAAAATGAAAAATCTATTCACATTGCTTTTTGTAGCGGGGATCGCTACAGGAGCGTTTGCAACGAATGAAAATCTTGCAGTTCAAGTAAGACAAATTGCGACAGCTAAAGTAGCTGTTGCTTTCAATGAAGCTCCTCAAGGACCCGTAATCGTTAAAATTTCTGATTCTAAAGACAGAGTGATCATGAGAGATAAAATTAATACTTCTGAAGCTTTTGCTAAAAAGTATGATTTAAACTCATTGCCAGAAGGTATTTACACTGTAGAAGTTACTGATGCTGAAAATATCGTTAAGTCGGCTTCAATTGATACTCATGCACCTCAGACTCCGGGTGTTTTTACTAGAGTTTCTCAACTGAATGAAAATCAATACAGACTTTTAGTAAGCAGTATGAACGCTAAAGATGTCACTGTGATGATCTATGATGGAGCTAATTTAATTCACTCCGAAAAAATTGACAATCCTCAGGGATTGCACAAAATCTTCACTTTTGACAGAACAAGCACTGAAGGAATCAACTTTCGAGTTAAGACTGCTGCTGGATTTGAAACGTACGTTTCAAGTCTATAAGCTAACCCAACTTTCTATACTTAACCCTGCTTGAGCAATCGAGCAGGGTTTTGTTTTTTTAAGGGACCCTGTTTACGATTCTTCCAAAAGAACATGTTTTACCCTGCCCACTTCTCCTGTATCTAGCAAGACTTTGATTCCGTGAGTATGATTGGGGGAGGAAGTGAGAATTCTTCTTACAAAGCCTTCGGTTAGCTCTCCACTTCTTTGGTGGTGTTTCTGAATAATGCTGAGTTCGCTTCCTATCTGAATGTTTGAGCGTATGCTCCCGGGTAAAGTTTCTCTTGCCATATACAAATTTATAGATTTTAGTTTGGTGAATAGCAGTCAATATTAAAGCATTTATAGTGGAGAAATTTCCTTATTTTCTTGATGCAATACTCTTGCAGGGGTATTTTTTTTAATTTTGATCTATGTCTTTCAAAAGATATTAAATTCCTGAAAGGCATCCTCACCCTAATTGCCTATGACAACACAACCTATTGATCAACACGGTCAAGAAGATTCTCACGACCATAACCATACCCATGATCATAGTCAGGGTGGAATATTTGGTGAGCAAACTGAGCTAATTTTCGCTATCTGTGCGGGAATATCCCTGGGACTGGGGTTTGGTTTGACTTTTACAGAAGCATTCCCTGAATGGGTCAGTTTGGTTTTGTATGGTGTTGCTTATTTCTTCGGAGGATTTTTTACCACCAAAGAAGCTATAGAAACGATTCGCGAGGGCGGATTTGAAATAGATTTCTTAATGCTGGTGGCTGCCATTGGTGCTGCTATATTAGGAGAATTTGCAGAAGGCGCATTATTGCTGTTTTTATTTAGTCTTGGTCACTCTGTCGAGCATTATGCTATGGGGAAAGCGCAAAAGTCAATTGCTGCTTTGACCGAACTAGCTCCAAAAATAGCGCTTCGAAAAATAGGAGAAAGCACTGAGGAAGTAGCTGTAGAAAAATTGATTTTGGGTGACATTATTCTAATTAGACCACACACAAAAATTCCTGCAGATGGAAAAGTGATACGGGGATCGAGCAGTGTGGATCAATCGCCCATTACCGGAGAAAGTATTCCTGTGGATAAAAACCCGGCAGATTCAGAAGAAAATATTTCTATCGAGCATCTTTCTCCTGCAAACCGTGTTTTTTCAGGCACAATCAATGGAAACGGCACACTGCAAGTAGAAGTGCTGAAACTCTCGAAAGATTCTACTTTGTCCAGATTGGTCACTATGGTTAATGAAAGCAAGGCTCAGAAATCTCCTACCCAACTGCTTACCGACAAGTTTGAGAAGTATTTTGTACCCGCAGTTTTGGTTCTGGTAATACTTTTGAATCTGGCATTTTTGGTTCTTGATGAGCCATTTACCGAAAGCTTTTATCGAGCTATGGCAGTTTTAGTTGCGGCTAGCCCCTGCGCTCTTGCCATCGCTACGCCAAGTGCAGTACTCTCCGGAGTAGCGCGGGCTGCTAAGCATGGAGTACTCATCAAGGGAGGTCGTCCGTTGGAAGATCTTGGGACTTTGACCGCAATTGCTTTTGACAAAACTGGGACATTAACAGAAGGTAAACCAAAAATCACCGAAGTTATTGCCTTTGATATGTCAAAGGACGACTTACTCAAAATAGCGGTAGCGGTGGAAAGGCTGAGTGATCATCCGCTGGCCAAGGCGATAGTGAGGGATGGAAATGTTAGATTGGAAGGTGAACCTTTTACTCCCGCAAATGACTTGGAGGCAGTTTTGGGAAAAGGTATTAAAGCTTCGATTGATTCGGATAAAGTATTTATCGGTAACCTGGATCTATATGATTCCCTTGATGGATTTAAGCCGTCTGAAAAAGTGAGCGATCAACTTAAAGCGTTAGAGTCTTCCGGCAATACCACTGTGCTGATTCGCAGAAATGAAGAATACATAGGTATCATAGCTCTGTTGGATACTCCAAGAAAAGAAGCTAAAAATACTCTTTTAGCATTGAAAAAGCTGGGCATCAAAAAGATGATTATGCTCAGCGGAGACAATCAGAAAGTAGTTGACGCTATTGCAAGTCAAGTGGGGCTCACCAGCGCGCAAGGTGGATTGTTGCCCGAAGAAAAAGTTAAAGCGATCAAACTGCTCAAGGAGCGTGAATCCAAAATAGCCATGGTTGGTGACGGCGTAAATGATGCTCCTGCAATGGCAAACGCCACAGTTGGCATTGCGATGGGTGCAGCTGGATCAGATGTGGCGCTTCAGACTGCCGACATCGCCTTGATGGCGGACAAATTAGAAGTGCTTCCCTTTGCGATTGGCCTAAGTAGAAAAGCTAAATCAATTATCAAACAAAACCTTTGGATCAGTTTGGGAATGGTTGTAATCCTTATTCCTGTCACTATTTTTGGATATGCAAGTATAGGTTGGGCAGTACTATTCCATGAAGGATCTACGTTGGTGGTGGTAGGGAATGCCCTGCGTTTGTTGGCCTATAAAGAGTAGTATTGAGATTAAGTAGCTAGAAGTAAAACTTATTACTAAGTCAAAAAGGCTTTTTATTTTTCCCAAGTTAAAAGAGACTAAAACAATAAAATACGGAGCATTTCTGCTCCGTATTTTATTCATATCAACAAAAGTTGTTCACAGTAGTACTGTGACTGATCACTGCGACTTAATCCTTACTTCTTCCAACTTGCCTTTCCACCTTTAGCAGAATCCACATTGATGGAAAAGTTAGCACCTGAAGAAACAATCCACTTCACTTTCACACCTTCCATGCCAGGGATATTTTTCAGGGCGATTCTTTCAGGCTTATTTTTTTGTTCGGTTACCTTATTGAAGTCTTCATCATTCACCACAAACCCTGCTACTACTTTGGCACCTGAGATAGTCACGTAGTCCGGTCTTTCGATGTTGTGTTTCAAATCCTGACTTGCATGTGTTGGCATCAATCTTTCGTTGAAAATAGTAGCGGTGATGGCTTTTAATCCTCCGCCCAAATCTTCTTCCTTCACGTCCATTATAGATAATTTTGGAGTGTGATAGGCGTGGTAAAATGTAAAAGAAGCATTTCTGTGCGCATCCTGCTCCAATAAAAACCCTGGATGTGCTCTTCCAAAATTCTTTTTAAATCCTCCGATCTCCACCTTTCCAAACTGTGGATGATCAAATATGTGCCATTCTACAAAGGCATCACCCATGGTAAGCAATTCATCTACCCGATACATTTCGTCCTGACCTTCATCCTCTTTATGGAAATAGAGATAGGAATTCATCAACTCATTAGAGTACGTAAATACGCCTCTATTGCCATAAAACCAATCTAATTCTCCACCAAACACAGAGTACAAATCTTTGTAAACGGTCAGGTATTTATACCCAGGTATGATCTCTTCGCCAATATGAGCGATAGCATCATAGATTCTGACGTCTTCTCTATTATAGGTATCTGCATCTTCAGCTGCTCCAGGACCACGAAGGATCATGCCTCCATTATTATGAAAACTTTGGGCACCTGCGATATTTGGATGCTTCATCACAAACTCCATGATGGATCTATTCTCTGACAACGTGAAAGGGTATCTCAATGCACCCCTTTGAATATAGTCTGGCTGCCAGTTCCATCCCCAATCCCGGTTGGGATCATAGTATCCTATGCCGTCATCATTCACTCTTCCGTCACCGTCTCCATCTGTTCCTTCCTGACCCAGCATCTCATATTCACCGACTTTATTATCTGCCACCATGATTAGCTTTCGATCATCTTGTGGATCTTTGATGAATCTCCCTGTAGAAGATTTACGGATCATCATGGTAATACTGCCATCCCCATCTAGATCATCCATGCCATCTTCACCAGCTACACCATCACCATCATTGTCGAGCACCATCATTCCAGATCTTGGAGAATGTGCAGTGTTTGGCTCCAGCATGTAATTATTCCTTGCATCTGGGTTGATCGTAGGGGTGATATAAAATGTCTTGTCTTTCAGTAGCTCCTTTATGAATTTATTATCCGCATGCATCTCGGTGAGATACCACGCTGCATATAAAGAGAATTCCCCACCCTGTATTTCATTAGAGTGGATATTTCCATCTATCCACATCGCTGGTTTGTCTGTGTCCTTGCCAGTAGAGAAATCCGTGATGGTCATCGTCCACATATCTCTTCCTTCGTAGGATTTGCCGATTGATTCCATCTTTGCCAGATCTGGATGGGCAGCCACGATTTTCTTCATATTGTCTACCAAACCCTCGTAGGTATAATAGCGGTTGAAAGCAATCTCTACCTTCGGATTATGAGGTGTACCTATTGCCCGGAAGAATTTCTCCTGAGCTTGTGTTTTGAATGTTACCAGACTTAAAGTGCTAAAAGCCAAGGCAACTAATATTTTTGTAGTTTTCATGAGTTTAGACTTATAGTTTGATAGATGTAGTAACAAATCCTGCATGTGCTGCTCCTGCTTTCACCGTAATATTTCCGGTGCCTTTGATGATCCAGCTGAAACTTTGTTTTTCATAAGCTCCCAACACATCTACTAATTCAATTTTATTACCGGACACTATTTTATCCTTATCAGCATTCATGTCAATACGGATTTTGCGTAACCAACGTGAGCGTTCACCCATTTCGGAGTGAGTAGGAATTGGTGAGTTATTGAAGATATCCAAGCTAATTCGTGTGAGTTCGTTTCCAAGTGATTCGGTCTTTACGTTATGAATCTCAAGTTTAGGTTGCATAGCTGCTAGTTTCAAGATGAAATCAGTATGCTCATCAGCTATTTTTTCTATTTTTTCAAATGGAGGATTCATCATTACAAATGGTTTGATTCCACCAACTTCGACCTTCTGATTGGGAAAATCTGGATGCTTAATTTCTTTCCATGGAACGAAAACATCATTCATCCCAAGTGAATCTGCCCAAGCCAAATAATTTGCTTCTGCATTTGACTTGCTCTTATCAGTGGAATCTTTGAATTCCGGAACCCAATATCCCGGGCTGCCAAAGCTCAATCTTCCAAAGTGAAAATATGCCCATTGAAAGAAGTCACCATCAGTTCCTTGATTAGTCTGCTGAAATGCTTTTTCTGAAATGGTTTCATTATATATTTTGGAAACCATCGCATTGATCGCCTGATCTTTTTCCAGAATAGAAGTTACAATCCTCTTCTTGGCATCTGCTGCATTATAACTGAGCGGCGAGGAGAGATTATTTGCAGGTGAAAAAGTAACGAAGGCAAAAATATTCCATTGCTCAAATAAATAATCCAAAAGTGCGCGAGATTCTAATTCCATCACAGGAATATCTCCTGCTAACGATTCAAAAACCGGAAATTTGTACGTTAAAGATTTATTAAAGGCGATTCCTTCCTTAAGGTCTTCTGCAAATTTTCCATCCTCATCCTCATCTTTAGACTCCATGAAAACGCTATACTTTCCTTGCTCACCTTTGGAATGATCTGCTTTGATTAGCACTCTATCATCTTCTGGGGAAGGGATGTAATCTCCCATTGAATCTTCCACTCTCATCCAAGTGATCAATCCATCTCCATTCAAATCTGAGTAGCCATTGTCGGCGGGAGCACCATCACGATCGTGATCTATGGTAGTCGCATTGCCTCGTCTTTCGTATTTCAATGACGCAAAATATTGCTCATATGCATCTGGAGACATGTTAGGGAAAATATAAAATGTGGTTTTCTCCAAAGCATCTGAATGCTCTGCAACTAATTTTTCGGCAAATTCCAGCGCCAGCTCAGTACTGAGAACATGATAACCTTCCACGCCCCCAACTATAGCGATGGCAGGTTTTTGATCTAGTTCTCCAGTTCCAACTTTGAGAACATAGATATCTTTGCCTCCTGCGGTTTTAGTGAGCGAAGTGAGCGTGGCGGATGAGTTGTTGGCAACTTTCTGAAGTCGCTGGGTGATCTGATTGAGCGTAGGATAAACATCTTGCGCAACCGCAGAAGAGCTGATTCCTATGCCGCAGATCATCATCCAACAGAGTAGCTTTTTTTTCATAAATTGATAAGGGTTTAAAAACTGTTTTAACCATTACATGGGAGCAATGGAAATTAAATTTTACTAAAAATTCCCGAGAATACTCACAATCCTTTTTCTGGTAGCTGAAATATCTCCTAAGTGGACATAGCTCGGGATAGATGGAAATATTGGACAGCCCGAGAAATTTCTGCTTATTTATATTCAATTTATTTCCAAACATGTATCAAAGAATTGCACTTGCCATAGCTTTCTCCCCGAGAATGGAAGCGTTGATTTCTGAAACTAAGCGACTTGTAGATCTTTTTGACTCAGACCTTATCCTCATACACATCGGCAAAAAGACAGATGAGCTGGAGCGAATGCTAGACGAAATCATGGTGCGAAGGGGGCTTGACATCTCTAAAACCAAACTTATTTGGAAGGAGGGCAAAGCGGTGAAAATGATCCTTGAGGCTTGTCGGGAAGAAAATGCTGATTTGCTCGTGGCAGGTGCATTAAAGCGGGAGGGTTTTCTTTCCTATTATATGGGATCGGTCGGCAGAAAAATCATTCGTAAATCACCATGCTCTGTAATGACCTTGATAGAGCCAAAGATAGAATCTACTACCTTTGATGAGGTAGTAGTAAACGGAACCCAACTTGAAATCACTCCCAATGTGATTGGCTGTGGTATTGAATTTTCTAAACACGTCAATGCTGCACATGTCCATATTCTAAATGAAATCAAGATGTATGGGTTGCAAATGGGAACTGCCAGTGAAGATTCAGAAGAGGAAGCTTCGCAAACACGCAGAGATTTAGTTCAGAATGAGATTAAGTATGTGGAGGAGATTTTGAAGCATCTGGATCCCGCAGATTTAAAGGTAAATATTAAAGTAACAGGAGGAAGATGGGCGGTGGAATTGGCTAGGTATTGTGAAAAAATCAAAGCCGATTTGTTAGTGGTTGGCGACGATCAAAAGTTGAATTTTTTCGATCGGATTTTCCCACATGATTTAGAAGATCTTCTGAGCACCTTGCCTTGTAATCTTTTAATTATCAAGAATTAACTTTTATGGAAGCGCTCGATCACCAAGAGGTTATCAATTTATTATTACAGCTAGCTGCCATTTTGATCATGTCGAGGGTCTTTGCGGAGATCGCCAGAAAATTTAAGCAACCTGCTGTGATCGGGGAGATTTTTGCAGGGATTATTCTAGGACCTACTATTCTTGGGATATTGATGCCTGATGCTCATCAGTATCTATTTGGCGCCCATGAAATGACAAATATTGCGTTGGACGGCTTTGTGCAGATTTCAGTTGTTTTACTTTTATTTATTGCCGGATTGGAGGTAGAGTTGCGCATTGTCTGGAGCCAGGGCAAAAAGGCCTTGTATATTGCGATTTTTTCAATGATTCTTCCGATCGTAGCTGGATTTGCTGTTGCCTACCAATTCCCGGAATATTTAGGCATAAATATTAATGATAAAATTGTATCGGCTACCTTCTTCGGTTTAGCGATTTCTATTACCGGTTTGGCTATAGTAGCTAGGATTTTGATGGATTTGGATCTTTTCAAAACTTCTTCAGGACTTCTCATTATTGCTTCGGCTATGATTGTAGACGTATTGGGGTGGCTTATATTCTCAGTGATTTTGTCTTTATCTGCCGCTGGCAGCGATGGGTTGGGAGTCTGGTCGACCATAGGACTCACGCTGCTATTCACCTTGGGAGTACTTACCATTGGCAAAGCAATGATCAATAGTGTGCTTCCCTGGATCAATAAAAAATTAGCTTGGCCCGGAGGATTACTTTCTCTTTCCCTGGCGCTCTGTTTTTTGGCGGCGTCTTTCACTGAGTTTATAGGCATCCACGCTATTTTTGGCGCATTTATCATAGGAGTGGCTCTGGGAGACTCCGAGTTTTTGACGGAAAAAGCCAAAGAAATTCTTCATCAATTCATAAATAATATTTTTGCTCCAATTTTCTTCGTGTCTATTGGGCTGAAAATCAACTTTATTACTGGCTTTGACCCTGGAATTGTAGGGATAGTTTTAGTGGTAGGTTTGCTCACTAAGTTTGGGGGGGCGTATCTGGGTGGAAGATTAGGAGGAGTGTCCAAGAAGGAGTCTATCGTAGCTGGAATAGGGATGAATACTAGGGGAAGTATGGATGTAGTATTAGGGTTGATAGCTTTGGAAACTGGCTTGATAACCGAGCCATTATTTATAGGCTTGGTGATTTTGGCCATCGTCGCATCCATGAGCGCTGGCCCACTTTTGGGATGGGCTAGAAATTTGAAATTCTAATTTGTTTTTTTCGAATTGATATATGAATTGGCTAAATCTAACAATAGCCCTATTTTTGCGTTTTCCTTAAGAATTAAAGCGCATTTTGCTCATGACTAAAACCGGAAAAACCGGCATTTTGCTGGTTAACCTGGGAACCCCAGATAGTACTGCCACCGGAGACGTACGTAAATACCTTCGCGAATTTCTAATGGATGGACGTGTCATCGACATTCCTTACATCAACAGATGGATGCTTATCAATATGATCATAGCACCATTCAGGGCTCCAAAATCTGCCCACGAATACAAGAAACTGTGGACAGATAGAGGATCGCCTTTGCTGTTTCACACGTTGGATTTGCGTGACAAATTAGCTCAGAAGCTAGATTCCAAAGAGTTCATGGTAAGTGCGGCGATGAGGTATCAGACCCCATCAATAGAGTCAGGACTAGAGGAATTGAGAAAAGCCAAAGTCAATAAAATTATTGTTTTGCCCTTATTTCCTCAATACGCTTCAGCGTCTACAGGTTCTGTGATCGATCGGGTAATGGAGATAGCCAGAGGCTGGCAGATTATTCCTGAATTTTCATTTATTAGTAATTTCATCGAGCAACCTCTATTTATTGAAGCCTGGGCGGAGAGAGGTAGGGCCATGTTAGAAGGTAAGGAGTATGATAGAATTCTTTTTTCATATCATGGACTTCCCCAGCGGCAAATTTTGAAAGGATCTGTGGATGGATATTGTCAATTAGGGGCTTGTTGTAATAAATATGGCCCAAACAATTACTATTGTTATAGAGCTCAGTGCTTTCAAACTACTAGGTTGATCGCCGCCAAACTGGGAATACCTGAAGAGAAAACCGTGAATTGTTTTCAATCCAGGCTCGGTAGAGATCCTTGGGTAAAGCCCTACACCGATGAGGTGATTGAAGAGCTTACGAAGAAAGGAGTAAAGAAAGTATTGGCATTTTCCCCTGCATTTGTAGCGGATTGTTTAGAGACTACTGTCGAAGTGGCGGAGGAATACCACGATAAATTCATGGCAGCAGGAGGTGAAGTTTGGGATTTAGTTCCTAGTTTGAATTCTGAGGAAACTTGGGTGGAATGTGTCAAGCAAATGGTCCTAGAGAAGGCTGGTGTAGCAGTAAGTAGTTAGTCTTCTCTTTGTGTTATTCTCCCAGATTTATCCGGTTACTTTTATTGATTTACGTTGACTAAATCCATTCGTTCGCAATCTGTCTTGATGACAGGAATCATTTTGATTTCCATCAACCTGAGAACTTCTATAGCTTCAGTAGGGCCATTGCTTCCTTTCATCAGGGAAGATTTAGGTCTGTCAAATGGGCTGGCTGGTTTTCTTACCACACTACCTTTATTGTCTTTTGCTACTTTTTCTCTTTTTGCACCTGCAATAGGAAGACGACTTGGAATGGGCAGAGCGGTATTTTTGGGAATTGCGATTCTCACCACCGGGCTGATTATTAGAGTGTTGGGAGGAATTGAGTTGTTGCTTTTTGGAACTGCACTTACTGGAATCGGTATTGTGCTCGCTAATGTGCTTTTATTACCACTAATCAAGGTGCGTCTCCCAGAAAAATTGGGTTTGATGACGGCACTTTTAGCCACGATGATGTCCTTGTTTGCAGGAATAGCGGTAGGAGCGAGTGTGCCAATTGCCGTTGATTGGGGGTTTGGCTGGAGAGGCTCCTTAGCTTTCTGGGCAATATTTATGGTGCTGGCGATGCTGGTATGGATTCCACAGCTCCAACGTCCAAAAGCGAGTTTCAACGAAGATATTGTTCCTGGGAAGAATGTGTGGAGATCGCGTCTGGCTTGGCAGATTACAATGTTTATGGGTTGCCAGTCCATTATGTACTTCACTATGATGACTTGGCTTCCGGATTTGTTGATTGCGAGGGGCTGGACCCCTGCGGGGGCAGGATTTATATCCTCTATGATGCAGTTCATTTCATTGATCGGGTCTTACTTTGCTCCTAATTTTATCATTAGGCTCAAGGAACAAACCGGAGTAGTATTGGTGGTAGGAATTGCGTATGTCGTAGGATATTTGGGCTTGTTTGTACATGTCGAATTCATTACCTACACGTCTCTTGCAGTAATTGGGCTCTGTATGGGAGCGAGCTTAAGTATCGCTTACACCTTCATCTCTCTGCGAACTTCAGAGGACCAAACCACCGCTAAGCTTTCCGCTATGGTGCAGTCATCCGGGTATTATTTGGCCGCTTCGGGGCCTTTCCTTTTTGGATTTTCCTTAGATCTGTTTGGCAACTGGAATGTGCTAATTTATTTTCTCCTCTTTTTTTCTATCGCATTCACATTCTTTGGAATGTCGGCAGGCAGAAATCGAACAATCTAATCTCGTTTTATCCTTCCTCATTCAGCGAATAGATCGTACTTTTGCGGCCTTATTCAAGTTCGCTTCCTATGCAAGAATTTATGGCTTCCCTGGGCGTGTCAGAATCGCTTTTTGATTATCTGATTATGCCTTTATTAATCTTCTGCGCCAGAGTTGGAGATGTGTCTATCAATACCCTGAGAATCATGTTTATGATGAATGGGAAAAAGAATATTGCACCAATCTTGGGTTTTTTTGAAGCTTTGATTTGGTTGCTGGCAATAGGGCAGATTTTTCAGAATATAGACAACCCTCTTTCTTATGTTGCCTATGCAGGCGGGTTTGGTACAGGCACCTATGTGGGGATGTATTTTGAGGAGAAGTTGGCTTTTGGTAGAGTGCTAGTCAGAGTGATTACACCACAGCCACTTCCAGAATTGATTGAATATATGAAATCCCGTGATTTTCGATTTACCAATGTAGGAGGAGAAGGAAGATTTGGGAAGGTCAATTTGCTTTTTACAGTTATGAAAAGAGATAATCTTACTGAGTTTATCGCCAGAGTCAAAAGTATAGACGAGAAAGCATTCTATACCATTGAAAGCGTGAAGCGAGTGTCTGAGGATGACTTAAATCTAATGGGCGATAAACCAAGATTCAACATGAGCTTCTTCAGTAAAGCCCGTACATAATGGCTAATTTCTGGTTTCAGTTTCAACAGTTCAAAGTGAATCAGGATCGATGTGCTATGAAAATCAGTACCGACGCTGTCATTTTAGGAGCATTGGCAGAAAGTGATTCTTGCGAAAATATATTGGACATAGGATCAGGGACTGGAGTAATTGCACTCATGCTAGCTCAAAGATTTCCTTTTGCCAATATCAAAGGGGTGGAAATTGACGATGAAGCTGCTTCACAGGCTCGGGAGAATTTCAGTGATAGTCCTTTCTCAGAGCAACTCAGTATCTGGGAAGGAGATTTTTTAAATTTCCCTGTCTTCGAGAAATTTGATTTGATTGTTAGCAATCCTCCTTTTTTTCCGAATCATCTAAAATCAGCAGATTATAAAAGAAATCAAGCCCTTCATACAGATTCACTTTCTTTTCAGGACTTAATTGAAAAAGTAAATGAACTGCTTGATGCATCGGGTGCTTTTTGGGTAATTCTTCCTCCCCGACAAATGGAAGATTTGTTGAGTGAAGCAACTAAAAATCATCTTTTTGCCAATAAGAAATTTTCGCTTCAAGATAAACCATCTTCCAAAATTTATAGAGAAATTTGTTCAATCTCTCGAAAAGCGGGTCGTTGTGAATCTGTAGAGATAATCATAAAAAATGATCAGGGTGATGCCCATCCCAGCTATTCTAACTTAATGAAAGGATTTTTGAGAGATTTTCCCACACTAGCATTAGATTAAGAGGATTTTTCATGGAAGATAATTCCGAATTGAGCTAAGGTTTCCAGAATAGGAGTATAAATCTCAGGAATTACCGGTAGATGAAGGCCTACAAGATTTATTTTCCCATCCAAAAAGCTATCAGCAGCAATGGCGAGAGGAAACCCTACGGTTTTAGCCATCGCCGTATACGTAGAATCTTCCCCAAAAATTACCAAACTGGAAGTGATCTTTTTATTTCCCTTATCAGTTTCGATTTCAAATTGATGCTGCATCACGATCATGTCTTTATCCTCTGAAGATAAACTCCAGTTTTTTTCTAAAATCGATTGTAGAATAGCCGCTGGAGATCCTTGCCATTTGAGTAAAGGCGTCTCGCTGAAAAAGCCCAGCCACTGAATTTTTTCCCAAGTGTCAAAGTCAAAGTTGGGGATGATATTTCCTAGCTTTTCTTCTACAGAAAGTTTTTTATCATAGGGTAAAAATGAGTTTAAAAATTGACGCTGGGTGGTGCCTTCAGATAAATCCAGTTGGATACTATCCTCACACATTCCGAGTTGGACAAACACGTCCCAAGCTTTGCAATATCCTGCCCTTCGCAAGGTGCCACGTAGAATTGTATGGACACTTTCTAAGCCATAGATTTCTCTATAGCTCAGCGAATCTCTATTTGGGTATCCCTCAAAATCTCCCAACTTATCGAAAGATAACTGATCAAGTCGTCTAAAAAGCTGATGGTACGGTACAATCTTAAGCTCATTATTTTCTAGGTATCGGGATGTTCCTTGACCGGCGAGTACTACATTTCTGGGATTCCAAGTGAATTTGTATTTCCAGGGATTGTCTTCAGACTCTGGAGCTAATAGACCGCCGCAGTAGGATTTGAAAGAGATTATTTTTTCACCCGCTGTTTTAGCTTTATCAATAATTCTCATGGCTGACATGTGATCAATACCAGGATCCAAACCACATTCATTTAGGAAAAACAATCCTTTTTTCTCAATCTCTTCCTTCATGTTTTTCATCTCTTCTGATTCATAAGAAGCGGAAAAGAAATGTTTCCCCAGCAAGAGACACTCTTTTGCAATGATGGGATGAAGCTTGGCGGGGAGCATAGATATCACCAGATCAGCTGCATCTATGAGCGACTTTCTGGCGTCATCATCAAAAATATTTAGTCCTCTGACCTCGGTATTTTTCCTGCTTTTGAGCAGGTCATTAAGATGAGTCACATCAAGGTCCGCCACTAGAAGACTACGCTCTTTAGTCAGGCAGCTGTGGGCTAAGAAATTTATAAGGTAAGAGGAAGATTTACCTCCTCCAATTATCAAAATGGTGGCCATAAGCTCAAGGGTTTACAGCTTCGAAAGTGAAAATAATATAGTGGCCAAAAAAGCGCTTGGAGGTATTTAATGAACATTTTTTTACATTGACCGTTTGCAGATAGCCAAACATTACGATATGAGTAAGAAAACGACTGTTACTTCAGAATATGAAGAGTTAGCTTGGGATGAACTTCCAATTACTTCTCAACAGGTATTAATGAGAGCGAGACAGATCTCAGAAAAAGCGTATGCGCCTTATTCAGGTTTTCATGTAGGTGCTGCAGTACGTCTTGAGTCTGGAGAAATAGTGCAGGCCAGCAATCAGGAGAACATAAGTTTCCCTGTTGGGGTATGTGCCGAGCGCCTTGTGCTAGGATATGCGGGAGCAAATTTCCCTGACTTGGCAATAGAGGAAATAGCCATCGTAGCAAAAAGAAAAGGAGATAAAGAATGGGCTGGAGTCTCACCTTGTGGACTTTGCAGACAGGCAATTAATGAAGCAGAGATGAGATTTCAGAATGAAATTACCTTATTGATACAGAAGCCGGACGGTAATGTTTTACGCTTTAAAGGTATTCAAACCTTGTTGCCGTTTAAGTTTGATGACTTAAATGCCTGAGATTTTGAAGAAAAATATTGTTTTCCCTTTTCAAGCTCACTATTCAGTTTCCCATCAACCTACTTTTCAGGAAGAGGAAGTTTGGGTGCTTTTTCATGGATACGGACAACTGGCTGAGTTTTTTATCCGCAAATTTCAAAATTTTGATTCTCCGAACCGCCTATTTGTTGCTCCAGAAGGGACAAATTATGCGTATCTAAACGGTTTTGAAGGAAGAGTTGGCGCCAACTGGATGACCTCGCATGATCGAGAAATTTCAATTGAAAACAATCACCGCTTTCTGGATCTGCTGCTGGAAAGCTTACTATCAGGATACCAGAAAAATCCTCGGATTAATATTTTGGGCTTTTCTCAAGGTGCTGCCACCGCCACAAGGTGGACAAGTAGGTGGAGCGGAAGTGTTGATCGCTTATTCTTATGTTCAGGGGGATTTGCTCATGATTTGGTCTTGGAAGAATCTAGGACACAGTTTGCTCAAACTGAAATCACCTTAATTTTTGGAGAAAAAGATCGTATGATCACTTCTGAAAGTATTGAAAAACAGAAAGATTTGACCTCAAAGCTTAAAAAAAAACCAGAAATATGGACATTTGAGGGTGGTCATGAATTAGATGAAGGAATGCTTCAAAGAATATTTGATTCTAATAAGTAATTCCACTTATATTGGCTCATCAATTGCGTTATTTCAACAATCCATATCAATTATATTTTAATTATTTTTCTGAAAATCTCGAAAACCACCAATGCTTTCGCTTACTGAAAAAGAGGTAGATCTAATCGCTACTCAATTACTAAAAGGGATGATCTGCTTCTATCAACTCGACAAGAAGAAGATCCATCAAATGCCAGATGACGAGGATTATTACAATTATGATCTGACTCCGGATGAAGAGGATATCTTAGATGAAATCGAAGAGGATCCCGAAAATTACGCTGAATTTACTCAAATGGAGCCCTCTCAAGAGCATCAAATGATGCAGGATTTCATTGATCGTCATGTGAAAGAAAAGAATCTTGCGGAAGAATTAGTCAGTTCACTCACCAAACCAAAGGCAAATACTGCTTTTAAGTTTTTGATAGAGGACTCGAAATACAAGCAGGATTGGATTTCTTATAGAAAAGAAAAATATCAGGACTGGATCAAAGAACAAGTGGACAGCTTCAACTATTCTGAAAATTAAACTAATCCGCCTCACAAGGGCGGTTTTTTTATGGCTGAATTAATCGCATATACTATTAGAAATACGCTAATGCCTGGAGACCTTGGTCAGGTTGCTGCATTGCATGGACAGATATATTCCTCAGAAAATGGGTTTGGGATTGGGTTCGAGGTATATGTGATGAAGAGCCTAGTGGAGTTTTATAATCAATATGATTTAGAAAAGGATAAAGTCTGGGTGGTAGAGAGTCAAGGAGTCATGGTTGGGTTTCTGTTGCTTATCCATAGGCCAGATAATAAAGCGCAGTTGCGATACTTTGTGATTCAGCAAGCTTTTCGAGGAATTGGTTTGGGGAAAAAGCTGATGAACGAGTGGATGAATTTTTACCGGTCAAAAGGATATAATGGAGCTTATCTTTATACCACTTTAGGATTGGACAGGGCTGTCGGACTTTACCAAAAAGCGGGATTTAAAAAAGTCTATGCGGCTGATTCAACTAATTTTGGAGTAAAATTGACGGAAGTTTATTATGAGCTTTCTTCGGAGTTATAAGGTAGCTAATCCTATGTAATGCCACTATTAATCTTCTGCGAGCTGTTAATTAATGTATCGAACTGCTGACAGGAGTAAGAGAATGTGATACTACTTCGATTATTTAGATTTAACAAATACTCTTAGGTTAGATTTCTACTTTTATAAAGCCATGCATAAAAAAGCGCGATAAAAGTCATTCTCTGCTTTATATCGCGCTTTTTTTAGAGTTTGCAGCTAGTAATTATCGCCAGGGTTTCTTTAAGCTTAGCTGTCAGGGAATCATAATTATGAGTATTGATCCATTCTTTTTTGAAAAGCTGAGAACCCATTCCCACGCAGAACACACCCGCTCCAAACCATTCCTCAAGGTTATTTTGGGTAGGTTCTACCCCTCCGGTTGGCATTAGGTGTAGGTTGGGAAATACAGCTTTTGCGGAGGAAATAAATGCTGGACCCAGTACATTTCCAGGAAATGCTTTTACCAAAGTAGCGCCCATATTTTTGGCATTCAGCACTTCTGTGATTGTGCCACAGCCTGGGATCCAAAATACTTTCTTAGAATTACAGTAGTCAGCTACCTCAGGAATTAAGGCCGGAGAAACAATAAAATCTGCTCCGGCTTCAATGAATTTTCCAGCATCCGCGCCAGTAAATATCGTTCCTATCCCGATAATCATATCCTTATATTTGGACCCGTACTCATACAGCGCTGTGAAAACCTCCAAAGAATTACTAGCTCGGTTGGTAAATTCGAATACCCTGATACCTCCCGCATAAGAGGCGTCCAGAACAGCTTTTGCTACCTGGATATCTGAATGGTTAAATACAGGAATCATCCCTGTTTGCTCCATAGATTGAAGCATTTGTATGGTGGTGAATCTCATAATCTATTTTTTAGCGAAGCAATTTGCCTACGTTTTTACCTTCTTTTAATTGATTTACTTCTTCTAAAGATACAAAATTGGCGTCTCCGGGAATAGAATGTTTGAGCACCGAGGCAGCGAGAGCAAACTCTAATGCCTCCTGATCCGGGTAATTTAACAATCCATGAATCAGACCTGCCATGTAGGCATCTCCACCCCCGATTCTGTCGACAATATGAGTCATTTCATAGGACTTGGAGGTATATAACTTCTGACCATTCCACAGTACACCGCTCAAATCGTTGGAAGAGGCGCTGAGAGATTCCCGAAGGGTGGTAGAGACATAAGCTAGTTTAGGACAATGAGTTTTTGCTTGCACACATGCGCGCTCAAAGTCAGATTGATAGATTCCCATGCAGTTTTCGAAGTCCGTCAAGCCTGCAATGATCAGGTAGGAAGGAGCTATCAATTCTGGCATAATGTCCCTTGGCCCTTTTCCATATTGCCACAGATTTCTTCTATAATTAATGTCCGCACTAATTTTCACTCCAAGGTGTGACGCTGCTTTCACCGCTGCCATACATAGATCTGCCGCAGCTTGAGATACTGCAGGAGTGATCCCAGTCCAATGAAACCATTCGGCATCTTTGAAGATGGTTTCCCAGTCAAAATTATCAGGATTGAGATTGGAAAAAGCAGAATCAAACCGATCATATATTATTTTTGAAGCACGTTGCATCGCTCCGTTTTCTACGAAGTAAATTCCCATTCTGCCCTCTTGATATTGGATGTGGGAGGTGTCTACCCCGGCAAATCTCAACGTATTAGTAGCGGCTCTTCCAATTTCGTGGTTAGGGAAAACAGTGACATGCGCAGATGAGTAGCCCCAGTTAGCCAAAGAGATGGCCACATTGGCTTCCGCTCCTCCATATATAGCATCAAAAGTAGTGGAGTTGATAAAACGCGCATGACCGGGAGTTGAAAGGCGAAGCATTATTTCACCTAGGGTTATTATTCTTTGGCTCATGTAGAAAAGGTTATAATTTCAAACTTCTGTGGAAGACTTGTAAGACAAATTTAATTTTTTTGATGATTAATTCACTTTTGCAAATCCATCCCAAAGTTGTTTTTAGAGTAAAAACTGTCTAAATACTGAGATATACAAAAGAAATCGATTCCGTAGTTCGCCAGTAATTTTGGTTAATTCCTGTATTTCTTAGAGGTTTAGGGTGCCTCTTACGAATTTTTTTTTAATTTTGCCCCAATTTGGACTTAAGCAAAACTTTCTCTACACCCTCTCTCTAATGCCTAAAGATAGCAGTATAAAACACGTTCTCATTATTGGTTCAGGTCCCATCGTCATAGGTCAAGCTTGCGAGTTTGACTATGCAGGTTCCCAAGCTTCAAGGTCACTCCGCGAAGAAGGGATTATTGTGACCCTGATCAATTCCAATCCAGCAACGATCATGACTGATCCTGTCACTGCCGATAATGTGTATTTACTTCCTTTGGAAAAGAAATCAATCGTTCAAATTCTAAAGAATCATCCTGATATTGATTCTGTCCTACCAACTATGGGTGGTCAGACAGCTTTGAACCTAGCGATTGATTGCGATAAAGGTGGAGTTTGGGATAAATATGGTGTCAAGATGATCGGGGTAGATATTAACGCCATTGATACGGCAGAAAATAGAGAGAAATTTAAGGCTTTGATGGAGAAAATCGGAGTTGGTGTCTGTAAAGGCGGAACAGCTACCTCTTTTTTGCAAGGAAATGAAATAGCCCAAGAAATCGGATTTCCTTTAATTATCAGAGCTTCCTATACCTTAGGAGGAGCAGGCGGTGCTTTTGTGGAGAAAAAAGAAGATTTTGAAAAGGCACTTTCCGCAGGACTTCAAGCCTCACCAGTTCACGAGGTATTGATAGAGCAGAGTATTATTGGATGGAAAGAATACGAGTTGGAAGTGATGCGTGACAACATCGGGAACATGATAGTGGTCTGTTCGATCGAGAATTTTGACCCAATGGGTGTGCATACGGGAGATTCAATTACCGTAGCGCCAGCCATGACACTTCCAGATACCACCTATCAACGCATGCGAAACTATGCCATCACGATGATGAATAGTATCGGAAATTTTGCAGGCGGATGTAATGTGCAATTTTCAGTAAGTCCTGACAATTCAGAAATAATCGGAATCGAGATCAATCCACGAGTGTCCCGTTCTTCAGCTTTGGCCTCAAAAGCTACTGGATATCCAATTGCAAAAGTAGCCGCTAAATTAGCGATAGGATATAACCTTGATGAGTTGAAAAATTCCATTACCGGTACTACTTCGGTATTTTTTGAGCCTAGTATTGATTATGTGATCGTGAAAGTTCCTCGTTGGAACTTTGATAAATTTAAAGGGTCAGATCGCAGATTAGGTTTATCTATGAAGTCTGTCGGCGAAGTGATGGGTATTGGCAGAAACTTCCAGGAAGCTCTTCAAAAGGCCTGTCAATCTTTAGAAATTAAAAGAAATGGTCTTGGTGCGGATGGGAAAGAACTCAGTAATCAAGAAGAGATTCTTTACTCTCTGGCCAATCCAAGTTGGAATAGGCTGTTTCATATATATGATGCATTCAAACTTGGGATCTCTTTTCGGACTATACAGGATCTCACAAAAATTGATAAATGGTTTTTAAAGCAGATAGAGCAGTTAATTCACTTCGAAAAAGAAATTGAGAAGGAAGATATTGATACCATATCAGTTGAACTGATGACTCTTGCCAAGAAGAAAGGCTATGCTGATAGACAGATTGCTCATTTATTAGGCTGCTTGGAAAGCGAAGTTTTCACCAAGCGCTATGAGGAGATGAACATCAAACGTGTTTATAAATTAGTAGATACGTGTGCGGCAGAATTTGAGGCGAGCACGCCATATTACTATAGCACTTTTGGAGATCAAAATGAGTCAGTATCTTCCGATAGGAAGAAAGTGGTAGTTTTAGGTTCTGGCCCCAATAGAATAGGCCAAGGAATTGAATTCGATTATTCTTGTGTCCACGGTGTCTTGGCTGCCAAGGAATGTGGCTATGAGACGATCATGATCAATTGTAATCCCGAAACTGTCTCTACAGATTTTGACATTGCAGATAAGCTTTATTTTGAGCCAGTATTTTGGGAGCATATTTATGAGATAATCCTGCACGAAAAGCCTGAAGGAGTAATAGTGCAGCTTGGTGGTCAGACCGCGTTGAAACTGGCGGAGAAGCTGGAGAAATACGGCATCAAAATCATAGGTACAAGTTTTGAAGCATTGGATCTGGCAGAAGATAGAGGTAGGTTTTCAACTTTATTGAAAGAGCTAAATGTTCCCTATCCGGAGTTTGGTACTATCCATAATACGGATGAAGCACTTGAACTTTGCAAGACAATTGGTTTCCCGCTTTTAGTACGTCCTAGTTATGTCCTTGGAGGTCAAGGCATGAAAATTGTGATTAACGAAAAGGAATTGGAAGAGCACGTGGTTGATGTACTTCGGGATATCCCTAATAATGAGATTTTGCTGGATCACTTTCTCGAAGGCGCCATTGAAGCTGAGGCAGATGCAATTTGTGATGGTGAAAATGTTTATATCATAGGCATCATGCAACACATTGAGCCTGCAGGTATTCACTCTGGTGATTCCTACGCAGTGTTGCCGCCCTACAATTTGGGTGATATGGTGATTCGTCAAATAGAGATTTTTACTGAGAAAATCGCTCTTGCTCTACGAACTGTAGGTTTGATTAATATTCAGTTTGCGATCAAAAATGACAAGGTTTATATCATCGAGGCAAATCCCAGAGCTTCGCGAACCGTACCTTTTATCTGTAAGGCGTATCGGGAACCTTATGTAAATTATGCCGTAAAGGTGATGCTAGGAGAGAAAAAAGTAACGGACTTTGAATTCAAACCTTATAAAGTGGGTTATGCTATCAAAGAACCTGTGTTTTCTTTTCATAAGTTTCCAAATGTAAATAAAGAATTGGGGCCAGAAATGAAATCTACCGGAGAATCGATTTATTTCATTGATGATCTGATGGATGATTATTTCTTGAAAATTTACGCAGAGAGAAATATTTATTTAAGTAGATAACCCAAACGTTTCACCATAAAATTATTCTGTTTTGCTGAAGTTCATTATAGTCGTATTAGGAGTAGGCTGGCTTCTTGGTCAGCTGATCCGATATTTTCTTAGAAGTAAGTTGGCGAAATTTGCGAAGCAAGTGAATGCCGCAGCCAAAGAACAAGAAATGGAGCAAAGACGCTCTGCCAATACTACCAAAGATGGAGTCCACGTGGACTTTGTTCCTCAGCAGCCAACCGAAAGAAAGCCTCATGACATTAAGGGCGGTGAATATGTCGATTATGAAGATGTGAAGGAGTAATCCTTCATATTTTTTATTTAAACAGTTATTATATTTTTTATTAATTGTTAAGTTGATATTTTTGAAAGATAGGATAACTCCGTATTCATCGGAATTAGATCAGACTTTGCTCAATGCACTAAATGTGAATTTGTCCAAATGGTGAGAGCAGGTTGATACTTTAAGTTATATAAAAGGAAAATGAAGATAGTTTTTGTGACTTCTCAATTATAATAGTTGGAAAAAAAATTGTTTTCCGATCTGAAATCAGTCTTTTGATAGTTCTTAATTAAAATTTGGAAACACTAATACCTACCTCATATGGTTTTTTTGAACGGTTTTATAGGCTTAATCCGTTAGGTATGTGGCTAATGAAAAACCTCTTACTACTTTGCTTTTTTTATTCTTTAATTATTTCTGTTGACGCTCAAAAAATGAGCATCAGTGGAACTGTAAAAGATGCCGAAAGTGGAGAGACTCTTATTGGAGTCAATATATTTAATAAGAAAAATCAGAATGGAGCGGTAACTAATAATTTCGGATTTTTCAGTTATTCAACTGTTGATTCTGAAGTTGAACTGGCGTTTAGCTACGTAGGATATGCGCCTTCATTTTTGAGGTTCAATCTTAGCAGTGACACTTTGATGACAGTGGAGTTAAAACCATCGGGATTGCTAAGGGAAGTGGTTATTGAAGGGGAAAAATCTGATCCTATTCAAGAGAGTACTCAAATGGGTACGATCCAAATACCCTTGCGAGAAATAAAAAATCTCCCTGCCTTGATGGGAGAAGTAGACATTTTTAAAGTTATACAGCTGCTTCCCGGGGTGCAATCAGGTGCGGAAGGTGCTTCGGGATTGTACGTAAGAGGTGGAAGTCCTGATCAAAATCTAATTTTACTTGATGGCGTACCTGTATATAATGCTTCCCATTTATTTGGATTTTTTTCAGTGTTCAATGATGGTGCGATTAACAATGTGGAATTGATCAAAGGCGGCTTCCCGGCTAGGTTTGGAGGTAGGCTTTCTTCTGTAATAGATATTACGATGAAAGAAGGTAATATGAAGAAGTTTCAAGGAGAAGGGAGCATTGGACTGATTGCGTCTAAAATCACTCTGGAAGGTCCGATTGTAAAGGATAAAACTTCTTTTTTGATCTCAGGGCGAAGGACATACTTGGATATGATTGCCCGGCCGATTATTAGAAAAACTTCCGATGGAGATGTAGGATATTTTTTTTACGATCTTAATGCCAAGGTAAATCATATTTTTAACAAGAAAAATCGCATGTACCTGAGTTATTATGGTGGGGAGGATGTGGCGTATACAAAATATAAAAGTACTTGGGAAACCCCTGATGGAATTGCACAAAGTCGAGAGGAAGCGGGTCTGGGTTGGGGAAATAAAATAGCGGCAATCCGTTGGAATCATATATTTAACCAACGACTTTTTGCGAATTTCACCGGCACCTTTACTAAATATCGGTTTAAGATCTTTTCAGATTATGACAATGTGTTTACCGGAACTCAGGGGGTAGAACCGGTTCGGGAGTTTTATACAACCAATTATTTTTCTGGAATCCGAGACTTTGCGCTCAAAGCTGATTTTGATTTTATCCCCAATCCAGCTCACTATATTCGATGGGGGGGGATGTTAATTCAACATCGCTTTACCCCGGGGGTTTTTGTTTCGAGAGAGGATGACAGTCCAGAGATTAAAGAAGGGGGAACTCCTTCAGATAGTCAGGAGTTTTCCGTTTATGGAGAGGATGACTTTTCTATTGGAGATCGTTTTAAATTTAATGTGGGAGCGCATTTTTCAGGATTAAGCACTGGATCCAAAACCTACACTTCTTTTCAGCCAAGGCTAAGTGTTCGATATCTGCTGGACTCCAAGTCATCGCTTAAATTTTCTTATGTGCAAATGGCTCAATTTGTTCATCTGTTGACCAATGCCGGATTGGGTCTGCCTACTGATCTGTGGGTGCCATCGACGGACCGAATAGGCCCTCAGGAAAGCTGGCAAGTCGCAGCTGGTTATTTTAAGAATCTCGGATATGGCATTGAGTTTAGTGCGGAGGCTTACTACAAGGATATGGAGGGAGTAGTGGAGTATCAGGATGGTGCGTCATTTCTGAATACCACTTCCGATTGGCAGGACAAAGTAACTACTGGTACAGGTCGCAGCTACGGCGTAGAAGTGTTGCTGCAAAAGAAAACCGGTAAGACTACAGGTTGGATTGGCTATACGCTATCCAAGACTGAACGAAGATTTGAAGAAATCAATTTCGGAGAATGGTTTCCGTTTCGATACGATCGTCGACATGATATTAGCTTGACTGCTGTTCATCAATTATCGGACAAAATCGATCTTTCTGGCACATGGGTTTTTGGTACTGGCAATTTTATCACCGTTCCTACCCAACGATATGAGTATGCTAACCCCAATAGTAATGGCATACAGAATCAGTATAATGTGTCCTCTTTGGAATATTTTGAATCGAGAAATAATTTTCAGATGAGAAGCTACCATCGATTGGATTTTGGGATAAATTTCAATAAGGAAAAGAAATGGGGCAAGCGAACCTGGAATGTATCTATATATAATGTCTATAGCAGATTGAACCCCTTTTATATGGATATCACCTATAACTATGACCTACAGAAAAATCAATTAAGACAATTCAGTTTATTCCCAATTGTACCGTCAGTATCTTACCGGCTTACCTTTTAACACTATGAATAAGCGCATATCTATTCTATTGGCTTTTGTATTGGTGCTTAGCCTTAGTGCCTGTGAGCAATTTTTAGAGGTAGACTTGCCTGGTCAAGAACCAAAACTTGTCCTGAATGGACTGCTTGAGAATACAGATACGATCAAAGTGTTTCTAAGTAAAAGCAGAGGTATATTGGAGGGAAACCAATACGATAGATTTGAATCAGTCACAGATAGTGAAGTTTACATCAAATTGGACAACGGGGCTATACTTCCTTTTATATTCAAAGAGCAAAGTAATCCATTTGAATCTTTCTCTTATTATTATTTGACTGGATTCGATTTTGGATCTGGGGATCGTTTTGAAATTTTTGCTGAAAGTGATGGTTTTCAGCCAGTGAATAGTCAAGTAGTTTTTCCCCAATTCATACCTATCAAAGAAATCTCCTTTCAAAATTTAGGACCAAGCGGTTCTTTAGAAAATCATGACCTGTTCGAGTTTACGTTGAAGTTTGAAGATCCCTCTACCAAGGATTTCTATGAATTAGGCGGTCAGATATCAGGGAAAAGTACAATTCAAGAAAATAGCTACTATGGTAGCGAGCTTTATCCGATACCAGTCAATCCTGCTTATGAAAAGGATTTCAACTCGAATTCCAATATTCTATTTAATGATGTTCTGCTGAGAAGCAACGAAGCAGAAATGGTTTTTAGAACTACACTGCCTAGATATTATGAGTTGGAAGTATCCATTAATCTCGCTCATGTTTCTGAATCCTATTATCGTTACTATGCTAGTGCAGAACTGCAAAGCAATAATGAAGGAGATATTCTTTCTCAACCAGTTTTGGTTTATACCAACATTCAAAATGGTCTTGGCATATTCTCGGCAAAAAATCGTGATCAGAAAATAATTACGTTGACCTTAGAAGATTAAAAAAAATCTAGAATCAATATCGTAGGATTTGTAATCCAGCTAGAACTAAGGAACTCTAAGCTTTTATTTATTCAAATAATTACCGAAAATCCAGACTAGAAACTCAGATTGCAAGCTTGCACCAAAAAATCTTGAAACCACTTGGAGTTTTGGTTCCAATCAAAAAATCAGTGCCGCCGTCTTTTACCCCGATTTTCTTCTTCAGGACTTCTGATCCTGACGCATAATTTCGTGTAATCACATTCACTTTTCCTGAAGGAAATAGCTTTTTGATGTCAGCTTTCTTAGCCTGAACTTCTTGAATTACTTCAAAGACTCTCGCTGGAATATCCTTTGGGATTTCAGGCGAAGTATATATATGACTGTTTGGGGCTAACTTTCTTAGCCCAAATCTTTCTCCAAAGGATTTGAAAGCTCCGGATTTCAAAATTCCGGAAAGCGGCTCAATTATATAGGTACTTGCCTCTCCGAAAGAAGAATTACTTTTTTCCTCCTCACATAATTCAAATGAAAAACTTGTTTCACTTAAGCCTAAATCTATAGCTTCGATGACAACATCAGAACTAATGGAGTCTCTATCCCAGTGCAAAAGTAACTCCCTTACGTCATTTTTCACGGAGATCACCTGAACTTTCTGTATCTCTGGAAGCTCGCTGAGCGCCTGAGAAATATCAAGCATCGGAGATAATTTTAGCAAAACAGAATCTGCCTTACTTTTCATCATCTCCCAATTGCTGACCACATCAGGCTCGCAATCTTGGAGCTTATACATTTTCTGATTCCCCTTACCTCTACGAGCAGGATCAGCATAGATCAGGTCAAAATTGGAAGTTGACTGACCTAGAAATTCCAAGCCATCGCCAAGGACAATCTTGAATTTTTGTGGAGCCAAAATATCTAAATTATGCTGAGCGATGGCTACTAATTCCTCTTGCTTTTCGCAGTAGATAGCTTGTCCGAAATGGGTACTCAGAAAATAGCTATCTACTCCGAATCCTCCAGTAAGGTCAAGCAGCAGGTTACCACCTTTACCTCTGGACTTGAATACAGCTGTCAGCTCTGATGAACTTTGCTCCAAAGAAATAGAAGCTGGGAAAATCAACGTTGCATTGGAGGCCCAAGAAGGAAGTTTCTTGGTTGCTTTTTGCCTTGCAGAGATTTGTTGAACAGCCGCTTTGAGATCGAAATCTGTTTTGTCCTGATATTTTAAAAGTAAAAGTGCAGGATCTTCCTTAAGATGATCCTGCACAAATTGTTGAAAGTTAGCCTGATGATATTGGCTCAACTCCATTATATCAACCCATTTACCAAGGCATATTCCGCAATTTGAACGGCATTGGTAGCGGCACCTTTCCGAAGGTTATCAGCTACCACCCACATATTAAGCGTATTTGGCTGGGATTCGTCTCTTCGTAATCTTCCCACAAATACCTCGTCTTTCTTGTGGGCGTGGAGTGGCATAGGATACAAATTGTTGCTAGGATCATCTTGAACAATAATGCCCGGAGCGGAAGAAAGAATCTTGCGAACTTCTGCCAGATCAAACTCTTCTTTGAATTCTACATTGACAGATTCTGAGTGTCCTCCAATCGTTGGGATTCGAACGGTAGTTGCAGTTACTTTGATAGAGTCGTCGTTGAAAATCTTCTTGGTCTCATTGATCATTTTCATTTCCTCCTTAGTATATCCGTTCTCTTGGAATACGTCGATATGAGGAAGCACATTCAAATCAATTTTGTGAGGATAGACCATGGTAGGTGTTTCGCCAGCTCTCTCAGCCATCATCTGATCCACAGCTGCTTTGCCTGATCCCGTCACAGATTGATAAGTAGAGACGACCACTCTTTTGATGCCGTATCGCTCGCGTAGTGGTGCAAGCGCCAATACCATCTGTATTGTGGAGCAATTGGGGTTTGCTATGATTTTATCTTCTTTGCTGATCTCGTTTCCGTTGATCTCAGGAACTATCAGTTTTTTGGTGGCATCCATCCTCCATGCAGATGAATTGTCGATGACAAGAGTGCCTACTGCTGCGAATTTAGGAGCCCATTCTAATGAAGTGCTTCCTCCTGCAGAAAATATAGCTGCATCAGGTGCCAGGGAAACGGCTTCCTTTAGTCCTATGATCGTGTAAGGTTTACTCTTGTAATCAATCTGTTTTCCTACGGATCGCTCACTTGCGACCAATAAAAGTTCGTCAAAAGGAAAGTTGTGCTCTGCTAGCACCTCTAGTATTTCTGAGCCTACCAAGCCGGTAGCTCCTACCACTGCTAATTTCATCAGATAGATTGAATAGGATGTTAATAAAATTTTGAAGCACAAAAGTAAGCCCTAAGTATTCATTTTTTGACCACTCTTCTAAAAATTTTCCTTAAATGCCATACAATTCAACTAGGAAATGATAGTTTGAATGAATTTTGATTTTTATATTGAGTAAGTACTTTTTAATTCACTTATTTAGGGTTCGCGTATTTTTTGTTTGGGGGTTTTGCTATTTCACCTTTTCGAATGTGTCAGTTGTCTTTTCTCAGGGAACTGATAATCAAACTCAGGATTTTGAGACAGATTTTGTGATAGAAAGTTTTCCTAACGAGTTTCTGGATAACTGGGTATGGGAATATTATTCGGTCAGGCTCGTCGAGAGTTTTTCAAACTATTGAGGGCGGGAAAAATGGAAGTAATGGATTAACTATTCAGCCTATCTCAACATTTAATGGCGAACTGATCATTCATCTTGTGAATGCCTAATTTGTCGATCCAAAAGTTAAATTTTGGGCCAAGTCAAGTAAAAGAACGGTTCTGGAAATCGGCCTGCTCAGGTAAAATATAGTTGGGGTAAAAAGATTGATAGTTCTTTTGATGACCCTTCATTTTTAGATGATATGGATAAATTTCAAAATGAAAATCAGGAGTTTCGCCAGTTTGAGTTATAATTACCAGAAGGATTCGAAAACGCACCTTCACTATTTCTCCGGCTGCAAATTGAGTATGGACCGGGTTCGGGAACCTGTGCGAGGTGGATAATGGATGATTTTGAATTTGGGGATATTTTTAAAGATAAAATAGGTCCAGAAATAGAGATGGTTAGATGCTTTGATAAAAAGGAAATTCATGTTCAATTTTCTGAACCAATAGATCTGGTATTTTCTGAGTTTTTAATCAATTATCAATTAAGTGGTGTAGAGCCTATTAACGTTAGTTTAGAAGCTGACTCGTTGGTTCATCTTACCTTTGACAGTAAATTGGATAACTAGATAATCTATGAATTGAAGGTTTCTCAGATGCCTGATATGGCGGGAAATTTTCTTGAGAACACCACTCTGACTTTCCAATTCTTTGATCCTACAGTTATTCCAGCAAAAAATATCGTAATCAACGAGCTAATGCCGTCTCCAAAAGCAGAACTGGATCTTCCAAATGTTGAGTTTATCGTGCTTTACTATTTAGGTGATTATCCGATTAGATTGGGAGGGTTGTCTTGGGCTACCTCCAAAAGTGAAGTTTTACTGCCTGACCAATGGGTATATCCTGGAGAGTATTTGAGTTTGGCACCGGAAAGTCAGGGAGAAGAAATGAACAAATTTGGCAGGACTATCTTATTGGATAATTGGCCCACACTTCTAAATTCTGGCGATCAGCTAACTTTGAAGGATGATCATAGAAACGTAATAGATCAATTAAAGTGTCCTCCTTCAAATTGGTGAGGAGAAGAGTTTGCAAACGGAGCGTATAGCTTAGAGGTAAAGAAGCTCTTTTATGCCTGTGCTCAGGATGAATTACTTTTGCCTTCCATAGATCCACTTCGCGCAACTTTTGGAAGGAAGAATTCAGTGAATAATCTTAGTCCTGACCTAGAGGCTCCGCAGTTACTTAGGGGGAGATTCAACTTTGCTAGAGAATTATTAATAGAATTCTCTGGTCCAATAAATCCTAATGTTTTAATCAGCATTTTTTCTTTTGAGCCGTTTTTAAAAGTAGATTCAACTTATGCAGTTTCAACTCGTCAACTTCAGCTCATTTTTGGAGAACCAATACCGGATAACGTAGTATTCCTTCAAGCTGTAAATGGGTTGATAGATTGTTGGGGAAATAGCTTAGGCAAAAATAGTTCACTCCAACTGGTGCTCCCAAAAATAGCGCTGTTGGGTGATCTTTTGATTAACGAATTACTAATCCACCCAAAAACAGGAAGTCCAAAGTTTGTGGAGCTGATTAACGTAACAGATAATTACTTGGAAATTGGCAGCTGGTATTTAGGGTCTGCTTAGAAAATATAAAAGAGGGACTATTGATACAATTAAGGAGTTATTTTTGGAATTTAAGGGAAGACAAGTGCAAGAGACTATGCAAAAGACTTCCAAAAGGCGTGCACCACGCAGCGAATACACCAGCCAAGCTCAACTTTCTTTCGCCGGATTTGAAACTCCCTTCTATAACGGTGTGGATCCTTGTAACCGATGGTTGTACTTAAGTTCGCAGATTCCCTGGGACCAGCTGGTAGGTCTGTTCAATAAACGTAACCCAGCTAAATCCACCTGAAGGCCTGCCCTGAACCCCAGAGTGTTGATCGAGGCAGTGATCATCAA
>Ga0314774_1000034_pt1 | contig 130947 bp, 199 predicted proteins | sample MetaGCBIA2018_FD_204515 | JGI IMG/M metagenome (GOLD analysis project Ga0314774, IMG submission 204515) | Cryopeg brine microbial communities from Beaufort Sea near Barrow, Alaska, United States - CBIA 2018 | ecosystem: Environmental > Aquatic > Marine > Coastal | place: USA: Alaska... | reverse complement strand
TTATCAGGTTGAGAGCAACATTGTAACTGAGATTAAATACACAGATAATGAACAGTTCCTTAGAGAGATTATTAGGTCTGACTTTAGGTCTGAAGAAAATGAATTTCTATCAAGTACGTCTTCTTATGGTAATGCTTCTGATTTAATGCACAATATTGCACAAGAGGTTTACAAAGAGTATGGGGATGTTAATTCGTATCCTTGGCTTATGCAATCTATAAGAGAGAGAAAAGACTGTAAGATAGGTGGGAAAGTAATAACCTCTGTAGAAGATAGTTTGTGGTCTTACTCCTCAAAAACCTCCATTGAATCTCCACCTGTAGCTTACCCTGTTTCTGTTGAAGATACTGTTACCCCTTTACAGGCAGAAGTTAATAAAAAGTATAATTTTAACTTAGATTGGATAGATGTAAAAACAGCCAAGTTAAAAGGTAGTAAGGTTATTGCAGATAAGTTTGAAAACTGTTTAATTGTAGATGAGAGTTTTACTGTAGAGGAGAATATGCCTGAATTTATTATACAGTATATAGACTTAACACGTAAAGGGAATGTTGTTAAGAATTTAGGTGAATACATTTGTGAATTGTTAAAACGTTAAATATAAATTATGAGTAAAGAAGACAAAGTAGAAATTGATCCAAGAGCATTTGGTTACAGACAAGGTAGTATGGTAGAAGTACCTGCTGAAATATTTGATATTCTAAGAGGTTTTATTGCCGAGGAAACAGCAAAGAGACCACCAAAGAAACTATTTTTAAGCCAAAAACCAGTCTTTGACAAGAAAACTGGGAAATCAAGTTGGGAAGAATTTTCTTCTGACAAGGAGTATAAAAATCAAACCACTATTGAAACCAGAGATGTAGAGAGTTTTAACTACACGTATGTAGCTAATCTAATTCACCAAGCTCACATGGAGAACATTGAGAAGGGTAATGCTGTGCTTATTGATACTTTGCGGGAGGAAGCAAAGGCTAAACAAGATGCAAAGCTGACGAAAGTCGAAGACTAAATTAAGCCCCTCCCAAAAAGAGGGGTTATTTTTTATTAAAAAGTATTGTTAATCAAGAGTTAAATCATATATTTGTAATATGAAACTAACACCAAGAGAAAAACAAAAAGAGGTCTTAGCAGACTTATATTGTAAAAGAGACTGGATAGAAGAGGATATATTTGATGTATCAGACGATCCTGAGTTGTATGAATTACTAATGGAAGATTTGGCAGATATTGATGCTTTAATAAGTATTGAAAAAGAAAAATTAAGAAGCCTAAAAGGATAAGTTATGAAACCAATAAGAGAAGAATTACAAGAATTTGAAGACGAACAAATGGACGGCTATAAATTAAAAACCAACGAAGAAATAATTGATATGATTATGGAATTTGGTAACGGAGAGTTAGCGTTTCATACCTTAGATATTAACAGGCTTGTTGTGGAAAACCGTAGACTAATTGAATTGTTAGAGGATTTATATGATTGGAAAGAGAATGTAGAAGCGGATGGATGGTGGATAGACGCTCCAAGTAAAGGGGGTTTTGATTTTGATAAAGTAGGATATTATATAAAAAGACAGATATGAAAAAATTATTAATAACACTAGGAATATTAATTAGCCTCAGCTTTAGTCAATTAGATTTTGATACAATCTGGGGAGAAGGTTATAAAGACGGTTATTGCTATGATGTAGAGTTTTGTCTTTCCCCTATTTTACCAATTGCGCCACTTCCAAGACTAAAAGATACTACAGTAACAGTTATATATAACAGAGGTTTTTTAACAGGTTTAAAAGCAAGTAGAAATGAAAGAAGAATTAATCACATTTGAAACAGCTAAATTAGCCAAGGAAAAAGGATTTGATTTAGAGGTTAGAGATTATTACCACCCTAACTATGGATTAACCGATATTAGTGATGAATTATGTAATATGAACGGTAGTAATTGGGCTAAAGGATATTATTCTGCACCTACTCAATCGCTACTTCAAAAATGGTTGCGAGAAGAACATAATGTAGATATATCAATAGATGTCCTATTTGCAGATTCTTATGGTGTTTTTATTCATAAAAATAGAAATCAAATAGGAAATGTAATAATAATAAAAGTTACATCTGAAAATCATATAACTGGAGTATTTGAAAATACACTAGAAGTTGGATTACAAAAGGCACTAAAACTAACATAATGCAAGAAATTTACGTGAATAACAAGAACAAAACCGCCTATTATGTTACTGACTGGAATGTAATAGATGCCACAAATGGTAGAGAAGAGATAGTAGTTCTATACCAAAATGAAGCGGGAAAGAGGTTTGTAAGAGTTAAATCAGAGTTTGAAAAAAAATTCACTAAAGCAAAAATTTAACACTGTATTGTAGTTAGAGTTCCAAATAATTATTGTATATTTGTAGAAGAAATAAATTACCCGCTTACAAACAACAGTAATACTATTAACCTATAGACATTGAATTACTGATTTGTCCTAAAAAATGGTTAAGGGAAAATATTACAACCTTTATCCAAGAAAAGGTTTATGTTGTTGTAAGATATACAAACAGTATAGTAGAACTTGAATTCTACCTCGTGCATCACGAAGACTCTGTAAATATTGTATATTCTAATTGGAAGACGGGTAATTTTTTATTACGAAATAACCCTGTTTCTTAAAATGAATCTATAGTTGTCGCTATAGTAGATTGTCGTTATCAGAAATGCAGTTCGGGTGAGAAAACAGGGAGAGAGCATATTAGCCCGTAAATAACGATAAGACTGGCTGACCGTGAAAAGTAACGGATGGTGCATTTTGAGGTATATTAGTTCATCTTAGTCTAATTGATATACTAATAATAACTGGGATAACCTTATAAGAGAGCTTAGACTCTATATGGGGAATGTATAGGGTTCAAGCCCCTTGCGCCATACTAAAAATTTAATCAGTTCTTTGATTTAAAATAAACAGTAATACCTTATAAACGAAGTAATCAATGTTCTATTAAGCCTTCGGGACTTAAACCAAATTATGGGGATACTTATAAGGGCAATATTATAAACTGTATCAGTTATCAGTTGTGTTTATTTTTATGTAAGTAAGATTGAACGAAGATTCAGATAAGGTCAGTAGGCAACTACCATCGGAGAAATCATTGAACTTATCCCATAACTGAAATTTGGGCAAAGAACTTTTTAATCTTAAATCTAAACAAAAATGGCAGATAAAAGATCAAAGGTAATTATGTTACCTACAGAAAGTAGAACTCAAATACTTATGAATAAGCATAAATTTACACCTAAACACGGAAATCCTTTAGTATTAGATGATGGCACTATAGATAAAATTGAAGAGAGAGGGTATATACCTCAACACCTATACTTCACAATAGATGAAGATATTAAAGAAGGTGACTATATTATAACTTCACATACAGAAGATAAAGATAAAAAACCTAGATTATGTAAAGTTAATTCTTTAAAATTAGCTAAAACTAAAACTACTTTAAATGTTAAAGGTTTAGCGTATGAAGATACAGTGTTTTTAAAAGATTCAAGAAAAATAGTAGTTACTACGGACAAATTAATAATTGGAACATCAAAAGACATACACCCTACGCAAGATAATAGTAGTAATATTTATTTACCTCAACCATCTCAAGCATTTATTGAGAAGTACTGTAAAGAAGGGGGTATTGACGAAGTGCTGATTGAATATGTTTATAGTAAATGTATTAATAACTGTAATGGAGACAATTGTGAAAATTTAGATTGTATTTGTTTACAGGTACCAAAAGTAGATTCACACAATACTGTTACAATTCATTCTATTAAAAATAATTATAGTAGAGAAGAAGTGATTAAACTATGTAAAAGTATGTTTAATGAAAAGTTTGGGACTGATTGGAATGGATTTGATAAATGGATTAACAAAAATTTATAACTATGCAGAATATAACGTACATGCAAAAACAAATTGACAGATTCTCAGATCAGTTAAGTATAACAGAGGAGAGAATTTACCCCATGGTAACTGAATATGACTGGGAAGAAGATGTAGAAATTTATAGATACGATCAAGAGGAAATAATTAGTCTCCCTGATTTTGATATCCAGTTTAATCTACTTATTGAGGAAAAGGGTACTTATACAGCTGCTGATAACTGTCACCCAGAAGAGTTTGCTATGTTGTCCAGAGAGATAGAAATACAGGGTTTAAAAGTTTATGACACTGCTTACGGACAGTATTTAAAACTAGATAGACGGCAATTCACAGATATAATTTTAGAAGTTAAAACCTTAATTACAATATAATGGCAGAAGAAAAATTAACAGTATCATCATTGATTTCCTTTTCTAAGGATACTTATACAGAAATATTAGACTGTATAAAAATTCTATCAGGTCTTACCCAAGAATATAGGGAGACAGATAACTTAGACGCTTTGGAGAAAATAAAGAGGGAGTTTAATGCTCATTTAGAGCGATATGCGACACTTTATTCTCAAACGAAGAAGTATAAGGGAGATACCCATACGTACCTCTCAGAGCACAGAAAGAGGTTTAAAGGGGAGACTATGAAGCTTCTTATAGATGAGGGTTTGGCTGTTACAGCCGCAGACAAATTAATTTATGCTCACCCTCACTATGTTAAAAGATTAAACTTACTAGAAGACATCACAGAATTTTTCATACGTACCGAAGAACTATTTCAAATGTATAATACTATATTACAATCTATTGTACAGTCTATTAGCGTACAGTCAAAGCAGTTTAGTAATTCAAAGTCTAGTTAATGAAAATAGGATACAAAGGTACAGACAGGAATATGCAGTGCAGAAATGTACAGTTTGAAATCGGTAAGACTTACTTTGTTAATGATAAGAAAGAGGTGGTAGAAGGACTTGTGTTTGGAGCAGACCCGAAAGTAGATACATCTTTAAAAACCTGTTCTAAAAATGTTATACATTACTGTGATGATTTAGAAAGTGTAAACTCTTACTACAGTTTTAATAGCGGAGATAACAGATTCTTTAAAGTTGCTATCCTTGGAAACTACACTCCCTCAGGAGATTCTAATTATATCCCTGACTACAAAGCAGGAACTACGGCTATAAGATTCTTAGAGGAGATAAGTAAAGAAACAATATTAGCGGAGAGGGAAGAAAAGAGAGAGGAAAAGAATTTAAAATTAGCAGAGGTTAGGAATTTACAAGCTACGTTTCCCTACTTAGTGATAGGTGGGTCACTGTCATTGTATTTACAAGGTGCAAAACTTAAAAGGGTTAAAGACAATGGTATAGGGGATTTAGATGTTATACATCCATTTTACATTGATTTGACAGAATTAGACGGAGTAAAGCACATTGATTCAAAAAACAGCGGAAATACTTTTGATGATACTTATGCGTACAACAATATAAATATTGATTTAAGTATAGATAATAAGTCAGAGTACAAGATTGTAGAGTACAAAGGACATAAATACAAGGTAAATATAATGGCAGAGATATTAGAATATAAAGCTAAGTATGCAAGGCAGAAGAACGGAGAAAAACACCGTAACGACATAACTGAATTACTAACAGGGGTAAGACCAATGGATAGTTTATAGATGAACAGTCAAGACAAATACGAAGAAGACAAAATATACTTCTGGAATGAAGAAAAGGAAAAGAAGAGGACTAAAATAAATACACCATTAGTCTTGTGTACAATAATAAATAGAGCTATATTGCAGCTTCAAGATAAAGAGCTGATAGAAGATTTAGAAAAAGTTAAAGAATTCCTAAAAAGTAAATAAAATGAAACTGTTAAAACAAATTAAAACAAAGTATTTTGTCTCTCTTGATATAGAGACGGTAAGATACACTGAACACTTCGAGGACTTATCAGAAGAATGGCAGTCTGCTTGGGAGTATAAGAATAAGCAAGATGGTGAAATACCCGATCAAGAAGTTCTATCTAACTTGTGGAGTAAGAAAGCCTCTTTATATGCAGAATTTTCTAAAATCTGTGCAGTTAGTCTTGCTTTTTTAGATAAGTCTGGGGAGAGCTTACTTTGTAAAGAGTTTTATGGGGAGGATGAATTACAACTTCTTACCGATCTAGGATTGTTTTTAGACCGTATTGCAAGTGGAGATAAGAACTTTAGGTTGGTGGGACATGCTGCAAAGTATTTTGACTACCCGTTTCTTAGCAAAAGATATATCATAACAGGTTTAGACATTCCCCTTATCCTAGATACGGCACATCTCAAGCCGTGGGAGAACACAAACCTTTGTACAAATCAGGATATTTGGAAGATGGGTGGAACAGGTTCAGGAAGCTCTTTACAAGCTTTGTGTACGGTACTTGGTATCCCCGTTAGTAAAGTAGACTTAGTAGGAGATGAAGTAGGTGCAGTATACTTTGAGGGGGATTTTGAAAGAATAGGTAGATACTGTTCTTATGATACAATTGCTACTTTTAATATTATTAGAAGGATTAAAAAAGAACCCATATTTCAATTTGAGGAAGTAAAGTTTTTAGATGAAGTTAAAGAAGAAGCAGCTCTACCTGAACCATTACCAATACTAGAGCGTATTTATACCTCTAAAGAAGTAAATGATACGGATAGAAAAGAATTGAAAGTTCTTATTAAGAAGAAAAAGCTGGCTAAAAAAGATATTCCTGTTGTTAAAGATATTATAACAAGATTATATGTCAACTCAGAGATGTTCAAAGCTGATAAAGCAGCGATAGTTCAAAGTAAAGAAGAAGAGGTTAATAATTTAATAGAAGAGATATGCCAAAAGTAATTTTACCTAAAGTATATGAGATTAAGGAAGATACTCCTGAAAAATACCATAAATTTGCAGGTCGTCCTAAGATTTCTTACTCCCAATATACGAGTTTTAAAGAGTTGATGTATAGAGGCTCTTATATAGGGGGGTATTTTCTAGGGATAAAAGATGATGGAAATATTTTTTCTACTTTTGGTGGAAAGTGTGGAGAATACTGGGAAAAAGAAAAGTGTTCTGATTTAGGAGAAGGAGATATTTTAGTCCTTCAAACACTTCCTAGACCTTCAACTGCTAAGTACGAAACAGAGATTGTTGTTGATAGGGGGACTTACGTTATACAAGGTTTTGTGGATCAAGAAGATGAGCCAGAAGAGGGTAAACTTATTATTACAGATTTAAAAACTGGGAATCATACTGACAAACCTAAGTTTTATGGGGGTAAAGATTACCAACAAACTACTCTATACTCTTATTGTAGAGATTTAGAGGGGTATGAGATTTTAGAAAGTAAAGTTTTGTTACTTGAACGCAAAGGGAATGGGGCTGAGAAGCACCCTTTAAGGCTCTCAGGGAAACTTTTAGAAATTCCTACACCATATTCACGTAAAAGAGCTGAAACCTTCTTAAAAGAGCTAGATAAGACTGTTAATATTATTTCAAATTATTTTCGAGTCTATAATAAAATTTTCAAAACAGCTTAATTTATGAAAGATATTTTTTCCGATAGGAGATTTTTAAACAAAGGTACATATCATTCAACATCTGCTGTTTGTGCTACTATGACTAAGGAGGATTCAGAGCATTGGGAACCTCTTGATATTAGTTTCTCTATTAGTGATTGTAGTAGGTCAATTTTTCTTGATATGGATTCTTCTACTATAAAGGACTTAGAAAACAGTGTTTATAAGTTGCAGCAAATAGAAGATGTGGCTAGAGGATTAAAAGAGAGTATACAAGAGTCAAGACCTATTTTAATGAAGTATTTAGTAGAAAAAGACCGTAAGAAAAGAGAAGAATTACTTAAAAAAGAAGAAGATGCAAAGCAAGATTAAAGAGTTAAAAGATTTAGGAATCGCAAGAGAACTTGCAATGAATTTTGACTATGTACCTGATCCAGGAGAGTTAGAGGATGCTTATGAATTTCTAACAAAAGGTTTAGTAGTAGATAAAATGAGCTGTTAAATATACTTAATGAGTATTCTGGAAACTCAGACGGTCATATTGAAAATAGAGTATTTGACTTAATTGAAGAATTATGAAGGAGTTAAATTCAGCTTTAGGAGCTTTATCCCTAGGAATTTTTAAAATTGTAGCACTTATACTTTACTCAGCATTTGCATGGGGGTTTATTACTTATAAGTTTTATCACTGGTTCTTACTACCTGTTTTTGAACAATTACCTGTTGTAGGATATTTAGAAGCGGTATCTTTGAGTATGGTGCTTACTTTATTTAATAAAACGCAAATGCCACAACTAAACAAAGAACTTTACTCAGAGAGTAGTAGTACAAGAATACTTAGCTCTATGCTTTTACCTTGGATAGTCTTAGGTGGGGGGTATTTAATTTCTTTATTTTTAAACTAAAATTATGAGTATAAAAACAACACATAGCGTAACAAGAGAGTTTGCACTCGCAGCAATTTTTCAGAAATTATCTCAGGCATCTGATATACAATTGGAAAATATTTTAGAGACTGTTATACACAATGGATTCTATAACTTTCAAATTGTAGAGAATTTAGAGGGAGAGTCCTATATATTAAATGACTTGCGCAACTTGCCTGAGTATAACGATACTTATTAAAACAAAACAGATATGATAGTATTAGATGATTTATACCAAATAGAAACAGATACCTATAACTACACTTTGAAATACAAAGAAAGTAAAGGTATTAATGAAAAAACAGGAAAAGAGCAGTTCTCAAAATCTGAGTCTTACTTTCCTACTTTAAAACAAGCTTTACTAAGCTATATGAATTATGCTTTAAAACCAAGTGAATCTATTGATGATATTTTAGTTAGGTTAGATGAAGTAGAGGCTGTTATTAATAGAATATAATTTCTAAAATATGTGTTGATTTGTTTTCATAATTTAACACTAGGTTGTATCTTTGCAAAAGCCTTTCTCTTATCGGGGGAGGTTTTTTTATTACTAATTTAAAACAACAAAAATTAAAAATGAGTAAAGGAAAACAATTTATTTCAGAGTTAAAATTATATAGTGACTACTTGAAATGGGATGACAATGAGAATAGATTTGAAACTTGGAATGAAGCCGTTGATAAAGTTTTAGACACCCACAGAGTAAAGTATGGTGAAAAGATTGATAAATATATAGGGGAGGTATCAGAACCCTATTATAATAAAGAGTTTTTAGCCTCCCAGAGAAGCTTACAGTTTAGAGGGGATTTAATTCATAGAAATAACGCTAAACTTTATAATTGCTTTGGAAAAGAAACAGAATTTGTTACTTCTGAAGGAGTAAAGAGATTTGAAAATTTCCGAGATGGAGATATAACTACTGTATTAACTCATAAAGGCAATTGGAAAAAGGCCACAGTTAAGAATTACGGAAAGGCAGCCCTGAACAAAATAAAGATAGGGCGAAATAAAGGTAAATACACTTACTACGCTACTGAAAATCACAGATGGCTCCTAAAAGATGAGTCTATTACAGAAGATATTAAGGTTGGAGATCAATTAATTAGAACTAATAGATATTTTGAAGGTTTTGACTATGATAGTGCCAATCCTTTAGAAAGATTGTATTGGTGTTATGGACTGGTTTATGGTGACGGCACAAAAATCAAGAATAATGGAGAGCATGCTTATTCTATGATACGTCTGTGTGGGTATGATAAGCAATTTGCCAAAAGGTTTGAAGAAATGGGCTTTAAAACCTCTACTAATACTTCATTGGAAGGGGATTATATGGCTTATACAGGAACTTACCTTAAGACAGCTCCTGATCCTGCAAAAGACTCTCCTGAGCTTATAAGAGCATTCGTTGCAGGGTATTTACAAGCCGATGGAGCTAAAAATTCTAATTTTGAAAGAGAGGGTAATTATGGAAGTAAATTTATCTCTCTTCAAACCTCAGATGAAAGTCACATAGATTTTGTTAGAAAATGTTTCCCTATAGCAGGTGTATTTATTTGTGGAGAAAAAGACTACACAGGTCAAGAAACTAATTTTGGAATTAGAGGAAAAACTATATCTTTTAGACTTACTCAAGGGCAAGGTAATACAGCACCTTATTTTTCAGTTAAAAGTATAGAAGACTCTGGCAGATATGAAGATGTATGGTGTTTAGAAGTTGAAGATGATAAATCGTTTACGTTTCCTAATGGTCTGCATACTGGTAATTGTTGTGTAAGTTATGCTTACAGCCCAGACATATTTAATAAAGGATTTTTTGTACTTCTTTCAGGAACTGGTCTTGGGGTATCTTTAAAGAATAAGTTCGTTTCTAAGCTTCCTACTATTGATAAAAGAGGCTCAGAAGCAAAATTGCACATTTTAGAAGATAGTATCGAGGGTTGGGCTGAATCAGCAAAAGTTTTATTAAGTTCCTTTTGTAAACATCCTTCTCTATATGGGGAATTTTACGGACACCAGATAAAATTTGACTTCTCTCAGATTAGACCAAAAGGCTCTTTTATAAGAGGGGGTTTTAGAGCTCCTGGGCATGAAGGGTTAAAACAGTCTTTGGAAAGAATTGACACTCTTTTATCTGAATATGTTGGAGAAGATAAATCTAAAGTATTCAAGTCTATAATTGCTTATGATGTTTTTATGCATTTATCTGATGCTGTTTTATCAGGGGGAGTTAGAAGAAGTGCAATGAACGTTATTATTGACGAAGATGATACAGAACTTTTAAATGCAAAAACAGGGAATTGGAGACAAGCACATCCTTGGAGAGCTAGAAGTAATAATTCTGTTGGTCTTTTAAGAAATAATTTTTCTAAAGACACTTTTGAAAAATTAGTAGCTTTTAATAATGGAGATAATGACCTTGGATTTGTTTTTATGTCTAATGAAGATGAACTTTTCAACCCATGCTATGAAATTGGTTTTAATTTTTACTCAAAAATAAAAAACAAAGATGAAGCAGTTTTTCAGTTTTGTAATCTCACGGAGATAAATGCATCTTCATGTAAAAATGCGACAAATGATAATTTCAATGAGGATAAGTTTTATGAGTTATGTAGAGTAGCAGCTATCGTAGGAACCCTACAAGCAGGATACTCAAAGTTTCCTTATCTTGGTAAGCAAACAGAGGAGATAGTTGCAGGAGAAGCTTTATTAGGGGTTTCAATTACAGGTTGGATGACAAGGCCAGAGCTTTTTAATGAAAAGATTCTTATTAAAGGGGCTCAGGTAGTAAAAGACACCAATGCAGAAGTAGCTAAAGTTATTGGTATTAATTTATCTGCTAGAGCAACTACCGTAAAACCCTCTGGTAATGCTTCTGTTGTATTACAAACAGCCTCTGGTATTCACCCCGAACATTCTAAAAGGTATTTTAGAATTATGCAATTGAGTAAAGATAGTGAAACTGCAAAATGGTTATTAGTAAATAAACCAGAGATGCTAGAAAATTCAGTTTGGTCTAACACAGGTAGTGACTATGTTGTATACTCTCCTTGTGTAAACCCCGAAGGAACACTATACAAGGATGAAATGCAAGGTGTGAAGCACTTAAAATTAATTGAGCTTGTACAAAACTCTTGGGTTAAAGGTGGTAAAAGGGAAGAATTATGCTATGCACCTACTACAGACCACAATGTAAGTAACACTGTTATTATAGATGATGAGAAAGAAATCATAGACTACATCTTTGACAATCAAGATACTTTTACGGCAGTTTCTTTTCTTTCTATGTCAGGAGATAAGGACTACAATCAAGCACCTTTCACTTCTGTTTTAAATACTAAGGAAATTATTGAAAAGTATGGAGATGGTGCAATGTTTATGGCAGGTTTAATTGTTGATGGTTTACATTACTTTGACGGTGATCTTTGGACGGCTACAAAACATGTAGTAGATAAAAGTTTGAAAGTAGAGGGGAATAGATCACAAGTGCTACTTAAGAAAGACTGGATACGTAGGGTTAAAAAATTCTCTATAAATTACTTTAAAAAGGATATGGACAGTACTCTCTATTGTATGAAAGATGTACATTTATGGCACAAATGGAATACAATATCAAAAGGGTTTAAAATGGTAGATTTTACAGAGATTTTAAATAAACCTGAATTTGTTGATGTTGATACTTTAGGAGCTGTTGCTTGTTCTGGTAGTCAGTGCGAGGTAACTTTTATATAAAAGTACACAGATATTTAATTAAGAAAAGTTAATATAATACTAAAGCTCTGCAAATTGTGGAGCTTTTTGTTGTTTATGAGTTTTTTAAATTGTATATTTGCAGGAAGAGGGAGTAAAAATGGAAAAGGATAGGATTAAATTTGATTACTCTAACGGCAAAGAGGCGTATGTAGATCAGTTGTGGATAAATATAGCTACAGGTAAACTAGAGCTTATTAGAATACCTAAAAGACCTGTTAGAGAGGCGGCAATAGTTAAATATCATAAACCAAATATTAAATTGAAATGACAGATAAAGAATACTTAAGACAGTTGAAAGAGGAGGACTACATAGCTTGGGACTCTATAGTTAATGACCCAATGGTGACAGGTAGTGGTTCTGAGGGTGATTTTATATTACCTATAATATTTTTAATAATATTTGCAGCAATAATTTTATATATAATATCATGAGTTTAGAAGAAAAAGCATTGGTTCACTTGGGAATAGTATTAGGATTAAATATGAACGTATCTACTTTAACACCTAAAGCAATTACGGAAATAATGGCAGACTTTGCTAAAGCACAAATAAAGATTAAGTTAGGGGAAGCTGCGGAAAGAGCGAAAATAGAAGTTATTGAAAATGGGAAGTATGATGCTCGTGCTTTGAATAACTTTCATTGTATTATAGATAAAAAATCAATCGCAGAAACCCCTTTAGACTGATGAAAGAAGAAATCTACACACTTGTTTGCAATAGGATAAATGGTTTTGCTAATAGATGTATTAATTGCGGTGCAAAAGCAGGACATAAATGCGAAATTAATAATAACTCAAACACTTTTAAAAATGATGACACTTAAAGGAGCTATAACTGTTTTAGAAAATCACAACAAATGGAGGCGTGGAGATGAAACAATTGAAATGCCAAACCCCTCTGTATTAGGAATGGCAATAGATATTATTTTAAAAAAGGTAAAAAGTTATGAAGAAACACATTAGTTACCCTAAGATTCAACAGTTTAGAAATATTGTTGCAAACATCAGTAGAGAAATAACTTTCACAGGCTTAGATGAAGATGGTAATGCTGTTTACGACCCATCAATTAAAAAACCAACTTTAACATTTAAAGGTACTGTTAAGTTGCATGGAACAAATGCAAGTGTTTGCTTTAACTCTGAAAACGGTTTTTGGATACAATCAAGACAAAACATAATTACCGTTGAAAACGATAATGCTGGATTTGCATTTTTTGCAGAAAGTCGTAAAATACAGTTTTCTTCTTTATTAGACGCTATTATAGAAGAAAATAAAATTGATACTAAAATTTATACAATTTCAATTTATGGAGAGTGGGCAGGTAAAGGAATACAGAAAGGGGTAGGAATATCTCAATTAGATAAAGCGTTTTATGTTTTTGGGGTGAAAATATCTAACCCACAAGATGAAGAGTTTAACTCCTATTGGGTTGATTCAAGTAATGTTAGAAGTATAGAAAATAGAATTTTTAATGTGGAGGACTACAAAACATACTACATTGATGTTGATTTTAATATGCCACAATTAGCACAAAATAAGTTTTCAGAAATAACAAATGAAGTTGAAAATGAATGTCCAATATCTAAAGCATTTGGAATTGAAAACGGACTAGGAGAGGGTGTTGTATGGAGTGTTGAGTATAAGGGCAATGTGCATAGATTTAAAGTAAAAGGGGATAAACACTCTGTAACAAAGGTTAAGAAACTTGCAAGTGTGGATGTTGAAAAATTAAAATCTATTCAAGAATTTGTTGAATACTCTGTTACTGAAAATAGATTTGAACAAGCAGTTGAAAACGTGTTTGGTGAAGAAGATTTAGATGTAAAAAAGATGGGTGATTTTATAAGGTGGGTTGTAAAAGATATTGCGGCAGAAGAAATGGATACGATGGTAGAAAATAGCTTGGAGCCAAAAGATGTCAACAAGTATATATCTACAAAAGTTAGAGAAATGTTTTTTAAATCACAAAACACATTTATTAATTTAAATTAAAGATAATGAATAGTAAAGAAGAATCATTGAGTTGGGAATTTGAGTACCTAAATAGGATGATTAACGGTAATCCTAAGGCTGGGCAGATAGTTAAGACTAAAACAGGCTTAGAGGGCGTTATTTACAATAGCGAGAGTTCACTAAATGGTAAGGTAAAGGTTCATTGTGATAATACAAAATTACTTTGTGATCCTACTACTCTTACTTTAATCGGATATATAGATTAATTATGAGCTTTAACCATAGAGTATTAGTTATAGAAGACGGTGATGATTATCAATACTGTATTCACGAGGTATATTATGATAAGGAAGGAAAGCCTGAGGGTTATACAAAAAGAGGTGTAGAAGTTGTTGCTGAAAGTAAAGACGGTCTTATTTGGGTCTTAGATAGAATGAAAGAATGTTTAGATAAAAAGTATTTGTGGGGAGACGAGCGTTTTCCCGAAGAATTTAAAATAAAATGATTATGAAGATAAGTTGCATAAGCGATAGCCACGGGCTCCACAGAAAACTTGAAATATTAGAAGAGGCTGACATGCTTATTTTTGCAGGGGATTGTATGAACTCTGGTTACTCAGAATATGAGTTAACAGATTTTTTAAACTGGTTTTCGCTCCAACCTCATAAATATAAAATTATGATAGCGGGAAATCACGATAGGTGGATAGAAGACTCTCCAATTCAATTTAGAGCTCTATTAAAACTATACCCCAGTATTATATACCTTGAAGATGAAAGCGTAGAAATAGAGGGTTTAAAAATATATGGTACTCCTCATTCTAAAGAATTTTGTTCTTGGGCTTTTAATAGAAATGAGTTTGAATTAGAAGCTTTATTTTCTAAAATACCTTCTGATACCGATATCTTAATTTCTCACGCACCTGAATTATACATTTTAGATACTCTTGTAGACGGGAGAAGTGTGGGAGAATTTACTTTAACTGAGCGTATTAGAAAGCTAACTAATTTGAAACTACACGTTGTAGGACATGTCCACAACTCTTTTGGAATGCTTAAAAGACATAACAAACATATATCTATAAATGCATCCCAAGTCGATGAGTCTTATAGAGTAGTTAACTTTCCTATAACAATAAATATTTAATATGTATTTAAATCTAGCACTTATAACAGAAAAAGGATACAATCTTCAAGAAGTATTTGTGATGCAGCTTTTAAAGCAGAACAGATCAGAAGACTTGGAAGAGTATCTTGCATATTATCTTAGCGACCCTATTATAGAAAGGTTTGAAAAAGAAAATATTCTAACTTCGATTAAGAAGAAAAAGAAAAATGACAGTGGTTTCTCGACTATACGTTTATCGAAAAAGGGGGATAAGCTACTTTCAGAATTTACAGACACCTGCTTAGTGGAAGATCAAGATATAATGGTATTTGACTGGGTTAAGAATATGTACCTTGGACTTGGTAAAGAAATAGGTTCAGAGACCAAATGTAAAAATCTTATCAGTTGGTTTAGAAGAGAATCAGGAATTTCTAAAAATAACTTGGTAATACTTATACGGGATTTTGTTTCTGATGATGATCGTATGGAGTATTCTAAGGTTATGCAATATGTATTCTGGAAAGGTGAAAATCATTTTCAAACTAAACCGAAACTAGAGGATAGTAAACTATGGCTATACTATGAAAAGTATAGAGAAGTGTTTGATAATAAAAAGTTTGAAGAATAAAAGAATCTTAAATATTTGTTAAATCAAAATAATTAAACTATATTTGTATATGATTAAATACGAAGATTGGTTAGTTCATAAAGAGTTAGAGGAAGTACAAATGAGAACTTTAATAAAAAGTTTTAAAAATGGTAGTTATTGGAAGTCTAATAATAGTATTAACGAGCAACTTTGGCATAAATTAAGAAAAGGTGAAAAATAACATAGGATTAGAAGTAGGAGATTTTATTTGGGTTAAAAATCCACCTGAGGGTAAAGACACTAGAGGTCTTGTAAAAGAGGTTAGGGATAAAAGTGTCTTGGCTAATTTTGAAACATTCTTTGACTACGTTATTCCATTTGGAGATATATTAGCTGTTGAATCAAAGGATGAAGAGGAAGAAGAGGATACAAAGAAAATTATGAAAAATAAAATATACTTAGTAGTTTCCTCATCAGGGGATTATGAAGACTATATAACAATTAACCACAAAGCATATAGTAATCCTATTGAAGCAGAAAAAGAAAAGGACTTTATAATAAAGAAATGTACAGAAGTACCTGATTTTCCTTTAGATTGTAAAGAGTATGAAGTTTATGAGCTCTTTGAAAATGGAACAGTTACTAATGAGGAGTTTGAAAAGTATGATGAATGGTGTGATTTAAGAAATGATGTGAAAGATTTTAATACTGCTTGGGTTGAAGAAATAGATTTATTATGACACACGAGATAGAAATACTAGAGTACAGTTATTGGGAGCATTTCAAATATGCAAAAGACTTAGCTTTAATACTTCCCTTAAATCACCCAAAAAGAAATAGATTAGACCTAGAGTTAAATAAAATGATAAGTAAGCTGCACTTACTTAAACAAAATTTAACACAAGAGTAACACAATCATAACTAAACGTTTAGAAAAAATATATGCAGTCAAAAAAATATATTGATGGTTTATTCGACACAAAGGAAAGAGAGAGTGAGATTAGAAAAGCTCATGGGGAAATTGTCGAAATGCAAAAGAATAAAAATAATATTTTAAAATCGGGATTACCTTATATAGATAATTTTCTTCCAGACGGTTTAAAAAATAAAATGGTCTTTTGTGGTAGCCGTCCTGCTATGGGGAAGACTTATAATTCTAGTATTGTCATAGATAATCTACTAGATAAAAAGCTTAATCCCTTAGATATAGAAGTGTTAAGGTTAAACTGGGAGATGCAGTCTAGTTCATTACTACTTAGAGAACTTAAAAAGTCCTTAAAAAAGGGGATGAAAGATATTATAGCCCAACCTTACACAGAGGATGAAAAACCTATAGTTATAGATACTGTTCATAGATTAGATGATAAAAGAATTACAAATGTAAGTAAGATTATAGAGGGGGAAGATTTAGTATATCTACTTAAGTCTTTTTGTGAAAGAAACCCTACTACATATAAAATAGTAATTATTGACCATTTACACATACTAGGAGATAAGAAAAGGATAGATGCTTTTTTAAGCATTTGTAATGATATGAAACTTGAATACCCTTTTATATCCTTCATAGGTTATTTTCAGTTAAATAGGACACTTGAAACATATTGGAGAGGAAGTAATGATAATAAACCTAACCCAAAGAATTTTAGACCTCACGCAGGATTTATTTATAATACGGATTTTATACAACAATTTGGCGACCTTATCTATACTTTAGTAATTCCTCAGGTAGCTAATTTAGATGAGTATGCCTCTGTGCCTAAAGAATACTACAAGCATTTAGAGGAACACTTTGTTGAGGGTAATAATTTAGATAATTCTTGGGCAAGACTAAAAGGAAGAAATAGGGTTTACATTGATGTAATAAAAGTAAGATTAGTTGATGACTTTGAAGACCCTAGATTATTCTGCGAAATCATAAATCCTAGTATAGAGGAGGAAGTCCAAGAAAAGTATATGGGTACAAAACCAACAAACTTCTCATCTACCCCCAACTTTGATAAAGAAAAACCAGTATTTGATGACCCTTACGCTAATATCACTGCAAACTTTGACCCCAAGGCCGCATTCGATATAGATGAGACAGAAGAAGATGAAACAAAACCTTTTTAAAATAGTAATTATGATAGAATTAGAATGGGAGCCAATTAAGCAAAATAACGCTGGGTTTTTATCCAGAGCAAAAGTATTTGGTGGTTGGTTAATTAAAGAAGCCTCAGATGTACAAACTCAGGTAGTAGATTTTTATAATGAACATCCAAGTTTTAGGAATGAATATGGTTATGAATTTAGAACTACTATGACTTTTATGGCTGATCCTAATCACGAATGGTCATGAGTTTTGACTACATGTTCACTTGTGGGGATATTGATAAATGCTTAAGTTCACTTAGGCTTGATATTAAAGAGGAGTTAAAGGATTTTGCTGAAAGAATTATAGAAAACTATAAAGAAAGTTTAGAAGACCCCGAAGTAATTGTTTTAGAAGATTTAGAATACTTTATTGACAGAATTTATTCAGGCTGCGAGGAAGCTTGTGAAGATGTTAGAACTACTAATCAAGATATGAGAAATGAAGCTGAAAGTCAAATTAACACTGTAGTTGACGAAAAGGAAGATTTGGAAGACATTATAAATGACTTGGAGATAGAAATAGAAGACTTAAAGTCAGAAGTAAAGGATAGAGATGAGGAGGTAGAAAGTTTAAAAATAGAACTAAATGCAGGTGAAGAATATTAGTATGGATAAAATAATTAATGACAGGTTAAATCACCTTAAGAGCTTGTACTCACAAGAATCAAGGGTAAAACTTACAAAGACGGTTAGTAAAGAAAAGCTTTTAGAATTGAGTATTAGAATAGACGAACTAGAAAATTTAAAACATAAAATATGAGTTATTTTACAGTAGAACACGATATAGATATTGATGATATTCCTAAAGAACTATTACAAGAGTGGGCAGAAGATAAGGGTTATTATAAGGATGCAGTTGACTTTGATGATGAAGAATTGATTGAAGCTCTAGAATTATCGGGGCACACTATAAGGAGCAGTAGGCACTTTTACCCCAATAATAGTATTAGAATTAATGATGCTTATAATACACTTTTAGATAATATAGAAAGTGTACCTGTAGAAGTTATAGAGAAGATTATTAAAGATTATAACTTACTTTAAATGAGTAGTATTCTTGATACAAAATTTCAATACTTTGAAGGAAAAATATGGCGTTCAGTACCTTTAGGAACAGTTTCTTTAAGGCAGTTTATTGAGGCGCATATCAAACCGAAAGAAAATATTAAAGCTATTTTTAACCAGATCGCTCAGGCTGAGAAAGATGGGGATTTAGAGAAGAAAGGGCTTTTAAAGCAAAACAATCTGTTTTATTTTACTCCTTGTGTAACTTTAGATGGTAAAGGTAGGGGTTATGAAAATATAACAGGTTTTACGGGATTTGTAGTATTAGATTTTGACCATATAGATAATGCCGAGGAGTTTAGAGATTTACTTTTTGAGAGATTAAAATCAGTTATTTGTGCATACGTTTCTCCATCAAAAAGAGGAGTAAAATTTTTAATCCATATCCCGATTGTTAAATCTACTGATGAGTTTAAAGAATATTTCTACGGTATTGCTTTTTATATGGAAAGATTCCTTGGTTTTGACCCCAGTTCTCAAAATCCAGTCCTACCAAATTTTCTTAGCTGGGATGAAAACCTACGTTTTAGGGAAAACCCAGAGACTTGGACAACTAGGGGATTAAAGATAGATGAGTTTAGGATAATAGAAGGGGATTTCGAGCCATTAGAGAACGTTTCAGAAGAAGATAGACAAACAGTACTCAGAATATATTCTAATGGTATAGGAAGGATAGAGGACAACGGGCATCCTCAAGTATTATCCTACTCTCTTATGTTATGGGGATATTGCGCTGCAAATTATATTTCAGAGTTAGAAGCAGAAGAACATATCATAGAGTGTATATCAAATAGTGTCTATTTAAGTAAAAATACAAGGGGTTACATTAAATCTGCTATGGACATGAGAAAGACTGGTATGAGTTCCCCCTTGTTTTTAAAAGATTGTAAAAATGGATAAAACAGTAAATTTTATATCTAAAGTTGTTAAAATACATGCTGATAGGTATAATTATGACAAAGTAGAATATGTTGGAGCTAAGAAAAAAGTTACTATTATCTGTAAGGAGCATGGGGAGTTTAATCAGACCCCTAACAAACATTTAGGTGGTCAAGGTTGCCCTGACTGTGGTAAGGCATCTTCTATTAAAAATAGAAAATCTAATACTGCCGATTTTGTTATTAAAGCAAATAAGTTACACAATAATATTTACAGTTATGGTAATGTGACTTATGAAAATAACAGCACTAAAGTTTCAATATCCTGTCCTTTACATGGGAATTTTAATCAAACACCTTCCTCTCACCTTAATGGTAATGGATGTCCTGATTGTGGTAGCATCAATTCTACTCTAAAACAAACTCATTCTAAATAGGATTTTATTAAAAAAGCCCGTCTGAGACATGGGGATAAATTTAACTATGATAATGTAGTATATATTAATACTAATCTAAAGATTAAGATAATTTGTCCTGTCCATGGAGAGTTTGAACAAAAACCTTCTAAACATTTACTACACGACTGTAATAAATGTGGACAAATAAAAGCTAATGAGAATAGCAGAACTATACCTATAAGACTTAAAAAGACAAGTTATAATTTAACAAGGAGATTGATATTTTATAGGTCTCAACTTGGATGCGAAGGGAAAAGACCTCATATCTTAAAAATACTAGGCACAAGTTGGATTGAATTACTTCACCATTTGGAAGATAATCCTTATGGGTTCAAAGTTGATGGTGAGGGTATAGACCTTGACCATATTAAACCTTTGAATTCTTGTGGGAGTGAAGAGGAGCTGTACAAGCTAAATCATTGGAGTAATCTTCAACTACTACCACGTTATTACAATCAATACGTTAAAAGAAATAATAAATTTGATCCAGAAGGTTTGAAAAATTGGTTAAAAAATAAAGACAACTATGAAACTAAGTGATTTTTTAAAAAAAGAATACAAACCTAAATACAAACTACTCTGTAGTAAGTGTGAATTTAAAATAGTAAAAAATGAGTAAAGATGAAAAAATAGAGGAAATTCTAAATAACTTTGACTTTGATAGAGTTTTTAAAACAATGACTTTCTTAGATTGGACTTGGCTTTACAAAGGTGTTCCTAGTATTTATCAGTTGGTTGTGTCTTCAAAAAAGAAGTTAGAAGATAGTTATGATTACTCTTTAGAGCATAAAGAAGATTGGGGTATTCATAGTGGGGGATTAAAAGTTAGGTCTTACTATGAAAATGGTAAAGTAGATTTAAGCTTAGAATTTGTTTTAACCGATTGGGATACGCTTGACTAATGAGAAACACTTTAGGAATATATGAGCTCTTCGGAGAGAATCAAAAATCAAAAGAACTGTTTCTTAATTGGTGCAGAAAAGATGATGACTTTTGTGATTATGATGTTGAGAAAATTGAAATTGATCTCTATACACCCTCAACTGACAATTCTGAGATGTACTTTCACTTTCACTATGGAAATATATTAGACTGGTTAGAACATCAAGGATATTTTATTGGGCTTCCTTTACGGGGAGAATTTAAATTTATAACCGTAGTCCATGTGAATGCACACGGTAATACTCATCAAAAACCACTTTATTCAAATAGTGGAGTAACCAATAGAACCAGAGCTTTAGAATTAGGAGTTATAAATGCTATTAATGATTTAGAAAAGAAATTATGACAAAGTTTGATAAAATAGTGGGGAAATTAGGCTGGGAGAGATACCGTGAAAATATTTTTTTATTTGTAACAAAAGCTGAGGACAGTAATGGTTACTTAACTTGTGCATTTCCAGCCGCAGAAGGGTATGACAATTTTGATGAGAATAAAGTTGATAAACAGTTTGTAAATGATCTTATATATAAAATATGCAGCCATACTAAATTTGAAGCAAAAAATACTAAGTGGGTACTACCTATGCTTGTATCAGATTATTTTGCTCACAGGTTTGACTGGGATAATGAATTAATATGGGCTAAAATAGCTATGAAAAATAATTCAAAATTTACCAAAAAACATTTTTCACATAAAATAGAAGATAAATTATGAAGCTAATACCAATGACAAACTTTGTTTTAGAGCAGTTTAAACTTCTTTATAATTCAAAAATATCACAAGATGAATATGTCAGTCGGACAAAGAAATATTCAGACTTCCTAAAACAACCTTTAAAACTAGAAATGTTTTTGCCTTGTGATGAGGAAGGTAACGCTTTAGAACATTTAGACGTAAATTGTTTAAAAAATGAATCTTGTACTTGTGGAGAGGAAGATTATAATGATTGTAAAGATTTGAAGCGTGAATTAAGAAAAGCTGAACAAAAAGTATTATTTAAAGGAATACTCAAAGCTGAATCAGATGAAAAAGAAATCAGAGTGACTTTTGAATCAATTGCTAAAAATGACATAAGTTATATTTGCAGCGTCTTTGATTATAAGGAAGGTTTTACTGTTGAGCATCTTGAAGATTTTAATTTAAAATTAACCAATGCAGCACTAAAACAATTAGGATTTTGTTCTTAATTAAGTTGTTATAAAATAAATTAAAGTAATAAATATTAAATTAAACAAAATGGAAATAGAATTGGATAGAATAAATATTAAAACAGAAAGACAATTTTTATGGAAAAGAGATTTAATTGATTTAGCAATTAAAATAGGAACAGTACACAAAGATAATAGAGATAATTTCAACTGTTATATTCGTATAAGTGGTAGTAGTTCAGACCCAGAAATATTAGATGCTCCAAGTCCACCGATTGACGTAAATTGTTATCCAATTCTTAGAATATATACTTGTGGGACTACTTGCTTTTAACTTACTACAAATATGATTAGTGCCGACTTAATAAACTAAAATTATAATTATGACTATTGAAGTAGAAATATGGGAAAATAAAAACTATGCTTATAGAGAAGTAACTATAACAGAACAAGATTTAGAAAATATTACCAAACAAAAAATAATGGAATGGATGGATATTGGAGAAGAAAAATTTGACAGTTTTAAAATTAATAATGTTAACCTTTAAATTAAAATGAAAAATTATGAATGAAATAGAAGCAGAACAATTACAAATGGAAATCTCTCATATATTTGAGAGTGGTGCAAACGAAATTAGAGTGTTTGAAATGGTTAAGTCCTTTGTAGAAAGTAGACCAAGAATAACTCAAGTAGACAAATTAACCATGAGAGATAAGTTTGCAGCTAAGGCAATGCAAGGACTACTTTCTAATCCTGATTGGATGTCAGGGTATAAAGGAGATAAATACATTAGAAGCTGTGAAAGAGTAATAGAATTATCTCATAAAATGGCTGATGAAATGTTAAAACAAAGGTAAAATGAGTATAAAAAGCTATAAATTAAAAGTGCCTAAAGTCTCTATTGGGGATTTTGAAATGGAGTATATGTCTCCTGAGGAAAGAGAAGAGAGATGGGCACAACACAGACAGTCTTTAAAAGAGCTTGAAGAAAGTGGTGAACCTAATGAAGTAGAGATTGAGATTGTAGTGGAAGAGAATTCTCTGTTAGATGGGGTTTCACAAGCTCCTACAGAAAGTTATAGAATGGAGATATGGGACGCTTCTTCTATCAAGGAATAACCTACTTTTTTGGCATACAATAGTATTAACATTATATTTGCATTATATTAAGAGAGTATTATGAATAGAATTAAATTCAAAAATTTATCACCTGAAGACTTGCAATACATCACACATATTTATTATGAAAGTGGTCTGGCGCATGAGGAAAAGTTAGAAAAACTAACTAAAAAGTACGGTGTTTCTGGAAGGACTATTAGAAGGTGGTGGAAAGAAGAACTTCATCTTACAGCAACATTTAATAATCTCCCCCCCCAATTAAAAAAGGCTCAGGAAAGACAAATTAATAAAAAAACTGATATTTTACTGGTTACGGCTGCACAAAATAAGACGGGTATAAATACACACTTTTTAGAAAATCTTATAGCCTACAAAGACTTCTTAATTAGTAAAGGCTTTAAAACCGAAATTATTGTAGCTCCTTCAAGGTATAGAAATCCAACTTCTCCTGTAGAAGCGGATAAACAAAAGTCTGATGAATGGTGGAGAGATGAAGTACAGGAATTCTTACACTATGGAAAAAGAGAGTTTGGAGATACTATGATTGCTACAGAGAGTAGAGTTAGACCTACCGCTAAAAACCCTCTTACAGGCTTCGAGGTGATGGCAAAGGATAAACACTTAATTGTACCCCATTCAAAGATTCACTTTACAACGCTACCCAGATTTAAGAATAAGCCATTAAGAACAATGTCTACTACTGGGTTTTGTACTAATAAGAATTACTCTAGTTCAAAGGCTGGAGATATTGCTTTTGAACATCACTCTTATGGATTTATAGTAGTTGAAAAGAAAAAAGACGGTATTTGTCATATTCCCAGGAATGTTAAAGTAACTTCTGAGGGCTCTTTTATTGACCTTATATTTGAGGCCAAAGAGGGAAAAGTGCAAGAAATTGATTATAGTGAAGGTTTTGTTTGGGGCGATCTCCATACAAGAGTAATAAATACTGAAATACTTGAAAAAACTATTAAATTATGTTCTCACCTTAACCCTAAAAAGCAAGTCTTGCATGACGTCTACGATGGATCTGCCGTGAATCCTCATGAAGTGAAAGATATGTTTATCCAAAGACAGAAAATTATTAAAGGTCAACACTTAATTGAAGAGGAGGTACAGGAGTCTTTAGACATGATTAAATACATATCTGACAGTGTAGGGGCAGAGACTTTTATTACAGTTTCTAACCATGATATTTTTCTTGACAGAATGATTAATGATAACAACTGGAAAAGGGATTTACACAATTCCCCAGCTTACTTAAAATATGCTCAAATACAGCAAACTGTGGACTTAACTCAGTATGGTGGAGTGTATGGGTATCTTGTTGATAAAGAGCTCGGAGAAAGCGTCTCTTACCTTAATTATGGAGCTTCTTTAGATATCTGCGGATATGAATGTGCTGCCCATGGAGATTTTGGTATGAATGGGGCTAAAGGGTCTTATAAATCTTTTGCTAGATTAAACAGTAAGATGATACACGGCCACCAACATAGCCCAGCATCGTTTAATGGTGTCAGCGTAGTTGGTGTAACTTGCCATTTAGACCAATACTATAATAGAAGAGGTTTGAGCTCTTGGGCTTATGCTCATAGTGTTATTCACCCCAACTGTAAAAACCAACTACTTGTTTTTGGAGATGACTTACAGATAAGTAGTTTGTTAAAATTATAGTACAAACAAAAAAGGCAAGTCTCAATTAGGCTTGCCTTTTTATAATAAAACCCCCAAAAAGGGGGCTGTGTTAAAACAATCTATTTAAGCTTTTCAACTTCTTCTTTTATCTTATCTCTTGACTTCCATAGAGGTTCCATTGCATATCCAGTTAAATTGACTAAAGTGTATAACCCCATTAATAATAGTGCGGGTATAAATTTAAACCAGCCTAGTATAACAAAGAGTATTGGTACTCCTATTACTAAAACTGCTTCAGTTGTCTTCATCATCTGATAAAACTTGCTTTTCTTCATAATCTCTATTTATTTAATGTGGGTAATATTGTAATAATCATATCAAACTCCCCCTAATCTATGTAGCCATAGTTTTGATTTAATTATTTTAAGATTCGTTTTGATATAATTTTGCTTCTATTACTAAGCTAATCTTCTATGAATTATGCCTGTTGTATTATTTACATACGCTTGTCCAATTAAAATACCCCCTGTTGCTGCTGCTAAATCACTACCATAAGCTGATAGAGTTGAAACTTCATCAATTAAATTTTCTGCTATCTTATCTAGTTGCGCCTGAGTAACGGTAAAGGTATCTGTATTGGCTAAGAGTTGGGTTTTTATTTCCGCATCAGTTAAATCTGCTGTCGCACCAATTTCAATCCCTGTCAGCTTCGCATCCTTGGCGGTGGTGAAGTTAACATCTGATAGTGCCTCCCCAGTATTAGTCTCATAGAAATTATTAAAGGTATTTACTGTATAGGGTGTTCCAGCTTCATCTTGTAAGTTAGAAAGAAGCACAGGAGTTTGGCTAAAACCTTCTATTGTGTGGAAAGAGTATGCTGCCCCTGAACGTAGTATATGAGCCTCTACAAAAACATCTTTACTAAGTGCTGTGTAAATATCTCCTGATATAGTCTCTATTATAAAGTAGTTACTAGATGTATAAATTTTGTAAGTCATTGTATATTGTTTGTTTGGGTGCAAAAATACTACTTGTTATTTGATTTAACAAAGTTATAGGTTCAGCCTTTATTTAATTTTTAAAAGGGTGTAATTTAAATCTAAATCTGTATTCCGTTGCTGCCCCTAATTGCAATGTTATATATTTGTTTGCATAACTGTATTGGCAGTATCTCTTACCATTTATTTGAAAGGCTATGTAGTTTGTTCCAAAGATGTTATCCTTTCCACTTGCTCTTGTCCACCTACCATAATCAGTTGTTCTTGTAAGAGTATTTTTTATTACGGCAAAGATATCATTTCCCTCTAAATCCTTGTCTACTTCCCCGTTTTTCCATTCTGGTATAAATCCTCTAATGAAGTTCCAAGAAATATTTCTTAGCCACCATAATATTGCACTCCAGATGCCTTTCTTATAGCCTTTTTCCTTTAGCCACTCTTCAGAACCAAAGTCTCCATCTACAGTGTCATTAAATAACCATAGGTTTTTAACTTTAAACTTATACTTAAGTAAAATATTAAAAGGAACTGTTAAATGGTAGATATACATTAACCAATGCCAGTTAAATATTATTGTAAAGGGGATTAATACTAATGAAAGTATATAAAACAAAGAAAGGCTGTTCCACCGAAACATTAAAGTCCAGTAGAACAGCCAAAATCTTTTTACACCTTTCAAAATAAGTTTCCTAATGTAATTCCTAATGCAACACATCCAATAAGTAGAGCTATCTGAACTTTCTGCCAGTAAGGTGCATTTGCTCTTGTCCACTCTACTGTTACTCCATATTTATCAATCCATCTTTCTTTGTACTCTTTTAAAAGCTCGCTTGAATTAGGATAGTTGTCAAATTGAAGTTGGTGTTTTGGGTCTAAAAACCTCATCAATTGCGTCCTCCAAAACTTCTCCTGTACTGCTTTACTAGCGTTATACCCAAAAACTGTTCCTACCCTTAATATCCATCCTAAGATAAATATAGAAGCAAATACAGTTGATTGAGTGCTAAAGTCTACATTGTTTACATGATCTCTAGCTACTCCATAAGCTGCAAAGAATCCCCCTATACTCATCCAAGCATAAAATATTTCTAATTTGATTACCTTATTATTTGGTAATTGTGGGAACCACGAGGCTGATATTAAACCGTAAAACGGTGTTGCTAAAGCTTCTACTATTTTGTTAAATAACTCTTTAATCTTTTTCATAATTTTGATCTTAGTGGTGAATTTTCAATTAGTTTTTTTACAATGGTTTCGTAAGGTCTATTTCTTTTTAACTGCTTTTTAAATAGTTCTTCATTTCTGTCTGTAATATTAAAAGCGGTATGTCCTACATACGCTTGTGTCTTATTCTTTGTTTTCATCCCGTTATTGACTGCCAAATGATGTAAGATAACTACTTCTTTTGTATACGGAAAGTCATTAAGACGGCTATTCAAATAGATTACACCTCCTTTTAAGTCTGAAACAAAGTATCTATCAGCTTTAATTACTTCTATAGCCTTTATTTTACGCAAAGCCTTTTCATAATTAATGGGGTTTCTTTCCATGTAAAATACAAACTTGTGAATAACCCTCTCCGAAAGACTATCTGATACCTCTATTTGGTTTCCTTGAAAACCTTCAATCTTTACCATTTTCTTTTGCGAAAAAACGGATGTTGCAAATAAAACTAAAATTAATGTGATAATTTTTTTCATAATTTAATTTAAAAAGAGGGCTTGTGTTTAACAGCTTACAACGCTTTCACGCTTGGGTTTTCCCTAATGGGGCAAGGCTCCTGAATACACAAAACTACTACGAGCCTTTATTCGTATTCCCTCTGGATTAGTCTTCTGTTATAAAATGAGTTGCTGGTATTGCGTTAAAATTACTCCTGTTATAATATCTGTAAGTATCAGAAGCTTCTTTTGGGTTATATATTTCTCTCATTTGTTTTACTCCTGGGACAGTCTTAACTAACTGTCTTTGCCCTACTGTCATTCCTCTGTACTTTCCAGCTTTTACATCCTCAAAGTTAAATACTTTGTAAAGGTTTCCAAGTTCTTGTACTACATTTAATCCTACAAAAGGGCTTTCTATTGTTTCCATATACTGTAAGGGTAAGGCTAGTGAAGATGATGCAGTTTCATTTAAAGTCCTGTGATATAGATAATTCCCCATTTGTAACGCCCATAGGTCTTCATTATCATCATCATCTGCGTAATTTGCAATAATAAACCCTATTAGAACCATAATATTTAATACAGCGATATCTATTCCAACTCTTTTTAAATTCCTTCTTTGAGTTTCATCTGAATTTGCCCATTGTGTTTTTAGACTCTCTCTATATTCCTTATTCTTTTTCGGGGAAAGTTCTTTTAAATAATCCCCTATAAAGTTATAAGTGCTTACCCAGCTTCCTACTTCTTGCTCCCCAGTTTGTAAATTAGTCTGTCCTAATTTGAATCTCCTTGAGGTAGCAATAGTTAACCAGTTTCTATGTGTCATAAAGTAGTTTAGAAGGTAGTGTCTTGAAGCGGCAACTTGTCTGTACTGTGATATACTACCATCAATATTTGAACTCACTTCTTCAACCCTCGACTGGATTCCATTTAACTTGTTTTCAAGGAATTTGTCTAACTCTTCTCCCTCTTTACCTAAGTCCTTTGATATCCTATCCTTCTGCCACTCCACTCCTGTTTTACTTATAGTTAAGTAATCATAGATATTTTTATCTTCAAATTTACTCCATTCAGATTCTATTTCTTTTGTAGTAATTTCGGGGTTGTCTTTTTTCTGCTGTCTTACATAGTCATTAAAATTAACTATGTTTCCATCTACTACCCTGTTGTCATAAAGTACAGATAACATAAGTCTTGGTATAATAGGAAAGTTAGCCATTTGGTGAACTCCCATACCCAGTTTCCAACCTCCTCTAACAGTCTTGTTATAAGATGAGTTTTTGTACCTGTTTTCTAAATCAAATATTCCCATGAACTCTCCAAGAACACTTAATTTTGCTTCACTGTTTAAATTAAGAAACTCTTTAGCTGCATCTGGCGCAAGTTTTTTGAACTCTTTAAAAGCCATATCTCCACTACGAACATTTGTATGCTCCTGTACCCACTGCTCTATCTTGGTATTTACCTCTGCGGTAAGCCATGAAGTTGCTGGTACAATAGCTGAGAAACCTAAGTTTTTAAACTTAATAAAATTAAGGAACCTTCTTGCTAACTTGGTTAAATCTACCTCTCTTCCTAAGACATTTATAGACAGTTTTGATTGCTCTGTAATACCGAAGTAATTAGCATCCATATAACTCTCAAACATTTTATAGGTTCTCGATCCCTCAGCAGGAGTTCCACTATTCATTTTTCTATTAAGTATTTTTTCTCTTAAAGCAAACATATCCCCAATATTGTTTCTACGGGCTCTGTGCAAGTAAGCCTGTTGTGCAAAAGCAGCATACGTTGAAAAAAGTTGTGAAGACACATCATCTGCACTTTCCAAATCTCTTAAAAAATACTTAGGTATAATTTTGGAATTAGAAAGTGTTTGCCCATCAAATTCCGCACCCCTTTCCATCTCATCAACCCTGTACATTGAGAAGTCTTTCCAAGCCTCTCCAAGCCTCTCAGAGGAAGCGTTTTCCGCAAAGGAGGTAATCTTCTCTAAACGGGTTTTAGATATCTGTGGGAGTTTGTAAAGACTATGTGAGCCTAACTCTCCAATTTGTTCCAAGTTTGCCCTCTGAAATTGCTTTAAAACTTCATAACCTTTGTATAAATTCTTATTTTTTGTTGGTCTATATACATCATTTCCTTTTTCGTCTTTATACGTTGTGAATGATCCATCAACCTTTTTCTCAGGAGCAAACATATCTTCAAACTTACTGTTTTTATAAGTATTGAATTTAGGTTGTAAATAACCCCCTTCATAATCTGTTTTATATAAAGGATTTACCATATCTTCTCCCTGTTGGAAGTAAGAGTAGTTTGGGTTAACCTGTATTTGATGCTCATTATTTTCTACTTCTCTTACAAAATCAACAACAGACTTTGACCCAGAATTTAACTCACTCATAAGTGACTGGTGTCCTATTGGGGCAAGCCTTTTATAATAAGGTAAAAGTTTGGTTTTTGCGTAGTTTCTAATTTCTATGTTAGTATCAAAATCACTTAGTTCTACATTAGCCTCTACATAGTTTTTTAAAACCAAAGGCACATTATCTTTTAACCCTTTTTTATAGTCTTTTAAAAATGCCTCTAATTGACTGATTCTTAAAAGGTCAGATTTAGTTACATGTTCTTTTATAAAATCGGCTTCCTCTGCTGCATCTTCAATATTTCTATCCTTTAATGCATTTTTGTAAGCTTCATTTACAGTACTTTCTGATACTGCCTCAGATTCATTATCTATATCCTCAAGGAGTCTAAATGCTTTTTGATACTCAGTACTAAGGTCTTCTGTAAGATTCTTAACTTCTTCCCTGACACCTTTATCCATATACTCCACGTCTATCTCAGAGGGGTTATTTGGATTTTGGTATACTTTTATTAAGTTTTTTCTCCTACTAGAGAGGTCTTTAATACTAGACTGTACCTTAGATGCTTCCCTACTAATTTCTGGATCACCTTCTTGTATAACTTCCTCTAACCTGTCATTTACAGACATATTTTCTCCAAAAGAGTCCCAAAATTCAGGAGTAAAAGACATATTTGCATTAAGTCTTAAAAAGTTTAATGCTGCCTCATGACTCTCAGCTTGTGCTGCTTCTAAATCATTGAAAAAAGTTTGTGGTATAGACTTTATTTTTCTCCCCTCTTTTTCTGCTTTTGCTGCCTCCTCTTTCATATAAGTAGAGTCCAAATTTTGCAAGTCTGCTGATATTACTGCTTCATTTGAAGGTTGTTTCTCTTTAGGGTCTAAGATAAAAGCAGGAGCGTAATCTTCACTGGCATCTGGGTTAGGTATAAGACCTTTCTTTAGTTTTCCTGAGGTGTCATAGGGATTTTTTTGTAGCTTTCTATCCCTTCCAAGTTCATCCAGCCTTTTATTATCACTATCTGATAAAAGAGTCCTATCTACAATACCGTCTGATCTTCTGGCATTCTGTAAAATACTTCCACGAGTTTGGCTAATTGCCCTTAAAGTACTTATTGTAATTGGGCTAACGCCTGCTGTTTTGTACTTTTTCTCTTTCTCAGTATAGTACTTATCTAGCATAACCCTCTCGGTTATTTTATTTTGCTCTTCACTAACAGTTTTATTCAATTCTGCTTCCTGTGAGGGGCTTACTTCAGGTAATGAATCTTTTGCTTCACGGGAAGGAGATTTACTTCTTCTAATTAACTCCTCTATGGTGAGGTCAGTTTTAGTTACTTCCTTTAAAGCTTTCATTCTTATAGTAAGAATATCTTCTTGAAATTTGTGGTGGTCTACAGCATCTGTTAAAAATCCATTATCAAAAAACTGGTCTAAGTCTTTTTCCTTGATATTTAAATCCTTAAGCTCCTTTTGAAACTCTTTGGTATATTTTAAATACTTAATACGTGCCTCATTCATAGTATCCTGAATTACTACTCCCGCAAGAGATAATAAAGGGTCTTGTGCATGAATCATTTGACCGAAAGTGGCGTGAAAATAAGAGGTATCAGACTTAGCTGTTTCAAACCAAGTTTTAATGTAGTCTTTATATTTTACAGGATCAAGATTATGTCTTTCAATAACTTTATCAACCAGTTTATCCAAGACCTCAGAAGTATTTGACTTCTCTATACCCTCAATCTTATTTATACTATCAAGAGCACTGGTAAGCCTATCTTCTATGGCTTTCCACTCTGCTCTGTCCGTAGTAGCTGGTTTACTTCTTACTCTTTCTCTTAGCTCTGATAATATAGGGTTTAAATCATTTTTTAAAGACTCATAAACAGCTACTTCTTCCTGGCTTAATACAAATTCATCTTTACTGTTGCTTTTTAAAGCGTTTTGAATATAATCAATCTGTTTTCTGGTAACTTCCAATAGAGTAGTTATAGATTGTGTGGTTGACTCTTTATCCAAATCATCAAGAGCCTGTCTTAACTGTTGTCTACTTACTCCTGATGCTTGACTTGTCTTTGACAAATCGGCAATCTGTCTTTTTAAAACTTCAATAGCTGCAATAGCCCTACTCCTTATTTGGTTGATAGGATTACTGTCTGTTGAATTGGTGCTATAAAATCTAAATTTATTGGCAGCAAAATTATCCTGAGAGATGTAGTTACTAAGCTCATCTTTCATCAATAAATCTTTTACCTGTTTTGTAAAGGTAGCTATATCTATAGAATGTTGTGGTGTTAGAAACTCTTGTACCCTTTTCATAAGAGTGTTAAATAAATCCCTTAGTTTTTCAATTACACTTAATTGAGTTCCAAAAGCTTTTTCAGTTTGAAAATTAGCTTGTAAGGAGTTTGCCAATACTTTTCCAAGTACTTCCCTTCTTACGGCTTGTTCAAGATTCTCTCCATTGTACTCTTTTGCATATACTTCTCGGTAATTCTTAGAATACTGTACCCACTCATCTGTTTTGTGAATGTTCCTAAGTAAGTTTTCAATTTGGTCTTGTGGAAATCCTTCTACAATAAAGTGAGATACCTCTTCTGTCAAGTCCTCCACCCCTATTTCACCATTTTGAAAAGCTATTACTTTTCCTGCTATATCTGCAAGTGCATTTGCTGATGGGTCTACCCCATTTTTTGCATTATATTTAGATATGTATTCAGATATTGAAGTAACTTTTATACCCAAAGAATTAAGTAAATTTAGTAGTCTTATTTTAAGTTCATCTTCATTTAAACCCTCTGACTCGTCAATTTTGTCTTTCCCAAAAGTTCTCATCATAGAGCTCTTGGCAAGTTCCTCTGAAAGAATAGCATCTATTGTTCCTTGGCTATAATTGTATTTGGGTTTTATGGAGTCAATGGTATATTTATTTCCTTTGTGTCTTTTGTAACCACCAATACCTACGTGAAGCTTTAACTGTTCCTCTAATAAAGCAGTATTTATAGCTTTGGCCTGAGAAGACTCCCCTTTAGCTTTAAAGAATGTTCCCTCTGGATCAATAATTTTGTCCTCAGATAACAACCCGTTCTTTATTTGTAAATTAACAAAACCTTCTACTGTGTTTGGGTCTGTATTAACATTAATTGACATAATTTTAACAAAGTCTTTTCCTGAAAACCCAACTTCAATAACATCTCCTTCGTTAGACTCATCCAAAGCCTCTTTTAAAGAATCAGTGAAACCATATTTGGTTTTATGCATAAAAGAGCTGTTTTCGTCAACTTTCTGTGTATAGATATTTTTATAGATATTCAAAGCTTTTTCCTTGCTTTCTACAAAAGGATGCTTTGCTATATCTGCATAGAGTTGAGAAGGTTCCCCCTGTTCGTTTAAAACAGAGTCTATTGAACCTAATGAATTATATTTTACTTGACACTTACTCATCTAAAATCTTGGTTTTGTTGGTTCATTATCTATTAACTCCCAGAACATTTTATTTAAAACTTCATTAAAGTCAGGGTCTAACTCTTGTTGGTCTCCTATAAGTTTTTTACTAAATTCTTCTAATACTTTTTCTTTATCCACAATTAAAAAATTGGTTGTCTATTTCTGCTAATTCTTTATTACTGTAGTAGTTTTTAGCTTTTACTACTTTACTTGGAGCTGTTTGTAAATGATTAAACTTACTTAAGTCTAAATTTAATTCTGGTTGCTCTACATCCAACTGGTTAAAATCAGTGTTGGTCTCAGGTAGTTTTTTATAAATACTCTGTCCTCCTACTTCTGTTACAGCTTCAAACACTCCTTTTGGTGTTCTAATGAATTTAGGATTGCCTTTTGCAGCAATTGTACTCTCATTTATAACACTATATTGCCCTACGGCCTTTGGAGCTTGTATAGGGTTATTAGTGTAAAAATCCCTGTAAAACTCTTCCGTCTTTACAATAGAGTTAGTTTCTAATAAACTGCTTAAATCAAGACTTTTTGAAACTATACTATACTGTAATAAATTCTCCTTAGTCTTTTCATTAATCTCGTTACTATTTAAATAATCTTTTATTTGTTCCATAGAAATAGGATCAGTGTTATTTAATTCTATTCCTTTATTGGTAATTTTAAAATGAGTATAAAAATTAGTATAAGCTTCGCTTTCTTTTTGCAGTTCCTTAACAGAATTTTTATTAAAATCAGCCACAAAATCCTTTTGTAAATACCCCAAGTTTCCAGTAAAATTACTGTACTCTTTTAATTGAATATCTTCACTTATACTTTGTTGGTTATTAATCTCCAAGTTAAAGTAAATTTTAAAGGCAAACATTTTCTGTAAAACTTCATTATCTACACTAAAGTTAGGGGTTTCTAAATTAGTAACTCCATTCTCTATAAACTTTGCTGCATTGTCTATATTTGGTAGAGCTTGTGTTAAGACTTCTAAAGACGTTCCATCCTTATCTACTTTTTGATACACATTATCTCTTACTCTTAATAAGCTATGACTGTTAAAAAGTTCATACTCTGATAAGTCCGATTTTAAGTATATTAAACTCTTCTCCCTGTGTTCTTTAGGTAGAAGCTCAATTTGATTTGCTCCCGATTTATCTGATTGGAAAAATTCATCATACAAAGACGTAAGTTCTTCCAGCCTTAAATTATTTGGCTGCAAGTTAACATTTTTAACTGAATTTAACAAACTTATTACTTCATTCTTGGTTTTATTTATATAAGAATCTTCTAATCCGTTCAAATTCAGTCCAATACCAACTGCTTTTTCTCTAATATCTTCTAATAAAGTAACAATATCCTCAGAGTTATTCTGCCATATATCTTCTGGTAAGGTCTCTAAATATGTAATGCTCTCATTTAAACCGTTTTCTACTCCAACTATAAGAGTTTCTTCCAGTAAGGCTTTTGTCTCAGAATTGTTTTTTCTACTTAATTTCCCATCAGTTATTTTAAACTCTCTAATTCTATTTAAAACTGACATTTCCTCAAAAAATTCGTTTGCGAAAGTCGGGTCTTCAAAGTAATTGGATTTTAAGTTTTCAAGTTCACTGTCTTCCAGTTTCTCTTCAAACAAAGACCTGTCTTTAATTCCCCCCAGTAATTGTACGACTTCCTTTTCTTGTAAAAATGGGTTAGTGCTCTCATATAGACCAAGAGAATTTACCTTACTTGTGTCTTTCTCAGGCTGTATAAACTTACCTATGTTTTTTCCTTTTAAGAGGTCTATTGCTACTGCATCTGCAAATTCCCCTAAATTCATATTTTGAACTTGGTCTGCTGTGTACTCGGATAAGCCTAAACTGTTTTTAATAACTTCCCATAAGTCAGCTAACCACTTTGTAAAGGAGTTCTTTTTAGACTTATTTATTATTCTCGCACCCCTATCTCCAATGGCTTGAGCCAAAGCCTCGTCATACAATGCAGCCCCTTTTAAATTAGGTTGATTTTTCTTGACAAAATCGATATACTGTTGCCCGTCTTTTTCTATTAATGCCAGTCCTTTTTGATAAATTTCAGGGTTGGTCTCTTTTAAATTGTTCAAAAAGATATGACTAAATTCGTGAATTGGCGTACTCAATGACATTTTATCCTTATTCAAATAGACTTCATTTTGAAAAACAAATCCATTGGGTATTGTTAAGAGCCCTATTCCCCCTAACTCCTGCTTTAATTGTGTACCATTTTGTTTTAAAAATATTTGGTCTTGTGGGGAAACATCTGCGGTATCTTCTAATAAAGAGCTTCTTCTGTCTTCCATAGACATAGAGGAACGCTTCTCCATATTACGTGCTTCTACTTCTCCTGCAATACTTCTATACCCTCTGTTTGAAAAACCTACGTAGTCTCTTTGTAAAGATAGTTTATATGCTTCTAATACATTCCTATCACTCTGAGTAATATCGGTTCTTAAAAGGCTTTTATTTACTTTTTCTAGTTGTACCTCTTTTGAACTTTCTCCTTCAGTTTCTGATAATCTTCTGGCCTCTTCTTCAATAGCAACTGTAGAGCCTCCTCCACTGAAACCTTCTCGTCCCTGAACAAAGTGAGCTGATTCGTGGATAAGATTTCGTAAACTATCGGCTGATAGTCTATGCATATATCCTTCTCTTCCTCCCACAGGTGCGGTTCCTTGTTCCCATAAATAAGCGGAAAAAGAAAAAATCCTGGTAGACAATTCAATACTATTTCTATGTACTCTAAACTGATTTCTTCCTCGGTCATTAAATATTACTTTTATATTATTAAGTTCTGGATAAGCTTTTGTAAATTTATTTGCTTTTACAATATCCGTATATTTGTATTCTTTACCTAATTCAACTTCATCTATAGAAAATTCTACATCGGGAACCTCATATCTCCATTTGTTGTCAGAGCCTCTTTCCCAGTTTGTTATTATTTTAATTTCTTTTGGGTTTTTCCCAGAAGTCTCTATTTTCTTAGCAATATTGAGGCTGTTTATTCTAAAATTAACCTCCTCAGCTTTATCTAAAGTTTGAGCCCCTTTTTCTCCTACTACTTGAAATTGGACATTGTCTTGTCTTAGAAATATTTGGTCTTCCCTTCTTACATCTTCTGTTTCCTGCAAAAGTGAGTCCCTTCTTTCCTCAAAAGGTGTATTAGCCCTCATCTCTATATTTCTTGCTTCTACTTCCCCTGAAATATTTTTATATGCTACCGATACTGCATCTGCTTCACCATCTATTGCCTTTAAATAAGCCCTTAACATTTTATCCTCACTTGGAGTAAGATTTTCTTTTCCTAAAGCTTTGAGTGTTTTACTAACCTGAACTCCAAGCTGATCCTCTCCAGTAATTCCTGATATTCTTTCGGCCTCTTCTCTAATAAGATATGGAGAGCCTCCTCTATAGAAATTTTCTTGCCATTGGACAAAGTGAGCTGATTCGTGGAGCAAATTTTTTCTATCCACGGGGCGTAGTCTATACATATATTTCTCCACTTCTCCTTGTCTACCACTATTGGTAGCCTGTAATCCCCCCGTTGCTGATTTATCAACGTACTCAGGTGCATTTTTGGTATCGAATTCAATGTACCCTGTATCTGGTCTAAAACTGTTTTTTCCATCTTCTTTAAAAATTACTTTTATATTTTTTAACTCTGGGTATGCTTTTGTAAGCTCGTTGTTTTTTACAAGGTCTGTGTATTTGTATTCTTTTCCAACCTCAACTTCGTCTACTGAGAGTTCTATATCTTGTACCTCGTATCTCCATTTATTATCTGCGCCACGTTCCCAGTTTGTAGCTATTCTTATTTCTTTAGGAGTTTTAGTATCTTCCATTTCTCTTGCTATGGAAAGACTTTCTAATCTAAAAGTTACTTCTTCTGAATTATCTAAATTCTGTGCTCCTTTTTCTCCTACAATTTGAGCTTCAATATCAGGATTGGTTAAAAAGATTTGGTCTTCTCTTGAAACTTCTTCTGTATCTTCTAATAACTGTTTTCTTTCTTCCTGAGTTAAGTTGGCTCTTTTCTGTACATTTATAGCCTCTACCTCTCCTGCAAGTTTTGAATAAATTAACCTTCCTAAAGCTGCTGCAACTAATTCTCGCTTTTCTTTTTTTGCAAAGTCTTCTAAGGTTTCTTCATTAATATCTGCAACAGTTCTAACCGCCCTTCTAATGTAATTATCTTCGATACTAACTCCCTCTTTATTTGGCACCCGAATAGAAGTAAAGAGTTTGCTAATTCTCCGCTTGAGTCCTTCTGGCGAGCCTCCTCTTGCAAATCCTTCAGTTTGTTGAATATAGTGCTGTATTTCGTGTAGCAGTCCGCTCTGTCCGCCCTCTGATATGTAATGTTTTCTAAAGTTAGTTTCTCCTCCATATTGGTCTATGTTTATGTAAAAATTCTTATTACTATGAAATTGTGAGTTTTGGTTAAAAATCCCTTTTGTTGAATACAAGACTACTCTGGTATCCTTCATTTGAGGATAGGCTTTGTATAATTCTTTTGCGTCTAAAATATCAGAAAGTTTTAACTCTTGCGACTTTCCTTCAAACTCTTTATTACTGGTAGATAAATTTACAGTTATATCTTTTGTTGAAAACTTTGAATCATCTATCTCATATTTCCATAATTTGTCTGCACCTCTTTCCCAGTTTGTTAAAAGTTTAATTTCCTTGGGGGTTTTATTTTCAAACTCCATCTCCCTTGCAATACTTAAGTTGTCAAGTCTAAAAGTTACCTCTTCTACGTTGTCTAAATTCTGTGCGCCTTTTTTACCTATGATTTGGTTTAAAACATTCTCATTTACTCCAATGGATTTTAGTTTGTTTTTAATCCCCTCATTTGAAAGTACAAAGGTATTTAAAGCTAGTCCAGTTTTCTTTAACCTGTTTATAATAGGGGTAATTAAGCTTTTAGAAACTACGGGCAATGAAGGACTGTTATCTACTTGCGCTGCAATGTCTGTTGAATGGTTCAAATAAGCTTTTACAGAGGCTTTAATCTCATTCTGGAGCTCTGCGTTGGAAATAATCTCGTTAACCTCTGGGAGACTGTATAGACCTGATTCTAACAGTTTCTGTCTGTTGATATAAAACAGTCCATCAGTAATATACGCATTTACAATATCCTGTTTTAAATTAGGATTGTCTCTTAAAGCGTTTTTTATATCTTGGGTTTGTTTGAAAGTAAGTTTTTTATCAGCCCTACTTTGCTCCCCAATATATTTTGTTATTTCAGATAATTTTGGCTCCCCATTTTTATCAAATTGAGATGGGTTGGGTGTAATCTGATACACAGTCTTTGCCTTCCCATTATTATCAACTATGGTAGTCTGACTGGCAAGCCCAGCTTTTTCCATTTTCTTCCAAACTCCTTCTGCCTGTGGTGTGTAACTAAAGTCAGAATACAAAGTTTCTCCTGCTCCAATCAACTCAATTCCTAATTGCTTATACATTTCAGTGCCAATTCCTTTCCCCTGTAACGTCTCTAATTGCCCATTATTGTAAGCACTTAAAGATTCATTGAGATTTGAGAAAATTACCTGATATCCTTCTGGGGACTCTTTTAACTGTATAAATCCCATATCTACACTCTCCCCATTAGGAAGATCGTGGGAATAGTTCATGATGGTTTCTGTCTCTGAACCTTCTATTCTTGCTGGGGCAGTTTTTATATTTGCTGTATTGATAGTGTACTCATTACCCTCAGAAACAATAGTAATTTCCTTATTTGAGGTAAGTCTGTTTAGTGCATCTAAAGTTTCCCTTTTGTGTTTTTGTACAAGTGGGTTTGATACCTTTTCCTTAAAGACGGGAAGATGGCTCACTGTGTATAAGTTCAAGGCTTTAAACGGGTCTTTCACCAATTTTAAGGCTTCTTTAAAAAGTATTGAGTCTGCACCTTTTTCTGTGGTGACACTAATTGGTGTTCCTTTACTATCTCTATTAATCTTACAAGCTATTCCCATTTATTAACAATCTTGGTTTTCTAATTCTGTTACTGCTGACTTTATTGTTTTTACTCTGTAGTTCTGTACTTTACTTATCAAGAAATCAAATCCATCAATTATAGAATTTACTTCTGTTTTGGTATCTCCCTTAATAGCATTTACTGTCTGGTTATAAAGTACATCATCATTATTTTGATTTGCAAATAATTGTAATCTGTCTACTACATCTATAACTTGTACTTCATTGGTCAAATTCTCAAACTGTTTTGGGAACTTAGCCTTTAGTTCAGATAAAGCTCTTTTGGCATCTTTGTCCCTTAACTCAATAAGTTTTTTATCCCTCTCTTTTTGAAGCTCCCCTATTTTTACTCCTATCTGCTCTTTTGACATTTTTGATAACTGTTCTTCAGTAACCTTAGGAAATCCTGCCCCTAAAATTACTTCTTCTGCCTGACCAAAATCTATCTCCACTGGGGTAAATAAACTTTCCTCTACTTCTGTCTCAATAGTTGCAGCTTCATTTGCAACTTGCTCTATCTCTTCACTTAATTCAGCAGCAGCAAAATCCAACATTACTTTAGGTGATTTTAAAGGTCTGTTTTCTAAATCAATACTTATAATTGCTTCGGTCTTTAAAATAGATTTATTGCTCTCTAACCAGTTGTTTAAATCTGGTTTGATCTCTTTGCTAACCAACCTTTCAATTATCTCATCTATCTTTTTATCTATAATCTCTGCATCTGTGTTCATTAAATCATACTCCTGAGGAGAAATACCGTTCTCTAAAAGGATATCATTAATTTTCACTATCTTTTCCCCTGCGGTTAAAGTCTCGGTATTATTAATATCTACAATCGCATTTGAAGCGGGGTTAGCCGTAGTTACCAAACTTACAGGATAAGCTACTTTCTTATTCCCATGTTTAAATACTATAAAAGGTACTCGCTCATTTTTACCTACACTTTTTATAAAATCCTTGACTATATCTGAATCCTCTGCCTTTTCATTAGTAACTATCTTCCCATTTTCAATAAAACCAAAATCTACTATTTGCTCTAAAGCTGCATCTGTAATACTTATGTTCTTTGGAACTAAGCCGTCTTCTGTTTCCTCTAATACTAAGTCAGGTGATCCCAAAAGAACCATTTGAACAGGTACAACTGACTTTAAAATGAAAGAGCTGTTTGATTTTATATTCTTTATAAACTGTTGTGCTGCAAACTGTCTTAATGCTAAATGGTTATCCTGTGCCTTATCTTTTTTATTGGTTTTTTTATTTGTGATTTTTGTTACCCCAATAACTTTTCCATCTTCGGTCTGCGTGTATATCTCTAAAGACTTAATGATTTTATCTTTGACCTCTTTTTTAGCTTCTTTTGTCTTAGCGTTATTATATTCTTCTTTTAATGCTGTGTTAAATACACTGTTTGGGTTAACTCTAAATCCAACTTTATCTCCAGCTTCTAAATTTTCTATTTCCTGTACTTCCAGAAGAATTACTTCTCCCCCTTCACTTGTTTCTACTTTAAAATCAGAGCCCTTTGGTCTGAAAATATCAGCAATCTTGTTATAAACATCAAAATAAGATGTTTTTGTTAACTTAGGGTTAATTAGTTTAAATCCTAATTTATCCTCAATTAATCTAAACTCTTCAATTGGAATAGAAATTCTACCACGCTCTTCTATAAGTAGTACAATTTTCTGATCTCCTAAAGTAATTTCAAACTTGGTTCCTGGCTCTTTTCTATTGTCTGCCAGTAGCTTAGGTGTAAAATCTTTCTTTCCCTTATCTCCCGCAAGTTGCACTTTAATTAAATCAACTGGAAATAAATTAAGGATGCTTTCTATATTCAGATGTGAAAATACAAAATCTTTTTTACTTGACGAAACTTTTACCTTAACATTTTCATAAGTCTGTATAAAATTAACATTTGACCTTGTTGCAGAGGCATCTTTCTCACTTACAGTTCCTATCTCTATAGTTTCCTGATGTGTAAGTTCCTGCTTGACATTGTCTGTTGTAGGTTTAGCGTCCTGTTGCTCTTTTGCTCTTATTAAATCTGCAAGGGAATAACCATTAGGATCAATAGAACCATCTACTACTCTCCAATTAGTTAATTTTTCTAAAAGTTCTTGGTATCTGCTTTCTTCTTCATCAGTTCTACTCTCATTGTTATAAAGGCTTTCAAACTCGTCTCTCTCTTTAGTTGTAGGTTTCTTGGACATAACATCATCTATACTATCACCCACATAATTTAAAACTACAGAGTTATTCTTTATTGCATTTTCAATTCTATCTTCAAGACTATTTTTCTTTTCCTCTTCTGTAGATTTTGATTTTACCCTGTCTCCTTTTTCCTTTTCACTTATAATCTGGTTTATCTTATCTTTATTTTCATTAAAGAAAGTTAGATCATCTCCTGTTAAGAAATCCTGTCCTTCATCCAAAATTCTCTCTGCAAGTTGTTTGGATTTTACATTGGTATCTATTTCTTCTTTGAAACTGTTATAAACCTCTTGCTCTTCTGGGGATAGCTTTTCATCTTTAAAGAGTTTATCCTCAATATTGTTTTTCTTGTCTGTCTGATTTTTAAATTGATTTCCTAAAAATTCCCCTTGGGTTTCTGCAAAATCACCTCTGTATGCTTCTAGGTTTTTAATGAAAAACTCTTTTGTAAACTCATTAGGTGTTTTCTGACCAAATATTTTTTTGCTTAAAGCGTTTGAAGCTTCTTGCATTTTTAAATTATCATTTGTCAAACCTTGAACAGTTTCATTAAACTGTCTGAAAGCATAGTTAGCTTTATGATATTCCTTAAACAGCTTTTCAAGTGTTCTAAACTTTTGTGGGTTGGTCTCTTTTAAATTGTCAAGATATTTTTCCCCTTCATTTAGATTTGTGTCTGCTGCTTCTAAATCACTTTCCAAAACATTTGCTGTGCCTGAATATGGATTCTCAGCCTGTGCCATTGCATAGGTCTGATTCATCAAGTTCTCTTCGCTGGTCTTTCTCTCAGTTATCTTAAGTAAGTTTTCCTGAGCTTTAGCTAGTCTTTTGGTAACAGTTATATTATTTTCTCTCGGTGCAGCCGCAAGTGCAGCTTGGGCATCTCTTAATTCCAGTTCTGCTTTTGATAATTCTTCTGTGGCAGCTTTGAGTTTATTTCTGTGGTAGTAAAAACGTTCTCTGGTATTTTTGTGAGCTTTATCTAAAGTTGTTCTTATTTTTATCCCGCCTACAATCTTCACCCCAAGCTCATCGGTCATATTTTCCTCGATAGCCTCAAAAGCTTGGCTTGCAAACTTATCAGACTGTTCTCCCATGGTGATATTGTAAGCAACTGATTCTATCAATTCCTCTGTATTATCAACACCTTCTAACTGGCTTCTACCTACTAAGTACTCGGCTGTAGTTCTATTTGTTTTATACTGTTTTTGTACGTCTTTATATTGAGTATATAAACTGTCTTTTAAATCCTGAGCTTCTTTTGCACCTTCCTCAGTAGATACATCAATACCAATACTGGCAAAGTAATCATTATCTAAACCTTGAAGTGAAGCTTTAAAATCTTCTGATGCTTCATCTCTACCAAACCTTGCATTTGCTCTGGCATTGGTGTACAGTAATCTTCTGGTAGCTAAGTCTTTTCCTAAAAGATCATTACTTGCTTCGGCTTTCTCAATGTCCTTAACTGCTTGGGATACCTGATTTTGTATTTTAAAATTTTCTAAAGTGTTTTCGGCTGAAAAAGTGTTTATTTCCCCTACCTTAGTTGCTAAGTCTTTACGGGATTTACTTACTTCATTAAATTTTCCCCCTGTGGCAATCCCCCCGCCAACTAAACCTATAATCATTCCTATTCCTACTTCCTTCCAACCTTCTTTGGTTCCATAAGTATGGGACAGTCCTTCATAAGCTGCCTCAGAAAGACTTATATTCTCTTTAGTTGCATTGGCATCATAAGTAGAATTAAGCCAAGCCTGAGCCCCATTAGAGGTAACAGCTTGCATCCCTTCTTCCCATACTCCTTCTACTGCTGGAGCTTTTAGAATTCCATAGGTTTTTCCTGCAAATTTTTGTAATTTGGTTGGTTTTAAGACTTCAAGTACTTTTCTACCTTCAGCCATACCCTGTTTTGTTCCTAAGCCAAAAAGACTTTTATTGACTCCACTTGTTGTAGATTTAAAAGGGTTTCTTAATCCATACATTCTACCAAATACCGCTAAATTAGACGAGCCTACAAGTGCAGTATTTATTGTAAAAACGGTATTTGCTGTGTTCACCATATCTACATTAAAAGCTGCGTATTCCTCTGGTGATGGTGGTCTTCCATTTTGTTGTTCAAAAGTATAACGGTAGTTTTCTTCCGCTTCTTTCATAAAGGTTCTAGCCTCTACCCCTGCTTCATAACCTGCTGAGGTGTAAGTGAACCTTGCAGTATTAAATAATTCTAATCCCCTTCCTACTTTGTTAACAGCTTCTCCTGAGTATTCTGCGCCTCTTAAAAAGGCTTTTCCAAGTTTGGCTGCTTTGGCATTTGCTCTTGCTAATTGTGCTGCGGTTTTAAATCCTCCTAATCCTGCTCTTGCTGCTACTCTTGCTCCTGAAACTGCTAATCCTGCTCCACCTGTAGCTGCTGCCCATATACCCTCTGATACTATTGTACCTAATGTAAAAGACAGTCCCCCTAAAACATCATTTGCCCAGAAATTTGTATTGTCTAAACTTTGTCCAAAATTTTCATTTCTCTCTTGTTCTGTGTAGTAGTTAGGTAATTTATAATCCATCTTCTCATTTAGAGTGTCAAGATATTTGTTAAAATCATTGTTGTACATAGCACTCAAAGAGCCTGTTGAAATTAGTTCTCCTAATCCTACTACACTCCCTATAGTACCTCCTAAAACAGCAGTACTGGTTTTACCTACAAGTTTTACAAGTCCATTACTCCACTGTTCTCCTGAGGTTTGACTTTGTGCAAGTCTTTCGTTATTATCTGTTCCTTGAATATAGTTTTTATACTTTGACTGATAAGACCCGTCGGATAATTGCGTGTATATCTCATCCGCTTTTACACTGTAGTCCTTAAAAGAAACTTTGTAGTCATTTTTTGGTTGAGAAAATAAAGAGCTGGGGGTATCAAAGGCAGAGCCCTGACTCTGAATCTGATTTGTAGAGTTCGGGGCAGGGTATTTAGCCTTAATATCCTCTGCAATAGAGGATACTTGGTCTTGATTTGTTTGCGCTTTTGGTGTATAACTAAATATAGGTTCTTTTTCTTCCATTTATTCAGGGAATATATTGCTTAATTTTTCTAACTGTCCTTTAACGCTTTTTGTACCTCTAAATTCTATATCTGTAAGTAGCTTATCCATATAGTCTAATAAGAAAATTTGGGGTGCTGTGTCTATTAAAGACACTGAACCTGTTATGTCATTTGTATCTGTAGGTATTACTTTTAAATTATCCCACTTAACTTTTCCATCTTCTTTAGCCTGATACTGAATAGCCATTTCATACAATCCCCTATCATTAGCTTGCATTTTAATTCTAAAAAGGTGTCCGTTGTCTACTATTTTATTAATCAGTGCCTCAGCTTTTATACCTTCTACAGAACCATCAAATATCTTTTTATGTGTATCAAGTAAGTGGTTTTTAGCCCCTTCTGCCGTAAACTTAGCTAATTCCTTTTCTGACTTAATACCAGTTAATTGCCCCATACCTACTATGTAGCTTCTTTGACTCTCTGCATCTGCAAATCCCGCTGATTCTGATACTAACTCCTTTGTGTTGTCAGAAGTGACTCTTTGACGATCTGATTGTTGGTCAAGCCATTTCAAAAGAGGGCTGTTTTGTTTAAAATTTGTTTTATCGATACTGGCACTCCTAGTGCTATTTTTGGTTATGCTATCTTCATCATCCTTTTTAGTTACCTCTACATCTGTCTGGTATGCAAAATAGTGGTCTCCCTCATCTCTAACATAAACTGGCTGGTTATACTCGAACTTTACTCCACCAAGGTCTTTTAGTTCTTCAAAAGCTGGTACATATTCTCCCTGTCTTCCAGTGGATGCTTCAACTATAACCTCGTTATTTTGAGCAAAATTTGCACCATCTTCTGCCATCTTAGCTTCATAAATACTTCTAAAACTATCTCTATCATCTAAAACTCTTCTAAGGTCTGTATCATCTTCTACTGAGTCATCTCGTGTTCCCCAGCTATCATCATATAGTTTATTCTGTAAAGCATCTTCTAAGTCTTTTCTTGTTTTAGTCCCTTCTCCACCAATTATTATATTATTAGCTGGGTTTCTAAAACCAAATTCTCTTGCCATGTTAGTTTTTACAGTTTCCCCCACTTCCTTTCCCCATGAGATTATGCCCCCTACGAGTGGTATCTTACTCATAACATTTAATGACTGTTGAAGTACACCTGGGACATTGCCTTGTAGACTTTGTATACTTTTTTCCATTAAAGGTTGTATACTCTCCTTAAACTGTTTTTTAGTTATTTGAGGAGGTAACTGCATATCCTTTTTTAACTTTTCAAAATCATACGTAAACTCCTCATCTGAGTATGCAGAATATATAATGTCTCTTGGGTTCAACAACATAGGAAGGCTTTTCCCTGACTCTCCATTAAGTTTTGCTGATCTGCTTATATTATAAGTGTTTTTAGCATTTACTCCCCCTTTTATATCAAAATCTTTGGTCTGAGACAAAGTTATATCAGCATAAACAGATTTTAAAAGCGTTTTCTTCTGAATAGCTGTCAAGTCCTCTATATTCTCTACACTAGAAAGGTATTTAGTCATGGAAACCACATTTCCTTTTTCATCGAGCATTTTAATATTCTCATTTTCACCTCTGTCTTTTAGAACTCTAAATATTTCTGTAAAGTTTACAGCTTCCTTTTCATCTAAAGCCTCATTATAATTACCTACTTGTATTTCGAGTTTTTGCTTGTACCTCCAATTTAGGTCTTTAGCTTCTGCTACTTCCAAAACGTTGTAATAATTTCCTTTACCACCACCACTATTTTGTACCATAAAAGAAGACTTGTTTGAAGCATTATCTTCTAATTCCCCATCTTCTATAAACTGTTTGTAAGCTGTATCAAATTTATTTTTTTCTTCTTCTGGAAGCCTATTGTAAGCAACATTAAAAAGAGTATCTAATCCTTGTTTATAAGACTCTATTTCTGTTTCTGCCTTTTGAGTAGGAATGTAATTATCTTCATGTTCTGTCTCTATTTTACGAGAACGTACGTCTGGTTGGGTATTTTTATTAGCATCGTCATATCCTATAGCCGATTGTGCTCTTTTAGAAATCATTTCTAACTCTTTGTAATAACCGTCATCAGTGCTATATTTTAAAGAGGTGTTTACAGGTGCATAGATAGCTGCTAGACTTTCCCCCAACTCTTCTTTCCCTAAAAATCTGTGAATTTCTGAAAGACTCTTTTTGTTAGAAGTTAAATCATCAATTGATTTTTGTCTTTTTTCAATATTGTTGTCTGCAATAGCTTTTTCAGCTTCTGTTTTACCCTCCCTGTTTAAATTTAACCCGTCTATTTCTGCCTGATACTCATCAATTTTAGGTTGCACATAATTTGAATAAATCTCTTTTGCGTTGTCCCCGTATTTAGCCCAAGCGTCTATTTCTGCCTGTTTTAAATCTTGGGGTGTTAATCCTAATAAAACTTTATTTCTGATGTCTATTCTGTCAAGCCCTTTTACTGTGGTTTCAACGTATTGTCCTGGGTTTTTGGGGTCGGGTACTTTTCTGGTAATTCCCTCTTTAACCTTTAAATCTTTATCTAAAATTTCCCTGTACTTATCAGAAAGATTGCTATAAGGTGTGTACTCTAGTCTTCCTCTTAAACTATCTACTTTATTACCTTGAGCATCAGCGCCATTATAATAATCTTGTAGTCCTGCTTGATCCATGGCAAAAGCGGCATTCTGCTCGGTATATAGTTCTGGGCTTTTTTCTTGTACTTGTTTTACTTTTGATTGAAATTGTCTTATTTGTTGCGTAATTCCAGCCTGAGCTAAAACTTTCTCATCTAAAGCTTGGTCTAAATGTTTTTCTATGTTTCTGGTAACTGCGGAAGAGGATAAATCTTGCATTCCAGCACCGTTAACTTGGGATGTTAACTCGTCTAAACGCTCTTTAAGGTATGCTTTATCCTCTGGTCTAGCTAAGTCTATGTTTCCATACTCAGCTAAAGCGTTATCTATTTCCTGTAAGTTGGAATCATATCTAGCCTGTTTTGCGCCTAATACAGTGGCTACCAACTGAGTATCAAAAGTTGATTGAATTTTTAGGTTTTTGAACTGACCTGGTTGTGAAAATGCGTTAGCCATGTTTTATATTGTATTTAGTGCAAATGTAAGAAATGTTATTGGAATGTTAAAGTTTCTTAGTGTAGGGTTGATAATTATTTCTTTTTGGTTTGTACTACTTTAGGCTGCGGTGTACGTCCTGGAGAGTTAAGTATACTCCCTGCCTTTTGTTTTACCTGCCCATTTTCATAAGAATAATTATCAAATAACTCATTCATCAAATTCATCCTATTTATAGTATTGTACTTTTCCACATTCAAGTCAGAATTATACTTCATCCAGTCTCTATAATCTTGGTCTGTATTATTCTTAGCCATCATTTGAAGCTTTTCAAAACGAGTTCTTTCATTAGCATTAGCCCCCATTTCTCTGTCTCCTATTTGTGCGTTATAGGAATCTACACGGTTTTGCTCAACTTGATTTTGAGAATTAGTTTGATTTATAATTTGATTAGAATTATTTCCAGTTCCCGCCAACATTTGAGCTAAAAGTGCGCTTCTTTGTGAGTCAGGTCTTTGATTAGCTGAGTTTACTCCTGTTTCAAACTGAGAGCTTAAGTTAGCTAAAGCTTGTTCAGGATTAACTTTATTTGCTTCAATCCTGTTAAATCTATAGTTATTCTTTAAATGTGCATCCTGAGCTGAGGGCGGCATTATACTCTGATCGGGTAGTAATGGTAATGCAGCTCTACCTTGTGAATCTGTTTTATTCTGTCCTTGGTCTGCTGCTGGAACTTCTGGTGTCTCAGGAGACTTTATTTCCTCGCCCATTGCTTCTTTTAAGCCAAAATCTATATTTCTCCTAGAGCTGGTAAAATCTCCTATTAAAGCATCAAAAGATTTATAGCCTTCTCCTGTAAACATTTCTGCTTTGATAGCATCTTGAAGCTCTTTTCTTTTATTGGGGTCTTTAATCTGCTCTGTTTTCTGTAAGTTTTCTTCATATACTCTATTAATCCCCTCCTGAAGATTTTTAACAGACTCTTGCCCAAAACGAGGTTTTACATCTTGTATACCTTTTTCATCTTGAATGATCTCAAAATTTTCTGCCATTAAGTTAGGGAACTCTCTCCATAAAGCCATCATCCTTTCAGAGTAATTCTCCGTGTTTACTGTACCTGCGGCAAATCTATTCTCATCCGTCATAGGTTGAGACTCAGGGTTTGTAAAAATAAATGGATTTTTTCCTGTTTGTGTTGTTACTTCTTGCTCATTTTTACCATCTTGGTACTTAGGTACATAACCACCACCATTTTTAAACTCTTGAACCATTTGATATGCAGAGTCATAATTTACTCCGTGCTTCTCTGCAAGGCTTTTGACAAATGCACTATCTATACTTCCTCCATCTTCCATAACTGTGGATTGCTTTTCTTTTGGTTTAGAAGCTTCTTGTCTTTCATATACATCATCAGTAATTGCTTTTCTAGCTTCTTCTAATGGAGCTTTCTTTTGCTCTAGTTCTTGAAGTTTCTTTGATAGAAATTGCAAATTTAATTTTTGGGTATTTGTCTGAGTTGTATCTTGATTTTTCTCAATGGTTTTTATCACTTCTTCCTGTTCCTCTACAACAGACTTTAGTCCTATTTTCTTTGAGGCTTTATCTATAACAGTGGCATAAGTGTCTTTTGCACTTATTTTGATATCATATTTATCTTTAAAGGCTTTTGCATTCTCAGCACCTATTTTAAGATTATCAGAAATAACTTTAGTACCTGCTTCCATTTGTTCTGCTGTCATTTTCTCTCCCCCTTCTTCGTGGGTTTTTCCTTCAACTTCGGCAATTTCTCCATCTGGTGACTGCATATACTCTCCTTTTTCTAATTCTGCAACAGCTTTGTCTGGATTTTCATTTGCAAGCCCTTCTGCATATTCACCTGTAAGCTTTCTCGCCATACCACCATCTTCTAAATTAGGGGTATAATCAAAGTTTAAATCTTTTCCTGGATTTAACCCTCTTATTTCGTCTAAAACAGTTTTAACTGTATCTTGATTGTGTGGATTTTTTGAAGTATTTGTAAGACTAATTGAATCTTCTTTGTTTTGAAGTACATCAAAATATCCTACATCTTTGTATTTTCCTAAGTTTACATCTGATTGTGGAGCACTTTGTTGTTGTGTAGGAGTTCTTTGAAATAAATTATTTGCCCCCTCATCTGTAAAGTCAATTTGCGTGTCTCTTTTTATAGAGTCTATATCTTCTCTGGTCAAATAAGAACCTCCATCTTGGAACTGCTCATAATTCCCATTACGTGCTTTGGTATCCTGATCTTGTGACCACTGGTCTACATACTCATTTCTGTTCTGGGTTGAATATCCCCCCATAATGTTTCTTCCTAATCCTAAGCCTAATTTAGCCCCAGATAGTATTCCCATACCTGCATCACCTTCTTTCATACTTCTGCCAAATAGACTTGCAGCAGAAGCTAAGTCTACCCCTCCATAAGGGTTGTACATTTGGTTAGATTGTGGATTTTGAGAGTTGTAATCATTTATTGGAGAGTCATCTACCTCTTTAATTTTATTATGTCTGTCTACAATCTTTTGATTTAGTAATTCTCCTTGTGGTTTTTGGTTGTTTTGAATAATTCCTGTGGAACGCCCATCAATTTCTTTTTGTGTTGTGCCGAAAGTTTGTGGTGAAAATATAGATTGTACTTGTGGTCTTGCCCCTATATCTGCAACAGAGTTATTTGTTGGTATGTTATACCCTGTTTCATTTGTAGGCAACATAGTCTGAATACCCAATTGCTCCATATCAGTGTTTTGAAACATTCCCCCAAACTGAAATTTAGGCATCTCTAATACAGAATCAACATCACCAAAATCATAGTTAGAAGACTCTCCTGCTTTCATAGGAATAACCTTTACTATCTTTCCGTTTTTAATTCCTAACCCTAATAAGTCTTGATCTGTATCTTTCATGGTAATGTTGTTCGATTGTATGTTGATAAAAGGTTCATCCCTGTAAGGTGAGTCTTTAGAATATCCTAATTTTGATTTGTTATCCATTATGATATTGTGTTATTTGGTATAGTTGAATTGTCAGCTCTATTATTTATATTTTCCCCCATCTTGAAAGTAATTAGGGTATCCAGGAGAATTAGGTTCAGGATAGTCTTGACTGTTCCTTTTAGGAGCTTCCATGGTTTTAACACCACTGCTCATAATAAGTTCTTTTAAGAAGTTTTTCTCACTTACTTTCCTGTCTAAATTCTGTTGTGCTATTGCAGCTTTGTTGCTTGCTTCTTTCTCAGCTTCTTGTGTGTTGAGTTTTGTAAGTATTTCCTGATTTTGTTCTAGGAGTTGAAGATTTAATCTGTCTTGGTTTGAAGCTACTGCGGTTTTGTCAACTTCTTTTTCTTGAAAAGCTTTCTCATCTACTACCTCAGTTTGTGTTGGTGGGGTAGCTCCTGCATAAGTTAATGAGCCAAATTTATCTTTATAAGCCTTTTCTACTGGTGTGCCTATTTGTCCAAGTATATTAATTATTTTTTCATCATACTTGTCATCAGTGGCATATCCTACTCCTTGTCCTTTCTCCTCGTCATAACTCCATATACTATATAAAGCTTCCTCTACATTAGCCGCATCTTTATATTTAGAGCCCCACTTTTTCATCCTGTCGTCTACTGCCTCACCTAAATTAGAGTAATCCCTAAATCTACTTGAAGTATTATACGAAGAACCGTTAGAAACTTCTTTAGTATTGTATGAAGTCCCAGCTTGACTATTCGTAGCCTTTTGACCAAAATAATTATGGTTTCCAGATGGACTTTTAAACCAGCCAGTTTCTAATATGGCCTGAGCAACTGTTAACTCGGGGTAGGCATCTCCCTTACTCTCAGCCATTTTATAAAGGTCTAAAGCTTTATTCCAGCTTTCAACACTGACATTATCAGGTTTTTCTCCTAATCCTGCTGCTTTATTCTTTTTAGATGCTTCTTTATACGTTGATGCCATTGAAAAATTTATTACTCAAAATTTCTACGAATATACAATATTACCTGTCTATTGACAAATACATTAGTTACGGGTTGATTATGGTTTCTGCGGATTCTAACCACTTGAACTCATATCTAAGGTCAGTTCTAATATCTTGTTGTAACCTAATTGAGAACCAGTCTCCTCTTATATACTCTAAAGTGGGCTTACTTGTAAAACTCAATGCGTCTGGGTTTAACTCTTTGTGAATTTGATTTAAATCCCACTTCCATATTGGCTCGTTAGACATATCATTTTTAACACGGTCAAAGAAATAGTTGAACCTGTGTTTTCCTCTTGTATCAGAATATAATATTTCCTGTTGTGTTGGGCTAAGCATATTTGGATACTGTGATAATAAAGATAGCAGTCCTGTACTAGGTATTAGGTTTAGTTCCCCAGAATTTGTCCTGTTGTTGTAGACCCAAGCTTTATTAAACCCTTCATTTCTCAATTCAGAATAATCATACTGTCCTGAATTCTTTTTAGCATCTAAATAATAGGAAATATCTTTTAAAGTCTTATTTACATACTGTTCTTTTACTGGAAGGTCAATAATCCATGGTTCTTTTTTCCCGTAGAATACTTGGAAACTTTTGTTTGTGAGTAAATGTGACCAAAGTGTTCCCTCACTGTTTTTTCCTGTCTTAAAATGGTCAGTTTGGTTTATGTAATAATTAGGAATAAAAGAATAGTACGATATCCAAGACCCTGTAATAGGTGAGTATCCTACAGTAAATGAGGCATCTTTAAAATAATCTCCTTCTTCAAGGGGTATTTCACAGCCCTCTAAATATACATATTCTTTCTTAACCTTATTTACGCCTTTTACAACCACATCATCAGTATATTCAGTGAAAGTGCCATCAATATAAATATCCTCCTTCTGAGAGTCTGTTTCTACCCCTGAGAGGATTATCTTGTTTAACTCTTCCCCAAAACCTGTTGAGTTAAAAACATTTGCGGCTGGGGAAGTTTTGTCATATACACCTATCCACCCATATTTATTTAACCCGTCTGTATAAGGGTTACTCGTAAGTAAGGGGTTTACGTCTACGAGAGTGTCTGTACTATCTATCTCACTTTGAGTTAGTACTTTCCCTTTTATTGCAGCCATAGACTGTAGGATAAGGGCTCCTCCATTACCTTCTAGTTGCTGTACAATAGGATAAAGGACTGCCTTAAAGAAGTTAAATTCCCCCAAAATAGTTTTAAATCTTATTAAATCCTCATTATAAGCTGCGGTAGGGTTCTCTAAACTATTTGATTTATTTTTATGATAGTCTGGGTTTGCTTCGTCCATAAAAGCTAACATTAAAACATCCGTAGGTGGTGTCCAACTTGTGTTAGTACTTTGAGTTGTAATATAATCAAAGTTAGGTGGGTATACCCCTACTTCTTTTATCCAATCAGCGTTACCATAAACATTAAACGCAGCATTACCTACAGTAGGTCTGCTTGGAATAACTTTACCTACCCCAGTTCCTTTTTTAATTATATCTAAATAGTCTACATACCTTTCATAGTAAATAGGGATTATGTATAAATTACCCTCATAGTCTGGATTATCTTGTTGATATTTAGAAAACCAAATCTGTAAAGTTGCTGCTGCATCTATTCCATCTTGAAACCTCATAGAGGTTGTATCAAAAAAGGCGTACACGTCTGTTTGATTTGTAATACTTTCTATATTTTTTTGAAAGTGTAGTTTACAGTTTTGTTCTTCTAATAAAGTATATCCATCAACCTCATAATTTTTAATTAAAAGCTCTTTTTCTAAATAGTCGCACTTACTAAAAGTACCTGTAAAGCTTAATTCACAATTTGCATCTAATACTAATTCATACCCTTTTCCTACATACTCTGCAATGGTTTTTACTTTATTGTCAAATTCGCACAATGATATTTCTTTACTCCATACTTTTCTACAGTCTATAACTCCCTCATAAATGTAACCATCTGTAAGCATACTTCCTTCCGTAGCTACAACTGTTGTTCCATTTACAATTACCTGTGGCTCCTCTGCATAATCTGAAACTCCTGCAATTACTTCATAAACAGTAGTAACAACCGGGTCTAATACTAAGATTTGGTCTATTTCTCCTGTCTTAGTGAAAGTAAGCGTACAGTCCACCGTAGATGCTATCTCAAAACCGTTACTTAATAAAGTTTGAATTTCTTGGTCTTTAGCGTCATAGTCACAAGTATTACTGTCTTTTGAAAAGTATAAAGAGCAGTCTATTTCTCCATCATAAGTATAATTTCTTCCTTGATATTCAGCAATAATATCGTTCTTGGCATCTACTCCTACAGGGGAGGCTACCGAAATACCTGTTATATAGGCTTTCTCAGTAGTTGTTTTCTTGTCTAAAGTGATGGTTGCAGTTTCAATGGTAGTAACTACCTCTGCATTTATTGTAACTATTGCCATATTTTTATTTTCTAATAGCTATTGTGTAAAGTCCTAATCTGGTTTGGGCTAACTCTGTCCAAGTTGTTGCATTTGTGCTTGAATATATTTTACCAACTGATTCTGATTTTCCCCCTACTGAAATTATTTTGTTGTCATTATACTCGAAATCTCTAATATCAATTAAGTCTTGATTTAATCTTCCAGTCCAACTTTGCCCATTAGTAGAAGTTGCAATTTCAAAACTTCCTTTTCCTCCTAACACCCATAAATTATTAAAATATCCTAATCTTCTACCTGTATTATCTACTGTAGCCCCTGTGCTATAGGGTGTCCAGTTTATTCCATCAGAAGATTTTCCAACAACATTTGTATTACTGCCTCCTTTAAGTCCAGTTGATATCCAGTAACTTCCATTGTAAAAAGCGTCATACCCAAAGGTAAATCCTTTGTCGTAGTAGTAGTTAAACGTTGGTGTCCAATTTATTGCATCTGTAGAGTATGCTAATGACCCTCTGTCTGGGGCATCACTTTCTCCATAGGCAACCCATATTCCATTTGCAAAAGTAACCCCCATTGAATTTATATCTAGTCCTCCTATCCCTCTTCCTGTCCAGTTAACTCCATCTACAGAGGTAGCAATTGTGTTTAATCCACTAGAGTCAGCTCTTCCTGTGGCTACATAAATGCCATTGGCATAATTTATACTTTGCACACTACTTATTTGTGGTATTACTGCCTCAGCCCAAGTAATCGTGTCAAAAGACCTCATTACTTTATTATTAAAACCTCCTCCAACATTATCCTGAGAAGCCCCAACAGCAAACCACTCCCCATTGACAAAAGAGATGTCATAAATATCAAACAAAGTTGGTATTCTACTATAATCCCAGTTTATACCGTCTGTAGATTTTAATACGTTCTCCTCACTACTATTATAAAAACCCCCTGCAATCCAATTAATTGTACTTTCTATAGGGCAATATACTTCATCCAAAACTGGGGCTACATAATCTGCATCACCTACAGTGTTAGGTTTTGTCACCCCAGTTGCGTTTCCAGAGTAAACATTGTATTGTTCTAATGTGGTATAGGCTTTATATCCTGTGTTTGTCATGTTAAGGTTGTGTTATTGTTATCCAAGCTGCATGATGGTACTCGTCCCCATCTTCATTAATTTGACTGGTTGTTCTTGGATACTCTTTTATTTTTCTAAATTTAATTACTGTACTTCTCGGTGATCCTGTATTGTTATCAGTCGCTGTAAAGTTAAGCGTTTGTACTTCTAACGAATAATTACCAGTAGGGTTTGTACAAGTTAGCCAAGTGGCGTTTTCAATCACTATATTATAATTATGGTGTGAAGTCATAAAATCTAAAGATAGGCTCCCTGCTGCACTTGAGCCAAAACTTTTAGAAAACCCTTCTACCGATAAATGGTTTACATTCCAATTTTTGCTGTTCACTAAATCATAGTGCATATTGATTCCATTAATAACTAAAGTGCCATTTCCTGTATCCGTAGCCAACCTTTTAGTACTACCAGTAGAAACTTGTCCCGTGGCTACTTTAGAGTAGTATGCTCTCTCGGTAACTGAGTCTACTACTTGTACAGGCGGCATTTGTCTCCTATCAGCTACATTGTAATCCCCTAAATAAGCCCAAGTAAAATAATTATTAGTATCATTTATATCAGTAGGCGGTAAGGATATAGAATCAATATAGCACTCACTAATAACAAGCTCTTTTAACTTAATACAATTTGTCATATCTAAGTCTAATAACTCCGTCCTGTTTCCACGTAGGTCTAAGACTTCTAAGTTAGGTGTATTTTGACTTGGATTAAATAAAAGTCCTTTTATCATGTGGAACCTCGCTTTTAAAGATCTTAATTTATCTAAAGGGATAGTAGACCATGCCTTATCATTGTTTTGAAAAGAAGGTGTTAACTTAGTGTTATTATCAATATTAGTTTCTCTTACTGTATCATCTTCCTTAGTTCTCTGTAGTAAAATACCGTCTGGTGGTGTATATCCTGAAACTGTGCTTACTGCATACCTATCATTAGGTTTATCGCTTCTAATACCCTCAAAATGGGCGGTAAGTTGATAATAAGGAGGCTCATAAGCTAAACAATAAGGTTGTGTTGGTCTCCAAGCCAGTTCAAAACTTATTGAGATAGATACAGTTGCTATGTTTGTTTCTCCATTGTCATTTGTGGCTGTATAGTTAAAAGTGTCTGCAAAATTATCTGTCCCATTATGGGTATATCTGAAAGTAGTGCTATTTACTTTAGTTAGTGTTCCATAAAGAGGCTGTGTAAATGAATGTATGGAAAGAGCTTGACTTGTTCCACTTACGTCATTTGTAATAACGTTGAAAGAAACTAATTGCCCCTGAGCTACCTCTACAAAGTCGTCATTGGCTATATTACTTGGTGGTGCAGGTATTACATCTGCTTTTTCAAAGACTTTTCTACAGTCTGTGTCCTCTTTATAAGTGTATCCATCTGCTAACAAAGCATTTATTTGCGTTTGTTGATTTACAAAAGTACAAGTATCAGTGCTTTTTGAGTAAGTTATTTCGCATTCAACCCTACTACTTTCTACATACCCTGCGGTTAAAAGTGCTTGTATCTCAGATTGTTTTGAATTTTCATCACAAATCTCCTCAACTTTTTCATATTCTAAAACACAATCTACTTGTTTACTAAAATTAAATCCTGTACTTATTAATACTTGTTCTTTTGTTTCTTTATCAGGGAATGTGCAAAAATTAAAACTGTATGTACAACTCTCTGTTACTTTTTGGAATATTAATTGGCAGTCTTGTTCTAAATACCTATACCCTTGATCTAAATAATTTTGAATAGTTAATTCTTTATTAACGTATTCACAATAAGATATTGAGTTGCAGCTAAAGTCTAAGAACTTACTTCCACAGTAGTACATTTCCTGTAAAGGTATGTAATCAATTTTAGTAAGTAAAACCCTATCAAATTTAGCGTCCCACCCCATTGTTATACCAATACCATTCAAGGCATTATCTGTATCTATAAATTCATAGTTCTCAACTAAAGAATTTTTAATTTTAAAAGGCAAATGCTCTTTAAACCAAGCTTTCATTCCAACTGCCTTACCTCCAACTATCGAAGATATCTCTTGCAGGCTTTTTGCTCCTGCTTGAAATACCTGTCCCCTGTCTGTATCGGGATAAAAATGCCCATACTCATTACTCACAATTTGATAAGTGCCTGTTCCCCCATACCCAAGTTCGGTATTACTAAACTCCATAGGTCTGGCTGCAAATATACCACCTGTTCCAAGCTCCCTTGTAGCTGCGTCCTGAGCATCTTTATATTGGTTAACAGCATTAAAGATAACAGAAGTGTTTTCAAATCTTCCAAGTACCTGTGCGCTCTCTATTCCTTTCAAGTCCAAAAGTTTTCCATAAGAAGATGGAAATTGGTAATAATCTAACGGTCTAAATATTGCCCAAGGATCAGTTAAATCATTCTCAGAAGTGTCCTGCATGGAATATATCACTCCATTAGGTGAGTCATATAAGATGTCAAACTCTTCTTTAGAGTAGTAATCAGGTAAAGTCCTGTAAGAAACCTCTGATACAGTAGAAGAATAAACATTATTGTAATAGAGTCTGTTTGGTTCTCTTATGGGTACATTAGTTTCTTGTGTCCAGTCAACAAAGTCTCCCACTTCTGGATAAAAATTATTTCTTGGTTCTTTCTTACCATACCTTAAATTTAAATTAAGTTCTGATTCTACAAGGAAATTAGGAATCCCGTAATAATTCAAGTACATTTTTGATGGCGGCTTCACATAAGACCCAGAAGATGCAGTTTGACAATCAAAAACATACTCACTTTCAAAATCAGGAAATAAGATATCTCCAAGAGTTTTTTCATTTCCTAACTCGTAATTACAGTAAAATCTTGTATATCCTAAATTACTGTTTCTATAATAGTTATATGGTGTTAATGGTGCAAGTCCAAAGGCTGTATCTGTAAATAAAGGTACTTTCCTTTTTAAAGTGTACCTTGAAATAAATATATCTCCTCCAAAAATACTGTAACAAGTATTGTCCCCATCAAGATTAACACTTTTAGAAGCCTGTAACCACTTAATAGAGCTGATAGAGCCATATTGAAATGGTACGTAGTTCTTTAAGCTCATATATGGAGAAGCAATGTTTTTCTTTATCTCAGGGCTTTTCCCAGCCATGCAAACACCACTGTCCGATTGTATAGACCTACTGCTTCCATAAGAATCTTCATTTCCATTGTCATAGGTTTTATACCCTGCGGGGTACTCTAATAAATAGTCATTTCCAAAGGTTAGGAGTAAGCTTTTTTCCCTGTCTAAGTTGTTAACTTTAAGTTGTTCTCCTGTTTTTTCCGTAAAAGTGTAACGTCCTTCTTTTAATTCTTTTCCAGTTGAAATTGCTCTAAGACTGTTTCCTAAGGAGCTTTTACTTCCACCTTCATACCAATAGTTAGGTTCTGCATAGTTATAAAATCCCTCTGCTACATACTGAGTTGCAAAGTTTTCTGGTTGTCCTAAATCTCTGAATATTTTTAACCATTCATACCTGTATCTTCCTACAACAGGGACTACATTTACCAATGCTTCAAAGCCTGAGAGCCCAAGGGCAAACCCTGTAGCCCCTATAGCTCCCCAAGGATTACCTCCTGTTGAACCTAATCCTCCAATAAACCAATAGTTTTGAGAAGCTTGTATTAAGTTTTCGGCTAAACGTATTGCAGTTTCTAACGCAAACTCTAAAATTGCTAAATCCTTAGCCTTTTTATACGCTCGTTCTCCTAATATTACCCAAGTTGGGTGATCTTCAACATCTACAAAATTACCTCTTGAAGTTCCATATTGGAAGGCTTCTATTTTAGTTTCTGCCCCTATGTTTAAATCATAGTAGTCATACTCTGGGGAATGAAATGTAAATTTGTTGTTCCTGTTTCCTTTATAAGGGTGTTTTATAAAAGATGTTCTTTTCTCATCTGCGTAAGATAGTTTGTTGTCCCCTAAATCATTAAATGGAAAGTTTGAAAAAAGTACTTTATCTCCTGTTACTTTCTCCTCATAATCATACATATCATAGGCAATACCTTTTCCTAATATACTCTTATTAACTCTCCTGTCACCCCTGAACATTTCAAAACTGGTAATAGAGTCTCTTTGTTCTTGAGATATTAATTTATTTTTGACCGCTATATCCAAGAAAGAATTTACCGCTTTTTTAGATATGGTTACACCTAATGGGTATATATAAGATTGGCTAAAAGGTACTATTAAGTTTGTGGACATAAATGGAGCCACATTAAAATCTGGAAACTTAAAATGCCTTATAGGTTTATTCGCAAAGTTTGTGTCCTGCTTTAATAGATACTTATTGTTTATTTTACTAGCTACAAAAAACTTCTCAAACTCTACTTTTATACTGTCATCTATATCAATAGTATCTATTTCTAAGGTACTGCTGTCAAATAATTCTTTATTATCTGGGTATTTTTCTATTGACTCCCAGTAAGAAAATTTACCACTTTTATAAGGTTGTGGCTCACACTCGTCAAAAATAGGTACTTCAAAGTCACAACTTAATTCATATTTTTGTTGTTTGCTTACACTTATCTTATCAAAATGTATAGTTGCAGATTTATACTCTTCTGCCCGAACCTCTAGTCCAAATACACCGTTTATAACTGCTGTTACATAGCCCTTAACAGCAGGAGTTTGAACTATTGGGGGGTCTATGACTATATAAAAATCTTCGCTTCCTACCTCAGACTCTAATATAGGTTCTCCCTCTCCTGTAAGTAAAGCTCCTTCCCTAACATCTACTATAAAAGCTTTTACAAATTCTAAGTTAGTACATCTTCCTTTGTAAACGGAAACCCTTACATTGTGGTTCCCTATTGTGTTAAAAAAATCTCCTTTTGCGCTACTGAATAAATCGTTAAAGTTTGCCTTTTTCCATTTAGTTACTTCAATGATAGCTTTCCCTGTATCTTTTATAGAACTTTTGATCCAAATAGCTCCTTTATGTATTTTATTTGTAAAACCTGCTCCTACAATTTCTGAGACTGTGGACTCTTGTAGATTTGATTGTTGTAAATCAGCGTAATATTGCATTACAAGTCCACTGCTATTCTCATTAGCTTCGCTTACCTGTGCAGAGTTGATTGAAGATACACATCTTTCTGCGTTAGTTGTTGATGCTCTTGAAAAAGGGTAGGGTTCGTTAGTTGAGAATTCTGCTTTAAACTCCTCGTCCACTTTTCCTCTTCCTTCTGTGTTTACATCGTGAATATAGGAAAACTGAACAACTTTGGAAAGTTCATAATCTTTTTTATCTTTGGCTGAAGGATTTATTTTTTCATTCTCTATATCTCCTAAAAATATATTACTTTGTATAAGGGTTGGGTCAATGCAATTATCCCTATAATTAATACTACAATTTTCATCTTTTCTTTCATCTGTGAGTATGCTTTGTAATTCTGCATTATTATATATTTCCTCATTATAATCATTGGGCAAATTTGCAGTAAGATTATTCCCAAATTCTTCCAAGTACGCTGTAAAAGTAGTAAAATTTGGAACCTCAGAAATATCTAAATAAATAGATACATCTTCTAAAGAACTAAAATTTTCACTAATACAAAACTTATTTACGGGTTGGGTTACTATAGTAGTATTTCCTTGGAAATCAGTACACCTTTCTACATCGTGTGCTGTGTTATAAAATTGCCAGTATTTATTTCGTTCTTCCTGAGAACAATTAGGGTTTAAGGTATTTACAGATTTAGTGTCAAGGTTTTCTATAACAGCGTTTTCATTAACTACTTTTTGATCTTCACCTATAAACTCTGTTGCTGGTCTTGATATAAAGGGAAAGTTGGCTGATACATAACCAGTATTCGTCTTTATTCTCCAGGATAATGGATATACTTCATCCCTGTAATATCCTTTAAATAAAGAGCTGGCTTCACCTCTTTCATATAAATCTTCTTTTGCCTCAACTGTTTGCCATCTTACAAAAGCCCCAAGTAGATTTGTTATGGGCTGAAGGTTCCATTCTTTTTCTGCCGTTAACCCATATCTAAATAAATACCCATTAGAAGAAGTAACCCCCTCTGATTTTACATACGTGGTTTTTGATGCAAGTATCTTGTTTAAATCTATGCGTTTTTTATCCTGTACAGAGGATATTATGATTTCTTTGTCGTTAATTGGGTGTATCCCCTCAGAAAAGTAAGAAGTGTTGTCTGAGAGCTTCTGAATGATTGCAACTTTGTAATACTTGTACTGAGTGTCTAAACCTTCAATTAATAATTTAATTGCTTGATTTGTTTTGTCATTAAGTTCTGTAGTTGCAATAACCCTGTCATTATTATTAAAAATATGAACAGGATTTGTGATAGATACATACTCAGCAATCTCATTACCTAATTTATCACAGTAGGTAATAAGGAATTCATATACCCCTTTTTCTAACTGTCCTCCTGCCTCAATAGATACAGGGGTAATAGTAGGTAAAATGTGTTTTTTATCTATTCTTAGTTTGTCACAGTTAACAATACCAGTGTTTATATAACCTTTTACTTTTTCTACTACAAAAGACCTGTCAGGGTTTTTATTATCTGCCCAGTATAAAGTAGTTCCAAGTTTTTCTTTTTTTATCTCTATTTTCTTAACTGGAAAGTCTACGTCAAGGTTTAAACATTTTGATAAACTGTCATTTAATAAAATTACAAATTGGGAATAAGGTTCTTGTGTTTGTTCCTCTAAAGGTATAGAATCGTCTACTACTACATTCCTAGTAGAGTTTTTAATATACCCAATTTCAGAAACATTTGTAAGAGGATTGGCTAAAAAGAAAAAGGTTCTGTCTTCATTAATATCATTTTTATGCCCTACAACCTTGAAACCCTCAGAGAACTTTACAGCAAGTATATTACTATACTCATTCTTGGGGTTATAAGAGTCTCCTGACTCACTCTCAAACATTGTGTTAAGTGCAAATGAATACTCTGTCTCCTTTAAATTAAAAGGAGATGAGTCTCTGTTCATTTGTTTCCCTAAAGATAGTGTCCTGTTATCTTTCATATATTATATACTTGGGAACATATTTTCAAAAACTCGCATTTTTCTTTTACTCTGGTTCTTTAACTTTCTGCTGGTTTCTTTCCAATTAAGGGACTCCCATTTTGCTTCTGTCATAGCATTTTCAAAATGTAGTTTTGCTTTTTGGTCAAACAACTGCATTAGACTTCCTACATTCCTGTCATCTCCATTCAGCATTAAATCTTCTAGTATTTTATACTTTACATAGTATTCTAAATATGTTTTAAGCCTGTTGTGTTGAGTCTCAGGTATAATAATGTTTCCATCATCATCTGCAAGTAATCCATAATACTGTAAGTAAATTACTCCCTCAGAGAAATTAGCCTGTATTGTCCTGTTATTAATAACTACTGTAAAAGGGCTTTTAACAGCCATTGAGTTACTAAGGTTTATACAATTAAAATCGCCTTTCTTTTGAATAACTCCTTTAGATACTTGTAACAAAATTGGGTTACTATAATGTAATTCCACCCTATCCTTATTGATGTAGATTCTCTCTGTAACGGTTTTTTCTGTTATTTCTTTACACACTCCCTCTGGTGTCCATGTAGCTCCTCTTTCAACTGTATCATATAAAGCCCTTGAATATCTTACATCCTCATCATTACCATCTAAATTTTTATATCTATCTGCATATACCCTTGCAGCTATTCTTAAATGCCAGTAATTATCTGGCAGTCTTGCTTGTCCGTTTTTAATATGAAGTACAAAATCTTGTAAATCCATGATATTTGCACCAAATCTCTTTAATTCGTCTATTACCCAATTTTGGATAGATATCTCATCTATAAGGTTTGCAGCATCATAAGACTTCATGCTGGTTTTAATCTCTGCAATAAACTCTGATAATTCCATTACTTATTATATTTGGACTCTTTAAGTGATCTTACAAGAGTATATTCCATTATGTATTTTTTCCCTGCTCTTAGTAACTGTGCTAAAGGTCTTCTGATATTTGTGTCGGAAAAAGTTCTATCTAATGTCCAAGTATAAAAGAAACTTGGGTACATCTTTGAAATCCATTGAGGGCTGTAGTTTCTGTAATCAGTATCTACATTTAAATGCTTAGCTCCTGTCTTACTATATTTATTCCTGAGCATCATTCTCTTAGGGTACATCATAATACAAAAATATCCAATCCCAGTTAAAAATACCCCGCTTGTATTGTGAAGAAGCTTTTGTGCAACATTTCTAAAAATTGCACTTACTATTTGAGAATGGTTGTCCCTGTGAATCTTTTTATTTCTTAAAGCTTTATTACAGTTCTGCTTATAAAACTTAAAACCCTCTCTCCCTAATATCCTTGTTTGTGGTAATATCTTATCCATTTACTGTATTGTACTACTTTTAATGTTCGAAGATAAATTTGGGTTTTCATCCACTACAAGATTTCTAAATTGTGCAAGTTCTTGAACTGTAATACCTATAACTGTTTGTAAAAGTTTATCGCTTATCACAAATTCATAGTCCCACACTGAATTACAGTTTGTTGAATTATCACAACTATTTAATGCGGGGATTTTTTCTGTTTCTAAAGTAAGTATTGGAAAATTAACCCTCTCTGTAGTGCTGTCTGGTAAGTAAAGGTGATTATCTTTGATATAAAAGAATTTCTTACTTTTGTTGTTCCTTCTTTTATTTAAATTGTATTGCATAAGTGTCACATACTCGTACTCTTTTTCTCCATCAATTGTGTACACCTTTGTTAATCCTGCCCCAAATCTACTGTAAATTATATCTGGAAGCTCTTTTTTGGAAACCATTAAATCCTTACAGGTCTTGAACTCTATGATATCACATTTTACTAAATCAATCTTTTCCATCTCCAAACAGTTAATCCAACTTTCTAAGCTGTCTTCCCTATATAGACTTCTATCTTTTAATTTTTGTGCTATTAAATTTTTTGCATTCTCCCTTAGTTTGTTAAGAACAAACCTTCTACTTATATGCTGATCTTTGTTTAAATACTTAAGAGCGTTTATAACTTTAGATGTGGCTTCTGAATTTTTCATAGTAAAATGGGGAAATAGGGAAATATCTGCAAAGATACTTATTTATTAATGTTATATAAAATACATTAATTAGTGGTTTATAACAACGAAAGGAGGAAACAATATGCTTCCTCCTCTTGTTAAAGTAAGGATGACCAAAAACCCTACTTAATATTTTAAATGTTTACACTAATTAGGACGGGGATTTTCGCCTGTGTTTGTGCCGATACATTCAGCCCAATGAACAGCAATAAAATAAGTAGTTTTTTCATTATTCGAATATTAAAAATGAGGTGATAATGATTCCTAATAATATGCTAAATACCCAAAGGAATATTTTCCACGTTGGTTGTTCTTTGTCAAACCAGTTTTTCATTTTAAATTATATTAAATTATTGGTTCACTTGGTGGTGGTATAAAATCGGTTAAGACACCTAATCCACATTGCTTAAATTCCTGTTTAAAAATGAACCAATCACCGTTGATGTCCTGCACGGGGTTAAAAAATTGAGAGGGTGCAAAGAGTTGATTTTCTATAGCGTTCTTCTGTTCTAACGTTATTCTATATGCGTTCATTATTCTAAAACTGTTTTTATGCTGTTGTGGATTTCTGTTTTATCGCTTCCGAAAGACACAAACCCTAATTTACCATCCCAAAAAAGGTCAGGTGTACCATTATAATTACGAGCCATTATATAGATTTCAGATTGAGGAAGCCCATTATAAGAACTTGTTTCTTGTGTTGTAGTTGCAGGTGTATTTGTATTTACATTCGCAGAAGTAGCGGTTAATCTATTTATAGATGTAAGTCCTAAATAATCGTGTCTTACACTTTGTGAATCATTAACAATTCCGTTAACAATAATATATGAACCAACACCATCGTTAGGGAATGATAAACAATAAGTATTAGAATCTCCTTCATACATCCCGAAAATAGCTCTATCGCCCAATCCAAGAGCTGTTTGCGTAAACATAATTGAAGCGTTTGTCGTTGTGTAATTAACCCCGTGAAGTGAAGGGTTAAAATGTGGATTGAAATAAGCATTTGTACCATTCCCTTTTATGCCGTCAACATCCCACGTTACACTACCAAAAGTAGCTCCTAAAATTAACCTTTTCCAATCAATTAACTTAAATGCGGGGTCAGCTGTGCCTTCAAACTTAAACACAGAATCATTTTTATTCCACGCTCCTGTTGCTTTATAATCTATCATTAACTGATTATCTATATCTTGCTGTACACCTGTTGGTAATACTATTGCGTTTGCAGTTGCATAATCTAATACTGCTTGGTAATCTGCATCATACCCTCCTACTGCCTTTTCCCATATCAAGACAGTACCCCTCATAACCTTAGTTACTTGGGTACTACCTCTCATTACGTTTATAATATCTGTTAGTCCTCTTTTCATTATCCTTCTATAAATGCAATTATATTGGTCTGAGCTTCAATGTTCTGAGCTGTATGTTCTGCTGCTGTACCAGTCCAGAATCCTTGTATATTAGTTTGCTTATCTAATTTTCCACTTAAATCTTGGCCTCCTGCTGCTGTTTTCCAAACCCCATTTATTAGCCACACTGGTTGATCTGTTGCAGTATCCCAATATCCTTCCTCCTTTAGTGTATATTTAGTATAAGTACCTACAAAAGTACCTCCCCAAGCTGTTGGTATTTCAGCTAAATTTGTTACAAGTGTAGAAGTAATAAAGTTACTTCCAGAAAGTTCAGGATTTCTTAACCATAACGGGTCAACAGCGCCTGCCATATTATCACTAAATCTAAATTCATATACGTGAGCAACCGTTCGTAAATTGAATTTATGGATTCCATTTGGAAAAGTTAGTATATCATTATCTGAAAAACAACTAGTAAAATCTTCTGCAAATTCACAATAATCAAATAAATCAGTAGGTACACTTTGGAGTGCATTTTCTTTGAATGTTTGTATAAAAGTTCTTGCATTAAGACAATTTCTAAATAATCCAGAAGGGATAGCAGTTAAACTACATCTCCAAAAAGCATTTGTAAAGTTTATTGCAGAATAACAATAACTAAGAAAATCAGCAGGGATAGTAGCAATAGGACTTCCAAAAGCAAACCCCCTAAATGAAGTTACATTTATTGCGTGTCTAAGTAAATCAGGTGGTAAAACTGTCACACCTGTATATTCTATAAAATAAGTAAGGTCAGTTACGTTTATTAAATTTGGACTCTCAGCTGCTGGAAGTGTTGTTAAATTTGCACAATCCCCAAATCGCACTACGTTCCATACGATATCTCCCCAACTTACTACTTCAACTACACTATTTCTTGTTGTTATATCAGTAAGTGGACTGAAACGAAAACAACCAAGTTTTCCTTTTATTTTAATATCATATGTGCCTGCGTTTATAAAAAGATGATCTTGTGGCCATTCGTTTATAGAATACAAAGGAGTACCATCACCCCAATCTACTGTAAAATCATATACAAAGCCTTCTTCAAGTGGAAGTACTATAGTAGTATTTGCAGCTACAGTAACTCTTATTATTAAGGGTTTAAAACTTGCATTTATGTTTGGTTTATTCCTTATATAAGCAGGACTTGTATTATCCCCTTCATTCCAATCAGTTTGTATTTGTGTTCCTCCTTCTTTTAGGTAATCAGCAAGATCTACGTTCCAAGTATATATAACTCCTTTCTCATTATCTACATAAAGCGTATCTATCGATCCTGTAGTAGGGAAATCAGCATAAGTATCTTTATATACAACTGTTTGGCCTGCTGTTGGTTCTGGGGCAATAGAAATATTAACTATAGGATTCTGTGAATCGGTATTATCAACTGCTGAACCTGTCACGCTCTTCACCACCTCTGCATCATTGGCTGGGGTGTAGGTTATTAAGTCTTGTTTTAAATCTAATTGCCCCTTAACAACTGCTTCGTTATTATTTATAGCATATACAGTAGTATTTCTAGTAGGTGGCGTAAATATTGAAGTGGTTTGCCCTATGTCATTTAAAGTATTCGTAGTAGATATCCCTAATAAAGTGCCTGTAGTACCTTTTAAGACGTAATATTTAACTGCTCCAACTACTGCCGTCCAATCTATTTTATTATAATTAGTAGCACTTAAAGTTGCATTTCCTGTGGCGGTACTTCCTACGGGAGATACTAAGGTTTTACGTCCTAAAGAATCCTCCGCTACTATATAGTAATTATAAGTTGCAGTAGTGTCAGCCTTGCCTTGTGTGGTGGTAGTTATTGTTCCAGTTGCTCCTGTAGTTCCTGCCGAATACGTTGCATCTGTTTTATCTCCTGTCGTATCCGATGTAAAGATTACATTTGTAGCAGTTCCCGAAGTAGTCCATCCAGTAAATGCCGTTCCTCTTATTTTAGTAGCTACAGTAGTAGTTGTATCAGCATCTACTCCTTGTGTGGTAGTGGTTACTACTCCCGTAGCTCCTGCTGATGTACCTATAGCATACGTTGTGTCTGTTTTAACTCCTACTGTATTTGAAGTAAAAGTAACCGTATCGGTAGCGGCTGTTCCTCCTGTAGTCCAGCCTGTGAAAGCTGCTGCTCTTATTTTGTCCGCAACCTGTACATTGGTATCATTTAAAGCTACAGCTACCGAAGTTATTACCCCATTTAAAGAAATATCTACACTTCCTGCGGTAGTAACTGTTCCTGTAATAACTAATGAAGAAACTTCCGCAGCACCTATGGTTACAGCTACATTAACAGAAACTCCGTTTAATCCTACAGCTACATTTCCATCTGCTGTTGGGGCTGCTGTTATATTTAAACTATCTACTTCCGCAACTGCTCCAGTTCCTGCCGTTCCAATATTGGTGATTACAGGAGCTGTAGGGTCTGTTAATGGAGTAAAACGCAAAGGAGCTGTCATAGCTGCACTTCCGTCTATCTTTACCACCTCTGCATCGTTTGCTTTTAAATCAATACTATCACGTAAGGTTTGTCCAGTGTCTATCAGATTTCCTCCTTTATCAACTTTGTCTGCAAGAGACACTAATTGCATTGTTAATGTTCCCATATCATTTGTGTGCTATGTCTATTATTTCAAAATCAAAACTAATATTGACTTGATTTAATGTTTCTGATGGAATAAATTTAAATTCTTGAGTATCTATATCTTCTACAAAATAAATCCTGTCCTCTGGCTTAATTATATATCCTCTCAAAAATAGAGTCCCTTCCGTTATAGGATCAGGTATTGTTTTTACTATTAATATATAAGGTAGATCTCCTTCTGGGTCATTGTATGCAGGATTAGTATTGGTAAAAAACTCTGTCTCTAATATTCTGGCATCACTAACTGAATATAGTTCTATAGTGTTATCTCCAGTAGTAGGTAATTGATTTTGCGTTTTTATATTTATATTGGTAGCTGTAGTATTTAAATTGTGATCTGCTAAATTACTTTGGCTTTTAAATACACTGTCATCTGTGATTCTAAAAGAGGTGGTCATAAAAGAACTGTTCTTTGTTACTCCTTGGATAGATATAATATCTGATGAATTAGTTGAATTAGTGAAAGTAAGAAGCCCATCAATATTAGTAGTTAAATTATACCCAAGGTCTTTTTTTTCTGCTACAATTAAGGTTACACTTTTCTCATACTCATATATTATAAAATTATAGACTGAGTATTTATCGTCCAAATGAAATTTTAGTCCTGATGCGTTTATTGCTAAGAAATTAGTTCCTACAGTTACAGGATTTCCAAATAATTTTAAAGTTCCTACAATAGGCAAAGCCTCAATATATACTCTCTCAAAACTATCCCCACCCGCATCTGCGAATCCATTGGTAAAGGATGCAGTTGAAAACGTGAAAATATTACTTGTTAAATTTGCTACTGAGTCGACAACCGTAGGTGGTGTATCAACTACACATCCAAAAACTTTTACTCCATCTATATAGCCAGCACAATATTCTATTCCATCTATATAAGCTTTGCAATATTCAGTATTGTCTATTATAAAGGCCATATTAACAAGGGATTAAATAAAGAGCTCCTGCTACGTTAGTTCCTGCTGATGCTAAATTATCATACGCTGTTTGGTTTGCTACAGGTATAATAAGAGTGTCTAATGTTTGTTGTAAATTTGTGATTGTACTTATTGATTGTGTACCAGTGTGTGTTGTACGATCTCTTAAATTAGCATCTGTAGAGTTTTGAGTAGCTGTGGTTGAATAGGTAATTATTCCCTCTGCTGTGTAAGTTACACTTAAAAGTCCCGATGCTTTAAAATCTATTATAGTTCCAGTAATAACAGTCTTTCTAAAAACTCCCCCAGTTCTGAGTATCCACTCATAACTGCTGGTTCCAGTAGCTACCGAAGTTTTCCAAAATCCTATTCCTACTGTTTGATCGTTTGGTGCTGCATCTCCTGATGTTGCTAGTGCATCGTAAAAATAATCCTTGCCCTCAGCAGCCACATATCTTCTTTCTTTATCAAAAAGATTGACCTCTAATAAAGCTGTTAGTGCTACTAAAGTTGCTACTGGTACTCTATAGTGCTCTTCATCAAATTTTGCCAGTTTATCCCCCTCTAAAATGGTAATAAGCCTACTCCCAGTTACTTTATCTACTTTTGTAGCACCAACTAAATTTGTATAAGACTTCGCTGTATTGATAGCACCTGTTATGGCAGTTTGTTGTAATGTAGATACGGGCTTAGCTGTATCCGCAGTATTATTTACGCTTCCTAAACCTACTTGTGTAGCTGTTACTCGATGTGGGTTAACATAGTCTATAAGGTGTGAAGAAAAACTTGCTATGTCTGTACTTATAAGATATCCAGCATCATTTACAAATGCAGAAATATTAGCCCCAGTTTGAATTGCAGAATCAGCTTTAGCTCCTTGTGCTGCTGTTGCATATAAAGCCCCATTAAAATCAGTAATGTTTGCTAATAAATGTGTATGCACTAAAGGAGCTTTTCCAGAGATAGCTACTGAGTAGTCTACAATAGGTAAAATATCTTCTTTTATAGTACCATCTGTAAAAGTTATTCTTATAGTGTTCCCTATAACTTCTACCTTTGTTAAGGAAGGGGTGATACAAGCTCCCTCATCGTTTATTATTGCATTATAGGCCATCTTATAAGTAGTTGTTTTGAAGTCGGGTTAAAAGGGCTTGAATAGCTTTGACATCTTCCTGAATAATTGTATCCTCACTTTCAATTAATCTTCTTAATTGCAGTAGTTTTGCAAAATCAAATTGACAATAAGTTTCTCCTATGTCAAATCTTTCTTTTACATAAAGGCTATTTGCCATTGATACTAAAGTAGTGTCTATCTTTGTAAGTAGTTTTTCTGTTTCTAATGGGTTTATAGTTTGTGCACTCATTATACACAGGTGTTACATCTTAAAAAACTGTCTACTTTATCTCTTATTTTTAAGTAAAAAGAAACTGCTCTTTTTGTGTCTCCATTTCTTACATTGGCATAAGCCGATTCCAGATAAAGGTTTATATTTGATATACTCTCTACAAAATATTCTGATATAAAATCATATTTATTAAAACACTTTAAATACAGTTTATCTATTTCCAACCTTAGGTTAGCTGTCCTTAGGTAATCTTTACTCAAATTTACAGTGGTTTCAAAGTCTTTTAGATTAATAGTGTACATACCATCAGGCAGTTCTTCAACGGTTAAAGCTAAGTCTGCAAAGTAAAAAGTATTAATTATGTTTTTATTAAAGGTTAAAACCTCTGGTGTTAAGCAGTCAGGGAGTAGAATTTCTATTTGTGCTACGCCTAAACCTGTCCAATCTGAGGAGTCACTTATGATAAGTTTTTTGGGGTCGTCTGTTTTTATAATCTCAAAATCTAAAGCCATAGTTAAAATTCTATTAATAAGGTTAATCCTGCTGTGCTATTTGTTTGAACTGTTCCCAAAACGTAAACTCTCTTAAAGCGTATTCCACCACTTATTCCTACGCCATGTGTTTTCTCAGTGAAGTTTTGAATATACCCTGCTCCTAAAAGTGTACCCCAATTATCTTTTTCTACAGGCTCTAATGGCGTAGCTTGAAAATCAAAGTTCTCTAACTCTACAAAATCTGGGGCTTTTAAGCTTGCTTTATAAATACCATCTTCTTCACTTACTACTACTGATATTGGAAGTTTTCCAAAAGAAAAATCCCCTTTTCCTTTTTTTGTAAGTGTGTTTATTGTAGACCTGTAAGTTATATAAGGATTACTTTTATTTGGATAATAATCTACTACTTGTACTAGACTATCTTCCACAGTCACATCCTCAATAGCTGTCTGAGTATTTTTATACTTTATGATAACCCTTTCTACTATTACTGGATTATCTACTTTTATTTTTAAACTGTCTACTATCCTTTTGAGTTGATTTTTTGTAAGTGTATCTGCAACCAACTTTTCATATTGCCCTTCTGCAACTTTGACCAGTTTGCTGTTTCTTAATAATTGGACTTTTGTTTTTTGTTTTTCAGCTCTTATCTCTTCTCTGTAGTAATTTTGAGTTAATTTAAAAAAAGCCAGTAGGATCAATAATGTTCCTACGGCTATCAGTACATGTTTCATTGTTCTAAACATTGCTGTGCTTTTTAAATGCTCTCTCCATTTTAGGAGCGTAAATTCTTACATTTGCTTTTCCGTTATAAAGTCTAGCGAAGGTCTCCCAGTCTTCGTTAATAAGACTTTTTTGTAAATTTGTGCTGAATATATATTCCACAAAAGATATCAGGTGTTCTAACTCATTATCACCCATGGTATAGTAAAAAGTAAATATATCATCAAACCCAACTAACTTGTAGTTAAAGCCCATGATTTGATACCTCCCCCAGCTTGTAGATTTTATAGCTGCGGCTTCATCTAAATTAGCAGCTCTTTCAAACCTTAAGTATTCTTTTTGTTGTCTTATTTCAGAATTAGCTCCTGTTGCATACCATTTTCTAGTCCACCTTGTATAACTAATATCTTTATATTCTTCTATTCCTGTAAACTTCCCTTCTGTGTATTTATGAAATTTATGACCTTCAAATAAAATCTTAGGGGAGCCGTCTTTATTAAAACCTTCTCCTCTACTTTCAACTTCATCAACTGCTCTAATAGCTGCTATACTGCAACCTATTTCTTTTGCAGCCCATTGAAAATCCTCATCTGTTAATCTTTTTTTCATCTCCTTCTTCTCCTGGGTGTTGGTGTTTCCTCTTCTTCTTCAGTTCTATTTATTACTCCAAAGTCATCAAGTTCTCTCTCTATCTTAGTCATAAATTTTCTTTCTATAACTCCAAATAGTTTTTCAGTAACTGAGAAAATGTAATACTTTTGCCCAACAATTTTTTCAGAGTTTTCTCCTATACTTATCCACTCCCTAAAAGTGATTAAGATGAACATAAATGTTCGTATAAAAGCTATAAAAGCTCCTGCATTCTGATAAACAAAATTTGATATTGGTTTGTTATCTTCTTTTATGTTATCGGCTACTTCAAGATTTACCTCGAATAATACCCAAAAAAACAAAAAGATAACAAGGCACTTATAAAAAGTCTTGGCTAAAAGCTTTGACTCTACTGGTATATTTTTGATTTTGGCGGCTGCTAAGCCTGTAACAAAATCAATAGTAATAAGTACGGAAAGAACTAAGACTAACCCTAAACTAATACCAAAAAAACTTTCTCCCCTAACAAATACTTCTATTCCAAAACTGGTAGGGATACTGAGAGCAACTATAGAACCTTTTTTGTACGTAAAACTGTGTAGAAACGTAGTAAAAATTTCTTTCATTTTGCCTCCTTAAAAATAAAGGGGAGTTATTAAAAATACTCCCCTTCTCTTTTAGTTAATTGATTGATTAAATTATGCTGGGTATGCCTCTACTGCATCCAAACCTGCTGCAACAGCAAGAACATTTACAATAGATTCCACTGCATCGTTCTTCCCTACTGGTGCAAGGATGTGATAGATGATAGTTTCTGACTGAGTGTCATTGAAACCTTGAGCAAATTTGGTTCTGCTTACTTCAATTATGTAATCTACATATTGAACAAGTTCATCCAAGTCGCTTTCTCTACCGTAGATGTGACGAGCATAAAGGTTGTCTTTATGTGCATTTTCCCTAGTAAAGTAGTAATCTCCCCTTGTTTCCCAGTCTTGAAGGTTCCCACCTAAGTTAGAACGCTCTTGGGCTCTGGAAATAAGTTTGATATTAAAGATTCCACCAGTGTAACGTGCGAAACTCTCATTTACATCAATTGGATATCCACCTGATACTTCTAATCTAGCAGAAGTATTGTAGAAAGGAAATTGGTGTCTTAAAGCTTCACTGTTTGCAGCAAGAACTGTTTCTTTTACTTTAAACCTAATACCCATTTTAGCTGTTGCACTATAAACTGGTTCAGCAGTTTCCCACTCTATGAAATCATAAGGTGCTGGTGCTTCTGACTCAAACAAGTCATTGAACTCTGGAGAACATTCTTCAAATACTACATTAGTAACAACAGTAGTTGAATAATCTCTTTGGCAAAGTGCAGGAGACCAAGTGTCAGCTACCTCAGCAATAGTAAGATCAGGATACGCAGCTTGCAATTCAGCAAGTCTTGAAGTGTTTCCAGCGTCATCTGCTAGTCTAATAGTATAAGCTTCAGTTGAGGCTTTACCAGTTGCTATAACAGTCCAGTCAGTTAAGATAATTGTTCCATTAACATCCTGAGAAAAATCTCCTAGTTCCACTTCATCGGCAGTTCCTGTCCCTGCTCCAATGCCAGTTGCAACAAATTTAACTCCTATTGTATTTTCAGATGCACCAATAGCAGTAAAATCTGTAGTTCCAATAGTAACAATCTCATACTCTTGACCTATTACAAAGCTACCACCTACTACACCTACTAAACCTGATTTTGCAAGTGCGGTGTAAGTTGAGATATTACCTTCTCTATTAGTTTTCTTAACATCATAAGCAGGATATTGAGCTTGAACTAAAGCTAAGTCGGAACTTCCACCTTCATCTTGAATAGAAAGTTCTTGTAAATCATGATTTGTTCCTACAAGGGCTACATTCTCACTGTTGATAGTGGTGATATCAAGAAGTTCAGTTACAGGATATTGTCCTATAAACTCTTCACGTTTGAAAGCCTTAACAGCCTCGGTAACAATTTTTTCATTGTTTACATCAGCTATAGCTTGCGGTGCAGTGAATTGCAAGTGAAAAAGAGCTTCTGCATTAGTGTACCCTAAGATACCCATTGCTTCTCCTTTAAGAAGAACACTTAACTCAGTAGTTTCTCCTGCATTGAATACTAATTCAGTACCAGCTCTACCATCGAAACCTACCAACCACTCGTCAGTAATGTTTGTCATTTGAGTAGGTGCAGATACAGCCACTCTCTTTACTCCACCAAGAGTGAAAGGAATAGTAGCCATTGACTTGTTAGATTGAGACCTACTTGGAGAGATATCATGGATACCTAACTTAATCTCGAATTTCCTGTTTGCAGGGGCTCCCGCAAAAGTAGATACTGCTGGGTTTCCCAGTCTTGTTTGATTCTCTTGGGACATGTCAAAGATACCAATTTGTCCTTTTGCAAGACGGGTAGAATGACTATCAGTCATTACTAAACCCTCATTGGTAACTAAATGTCTATCCCACGGTTTGTTTGATGCCATAAGTGTTTAATTTAATTGTTGTTGATTATTAAAAATTGAATTGATTAAATTTTAGATATTACTCTTTGTTTTTGAAGTTGTGTACGTGGATTATTTCCGTTTAAATCGAAGTCTCCTGCTGCTATAGATATTATTCTGTCTACTACTCTATCCTCAAATTCAGGATTTTTTGTATCATCTAATTTGCTTTCGGGATTTAACGGATCTATTAATTGAAGTTGTTGTGGATATCTATAGTAAGATATTGCGAGCTTATCCACTGTGAAGTTGTCTGTGTAAACTAAAAGCTTATCTCCTATTAATTGGTATAAACTCTCTCTATATTCAAAAGACGGTTTATTAAACTCGTCTGTAATTAACTCATTTAGATTTTCATCTTTTATCTCAAATAAATCTATTCTTTTATTTAAACAGGTTCCTTTTGAGCCAAAGCAATAGGCATTTGAAAAGTCAAAGTAATCAGCTGGTAGGGTAAAGTCTGAGTGATTTAATACTACGACTGAATCCTCTATCAGTTTGTCAGCAACCAATAACACTTGAATATTTCGCCTGTCATCAGTATTTCTTTTCTCCAAATGCCACTCAACATACTTGTTTTGTGCTTCGTTGAACAAAGCCTTAAAGTAGTCTTTTGATACAGGTAGGTTATCATTCGTACCGTTCTCCTGTGTTTTCAGTAAATACTTCTCGTAAGCTCTGCTTGCTGTCATTCTTTTTTAGTCTAGTGCAGTGATTACTGCCTCTTGAAGTTCTTGGTCTTTTGCTACAACCGAAGCAGCGATTTTGAAAGTGGAACCAATAGGTTTACCAGCTAACATATAATCTGTTCCTTCTTTAATAATGACTCCTTTTTTAGCCAAATCTTTTAAGTTTCCGTAGAGTTTAATTTCTGCCTTTCCTTCTTCTGTTTTTGCTTTTTTGAAAGTGTCTAAGAAGATTTCAACATTTTGGTCTCCAGATTGTTTATTCTTTAGGTAATTACTTACAATATTGTTTAGAGTAGCTTCATTTGTACTTTCTGTAGCATGCAATCCTAAGTAACCTAGTACATCAATAAGTTTTGGTTTATCATTTTCATATAGTGTCCAGAAGTTCCCAATAGCTTTGTTGTAATTAAGGTCTTTGGAAAGTTTTCTATTAATAACTTCGTCTTTGTTAATAACACAATACTTTGCTTCTCTATATGAAGTGTGGCTTGCATCTTTTACAGGAGCTAAACTTCTGTGTAGAATTGCCATATAAAGGTTTAATAGTTCCTTAGGTTCGGCAGTGTTGAAAATCTCACCGTTTCTAAGTTCAAAAGAGTATTCGTCCCAAAACGCATCGTTGTTTTGGTCTAGCTTATTAGTTCCACCGTAGAGGTTTTCAATAGGCTCTTTAATATTTTTTACTATGTTCTTTACTATTTCTTCTCGTTGATCCATAGGCAAGTGCTTATAGCAAGGAGAGTACTCATAGAACCCAGTATCCCAAGTATTTGTTTGGGCATTTTTAACACAACCTATACTTTCAGTAATTCTTGGTGAAAGTACTTTGGTTGTTCTTTCTTTTCTAAAACCATCGGGTGCATCCTCATCTGGCTTAGGGGTAACTTGATATATTTTTCCAGATTCTATCTCAAAGCCGTTTACTACAACTTTAAAATTTTCTGCGGGTTTAATTGATGTAATCATTATATTGGTTTTATTAACATTACTTTAACAATGCAAAAATAAGCAATATAACGCTAATTGAAAAATTTATAAGTAAATTCTTTATAGTTCTGAACTCTGAACTGTAAATTTATACTTCTTAGAACCGCAATCAAATATCCTACTATACCCTTTATCTTTCATTATTTCAGTAGCAGTTTTAGATTTATCTTCTCCCTGATCTTCCAGTTTATGTTTTTGAAACTTATATCTACTTTCTCTGACAGTTCCTTTTGTGTAGAAAAAGTTGGGGTCTGTATCTGCTATAAAATCAAAACCTAGTTGTTCGTAAAGGTTTCCTTCACTCCATCTTCTATCAGCATAAGAAATAATCTCTTTGGTCTTATAATTGTTAAGGAAGTGTTTAAACAATTTACTTGCCCCTCCAACAACAGTTGTATTAAGTTCGTTACAGAACCTTAGTAGTTCAAACGATCCTTCTTTCTTCTCCTGTCTTAAAGTTGCTCTAAGGGCTCCAAATGTCATTAGGGATACTAATTTATCTTCATAGTAAAGTCCCAGTCTTATTGTTCCATTCACATTACCTTGTATGTGACATCTTTGTAAAAACTCCCTTGAGTCTTTGCTGCTAACCTCTTTTATAACTGTCTTTCTTGCGAAGATTCTATTAGGGGTTTTTCCTATTAGGTTCAGCAATCTGGATTTTACAATCTCTGGTTTTTTATCCCATTCATCCTCAAATATGTGGACTAAAGAATACCCAATTTTATTGCACTCTTGGGTTTTTTCTAAATGGTATTTTTTATCAATGAACTTTTCGCTATGGTAGTAGAGTCCGTCAAACTCTATAGCTAATTTTTTAGAGGGGACAACTATGTCTATTTCCTTATTATTTATAAACTGTCTGTTTGTTCCTTCCGCTTCTATGTGAGAAGATATGAAGTCTAATACAGCAGTTTCTTTTTTAGATACGTTTGAGTAACATTTACTACAACCCTGTTCTTGTATATGGTTGTATGGCATTTGAGGAAAGTCCCCGTGATCTGGACAAGTGATAACTACATTAGTTGTAGAATCTGTATACACCACTTTTGAATAATCAAAGAAGTTGTTATGTGCTAAGTTAGCCTTTCTAACAAAATCTTCTACATCATCAAATTTATTTGTAGTTTGTCTTTCTATACTACAATCCTTGCATTCTACTCCAGAATAGTGTGAATTTAAAGCTACGGGAAAAAATCCATGCTTTGGACAACCTATTTGTACTATATCAGTTACTTTATCGTACTTAAGTAAAGAATAATCATATTTATCTCCGTGTGCTTCTTTTGATCTTCTGATCGCCTCTTCTAATGGTATTCTAATTTTATCAACAGCTTTTTCTCTTGAACACTTAGGACAACCTGAAGGTTTTAAGTGGTCAGATGCTTTTTGCGGAAAGTCTCCGTGTATCTTACAAGTTATAGTCACTGTGTCACTAAGGACATCAAGTTCTACCTTGTCATAATTAAGTAAAGGGTTGTTATTATGAGCTTTCTTAGCTTGCTTAATAAACTTCTCTACTCCATATTTTAATTTATTGTGTCCTTTAATATATCCACATTTTTTACAACCTCTTTTACTATTTATATGATTGTCTGGAGATTGTTGAAACTCCCCATGTATAGGACATTGAATTTTTAACCTATTCTTAGCAGCAACATATATTGCATTGGGATAAGAATAAAAATTATTATGTGTTAAATTCCCTTCTTCAATGAACTGCGGGGTTGTTTTTCCTCTCATCTAATTGTTAAAATTTTAACAAAGATAAGAAAGATTTTCCTCCGCACCTAATAGTACAGAGGAAAACTTCTTAAATATTTATTCTCTAGTTGAAACCTAACCTAGCGGCAGGGTTTAACTCAATCATAACAAATTTGGTTAGGTCTTTTACCCAAATACTAGAGCTATTAAATGCCCAGAATTCAGTCCCTATATACTTACTAGATGAAACAATTCCACCAGCTTTGTCTATATCATAACGTCCATTTTCTCTACCCCAGTAAGTCATTTCACCTTTTGGTTTAACGATAAAGATGTTAGAGTTAGAATTTCCACCTTCAACAAGTTTAGTTCCTTTTGGAAGATTTTTGTTGTTAGAGTATCCTTGGTTTGAAGCATCCCAAATTACCATAGAGTAAGTTGTGTGTGCCATACCATCTCCGTGTGATCCTGTAGAGAACCTATCAGACATTACAGAGTAGTCAAGAGACTCATCTTTTTCAAGTTCTACTGTTCCGATTCCTGGAAGGAACACTTCAGTAAATCTTACTTCCTCTAATTTAAGCTCGGTTAAGCTTGTTCCTGAAATAGGAGATTTTGGAAGTTGTCTGTCTGTTCCTAAGAATGCAGATAGTCTATCTAGTTGTGCGTTTACTTCTTCAGAGAAAATCTCTAATACGTTGTCATACGCTCTAGTTCCACATTTGAATTTGATTCTCCTTTCACGGTAGTCTAAAGTAGGGTTAGAACGGAATACATATTCTGCGGCTTCTTTAATTTTAGAACGGGTGATACCACCTGGACGACCATAAAGAATACGCTTACCTCTACGTAGTTGATGCCATAGACCTTCGTTGATACGGAAAGAACCATTACCATCATTTACTGTACCTGCCTTTTGGAAAAGTAAGGATTGAGCTGTCATTTTCTCAAGCTCTTTCATTACTAGATACTCCATAGTAGTTCCAATAGAAGCATTTTTCATATTAGGTTTCCCAGTTGACTTGTCTATATTTGTTACAAATACAAATTCACCTTTAGCGTCTGCTTCCTGAGAAATTTTATCTAAGAATTGTTGGCTTGATGCGGCTGCTCCAGAGAAGTTTTTAGTTTTCTTATCTGCAAAACCAGTTACATAAGCTTGTGCCCCTCTGATTCCACCTAACTTAAATTCACAAGTCATGTGTCCTACAGTGTCAGGGAATTCAACGTGAGAGAACTCAGTTGTATATTCTCCACCTGCATGAGAAAGCTTGTAGTAAGAAATACCTTTAGCTAATTGGTGAGATGGGAAATAACGAAGTTTATCATTAGTAATAAGGGCAACAGTGTGAATAAAGGCAGTACCTTCCATTCTTACATTTGCGTCATCAGTTACTATTACTTGTTCTCCAAATTCAGGGTCATAAGTAAGGATATCTCCTTTAGTGTATTCACGGTCAAGTCCTATTTCAAAAGGAGAACCATCCACACCTGGAAACTGTTGCGCAGATAAATCTACCTCAGTTATACAGCCTTTAGCTTCTTCAATTGGAATATCATACGAGAAAGAACCTTCAAAACCATCTACTTCAATAATAGATTTGTTTTTCATTAGTTCTCCGTAAATAGGCACAGTAGTTCTATCTTGGTTTCCCCAGAACTGCATTAAACCTAAGTGGTTGTTTAAAGGGTCTTGGTGATACCAAGAGTTTAGGGATGCCATGTCTTGGTATCCTTGAATAGATTTTACCTGTGTAGAGTTAAGAAATCCAATTACTTGGTCTCCTTGTCTCTGCATTGGTACACCTTTTTGTGTTACTGCCATTGTTAATAGTTTTTATTTAGTTGTTAATTGATTATACTTAAATTTCAAAAAAGTTAAAATCAGCAACATCTTTTTCAACTTTTTTAGTTGTACCAGATTGTTTTTTCTGTCTGTCTTTAATTATATTTATTTTTTTGAAAGTGTCTAAGTTTGTTGTTTTCTTAGATTCTATTCCAATACTCTTTTTGTATGCTTCCCTCTCGGCTATGAAGTACAAAAGTTCTTTTGCTTGTGCTGGGTCTTTTAGTTGCTCTCTAACTAAATTAATTGCTTCTATCTCTCCTTTATCATCCCTGTTGGCAAGTTGTAAAAACTTATTTTTGAGGGCTGGCTTCAAGTCTACATCTTTATACTGCTCCTTTAGAGTGTTTAAATACGTCTTGTGAGCTTCTACTTCTTCAGTCTTCTTATCTTTAGCCTCTGTATTCTTTTGTTGTATGTAGGTGTCAAAGGCTTGGTTGGTGAAGTCTACTACCTCTTTAGCCTTTTTATCGAGAACCAAATCTTTTTTATACTTTTCAATAGTGTAGTTGATTACATCTGGGTCATCTACCTTTCTCTCTAAACTTTTTCTTACAAGGTGTTCTTGTATTCTCTCGTTGTTGAGGTCAAGTCCTTCAAGCGGATTTACGTATTCATTATATACTCTAAAAGCCTCAGAGATATCTCCCCCGTTTTTTTGAAGTTCTATAAGTTTAAGTGAGGTTTCGTTAAGTCCTTCTTTATTGATGAACTTTTCTGACCTCTCTTCTTCTTTTAGTTTCTCCTGAGCATCCTGTATTTGAAAGAACGTATCTTCGTCTAAATCTTCTAATTCGGAAAGTTGGACTTCTTCCCCATCTATCTCAAGTACTACATCGTCCCATTTTCCATTTTCAATGTACTTTTTGGTGATGTTTGTAAAAGAACTATTTCCAGAATTTGTATTTTCCTTGGCTTTTTTTGGTTCAGGTTTTTCTTCCTCTTCTTGTTCTTCTACAGTCTCTACTGTAGTTTCTACTTCCTCTTCTTCTTCCTCAGTTGAAGGTATCTCCTGCGTAGTAATTTCTTCCTCTACGTTTGGCTTAGTTACTTCTAGTGGACTCTCATCCATTAGATCGTCCCAAGACATTATACCTTCTTCAGAATTTGGTTTTCCAATCATTGATGCAAATTTATGTTAAATGTTTAGGTTATCAAAAATTCTTAGTTTTCTCTTGTATTTTTAAGAATTTCCAAATAAAGGACTTTTTATGAATCCTAAATTTATATTATATAAATAATTAATTAATTTTTGTTCCTGATGCTAATGCGCTCTTGGGCTTTGACCTCTTCTCTTTTTTGTCTAAGCTTCAAAAGTTCTAGCATATTCTTATCTCTTTTGATTTCTAAGTCAGCTACATCTTTAGACTTTTGACTGGTGACTTGATCTTCTTTGATATCAATTTCCCTATCTCTTTGCGAATTCTTTAGAGATTCATCCTTTGCTTTCCTCACAAATTCCATATCATCTGTGTTAGAATTCTTATCTGCGGCTCTACCTAAGGCTTGTATGTACTCTGTTTCAATCTTGTTTTCCCTGTCTAATTGGTTCTCAGAAATAACCATATCTCTATCCCCTTGGGCTTTTTCAGCGTTTGCTTGTAGTTCTTGATTAAGAAGATCTTGCTCTCTCTGGAAGCCTTCCTGCTCTCTCTCTTGGGCTTCTTTCCTAGCTTTTCTACCAACTGAAAGTATCTCAGTCATTGTATCACTGGTCATTAGTTGTGCAAAGTCTAGGATATCATGACCCATTGTATTGTCATTTAGAAGGTAGGCTTTGATATTTTCAAGTTCTTTTCTTGTCTTAGAATTTGTAGTGGGTAAAACTCCCAGTCTTCTCAGTGGGAAATCTGGATCAGTGAAGTTTAGAAAGATTGTATCTCCAGTACTTTTTGTATAGAATACAGAAATGTCTTTCCCTTCCTTTTGAGCGTACTGTGCTATTGCTAAATGCATCTCTAAAGTTCGTACCTTAGATGATCTCATATCTGCAAAATAAGCTTCTGTTTGTGAGAAAGTTGCGCTGTCTGCTTTTTTAATCCCTTCTGCTGTAGAATACTGTGAAGGTGTACCTAATCTTTGTGGGGTTATACCTATTTGTTCTAATGCCTGTGCTTTATAACTTGCAGCCAATTCCATCCTACTCTTAATCTGTACATCGTAGGTTATACTTTGTGACATAAAAGTATTGAACTGTTGTGCTGACTTGGTGTTTTGTTTTGAGGTGTCTAATGGTACAATCCCTACATCTCTTGCCATTTCTCTTAACTGTAGCATCCAGTCCTCAGAAGTTCCTTGGTCTTTAAACTCAGAGGGTAAATAATTTACATCAAATAGAAAGAACATTCCTATTTCTTTTTCCAGCAAATTATATATCTGGTTCATACAATAATTATAACCTATCTGGTATGGTCTAATTTTCATTGCCATGGAGTTTCCAATAAGTCCTGATACAGGTAATTTGATATCATAAATATCACTATCCCCTTTTATTTGATAAGGCAACGGTTCTACTTTTAAATATAAATCCTTCTTTAAATAGGAATTTCCTTTGTTTACTTTTACTCCTCCATATATCTGTGGAACATAAGTAAATACAATTGTGTTTACAAAGTCTTTTAAGTCTCCTTTACGTGCGGCATTATCTACCTCTTCAAGGGTTTTTGTATTGACCCTTTTAATATTATTCTCTTTTAGGAAATCAGACAGTATATCATCTGTAACTATTTCTTGGTCAATAATACCTTCCTCAGTTTCATAAGTAAGCAGCCCAATTCTTTCAAATCCTCTCCAATACGTTTCGGTTACTTGAATTAAATCTGTTCTTACTTTTATATCACTTCTAATATGGGCAGCATAACCAGTCCCTATATAATTTAAATTGTTTTTTCTTGGTAGGAAAGTTTTTGACCTTTGTTCATTTCCATTTTCATCAAGGGTAAACCTCTCTCCCATTGGTTCTCCTAAAACATCTTCCAGCTCATACGCCATTTCCCTTTCATAGTAATTGGCATCTGGTACAATGTGATTCTCTACAAAATGGTTGTCTAATACTTTATCAAAAGAAGGTTCTCTTCCACCTGATGTAGTTCCTTCACTTAATTCTTCATCATAATAACCTGTTAACTGTTGTTGTTCTATTGCGGTTATTAAATGCCCGTATCTATTTATTACATCGGATGCAGAGATATAATGCACTCTACCAACGTATTCCCCGTCTTGTGGGTTCTTAATTTCTAAGTCTTGGGAAAAGAATGTATTTATAGGACTCCAACGCTCAGGCTTATAACTGTCATAGCCTACTTTGAAATGTCTAAAAAATCTACCTGTTAAGAGGTAGTCTGTCATCTCCTGCCTATCGAGGTCATCCATTCTGAATTTCTCTGTATCGGCTTCAATAGTATTCTCAGCCCATTCAGCAGCTTTGGTCTTCCAGTTCTTTTGCATATCAAGCTCAATGTCAGGAGGTGTCATCTCTTCTCTTGTAGCTTCAATTTGTTGTAGGTAGGCTTGCTTTTCTTCTTCTGATTTGAAATCCTGCTCATTAGGGTTTATACCCCTTTCAATTAGTTTTTTCTGTAATTTTATATTGAAGCTCTCTGATACAAACTTCTTAACCCTTTCTGTTTTATTCTGTATAAACTCATTCTCTGAAATAGCATCTGTGGAGTGTACTCTGAATCTATCTTTCTGATCCATATAATCTCCTACAAGCGTGTTGACTATTATTCCTAATATGTCGTAATGCTTTACAAAAGTGGGGAGATCAATTTCTTCTCTTAGTTTTGTTATGTCCCTTAAAAGTTCTGGGTTTGACTCATAATCAGAGTAGACTAATCTTCCTTCTATCATATCGTAGAAGTCTTTAAAGACAAGGTTCTCTTTAAATTGCTCCAGACCTATCATTTCAAGTCTGTCCATATTACCTTCTTTCCAGGCTTTTGACTTCTTACTATTAGGTATGGCCTGTGGAAGTAGACTTTGGGACATGCCTTGTGTTCCTGCTAGTCCTTTAAATTGTGAAAAAGTATTATCGAGCCCCATGAAGGTAGTTTATATTAAAAATAAAATATCTTGCAAAAATAGTTAAAAGAATGTTAAATAGAAAATACATTAATTTACTGTTGATTTAGAAGGGTTTATATCTCTTGCCTCCAAAAGGTCTTGACGCTGTAGTTCTTGGCTTTATATACTCTTCTTGTTTTTTCCTCACATCGGGAGAAATATAGTTTTGATCTAACCAGTGAGCATAAGCTAGTGCAGACATAAAAGATGTTATCCCATCAAAATTTCCACCTTCTTTATAATTTATCATCTCCTCTAATATCTTCAAATCTGGTATTCTTTGTATACCTAGAGTTGTTTTTATTATTTCCCCCTCTTCATTTCTTGTATCTGTTTCTTCTTTAGTGTACCTGATAGCTTGCCCTAATAAAGCTCTTTTATTCTTAGCAGTTGGTTGCCATCCAAACTCCCTATTACCATTTGTATTTAAATCAAAATCTGCTAATAAATTGAAACCTTTTACTAAGTATTTATCAGTTAAAAACTTCTTATCTAAATATACTTTGAAATCCATGTCTTCATTTTCAGGAAAGCATTTAGCACCATATAACTCTAAAAGCATTAAACAAGTTTTATGAAAATCACTATGGGGGTCTGGACGAGTGTGTAACGAAGCAACTATTCTATCGTCCCACTCACCCATTGTAAATATCCTTTTATAAATAACAATAGAGCCTAAAGAGTCCCCGTCAGACTGCTCATGCTTATACCCGTCATAACCTGCGATATATAAATTATTGTTAACATCAGGAAATTCAGGGGGTAACTCATATAAAGTCACAGGCGAATCATGGTGTCCCCCTGGAAAAGGAAATATTGGATACTCTTTGTGACTATTTTCAAAACATACCTTACCATCGTTATCTCTATAGAGGTCTACTGGCTTACCCACTTCTCCTATAGAAATTAAATGGTCGCTATGTTTTTTTGCAACCATTGAAGGGAATGGGTTTTCTTCAGCGGATAAGAAACACTCCTCAGGGTCAATTGGATATTGTACTTTCTCTTGTTGTAACTTTAAGTTATCATTTCTAACCAGTTTTCTATCTGCTAAAAGTACCCCAGTATTATTTATCCAATCTGTTTGAAATATTCTAATTTTATTTAACTCTTTAGAATCAATGCCTAAAAAATCTCCAAAACCTTTTTCTATTCTTTTAAAACCATCTTTCATTCCCATCTGACCAGGAACAAAATGTGCAAATTTTCTTCTTTTCCAAGTTATAGCAGCTTTTGGGATTTTGCTTTCTAACATGTCCCAATCCATTTCTTGAAATTTTAAGGTAGAGGGGTTGGATAAAGCCTTCATAGCATCGTTTGATAAACTAGACTCCCCGCCAGTTCCAACAGCAATGATGGTGGTTTTAAGACCAAAATCTGATTGAAAAGAGGGTAGTGCAGCTAAGTAAGATTTCTCCCAATTGAACTTTCCTATCTCTTCAATTAAGTAAACACTTGGGGCTCCCCCTGCTGTCTTCTGTGTAGCTTTTTTAGCCCCCGAAACAAGATTTTTTATGGTATGCCTAGAGTGCTCTATTGGTGTTTGGGAATCAGCTTTTAACCCTAGTTCCACAATACCTCCTGACCACTCTTGTTTTTGTGTATTTAATTTGAAAGCGGGTTGCTGATAATTCATAGAAGTTCTGATCTTATGCGTCAGTTCTCCTAAGTCACCTTCTGATCCCGAAGTGATTGCAGTAGAGACGTTTGCTACTATGGTAGCTTTCCATTCACATATTGAAGCCATCGAGGTAGATTTTGCAATTCTTCTCGATCCATAAAGCATGACCCCTGCTTTAGTATAATACCCGTCCTCTTTTGTAACTGATTTTAATGCTTCTGCTATATACCACTCATTGTCTCTTAATAACGGGTTCCCTATTTTATCTCCTCCCCCCTTACTAGGCATGGGGGTTTTGAAAAAATTTAAGTGGAAGTACAGCCATGGATGAAAGAAATACCCATCTACCTCAAATCCATACCTTATCTTAAGCCATTCATTGTACCAAAATTTAAAAACTTCCTTGTCTTGTTCCCAGTAATGTTTTCCTTCATTCCACCTAGGAATTTTTTTAGGGTTTTTATAAATGAAAAATTCTTTGTCGATTATCTCAGTAGGTATCTCTAATTTATCTGTAAGCTCTTTTATATCTGGAAACCTTTCTATCAAAACTTCCATCATTGGTATAGATGCCTTTTGATCCCTAAAGAATTCTATCTGTAAGTTTTCAATACTGTTTGTTATATTTAAAGAGTTTAGGGTGTCCTCTATTCCTATTTTCTTTTTAAATATATCATCTTGAAAAGTTATTTCCTTACCTCTATATTCTATTTCATAATCTTCATCATTATCTCCTTCAACTAAATCTAAGTTATAGTTTAAATAAGTATTACATTTTTCAATATGCAGATTGATTATATCTACAGTGAAGTCTACAAATTTTTGTACTTTATTTAATTGTCTATCATTAGTTTTCTCCGTCTCTTTTATAAAAGCCGAAAGTCTCCCTAAAATAGAAGATGTCAATGTACTTTCTTGAGTGAACAGTTCTTTTTTATTCTTTTGGTGGGAGTCTCCTAAACTTGTGATTTCTTTCTTTAACTCCCCCTGTTTTTTATCTCTTGCTTTTTTAGTTTTTATTTCGGAAATTTGTACAAGTTGATTAGTTAAGTCTTCCAACCTATCTGAATACTCAGTTGAATCATCCCAAGAATTATTTTCTATGAATGACTGATTTCTCCTAAAATACTCTTTGTGTTGCTTGATAAACCTATCTACGTATACAGACATTCTACTTCTTTAAATTCTCTATTAGTTTAGGTAAGTTACCCTGTTCCTTTAAACTCTCTCTAAGAGCTTCTACATACCCTTCTTGAACCTCTGTAGGCTTTCCTTTTAGCATAAAGAATCTTGGCTGTATAGCTTTGTCTGTATTTTTCTTTAAAAGGTTAATTACATCCTCTGGAATAAAGTCTTCTAAGGATTCTAATTTGGCGGCATTTACATAGGTTATCATCTTATCAACAAGGATATCTATATCTGTTTGATAATTGAATTTTAATACATAAAACTCCAAGGCCATGTCTTCTACAATCTGCCCAAAGTTTTTATCCCCCACTTTTGAAGCAAGGTCTTTTTTCTTTTCCTCTAATTCTATCATAAACTCTTCAAAGTACTCTGTGTATGCAGTGTGTTCTTTAAAAAGAGATTTAAGCTTTGCAATTAATAAACTGTCTTTCATAGTGTCTTATGTTAATTCTGCGGTTTCTTGATCTCTTACTTGTTCTATAATACTGTAGATATCCTCATCAGTAAGTTTATGGATATCTTTGGTTTCTTTTATTCCAGATACTTTTTCTCTTAGAAAACTGTATAAAATTTCTGAGAGTGTGTATTCAGGGTAGGAATTGGCGTAATTTACAAGCTCTTGTAGAGCAATTGATTTATAATTCATTTGGTTATCTTGTTGGTTTAACTTTTCCTTTAATTCTTAATCTTACTTTATTTGTTTTGTTATTCAAACTATAATCTAATGTTACAAGTTTGTTAAATTCTCCTACCCGTTTTGAATCATAAGATATCCTTACATTGATATTGTTTTTTATGCGGGAAATAATAGGAGTGGTACAGCCACATTCAGAGCTCACCTTTAGGTTTACAAACTCTTGATTGTCTTTAGGTTTTATAAGTATATTTATTACTGTGTCTGCTTTATATCCTATTGTTCCATACTGTAATATAAATTCTCCTTTTTCATGGCTTACCATTATTTTATTTGTAGATAAATTCTCTATCTCATAATCTAGTATTTCAGAAGTTTTAACGGTTTCTATTGCGTCCCATTTTGGAGGTTGTGTTGGGCAAGATAGCTCTGGCATAGAGGCTTTTGCTTCGGTATTACAGAGGCAGACTGTACAGAATTCTCTCCCTAAATTAAGGCTGAGTCCCTTAGCAAAATTTATTTTTTCTGGGATAGTCTCAGGTTTGAAGTTAGATGAATGTAAATTACATTTTTTACAAATTTCTAATCTATCTGTGTACCACTTACCTAATTTAGATTTGTCTGATAAGTTTGCTTCTATTATTTTTTTAATGCTTGCCATTTGTATAATCTTTTTGAATTTTTTCTATACCCTCTAAATTTATCTTAGTCTTTGTATAAAGCATTCCCAGTATACTTTTCTTATTATGTGTTGTGCCTCCTTTTGCTGTAGACTCTTTTCTTTTCTTTTGAAAGTCCACAATAGTAGCTAACTTCTTTTTGCTCCTATCATATTTATCCCTGTCTACGTCCTGTCCTCTTGATAAGGCTGCTTCCTGTTGTTGTATTACACGCTTTAAAAACCCTTTATTTATGTGCATAATTCCTATGTAAGGGATTATTATTGAAAATACATTGTCTTGTACCATTAAATGTTTTATCCACCTTACAGTGTTTATATAGACTTGCATTACATCTTCTTCTGTGATCCCCTCAAACTCTTTGGCAACCTCTTTTGCAACATCTTCTATGAAGCTTATATTTGTTTCTGTTCTCAATCTCTAACCGCTTTAATAACATACGTTTTGATACCTTTGTCTACAAAAGCTTCTTTCAGTTTTAATAGCCCATCAGACAAATGTTTCTTCTGTTTGTTTCTGTCATCTTTTCTCAAATATCCTTTCTTATCTAAGTGGTAATTAATAGTATTTAAATAGTGGGCTGAGATATCTAAAGCTTTTTTAATCTTCTCTTTGGTATCTGGGGAATATCCATACTTGAAATAAAACATCAGTACCTTTTCTTCGTGATTTTCCAAATTGTCATTTAACATTACTACAGAGTATATCCTAATAATGTATTCTAACAACTGCATTTCATTCTTATACTTCAACGGATTAAAATATATTTCGTTCGCCATAATGTTAAAGTCTTGTTAAAGTGTGTTAAAAGTTTGTTAATTAGGATTATTTTGCATAGATACAACTTCTTTTATTATAATCCTAATTTTTAGGCACTTATTTTCAATATAAATTTCTAATTCAGACTTTTTGAAATTCAAGACTAAGGTGGTATATTTGCAGTGTTAAAACCAAGTTAAGATGCAAAATGAAATTTACCACAGATTAGAAGAATTTAAAGAGCTAATATGGGATGACTATATTAGTGAGAACTTAATTTCAAATTCTTATATAGAAAAAAACAGTGAATTTATATCCGAAGTAACCTTCGACCTTTTTCGCATGCACCAAAAAACCAATGGAGCTCTTTCCATTCAAGTAGCAGCTAGAACGTTAGAATCCTTTTTATTAAACTCTTTTCGTTATAAGCCAGACCAAGAAGATATAGTTTCAGAGAACTATTAAAAATATTGCCTGTTAGTTTGATTGTTAAATTGATTATTAGACCCCCTTTAGTTAGGGGGTTATTTTTATCCAATAATTGCCACTAAATATAAAAAGTGGTAAACTTTTGAAATTATAAATTTTTAGCTCATTAACTTGTGTAATTGAAATACTTGTTGTATCATTGCACCTTTAATACAACAGTCTCCTGCTATTCATTAGCATTGGTGGTGGACTTTAAAATAAATAAAATGAAAAATAATTCGTATAATAGCTGTTTTAGTTTCTGGTCTAATAGATCGGGTGAGGCTGTATGCGATATGACGATGGGGTAAAACCCTGAATATATAAAAGCAATAAGCCTCACAGAAATGTGGGGCTTTTTTATTTGGGGTGGTTGCTCGGCTGGAAGAGGCGCTAGACTGTAAATCTGGTAATCCGCTATGGAATGGAGGTTCGAGTCCTCCTTATCCCACAAATATTAATGGAAGGATAAGCCAAGTTGGTCTAAGGGCAGCAGTCTTGAAAACTGTAGGAGCATTGTGTCTCGTGTGAGTTCGAGTCTCACTTCTTCCGCAACTAGAAGAGTGACAGAGTGGTTTATTGTGCACCCCTGCTAAGGGTGTGGGGTTAGTAGCCTCCAAGGGTTCGAATCCCTTTTCTTCTACAATTTTTATATATGGGCAGGTAGCTTAATGGTAAAGCTCCAAACTGTTAATTTGGTTTATGAGGGTTCGACTCCCTCCTTGCCCTCAAATTGCTCCTCAGCGTAGGTTGTGCCTATCGGTCTCCAAAACTGTATAGTTAGAGTTCATGTCTCTAGGGGAGTGCTAATTTAGTAAACAGATTTGTTTACTTTTAATGGAATGGTAACTCAGGGGTAGAGTGTCTGCTTGAAGCGTAGATGGTCGTTAGTTCAAATCTAACTCATTCCACTTATGAGCAGAAACCTGACGGTGAGGGGTGCGGTCTGCAAAACCAAATGTGAGAGTTCAATTCTCTCTCTGCTCTCTAACGTTAATAAAAATATAAATTTTTAACTTATTTGTTTTGTCAGTTTAACAAAGTGTTGTATATTTGCACTTGATCTAAACTCTTAAATCAAATTAAGAAACTAACCGTGTAAAAACGGTAAACCCTTAGACAACGGAGCGTAGAGTTTAGATCCTACCGTTAATGTCTAAGGGTTTTTTATTTTTAATTATGAACGTAGCAAAGATACCATCTAAACTTTATTACCGTCTCTATGAGATAGGTGAAAATACTGAGGGTATTTCTAGTGATAAACTTATTGCCGCCTACTCCATAATTAAATCTTCCCGCAGTAATAAGGATGTAAAATACTACGCCTACAAAGCCAAAAACAACAAAACTGTTAGTGGATTCTCTTTGTTACGGGCTAAAACCAACCTTTCTTTAAATTCAATACATAAATATGTCCCCTTCTTAATAGAAGAGGGGCTTGTCACGTTTAATAACGGTGATGTTGTATTACTAGGTAATAATAAATTAAAAGAAAAATATAATCATAATAAATTAGTGCCTATACAAATAGGGAAAAACATAATAGATACTCAATATAATAGTTTATCTGTTAGGCTGCATTCTTCTAAAAGAAAGCAAGAAGCCATGATTAGAAAAAAGAGGCATCGGAGAGAAGTATTAGTACAAGGAAAAGACCCAAAAACTCTAAAACAACTTAAGGCAAGTAAGTCTTATATTAAGAGATTTGGTGAAAAGATTGAAATTACCGATAAAGTTATCTTATCTAATAGTGGTTATGCAATTCTTAAAGGGGGGGCAACCACCAATGCCAAATCTAAAGGGGATTATTGGAAGCGCAAGCTTAAAGAAAAAGGGTTGTTAAAAACAAAAAGACAGTTTGATCGTATCAAGAAAATGTCTTATGTTGAATACAAACAGTTCAAGTTACATAATGATGAACTTGTACAAGGAAAGTACACCTATATTCGAGGTTATCTTGTAAAAGAAACTGCCGCCCTAATGATTCCTATTAATAAAATCTATACCATGGAGAAAACTATTACTCCTATCCCAGCTTCTACCGAGGATAAAGTAAAGCCATTGCCTTATTTAGACTTTGATTTCATAGCTTGGTGTATTAATGAAGATGTAAAAGGCACAAGAAACGCTACACCTTGTACTAGTAGGTCTTAACTTTATACACTGAGGACTATTTCAGTATTTAAAAGCCTGTTTTTATAGAAGATAATTCTATATTTAGTTGGTAGTTAGAGATTAAAGTTGTATCTTTACAGCTAACTAGAATATATGTTTGTACTTAGAGATTATCAGAAGTTAGGAGTAGATGCTGGATTAAAGGTGCTACTAGCCCCTAAGAAAAAGGCTATTGTAGTGGCTCCAACAGGCGGAGGCAAGAGTATATACATAGCCAAGATAGTAGAACAACTAACTGTACCTGTTCTTGTACTACAACCCTCTAAAGAGCTTCTTAAACAAAATTACCATAAATACATTTCTTGTGGGGGAGAAGCATCTATTTATTGCGCCTCTTTAAAAACCAAAACTCTAAATGGTAATAACTATACTAAAATTGATGGTGAGTTCAAAAGGTGTGATGAGGTTTCTAAAGTTACCTTTGCAACTATCGGTTCTATAAAGAAAGAAATTGAAGCTCTTCGTAAGATGGGGCTTAAGCATATTATTATAGATGAGGTACATTTACAGACTAAGATAGGTTCCCAGATAAGAAAGTTTATCAAGAGTTTAAAAGTAACTAATGTTTTAGGATTAACTGCTACTCCAATTTTTTTAACAGGAGGAATGAGTGGTTCAAGACTTGTTATGATTAACAGGACTTTTGGAACTTTATTTAGAGAAATAGCACATGTAACTCAGATTAAAGAACTGGTAGATAATAAGTACTGGGCTCCTTTAAGATATAAAGTTATTGCCAATGATACTTCTGAACTAAAATTAAATACCGCAGGTTCTGATTATACAGAACACTCTCAAAAAGAGTATTACAAATCTAATGGTCTAAACGATCAGATTGTCGAAGAAGTAAAAAGACTTAAATCAGAAGGTAGAAAAAGAATACTGATTTTTGTTCCTTCTATTGCTGAGGCAGAACTTCTATATGGCTCTATTCCTAACAGTGCAATTGTCCATAGTAAACTAACCGTATCTGAAAGGGACTTTATGGTAGACTCTTTTTCAAATGGAGATATCCCTGTTGCAATAAATGTAAATGTACTCGGAGTTGGATATGATAACCCAGAGATAGATGCTATTATAACGGGTCGTCCTACATCTTCTGTAGCCTTAGCTTACCAACAGTTAGGAAGAGGTGTAAGAATCCATCCAGAGGGTCAGGATTGCATAATAGTAGACTTCAGTGGTAATGTGCAAAGATTTGGTAGAATAGAGGAACTTACTTTTGAAGATATACCTTACTATGGTTGGGGTATGTTTAATGGCTCTGGGCAGTTACTTTCTGACTATCCTATTATGACCGATATAAAGCCCACTAAAGACTCTCTAATGAACTCTTTTAGGGAAATGGAAGAACTTGCAGCAAACCCTAATAATGATGCAACTGATAAAACCCCTACCTTTTGGTTTGGAAAACACAATGGAAAGTCTGTTAAACAAGTTATAAAAGAAGATAAAAACTACATTATTTGGATGCTGGAAAATTTTGGATTTGATAGCCAAAAAACCCTCAATTTAAAAAAACATATTGAAATAGAACTACAACTGCCAAGGACTGTAAGTTAAAAGTTTAAATAAATTCAAATAAATAAACTAATAGTTTATATAATAAGATTAATTGCACAACGCACTAAGCATTAATTTAGAAAATTGTGCATTACAAAGAGCAAAAAGAAGCATTTATTGTTATTAACAAGAACAAATTATGAAAGGTTGGATAGAAAAGAATTTTAAGACTTTGTGGATTGATGCAGAAACCAATATTGATTTTACTAAAGAAGAGCCAAGTAGTACAAGCAGCTCGCTCCACATCTTTGAAGAGCAATATAAAATTAATGGCGATACATATAGACTGTTATACCCAATATCAGACACAGAAAGTGAACCAACAATACAAATCTTAAAGAAATGAAAGTGATTAAAACAGCACACATAGCAGAGATATATAGAAAGTTTCCAGATTGCAGTAATTCTAAATTAGCAGAAGAGCTAAATAAAATAGTGGAAGAATCAATTAACACAGTATTAGCAGAAGACTATAAAATAGAGTATATAGATAGTGGGGGATGGATTGATAGTACAAGCTTTGTTTTCGGAGAGCCCCCTTATAATTATAATAATATAGAAGTTAAGTTTGATGACGGAAGTATATGTAAATATTTAGATGAATGGCCTATCGCAATCGCCACACACCTTAGAAAAATAAATAATGAAATACTATAATAAATTACAGAAAGAGATAGTAGAATATTTACACCGAGACCCAATATTTTATTCTCATGGGCGCACGAGTACACATTTTTTTAAAACATGGACTAAAGAAAAGGAAAAATTTCAGATTACCGCTTTAAAACCACACGGATATAAAGATAATATTAGTGCTGAGATAAGGGTGTATGAAAACAGCCTTTACCCTGAAAATGATAAATTAGGTATAGAATTTAAAATAGATATGTATATGTGGGGATATCAATCACAAGAAACAGTCTTTCAAGGCTGGGCAGAAAGTTTAGAAGAATTTAAATTAATACTAAAAGCAGTAGGGCTGTAAGAAATGTGAGTGTGGCTGATTGGTGATAGCATTAGCATAGCGAGATGATGAAAAACACATTGTGCTAAATGGAAGCTGAGTTCGATTCTTAGCCACTCACATTACTTATACTTTATTAAATAAATAATTTAATTATGTTAGAAGAAGCAAAACAAGATTTAAAAAAGATAATTATCGCTGAGAATAGTGAAGAGTATTATTATAAATTAATTGCTGATAGAGTTGCAAAACTACACCAGTTTAAAGAAGTTGGAGATACTGTTTTTGGTAAAGATGATGAGCTTTTTCGGGGAGAAGTATTAAAATCCACAGTATTAAAAAATCAGGAGTTAGACGACACTAAACAGGCTTATGAGCTAGTTATGACAGAGATTGCATTAGATGTATTTATAAGCAACTAAGAAAAAGTATGTTAGAAATATTAGAGTACGTTTTAGGAAGCTTTTGGAGGTTTATAGGATTTACAACAATCTTATACATAACACTGTTTTTTGGTGTGAATGGGATAATTAAGTTAGTAAAAACCTCTATGAAAGATTAAAATAAAAAATATGAAATTATTATTATTGATTGTAACAGTTATATTGCTTTCTTCTTGTGATGTTATGGATGCAGAAAAGGATTATAACACAAGGTCTTGGGAATTAAAAAAGAAAACAGCTGAATTAGATTATTTGGAAAGGCTTTATAAACTAAAAGGGCATATCAAATATGATGAAAAAATGAGGGTAATGGATAGCCTAATTCAAAGTACTAAATAAGAAGTAAATAATTAAGAAAAAATTAGGAATTAAGGCTAATAAGTCTTAACTATGCAATGTTAAAATTACCATAAAATATGAAAGAAAGTTATAAACCGTTAGAGGACAGAGTAGTAGTCATCATTGAGGCTAAAAAAGAAGATATCACCGATAGTGGTATTATTTTAACTAAAGAAGTTGACACAGGAAATAAACTTATGGAAGTAAAAGTAGCTGCTGTAGGAGACGGTGTTAAAGATGATGGCACAAATGTAAAAATGTTCTTAACAAAAGGACAGTCTATTGTTATAGGAATACATACAGGTGTAGAATATATTATGGATAAAGTAACTTATAGATTAATTAAACAATCTGACGCCTTATTTACAATAGAGTAATTAACATTTGGTTGTTAATAAGTTAACTTTACATTATAAAAAATTATGGCAAAGAAAGAAGAAGAAAAAGACGTATTAAAAGAAGCATTGGCTTTTATAGACAAAAGATTTGGTAAAGGGTCTATATTTTTAATGGATGAAAACCACAAAATAGATATAGATAGATTAAAATCAGGCTCATTTGACCTAGATAGAAAACTAGGGGGTGGATGGCCTGTTGGAAGAATCAACGAAATTGCGGGAGAAAATGGAACAGGTAAAACTACGCTTGTATTAGAAACCATTGCAGAGGCTCAGAAGGATAATAAAGTTTGTGCTTTTATAGATGTAGAGGCGGCTTATAACAGGGAGTACGCAGAAAGCTTAGGAGTGAATAATTCTAAGTTAATTTTTTCACAACCAAATGGCGGGGAGGAAGCTTGGGATATTGTAGAGGCTTTATCAAAAACTGGAGCAGTTGATCTTATTATACTTGATTCTGTAGGTGGGTTAATTGCCACTAAAGAAGTTGAAGGAGAAATGGGAGATAATAATATTGGACTTGTTGCTCGCATGTGTGCGAAAGCAATGAGAAAAATTGTACCTATTGCTAATAAAAGCAAGACCACTATAATTTTAATTAACCAGTTGAGGATTGATATTGGCAAGTTCATGGGGGACCCAAACATTACTTTGGGAGGTAAGGCAATTCCATTTGCCTGTTCTACAAGAGTAAGATTATATGCTAGCCCTAACATCAAAAATGCAGCAGGAGAAATTATCGGAGCCGCAATAAAAGGAAAAATTATTAAAAATAAAACAGCAACACCCTTTAAGACAGCGACTTATGATTTAATCTTCGGTGAAGGTATAGATAAAATTGGAGAGCTTATAGATATAGCGGTAGAAACAGGTGTTATAGAAAAGAAAGGTTCTTGGTTTGCTTATGACGGTTCTAACCTTGCCCAAGGAAAACAAAGTCTAGTAATAGTGCTAAAAGATAACCCAGAACTATTTGAAGAGATCAAAGGTTTAGTTTTAAAAATGATAGAATAACATGCCAGAAAAAGATTTAGACAAATTAAAAGAGAAGTTAGGAAGAATTTATATCCCAGATGAAAGGGATGCTAATTTTCCTATGAAAGCAATGCTTCCAGTAAAAGCCCCCAAAAGACATTTTAAATACTACTGGGGGCAAGATTGGTGGGGAGATCAAAAAGCCACAAGCCAATGCGTATCTTATGCATGGTTGCACTGGTTAGAAGGGGGGTCAGTTACCCAGAACCACAAAGAACCGCCTGTTTTAAACCCTACTTGGTTATATAATGAGTGTCAAAAGAATGACTCTTGGCCTGGAGAGCAATACGATGGAACCTCAGTTAGAGCAGGAGCTAAGATACTACAGAGAGAAGGGTATATATCAGAATACAGGTGGACTCAAAATATAGATGAACTTATATTAGCTGTTTTGACTGTTGCCCCAGTTGTAGTAGGAACGTACTGGTTTTATGACATGTTCTTTCCAAATGAAGATGGTCTTATAACTGCTACAGGACAACCTATGGGAGGACACGCATATTTGCTTTGTGGTATAAATACTAAAAAGAAGCTGTTTAGAATTAAGAATTCATGGAGCAAATCTTGGGGTCGAAATGGATACGCCTACATAAGTTTTGATGACATGGAGAAGCTATTAGACATGCAAGGGGAAGCGGCACTTGCGGTTGAATTAAAGAAAGAATAACATGGAAGAAATAACAGTTAAACAAGCGGTTGAGAGATTAACTAAGGAGTTTGAAAAAGATAAGTCTGAGGGTAGTTATTACTATGTTTGGCAAGCAAATATAGCTATGTCTATTTATGACGAATTTATGAGAAAAGCCGAAGCACGGTCTTATATAGATTTTGGCAATCTTGATACTCATGAGATATGTAATGACGGGGCAAAGAACTTTTTAGACTTACTAATAAAAAAATAATATGAGAAGTATAGAAGAAATATTTAAAAATAATTTAGACTTTCTGTTATCAGACGATGTTGTTAATGGGAGAACAGATTATTCCTATATTATAGGGCTTAAGAAAATTAAAGTTATAATAGAAGTAATAGAAGAGTAGACTAAAGTTCTTTGATTTAATATAAATAGTAGTACCCTGTGTGGGGAGTAAATGAGTGTACACCACAAGCTATTGTTTATTTAAGATGTGTTATTAAGTGACCAATCCTGCCGTCAATTTTGGTGTGAGTTGATAGACGGTAATAATATCCTATAACTGAAAGTAGGTAAAGAACTTTTTTACTAATTAAGTCATAAATACAATGGGAGCAGAAAGAAAAAAATTAGCAACAGTAAGTTATGTTACAGATACCGATGTATCTTATTATGAAATTGGAGAAGCAGAGGGGTCTTTTCAAGAGGAAGAACTTAAAGACTATATAAAAAGTTTTGGACACGAAAAACTTTGTAGTCAGTTAGCATATATGCAATTCCAAATATGGGACGCTTTAAGAAAAATTAATGGTGAAAATAATAACGAGCAAGCAAAGTCTTGTGTAAAAGAATAATAAACAATTAAAACAAAAATTATGAAAACAGTAAGAGCAAAGTTTAGATGTAATTCCATTGAAGAAAATGAGTGGGATAAAAAAGTAAGGATGACGCCAGTTATGGATGGAAGTGATGAAAATAAAGACTTCAATACCGCTACACCATCTGGAAATTTAGAAGTAGCAATTCACGGGGAAGTACCTGCCGCCAGCTTCTTTAAAATTGGAAAGGAATACTATATGGATTTCACAGAAGCTATTAAATAAAACAAAAATTATGAATATAGATTTAAAAGAGCATTTCTACATAGTAGAAGAAGGTACAACTTATGAACTTCCAGTATATGAAGTTGTAGACGGTAAAGGTATTGTTGAGTTAGAGGAGGAATCACAGGTTTTACACTTTGTTAGGGGCTCTAAGATTAATGATGTAGATGTTGAAAAAAGGGTGGGCACTTTGCACGAGCATTTGATGAGTGTTATGATCTATGATTTGAAGCTTAAAAACAAATTAGTTCCAAGCAGAGAAACCGCTATTGTTATAACCAAGTTAGAAGAAGCCTTACACTGGCTTAGACACAGGCAAATAGACCGCTTAAAAAGAGAAGTAGAAGGAACATACAACAAGTAACCCAAAAACATCCCCCAATAATGAGTTGGCAATATAATGGTGAGACAATACAAAGTATAGAAGACGTACCTGAACAGTACAAAGAATATGACGGCATAATATACTGCCTTTGTGTGGCTGGAGGAAGGTATCAGGAGTATATAGGTCAAAAGTTAATTTGGAGAAATAAGAAACGTATTATAGGTTCCAGGGAACTAAAAACTTACCCCGATAAAAGAAAGCTTAGAAAATATAAATCTAAAAAAGGTGGAAAAAAGGGGGAGTGGATTTACTATGAAGAAAGTGTAGAGGATAATGGATTTATGGGCTATTATGGTTCAAATGACATGCTTAAAGAAGATATAAAAAATGGAGCAGTTGTTACTAGATATATATTAAGGTTTGTTAAAAAAGCCTCTATGTTAAATTATTGGGAAAATAAACATCTCTTTTGTGAAAGTGTACTAGAACAGGAGGGTAAGTATTATAATAGTCACATAGCAGGAAAATGGTATAGATCAAATACAGACTTTACAGATTAAATTTATCAAGGCAGAGTTAACAAATTTTTAACACTTAGGCTTTATTACTATCTTTGTAGTAAATCCGCCAAGATTCAGGAAATATTTATATAGAACCCTTTTTCTTTAGTTTTACTTGGCGGTAACTTCAGAGAAAGGGTTTCTGCATTTATAGTAAAATGGCATACAAGAAGGTCTGTGGTATTTACAAAATAACCAGCCCCACAGGAAAAATTTATATTGGACAAAGTAGAAATTTATCAAGTAGAAGAAACTCTTACAGAAATGGAAGGGGCTATAAATATCAACCTAGAGTTAAACACTCTGTAGAAAAATATGGATGGGATGAGCACACCTTTGAGATTATAGAGAAGTGTGAGTTTGAAGAAATGAATATTCGTGAAAGGTACTGGCAAGATTATTACGAGGTTTTAGGAAAGAACGGCTTGAATTGTGTTTTAACCGAGACAGACGTATTACCGAGAGTTATATCAGAAGAGAGGAGAGAGAAGTTATCAAAACAAATGTCAGGTAAGAATAACCCGATGTATGGAAAGGATTGGAGAGAGGGTAGATCAAAAGAAGATGTAGATTCTTGGAGAAAAAATATGTCTGAGACTTTTAAAAACAAAGAAGGTCAAGCAGAATTTATGAGGGGTCTCAGAAAAGTCAAAGGCAAAGATCATCCTATGTATGGCAGAACAGGTGAAGCTCATCCTAGCTATGGTAGAAAACTTAGTGAAGATCAAAAACAAAAAATCAGGGATGTTATGTTGAGTGATAAACACCCCCACAGAGGTAAAAAGAGAGAGGAATATATTGTAGAAAAAATAGCTCAGAGTAATTCAAAAAAGTGTATTAATATAAAAACAAAAGAGCCTTCAATAATAAGAGATATATGTAAGGAGCATAATTTAAATTATAAAGCTTTATATGCTAAATTAAAAGGGGATAATCCTAATAACACAGATTATATGTTTTTAGAAGATTATGAGAGTGGTGTTGATTTATACGCTAAGTATCAAATAAGACGCATACAAAGAAGACAGGGTGATTTTAGCTATTATTTATCTGTAAAAGACGGTATTTATTATGAGGAGGTTAAACAAATTTCAGACATTTATGGGATAGAATATAGTAAACTAAAAAGGTATTTTAGAGGAGAACTTAACATTACAATGGATTTTATAAAAGTGTAAAATAAAAAAGTCTAAATATGTTTGGTTAAGTGTTAATAAAATTGTAACTTTATAAAAACAAAAAGTTAAATATGGCTAAAGAGAATAAAGATAAAAGACTGTTAAAAAATGAACCTCGCCTATCTATTACTTTACACCCTGAGCAAAAAGAAATATCTACTTTACTCTATGAGTATGATGTAGTCTTTGTAGAGGGAATTTGGGGCACAGGGAAAACTTTAGGAGCTGTTGCTGCTGCTATTAAAGCTTTTAGAAAAAAGGAATTTAATGAGATTGTATTATCAAGACCTTTTATTCCAGACAAAGCTCTCGGAGCACTTCCGGGCACTTTAGAAGAGAAGCTAATGCTTGAGACTCAGCCAATGTTAGATAATATGAATGCTTGTCAGTCTAAAGTTACAACAGATAAGATGTTGAAGGAGGGGGACATAAAAGTTCAATACAATGGGAAGATCAAAGGCAGAACTATCTGTAGTGCTGTTATGGTCATTGATGAAGGGGAGGATTTAACTTATAGGGAATTTGTAGAGATTTTAACTAGACTTGGAAAAGACAGTAAAATGATTTTTACTATTAGTAAAGAACAGATTCATAAAAGTATTAACAAAGACTCTTGTTATTATACTATTCAGAAATTAAGAGACTCAGGGTTGGTAGGCTGGATAGAACTTACTGAAAATCACAGAAATGAAGATATTAATAAGATCATTGATTATTTGAAATAATGAATAAAGATACCTACAAGGCTTTAAGGAGTCAAAAAACAAGCGACTACGACTTTTTACACAAGTACTTTTTAGAGTCGGGTGGAAGTAGAGTTAACTCAATACAGTTTGTCATGAAATTCCAACAATGGTGTATGATGAATACATGGGATATGAATTCGGTAATAAAACAAATTAAAGAACGGTTTGATAAAAAATATGAATATGGTATATAAACATTTTTCCTTTGTGTCAAAAAACAAAGATTTAAAATACATTGAAAAAGATTTAGAGGCTTTTGGCTATAAAAATACAGGCAGAGCTTCACTACATTCTTATGAGGATTCTATTTATGTAAATGCAGGTGAAGAAGATTGGGGAGGTATTGAACCCAAAAGTTTTTGGTATACTTATAAAACACCTAAAGCTAAAGATGAATGTAGATCTAAAACTTGTTTAGAAATTGTACATTGTTTGTCTTTATGTAAAAAACTTCTTAGTGATGAGGTAGTATCAGAGACTCAAAAAAATATACAAAAGAAATTAGATGATATGCTTCGCTATGAAACCTCAACTACATTTAATTATGAAGGTATAAAATTTCCTGGTCTTATAGAGAAGAAATCTACGGTAGATATACCTTTACCTGATTATGTGAGACTTTCTGATGAGGATATGAAGAAGATGTTAGATAAGTGGATAAAAACACTTACAGGAGAGTTAAAGAAAACATATAGTACAGAGAAGGATTTAAATTGTGGAGTATACATTATAGATACTTCAAAGCAAAAAACACCTAATAAGAAAGCTCAGCAAGAAGGTATCAAAGAGGAAGATGGAAAACTAAACTACGAGTTAGACTGGGAATTTATAGAGGCTATGGCACAGAGGATGCAAGACAATAAGAAAGACAAATATCCCCCCTATAACTGGAAGAAACCTATGGATATAGAAAAACTAATTCAAGCACAAAATAGGCATCACGTAGAAGTTATGAAAGGTAATTTTGATGACGGTAAAGAGATACTAGGACATTTAACCGCCTATGCTTGTAATTCAATGATGCTATACTGGCAGTTGAAAAATAAAAAGTAAAATAGTATTGTATATTAAAATAAAAATCGTATATTTGTATGGTAAGATTAACAGTTGTATCAGAAGTTTTAACAGAGGAAGCCGAAAAGAGATTAGTAGAGTACGAGTCTTTTGATGACAAAGAGGACTTCTGGGAAAAGTTAGGTTTGCCTAATCCTGAAAAAGGCGGTACTGATACGCTAGATTTTAAAGATGAGGATTACAAAAAGGTAGAGGGTTTTGCAAGTGTAAGAGAAGATAGTATAGACCTTATTATCGAGCATGATAAACCGAAGGATGGCTGCACAGTGTTCTTGGACTCAGGCAAAAACTTTATTGTAAAACAATCTTTAAATGAGATAGAAGAAATTATATTAAAGAATAAATGGTATTACCCCGCCTTAGAATTATGGGTAAAAATAAAAAGTAAATTAACAACAAAAGTAAAACAAAAGTAAAATGACGTACAGAAATTTTAGTATTAGTAAAGGAAAAGGGAAGCTCTATCTTAAGGAAAAAGTACCAACAGACGGATATGAGGAAGTAACTTATGGTGAGGGTAAAAAAACTTATCACCAGTACCATGATAAAGTGGAGGGGATTCCAAAAGAGTTTGGTGTAAGAGAAATTACCTATGAAGGAAGAACTCTTAAGTTTCTCGAACTATCTTTAGAAGATGGGGACACAGTGAACAAAGTTTCTATGAACGTTAGAAACAAAGGTGGGTATACAGATGAGTCTAAAGCTCTTCTTAGTGCTATGAGAGGATTAGATACAGGAGAGAGGGTTTCTTTAGCCGCAGTAAGGTCAGAGTCCGTAGGAAAGAACGGTAAGACGTATGAAAACCTTAATATTTATATCAACTATTTAGACAGGGAAAAGACAGATGATAACAAATCACCTACTACAGGGTATATACATTTTAATGATGTGCCTAAACCTACTCAAAAAGAAGTGGCAGGGGAAACTGTTTGGGACTTTACACCACAGACAGAGTTCTATTATGCTGTTCAAAAAGAGGTAGAACACAAGTTTGACAGCCCTGCTGAGACTACAAAGCCTGAGCCAGTAAAAGCTACTCAACCACTTACAAAAGCTACAGCAGTAGCTGAGAAAGCAAAAGAGGAAAAAGAAGAGGATGATAAATTGCCGTTCTAATCTGTTGGTTATCAACGTATTATGATTATCCCGATGCAGTTATAGAAGTCGAGACGGGGCTGCAACAAGGGTCTCGCTGAAGGGTAAGTCAGCTATGCGGAGAAAGAAATTCTCCAACAGTACCTAAACAATTCTTACAGCTCGGAAAGACGGCAAATGGGGAGGTGGCGAAACTGGTTAGCCGCTGTGGAGTTTGCAACCACGATTGAATGATAGGTGAATAAAAGTACTTAATTACGTAATAAAGTATAATAATAGCTTGACAAATGCAAGTTCGAGTCTTGCCCTCTCCACTGCTGCCTTCCATAGCAGGTTTGTTTTTTAGAATTGAAACCAGGTACTGGACTACCTGGTTTTTTTATACCCAAGAGTTATGAAAAATAAGACATACAAATGTGATATAGAAGACTGTCAGTGGACAGGCTCTATTAGATCAAAGATTAAGAACAAGGATAGTGAGCACTTTGGAAAAAGTTGCTGCCCTCTACATGCAAAACAACTTAATAAGTACACAGAGAATAAAACTGTTCTAAAGAAATCTCCCATAAAATCTTCTAACAAGCCTATAAAGAAGTTTACAAAGAAAGGTATGGAGAAACGTAAAGCTGATAGAGAGGGTTATGGAGACTTTTTTATAAAACATATACAAATAGTTATCAATGAAAAGAAAGTATGTGAGAACTGTGGAGATAAGCTCAGGGGAACAGGGGTTGATGAAATTGCCCATTCACTTTCTAAAGGTAAATATAAATCTGTTGCTACGGAGGATTTAAACATTTTATACCTCTGCGGAATTTTCTCGGAGAACCAATGTCATGCTAACTACGATAAGGATTATTCTACCAGAGTTTTAATGCCCGTATTTAAAATAGCAAAAGAAAGATACCTTTTATTTAAAGATAAAGTTTTAGAGGAGGGCAAAGAAAAGATGTTACTTGAAACTAATTAAGATATAATTAACAGAATATTTGCATAGTATTATAATTTGCCTTATATTTGTAAAAGAAATAAAAAACACTATGAACACAACTTCAAATAACAAAAGCATGCTGCATCAGATTGATGGTATGCAAAACTCTAAGATGGATACGATGATAGAAATGAACTTTCATCACTTCCACATTAATAAGATAAAGAGAGACTTAGGAAAACAATGTACGTATCTATCCCACGAGAGTAGACCTTCTTATTCAGATGATGCAGAAACTGGAAAGAGAGTTAAGTCTACAAAGCACTTTATTAAAGCCATTATGATAAATGAGACTAAAGGTAAAGACACTGTTGTTTATGAAATTGATGGAATACCAAAGACCCTAACTGAATCAGATTATATTAGTCTGTACAACAAGCTTAAAGACAATGTATATGCGGGACAGAAGTAATATAAAGGCAGAGTATGAGGTACTAATTCAGACAGAAGAATTATTAGAGATGTTTCCTGAAATGAAAGGTGATTGGAAATCAGATAAGAAAGAGTTCTCACGGTATTACGAAATGAACGAAGAAATACTAAATTTAGACGTTAACTATGAGTTGGAAGACGGAGATAACCAATTTTACGAAGACTAAGGAAAAAGATTTACATATATTCCCTGATGAGGAAACAATTAAACTATTGATACTTTTAGTTGAGACAGAAAACTATGAACAAATGTTATTTCAGCTGGGAAAAGAATATACAGAGATAGCTTTACAGTTTTTTCAAAAAAAGGAGTATTATAATATGTGTGCCTTGATTATAAGACAGTTAGGTGAATTTAATAAAGTACAGGGAACAAATATAACTTTAAAATCATGAAAATACTTTATACTTGGATATACCCTTTAATACACATCTTTATAGGACTGTGGTTGATTATCCATGTAAAAACAATTTCTGAATTTGTAATTGTAGTATTTGGACTGTTTTTAATATGGAGAGCTATAGAAAGAATGTTTCATAAGCAGGACAGATGGGATTTATAATATTTCTATTAGTAATAGCAGTAGGTATATTTTTAGGAATATTTATATTCTTAGTATGGGCATTTGGAAGCTATGGTAAAATTACAAATACAGAGATATAATGGAAAGTAAAGACATCTTATATTCAAAAGGTAAGAATGACGAATGCTTCACTTTAGACTATGGGGTAGAGCCTATCTTAAAGTATATACCTAAAGGAGCTGTTGTATGGTGTCCATTTGATAGATCAGATAGTGAGTTTGTAAAACAAATAAGCAAACAAAATACTGTTGTACACAGCCATATAGATACAGGACAAGACTTTTTTAAGTGGGAACCTAAAGATCACTGGGACATAATTATTAGTAATGCACCATTTACAAACAAGCGAAAATTCTTTGAAAAAACTCTATCATTTGAAAAACCGTTTGCGATGCTATCTCCAATTTTGTGGCTAAATGACGCAGCACCCAAGAAACTGTTTAAAGACAAAGACTTACAGCTTTTGATGTTTGATAAACGTATGAAGTTTATGAATAATGGTGAGATACAAAATAAAATAACATTTAGTACAGCATACTATTGTTGGAATTTCTTACCAAAGCAAATTATAATGGAAGAGTTAAAGATAAAATAGTATGATAAAAGCAGATGATACAAAAGGCTTAAACTGGTTTATTGAAAGATTGAAAGAGTCTGATGATTACTGGGACTGGGAAGATGTTGATAAGAATCGTATTGTAAGCGTATACGATAAAAAGGTTGTCAAATGAAACTAAAAAAGATGGTAACTGATATAATTTTAACTATTCTTTTAATTTTAGTTGTTGTAGCAACAGTGTATCAGGCGCATGCGCTTTTAGTTATGTTTAAAAAAGGAGAACCAATAGAAAGACAAGATAATGGAAAATCAAGATAATATATAATTAACAAATACCAAAAATGGCATATTACCAAAGAGATAACAGATTAGTAAAGGCAATAGAAACGATTAAAAATTTAGATGAGACTAATGAAAGAGAGTCTCTAATTAATTACTATATAGAACATAGTAAGGCAAGAGAGAAGGAAAAAGATGAAAGTTTAAAAAAGTACAAACAGTTTTTTAGTTTACTTAAAGAATTAACTCCAAGAACTTTCACTATAAATGATACATTAATATAAAACTATGAAAAAGCTGCTTTGGCTCGACGATTATCGTAATCCATTTGACAAAGAAGTAGACTGGATGATGTTCAGTGCTATTGGAAGAGATGTAGAAATACACTGGGTAAAAAGTTACGATGAATTTACCGCTTGGATAGAAGAAAATGGTTTACCTGATGCAATTAACTTTGACCACGATTTGGGTGAAGATATTGCTAAAGAAAGAGTTTCTAAAGGAATGTCAAAACGTGCTGCCAGAAAACTAAAACGTGAAACATTAAGTGGCTTTGACTGTACTAAGTGGCTTGTAAACTATTGCATAGATAATAAGAAAAGCCTTCCAAAGTGGTACACTCACAGTGCTAACCCAGTTGGACGTGATAACATAAATGCTTATTTAACTAATTATATTAAAAACTCATAGATGAAAAACCCACTAATTTATCTATTAATCTTATTAAGCTTTTCTCTATATGCCCAGAGAGATACAGATGCTTATATAGATTTAAGCAATAATGCAACTAAAGTATTAGATGTTGACCTTGAGTTAGGAGCCAGGGCAAATAAAATAGGTGTGTATCTGTACTACGGTAGATTTGATAAAGAAGACTATCAGAACTATGGTATGGGAGTAGATTATTATTTAACTAAAGGTGATGTATTGGATATAGCAGTTGGCGCATCATTCTCCAATGTAATGAGAAAACAGTTATTTGGATTAAATTACGATAGGTCTGGGTGGGGTACTACTATTGGCTGGGCGTCAAGAGTAAAAGCGGTGTATTATGTATTTCCTAAATTTGGTATATCAGGAAGAATACAGTATCAGAGAAGACCCGACTTAGAATCAAAGGGTATTGTAGAAGGAAGTATAGGAGTAATGTTTAAATTTGCAGAAAAATGAAAGGAGAAGAAAAATATAAATATGATAGATTTATTCACAGGATAGAAGGAATAATGACTTGGAGTGGAGAACTAGATGAAGCTGAAAAAGATAGATTCAGGGATTTTATTAGGGAGTGTGATAAAGAAGGTATTTTAGATAAAATAGATTACATGTTCAATAACGAAGTTAGTTTGTTATTTGAATTTAGAAGAAATTGAAAAACGATTAGAGAAATAAAATTAAATGACAGAAGCATACAAACAAAAACTTTCTTATTTAGATAATCCAATATTAAGTTTAGAGATAATAGACTTTTTATGCGGGGATTTACTAGGACAAGGTTGTTTCAGGGATGTATATGAATACCCTTTAGATCCTAATTGGGTAATTAAAATAGAGAGGGAAGACGGGTGTGGAGAAAATTGGAGTGAGTATAGGATTTGGGGAGCAGTAATGGAGACAGAGCATAAAAAATGGTTTGCAGAATGTAGCTGGATAAGTAATAATGGTCTTGTAATGCTACAAAAGAAAACAGAACCTTTCTATAAGGATGACAAGAAGTGGAAAAAGGCTCCAGATAAAATACCCAATTATTTCACTGATATAAAAGCAGATAATTTTGGTTGGGTAGGTAAACAACTAGTCTGTCATGATTATAGTTTCACTTTAGAAAAGCTTACAAGTAGTGGAGGCTTAACAAATAGAATGCAAAAATTTAAGTTGTAAATATAGAAGTAATGATACTATCAGAAAAATTAAAAATAGATTTTGAGAAGTGGATATTAGATAATTACTGGTCAGTTATGGATATACAAAAATTTTGGCAAATACCACAATCAATGCAATATGGCGTTTACGTGGATTTCTTTGATAGTGTAGGAATTATAATTTATATAAAACCATTAAAATCAGGAGAATGGAAATGTTATATCGGAGATAATACTTTTGTATCTGAAACACGCCAAAAAGCAAGAACTAAAGCAATAGAAAAAGTAAACGAATTTTATAATAAGCTATAAATATGGAAGCAAGAATAAAAGTAAAAACAGATGACTATTTATTAATTGTGTGGGAAAGTGAGAAAGGCTTTGGTCAATTAACCATGCAGTGGGATCAGGAATCAGGACGTTTTATTTTAGACCCAGAAATGATGAGTATTGACACAGTAATTGAAATATTTAAGAGGGTAAAATTATGATAGATAGTATTAAAATAAAATCAATAAATATGGGAGATCAAAGGTTAGTAGGAAATTTTGGTGAGCTTCATAAGTGTGAAATAAAGGAGGAAGATATAATTGAGTTTGAGATGGATAAAGCAACAGGGGATACAACATTTACAGTAAGACCTTACAGAGCTGGTAAAGCAGAGTTTACACTAGTTTATGAAAATGGTAGAGACAATATTAGCAACAATGTAAAGATAGTAGAACTTGGAGATGAAGATTTTTACATAGAGGCATTCATAGGACATATAGTGAGTAGCTTAAGTCCTGGAGAAGATAGAATTGTAAACGTAAGCTTTTTAAATACAGAAATTAAAGACAGTTTCTTAAAGCAGATTAAGGAATTTGGATATGTTGATACTTGTGAAATAAGTAGTTATACTCTCTGCGGAACTCAAATAAATCTTATATGAATTTTAAAATAGAAGATGCAAAAGAAGTCTTTGAGCATTTGAATAAATCAACGTTAAGGGAAAGAAGGGTTAATGTGATGGAGCAAATAACTGATTATTTAAATAAAAAATATGCTTCTGATATTAGTTATTCTTTTGAGAATAAATGCTTTACAATTAATTTCGTGGCGGGGGAAGAAGAACAGTTAAAAGAATATTTAAACAGTATTATAAATGTATAGATGGATATAAAAGACATTAACAGAGCAAATCAAATTAGGCAGGAACTCCACGAGTTAGAATATTTTTCAGATAATATAAATTCCCGCTGGAAAAACACTCAGATGATTGTTAAGGAGAAGCATGATGTTAGTTTTTCTATATTAGGATCACGTTTCTTCGGGTGTGGCAGTCATGTAAAAGAAGTACCTGTACCTAAGAAACTAATTCTTTATGTAGATGCTGCTGTAGCAAATTTAATAATCCAATTAGAAGAAGAACTAGAAAAATCATGAAAGCAGAAGAATTAAGAATTGGAAATCATATTAGTATTGATGGCGTTTTATGTATTGTAAAGGAAGTCCGAACTAATGGGGTAAAAGTAGATATACCAGAGACAGGAGAAGAACTACTATACATAGATTTATTTCAGTTTGAGCCAATTCTAATAACAGAGAAAGGGTTGTTAAAGCTTGGCTGGGAATACCTTAATGGTAGGACAAGTGGAATAATTACTAAAAACGCTAATTGTAAGTTAGATATTGATTTTGTAGACGGTGAGTTAGTAGTAAAGAGTCACTATGAAGGAGAAAATTTATATAGAGATTTAAGAATTAAATACATTCACAGTCTTCAAAATTTATTCTTTGGTTTAGGAGAAGAGTTAATTTCCCGCTAAAAACAGTTAAAAAATAAATAATGTATAAAAGAGGAGAATTAAAAATATACTTAGATAAAGAACAAACAAAGGAATCTGTAATAAACCACTATTCTAACTGTAGAGATGGGGTTATAGAGAGAGTAGAATATAGAGATTGTTCAGGATATGGAACATCAACAGAATTATATCTTTGTAGTAACACCAAACACGAGGTAATTAGTATAGTAAGACATATTAAAACAGATGATGAAATCTATGAAGATGAAATGACTTTTGACAGTGATTCCTTTAAATACTTAGAGAAGTTATTATCGGGCAAAGGGGAGACACTAAGAGATTATAGTAAATAGAAGTCAGAACAGAAATAAATTATAAAACCCTTAGTAGAGATACTAAAGGTTTTTGTTTGTATAGTCATTTTAATGTTGTATATTTGTAAAAGAAATAATAAAACAAATAGAATATGAATGTTTACTATGAATTTATAGCTTACGGAGGTTCTTTTTTTAAAGATGATAAAGGAGAGTTACTTCTTTATAAAAATATTGCAGATAATTTTTACAAGTTGGGGGGTAGAAAGGGTAAGTTAATATACCAAGGATATACTAGTGTTTATGAGCAAGGTTATTCTGGGGGATATGATAGTTATGGTTTTGTATATCAAGATGATTTAAGCAGTGTTAGTTTAGACACAAATAACAAAGTATTTTTAGAATATTGTGAGTAAATTAAAACATATAGACTATGGAAAATTGGATAAGTGTAAAAGATAATCCTCCAAAAATCCCCGGGGAATATAAAGTAAAAACAAATCACGGTAATTCCATAGCTTTTTTAGCACGAAATTTATCGGGTAGTCTTACTTGGCTATGCGTTAATGAAGATCATGAAGTTACACATTATTTATCAAATCAATAACTATGAATTTAGAACAAAGAGAAAAAGTTTACAAAATGGCTCTTAAAAAATGGGGTGAAAAGGCTCAATTAGAAATGGCACAGGAGGAAGCCACAGAACTTGCGCTTGCTGTTAGAAAACATATTAGAAAAAATGATGACTCAAGTTTTAGCAACTTAGTAGAAGAAATTGCAGATGTGGAAATTATGATTGAACAAATTGTAATGATGCACAAATATTTTAAATTTAGGGAAATGGTTGATTCGCAAAAAACATTTAAGATTAATAGGTTATTAAAAAGACTAGGCGACAATTCTTTTGAGGCTTTGGAAAATGAACACTAACACTATATAAAGATAAGGCGCAACGTAGCAGAGGGGGCTAACCCTTGATTGTGTAGCTAAAAATCATAAAGCAAAGATCATAATTGTAGCTTGTGCGCCTATTTTTATACATTGTTATGTGAGTTTAAGAAACTAAAAATTTAAACAATGGGAGTAATAACCTATACAAGAGAAGCTAAGTGTAAAGATTGTAAATTCTGCAAAAGTTTTTACAAAGGTAAAAGGAAAAAACACACTTGCACTAACCCAAAATCTGAAAGACATACTGCTGTAATAACTTTAAATGACTTAGTTTGTGAAGTGTGGGAGATGTCTTAGCATTATACACAACTAAAATACAATATAAAATTATGAAGTTAAAGAATTTTAAAAAAGGACAAAAAGTTGTGATGTTTGATTGTATGGAGGCAAGACATCCTAAAAATTACGGTAAGTTGTGGACAATAGAATCAGACTCTTTTCAACGAGAGAAAAATACATCAGAAGTTGTATTCTTGGAAGGCTTTAGTGGTTCATTTTCTTGTGGATATTTACAACTAGTAAAAATATAAATTATGAAGATAAAATATCCAATAGGCGGTTTTGCTCCAGGAAACTACTCAGGTACGTGTGTAAACTGTGAAGAAGAATTTATAGGGGATAAATATGCAAGACAATGCCTATTTTGCGCCATAAATTCGGTAAATGAAAGCAATACACAAGCCCTTACAAAACTGCACAAGTTAGAAACCGCTTTACAGAAAATCAAGTTTAGTAATGATGTTATAAATGAAGTGCTTGGTAACTAACTTTAGTTGCAGCTAACGTTTATGGTATGGTGACGTTGCGACCTTACAGTACGAACTTAATCAACAATTACAAAACTTTGAATTGTGAATACAGATAATAAAAATGCAGAAACCTAGCAATACACTATACCAAGTGTTAGCAGTAGTTTATTTGATTTAACTACATCTGAAAAATATACCTACCTATTTAAAAAAGTTTATGAAAATGTAACTCACTCTGGAACAGGTAAACTGATTATAAGTACACACTATTGTAGAAAAGCCGCAGAACTGTTAGGAGGTGATTATGACAAACTATCAAAATTAGGAAAAAAATTTTTTAAAAGTGATATAACTGATGAAAGGCTTTACGTTGAAATTGGATTTGATAAATACCTTTCTTATTAAATTACCGCTAACATGTGTATATCACCAATTCTATTGTTGATATCCCGCTGATATTAATATATCAATCAACTTAAAGTATATTGAATAATCTAAATAATTTTAATTATGAAAGAATTTACCAAAGAAAACTGGAAAGACGAGTATTGGGATGACGACTTTTGTTCTTACTCTTGTATATTGAAAGAAAATGAAGAAGTGCATCAAGAATGGAAAATTCCTTATAATGTTGATGTTGATTCTGGCGATTACGAAGGTACAACAACAACGGTTAAAAAATTTAAGAGTGTAGATGACTATAATAAAAATATATTAGTATGAGTTATAAAATATTAACAGGTTCCTCAGAAGCGGTTGAAGAAGAGTTAAATAAACTTGAAAAAGACTGGCATATAAAGGTGGTTGGAGTATCAGCAACAAATATACAGATAAAAGTAGTAGTACATATAACAGGAAATAAATAAAATGAAATTAGAAAAAATAACTGAGTGGATGCCTTTAATATTATTAATTATTATAGGCGTAGCTGCATATTATGATGATAACCCTGTAACTTGGTTAATACTTTCATACTTAGCAATTGATAGGTTAGAAAGAGCAAGGGTAATAACTGAAAATAAATAGTAGTATGAGTTGTTGGAGTAAAGAAGAATTAGATAGTATGCTATATGATGTAGTGAATACATTAGATTTATCAGGAGAAATGATAGAGAAGCATGGACAGAGAGGGACAGCACCTGCTGAACTAGTAAGACTAGTATTAAAAGAGAAAGATAGTCAAATAAGAATGTTACAGTTGGGGCTAAAGAAAATAGAAATAGGGTAAAAATTACTATATTTATCCAAAGTTTGCTAAAGTATAATAATTCAATATCTGGCGGCAATAAACCGTTAGAAAATAACTTCAAAATTAAATAATGAGTGAAACAGTATATTACAAAGGAACAGCAATAGAGATAAAACCTAAAGGAAAAACTCTAAATGATGTAGCAGAAAACATTTTAAAAAATCAGAATAAAGAAATACCTAGTTATTATAGTAATGCTATTGAGTGCTTATGTGATGAGTATTATAATGAGTACTTCTTCCACGAAAAAACGCAGAAACTGTATAAGTTAGATACTGATGGTTACGAAGACGATGGAGATATAATTAGAGCTAGTAAAAACGAAGATGAATCTATAAGCTTTGAGCTAAGGTTCTACAATGGTGGCGCTAGTTTTGATGAGTGCTTAGAAGAAGCTTTTGATAATCTTTATATTTAAATTATGAAAAATTTCAAAGTTGGTGATAAATGTTACATCGCTGAAAATGCAAAAGTAGGACTTGGATTGCCTGATGGTGTTGAATATACAATTAAAGATATTTTACAAGAAGATGTAGAATTTCAAATTGTTTTAAATGCAGAGGAATTTGGTAAAGATTGGGTTCAGTTTTTTAGAGCAGAAGAATTAATAGTGGTGGAATAATTACTGCTAACATTTATACACTGTTAGGCACAGTACGGATTATGAATAGAAATGATGCAAGAAAAATTGCCGAAACGATTACTAACGAACAACTACAACAAATGTTTGAAACCGCAAAGGCAAAAATTACTGACTGGACAAAAGTTAGTAGTGTAAACAAAGGAATGACAAAAGGTGTGAGTTGGAATATACTTGCAAAGGACTTTGATGTAAGTGTAAATCATCACATACTTGCTAAAACGAATATGGTTCGTGAATTTGGTGAATTTTTGCCTGACCAAGTTAAACCACAAAAGACTATTAGGCTATTTTTTGATAAACCACCTATTCATCAAGAGCCGAGGTTTTAATTGCACCTAACATAAGTATATCACCAATAAGATATATCCCCTATTGGTGATATATCACTCATATAAGCAACTATTAAATTATGAATGATAGTATAAAAGAGTACATAGAGTCATTAGGTTGGGAAATAACTGATGAAAAAGATACAGCAACGGGATTTTCTATTTTTCATAAGAATATAGAGGACGGTTTTAATACAGGAACAGATTATTATCTTAACCTATATTTAAGTAAGATTACTGAGCAGTTAAGTGTTGTTATAGAAGAGCATTATTATGGAAGTTGGTCTATGGGTACTAGAGAGAACCAATATTTTTTAGATAACTTAACTGACTTAAAGAAATTGATGAGGTTTAAGAGAATATATAAAATTAGTTAAAATGAAAAAAGTGTATCAAACAATTGTAGATTCAGGTAAAGGGAACTGTCAACAAGCAGCGATAGCATCTCTTTTAGAAATAGAACTTGAAGACGTACCTAATTTTAATTTAGATCAGGAAAACTTTTGGCGTATATTGTGGGATTTTATGGAAGAAAATGGGTATCCCAATATGGAATGGGATCATCCAAATGGAGAAAGAGAACAAAAAACAACTCTTATTGAGAGATTAAAATTTGATGGAGGCTGGAATGATTGTTTTCCTGCAACAGTTCTTTCGTCAACATTTAAAGATGTATATCATGCGGTCATAATTAATTCTAATTTAAAAGTAGTTCACGACCCAAATCCAAATCAATTAGCATTAAAATGCAAACCTGAGGATATAGTAAATGTCATAACAAAAGGAGGTTGGGATATTGATGTAGAAGGAAATTTTAATAAACTTTAAATTATGGAGAAAGAAAACGAACACTTGATTATAAATGGTGTTAGAGTTTTGTTGCCAATTAATAAAATACTTGGGCTTGACCAACCATGGGCGTTGATTGATGTAATGAAAAAATTAATTGAGGTGACTGATATTTTATTACATGAAAAAAATTATGATAGACATGGTTGGGAGGAAATAGAGCATTGTCTTGGGAGAGGAAAAGAGATTGTTAAAATGCTTGAAGGTAATAAATTATAAAGGAATAGTTCTATTATAAGCCGCAAAGAAAACAAATAAAACTATGTATCAATAATAAACTATGATATCATTATAACTACATCCAAATTTAAAATACTATATAGAACAACAACTAATAGTAAATAAACAAATAGAAGCTATGTACAAACTAGTGGGAATACCAGAAGAGTATTTTAACTAAAAAATTTTTATAAATTTATTTTGGGATAAGCGTTATTCTAAGGAGTAATGCTTATTTTTTTGTTACCCCCATATCTTTTTTAGATTTTATGAAAGTGGGGTGGGAAAGTAAGTTTTTGAAAAATGTGTTTGTGGGGTGCTGGGGAATTATTAAAATTTTATTTTGGAAAATATGAAAATGTGTAAGTGGGGTCGACTTTCTTCCTACCCAGACCAACGACCCGGCAAAATGTTTAGAGTTATACCCCGCCGCCGCCCTTTCCACACAAAGTCAAAAAACCTCATTAGATCACAGCTTTGCAAGAAATGTTTTCAGAGTTATTTTAAGCTTATTTACAGAACTATCTTTATAAGTTGGTATACTAGTACTCTTAATGTATAAAGTAAGCTTATATCCACTTATATTAAGTTTATAGACCTATAATCCAATAGTAAGTTGAGTAATTTAATCGGATTGCATTAAATAATAGTTTAACATTTCTTTAACAAAATTAACCGATTGTTAGTTGTATCTTTGAATATTATTAATTTAAATATCAAGATATGGAATGTATTATTTTAACACAATCACAAGTTAACCAAATGACAAAGGCACAAAGGTTAACAGAATTGAACAGGTTACAAGATAGGGCATGTAATATAGATTATCTTAAAAGACCTTTAACCTATGAGGCAATTGCAAGAAACATAAATATATTAGAACAGAAAATACTTTATAAGGAATATTAAACTTTAACATTCCTTTAACACTTTAGTAGGTTAAAAGTGTTATTTTTGACTAACTTAATAATTAAGATTATGCAAGCTACAATAGTGAATACCAGTACAGTTGATTATAATAATCTACCTCCATTTGTACGTAAACATTATGGAGTATTAAAAAACCTAGAGACTAATAAAACCATTGTAACGGTTGAATTAAAAACAGGTAAAACTATGCAAGGGGATTATTTTTATTATGATATTACTACTAATTTAGGCGTTATATTAACTGGAGTGCAACCCAAATTTATTAAAGAAATATAAACCGTTCAATTAAATAACTGTTCATTGTCACTGAACACACCAATAGAATGAACACTTAACAATTAAGATATGTACTTTCAAGACTGTAAAACATTAGACCAAGCCAAAACATTATTTCGCACACTTTGTCATAAGTTGCACCCTGATAAAGGTGGTAAAGCAAGTGAGTTTATAAAGATGCAAGCCGAATTTAAAGCGTTTAAGCCTTCAGTTAGTTATGATAGCGACAAAGACTTTAATTATGAGACTTTTTATAACTTAGTCAGTCTATTTGACGGTTTACAAGGCATTAAAATATCATTCGTTGGCATCTTTATTTGGCTTGAAGATATAGATAAGGGCGCGACGTATAACCAAAGGGAAGCAATAAAAAGTATAGTGATTGACAAATATAACCATGCTAGGTTTGCAGGCAAGAAAAAAGCATGGTATTTTAGCCCTGTAGATTATACACAAAAATTTAGATCTAAAAAGACTTTAGAGCAAGTAAAAAGTACATGGGGTTGCAAATCATTTGATAGCAAGTCAAATTTACAATTAAATTAATATTTAATATTTAACATTTCATTAACACAAAGCAAAGGTATTTTGTGTATCTTTGCTTAACTTAAAACATAAACGGTCATGGCAATAGCAAGTAAAGTAACAAGGTTAAACAGTATTTTAAATAATATTAACGAGTTGAAAGAGGAACAGGCGCATGCAATTAAAGATAAGCAGCATCTATTTAATACAGAATTATTTGAAGAGGTTGAAGATGTAAGGGCTACCTTATTTGAAAATTATAACATGGGGTTAATAACCTATAAAGAGTATTTTAGTCAGGTTGCAGCCTTGTACAAAGATGCTGAAAATGAATGTTTTGATATCATATATTAACAGAATATTAACACAGGGCAAAGGTTAAATAACATATCTTTGCCCTATAAAACAAAACTATATGACAATACAAGAGCGAATTTTAGACCTACAGTCTTCAGGTATATTTAATGATGAAGAGTTAGAAAACACTAATGACCAAAACACTTTTAAGAGTTGGGAGTACTGGCAAATACTACATTATACTAATGAGGAATGGTATTATGTAAATGATGATGGCATTGAAGAGTTAGCAGACGAAAGAGTAGAAACGGACAAAGGGATATTTTTCTGTTTTAGTTAGTAACCAACTGTAAGTAATAAAAATCGCATAAAATATATGACTTAACAAACTGGAATAAATTAATACAATCGGATTTTGATTTTAAATTATATCCTGATGGCTGCAAAGACAATCATATTGAGACAGCAGGTAAAAAAGCGGTTAAATTAGTGCTAAATAAATAAAGTTATGTATAAAGGAATAGGATATTATAATAAGTATGACGGTTCATTAATAGAACTAAGTAAATACAATAGAGAAGTAGAACAGGGCGAAGTTTGGGAAGGTTAAAAAATGATTATAATGAAACTTTTGACTAAATAATTAGGTTAATTGGCTATATTTCCATATTTTTGTATAAAAAGCGGTATTAATCCCATGGGGAATTTACACAATTATGGAAATAGACAGTAAAGATATTATCAATTATAGCAACTTAAGCAGGTTATTAGCAGGAAATAGGGATAGTATAAGACAAGACAGATACCCAAACAAGTATAAAGCGGTTGTATTGGGGCTTGAGAGCGTAATAAATAGCTACTTACAAGGCGAAAAACTCTATACAAGTGAGCAAATTAAGGCGAAAATTGTTGAGGTTATTTCTGATGCAGAATTTTAGACAAAGTCAGTGGTAGCAAGGGTTAACAAGGGATTGGACACCCAAAAACCCCTATTTTAGCTTTAATTTAGGCTTGTCTAAAAATAGTTTTCAACTTTAACAATATATAGTTAAGACAAACCTAAAAATAAACCCAATGAATTTATTTATATCTTACATTACGCAACGTATAGCAACATATAAAGACCTTAAAGATAGTCCCTTTAATATATATACTGTTAAGAGATTAAAGCAAACTAACTATTATGTAGAGCCTAGATTGGTTAATAATGGTATTGGTACTCTTAAAGAAATTAAAGAAGCTTATAGAGTATTTAAAATTGAAGATAGTATTATTACTGTAGGTAAGTTTGTTAATGGTTTATTTAAAGTAAGTAGTTTGTATTCTAATAAGTAACATATATTTTAACGGTTGTATTGTCTAATACTTTTATGCGGCAAGAAACCAAACAAAAATAATCTTTAACATAGTCTTAACAATTTTATTGAATTAAAAGTATTATCTTTACAAAAAGAAATAAGATGAAAAATTTAGAATACAGAATGCTAGACCACGAAATGTTCGACGGAAATATGATAAGAGAAATTAACATGATGGCTTCTAAAGGCTGGAAAATAATAAGAATACTAGACCCTATTAAATGGGAAGACAGTGAAGGGATGTTTATAAGAATATTTTATGAACGTGAAAAACAAAGCAACTAAAATATATAGCAATGAAAACAAAAGTATTAACACCGCAGCAATTAAAGAAAATTCAAAGGAAAGATATTAGGCAAATAAATAATATCTTATTTGGCGAACATTACCCTATGTTAACAGTTAGTAATAAAAATGTATTTTACTATGATGTACAAACTCAAGGCAATACTTATTTTTCAGAACCATTAACAGTAACTTATAAAGACTAAATTATGCAGATAGTTTATTTAAATACCCGATATAATACTGGAGTTGAAACAATAGATCAGTTTGAGAGAGAGCCTAAACAGACTTTAAGAGAGTTTAATATATATGTTAGGGAAATGGTTAGAGAATATCATATAGCAGGTATTAATGTATATAAGTCAAACCGTTGTACTAATGTTTGGAAAGAATCTTAATAGTTTATTTGGCGCGAAATAACGGAACATAAATAATTTAACTTTTCATTAACAGAATTAACTATAAATAAGTTGTATATTTGTAAAAGAAACAAAATTTAAACAAATGGGTAAACTAATAATAAGATTAAAGAAGCAGCTAAAAACAGACTATAAAAAAGATGCTGAAGATTGTATTAAGATATATAACAAATTAAGTAAAATGTATGATAATCACGTTTGGTCAAGTAATTGGACACCACTAGTTGATGTTAAATTTAAAGGCTTTCCAAGTGATGAAAGGACATATAAACCCAGTATGATAGGGATATATTTTTTAAAAGGATTAGAAAAAGAATTAACAGACTATTAACACAAAGTAAGGAATATAAACCGTATATTTACCGTATAAATATAAAGAGCTATGAAAAAATCAGAATTTAATCATTACTATGTTTTTAAAAATCTATTTATAGATTATAATGATGCTTTTCAATATTGTGAAGATAATTTACTACCTTCCGATTTTATAGTTACTACTAAATACTACATAAACTAATAAAATGAAAATAGCATTGGTATTTTATATTTTATTATGGTGGGTTTTTCTAAACGTAAAAGATTTAATAATTCCAATTTACAAAGCATTTATTAAAAAATATAAATTATGGAAGATAACAGATTAATAGCTGAATTTATGGGGTTAAAGCCTAAAATGGAATCGCCAGACGTTTACACTTATTCAGATTTTCCATGGATTTCAATAAGAGAAGATAACCCTGAAAAAGTTATGAGGGGCATTATTAATTATGCAAAATATAATTATTCATGGGATTGGCTTATGCCTGTGGTGGAAAAAATAAATTCATTTAGGAATGAAGATAATCAAAAATTATATACAATAGAAACATCTTTTAATGGAGGGGCTACTTTAAGGGTTAGATTTTATGAAAATGAAGATGACCCTACAGCTTACTATACAGACACAAATACGCTTAAGGCTATTTATAGAGCAACAGTAGATTTTATAAAATGGTATAATCAAAATAAATTATGAAAAACATTATTCTATATACTATTAAAATAATTGTTACTTATGCCATGACTCTTCCTTTCTTTTACCTCATCATGGTAGTACCTGAAGAGAGTTTAGGCATATTTTTTACTGCGTTTTATGTATTTAGTATATTTGTTTATATATTTACATTTTATAACTGGATTAGTAAATATATTGACAAAATATTTGAAAGTTAAACTAATGTTAAAAAATTGTTTATACGGTCTTAATTGCATACCTTTACATATATAAAATTAGTATTATGAAAAAAGCACAATTTATTATAGTCATTATTATTGCAGCGTATTTCTTAACAAATCTATATATCTATTTTGATTTAATACAGTTATCTAAATAGAAAAATGTTAAACTAATGTTAATTAGTTGTAAGCATTGTATAAAAGCCTTATCTTTGACTAAGAAATAAAACCAATATTATGAAAAATCAAGTAAGAGAATTTTTATTGAAATTAGCTGAATCAGGTTACAATCTTAGATGGGTGCAAGCTATTACAATATTTGAAGATGGAAGAGAAGTTATAAGCTTTTACGATACTCAAACAGATGCAGATTTGGGTAAAATTGAAATTATAGAACCTTTAGAGATGGAAATAACTGATTTAGTAAGAGGGGTTAAATACCCACTTTTAGATGCTGAAACGTTGTCTAAACACTTAACAGGGTTAAAAAGAGTTGCACCAAAATATAATAAATACAAAACCTTTTATGAGGGTATTGTCTTAAATAGCATAACTTTGGGAGATTATGATATTAACACAGATAAAATGAGTGATTTTGATAAAATAGCCGAAATTTATACTATCTTTACAGCTGAATATTTGCACCATAATAATAGAAATTCAGATCAAAAAGTGTTATTTAAAGATTGGCTTCAAGGTTTACCAACTGTTTTACCTATCCCTTATATGAACTTTGATATATTGGAACAAGGGATAAAAGCAGGTTTTGACATAAACACAGAAGCAAAGGAAGATAAATTCTTAGATGAGTACTGGCAAAATACAGCTAATGCGTTTTTTACACTTTATGAAAACATTTAAATTATGACTGAAGAAGAGAGATTTATAAAAGCTTTAGAACTTATTAAAGCCGTCTTAGATGAGATAAAAGAGGATAATGGAGGTTGGCTATATAAAGAAAACGCAATAATTCTAAAAAGGTATAATGATATGTTGTGGAATATTGACGGCATAGAAGAGGTTAAAACTAGAATTTTAGTAGATGATTGCGAATACTACCAAACCAAACTAAAAAAGAATAAAGAAAAACAACTTAGTTATTTAGATTTATTAAATTAACCTTTCATTAACATATTTATTTAAATAATATACTTATCTTTGTAATATAAAATATACAATTATGGAAATTAAAAGTTATTTACCAATTTTCCCAGGTTTTTACGGCAGCCAATTTGAGTTTGAAGATGAAGAGAGAATTTTGGAAGATTTAAACGAAGAGAGCGAAGTCGAAATATCCTATGAAAATATAGATTTTGATTATAAAGAATATCATGACAGAGTAGCAAAAAGATGTTGTGATGAGATTGAAAACTATTTAAAGCATGATTATTTAGATATTACAATTACTTTTGAGGAGGTTATTAGTCCAAGAGAATATAATTTTACAAATGACTATATAAACTGTACTTATAATTTATCGGATGAAACTTTTAAAACTTTAATAGAATATTGTAAAAGAGAATTACAAGAGTTTACAGCGTTCCTAATTGAAAAGTATAGTAGTAGGTCAGGTTTTATAAGTTTCTTTAGTACAGAGCCTGAAATTTGGTTTAATGAGTACTTAAAAGAAGACGATGAGAAATTTATCAGAGCTTTTGCAGGTATATTAGAATTCTATCTAAAAAATGAAGCTTATAATGAATACAGTTTATATTGTGATATCCAAGAGGAAACCAGTTATATTGATTATGAAATAAAAGAATAATTATGATACTAACTCAAGATCAGTTAAAAAGTGTTTGTGAAGCTTCAGAGGTGCAAAACTTCAAAGTAGGGGATAAATTTGTTCAGATTTATTCAAATGTAAATAGGGATTATAAAAAGCGGGAAATATTCTCTATAAATAAAATAGAAGATAACGTGCTATTATTTACAAGTGATAGGCAAAAGAAAAACCGCTATTTTATAGACGATAGCGAATTAATTTGTAAGTTATGAAAGCATTTTTATTAATAGTAGCTTTAATATTTTTAATCTTAGCGTTAAGGTTTTTAAATATATATGAGAATCCATATACAGCTATAATATTTTTAGGCTTATCAATATTTACTTTATTTGCCGCATTAAATATAAATTTACTTAAAAACAACAAACACAATGAATGACAAAAACAGTTTCTTTGCTTATTTACCTTATCTATTCTTAACATTAATAGTATTAATCTTTTTAAGCACATTATGAAGCCTTATAAAACAGTTAAAATAATAGGTTATAATGAAGACAATAGACGGTCTTTAAATGAGATTATAGAGCAAAGTATAAACCCTGTTTGTTCCTTTGACAGAGGACATAGCAGAATAGCAAATGAAAACTTTGATAGAAAGCAAGAAGAAATTAATAAGTTTAACATAGCCTTAACATATTTATAGTATAAAAATTGTATATTTGTATAGGAAATAAAACCAATATTATGAGAACAGAGCAGGTTAAGATTTACAAGTTTGAAGAGTTATCAGATGAAGCTAAAGAAAAAGCTATTGAGGAATTTAGAGGTACTAATTTAGATAGTGATTGGTGGGATTTTATTTATGAAGATGCTAGAAATGTAGATTTAAAAATAACTGGATTTGATACAGGTAGAGGAAACAGAATTAATATAGAGTTTTATGGGTTAGCTAAAGACACAGCCGAAAGTATATTAAGAGAACATGGGGACGATACAGAAACTTATAAACTGGCAAAAGAATTTATAAAAACTAATAATTTTTTACAAAATACAATAGAAGTATATACAGAATTGCTTGAAGAAACAGAACTTGGATATGAACAAGAAAGGTATGCAGAAAATTTAAAGTTTCATGATGATAAAATGGGAAGTCTTTCAGATGAATTTTTAAAAGATTTAGGGGAAGAATGCTTATCAATACTAAAAGATGAGGCTGAGTATTTACAAAGTGATGAAGCAATAATTGAAACTATTGAAGCGAATGAATATGAATTTTTACAAGATGGTGAAAGGTATTAATAAAATTACTATATTGCTAAACTTTAAAACTAATTATTATGCAAGAAATTGAGACAGCATTATTAGCAGGGTATGGAACAGTAACAGTATCAGGGGTAGAATTTATTTTAAAACCTCTTAAACACGATACAAGGAAAGCAAAAGAAAGAGAAGCAAGGGAAAGAGCAAACCAATTAGTAAAAATCTTAAATAGTTAGAAATAGATAATTTTATTTTTAACAGCCCTTTAACAAAAAGTAACACTAATATTTATTATCTTTACATATACTAAAAAACAAATAAGATGAAACGAATTACAGCTTTAGCGAATTTCTTAGGGGTTAAAAAATCCACTATTACAGAAGGTTATGATGAATTTACTTTTGAAACTGAAGAAAATGGAGAATACATGGTTTTAACTGATAAAGAAGCAGATGCAAGGGCAGAAGAAGATATAAAAGAAACTTTGTGGGCTTTTAATCCTAGTTTTCTATCAAGCGAGACAGGGATAGATGAAGAGGTATTTAAAGCTATACAAGATAATGGAAGATGTGAGAGTAACAATGAGGCAATAGAAAGTATTGTTAATAGTACATGTGGAATAGATGGTTTTATTGAGGAAGCTATTACCGCAGATAGTAGAGGGCATTTTATAAACAGTTATGATGGCGAAGAAAGCCAAGAAGGAGAATATTTTATTTATAGAGTTAATTAATTGTTAATTAGTTGTTTAGAAAGACAATTAGCCTTATATTTGATTAGTTAATTTAGCTAAAGGGTTAAAGAATTTCAAATGTGTGGGGGCAAATAATAAGACTTTAACCCTTATTTTATTTAAAATTATGATAGAAAAAATCGAAAGTAAAGCGTTAAAATTAGTTGAGTTGGTTAAAGAGTATAAACGATCTGAAGAAAGTTTAACAAAAAAGTACCACGTTGTAAAAGATACAGAACCTAACAATTATTTTCTAATTTATCTTAATACAAAAGAAATTATTTGTGCAGGAAGAAAAACAAGGTTAAAAAGCTACATGAATTTAAGGAATATTAAACCTATAGATATTTTAGACTTTAACACCGTATTAACATAATGTTATACTTAAATTGATTATCTTTGTATAGAACAAAAACTAAAAATTATGTGGAAGACAAAAGAGTTTAAGACCGAAGAAGCAAAAGACAAGTTTGTAAAGTATTTAAACAATAGGTATCAAATAGAAGAGATATTTATCAATAATGGTTTTGGTATAGAATACAGACCTTTAAAAATAATTAAATTCAAGTAATATGAAAACAGTAATATTTCGAGAAGAAAAGGTACAAGAAGCTTTACAAGGTATTTATGACTAGTTAGAAAGGGCTATGGATTTAAATGGTGATAATATACATGAGGTAAACCACGCAATAAACAATGCCTTATCCTCTCTTATGGTAGTTACAGAAGAATTAGATATTGAAATATTAATTTAACTTTTTATTAACAGAAACTTAGATAAGTTTAGTTATCTTTGTAAGGAAGAAAAACAAAAATATTATGACAATAGATGAAAAAATTGAAGCTATGACTGTAATAACAAACATTCAGGCTATGCGGAGAATGATAGGAGTAACTGAAATTTCAGTAGAACACTACTTATCAAAGTCTATTGAGGATTTAAGAGAAGAACAGGACAGTACTATAAAGCATTATAACGAAGCATTAAAAAACAGGAAATAAAATGACAATAGAAGAAACAGATATTTTAGTTGATATTACTAACAGATTAGCTACTGTTAAAGAGTGGGCAGAAATACCCGAAGAAACAGAAGCTGGGCTTAACGGAGTAATAGATGATTTAAATGAGTTTATAGAAAGTGAAAAAACTTATTCAGCAGAACAGGTAAGACTTATGTTAGCCAGTTTTGCACCTTATGTAAGATATGAAACAAAAGGAATGAACGGTATAACATGGAGTATGATTGCAAACGATTGGTTTATTAAAAATAAATAGATATGGAATTATATAAAGGACTACCGTTAAAAACTATAACGGTTATAACAATAGATGAAGTTGAAAATCATATAGGAGTAACAACAGATATGGTGAACGATTTAATTACCTCTTATTTTAATAATGATATTGCAGAAGGTGAAATATATGAGTTTGACGAAAGTTATGATTATGCCGTACCTCAAGAAATATTTGAAAAAGGAGATAAAGAAATACTAAATTATATTAATCAAAATATAGACTTTAATTTTAAGATATGACAACACAACTAATAGGAAAGAACGGCAAAGCAATAGCAAATCAATTTGTTCACAGTTCACAAGGAGAGACAGTCTTTCAAAGTTACAATACAATAGTAGCAAAGATAGTTGAATCTAAGGAGGGTAAACAGATTATCTTAGATACAAAAGCCTTAAATTATAGCGATACTAATACAAGTCACTTAACAACCTTTTTAGGCTATGACAGTACTAAAGAGTTAAGGAAAGACCTTGACAGTTTTAAATTTGAAAACCTAAATGAATGAAAACATTTAAAATAGATGGTTATAAGGTAACAGCTAGAAAAATTGAAACTAATTCAAATTACAATATAACAGTTAAAGTTTTTGAAGGTAAAACATTACTCACTGGCACAATACTAAAAGAAAATAGTAAGGATGTTGACATTTTAAATTATGCAGTAACAACAATATTAACCCAAGATTTTTATAGTAAATTAAAGTTATGAAAACAGAAATTAAGAACAATTTTGAAGCAGTATTAGAGTATTTGGAAGGACTTTCAGACAGTGAGTTAATGGGTGTACACAATGATTTTTGTCAGTCTATTAATGATGGAGATAACCTTATTCATGACAATGATGAGGATTTCTTTGAAATGTACTTTGAAAACGATGTGATAGGCGCAGTTAGGGCAGCTTCATACGGAGAATATAATTTTAATGATAAGTATGTTAAGTTTAACGGTTATGCAAACTTAGAAAGCTTTGATACAGTTGCTGATCATGTAGATTTAGATGATATTGCAAATAACATTTTAGAAAGTCCAGAAAATTATTATGATATTAGCTTATAGGAAGCTGAATAACACAAATTTTAAATTTAAAAACCCCCGCAATGTTAAAGTATGTAATTTACACCCCAATTATAGGATTTTTACTATTATTAATTTTAATCACAGAACCAAAAGTAGTGTTATTTGAAGGACTACAAGACAGCCATGTTTATTTATGGGGAGCTTATCAAGTAGTTTGTATAGCTACACCCGCAATATTAACCTTTTTTTAAACTAAAATTATGAAGATTTTTCACAATTATAAAACGCAATACGATTATTATCGGACTTCAAAAGTTATGCAAAAATTCTTTTCAGGGCAGATATTAAACATTCATGACAAAATTAATATGAGGAGTATGTATAACAATCCTAAACTAATTTTATAATGGGGGAGTTTTACACTAATTTAGTAATAGATGCGTTTAACCGTTGTTACGGCTTACAAGATGCACTTAAAAAAGGAGTTGATAAAGAAGACAGTCTTTTAATAAAAGGATCAATAGACAGCTTATCTTACCAAACAGGGTTAAAAAGAGATTTTATACAGAAACATTTAGACGAAATAATAAAATTATGAAAATGGAAAGACAAGAGGCTATTACAGCAATGAAAAAAGGAGTTAAAATAACTCATGATGCGTTCTCAGATAATGGGTGGATGAGTATGAGGGGTAATAAAATTATTACAGAAGAAGGATACTCTCATTCAGCTATAGAGTTTTGGAGTTATAGACAGGGTGAAATGTGGGATAAAGGTTATTCCACTTTTAATAATTAAAATTATGAAAATGACACCAGAAGAATCAGCAAAAAAGATATTTTATAGATTCAATTCAGAAACAGACATACAACAACCTTATGACCACAAAATACACATGGTTAGGGCTAAGGATAGTGCAGTGATATGTATTGAAGAGATTTTAAAAGTTGTAACTACTATTGAAGTAGAAAAAATATACTGGGAGGAAGCTTTAGAAGTTGCAAAAAATTTGGATAAAAAATACATATAGCAATGGAAACAAAGGTAAAGTACTATACAAGCGAGCATGTTAGTCAAGAATTTGGCAAGCTTACAAAAGACCAAAAAATTAATATTTTGTATGAAGCTATTGATATAATGCAGCAATATAACGGCAGAAGTAGGTTTCTATGTATTGCAATGGCTTTAGGTTATGAGAATTTTGAAGGTGAAAGGACAACTTATACTAAGAAATAATGAAAAATATAGTAGAAGATAACAGATTAATAGCTGAATTTATGGGGTTAACAAATCTAAACACACAGTCTGTATCTATATTTAAAGAGCCTAATTTAAAATATTTTAGGGTTTCAGAATATAAAAAAGACGGGCTTTGCGAATGGTGTCATAATGGAGTTTCACATGGACATAATCAGAAGTGCTATGTATTAGATCAGGAGAAACTAAAGTATAATTCCTCATGGGATTGGCTCATGCCAGTTATTGAGAAGATTGAAGAAACAACGTATGAAGAAACCTCATTTTACACTATTATAGGATACAAATACTGTGAGATAGAATCAATGGAAGATGTAGGTTTTGAATCTATTGATAAAGATGGAAATAGTAAATTAGAGGCTACTTACAAGGCAGGAATTGAATTTATAAAATGGCACAATGAAAGTACAGGAAATTAAGAAAGCAGTTGACGAAGGGAAGTTAGTACATTGGAGTAGTGAAGGCTATACAGTAGTTAAGAATAACAATGACTATGATATATTTTGCCTATCAAACAACCATAGGATAGGGCTAACGTGGGTGGACGGAGAGTCTTTGAATGGAAAAGAAGAGGATTTCTACCTATCAAAACTTTAACAAGTATTTAAGACTTAGGTGTTTATATATGTATTATATTTGTGTAAACAATTTAAATACTATATAATGAGAGCAAAACAAGGGTACGTTATCTATGACGACAATATAGATAACATAATTAAAGAGGAGGTTAGCAGAAGCAAAGACAATCTTTCAGAAGCGTTTAGAAAAGCGGCAGAGAGAATTAGTGCAGAGACTGACCAAAATGTAACTAAAGAGAAACTATCAGCGAGGTACTATGCCAAACTAAATGTAAAGAGCAGAAACCAGACTGAAAAATTTGTATCGAGTAGTAATGGTAGCAGAATTAAAATTTCAGATACAAATTATCTAAATGAACTTGCAGAAGAGGTGGTAAATAAAATGCCAAAGAAGGATAGAGTAAGTTTTATCAGATCAATTGTAAAAGGACTTTAGAACAGGGGAATTGATTTTCCCTTTTAAAAAATAATTTAACAGAATATTAATAAATTCTTAACAGATGAAACAAGATAGATTTCCTAACGGAGTAGAATGTTTTTTAGAAACACATTTTGAGGTTTCTTGTGCTATAGGTGCTGCACTTTCTAAAGAAGGTTTAACAGGCTTACCTAAAAGAAGATATGAGGAGCAAGGAACAGGGGGTATGTACGAGCTTGCACAAGAGTTAACTACTAAATTTGAAAACCAGTATAAAGACACACTTTGGGGAGAAGATTTAGAATTTTTTGAAACAATAGAAGAATTTTTAAATAAAGAGCTATAGTTATGAAAACTCAAGAAACCAACAAAAAAGAATTTGAAAAAGTATTTAATGGATCTCAATCTTATTTTGCCCAATCTGTAGAAGGTACTGGAGAGGTTAGGGATTCTAAAAAAGGAAAAGTAAATTTTAATGTAACTCTTAAAAACGGGAATTTATTGAACATCAATAGAGAAGGTGTTTATAATAGCAACCGTTATGAGATTTGCAATAATGAGGTAAGTTCAATTGATGAATTAATATCAGTTGTTAATGAAAAATGTGGACTTTGAAATAGCAATAAGAAATAATAACCTTTAAAACAATACAATTTTGAGAACAACTAGAAGTAATAACTGGAAGTACCAGATACAGATTAAGGACAGGTTTGAAGATGAGAGTAGTCCTGAGCTTATAATAGAGCTTTGTAATAGGCTCGTTTTACAATTAGATGTAGTCTTAGCTAATATTGAAAAAGACCTGTTAGAAGAAGATATAGACAGGGTGTGGCAGGAACTGGAGGTTGAAAGGGATAACTTTGAGCACTTAAGAAACCTTGTAGATGGAACAATCCCAGAAGATGAGTGGGATGATTATGGGTATGATGGGGATTATGAAACTGAGTTTAACAATTATTTTAACCAGTTGTATGATGTGGGAGATACCAGGGTAGTTACAAAACAGAATGTTTCAGAGAAATTCATTTGGATTAATTAAAAATTATGTTATCAGCAAAGGATAAGAATATATTTATTAAGACTATGACAAAGATATTAATAAATAGAGGGGCGGTAAAGTCAGATCACAAAGATTATGATTATGATGTAGGAGATTTTAAAGTTAAGATAGACCCAACAGACGTATTGTATTTTTTGTTCATAAAAGAAGGGGAAGGTAAGGAGTTTACTATGTATTGCAGCAATGAAGAGAATATGTATAGTAGAATTAAACATTTAATAAAAAGTTAAAATTGCGGGTATTAAAAATAAAATAAGTATATTTGCATGTAATAAATGAAGAAAGAAAATGAAAGTTATTGTGAATTGTTATGAGGAGAAGGGGGATTTCTTAAGGGATACTCCAGACTATGCTGAGGTATATGATAGTATCACTGAGGCATTAAGAGATAAACTTAAGGTAATTAGAAAATGTAGAAAGACAGGGGATTTTATAGGGTTTAGGATCTATAATACTCTTGGAGAACTTAAACATAAGTTGGCATCAGAAACCGTTACCAACAAAAGTATTATTTTAAGACAAATGGCTAGTTAACATGTTAGGAAAAATAGAATTTGATGAAGAGGGAAAACCCATTTGTGAGATATGCGGCAAATCTTTCAAAAGAGTTATGGCGCATGTAAGGATGAAGCATGAACTAACGGCTGTAGAGTATAAACAGAAGTTTGGCTTTGACTTAGGAAAAGGCATCTGTAGTGCTGAGAGTTCTGAGTTGACGAGAGAAAAGACTTTAGAGAACTATGAAACTGTTATTAAAAAGAACTTACTTAAAAAAGGTGTGGGATCAAGGTTTCAACACGGAGATAAAGGTAGGACTAAAGATAAGGTTTCAGAACAGACAAAAATTAGATTAAAAGATAATCTAAAAAAGCCTAAGATGATTGAGGTCATGAAGATAAGTGGTAGTAAATTAGGTAAATCAGGTTTAGGAAATAAAAAACGATGGGGAAATGAAAATACTTACATTAGAAAAAATTAAACTTGGTGACGACTATTCTATAATTAGAGTAACTTATAAAACCATGTTTGGAACAAAAGACAGGGATGTTATAAGACACAATATAGGTTGGAAGTGGG
>Ga0314774_1000033_pt1 | contig 133077 bp, 119 predicted proteins | sample MetaGCBIA2018_FD_204515 | JGI IMG/M metagenome (GOLD analysis project Ga0314774, IMG submission 204515) | Cryopeg brine microbial communities from Beaufort Sea near Barrow, Alaska, United States - CBIA 2018 | ecosystem: Environmental > Aquatic > Marine > Coastal | place: USA: Alaska... | reverse complement strand
TGACGGACTTTGTTCAAGGCGTCATCATGATGCTGGCGCTGGTTCTTATGCCGGCGGTTGTGCTCTTTGGTGAAGGCGGCGGCGGTTATACGCAGGCGGCTCAGACCTTGAATGAAATTGACCCCACTCTCTTGTCCTGGACAGAAGGGCTGACCTTTATTGGATGGCTTTCTGCGGTTACCTGGGGCCTGGGTTATTTTGGTCAGCCCCATATCATCGTGCGCTTTATGGCTATTCGTACCCTTAAAGATGTTCCGATTGCCCGTAACATCGGTATGGGCTGGATGGCTATTTCGCTGATCGGTGCCATTTCTCTGGGTGTCTTTGGCCGGGCTTATGCAGTGCGCAATGGTATGGTGATTGATGATCCAGAAACGCTCTTTATCATCTTGTCTGACCTGCTGTTCCACCCGCTGATTACTGGTTTCCTCTATGCTGCGCTGTTGGCTGCGGTTATGAGTACCATTTCCAGTCAGCTTCTGGTGTCCTCGTCTTCTTTGACCGAAGACTTTTACCGCCTGTTCTTGCGCAAAGAAGCAACTGATCGCGAGTGCGTGAACGTTGGTCGTGTTTGTGTGGTTCTGGTTGGCCTGGTTGCTGCGTTTATTGCATCCGATCCCAATTCTCAGGTTCTGGGGTTGGTGAGTAACGCCTGGGCAGGCTTTGGTGCGGCGTTCGGTCCGTTGATTCTGCTGTCGCTAATGTGGCCGCGCACTAACGGTACCGGTGCCATCGCTGGTCTGGTTGTGGGTGCGGTTACTGTCATGGTCTGGATTTCACTGGGCTGGGGTAGTGAGTTCATGGGTGGTCCGGGTGTTTACGCGATCATTCCTGGCTTTATCGCTTCCTGGATTGCAATCATGGTTGTTAGTAGCATGACGGCTGATTCCGGTGAATATCAGCACATTGAGCGGTAAACGAAGCGAATAGGGGACAGATTTCGAATCTGTCCCCGGTTGGTGATGAAAGGGGCTCCTTCGGGGGCCTCTTTTTTTTGGCTGAAATTATTTGGCTGTTTGGGTGTCTGGCCCCGGGGCGGGGTGTCCTTTCTTCTGGGAAAAATAACTCGCTGCGCTCAGACATTTTTTTCCCGACAGAAAGGACACCCCACCCCGTGACCTGCTGAACTTTTATATTACACCAAAAAAACGCCAGCTCTCGGGCTGGCGTTTTTAGGATAGGGGACAGATTTAAAATCTGTCCCCGGTTGGGTCCCAAAGGCTTAAGCGATATTGGCTTCGGCGGCTTTGCTGGTGTAGTTGTCCATCTTGTCAAAACTCAGGTACTTGTAGATCTCTTTCGACATGCTGTTCAGGTTCTTGGCGTACTCCATGTACTCTGCCGGAGTCGGCAGTTTACCCAGAATCGCACCTACCGACGCCAGTTCCGCAGAGGTCAGGTACACGTTTGCACCATCGCCCAGGCGGTTGGGGAAGTTACGGGTGGATGTAGACAGCACAGTGGTGCCTGCGCCTACCCGCGCCTGGTTACCCATGCACAGCGAACAGCCCGGCATCTCGGTACGCACACCGGCATCGCCGTAGATTTTGAAGTAGCCTTCTTCCATCAGCTGGGACTCGTCCATCTTGGTGGGCGGAGACATCCACAGGCGAACTTTGAGGGGCTCTTTGTTTTGCTCAAGCAGTTTACCAGCGGCGCGGAAGTGACCGATGTTGGTCATGCACGAACCGATGAACACTTCGTCGACCTTGTCGCCGGCGACTTCGGACAGAACGCGGGCGTCGTCCGGATCGTTTGGGCAGCACACGATCGGCTCTTTGATATCAGCCAGATCAATTTCGATGATGTGAGCGTACTCGGCATCTGAATCGGCGCGCATTAGGCTAGGGTTGGCAAGCCAGGCTTCCATACCTTGGGCGCGACGCTCCAGAGTGCGCGCGTCGCCGTAACCTTCGGCAATCATCCAGCGCAGCATGGTAATGTTGGAGTGCAGATACTCGGCCACCGACTCTTCTGACAGGTTGATGGTGCAGCCTGCAGCGGAGCGCTCGGCAGAAGCGTCAGACAGCTCGAATGCCTGCTCTGCGGTCAGGTGCTCCAGGCCCTCGATTTCCAGTACGCGGCCAGAGAATTCGTTGATCTTGCCTTTCTTCTCCACGGTCAGCATGCCTTGCTTGATGCCGTAAAGGGGAATGGCGTGCACCAGGTCACGCAGGGTAATGCCGGGCTGCATTTCGCCTTTGAAACGCACCAGTACCGATTCCGGCATGTCCAGCGGCATGACTCCGGTGGCAGCGGCAAACGCTACCAGGCCGGAACCAGCCGGGAAGGAGATGCCCATGGGGAAACGGGTGTGGGAATCACCACCGGTGCCTACGGTGTCTGGCAGCAGCATGCGGTTCAGCCACGAGTGGATGATGCCGTCGCCCGGGCGCAGGGAAACACCGCCGCGGGTACGCATGAAATCGGGCATGGTGTGCTGCATTTCCACGTCAATCGGCTTGGGATAAGCGGCTGTGTGGCAGAACGACTGCATGACCAGGTCAGCCTGGAAACCCAGACACGCCAGGTCTTTTAGTTCGTCACGGGTCATCGGGCCCGTGGTGTCCTGGGAACCCACAGTGGTCATTTTTGGTTCGCAATAGGTGCCGGGGCGAACGCCTTGGCCTTCTTCCAGTCCACAGGCTTTGCCGACCATTTTTTGCGCCAGGGTGAAACCCTTGGTGCCAACTTCGGGGTCGTCTGGCAGGCGGAAGAGGTCGGTAGCGCCCAGGCCCAGTGTTTCACGGGCCTTGGTGGTCAGGCCGCGGCCGATGATCAGCGGAATACGGCCGCCAGCCTGAACTTCGTCCAGAATCACGTCAGACTTGAAACCGAATTCAGAGATGACATCGCCGTTTTCGTTCAGAATTTTGCCTTCATACGGGCGGATATCAATCACATCGCCCATGTTCATGTCGTCAACCGGCGCTTCGAATACCAGCGCGCCCGCGTCTTCCATGGTGTTGAAGAAGATAGGGGCCACTTTGTTGCCGATACACACACCGCCGCCGCGCTTGTTCGGCACGCCAGGGATGTCGTCACCGAAGAACCACAGCACCGAGTTGGTGGCGGATTTACGGGAAGAGCCGGTACCTACAACGTCACCTACGAAAGCAACGGGCAGGCCCTTGGCGCTAATGTCGGCAATCTGGCCCATGGGGCCGGTAACACCATGTTCTTCGGGGCTCAGGCCGTCGCGGGTCATTTTATAAGCAGCGCGGGAATGCAACGGAATGTCAGGGCGTGACCAGGCATCGGGTGCTGGCGACAGGTCGTCGGTGTTGGTTTCGCCGGTGACTTTAAACACCACCATTTTTATGCTGTCGGCAACTTTGTTACGCTTGGTGAACCATTCGGCGTTCGCCCAGGATTCAATCACGTCTTTGGCAACGGCGTTGCCGGCGTCCATTTTTACCTTCACATCGTTGAAGGCGTCGAACATCAGCAGAGTGTGCTTGAGTTGAATGCCGGCGGGTTCAGCCAGTTCGGGATCGTCTAACAGGTCCACCAGAGTGGTGATGTTGTAGCCGCCCTGCATCATGCCCAGCAACTGAATCGCTTTGCCGTTGTTAATCACCGGGGAGCTGGCTTCGCCCTTCACAAGGGCGGTCAGGAACGCGGCTTTTACATAAGCGGCTTCGTCCACCCCGGGTGGAACACGGTTTTCCAACAGGTCAATCAGTACGTCTTCGTCTTCGTTTTCAGGGGCGGGCGGCTTTTTTAGCAATTCCACCAGTGCGGCGGTTTGTTCGGCGTTCAGAGGCTTGGGTGGAATACCCAGAGCTGCACGCTCGGCAACGTGTTCACGGTAGGCTTCTAACACGGTTTGACCCTCATCGGTTGAAGTGTTCCGCTTTGTTGGCGCAAGGCGCCTGGCGGAAATGTTGTGGTGAAAAGGCTTTAAACTGGCGCTGTATTGTATATGAAAGCCCTTATAAAGTTAAATTGGACAGAGGTCGGAGAGATTTGTTGGCTGCGCTATACTGGCGCATCAATTTTAACCTAATGTTCGGGATGCCATGAACGACGCGCTGCAGAGTACTCTCCACAGCAATACCCACAGCACTATCAAGAGCAATATCGATAGTACTATCGAGACTAATATCGACAGCACTAACGAGCGTATTTACCAGAGTGCTCATGATAGTATTAATGACTTCTTACCGTGCCGGACGCCTCAGGCCTGGATTGATAATGCTCTGGCGAATCAGGACTTGCTGCTGATCGACCATGCCCACTGCGAGAAAAAAGCGGCTTCTACAGCACTCAGCCTGATGTACCGCTATGTGGATAACGCCGACCTATTGCACAAGATGTCGCGACTGGCGAGGGAAGAGTTAAGGCACTTTGAACAGGTTCTAGCTTTGATGACGGCGCGCGGGATTCGTTATGTCCATTTAACCCCGGCGCGCTACGCGGCAGGTTTGCGCGCCGCAGTGCGCAGCAGCGACCCTGGCCGTCTGGTCGATCTGCTGGTGATTGGCGCCATCATTGAAGCACGCTCCTGTGAGCGCTTTGCGGCCCTGGCACCGTATCTTGATACCGAGCTTTCCAATTTTTATAACGGCCTGCTGAAATCCGAAGCCCGCCATTATCGCGACTACCTGGCTCTGGCCGAACAGGCTAACGGCGGCCCGGTTGAAGACAGAGTTGCGGTGTTTCTGGCCATCGAACAAAAGCTGATTGAACAGCCTGATTCCGAGTTTCGTTTTCACAGCGGCCCGTTGACGCAGCATGTCGCTGATAAACACGCTATTCCTATTTAACGCGAATTGACGCAAGAGGGTGAAATGAGCAATCTGATTAAAGAAACCGTCACCAGTGTGCACCATTGGAACGATACTCTGTTCAGCTTCAAAACCAGTCGCGACCCTGGCTTCCGCTTCAAGAACGGCCACTTTGTGATGATCGGCCTGGAAACGGAAGGCAAACCGCTGATGCGCGCCTACAGTATCGCCAGCGCAAATTATGAAGAAGAGCTCGAGTTTTTCTCCATTAAAGTGCAAGACGGCCCGTTGACGTCCAAGCTACAGAAAATAAAAGTAGGTGATGAAATTCTTGTTAGCCGCAAGCCTACCGGCACGCTGATTCTGGACAATCTGCTGCCAGGAAAAAATCTGTGGCTGATTGCCACCGGCACCGGTCTTGCGCCTTTTATGAGCATCATAAAAGATCCGGACGTGTATGAAACCTTTGATAAAGTGATTATAACTCACGGTGTGCGCTACGTTACCGAATTGGCATACCAGCACGAAATCGAGGCTCTGCCAGAGAACGAGTTCTTCGGTGAAATGGTGGATGGAAAACTGCTGTATTACCCTACGGTAACCCGCGAACCTTTTCGCCACACCGGGCGGCTGACAGACGCTATGGAGAGCGGTAAAATCACCCAGGATTTGGGCTTGCCAGAGCTTGATGTCGAGAATGATCGCTTCATGATTTGCGGCAGTCCCAGTATGCTCAAAGACACGTGCGCCATACTCAATAGCATGGGCTTTAAAGAAGCTCGTGGGAGAGACATGGGGCATTACGTGGTCGAGCGGGCGTTTGTGGAGCAGTAAGGTTCTCTGAAGGTTCTTTGCCCGCCGATTACATCCGCCAGCCACACATTTTCTTCGCAATTCGGAGGGTAAACAATGCCAGACAAGGGTTATACACCGCCAAAGGTATGGACTTGGGACAAAGCCAACGGCGGTGTTTTCGCCAGCATTAACAGGCCGGTTGCCGGGGCTACCCACGACAAACCCCTGCCTACCGGAAAGCACCCGTTTCAACTGTATTCACTGGCGACGCCCAACGGCGTAAAAGTAACCGTGATGCTAGAGGAACTGCTAGAGCTGGGCATTGTTGATGCTGAATACGACGCCTGGTTGATCAACATTGGCGAAGGCGATCAGTTTGGCAGTGGCTTTGTCGACATCAATCCCAACTCAAAAATTCCAGCGCTGCTGGACCATTCCGTGCAACCACCTCAGCGGTTGTTTGAATCAGGCTCTATGCTGTTGTATCTGGCCGAAAAGTTTGGCGTGCTGCTCCCTAAAGACGCCGCTGGCCGCACTGAAACCCTGAACTGGTTATTTTGGCAGATGGCCAGTACGCCGATGTTGGGCGGAGGTTTCGGTCACTTCTACGCCTACGCACCGGAAAAATACGAGTACCCGATTGACCGCTACGCGATGGAAGTAAAGCGCCAGCTGGATGTGTTGGATCGGCAACTGGCGCACAATCGCTATATTGCTGGTGACACCTACACAATCGCAGACATTGCGGTTTGGCCCTGGTACGGAGCGCTGGTAAACAATCTGGTTTACGAAGCAGCAGAATTTCTGGACGCGCAAAGCTATACCCACGTGCTGCGCTGGGCCGCAGAAGTGGCGAAGCGCCCGGCGGTACAGCGTGGCCGTATGGTGAATAAAGTGACCGGCGAGCCTCATAAACAGCTCCGCGAACGCCACGACGCCAGCGATTTTGAGCTGCGCACTGAAGATAAAATAAATCCGGGCGGGGGTGCCTGAGCGTTGGGCAAAAATAGTATTCGCGGGCAGCGTCAGTATCGCACTCGAGTGTCTGCACTTTTCGCCTTGATGCTGGTGGGCGCTCTGGCGGCACTGATGGCCGGCTGCGAACAAAACACCGGTATCGGGATGGAAGGGCAAAGCGAAAATCCGGAGCCCGAGACTCTCGATGTTAATCAGCCGCAGGTGGCTGGTGAGGGCGTTAGCGATATTTCCCTGGTGTTAAAGCCCGCGCAGCTTGACTGGATTGGTCAGCAGATTTTCCAGAACGAATGCGCGGGGCAGTTTCGCTGCCTGGTGCACTGGAACGACGGTGAGGCATTTCCGTCACTCGGTATCGGCCATTTCATCTGGTACCCGAAAGACGTTGAAGCGGGTTTTGTCGAGAGTTTTCCCACACTGATTGATTACATGGCCCAGCGTCAGCGGTCGATTCCGGATTGGCTGCGGGAGCTTAAGCCGTTTGATGCACCCTGGGCAGATAAAGCGGCCTTTGAAGCGGTGGGAAATTCACCCGAGGTAGCGGAACTGCGAGAATTTTTGGCGGGCACCCAAGGTGTTCAGGCAGAGTTCATATTTCGCCGGGCGCAAGTGTCTATAAAGTCCGTTGTTGAGGCGGCACCATCATCCCGGCAGCTTGCAGTAAGCAATCACCTGGCGCAGCTGAGCCAAACACCGGGTGGTGTTTATGCATTAGTGGATTATGTGAACTTCAAGGGCGAAGGGTTGGCAGCATCTGAACGTTATGAAGGTGAGGGCTGGGGCTTGCTGCAGGTTCTTCAGGCCATGCCGGAACACTCTGCCGATCCGGTGCTGCAACAGTTCCGCGAAGCGGCCGACAAAGTGTTAACCCGTCGCGCTGAGCTGGCGACTCAGGCGCGCGAACGCGAGCAGTGGTTGCCCGGCTGGCGCAAGCGCCTGAACACCTATCGCGAGCCGGACGTAATGACACTGCCGGAATCCTGATCGCCGCTAGCTGAATGCATTTCTATATCTTAGCCATTAAAAAAGCCGGAGTTCATTCACTCCGGCTTTTTTTACTTTAGGCTTTTCAAGGTTTGGCGTTAGCCCATGAACTGGCCGCCGTTGACCACCAGGTCTGCGCCCGTCACAAAGCCAGCGTCTTCGGCGGTCAAAAACACTACCGCGCGGGCGATATCGTCTGGCTGCCCAAGGCGGCCCACCGGAATGTCCGCAACAATACTTTCCAGCACTTTCTCAGGCACTGCGCGCACCATCGGGGAATCAATGTAGCCCGGCGAAATCGAGTTGACGGTAACGCCTTTGCGGGCACCCTCAAGTGCAATCGATTTGGTGAAGCCGTAAACGCCGGCCTTGGCAGCAGCGTAGTTGCTCTGCCCGAACTGGCCTTTGCCACCGTTAATGGAGGATATGTTGACAATGCGGCCAAAGCCACGGTTGCACATGCCCTCAAACGCGTGGCGGCACATGTTGAACATGGAGTTCAGGTTTACGTTGATAACCTGGGTCCACTGATCTGCCCCCATTCTTTTCAACGGTGAGTCGTTGGTGATGCCGGCATTATTGACCAGCACATCCACCGGGCCGAACTCTTTTTCCACGCTTTCCATAAAGGCTTTGCAGCCGTCATAGTCGGCAACGTCCACCGGCATAATGTTAACGGTGTAGCCTGCCTCGGCCATGGTTTTTTGCCACTGTTCAGCTTTTTTGCGCGGCTCGTCGCCTGGGCGGTGAGTGGCGATAACGGTACGATCCTGATCGGTTAGCTGTTTGCACATTGCGGTGCCTAGGGCTCCGATTGCACCCGTCACAATGGCGACACGATTTGGCATATAATTCTCCCTTGGGTTTTATTTTATCTTCCGTCAATTCAGCCCGGCCAATAGTTTGTGTGTCTGCCGGTTGGCATTTGAGTACTCTGTTTCAACGATGGAAATCAGGTTACATTTTTAGTGTAGCAGGGGAATAAAAAAGCGCAGTTGGGCTTTAGTTTAATCCCGAATTTTTCTGACAAAAATAGGAATTAAAATGGACGACTTACACGGTTATTATCTGGAAGATTTGGAAGTAGGTATGACAGCCAGCGTCACGAGAACCATCACCGACGCAGACGTTGTTCAGTTTGCCAAGTTAAGCGGCGATAACAACCCTGTGCACCTGAATGACGATTACGCCAAAACCACTCCGTTCAAAGCCCGCGTTGTTCACGGTATGTTCAGCGCAGCGCTGATTTCTGCGGTGCTTGGCACGAGGTTACCGGGGCCGGGTGCGATCTACATTGACCAGCAGCTGCGCTTTAAGGCACCAGTGTTCATTGGTGACACCGTTGTGGCGAGTGCGGAAGTAGAGGAAGTTGATCTGAGACGGCGCCGGGTCAAGCTGAAAACCGTGTGCACGGTCGATGGCAAAGTGGTTGCCGAGGGTTACGCCACCAATATGGTCGTTAGCCGCCCGGCCTGATTTAAAGCGCCTGTTTGTTCAGCTGCAGCGGCTGGTCTGCTGCGGCTTCCAGCCACCAAACGTGGCTGTCCCAATCCCCAAGCACAATCCGTTCAGCAGGCTGATCATTCACCTGCAACGGGTGTCGGGCCGGGCGATGGGTGTGGCCGTGAATCAGCTGCGACACGTTATGCTGTTCCATCACTCGCAATACTTCTTCGGGCGTCACATCCATAATGGCTTGGGTCTTGCTCTTGTTCTTGGCCATACTCAGTTCGCGCAGTTGGCGAGCCATCAGCTGGCGGTCTTTCAGCGGGCGAGCCAGTAGCATTTGCTGGGTTTTCAGGTTGCGCATGTTGGCGCGGAATTTCTGATATTCCACATCGGCGGTGCACAGGCTGTCGCCGTGCATCAGCAGGGTGGGGATGCCGTACAGATCAATCACGGTCGGGTCGTCCAGCAGGGTTGCCCCGATACGCTGGCAATAATCCACACCCAGTAAAAAGTCCCGGTTGCCGTGCATCACATACACAGCGGTGCCGCCATCGCTGACGTGCTTCAATGCTGCGGCAATCTGTTCTTGCAAGGGCGTGTGCTCATCGTCGCCAATCCAGGCTTCAAAGAAATCGCCCAGAATGTACAGTGTGTGAGCACTCACCGCGCGATCTTGCAAGAAGGTAAGAAACGCCCGTGTAATGTCCGGGCGTGACTCTTCTAGGTGCAGATCGGAAATAAACAGCGTGGTCACGCCCCGCCTCCATCCTCGATTACTTCGGCTTTTTCGATGATCACGTCTTCCGCAGGAACATCCTGGTGGCCGGCTTTCATCGTGGTGCGCACTGCGCGAATTTTGTCGACAATGTCCATGCCTTCGGCCACTTTACCAAAGACGCAATAGCCCCAGCCTTCCGCAGTTTTGGCGGAATGGTCCAGAAAACCGTTGTTTTCAACGTTGATGAAAAACTGCGCGGTTGCGGAGTGCGGGTCCATGGTGCGGGCCATGGCAACGGTGCCGGCCATGTTGTTAAGGCCGTTGTCGGCTTCGTTCTGGATAGTCGCGCGGGTTTTGCGCGGGGTCATGTCCGGTTCGAAGCCGCCGCCCTGAACCATGAAGTTGCTGATCACCCGGTGAAATATCAGGCCGTCAAAAAAACCTTCACGCACATACTGTTCGAAGTTTTTGGCGGTTTCCGGTGCCTTGTCGTAATCCAGTTCCAGCTTGATAGGGCCGTGGTTGGTTGTCAGCAGAATCATAGGGTTTTCCTGTTTTGTGAGGGAAGGTTGTGCGCAATGCACACATTGCTCGTCATTGTACGCAAGAGTTTGGCGCGGTGCATGAGTCTGCAGTGCTTTTATGCGTATAATAGCTCGCTCAGATCCACCTCCTTTTTGCAGAGATTGTATGAGCGCCGAGCCCAAGAAAGCCCATAACTTTATTCAGAGCCTGATTGAAGACGCCGTCGCCAAAGGCGCGCACACAGGCACGGTCGTGACCCGTTTCCCGCCGGAGCCCAATGGTTACCTGCACGTTGGCCACGCCAAAGCCATTTGCCTGAATTTTGGCATTGCCAATACCTTTGGCGGTGAATGCAATTTGCGTTTTGACGATACCAACCCGGAAAAAGAAAGCCAGGAATACATCAACGCGATAAAAGCGGATGTGGAGTGGCTCGGTTATCAATGGCAAGGAAAGGTGCATTTTGCCTCGGACTATTTTGATGCTCTGTACAACTTTGCCGAAGAGCTGATTGAGCGCGGCAATGCTTACGTCTGTGCCCTCAGCGCCGACGAAATGGCGGACTACCGCGGCAGCCTTAAAGAGCCTGGCCGCAACAGTCCTTATCGCGAGCGCGCGGTGGAAGAAAACCTGAAACTGTTCCGCCAGATGCGCGACGGTGATTTCCAAAACGGCGAAATGGTGCTGCGGGCGAAGATTGATATGGCATCGCCCAATATCAATATGCGCGACCCGATTCTGTACCGCATCCGCTACGCCGAACACCACCAGACCGGCAACAAATGGTGCATCTACCCGATGTACGACTATACCCATCCGATTTCAGACGCGCTGGAAGGCATTACCCATTCCCTGTGTACGCTGGAATTCGAAGACCACCGCCCGCTGTATGACTGGGTGCTGGACAACATCAGCGTACCTTGTCACCCGCGCCAGATTGAATTTGCGCGGCTGAACCTGAACTACACCATTACCAGCAAACGCAAGCTCAAACGTTTGGTGGACGAGCACATCGTTGACGGTTGGGACGACCCGCGCATGCCCACCATTTCAGGGTTGCGCCGCCGCGGTTACACGCCTGAGTCTTTGCGCACCTTCTGCGACATGATCGGTGTGAACAAAGCGGGCGGCACCGTAGACATGGGCATGCTGGAGTTCGCCATCCGCGAAGATTTGAACATCCGTTCGCCCCGCGCCATGTGCGTGATGCGTCCATTGAAGGTCACGCTGACCAACTACCCGGCTGACAAAACCGAAACCCTGGTGTTGCCGGTGCATCCGCAAAATCCGGATATGGGCAGTCGCGAAGTGACCTGGAGCCAAACCCTGTTTATTGATCGCGAAGATTTCGCCCTGGAAGCGCCGCGCAAATGGAAGCGACTGGCGCCGGATCAGGCCGTGCGCCTGCGCGGCGGCTATGTGATGACTTGCCGCGAAATCATCCGCGACCAGAGTGGCGAGATTGTCGAACTGAAGTGCGAATACGACGAAAACACTCTGGGTGTGAACCCTGAAGGCTACAAGCCCAACGGTGTGATTCACTGGGTGTCTGCAACGGACAGCGTGGAGTGCGACATCAACGTGTACGACCGCCTGTTTAACGCGGAAACGCCAGACAGCGATAAAGAAGGCGATATGCTGGACCACCTGAATCCGCACTCTTTGGTGGTTTTGCAAGGCGCCCGTGCCGAACGCAATCTGGCGTCGCCGGCGAGCGATCTGCCGTATCAGTTTGAGCGCGAAGGTTACTTTTTCTTCGACCAGAAGCTGACAGAAAAAGCGGGCAAGCCGGTGTTCAATCGCACCGTCACCCTCCGCGATTCCTGGGGTAAATAATCCGCAACGAGCCGGCCTTTTGAAAGGTCGGTTCGCTGCGTTCAGGCCCGCAATGAAACGGTAAACGAGAGTATTTTGTGATCAGAATCTACAACACCCTTAGCCAGAAAAAAGAAGAGTTCAAACCCCTAGAGCCGGGCAAAGTCGGTATGTACGTGTGCGGCATGACCGTGTACGACTACTGTCATCTGGGCCACGCTCGGGTGTTGGTAGCGTTTGATGTGATCACCCGATATTTGCGCCACAGTGGTTTTGATGTGAACTACGTGCGCAACATCACCGACATAGACGACAAAATTCTGCGCCGCGCCGATGAAAACGGCGAGGTGTACACCGACCTGACTGAACGCATGATTGCCGCTATGCACGAAGACGAAGCCCGTCTGGGTGTGCTGTCGCCTAACGCTGAGCCCCGTGCTACAACGTTCATTAGCGATATGATCGCGATGATTGAAACTCTGATTGCCGGTGGCCACGCCTACGCGGCAGACAACGGCGACGTGTATTTTTCGGTATCGTCGTTTGCGGATTACGGCAAGCTCAGCAAGAAAAAATTGGAAGACCTGCTGGCGGGCGCCCGGGTGGACGTAGAACAGGCCAAACGCAGTCCGGCGGATTTTGCCCTGTGGAAAGCGGCGAAGCCTGATGAAGTGTTCTGGCCGTCGCCCTGGGGCAATGGTCGCCCGGGTTGGCACATTGAGTGCTCGGCCATGGCCAATCACTGCCTGGGTGACACCTTTGATATTCACGGTGGTGGGCCAGACCTGTTGTTCCCCCACCACGAAAACGAAATTGCCCAGTCAGAATGCGCCACGGGTCACACGTTTGTGAATACCTGGATGCACGCTGGCGCCATTCGGGTGAACAAGGAAAAGATGTCCAAGTCACTGGGCAACTTTTTTACCATCCGCGAGATTATGGAAACCTATCCGGCGGAAGTGGTGCGCTACTTTTTAGTGTCCAGCCATTACCGCAGCCAGGTGGATTACTCCGAAGACAATCTGATTGAATCCGGTCGTAGCCTGACCAAGCTTTACAATGCGCTGCGTGGTGTCACTCCGCTGGCCAGCGATGCGGTGGTGCGGACTGCACACGACACGCTGTTCGCCGAGCGCATGGATGACGATTTCAACTGCGCGGGCGCGATGGCGATTTTGCACGCCATCGCCGGCGAAATAAATCAGCAGCGCCGTGACGGCGACGAACAAGCCGCTGCGGCCAGCGCTACGGTGCTGGTGCGCCTGGGCTCTGTGCTGGGTTTGCTACAGCAAGACCCGGAGCTGTTTTTCCAGGGTGACAGCGGTAGCGGGCAGGGCGATGAGTTGAGCGCCGAGCAAATCGAAACGATGATTCAGGCCCGTGCGGACTCCCGCAAAGCTCGTGACTTCGCCGGCGCAGACCGGATTCGTAACGAGCTGTTAGAGCAGGGCGTTATTCTGGACGATTCCCGCGAGGGCACCAGCTGGCGGCGCGGTTAAGCCGCCTAAAACGCTGTATAAGCCTCGGTTCATTAAGAAAATACCCCAAGTGAAGGATTGATTTGGGGTATGATCCGATACGCGCTATCACGTAGAATGTTGCGTTCGGGAATTTCTTAACTTACTGAGGGAAATACGATGACATCACGCGTACCGCTTGACGGTCTTCAGGTTGCCGGGAATTTATACGACTTCATTAATAATGAAGCGATCCCTGGAACGGGTCTGGATGCAGACAAATTCTGGGCTGACTTCGCCAAAATCGTCAACGATCTTGCGCCCCGCAATCGTGAGCTGTTAGCCAAACGCGATTCCCTGCAGGAAAAACTGGACGCCTGGAACCATAATCACCAGCACCAGACTCCGGATATGTCCGTTTATAAAGATTTCTTGAAAGAAATCGGCTATCTGGTCGACGAGCCGGCCAATTTCAGCATTTCCACTGCTAACGTAGATCCCGAAGTAGCCGTCATGGCGGGGCCACAGCTTGTTGTGCCAATCATGAACGCGCGCTTTGCCCTGAACGCAGTCAACAGCCGTTGGGGTAGTTTGTACGATGCGCTTTACGGCACCGACGCGATCCCTGAGACGGGCGGCGCCGAAAAGACTGCAGGCTACAATCCCAAGCGCGGCGAGCTCGTCATCGAATTTGCCCGTGACCTTCTGGACAGTTCAGCGCCTTTAGCCTCTGGCAGTCACAAAGACGCAGCGCTCTATCATGTTGCCGGTGGCAAACTGGTTGTAGACCTGAAAAACGGTGACAGCATCGGGTTGAAAGATGAAACCGGTTTTGTCGGTTACACCGGTTCGGCAGACGCCCCTACGGGCATTCTGCTGGTTAAAAACGGCATGCACTTTGAAATCCAGATCGACGCTACTCATCCCATTGGCAAAACCGATGGTGCTCACGTTAAAGACGTGCTGATGGAATCGGCGCTGACCACCATTATGGATTGTGAAGACTCGGTAGCCGCAGTTGACGCAGACGACAAAGTTCTGGCCTACCGCAACTGGCTGGGCCTGATGAATGGCAGTCTGGAAGAAACCTTTGAAAAAGGTGGCAAGCCGTTAACCCGCAAGATGAATGCGGATCGCGTTTACACCGCCGCCGATGGTAGCGAACTGCAATTGAAAGGCCGCAGCGTGATGTTCATCCGTAACGTGGGCCACCTGATGACCAACCCGGCGATTCTGCTGGCAGATGGCAGCGAAGTACCGGAAGGCCTGCTGGATGGCGTGATGACATCGCTGATGGCAATGCACGATCTTCAAGGCAACAGCCGGTTTCAGAACAGCAGCCAAGGCTCGGTGTATATTGTTAAGCCGAAGATGCACGGCCCGGAAGAAGTTGCGTTTACCAACGAGTTTTTCGGCCGGGTGGAAGACGCTTTGGGCTTGCCGCGTTTTACCTTGAAAGTGGGCATTATGGACGAAGAGCGCCGCACCACGGTGAACTTGAAGGCCTGCATTCACGCCGCGAAAGATCGCGTGGCGTTTATTAACACCGGCTTCCTGGACCGTACCGGTGACGAAATTCACACCTCCATGAAGCTCGCTCCGTTTATCCGTAAAGGGAAAATGAAGCAGGCCACATGGATTGGCGCTTACGAACAGTGGAACGTAGACATCGGCCTGGAAGCCGGGTTTCGCGGTGTCGCGCAAATTGGCAAGGGCATGTGGGCCATGCCGGATTTGATGGCCGATATGCTGGAACAGAAAATTGGGCACCCAAAAGCCGGTGCTAACACTGCCTGGGTTCCATCACCGACCGCCGCCACCCTGCACGCCACGCATTATCATCAGGTGAGTGTGGCTGATATCCAGCAGAAGCTGGAAAGTCGCGAGCGTGCAAGCGTGGATGATATTCTCACGGTGCCCATCAATCTGAACTCGAAAGATTTGACCGCGGCGGAAATTCAAGAGGAATTGGATAACAACGCCCAAAGTATTTTGGGCTACGTGGTGCGCTGGATCGACAGTGGCGTAGGTTGCTCTAAAGTGCCCGACATCAATAACGTGGGCCTTATGGAGGACCGGGCTACCCTGCGGATTTCGTCGCAATTGCTGGCGAACTGGCTCTATCACGGTATCTGCAACACGCACCAGATTGAAGAAACCATGAAGCGCATGGCGCTGATCGTAGACAAGCAGAACGCCGGTGACGCAACCTATCGCCCAATGGCGGATAATTTTGCCGACAGCATTGCGTTCCAGGCGGCTACGGATTTGGTGCTGAAAGGCGCCGAGCAGCCGAATGGCTACACAGAACCGTTGCTGCATGCATATCGTTTGAAGGCAAAAGCGAAATACGGACAGTAATTCGCCGTCGATGCAGTTTCTACCGCTCAGAAGTCTATGTGGTAGGAACTGCATGTTTCTTGATTTTATTTGGTTATTGAGTCGCGGGCATTTTGAATCGGTTCTCGTGACAAGTCGCTGTACGCCTTGACCCGTACCGCGAAATCGCCAAAATTCTCGCCCTGAATCAGCACGTGTTGCCGAAGTCTCTCCTCCGCTAGTGCCGCATCCCCCGCATTAATTGCTGAATAGATATTGCGATGCTCCTGAATGGAGTCTGTTACGCGACCACGAATTTGAAGCTGCAAGCGACGGTATGGCTTCAAGCGTTGTTTGAGTTGACGTGCTTCGGTGGCAAGGAATGCATTGTGACTGGCGTTGTAAATACAATTATGAAAGTGTTCATTTTCGTAATAGTAGTCGTCAGGGTTTGCTCGAATAGCCGGGTCTTCACAGCGCAGTAACGCAGCCTTCAACACAATCAGCTCATCTTCCGTTATGCGGCGGGCGGCCAACCGTCCGCACATCCCTTCGAACTCGGCCATCACTTCGAACATTTCGATGAGCTGATCGAAACTCACCTTCGCGATAAAGGTGCCTTTTTTCGGTAATACCATCACCAAACCACTGGCAGAAAGCTGCTGAATCGCCTCTCGGATAGGGGTTCTGGACACGCCGAACTGTTTTGAGAGTGCTTCGGGATCCAACTTCTCCCCGGGTAGCAGGCGGCCATTAATGATGGCGTCTTCCAGGAAATCTTTGAGCTTTTGAGTATTTGGACGCTTCATGCTGGCTTTGCTCCGGCGGTTGTGAACACAGATTTTGCCTCGTGGTCTCTCGCTGTTCATCACGCCACGTTGACAATAGTACACATAAAAGATAATGATATATATATCAGCAATGCCTGATGAATATTACAAAAACAAAAGCGTCGGAGAAGATCACTATGAAACTGCCTTTCGCAAAACTGGCTATCGCTGCCAGCCTCTCGTTTTCACTCATTGGTGCAGCCGCAGCCGATACGACATTAAGAGTGTCGCATCAGTTCCCAGGCGGCAAAGGTGACGTCAGGGATGAAATGGTCCAGCTCATGGCCCGTGAAGTAAAAGCCGCGGATGTTGGTCTGGAACTACAAATTTACCCCGGTCAGTCACTGTTCAAAGCAAAAGAGCAGTGGGGTGCGCTCGTTCGCGGTCGGCTGGATATGACCTCTTTGCCTTTAGACTATGCCAGTGGACGTCACCCTGAGTTTTCGGCAACCTTGATGCCCGGTCTGGTGCGGAGCCATGAACGCGCTCAGCGGCTGAACGATTCCAAATTTATGGACATGATAAAAACCGTTATTAACGATGCAGGTGTCCGGGTTCTTGCAGATGCCTGGTTGGCTGGTGGTTTTGCGTCTAACGCGCAGTGTGTCACTTCGCCGGATACTGTTCAGGGTCAGTCTATGCGAGCCGCCGGCCCGGCGTTTGATGAGATGCTTGCAGTCGCAGGTGCGTCCATTGCCTCAATGCCATCGTCCGAAATATACACCGCCATGCAAACTGGCGTGTTGGACGGTGCCAACACCTCATCAGGTTCGTTTGTCTCCTACCGCATATACGAGCAAGTCACCTGCTTGACGGCGCCTGGAGAAAACGCTCTTTGGTTTATGTATGAACCAATCCTCATTTCGGAACGAAGCTGGAGCAAGCTCAACGAAGTTCAGCAGAGCGCTCTGATGGCGGCTGCCGAGAAAGCCGAGACCTACTTTGCCAAAGAGGCTGCAGGCCTTGACCAGAAGATGGCCGACGTTTTCGCCGAGAACGGTGTTGAAGTTGTCAGCATGTCACCCGAGGACTATCAAGCATGGCTTGATATTGCCAAAAAGAGTTCCTACAAGACGTTTGCTGAGAATGTCCCTAACGGCCAAGCCCTGATTGACGCAGCACTCGCTGTCGAATAGGCCGTTAACCCTCAATTGACCGGGGCGTTACGTCCCCGGTGACTGTGGTATCCATTGGTGACGTCTCATTGCTGGGGCGATGCCTACATCATTCGACCTTAGGGATTCTATGTCTCAGCCTATGACCCACTCAATAGCATCTCGCAATAGCGTTATTGCAGGTTATATCCGCGTTATGGACACGCTTGCGATTGTTACCGCCGTGATCGCTGCCATTCTGCTCGCGCTTGGCGTTCTGGCTGTTGTGCAAATGGTTTTCACGCGCTATGTGCTCGGTGAAAGCACCATATGGCAGACAGAGTTTACGACCTATGCCATTACCGCAGCTATGTTGCTAGCAACGCCTTACGTTCTGAAAACCGGCGGGCACGTAGCGGTAACCGTTCTGCCCGACGCTCTGCATGGACTGCCCAAACGCATCATGCGCTTGACGGCCTCGCTTGTCGGGCTGAGCTTCTGCCTCGCCCTAGCTTATGGTTCTTGGTACTACGTCTACGAAGCATACACCATGGCCTGGACGACCGGCACGGTGTGGAATCCTCCCCTGTGGCCCGCAGTGTTGCCTATGGCCGTTGGTGCAAGCTTGCTATCACTGCAATACGTAGCAGAAATTCTTCGTGGAGAGGCCTGATCATGGATCCCGTTACAAGTGGCATTCTGGTTGTTATAGCGCTGTTGGTTCTGATGGCCATAGGTACGCCCATTGCGTTTGCTTTAGGTGCAGTTGCTCTGGGTGCATTGATGTTGGACCGCGGCGTTGGTGAGTTGATTTATTTTGGTGAAACTTTTTTTGGCAACATGGCCTCGTTTGGTTTTGTTGCTATTCCCATGTTTATCCTGATGGGGGCGGCTGTTGCCTCTTCCCCGACCGGTCGCGATCTATATCGCTCACTGGACTTGTGGATGGGTAAACTGCCGGGAGGACTGGCAATTTCAAATATTGCCGCTTGCTCAATTTTCGCGGCCTTGTCCGGCTCGTCGCCCGCCACAAGTGCAGCGATCGGTAAGCTTGGTATTCCAGAAATGCGCAAGCGTGGTTACCCAGACGGTGTGGCTGCAGGCTGTATTGCTGCAGGTGGCACCCTGGGCATTCTGATTCCGCCCTCGGTCACAATGATTGTGTATGGCATTTCCACTGAAACATCCATTGGTCGGTTATTCATCGCAGGCGCCATCCCGGGCCTTATGTTGGCCGGTCTTTTCATGGTTTGGACGCTGATTGCGTGCAAGCTTCACGGTGGTTATAACAGCGCCAACCCCGTCGCCCAAGCTGCCGCCCAAATGAAAGAGAACGTTGAAGGCAATGTGAAAGCCCTGATTCGGGTGCTGCCCTTCATGGTTGTGGTGTCAGGTATTTTGTTTGCTTTATATGGCGGCGTTGCGACACCTTCCGAGGCGGCCGGCGTGGGTGCATTTCTGTGTCTGGCGCTTGCCATCATTGTGTACAGAATGTGGCAGACCAAACCGATCGTTACAATTATGCGGGACGCACTGCGTGAAAGCGTAATGATCATGTTGATCATTGCTTGCGCCGAGATTTTTGCTTTTGCGTTGTCGTCTTTGTTCATCACTCAAACCGTCGCTGGCGCTATCGCCGACCTTGAAGTCAATCGATGGGTGCTGATGGGCATTATCAATCTGTTCTTGTTGGTATCGGGTTTCTTCCTGCCGCCAGTGGCCGTCATTGTGATGGCGGCTCCTATTTTATTGCCCATTATATTGGCAGCAAATTTTGACCCTTACTGGTTTGCAGTGATCCTGACCATCAACTTGGAAATTGGACTGATCACCCCGCCGGTGGGTTTGAATCTGTTCATTATAAAAGGTATAGCGCCCGATATTGCACTGCGCGACATATTGTTGGGCAGTTTGCCTTATGCCCTTTGCATGGTGCTGGGTATCCTGCTGTTGTGCTTTTTCCCAGAAATTGTCACTTGGCTGCCGGACTTGCTTATGGAGTCCTGATTCGGTCTTTAAATTTCCGATACATCTGAGGAAAGGCGTTATGAACATGAGTTTTTTGCAAGAGTTATTCAACAGCATTACCCAGCGAGAAGCTTCTCGATGGCGGCGCATCGGCAGTCTCGACCATTGCGACCACAGTCAACTGGTAACGGCCTGCCAAGCGCTACTTCAAAGTGACGGTGAAGCCTCAAGTATAAGCCTTGCCAGTCGAGCGCTGGAAATTTATGCCCGTTTAGACGATGACGAAAAGCGTTCTTTTTTCGAGCAGCTGGCTATGCTTTTTTCGGCCGAGCCGGAGCAGATTGACCAAGCCTACCTGGCTTACAAGATGGCACGAACCAATGAAAATCTTGAGACTTTGTTTGAATCCTGCGAGCCACGGCGGCAAGAGTTATTAAGACGGCTTAACCTGTCCAGTGGTGGCACGCACAAGCTGGTGAAAATGCGGGAGGACATGCTCGCCTTGATGGCAAATAGTGCAGATCTTAAAGCCATTAATTCGGATTTTATGCACCTTTTTGGCTCGTGGTTTAACCGGGGCTTTCTGGTGCTGAAGCGCATTGACTGGAACACGCCTGCCAATATCCTGGAAAAACTTATCCGCTACGAAGCGGTGCATGAAATTCAGGACTGGGATGATCTTCGGCGCCGATTGGATGCCAGGGATCGCCGTTGTTTCGGTTTTTTCCACCCCGCTATTGGTGATGAACCGCTGATTTTTGTTGAAGTTGCGCTCAACAAAGGATTGCCCAGCCAGATCCAGCCTATTTTGGATAGCGACAGCTACGATATTGACGATCCTGAGTCTGCCGATACGGCGGCGTTCTTCGGTATCAGTAATTGCCAAGTCGGGCTGCGAGGCATTTCATTCGGTAATTTTCTGATAAAGCAGGTGGTACAGGAACTGAAGCAAGAGTTACCTAACTTGAAATACTTTGTGACTTTGTCACCGGTACCCAATTTCCGTAGATGGCTGGAAACAACCTGCTCCGATGATGCGTGCATGCTAAGCCCGGAAGCCCAGGAGACACTCAAACATTTGGATGATTCTGACTGGCATAAGAACGAAGAGCTTGCGGAGCGTCTCGGTAGCCTAATTAAGCCGTTGGCGGCACGCTACCTACTGAAAGAAAAAACCACCAACGGCCAACCAATGAACCCAGTTGCCCGCTTTCATCTGGGTAACGGGGCTGAGCTGCACCGCATCAATTGGCTTGGCGACATCTCGGCCAAAGGTATGAAGCAATCTGCTGGGCTCATGGTTAATTACCTCTATGTACTCGACAATATTGAACGCAATCATGAGCAGTACAGCACCAGTGGGACCATTGTGTGCTCATCCGGCGTTCGTGATCTTAGCCGCAGGAGCCGCAAGCTGCTCAAAGGAGAGTCTGATAAATGAGTCATAATCTGTTCGATACCTTCTCAACCCGTATGCGTGCTCGCCAAGATGCGAAATTTATCGTCACACCAGGTAGGCGCAACTACACGTATGCCCAGGCGCTCGATATAAGCGCCACTTTGGCCGCTACCTTGGTATCCCTGGGGGTGAGTCCAGGCGACCGGGTAGCTGTGCAGGTCGAAAAAAGCCCGGAGGCCATCTTGCTCTACCTGGCTTGTTTGCGCATGGGTGGTGTGTATTTGCCCTTGAACACAGGTTACACAGCGTCAGAAATCGGATATTTTTTAGGCGATGCAGAGCCGGCTCTGTTTGTTTGCAGGCCCGACTCCTTTGACGCAGCCAATCAGATTGCGGCAGATACCGGGTGCCCTCAGGTAGTCACTCTGGGTACAGAGGGTGACGGCACGTTGATGGATAAAACCGCTGGCGTGACACCGTTTTCGGGTATTGAAGCCCGGGCTGATAGTGATCTGGCGGCCATTCTTTATACCTCTGGCACCACTGGACGCTCGAAAGGCGCTATGTTGACCCACGGGAACCTAGGCTCTAACGCCAAAACGTTGGCAGAAGCATGGTGTTTTACCGAAACCGACCGGTTGATTCATGCCCTGCCTATCTTTCATACCCACGGTTTGTTTGTAGCCTGCAACGTTGTGCTGATGTCCGGTGCCAGCATGTACTTTTTGCCCCGGTTTGACGTCGACAGCGTTATTGGTGCGATGGCGGCTGGCACCGTGCTCATGGGAGTGCCAACATTCTATACCCGTTTGTTGCAGGACACGCGCCTGACCCCTGAGCTTACCGCTAATGTGCGTTTGTTTACCTCTGGTTCTGCGCCCCTGACGGCGGACACTCATAACGCATTCCAACAGCGTACGGGGTTCGCCATTCTTGAACGCTATGGTATGACTGAAACCAATATGATTACCTCAAACCCCTACGACGGTGACCGTCTTGCCGGCACCGTTGGCATGCCCTTACCCGGCGTCGAGGTCCGAATTACCGATGCCGAAACTCACAAGATAGTCGCACCGGGCGATATCGGTATGTTGGAAGTTCGCGGCCCTAACGTGTTCAGCGGCTATTGGCGTATGCCCGAGAAAACACGCGCCGAACTTCTTGACGATGGTTTTTTCGTGACCGGCGATCTCGCCATGACCGATGACCGCGGGTACATCCACATAGTTGGTCGCGATAAAGACCTGGTGATTTCAGGTGGTTTTAACGTTTACCCGAAGGAAGTCGAGCAGGTCATCGACGAAATGGACAGCGTTGTGGAGTCGGCGGTGATTGGTGTGTCGCACCCCGATTTCGGTGAGGGTGTTACGGCTGTAGTGGTTTTAAAGCCAGGTGCCAAGGTTGAAGAGGCACATGTGCTGTCCGAGCTGACTGACAAACTGGCCAAGTACAAGCAGCCCAAGCGGGTGTTTTTTGTCGACAGCCTGCCCCGCAACACAATGGGCAAAGTCCAGAAAAATCAGTTGCGGGACCAATACAAAGACATTTACGCCGACGTCTAATCCATATTTAACGCAAAGAGATGTCTATGATCAGTAAAAGCTACCGTATCGGACAGATCGTACCGAGCTCCAATACCACTATGGAAACGGAAATTCCTGCCATGCTTCGCGCCCGTGAAGCGGTAGAGCCGGAGCGCTTTACGTTTCACTCCAGTCGAATGCGGATGAAGAAGGTAACCCGCGAGGAGCTTGCTGCCATGGACGATGAGTCCGACCGCTGCGCACTGGAGCTATCTGACGCTCAAGTGGACGTGATGGGTTACGCTTGCCTAATCGCGATTATGAGTCGTGGTGCGGGTTACCATCGGGAGTCTCAGCGACGGTTGCACGAAGCAACCGTTGATAATGGTTTTCCGACTCCGGTGATTAGCAGTGCAGGTGCCCTTGTGGAAGGCTTGGCGACATTAGGGGCCAAAAAAGTGGCGATTATTACGCCCTACATGAAGCCACTGACGCAAATGGTAGTGGATTACATTCAATCCGAAGGCATTGAGGTGGTCGACAGTATTGCGCTGGAAATCCCCGACAATCTTGAGGTTGGGCGTCAAGATCCGCTGGCGTTGTTGGAGATTGTCAAGCGGCTAAAGTGGGCTGGGGCAGACGCAGTGGTGCTGTCCGCATGTGTTCAAATGCCCTCACTGGCTGCCATTCAGCCGGTTGAAGACAGCATTGGTCTACCTGTGGTGTCGGCGGCAACCTGCACCACTTTTCAGATGCTGAAAGCGCTGGGTCTGGCGCCCTTCGTGCCCAACGCTGGCCGCCTGCTAAGCGGTCAATACACAAAATAGTGCAGGCAATGGCGCGATACTCAAAGACGTGTATGACAACGTGGAGTCATATTTAAGAAATCAGCCAAAAAGTTATTCCTATGCAGGTCGTTTTCGGCTGCTCTTTCTGTCCGCAGTAACAAAAGCGCTGTGCGATTATCCGCCGTTCAGAATGTTTGCTGCGTGCAATGTATTCTCCAGCAAAGCAGCAATGGTCATAGGGCCCACGCCACCCGGTACCGGAGTGATGTAGGCGGCGCGCTCCGATGCAGCGGCGAAATCCACATCGCCCTGCAGAGTGCCGTTTGCCATCCGGTTGATGCCAACATCAATCACTGTCGCACCCTGCTTTACCCATTCGCCTTTGATCAGCCCCGGTTTGCCCACCGCGGCTATCAATATATCGGCGTCACGGACGAAACGCTCCAGATCCGCTGTAAAGCGGTGGCACACGGTGATGGTTGCGCCTTTCAGTAGTAGTTCCATGCTCATGGGGCGGCCGACGATGTTGGAGGCGCCTACAATGACCGCGTGCTGGCCTTTGTAGGGGGTACCTATGCTGTCAAGCAAGGTAATGATGCCGGCCGGTGTGCAGGGGCGTATGGTGGGTTTGCGTTGGCTTAGGCGGCCGACGTTGAACGGGTGAAAGCCGTCAACGTCTTTGTCCGGTCGAATCTTCAGCAAAATGGGGTCGGCGTCCAGCTGGGCGGGCAAAGGCAGTTGCACCAATATGCCGTCTATCAGTGGGTTGTCGTTCAGCTCGTCAATCAGGCTTTCCAGAGCTTGTTGCGAGGTGTCTGCCGCTAAATCGTAAGACAGCGACACAATGCCTGCCGCTTCGCAGGCTTTGCGCTTGTTGCCCACGTAAACCTGTGATGCGGCATCGCTGCCTACCAGGACCACCGCCAGGCCAGGCGCCCTCAGACCTTTGTCGAGGCGGGCCTGTACACCTTCGGCCACCTGCCGGCGAACCTTGGTGGCAATCTGTTTTCCATTTATCAGTTCGGCGCTCATGGTTCGTCTTTATGGGTTGGGCGTGGATTGGTTGCTAAAAAAGGCGTCTTATTGTCGCACGCTTCCGGGTTCAGGCCAATTAGTGCCCGAATTCTAAAGGCTTGAGAGCGGCGGCGGGGCGATTTTTTAACAAACTTTTCAAATGATGGTTGACGAAGGCCCCCGCCGCCGCTAATATCTGCGCCAACTTTGCTGACACACGTTGTTGTGCAGTTCAGACGGGGTATAGCGCAGCCTGGTAGCGCGCCTGCTTTGGGAGCAGGATGTCGGGAGTTCGAATCTCTCTACCCCGACCACTTTTCTGACTGTTCAGGTGGGCAAGCGGTTAATGCGCCTGTAGCTCAGCTGGATAGAGCACCGGCCTTCTAAGCCGGTGGTCGCAGGTTCGAGTCCTGCCGGGCGCACCATTTAGCCTCGGTCAGGGGCGGCAAAGTTTTCCAAGTGGTTTTGATGGTGTTTCACGCTTCGGCGTGTGTATATGGTGGGCGTAGCTCAGTTGGTAGAGCTCAGGATTGTGACTCCTGCGGTCGAGGGTTCGATCCCCTTCGTCCACCCCATTTCACCGCTTCGAATCAGATCCGGACCTTGCAATAGCGGGTTTCCGGTTTTTTTGTTTCAGTAGAAGTTTTGGATCAGCGGCGGCCAAATTTAGGCGGGTGCAAAAGAGTTATGCGGGTGTGGTGGAATTGGTAGACACGCCAGATTTAGGTTCTGGTATCGAGAGATGTGGGGGTTCAAGTCCCTCCACCCGCACCATTATTTTAAAACCCTGCAGGTTTGCGCCTTCAGGGTTTTTTTGTGGTTTCAGAAAAATATAAGTTATATAGACCAACGTATCGGATATAAAAGAACGAATTTTTTCGTATAGTAACTGCTCTTTAAATAGTTAGGCGTTAACTTCGGCTGCGGGCTCAGGCCCGGCAAATGATTGCAGAACTCGGTGTTCCCGGTGACGCCTGACGAGCGTTTATGCGGTCAACAGTTGCTTGTTGCAAACAGGTGATTCTCTCGGCACGGCAAACCGTGATAAACTGCCGGCTTTTAATTTTCAGTGCTTCTGCGGCGGCGTGCCGCTGAGAGATTTTGAGCTTTAAATTCATCCATAGTCCGAACCTGATTTTGAGGATTCTCCATGCAAGTGTCTGTTGAAACGACTTCCAGCATCGAACGTCACATGACGATTGGTGTGCCCGCCCAGGAAATTGACCAGGCGGTTCAGAAGCGCCTGCAGGAAACTGCGCGCACCGTACGCCTGAATGGTTTTCGCCCGGGCAAAGTGCCTATGAGCGTGGTAAAGCGTCGTTTCGGTGGCAGCGTACGTCAGGAAATTGTTGGCGAAATTATGCGCGACAATTATGTTAAGGCGTTGCAGGAGCAGGATCTCAATCCCGCTGGCTGGCCGCGCTTCGAACCCAAGACGATGGAAGAAGGCAAAGACCTCGAGTTTGTGGCCATCTTCGAAGTGCTGCCAGAAATCGAGCTGGGAGACCTGTCTGCGGTTACCATCGAGAAGCCCCAGGCTGATGTAACCGACGCAGACATCGACACCATGATTGACAACCTGCGCACCCAGCAGGCCACCATGAAGTCGGTCAAGCGCAAGGCCAAGAACAAAGACATAGCCGTTATTGATTTTAAAGGCACCATCGACGGTGAAGAGTTCGAAGGCGGCGCGGCTGAAAAGCATCGCTTGACCCTCGGCTCTGGCCAGATGATTCCAGGCTTCGAGAAAGCCATCGTGGGCAGTAAGGCCGGCGAGGAATTGGAAATTGACGTGACTTTCCCCGAGGACTACCACAACGAAGAGTTGAAAGGTAAGCCAGTCAAATTCCAAGTCATGATTCACGAAGTGGAAGAGCCGCAACTGCCAGAACTGGATGCCGAGTTCTTCAAGAAGTTCGGCATTGAGGCTGAAGACGAAGCTGCGTTCCGCGTAGAAGTGAAAAAGAACATGGAGCGTGAGCTCAAGCAGGCGATTTCCAATAAGGTCAAAAATGACGTTGTTGACGCGCTGCTGAACAGCACAGAGCTAGACGTTCCGACATCCTTGGTTGATCAGGAAATTGACCGTCTGCGTCAGGACGCGGTTAAGCGCTTCGGTGGCCAGATGGATTTCCAGCAACTGCCTAAAGAAATCTTCGAAGAGCAGGCCACGCGTCGCGTGAAGACCGGGCTGTTATTCCAGGAAGTGGTCAAGAAGAATGAATTGACTGCCGATGCGGAAAAAGTAGAAGAAAAGATCCAGGAAATTGCGTCTACGTATGAACAACCTGAGGAAGTGATTGCACACTTCAATAGCAGCCCGGAGGAGAAGTCCCAGATAGAATCTACCGTTCTGGAAGATGCAGTGGTTGAATATGTGCTGGGTCAGGCCCAAGTAACTGAAAAGGCCATGAAGTACGAAGAGGCCATTCAGGCGGGTCAAACCCAGCGTTGATAGTTGACCGGTTGCAAACGTTAGCAGTCGGCACAAACAATCATTGCAAGCAGCCGGCATGCCCGGCTGCTCTTTCTAAGACAGCCCATGCCCATTGTTCATAAGGAGTTCAGGCGCATCATGATGCAAAAACCAATTGATGGTTCCGCAATGTCACCCAGTGCCGCCCTGGTGCCGATGGTTATTGAGCAAACGGCGCGCGGCGAGCGCTCGTTTGATATTTATTCCCGCCTGTTGAAAGAGCGGGTCATATTTATGGTAGGCCCGGTGGAAGATCACATGGCTAACCTGGTGGTGGCGCAGTTGCTGTTTCTGGAATCAGAAAATCCGGACAAAGACATCCATCTATATATTAATAGTCCGGGCGGTTCGGTAAGTGCTGGTATGTCGATTTACGACACCATGCAGTTTATTAAACCCGATGTCGCGACTTTGTGCGTGGGCCAAGCGGCCAGCATGGGTGCATTCTTGTTGGCGGGCGGCGCTGCGGGCAAGCGTGCCTGCCTGCCCAACTCGAGGGTGATGATTCATCAGCCGCTGGGTGGCTATCAGGGCCAGGCAACGGATATCGAGATTCACACCCGTGAGATTCTCAAGATTCGCCACACCCTGAATTCCATTCTGGCGCACCATACCGGCCAGGATTTGGAAACCATTTCACGCGATACCGATCGTGACAATTTTATGGATCCGACCCAGGCTAAGGCCTATGGTCTGATCGATTCAGTACTTGATAAGCGCGTACCGAATAAATAATACTTGGGTAACACGCTCCATCCGTGGCCGGCGTGGCGTTCCGTTTTAACCGGCGCCGGCAAACAGAGATCAGAGGTATTTCAATGGCAGACGAAAGAAACGGCAGAGGTGACGATAGCAGCAAGTTGCTGTACTGCTCGTTTTGTGGAAAGAGCCAGCACGAAGTCCGGAAGCTCATAGCAGGGCCTTCGGTGTTTGTCTGCGACGAATGCGTTGACCTTTGCAACGACATTATCCGTGAAGAAATTCAGGAAAATGCTCAGGAGGAGGCCAGCGATCGTCTGCCGACACCGGCCGAGATCCGTGAAACACTGAACGAGTACGTGATCGGCCAGGATCGGGCTAAAGTGGTGCTGGCAGTTGCCGTATACAACCACTACAAGCGTTTGCGCTACGGTGAGGGTAAGGCCGAAGTCGAGCTGGGTAAAAGCAACATCCTGCTGATTGGCCCTACTGGTAGCGGCAAGACACTACTGGCTGAAACTTTGGCGCGGGTGCTGAATGTACCCTTTACCATTGCCGACGCTACCACCCTGACCGAAGCCGGTTATGTGGGCGAGGACGTTGAAAACATCATTCAGAAGTTGCTGCAGAAATGCGATTATGATGTCGAGAAAGCCCAGCGGGGCATTGTTTACATTGACGAAATCGACAAGATTTCTCGCAAGTCTGACAACCCCTCCATCACACGGGATGTGTCTGGTGAAGGCGTGCAGCAGGCGCTGTTGAAGTTGATTGAAGGCACCGTGGCTTCGGTACCACCCCAAGGCGGCCGCAAGCATCCGCAGCAGGAGTTCCTGCAGGTGAACACAAGCAATATTCTGTTTATTTGCGGTGGTGCGTTTGCGGGTTTGGATAAGGTGATACAGCAACGTTCTGCGCGTTCGTCCATCGGCTTTTCTGCAGAGGTGGCGAGTAAGGACAACATCAAATCCGCCGGCGAGATCATCAAAGATGTTCAAACCGAAGATCTGGTGAAGTTTGGCTTGATTCCGGAGTTTGTCGGCCGCTTGCCGGTTGTGGCAACCCTGACCGAGCTGGACGAGGACGCCCTGGTTCAGATCTTGACCGAGCCCAAGAACGCTTTGACCAAGCAGTACCAGAAGCTGTTCGAAATGGAAGGTGTAGAACTGGATTTCCGTGAGGAAGCCCTGCGCGCCGTGGCTCGTAAAGCGAAAGAACGCAATACAGGTGCCCGTGGTTTGCGCTCGATTATGGAAGCAACGCTGCTAGACACCATGTATCAGATCCCGTCGGAACAGGATGTGTGCAAGGTGGTGGTTGATGAAAGCGTGATCAGCGGTGATTCTGAACCGTTCAAGATTTACGCCAACAACGACCTGGCCAAAGTTGCGCCGGACGATTGATTCGCTAAATCCGCGTATTGACTGAAAAAGGGGCTGATTAGCCCCTTTTTTTATGTCGCAGATGCCCCAATGATTGATGTTACGTTTATTAAAACTCTTTATTGATACCTTTAATGATACCCCGTCAGAGGATTCCCTATGACCCGGATACCCGAAGAAACCGTGAAAGTTTACCCATTGCTTCCGTTACGCGATGTGGTGGTGTTTCCGCACATGGTTGTGCCCCTGTTTGTGGGCCGAGAGAAGTCTATCCAGGCGCTGGAAGCGGCGATGGAACGCGGCAAGGAAATTCTGTTGGTCGCCCAGCGTGATGCGGCCACAGACGACCCCGGCGTGAGCGATGTTTTCAACATTGGCACCCTCGCCACCATCCTGCAGATGCTGCGGCTGCCAGACGGCACCGTGAAAGTGCTGGTAGAGGGCAACGAACGTACCGCGCTGGAACAGATTGAAGATGGCGACTACCTGATAGCACACGCCCGCATTCTGCGCGAAGAACCCTTGCCGGAGCGCGAAGAAGAAGTGCTCAGCAAGACCTTGATGGAAGAGTTCGAGAAGTTTGTGAAGCTCTCAAAAAAGGTGCCGGCCGAGGTCTCTGGTGCGCTCAATGGGATTACCGGCGTAGAGCGCCTGGTGGATACCATTGCTGCCCATCTGGACTTGCAGATTCCGCAAAAGCAGGAGCTGCTTGAAGCGCTTGATACCCGTGAGCGAATTGAACTGCTGCTGGGCAAGCTGGACGGTGAAATTGACCTGATTGAAGTGGAAAAGCGCATCCGTGGCCGGGTCAAAAAGCAGATGGAGCGCAGCCAGCGCGAGTATTACCTGAACGAACAGATGAAGGCCATCCAGAAAGAAATGGGCCAGATGGGTGATGGTAATAACGATTTCGAGGAATTGGAACAGAAACTGGAAGATGCCGGTCTGCCGGAAGAAGCCCGCAAAAAAACGGAAAGTGAGCTGAACAAACTGAAAATGATGTCGCCTATGTCGGCCGAAGCCACAGTGGTTCGTGGCTATATCGACTGGATGCTGGCGGTGCCTTGGAAAAAGCGCAGCCGCGTGCGCCACGATATCGATAGGGCCCGCGAAATACTCGATGAAGATCATTACGGTCTGGACGAGGTAAAAACCCGCATTCTGGAATACCTGGCGGTACAAACCCGGGTGAAGAAGATCAAAGGGCCGGTGTTGTGCCTCGTAGGGCCTCCTGGAGTGGGTAAAACCTCTTTGGGGCAGTCCATTGCCCGTGCCACCAATCGCAAGTACACCCGTATGGCCCTGGGTGGCGTGCGTGACGAAGCCGAAATTCGCGGCCACCGCAAAACGTACATCGGCGCTTTGCCCGGTAAGCTGCTGCAGAAACTGGCCAAAGTCGGGGTGAAAAATCCGCTGTTCCTGTTCGATGAAATCGACAAGATGGGCATGGATCAGCGCGGAGACCCCGGTTCTGCGCTGCTGGAAGTGCTAGATCCGGAACAGAATCACACCTTCAATGATCATTATCTGGAAGTGGATTACGATCTGTCAGATGTGATGTTCGTGTGCACCTCGAATTCGATGAATATGCCGTCGGCGCTGTTGGACCGAATGGAAATTATCCGCATTCCAGGTTACACCGAAGATGAAAAAGTGAATATCGCTCTGCGTTACTTGCTGCCCAAGCAGATAAAGGCCAACGGTCTGCGCGACAAAGAACTGGATCTTCCAGAAGAAACCCTGCGCGACCTGGTGCGTTACTACACCCGCGAGGCTGGCGTACGTGGACTGGAGCGCGAGATTGCCAAGATCTGCCGTAAGGTGGTGCGTGAGCACGTTTCAAGCGGCGATAAGAACCAGGTAGCGATAACACCGGCGATGCTGGAAGACTATTCCGGTGTGCAGAAATTCAAATACGGCCTGGCAGAAGAAAATAACGAAATTGGCCAGGTGACCGGTCTGGCATGGACTCAGGTGGGCGGCGAATTGCTGACCATCGAATGTGCGCTTACGCCGGGTAAAGGTCGGGTGGTGAAAACCGGTTCGTTGGGCGACGTTATGCAGGAGTCTATCCAGACGGCATTAACCGTTGTGCGTAGTCGCGCTAAAGCGCTGGGTATTGCCGACGATTTCCACGAAAAACACGATTTGCACGTGCATGTGCCTGAGGGCGCGACTCCAAAAGACGGCCCCAGCGCCGGTATAGGTATGTGTACAGCATTGGTGTCTGCGTTGACCCGTAACCCGGTGCGCAGTGACGTCGCGATGACCGGTGAAATAACCTTGCGCGGTCGTGTTTTACCCATCGGCGGACTTAAGGAAAAGCTGCTGGCAGCGCACCGGGGAGGTATTAAAACGGTTATAATACCGGATGAAAATGTCAGAGATCTCAAGGAGATACCTGAAAATATCAAAGAGTCTCTGGAAATTCGCCCGGTCAAATGGATTGACGAAGTGCTAGACATTGCGTTGGTGTATGCGCCGGAGGTAATGGCGGGTGATATTGCGGAAAAAACAGCCGCTAAGGTCGGCTGTGACGACGACGCAGAATCGAACGAACGCCCAAATACGCACTAAATCCGACATGAATTGTTGACACACGGAAGAGCCCATTGGTATAACTGTTTCGCCGTGAAGCAGCCTGTACCAAGGGCTCCCGCGTTTTATAAAGCTATTCCAACTACCGGTTTACCGCTCCGACTAACGGATTGTTGCCGCAGGGAATAAAAATAATTGCCGAATGGAATTCTGCAAACGTATGTGCAATAGTCTCTGCGTTTGAGATCCATCGACCTATAACATCTTCAACCTGAAATCGAAGGGGTTTAGTGTGAACAAGTCCGAACTTATTGATGCAATTGCAGAGTCCGCTGATATTTCCAAAGCCGCCGCTGGCCGCGCTCTGGATGCCATGACCACCTCCATTACCAGTGCCCTGAAAAAGGACGACCAGGTAACGTTGATTGGTTTTGGTACTTTCTCCGTGAAAGAACGAGCTGCCCGTACTGGCCGTAACCCGCAGACAGGCGCCGAGATTCAGATTAAGGCCTCTAAAGTACCTGGTTTCAAAGCAGGTAAGGCCCTGAAAGACGCCGTTAAGTAACGGGTTTTTCGACGGCAGCTCCGCGTTTTGGAGCTGCGCCAGAAATATTAAAGGCGCATTCCACACTGAATGCGCCTTTTTACGTTAACAACGCGAGATCTACGTTAACAGCGCCAGAATTGCGTTGATGACGATAAAAAATTCGCCGGCATTCGCTGGCATAGTACGACCTTGAACAGGGATTCGGGAGACACATGCTTCAAGATATGCGGGAAAACGCCCAGGGCACCATTGCCAAGATCATTATCGGCTTGCTGATTTTGTCGCTTTCCGTTTGGGGAATGGACGCCATTATTGGCGGCTTCAGCGGCGAACCGGAAGTGGCTACGGTGAATGGCCAAGACATTACCGAGCGCGAATTTTTACGGGTGGTGCAGCTGGAAAGTCAGAACCGTCTGTCGCGTATGGAACGGCCGGATCCTTCTCTGTTGAACGAAGATCAGATTCGAGTCGACGTACTGCAGGCACTGATCGAAGAGCAGGTGCTGGCGCAGGACGCAGACCGGCAGGGCCTGGCGTTGTCTGACGCCGATATTGATGCTCTGATCACGCAGATGCCCCAGTTTCAGGTAGACGGCCAGTTCAATCGCGATCAGTTTGTTGCCACCGTCCGCAATGTGGGTATGGGTGTTGGCGAATTCCGCGATGCCATACGCAAGCAAACCGTGGTGAACCAGATTCGCGCCGGTATCGTCGCCAGCGGCGTTGTCACCAGCAATAGCATTACGCGGCTGATGCAGATTCAAAATCAGACCCGTGATTTTCGCCTGCTGAGCATTTCTGCCAGCGCCGTGGCTGATAAGGTAAACGTCAGCGCCGATGACATACAGACGTTTTACGACAGCAACCCAAACTTATTTCAGCAGCCCGAGCAAGTCGATGTCAGCTATGTTGTGTTATCGCTGGACGCGCTGGCTGACGCCATCGTCATCAGTGACGAAGAGCTTCTGACTTATTATCAAAGCCGCGAAGCCGATCTGGCTCGCGAAGAGCGCCGGGCGGCGCATATCCTGATTGAAGACACCGCCGATGCGGAAACCGTTGTTGAGAGTATCCAGCAGCGCCTGGCTGACGGTGAAGACTTCGCAGCGCTGGCGCAGGAACTGTCGATTGATACGGTTTCTGGCGAGCAGGGCGGCGATCTGGGCTTTGCCGGCCGCGGGGTTTACGACCCAGCCTTCGATGAAGCCCTGTTCAGCCTTGAACCTGGCGCTGTTTCAGGCCCGGTGCGCACCAGTTTTGGTGTACACCTGATCAAATTAAACGACGTTCGCCGTTCAGACGTGCCCGCCCTGGCCGACGTTGCCGCGCAGTTGCGTAACGATCTGTCCCGCGAGCAAGCGCGTGAAGCTTATGCCCAGGCACGTACAACACTGGCGGACTCGGCTTACGCGGCCGACAATCTGGAAGGGCCAGCGAAAGACCTGAATCTTGAGCTTCGCCAGGCTGACAACATTACCCGTAGCGGTGGCGCTGAGCCGTTTGATCATGCCGGACTGGTGCGCCAGTTGTTTTCGGAAGACGTATTGAACGGTGGTTATAACACCGAGCTGATTGACGTTGCCGACAATCGCGCGGTGGTCGCCCGAGTGCGGGTTTATCGCGAGGCCGAGGTGCTGCCGCTAGGCGGCGTGGAGGACGCAATTCGCAGTAATCTGGAAGTCGAGCAAACCCGTACCGCGCTGGTGGTCCGTGCCAGCGAAATGGCCGCGCAGTTACAGGCCGGCGAATCGTTACCGGATATTGCCGACGACAGCTGGACGGCTTACAGCGAACAGCCCCGCAGTGCGCCGGAATTAGGCGGTGAGGTCATGCAGACGGTTTACGCGTTGCCGCGCCCACTGGCAGGTAAAGTCAGCTATGGCCACACGATTACCGGTAACAGTGCCGTCGTAATCGCTCTGGATAAGGTTAACGAAGGCGAGGTAAACACCGACAGCACCGAATACGTGCAGTTGCAGGAGTTTCTGGCCTCACTGGACGGCCAGCGCGAATATACGGCCTACCAGCAGTGGCTGCGGAATAACGCCGAGGTGGAGCGCCCGTAGTACAGGTTTGGCACACAGCTAGCGTAAAGCTAGGGAGAATCCAGGGCAGGATGACGCCCAAGGCGAGTAGAAAAGCCCGAACCGGATAGCCGGTTCGGGCTTTTTTGTTTCTAACGTCAACGTTGTTTTAGCGCATGTGCTGTCAGGGCTGCGTCAGTGGCAGGCGGGTCGGGCGCAGGCTTTCTTTTACCTTTTTTAAGTGGCTGAGAAAATCCGGGCCGCGCTTTAACGTCACCCCTGTAGCCAGAATGTCGATGACGGTAAGCTGTATAATACGCGACGACATGGGCATATACACTTCGGTATCTTCCGGCGAAATCACCGGCAACACCACGCTGGACACTGCCGCCAGGGGCGATTGAGGGTTGGTAATGCCAATGACCGTGGCGCCGTTATCGCGGGCAATTTGTGCTATTTCCACGGTTTCCCGGGTGCGCCCGGTGTATGAGATAGCCACAATCACATCGCCCACGTGGGAGCCAGCAGCCACCATTCGTTGAATCAAGGCGTCGTCATAAGTCGTAACAGGTATGTTGAAGCGGAAAAACTTGTGTTGGGCGTCCATCGCCACCGACGCCGAGGCACCCATGCCAAAAAAGCTGATCTGCTTGGCTTGAATCAACGAATCGATGGCTTGCGCCAACGCCTTGGCATCCAGCGTCTGGCGCGCCTTATCCAGGCTTGCCATGGTGCTGAGTATGATCTTGTCGGCAAACTCCGCCACTGTGTCGTCCGGCTCAACGTTCTGGCCGACATAGGGAGTGCCGGTGGCAATGCTTTGTGCCAGGCGAATCTTGAAGTCGGGAAAACCGGTGGCGGAAAACCCGCGGCAAAAACGGTTAACTGTCGGTTCGCTAACGTCAGACGCCCGCGCCAGCGCGGCAATGCTGTAACGGGTTGCGGCGCTGGGGTCGCGCATAATGGCCTCTGCCACCTTGCGCTCGGATTTGTTGAGCTGCTCCAGCCTCTGCTTAATATCCTCAAGCAGATTATCATCCCGGCGGGAATGGGTGAGGGTTGTTGCAGCCATGCCTGAAGCTCCCTGATTACTTTCGTTGATACTGAATGGTTGATATTGAATGGTTGCTACGAAATGTTTGATGTGAAATTTTAAAAATTATACCCTGTTTGACATATTTGGGGTGTAGTAAAAGTGTCGGAAGTGGGGTTAAATAACTGTATGCGCCGATTTTAGCGGCGATTATTGGATAAAATTACTACAATGACCAAATCAGACCATACTCGCTGCGATTTGATAATTTTTGGCGCCCTGGGCGACCTGGCCAACCGCAAGCTGTTTCCGGCGCTTTACCAGCTTGAACGCGCGGATTTGCTTGCTGAAGGAAGCCGTATTCTGGCACTGGCCCGGAGCGAACACAGCAGCGACGACGTGCGCCAGCAGATTGCCGATAATTTGCGTCAGCGGGTTCCGACTGAAGAATTTCAACAATCGGTTGTAGAGCGTCTGTTACAGCGGGTGGAATACCGCAGCCTTGACTTTAGCTGCCGCGAGAGTTATCCGGAATTGAACGGTTGGCGCGACAGCGTCAATAACAATCTGATTGTGTACATGGCCACGCCACCGTCGTTGTACGGGGTGATTGCGCGCAATCTACGAGATTCCGACTGCTGCAGTGAGCACACCCGGGTGGTGGTTGAGAAACCCATTGGCCATGACCTGCAATCGTCGCGGGTCATCAACGATGCCCTGGGCGAGGTATACGCTGAAAGTGAGCTGTTCCGCATTGACCACTATCTGGGTAAGGAGACGGTGCAAAACCTGATTGCTCTGCGTTTCGCCAACAATCTTTTTGCCTCCCAGTGGGATCAGAACCACATTTCCCACGTAGAAATCACCGTGGCAGAAAGCTTGGGTATTGAAGGGCGTTGGGGCTATTTTGACAAGGCCGGGCAACTGCGTGACATGATTCAGAACCACCTGCTGCAACTGCTGTGCCTGATTGCCATGGATCCACCGTCTGATTTGTCGGCGGACAGCATTCGCGATGAGAAAGTGAAAGTGCTGAAAGCTTTGCGCAAAATTACGCCCGCCATGATGGAACATTACGCGGTGCGCGGGCAGTACACCGCAGGTTCCAGCGAGGGCAAGGCGGTGCCGGGATACCTTGATGAAAAAGGTGCGGATAAATCCAGTGATACGGAAACCTTTGTCGCGCTGAAAGTGGAAATCGATAACTGGCGTTGGTCCGGTGTGCCATTTTACATCCGCACCGGTAAACGGCTGCCTGAAAAGTTGTCCCAAATCGTGATTCATTTCAAACCGGCACCGCATTATATATTTGACCCGGACCAGAAGCATCTGGCCAACAATAAGTTGATTATCCGCCTGCAGCCAGACGAAGGCATGGCGCTGAAAATACTCACCAAAGACCAAGGCCTGGATAAAGGCATGCGCCTGCGCCAGGGGCCGCTGGATCTAACCTTCGCCGAAACCTTTGCCAAGGTTCGCATCCCCGAAGCCTATGAACGGCTGCTGTGGGAAGTCATGAAAGGCCACCAGTACCTGTTTGTGCGCCGTGACGAAGTTGAACACGCCTGGCGCTGGGTAGACCAGATCATCACCAATTGGCAAGACAGCGGCGAGCCACCCAAACGTTACGCCGCAGGTGGTTGGGGGCCGGTGGCCTCGGTGGCTTTAATAACCCGTGACGGACGAAGCTGGTATGAAGATGTCTAAGCCCCTATTGCCCAGTGGCGTATTCTGGCACCCGGCTGCAACTCCGGCAGACCTTGCCCGGAAATTGGCAGAGCAGATTGTATTGATTCTGCGCCAACGTCTTGACGCAGCGCCGCGGGCTAGCTTGGCGTTGTCTGGCGGCAGTACACCGATTTTGCTGTTTAGGGCTTTGGCCCAGCAAGTGCTGGACTGGCAGCGGATAGATATTGTGCAGGTAGATGAGCGCTGGGTAGCGCCATCGCACCCAGACAGCAACAGCGCCCAGATACGCGAGCATCTGTTGCAGGGAAGGGCTGCAGTGGCACGTTTTTATCCACTGTACGAAAAGGTCGCAAGCCCTTCAGCCGGCCTGGGTGCCGTTTGCCAACGGCTTGAATCTCTTAGCTGGCCGCTGGACGTGGTGGTGTTGGGTATGGGCAACGACGGCCATACCGCATCGTTATTTCCTGATGCGCCGGAACTGGTCGCTGCCATGGCGGAGCACAGCGGCAGCAAGTTGGCTGCGATAACACCACCCCAACATGCCCAGGCGCGAATCACTCTGACCCGAAGCGCCATTGCTGGCGCCCGTCATTGTATTCTGCACATTCAGGGCGACGACAAGCTGGCCACTCTGAAAAAGGCGTTGGCCGAACCTGACAACTGGGCGCACATGCCAATCCGCGCGTTTCTGCGGTCGGGTTTGCACATTTTTTGGAGCCCCTAAAAGTGACCTTATTGATGAATGCCCAAGCTCACGCACAGCGCCAACGGTTAGACGACATCATCAGCCTGTCGCCGCTGCTGCCGGTGATCACCATTAATCACCCAGACACCGCGGTGCCTCTTTGCGAGGCGTTGATGCAGGGTGGTCTTAAGGTGTTCGAGATCACTCTGCGCAGTGACTACGGTCTGGATGCGATTCGTGCTCTGCGCAAGGCATTGCCCGATGCCGTGATAGGCGCGGGTACGGTGTTAACGGTAGAGCAGTATAAGCAGGCAGAGGCAGCGGGTGCGCAGTTTGTCGTAACACCGGGAATCACACAGTCGTTGCTGGAATACGGGTTGCAAGCGCAGGCGCCGCTGCTGCCGGGCATTGCTACGGCGTCAGAATTAATGAGTGGTTACCAGTTGGGTTACCGCCGTTTCAAGTTCTTTCCAGCAGAAGTGGCCGGCGGCACGGCGGGCTTGCGGGCATTAAGCGGACCGTTTGCCGGGGTTCGGTTTTGCCCCACCGGCGGTATTCGCCAAAACACCGCAGCGGGTTACCTGGCTTTAGACAACGTGATGACCGTGGGCGGAACCTGGCTGACGCCGGAAGACGCAGTGGCGAGCGGAGACTGGGCGGGAATCCGCGAGCTGGCCAGGGCAAGTCTGGCGGAACTGAACGCGTCAATAGGTTCCGCTGAGGCTTAAGGTTGACACGAGAAGGCAATGAACAGCCAATAAAAAACGCCAGCAAGCTGGCGTTTTTTATTGGCTGAATAACCTGCGGTTTAGTGCAGATGTTCACCTACACGTAGGATTTGCATGGAGTTGGTGCCGCCCTGGGCATTGGTAAAACTGCCTTTGGTGATGATAACCAGATCGCCGTCTTTCACCACGCCTTGTTTTACCAGCTGCTCAACCGCCTGGGTGTTGGTGTCTTCGGCCGCAAAGTTTGCAGCATCAAAGGGTACGGTTTGCACGCCGCGGTACATCACTACCCGGTGCTGGGTGGTGTGATGGCGTGAAAACGCGTAAATCGGCAGGCTGGACTTGATGCGAGACATCAGTCGCGGGGTTGCACCTGTTTCGGTCAGGCAGATGATAGCGGCTATGCCGTTCAGGTGATTGGCTGCGTACATGGTAGACAACGCAATGGCTTCATCCACCCGTCCCATGGACTCGTGCATCCGATGTTTGGACTGATGCATGGAGGGGTGTTTCTCCGCACCAATACAAATTCTTACCATGGCGCTTACCGCTTCCACCGGATAATCACCAACAGCGGTTTCTGCTGACAGCATCACTGCGTCTGTGTAATCCATCACCGCGTTAGCCACATCCGACACTTCGGCGCGGGTGGGCATGGGGTTGGTGATCATCGATTCCATCATCTGGGTGGCCGTAATCACCGCGCGGTTGAGAATTCGAGCGCGCTGAATAATGTGCTTTTGTACACCGACCAGTTCGGCATCGCCGATTTCCACAGCCAGGTCGCCGCGGGCAACCATGACCACGTCAGACGCTTCGATGACAGCATCCAGAGCGGCGTCATCGTGGGCCAGCTCGGCGCGTTCAATTTTTGCGACCAGGCCCGCTTCAGAGCCGGCCTCTTTCAGCAAACGACGGGCTGTGTGCATGTCTTCGGCGTTGCGAACGAAAGAAACGGCCACATAATCCGCGCCCAATTTGGCGGCAGTAACAATGTCTTGCTTGTCTTTCTCGGTCAGCGCTTCAGCCGACAGGCCACCACCGCGCTTGTTCAGGCCTTTGTTGTTAGACAAGGGTCCACCGATCAAAACCGTGGAGGTGATGCTGTGATTGTCTACCGCGTCTATCTGCATTTCGATGCGGCCGTCGTCCAGCACCAGAATGTCGCCAGGTTTTACATCGCGGATCAGCTGTTCGTAATCGATGCCTACGCAATCGGAGGTGCCACCTTCTTTGTCCATGGTGGCATCCAGCACAAAGGTTTGGCCGGCGGTCAGGGTGACCTTATTGTCGCGAAAGCGGGCAATGCGCAATTTTGGCCCTTGCAGGTCGGCCATAATAGCGACAAAACGGCCCTGTGCCTTGGCGGTGTCGCGTACCAGGCGCGCGCGCTTTTCGTGATCTTCCGCCGTGCCGTGGGAAAAATTCAGACGGGTAACGTCGACACCCGCAGCAATAATAGCGCCCAAAGATTCGGGGCTGTCGGTAGCGGGACCAAGGGTGGCAACAATCTTTGTACGCCGGAGCATAGTGGGTGTCCTTTCAGAGTGTGAAGGTGTTTCGCTTACGCGGTTTGGCTGGTTGTCGGCTTGTGCCTTCATTGGCTGGCTTTTATAAGTGCAGCCGCATTATCCAGCATTCGGTTCGAGAAACCCCACTCATTGTCATACCAGGCCATGACTTTTACATGACGCCCGATCACGCGCGTGTGGTTGGCGTCAAAAATACTCGAACGAGCGTCGTGGTTAAAGTCAACGCTAACCAGTTTTTCCTGGTTATATCCCAGTACGCTATTTTTGTCAGCTGCGGCCTTTACCGCGGCGTTAACTTCCTCTACGGAGGTGTCGCGGCTTGCAATAAAGCCAAAGTCGACCAGCGATACGTTAATAGTGGGTACACGAACCGCCAGGCCGTCCAGCTTGCCGTTCAGTGCCGGAATGATTTTACCAATCGCGGCAGCGGCACCGGTTTTGGTGGGGATCATCGACTGGGTGGCCGAGCGCGCGCGGTACAGGTCTGAATGGTACACATCGCTCAAATGCTGGTCGTTGGTATAGGAGTGAATGGTGGTCATCAATCCGCTTTCAATTCCGACCGCATTGTTCAAAGCTTCGGCGATCGGTGCGAGGCAGTTCGTGGTGCAGGAGGCGTTGGAAATAATGTGATGGTCGGCGTTCAGAGTCTGGTCGTTTACACCGAAAACCACCATGGCGTCTGCGTCTGGGCTGGGCGCAGAGATAATTACTTTGCGGGCACCCGCCTGTAAATGGGCCGCGGCTTTTTCACGTGTTGTGAACAGGCCCGTGCATTCCAGCACCACGTCTACGCCCAGATCTTTCCACGGCAGGTCGGCTGGGTTGCGGATTGCGCTGATGGCAATGCGGTCGCCGTTCACGCTGAGGGAATCGGCATCGTGGCTTACGTCGGCAGAAAAACGCCCGTGAACACTGTCATACTTGAGCAGGTGAGCGTTGGTTTCGGCATCGCCCAGGTCATTAATAGCGACCACCTGCATCTGCTCGCGATAATTGTTCTCATAAAGGGCGCGAAGCGTGTTGCGGCCAATGCGGCCAAACCCGTTAATTGCGATTCGGATGGTCATACTCTTACTCCTGAATGAATATTTTTTATTCGGAAATACATTTGATGTAGTAAATGTATCAACAAAACGCAAAAAAATGAACACTAAACCCGTAAAATGTAAGAAATCGAACGTAAAACTACGTTCATAACCAAAATAATCAAACAAACCTGCTGCCCGTGGAGCTTGCCATGAACTCAACCGTTGATCGCGTAACCCAAAGAATTATTGAGCGCAGCCGAGCGTCACGTCTGGATTATCTTGCCCGTATGCAGGCGTTGAAGAACAGTTCGCCCCAGCGCGGCACTTGTCTTGCGGTAATCTGGCCCATGGTTTTGCCGCTTGTGAGCAGGGCGATAAAGACACCCTGAAGCTGATGAACCGGGCCAATGTGGCGATTGTGTCTGCGTACAACGATATGCTGTCGGCGCACCAACCTTACGCGTCCTTTCCCGATGTTATTCGCAAGGCTGCCCACGGTATGGGGTCTGTGGCCCAGTTCGCGGGTGGTACACCGGCCATGTGTGATGGCGTTACCCAGGGCCAGCCAGGTATGGAGCTTAGCCTGTTTTCGCGGGACACCATCGCCATGAGCACGGCGGTTTCGCTCAGCCACAACATGTTCGATGCAACACTGCTGCTGGGTATTTGCGACAAGATTGTTCCGGGCCTGTTGACAGGCGCGCTCAGCTTTGGTTACTTGCCGACGATTCTGGTACCGGCGGGCCCCATGCCGTCTGGGCTGCCAAATAAAGAGAAACAACGCATTCGCCAACTGCACGCCGAGGGCAAAATTGGTAAAGAGGAACTGCTGGAAGCCGAAAGCCAGTCTTACCACAGCCCCGGCACCTGCACCTTTTACGGCACTGCGAACAGCAACCAGTTGTTGGTTGAGGTGATGGGGCTGCACCTGCCAGGCAGTGCGTTTGTGCATCCTGACACGCCTTTACGAGAGCAGCTTACCTGTGCCGCGACGGAGCAGGTTATCCGCCTGTCGAAACCCCAGGGCGGTACTTTGGGCTGGGCGACATGGTGGATGAAAAAGCCATTGTGAATGCGCTGGTGGCCTTACTGGTCACCGGCGGGTCAACCAACCACACCTTGCACTGGGTGGCCATTGCCCGCGCGGCCGGGGTCATTATTGACTGGAACGACTACGCTGAGCTGTCGTCGGTGGTGCCTTCCATGACTCGCATTTATCCCAATGGCGAAGCGGATATCAATGCCTTCCACGAAGCCGGTGGCAAACCTTTTTTGATTCGCGAACTGCTCAGCCACGGCTATTTGCACAACGATGTACAAACCGTGGTGGGTTTTGGTCTTGAGCGGTACACCCAGGGGCCTGTCTTGAACAACGACGGACTGACCTGGCAGCCGGCGCCGGCAAAGAGCCTTTATCCGAGCGTGCTAAGCAGTGCTGCCGAGCCGTTCGCCTCAGACGGCGGCATGAAGGTGCTTGATGGCAACCTGGGCCGCGGAGTTATAAAGGTGTCTGCGGTGGCACCCCAGCACCACAAAGTGCAGGCGCCAGCGGTGGTTTTCAACAAGCAGAATGATCTGAAAGCCGCCTTTGATGCGGGTGAGCTGAATCGGGATTGCGTGGTGGTTGTGCGTTTTCAGGGGCCGAAAGCCAATGGCATGCCGGAGTTACACAAGCTGACGCCCTACCTGGGCGTTCTGCAGGACCGCGGCTTTCAGATAGCGCTGGTGACCGATGGGCGTATGTCTGGCGCCTCGGGCAAAGTGCCAGCCGCCATACACGTTTATCCGGAAGCACTTGACGGTGGTGCCTTGGCCAAAGTGCGCGACGGTGACCTGATATCCCTGAACGCAGATACCGGTTCGCTGGAGCTGTTGTTAGATGAACAGGTTCTTGCCAGTCGCGAACCGGTAAAACCCAACCTGGCGGCATCCCATTACGGTCATGGCCGTGAACTGTTTGGTTGGATGCGCCGCAGCGCCAGCAATCCGGAGCAGGGGGCCAGTGTGTTCTGGAATTATGACAATTAAGCCGACACATAGGGCCGCGGTTATGTTTGTTTTCGTACAAAACTATTAAAATCGCGTTATTAGTAAGTTCGCTAACGAATTTAATTAATTTTTTTTATTCTTCGATAAGTGCTTATAGAACAATATTTTAATGCAATTTTATGGGCAGTTAGCGCGTCTAAAGTCACGCAAAGCGAAAATAACTTCGACCAAAACCTTTCCATTTTGTTATTCGAGAGTTAGATTTGTTGTGTTCCGAATATTATGATTAAAAACGAAATAAAAATATTCGTTCACGAATTGGGTTGTCGTACCAAAAAGTAAGCGCCGCGGGCGCTGCGACGGTACAGCAGTCTGAGATCTGGCACTAATAACAACAGGAAGCTGACATGATCGAACATAACGCATTTGCGGAAACTCCCAGCCGTCGTCCATTGCGCAAGGCGCCCTTGGCGGCTGCGCTGTCACTTATGGCAGCAGGGATGGCTTCACCGGCAATGGCGGAAGTCGCATTTGAATCAGATAATGGTTGGAAAGTGGGCGTTAATGGCCATTTACCAATTTTTGCGGTTTTTGGCGATTACGACAAAAGAGCAGGTGGTGATTTCTTGGATGGGGAAGACTCATTTTCCATCACCACTGGTTTTAATCCGGCAACATTGCAAACCAATATTTATGCACCGATGCAAAACGGTCTTCAGGTATCTGGTCATTTTCAGATGAATGCCAGCATTGCGCCGGGCGATGCGGATGAAGAGTTCCGTAGCCGGGTATCTGAAATTGCCGTGGCCGGTGATTTTGGTACCGTCAATATCGGTAAAGGTTTCGGTATCTTTGGGACGCCTGCGATTGGCGACAGTGGCAGTGGGATGGGCGTTGGTTTGATCGGCGCTGGCCCTGATCAAGTAGCCGCTACGGCGGGGCGTATCGGCAATGGCTATTTCTATGCTGACTTCCAGCCACGTGTGATGTATACCTCTAATAATCTTGGTGGTTTGCAGTTCAAGGTTGGCGTGTTTAGCCCATCGAAGGTCGACTCCACCACCGCCGGTGGTGCAAATGCTGAATATGACACGCCCCGCATCGAAGCCAACGTCGTGTACTCGGCGGACAACTTCTCGCTTTGGTCCAGCGGTTTCAGTCAAGACGTAGGCTCCAAAACGGGCACTAACCAATACACTATGTCTGGTATCGACTTTGGTGGCTCCGTTTCCTTAGGTGACCTGGCTGTCCGTGGTAACTACTCAATGACCTCAGGCACCGGCAACGGAGTGTTCGCAGCGCGTTTTGATCCAAACGAAGAAGACGCAAACCAGTGGTATGTTGAAACCACCTATCAAATTAATCGCACCACCTTGGGTGCTAGCTACGGTGAAGGCGAAGATGACTTCGAGGAGCTGAATGGCGCCGGTGCGGGTGATTCAGACCTGACTATGTTGTTCGCCCGTTATGCGGCTACGGATAACTTTACCTTGTTGGCCGAGTACCAGATCTATGGCACCGGTGACGGCGATGGCGAATACAACGCCATCATCTTCGGCTCACAGCTAACGTTCTAATGCTGATGGTTTGAAGATTGAAGGGTTCTGCTATCAGAACCCTTCAATGACATGGAAAAAGACTGAGTGGGGTTCTCAGTCTTTTTTTTTGCCTGATTTTTTATCTGAATTTCAGGCAAAAAAACTCCGGACGGAATAATCCGGCCGGAGAAAAGTGCCTGAGAGAGTATCAGGCGCTGTGGTGGAGAAAGTTGACTGCTTTAAGCGGTTGCTCTGTCTTTCAGGAAGCTGTCTAGCGCTTCGACTTCGCTGTCTGAGGCGTAGAGCCCTTGCTTGGTGCGGCGCCATAGGATGTCTTCGGAGGTCACGGCCCATTCGTTTTTGATCAGATGCTCTACTTCTTTCTCATAGAGCGTGCCCACGAAGTGCTTGCCAAGATCGTCTACGTTAGCGCAGTTGTTCAGAATATCCCGCGACGTTGTGCCGTAGGTGCGCACGTAACGGCTGACCAATTTTTCCGGCAACCAGGGATAGGCCTCATTGAGCGACGCGGCCAGATTAATCTGGTTATCAAAGTCGCCACCCGGAAGCACGGCCGTTTTTGTCCAATGGCCCCGGGTGTTTTTGAAGAAGTGGCAAATTTTATCGGTGGCCGCTTCCGCCAGTTTGCGATACGTGGTGATTTTGCCACCAAACACCGAAATCAACGGCGCTTTGTTTTTCTCTTCGCTGACTTCAAAGGTGTAGTCGCGGGAGGCTTTCTGTGCGTTCTCTTCTTCACCGTCCATCAGCGGGCGCACGCCCGAATAGGACCAGACCACGTCAGATGGTTCCAGCTGTCTCTTGAAGTACGAGTTCACAATTTTCAGCAAATAGATGATTTCTTCTGGCGAAATTTTGGCTTCCTTCGGATTGCCCTCGTATTCAACGTCGGTGGTGCCAATCAGCGAAAAGTTATCTTCGTAAGGAATAACGAACACAATGCGATCGTCTTCATTTTGAAGAATGTAGGCTTCTTCTTCCTGGTTCAGGCGGGGCACAACAATGTGGCTGCCTTTTACCATGCGGATCATCTTCGGCGCCGGCATCGACAAGCTTTCGCCAAACAGTGAACTTACCCAAGGGCCCGAAGCGTTCACAATGCACTTGGCAGAAACTATCTGATCTGCGTTTGTGTCGGTGTCGCGAAGGGTGATTTGCCATTCTTCGTGACCGCGTTCTGCGTGTACGCACTTGGTGCGAGTCAAAATGGTGGCACCGGACTGCTGGGCTTTTTTAGCGTTCAGTATCACCAGTCGTGCGTCGTCTACCCAGCCATCGGAATATTCAAAGCCGCGTGTAATATCCGGTTTCAATGGACCGGACTCATCAAAACGAATGGACTTGGAGCCGGGCAAAATTTCCCGCTTGGCCAAATGGTCATAAAGAAACAAGCCTGCGCGGATCATCCACGCCGGGCGTAAGTGCGACCGATGTGGCAAACGAAAGCGCATGGGCCACATAATGTGAGGAGAATTGCGCAAAAGAGACTCGCGCTCGGCCAGTGCTTTTTGCACCAGGCGAAATTCATAGTGTTCCAGGTAACGCAGTCCGCCGTGAATAAGCTTGCTGCTGCTGGATGACGTCGCCGAAGCCAAATCATTCATTTCGCAAAGCAGTACTTTCAAGCCTCGGCCGGCAGCGTCCATTGCGATGCCTGTACCATTTACGCCGCCGCCAACTACAACGACGTCATAACGTTGGTGATCTACAGTCATTGTCGGTCATCTCCTGATGCCATTGGAAAAGACGCTTTCTTGTTATGCGCACTTTTCAGAGTTCATACGCGCTGAAAACCGTATTATGCGAAAGGTAGATATATTCGTAAAGGAAAAAATAGAAAAAAAGCGAAAATAAAAGAAGATATGGAGCATCAAACCGATTCTTCGCCCAAAAATCAGACTAAATGAAGAATAACATCGTGTTCGATGAGCAGTCGCGAGATTTCCGGGGGTGGTGGCTGGTCAGTGAATACGTGATCGGCTTGGGTGATGTTGCCTAACCGAACCATGGCGTTGCGGCCAAATTTGGAGTGATCCGCTGCTAGTAAAATTTGACCGGAATTGGCAATGATTGCCTGGGCGACTCGCACTTCGCGGTAATCAAAATCCAGTAGCGAGCCGTCGTTGTGAATGCCGCTGATGCCGATAATGCCAAAATCCATTTTGAACTGATTGATAAAATCCCGCGTGGCTTCGCCTACGATGCCTCCATCGCGACTGCGTACTTCGCCACCGGCGATAATAACGTGGAAGTCGTCTTTGGCGGATAGAATAGAGGCTACGTGCAAATTGTTGGTTACAATCTGTAAGTTATTCTTTTCAAGCAAGGCTTTAGCAATGGTTTCGGTAGTGGTGCCAATGTTGATGAATATTGAGGAATTATCGGGAATCAGCTTGACCATGGCTTCGGCGATGCGCTCTTTGGCCTCCAGGTCCATAATCTTGCGGGCCTGATAATCGGTGTTGACGGTGCTTGAGTCTATGCCCGCACCGCCGTGATGGCGCCTTAGCTTTTTATGTTTGGCTAGCTCGTTCAAGTCCCGGCGAATGGTTTGCGGCGTTACTTTGAACTGGTCTACGAGCTGTTCGGTGGTTACAAAACCGTTGTGCTGGATCAGTTCCATAATCAAATCCTGTCGGCGCCGCTGTGCCATTCAATATCCTCCACTTGGGGTTCTTTTTATATGACTGTGTGTTTGATTGAAAATACTACGAAAGTTTAGTCGTTTTCGATGTTTTATGCAGCCGTTCGGGCCCAACAGGCGTGCCCAGAGTACGGATACAGGCGAAACTTCTTGGCATTCATGTTCAAAAAAGTAAAAATACGAACAAATAAGAAAACGAGGTCTACAAAAAATGAGTCAATACATACTTTCCATAGATCAGGGAACCACCAGTTCCCGCGCCATTCTTTTTGATTTGCGTGGCAATATTCATGCGGTACGGCAGCAGGAGTTTCCCCAGCATTTTCCTGACAGTGGCTGGGTAGAGCACAAGCCGGCAGACATCTGGTCGACGGTGAAAAGTACCTGCGACGAAGTGATGGCAGAAGAGTTCGGTGCAGATGACGAAGTAATCGCAGTGGGCATTACCAATCAGCGTGAGACCACCATTATATGGGATCGGAAAACCGGCGAGCCGGTTTATAACGCGATTGTCTGGCAGGATCGGCGAACTGCCGCTTACTGCAAAACAATGAAGTCGTCCAGCCATGAACCCGCAGTGCATAGCAAAACCGGACTGTTAATAGACCCTTATTTTTCCGCCACAAAAATCCGTTGGATACTGGAAAATGTTCCAGGCACGCGAGAGCGGGCAGAACGTGGGGAACTGGCTTTTGGAACCGTTGACAGTTTTCTGTTGTGGAAGCTCACAGGGGGGCAGGTACACCGCACCGACGCTACCAACGCCAGTCGCACGTTGCTGTTTAATATTCATACCCAGCAGTGGGATGAAGAGCTACTGAAATTATTCGACATTCCCGCGTCCTTACTGCCCGAAGTGATGGACTCGTCAGACGATTTTGGCAAAATCACGGAAGGCGGTGCGCTAAACGGCGTGTCTGTTTTAGGTGTTGCCGGCGACCAGCAGGCGGCGTTGTTCGGCCAGACCTGTTTCGAGGTCGGTATGGCGAAGAGCACCTACGGCACAGGTTGTTTTCTCATGCTCAATACCGGCGACAAAGCGCTGCAATCCGAGCACCGCTTGCTGACAACGGTCGCCTATCGTTTGAATGGTAAGCCGACCTATGCGATAGAGGGCAGCATCTTTATTGCCGGGGCAACGATTCAGTGGCTGCGTGATGGTTTGCAATTGATTAATAACGCCAGCGAGGCTGAACCACTGGCGCAATGCACGCCGGTAGACCACGGCGTTTATCTGGTGCCGGCGTTTACCGGACTGGGTGCACCTTATTGGGACCCTAACGCCCGCGGCGCCATTTTTGGCCTGACCCGCGACACCGGCATTAAGGAAATTGTGACCGCCGGGTTGCAATCGGTGTGCTATCAGACCAAAGACCTGCAGAAAGCCATGGAGAAAGACGGCATTCGTCCGATTACCCTGCGGGTAGATGGTGGCATGGTTAAAAACAACTGGGTTATGCAGTTTTTGGCCGATATCTTGGGCGCAACTGTTGATCGGCCTTCGTTGGTGGAAACCACTGCTTTGGGCGTAGCTTATTTGGCGGGTTTGAAAGCGGGTGTGTACGGTTCGCTGGACGAACTCGCCGAGTTATGGCGTTGTGATCGCCGCTTTGCACCGGTGATGTCGAAAGCAGATCGCGATCGACTGTACGCGGGTTGGATTCAGGCGGTGCATAAGCTCTAAGTGAAGCGATAATAAACTTGGTATGCGCGTTAGCGCACACCAAGTTCCCGCAGGCGCTTATAAAGTGTGTTGCGGCTGATTGATAGCTCTCGCGCTGCGCTGGAAATGTTACCCATGCATTTTTGATAGACCTGCAATGTGTGAGAAAGGGGTTCTGGCGCGGTTTTTTTTAGTCTGCCAAACGTGGCCTCCAAGCGACTCTCGCCGATGGCGGCGTTAACTGCGTCTGACAGGTTGCCGGTAGCGGTGGGGTCGAGCTGTGCCAAAAAATCTGCGGGCAGATGCCATATCTGGAGATCTTCGCCGTCGGCAATGGCAACAGCGACCCTGACCACATTGACCAGTTGGCGGATATTTCCGGGCCACGGGTGATTGGTCAGTGCTGCCAGAATCCGGGGCGACAGTGCCTCGCTTTGCACTGGGTCGCGGTATTTGCTGTAAATATGTTGCACCAGTTTTTGTTTATCAGTGCGATCACGAAGTGCTGGCAGTTCGACACACAATCCGTTGATGCGATAGTAAAGGTCTGCACGTAATTGGCCCGACTCAACGTGCAAGGCCGGTGCTCGGTTGGTGGCTGTTATCAGCAGAATATCTACCGCAATACTGTCGGTGGCGCCAACCGGTGTTACCACTCGTTCCTGAAGTACCCGCAATAACCTGGATTGTGCCGATAATGGCATTTCGCCAATTTCATCCAGAAACAAAATGCCTTTGTGAGCTTTACGAATGAACCCCAACGAACCTTGCGCCCGTGCTCCGGTAAAGGCGCCGGCTTCGTAGCCGAACAGTTCCGATTCCACCAGCTCCGGCGGAATAGCCGCGCAATTAACGGCAACCAACGCCTGCTCTCTGCGCTGTGTGGCCTGATGCAGGGCTTTAACCAGCACTTCTTTGCCAACCCCGGTTTCCCCGGTAATCAGCACTGGCACGCCGCGCTCCAGCACTTTTAGGCTTTGTTCGGCGCAGCGGCGAACGGTTGCGTCGCCGTATTCAAGGGTTGAAAAGTCGGCGCTGTTCGTCTGTGTCGCCTTGGTTTGTCGTGCTACTACTAGATCATCCTCGGCGGGCGACTTTACGTGGGCAACAGTGGGTCGCTGGACCTTCGCACTCAAACGTACTCGATTTTTAGTGCTGAGCTGCAACGCAGATTGCGGTGGGTGCCCAAGAATGTGATTGCGATGGGTCGTAAACAGGTCGTCCAGCCGAACCCCAACGGTCGTCTTACTTAACAGTTGATCAGCACGCTGATTGCTGGCCACGACACGCCCCAAGTCATCGCAAATCAGTATACCGGACCAGGGGCTGTCGAAGTTGTCTGCGGTGGTACTGAGTGTCAGCAGAAAATGGTCCCGCTCAAATTGCCGCTTTAGCAGGCGATTGTCTACCGACTGCGCCAGCAACCGAACCACGCCCAGAGTGTGAGCCTGGGGCAGGTAGGCGTCACTGAATACGCTGAGTACGCCAACCAACTGCTTGTGTGCGTCAAAAATAGGCGCGGCAGAGCCAATCATGCTGCGATTGAGTTTTAAAAAGTGTTCGTTGCGCTGAATCTGCACCGCTTTGTTGGCGGCAATCGCAGTGCCTATGGCGTTTGTACCACAGCGCTCCTCCTGCCAGTTTGAGCCTTGCTGGAACCAAGGTTTTAATTGTGCCCCGGTAATACGCTCGTCACCCCAGCTTTTGAGCACTGTTGCGTGCCGGTTTGCCAGCAGAATCAGGCAGCGACTGCTGGAGAGTACATTTCTATAGTAGGGCAACACTTCGGCTTCGGTACTGGCGAGTAGTTCGTGATATTGGCGCTCCAGCTCCTCTACCTGTGCTGCGCCGGGTGCCGGTGGTGTAGGTTCGAAGTCGTGATCAAGGCCCCAGGCGATGCAGCGATCCCAGGACTGTTCGACCAGGCTGCGTTCATTTTCGTATTCGGTGTTTTTCATTAAGCCGCATCTCTGTGTTCGTTTTGGAGTTATTCGACGCCGATGTGCGAAGCGGGTTGTTCATTATTGCACTAAATACTGTTCAATCATCTGTGTAATTTTTGTTTAGGTCAATGTTCAAGTTGAACAAAGTAGTGTTAAACGAACATAGTTAATTTCGATTTAGAAAGAGCAGCGGTAAAAAAATTCTATATAAATCAGAACTATAAGTATTTTTACGTAGAATTACGAAAACTGGTATAGCGTTTGCGTTGTCTAATTCGCAATCAAAAGATCGGGCGCGATCATTTGCCCAGATGTGTTTCCACAAGAACAAGAAGGAATAGATATGTCCTTAACTCTGGAGAACCTCTCCCATAGGGTCGACGGTGTCGACTATATCCGGGATGCCAATCTCACTTTTCAGGCTGGCTCTTTTAATGTGCTGCTAGGTCGAACGCTCTCGGGTAAGACCTCGATGATGCGCTTGATGGCCGGACTTGATAAACCTAACGAAGGTCGGTTGATCTTCAACGGCCAGGATGTAACCGGACAGAGCGTGCAAGCCCGGAACGTCTCGATGATCTACCAGCAGTTCATCAATTACCCAGGCATAACGGTGTATGAAAACATTGCGTCGCCTTTGCGCTTGGCGAAAATGGCTGAGTCTGAGATTGACCGCCGGGTGAAAGAAACCGCGGCCATGCTGCAGATTAGCCCCCTTCTAAAGCGTTATCCCCTTGAACTTTCCGGCGGCCAGCAACAGCGTACGGCGATGGCGCGGGCGTTGGTTAAAGATGCCACTTTGGTGCTGTTCGATGAACCCTTGGTGAATCTTGATTATAAATTACGGGAGGAGCTGCGGGCCGAACTGCGAGACCTTTTCCGTGAGCGCCAGTGTATTGCGGTATACGCCACCACGGAAGCCAACGAAGCCTTGGCGTTGGGCGGCACAACTACGCTATTGCATGAAGGCAGTGTGATTCAGAACGGTCCGGTTATGGATGTGTACCGGTCACCGGTAAATACCCTGGCCGCGCAGCTGTTCAGTGAACCGCCGATGAATATGATCCGCGGACGCGTGACAGACACCGAAGTGACGTTTGATGAATACTCCCATCATGCCCTGACTCAGGAGTTGTCTAAACTGACGCCAGGAGATTACTGGTTCGGGGTTCGCCCTAGCCACATTGCTCTGGTGCCGGCCAACGACGACGATCTTGAAATGTCAATGGAAGTAGCGCTGAGCGAAATCAGCGGTTCGGAAACTTTTATACACATCGAAAACAGCCATTTTGAAATGGTGATGCAGCTGATGGGTGTTCACCAATACCACACCGGTGCCCCTGTTAAGATTTACCTGCCAATCAACAAGCTGTTCGTTTTCGATAGCGCCGAAAAGTTGGTGCACACACCATCCCGGATATCACGAGGGGCTGTCTAATGGCTGAAATTCAATTGAAATCACTGGCTCACAGCTACAGCGAAACGCCTGGCGGGCCGGAAGACTATGCGATTCGCCAGCTCGACCACGTTTGGCATGAAGGCGGCGCCTACGCTCTGCTAGGGCCATCTGGTTGTGGCAAAAGCACCATGCTGAACATCATTTCCGGCCTGGTTCAGCCCTCTGAAGGTGAAGTGCTGTTTGACGGTAAGCGGGTCAATGAGCTGTCGCCGCGGGATCGGAACATCGCCCAAGTGTTCCAGTTTCCGGTTGTTTACGACTCCATGACCGTGTTTGACAATCTGGCATTTCCGTTAAAGAACAACAAAATACCGAAGTCACGCATCAAGGCGCGAGTGCAAGAAATTGCCGAAGTGCTGGAAATTGAAGACAAGCTTTACAAGAAAGCTAAAAATCTGACCGCCGACGAAAAGCAGAAAGTGTCCATGGGGCGCGGCCTGGTGCGGGAAGACGTGTCGGCCATTCTGTTTGATGAACCGCTGACGGTGATTGATCCCCAGTTGAAGTGGAAGCTGCGGCGTAAACTGAAGCAGATTCACGAGCAGTTTGATATCACTATGGTGTACGTGACCCACGATCAGCTGGAAGCGTCTACATTTGCCGACAAGATTGCGGTGATGTACGGCGGCCAGATTGTTCAGTTCGGTACGCCCACCGAGTTGTTTGAGCAGCCCAACCATACCTTTGTTGGTTACTTTATTGGCAGCCCGGGCATGAATTTGATTGAAGTAGAGCGCAGCGCCGCAGGGGTTCGTTTCAGGTCTACTCAGGTGGACCTGGCGCCGTGGCAGGTCGAGATGTTGAAACGCCTCAAATCTAAAAACATCAAAATTGGGATCCGCCCGGAATTTATCGAGTTGTCTCCGACTGCTTCAGACGATACTTACGAGGCGGAGATCCTGGATATGGAAGACCTCGGTACTTACAAAATTATCACCGTGCGGCTGGATCAGCAGGAGATGAAAGTGCGGATGAACGAAGAGTTTGAGGGTGTCATTGGCAACCGCACGTACCTTTCGTTCCCGCAACAGTGGCTGAAGCTGTATGTCGATGAATTCCTGGTACAGGAGCAACAATAATGAAAAAAATCCATAACAATCGCGCCTGGTGGCTGGTGCTGCCGGTATTTTTGTTAGTCGCTTTTTCAGCGTTGATTCCGTTGATGACCGTTGTAAACTATTCAGTGCAGGATATTTTCGGCCCTGGACAGGCATTTTTCGTCGGTACCGAGTGGTTCAAAGAGGTTCTGGGTGACGAGCTTTTGCAGGATTCCCTGATTCGCCAGTTCATGTTTTCCGGCGCTGTGCTGCTGATTCAGATCCCTTTGGGTATCGGTGTTGCGCTGATGATGCCGAAGTCTGGCATTAAAGGTTCTGTGTGTTTGATTCTGATCGCTATTCCGCTGCTGATTCCCTGGAACGTGGTCGGCACCATCTGGCAGATTTTCGCCCGTGGCGACATCGGCCTGTTTGGTTGGGGTCTTAACGAGCTTGGCTTTGACTACAACTACACCGGCAACACCGTTGATGCCTGGTTAACGGTTCTGTTGATGGATGTGTGGCATTGGACGTCGCTGGTGGCGTTACTTTGCTATTCGGGCCTGCGCGCCATCCCGGAAGCCTTTTATCAAGCAGCTGAAATTGACCGCGCCTCTAAATGGGCAGTGTTTCGTTACATCCAGCTGCCACGGTTGAAAAGCGTGTTGATCATTGGGGTGCTGTTGCGCTTTATGGACAGCTTTATGATTTACACCGAGCCGTTTGTGTTGACCGGCGGCGGGCCTGGCAGCTCGACCACTTTCTTGAGCCAAACATTGACCACCATGGCCATCGGACAGTTCGACCTAGGGCGTGCAGCTGCTTTCTCGCTGATCTACTTCCTGATTGTGCTGCTGATTTCGTGGCTGTTCTTTACCGCCATCACTCAAGCTGACAAAGAACAATAAGGAGAGTGAGATGAAACAAAGTCGTTCCAAAAACGTAGGGATCACCCTTTTTATCGCGTTTGTACTAACTCCGGTTTACTGGTTGTTGAACATGTCGTTCAAAACAAACCAGGAAATTCTGGGTGGCCTTACGCTTTTTCCAAAAATCTTCACCCTTGACAATTATGCGGTCATTTTTAGTGATCCTAGTTGGTACAACGGTTACCTCAACTCGATGACGTATGTGGCCATGAACGTGGTCATTACGTTGCTGGTGGCTCTGCCGGCGGCTTACGCATTCAGCCGCTACAAGTTCCTAGGCGACAAGCATCTGTTTTTCTGGTTGCTGAGCAACCGGATGGCGCCGCCGGCGGTATTTCTGTTGCCATTCTTCCAGCTGTATTCGTCAATTGGTCTGTTTGATACACACATTGCCGTTGCACTTGCGCACTGTTTGTTCACCGTACCCCTGGCGGTGTGGATTCTGGAAGGCTTTATGAAAGGTGTACCTCGTGAATACGACGAGATGGCCTTTATTGACGGTTACAGCTTTCCAAAATTCTTTATCAAAGTGTTCCTGCCGATGATTCGTTCTGGTATCGGCGTGACCGCATTCTTTACCTTTATGTTTTCGTGGGTAGAACTCTTGCTTGCCCGCACCCTGACATCTGTGGACGCTCAGCCTATTGGCGCCATCATGACGCGGACCGTAGGCGCCAGCGGTATTGACTGGGGTGTGCTGTCGGCAGCGGGTGTTCTGACGATTATTCCCGGCATGTTGGTGATTTGGTTCGTTCGTAACCATGTGGCCAAAGGCTTCGCTCTCGGACGCGTATAAGGAGAACACTGATGATTGACTGGATGAACTGGACCCCCACGGTCGTAATCTTTTTTGCGGTGATCGCTTCGATTCTCGCGTTTATGACCGTTTACGAAATTGTTTCGCCCTGTCGTGAGCGCAAAGGATTTTTGCCTATCGAAACCACTCGCGGCGACCGGTTGTTTATTAGCTTGTTGTCGACTGCTTATATTCACCTGACTTTTCTGGCAATAAGCGATGTCAGCTTATGGGTTGCGTTGGCGGTGTCTGTGGCCTGGGCGGCGGTGTTGTTACGTTGGGGCTAATGAGACGAGAGCATGACCCGATGTGAAATAGTGAAAATTGTGGACCAAAAAGGTTGTAAAGGATTCGAAAACGAACTAAATTTGAGTTAATGATCGAAAGCGATCATTAGGCGGTTCTCGAATATAACGTTTAATGACTCGAGTGCTGTAAGTGATGTTGATGTAAAATCGGAGTGCGGACTGGTCCCGCTCCATCCATAAAAAGTAAATGAGGTTGGGTATGTTCAAAAATAACAAACATCCTAAAACTCTTATACTCAGTGTCGCTATTGCCGCTGCCAGTATGAGTTTGAGCCTGCAAGCTTACGCCGATCAATATTCGGACGCAGCTGAAAAGTGGGTAAGTGAGTCATTCAAGAAGTCGACTCTCAGCAAAGAAGAGCAGATGAAGGAAATGGCTTGGTTTACCCAGGCTGCGGAAGAGTTCCGCGGAATGGAAATCAACGTGGTCTCAGAAACCCTTGCCACTCACGAGTATGAATCCAACGTTCTGGCTAAAGCATTCTCGGAAATTACCGGCATCAAGCTTACTCATGTCCTGCTCCAGGAAGGCGACGTTATCGAGAAGCTGCAGACCCAGATGCAGTCTGGCCGTAACATCTATGACGCGTATGTAAACGATTCAGACCTCATCGGTACGCATTTCCGCTACGGAAAAGTGGAGTCCATTGACGCAATCATGAATGGCGCGGGTAAAGACCTTACTCTGCCGACTCTGGATCTTGAAGACTTTATTGGCCTGGACTTTACCACAGGGCCTGATGGCGTGCTTTATCAGCTTCCGACCCAACAGTTTGCAAACCTTTACTGGTTCCGTGCGGACTGGTTTGAACGTGAAGATTTGAAAAAGCAGTTCAAAGAAATTTACGGATATGATCTTGGTGTTCCGGTGAACTGGTCTGCGTACGAAGACATCGCGGAGTTCTTTTCGGTTCACGTTAAAGAGATCGATGGCAAGAAAGTATACGGCCACATGGATTACGGCAAGAAAGACCCTTCTCTGGGCTGGCGCTTCACTGATGCCTGGTTCTCTATGGCCGGTGCTGGCGACAAAGGCCTGCCTAACGGCCTGCCGGTAGATGAGTGGGGTATTCGGGTTGAAGACTGTCATCCGGTCGGGTCTAACATGTCCCGCGGCGGTGCAACTAACAGCCCGGCAGCGGTCTACGCGACCACCAAGTATGTTGAATGGATGGAGAAGTATGCGCCGCCCGAAGCAACGGGTATGACCTTCTCTGAATCTGGCCCCGTGCCTGCCCAGGGCGAAATCGCCCAGCAGATTTTCTGGTACACGGCCTTCACCGCCAGCATGATTGAAGATGGACTGCCGGTTGTAAATGAAGACGGTTCTCCGAAATGGCGTATGGCGCCTTCGCCCCGCGGTCCTTACTGGGAAGAGGGAATGAAGTTGGGCTATCAGGACGTAGGTTCCTGGACGTTCATGAAGTCCACTCCTGAGAAGCGCCGCCTGGCAGCGTGGTTGTACGCCCAGTTCACGGTTTCCAAGACTGTGTCCCTGGAAAAAACCGTCGCTGGCCTGACGCCGATTCGCGATTCTGACCTTAACTCTGACGTAATGTCGAAAATGGCGCCGAAGCTTGGTGGTTTGGTTGAGTTCTATCGCAGCCCGGCACGGGTTCAATGGACGCCGACTGGCACCAACGTTCCTGATTACCCGAAGTTGGCCCAGCTTTGGTGGCAGTACGTTTCCCAAGCAGCCAGTGGTGAAGCAACGCCGCAGGAAGCTTTGGATGGCCTGGCCGATGCTCAAGATCGCGTATTGGAGCGCCTGGAACGTGCCAACGTACTGGCAACCTGTGGTCCTAAGCTGAACGAGCCGCGTGACCCGCAGTACTGGCTTGATCAGCCGGGCGCACCTAAGCCCAAGCTGGCCAACGAAAAGGTACAAGGCGTAACCGTACCTTACAATGAACTGCTCAAAACTTGGGAAGACGCTCGTAAGAGCTAATTTCTGAAGACCGATGCCTGCTGCAGTTGAACCTCTCGATTGCAGCAGGCAACTCACCGTTACTATGGTGAGTCCGGTTGATTTCTTATCTTCCCCCGATTACATTAATTCAAACGAACTCTTCTGGCCTACGTGTTTTCCTGTCGGCCTTTCCTGCTCTTTTGCTCAGTTCATTTTGGGCTAGTGGTGAGAGTACAAAAACATGAATAAAATCTCGGTTATTCACCGGCTCTACGCTGGCTTTGCGATTCTTTGTTTAATCATTGTCTGCTGGGGCGTATTTAATAGTCGCATTATGTCGTCTTTCTCGGGTACCACCTATGAGCTGACATCAGACTACTTTCCCCTCGCTGCACAAATCCAGCAAATTGACACTTACCGGGCTGAAGCCGGAAAACAGGCGCTTTCTATAATGGCGGCAGAAGACCCCGATATACTGGCTGCCAGGCTGTCTGCGCTTGAAACAACCGTTAAGACATTAAACACCTTGGCGAGTGGCATTTCTTCTTTAGACAACATAGAGAAATTTCCTGTGGTGCAAACTCGAAACCAACGTGTTGCACAAAATGTTATGGCGCTGAAATTATCCGTTGATCAACTGGGCGAATACAATCGTTCGGTGTTGGAAGTTTCCGAAATAGTTACTGAAGGTTTGTCAGCATTTCTGGCTAATAACGCAGAAATGAAACGGCTATTAGTGAGAGAGGGTACGGAACCCGCCGGTGACGATATTTATATTCGGGACTTGTTTACTACGATTATGGAAAACCTGGCGTACATTGAGCTGCTCATTATGCAAATGGTGAGTACTGACGATGCCGATAAATTGGCTAGCGTCATCGAGAATCTGCGGGTTAATACCCAGATTATTGAACCGGATATTAATGCGTTAGTGTCGGAAGTTCCACGACTGGAAGGACTTCCAATATTGATAAGCAGTTTTATGGCGGCGGTAAATCAGGACGCCGGCATCATTAACCAGTATCTGGGCTACCGTCAGAATCGCCTTAAGTTGGCTAAAGTCGGGCGAGAAGTGGATAGCCACTTGGGTGATCTTGCGGATAATCTCGACGGGATGAGAGTGGCGGTTTCAGACCGGATAACCCAAACGGTCGCGGCGCTTGACGAGTCTGCCAGGCGGTCGGAACAGCTGGTTTACTGGTTGTTATCGCTGGTTGTTTTGTTCGCTTTGGGCACCTCGGTGTGGCTTGCCAGAATGATCAGTCTGCCGCTTAGGGCCACACTTTCGCACTTGGCCAGCATGGCAAAGGGTGATTATTCGCGCCGGCTGGAGTTTAACGCCAAGGGTGAGTTTATTGACCTCAAAGCTTCCGTGAACCAGTTGTCGGATGCCATGGCGACTGTTCTGGGCAGTTTGCAGCAGGCGGGTGGTGACATTGCCGTTATTGCAACAGGCAATGCCCGGTTTGCCCGGGACTTCAATGAACGGGTGCGCGGACAGTCTGAAGAACTCGGTGCCATAGCGGCGGCGATGACCCAGATGGAGGCGTCTGCTCGTGAGGTAGCGGGTTCAGTACGGGGAACTCACGATCTGGTGGGTGAGATAAACCAGCAGGTTGCCGAGAACCTGTCCGATGCAGAACGTGGAAGCCTTTGTGTGGCAGAGCTCGAAACCCAATCCGGGCATACAGCGGCCAAGCTCCATGAACTTGAAAAAGCGTCTCAGGACATCGGCCGAATTACCGAAGTGATCGATGGTATCGCCAATCAGACGAATCTACTGGCATTGAATGCCGCGATTGAATCTGCTCGGGCGGGAGAGGCCGGGCGCGGCTTTGCGGTCGTCGCCGACGAGGTTCGGGGTCTGGCCCGGAAAACCACGGAAAGCACCGAGACCATCCGCACGTTGGTAGAGCGTCTTCAGGGAGAAGCGTCGGAATCTGTCCGTTCAATGAACAACAACTTTTCGCAACTGGCGGCGGTCAGAACGCTGATGGCCAGTGTTTCTGAAGGCGCCGAAAAGATTCGCAGTGCCATGGCGCGAATTTACCAGGGAGCCGATCAAACCCGTCTGGGGATGGATGAACAGGAAAGCGTAAGTAAGTCGGTTGCTCGCCAGGTAAACGAAATCAGCAGTTCCGCTAACGCCAGCCTGGAGGAAATTGACGAACTCGTTGCAACCTGCGAGCGCCTTGAGGCCTCTGTGGGCAATATCGAAGCGCTGGCGGGGCGATTCCGCGTTAATTAATTTGTCCGGAGGTGATTGATTTTTCGTTTCTTTATCGAAAATTCGGTTTCCCTCTGGCTTTCTTTTACTTGATTATGTTCGTTTTCAAACATTGTCATCAACATTTGTGTTCGAAAAAAATGATGTATTCATAAACAAAAACAACTGAAAGGAAGGCTACTATGGAAAAGATAACTCACATTACGGCCCGTGAAATTTTGGATTCCCGCGGTTTTCCCACAGTGGAAGTGGATGTTCTGCTGGATAACGGCGTGGTCGGTTGCGGACGCGTGCCGTCTGGAGCGTCTACCGGCTCCCGCGAAGCGTTGGAAAAACGCGACCTTGATAGCCCGCGTTACAACGGCAAGGGCGTGTTGCAAGCGGTCAACGCTGTTAATACACGCATCGCGCCGGCTCTTGTGGGACACGTGGTGTTTGAACAGTCGCAAATTGATCGCTTGATGTGCGAATTGGATGGTACGCCGAACAAGGCCGAATTTGGTGCCAACGCAATTCTTGCCGTGTCACTGGGTGTAGCGGATGCTGCGGCCAAGGCCCGCAAACTGCCGCTTTTTCGATATCTTGCCGAGTTGTACGGTTGTGCGTCGCCCAGCGTGCTGCCGGTGCCAATGATGAACATCATCAACGGTGGTGCCCATGCGGATAACAACGTGGATATTCAGGAGTTCATGATCCAGCCGGTGGGAGCTCCCAGCTACAGCGACGCATTGCGTATGGGGGTTGAGACCTTTCATGCCTTAAAAGCACTGCTGAAAGAAAAAGGATTATCTACCGCCGTAGGTGATGAAGGCGGGTTTGCGCCCAATTTGCAGTCCAGCGAAGAGGCTCTTGACCTGATTCTTGCGGCGATTGAGAAAGCCGGTTACCGCCCGGGCTCCGATATTGTTTTGGCGTTGGATTGTGCTGCCTCTGAGTTTTACTCTGATGGCTGCTACAACCTTAAGGGCGCCGGGAAAAAGTACAGTTCGGAAGAGTTTGCCGACTATTTGGTGTCTCTGGCCACAGTCTATCCCATTGCGTCCATTGAAGATGGCATGGATGAAAACGACTGGGCAGGCTGGAAGTTGCTGACCGAAAAAGTCGGTGAGCGGGTTCAGTTGGTGGGTGATGATTTGTTTGTCACCAACACCGAGCTGGTTTCCGAAGGTATCCAAAAAGGCATTGCCAATTCCGTCCTGATCAAGTTCAACCAGATTGGCACGCTGACTGAAACTCTTGAGGCCATTGCCATGGCACAAGGCGCTGGCTACACCGCGGTGATTTCACACCGCAGTGGAGAAACCGAAGACACCTTCATTGCCGATCTGGCCGTTGCCACCCGCGCCGGACAGATCAAAACCGGTTCGTTGTGCCGCTCAGACCGAGTGGCCAAATACAACCGTTTGTTGTGGATAGAACAGGAACTGGGTGCGCACGCTTTTTATCCCGGTATTGGTGCCATTCGCTGCGCGCTTGATAACTGATTGCATCTTTGTTGGGAGAATACCCATGAGAAAGCCGATTTTGATTGGAAACTGGAAAATGAACGGCAGTCTGCAGTCTAACCAGGCTCTGATTACCCGATTATTACCGCGGCTCAGACCGATGCGCAAAGTGGTTGATATAGCGGTTTGTCCGCCTCTGCCTTACTTGTTTCAGGTACGCGATTTGCTGGGTTATACCGGCATTACTCTGGGCGCTCAGAATGCGTCCGGGTTTGTATCCGGCGCCCATACCGGTGAATCCAGTGCCACCATGCTCAAGGAGATGGGTTGCTGCTACGTGCTGGTGGGGCATTCAGAAAGGCGCAGCCTGTACGGTGAAACCGATAACGACATTGCCGCGCGCTTTGCGGCGGTTCGTGGCCTGGGTATGACACCGGTGCTGTGTGTGGGCGAGTCGCTCGAGGATCGTGAGTCAGGTCGCACTGCCGAGGTTGTTCAGGCGCAGATTCAGGCGGTGATTAATGAAGTCGGGCTGGCTGGCCTTGCTGAGGGCGTATTGGCCTATGAGCCGGTCTGGGCTATTGGCACTGGCAAGACTGCCACGCCCGAGCAAGTGGTAGAGACGCATTTTGGTATTCGTCAGTTCATTGCTGGCTGTGGCGCGCCCAAGGCCAAGGTGATCAGCCAGGCATTGAGGATTCTGTACGGCGGTAGCGTCAAGCCGGCGAACGCGGTTGCGATTTTTAGCCTGGAAGATGTCGACGGTGGGTTGATTGGCGGCGCGTCATTGCATGCTGATGACTTCGCCGCCATTGCCGAGGCCCTCGGGGCCACGTGTCCTGAGGTGGTAGGCGAGAGTGAATCTCCCTAACGAAAAATTATAAAGATTGTTGGAGACTGTCATGCAAAAAAAAACAAAATCCGGTTCTGAAATAAGCACTGAATCTGCAAATTGGAGCGCTAACGACTTTTTTCCAGACATCGAGAGTGTTCCGGAGAAGTTTCGCCAAAAGGGCGGAGTGTCCATCACCGAAACCCTGGTTAATGGCCAGCTGAAACCTTGGCCAGGCCCTTTTGCAGAGGTGCGCAGCCCGATCTGTTTGCGTGTCACGGGCACAGAAGAACCCCAGCCACTGGTGATTGGCAGAACGCCGCTGATGGATGGCCATGCCGCGCTTGAAGCTCTGGACTCAGCCGTTGAAGCATATGGACAGGGCCGTGGAATCTGGCCCAGCCTGTCGGTTGCCCAGCGGATTGAGCACGTTGAACAGTTTTTGGTGGAAATGCGCAGCCACCGTGAAGCGGTGGTGGAGCTGCTGATGTGGGAGATTGGTAAAACCTACGCCGACGCCTGCAAAGAATTTGACCGAACCGCAGACTACATTCAAGACACCATTCACGAGTTGAAAGTACTAGACCGCCGCTCGTCGCGTTTTGAAACCGTCGGCGGTGTGGTCGCCCAAACTCGCAGGTTACCCGTGGGGGTGGCTCTGTGCATGGGCCCTTACAATTACCCGTTGAATGAAACCTTCACCACGCTTATTCCGGCTCTGATCATGGGTAACACCGTGGTTTTCAAGCCGGCAAAATACGGCGTGCTGCTGATTGGCCCACTGTTGGAGGCTTTCCAGAAAGCGTTCCCCGCCGGTGTAATCAATATTATTTTTGGCCGCGGCCGCGATACCATCGGCCCACTGATGAAGAGCGGCAAGGTTGATATGTTCGCGTTCATTGGCACCCACAGCGGTGCGTCGGCGCTGAAACAGATGCACCCCAAACCTCATCGCCTGAAAGCTGTACTGGGCCTGGATGCCAACAACCCGGCCATTGTATTGGCAGACGCCGACCTGGATCTGGCTGTGAGTGAGTGTGTGGCCGGGGCCCTGTCGTTTAACGGTCAGCGTTGCACCGCCTTAAAACTGCTGCTGGTACACGAGTCGCTGGCAGAAGAGTTTGTGGCGCGTGTGTCCAAGGCAGTAGATAATCTGGTTGCAGGCATGCCGTGGCAGCCCAATGTGTCGTTAACGCCGCTGCCCGAACCCGGCAAGATCGACTATCTGAAAGCGTTGGTCAGCGACGCCGAGGCTCTGGGCGCGCGCGTTATGAACACCGGAGGTGGCCAGGCAAACGGCACCTATTTCCACCCTGCAGTTCTGTACCCGGTGACCACCAAGATGCGCGCTTACCAGGAAGAACAGTTTGGACCGGTTATTCCGGTGGTGGTGTTCAGTGATGAGTCCGAGGTGATTCGTTACGTCCGGGAATCCGAATTTGGCCAGCAACTGAGCATATTTGGCAGTGACCCTGCTGCCATTGGTGGGTTGATCGATGTTCTGGCTAATCAGGTGGGGCGTATCAATTTGAACAGCCAGTGCCAGCGTGGGCCCGATACGCTGCCGTTCAACGGTCGCAAAAATTCGGCGGAAGGAACACTGTCGGTATCGGATGCGCTGCGGGTGTTTTCAATTCGCACCACGATCGCCGCCAAATCCAGTGAATCCAACCGCGACCTGGTCACCAGCATTGTGCGAGAGCGTCATTCCAGAACTTTGACCACGGATTATATATTCTGATTACGTGGCGGCCGAATTTTGCGCCATACTGCGTTTCTATGCTGGTGTAAGAAGAAGAGGTCGCTATGTCATCATCTCAGGTCACAGAGCACATCACCTGGCAATCCGCGCAATGCTATCTGGGCCAGGTGCTTGTAGCCTGCAGTGACAAGGGTGTGTGCGCTCTGCTGACCGGGCAGACATTGCCACCGCTAATGGAACGATTGCGCAGTCGCTTCCCACGTGCTCAATTATGCCAGGCAGAGAGTGCTTGCCCGAGCTGGCTGGGCAAAGTGAAAGCCCAGCTGACAGACGGCCGCAGCGCGGAACCCCTGGCTCTGGATTTGCGCGGCACTGAGTTTCAGCAGCAAGTCTGGCAAGCGTTACAAAGCATCCCCAGTGGTGAAGTCATCAGCTACGCCGAGCTGGCGCGGCGGGCAGGGCGCCCAAAGGCTGTGCGCGCCGCCGCCAGCGCCTGCGGAGCCAACCCGGTGGCCGTGCTGGTGCCCTGCCATCGGGTATTGCGCAGCAATGGCGACCTGGGTGGCTATAATGGCGGTGTTGCTATCAAAAAAGCGCTGCTGGCCCATGAGCAGACGCTGTCTGACCGCTAGTTTCGTTTTTTTGGCTTTCGGCGTCTGTAAATAAGCAAATGGCGTTACGGCCGGCGCGTTTGGCCGTATACATGGCCGCATCGGCCCGTTCCAGCAGCTGCCGGGCGGTGTCGACCTCGTTCGAACACAGGCTTATGCCTACGCTGGCGCCGGCACTCAGGGTATGGCCATCAATGTGATAGTCCTCGCGGTGCTTGTCCAGCAAGCGCTGCGCAATCATTTTTGCTGCTTCGGGACCGTTCAATTCTGGCAGTATCACCACAAACTCATCGCCGCCAAGGCGAGCTAATGTGTCGCCCTCGCGAAGGCAGGTCTGTGCTCTTTCGGTGAACTGAAGTAGCAAAGAATCGCCTACGTGATGCCCCAGAGTGTCGTTAATCTGTTTGAAATGATCCAGGTCGATGAACAGCACGGCTAGCACCAGTCGGTTGCGGTGGGTCTGGCGGATGGCGTGTTCCAGGCGGTCTTCCATCAGCCGGCGGTTGGGAATGCCGGTGAGTGCATCGTAATAGGCCAGCTGGCGAATGCGCTCCTCATTGCGGCGGTTCTGGGTGATGTCGGTAAACAGGGCAGCGTAGTGGGTTATGATGTCGTTATCATCGGTTACCGCAGTAATGGTCAGCAATTCCAGATACAACTCGCCGGTTTTACGCCGGTTCCAGATTTCGCCGCGCCATACGCCTTCCCGCGCCAGGGCTTGCCACATCTGGTCGTAAAAGGCTTTGTCATGGCGACCAGATGAAAACAGCGCCGGCGTTTTACCGATTACCTCGTCCGCGTTGTAACCGGTCAGTTGGGTAAACATGGGGTTAGTGAATTCTATGCGCGATTTGGCATCGGTAATCATGATGCCTTCCAGTGAAGAGGCAATCACCCGCTCAGCCAGTTGTAGGGTTCGCCGCGACTGGGCCAGGGCCGAATCCCGCCGCTCCAGCGCGGCGCGCAAATCCTTCATATACAGCTGGTCCACACCGGCAAGCATCTGACCGTAGCCCACCAGGCCGATCACCTGGTTATTGTCATTGACCACCGCCAAGTTACGGATGCGCAGGTTCAGAAGGCGATCACGGGCGTGAATAAGCGGCTCTTCCTCGTGCACGGTTATCAATGGGCGGCTGGCCAGGGGGCCGACCACTTCATTACCGGTATTGCGGCTGATAAGACGGACTATGTCGCGCTCGGTAAGAATCCCCAATCCCAGTTTTTCACAATCAATAATCGCCGCATGAGCGTGGTTTTTGTACATGCTGGCCGCAGCCTCCGCCAGGGTCTTATCACCGTCTATAGACAGTGGCATTGTGGGGGTGGCGGAGCGCACGTCACGCAAACGCAGATAGGGTTCAATACCCTGGTTTATCGCCATGTCGGTTTGCGAGAGAATACCGGCCGCCTTGCCGTCGGCGTCGACCACCAGAAAGTGACGTTTGCCGGTTTCGCGGAATTTAACCGCGGCTTCCTGCATGGGCATGTAGGTGGGCACGGAGATAACCGGCGAGCTCATTACCGAACTGACCGGCTGGGCAAAGATAGAAGATGATGTAAAATCAATGGCCAGGGCATCGCGCTCTGTCCAAATGCCCAACACGTCGTCATTGCGAATAACCAGAATGGAACTGACACTTCGCTCCGCCATCATCGCGGCGGCAGTGGCTATAGTGGTATCAGGATCGCAATGCAGAAGGACACCGCTGTGCATCAGTCGGGAAACAAGAAGTTGCGGTACCATACGACTAGAGTCCTGTTTGCAGTGCCATGCTGAAGGCATGAATTTACAGAAGAATTTGATCTATTATGCCTCAATACGGGTTGATCTACCAATAGCACCTGTCGCTATTTGTGTTGTGTATGGAGTGTTTGGTTTTACATCGGTGTCTTAACAAAATGGAACAGATGATATGAGTAATCAGCCATTGTCAGTGGCGCAGCCGGAAGGTTTGCCGCGGAGTCAGGTGATCGGGTTGGTGGTCGGTTTGGCGGGCTTTTTAGCGTGCCTTATTATACCGCCGCCTGGTGGAATGTCGGTCCAAGCATGGGCTGCTGGGGGCATGATGTGGTTGATGGCCACCTGGTGGTCTACCGAGGCGATTCCGATTCCTGCCACGGCGCTCTTGCCAATTTTGTTGGTTCCGGCATTAGGCTTGGGCAGTATTGGCCAGGCGACAGCGCCGTACGCCAACCCCATCATCTTCCTGTTTCTGGGCGGTTTTACCCTGGGCCTGGCGATGCAGCGCTGGAATTTACACCGGCGCATTGCTCTGTTAACGCTGAGGGCCATGGGTGTTAAACCAAAAAATCAGATTGCCGGTTTCATGATGGCCACTGCGTTTCTGAGCATGTGGGTGAGCAACACGGCAACGGCGGTAATGATGTTGCCCATCGGCCTGTCTATCATCGCCATGACCCAGAGCGACAATGAAGAGGGCCTGCGCCGCTACGGCACAGCGCTGCTTTTAGCGATTGCCTACTCCGCCAGTATTGGTGGTATTGCGACCTTGATTGGTACGCCTCCCAACGCTCTGCTGGCGGCTTATCTGCTGGAAACCCAGGGCATTGAAGTCGGCTTTGCCCAGTGGATGCTGTTGGGACTGCCGGTTTCGGTGGTGATGTTGTTGCTGGTGTGGTGGTGGCTGACCCGGATAGATTTTGGTATTGGTCGCGCTGACGACAGCGGCGAAATGATCCGCCGCGAGCTGGAGGCCCTTGGGCCACTTGGGCGCGGTGAAAAACTGGTCGGACTGGTGTTTTTACTAACAGCCAGCGCCTGGATATTTCGCCCGTTACTGTCGGCGAACCTGGCGCCTTGGCTGAGTGATACCGGTATTGCCATTGCCGCCGCGTTGGCGCTGTTCCTGATTCCGGTGGACACCCGAGAGCGTAAATTTCTGCTGGACTGGGAGAGCGCGGAAAAACTGCCTTGGGGTGTGTTGCTGCTGTTCGGTGGTGGCTTGGCCATGGCTGGCGTCATTAGCAGCTCTGGCCTGGCGAGTTGGATAGCCGAAGCTATGGGTGCAGCAACCCTGTTGCCGGCATTGTTGATGGTCGCGCTGGTCACCCTGGTGATTATTTTCCTGACCGAAGTCACCAGCAACACGGCCACCGCTGCCGCCTTTTTGCCTCTGCTGGGCGCTTTGGCAGTGGCGCAGGATATTTCTCCGTTGTTGTTGACGGTTCCCGCGGCCATTGCCGCCAGCTGTGCCTTCATGATGCCGGTGGCCACACCGCCAAACGCCATTGTATTCTCCAGCGGCCATATGCGGATCGGCGATATGTTGCGTGCCGGTTTCGCCCTGAACCTGATGGGTGTGGTGGTGGTTACTCTGGCCAGTTATTGGTTATTGGGCTGGGTGTTTGGTTTGTGATTAGGCTCAGACGCTCAGTCTTCTGGCCGGGATAAGTCCAGCCAGGGTTGGGAAAGCCAGTAAAAGCGCCCGTCGCCTGCGGGGTAGGTGCAGTTATAGCGAAAGCGGCGGCTGCTGAATGCTGCGGGCGCCTGAACATTCGCCTGCTGCGCATTGGCGGTTACCTTTATTCGGCCCTGGCCGGAGCCGAAGCAGGTCAGTTTGCCTGGCGTGAATCCGCTGGGCAGGGTCATCCGCAGGTGCGGTGGGTTGGTGCTGACAATGCCGTCCGGAAGATCCTCGCCCGACACCGGTAAAGCCTTACTCAACAACTTGTTTTCCAGGCCTTGTAGCTGCCCATAGGCGTTAGCCATGGGGAATCGTGGCAGGCGGGTGCGGCTTGAGGTTGCACCGACGGGGCCGGATTGCTGCCCGAACGCCAGCCAGCCGCGCTGGTTCATTTGCTGTTCCAGAGCTGCATCAAACTCGCCATAAGGGTAGGCGAACATTGGCGGTGCTTTGCCAAACTCTTTTTCAAGCAACGTTTGCGCGCTATCAAGGCTTTGATTAATGCGCTCTTGCCACTGCTTTGCTTCCTCGTTGGGTGTCTTGGCCAGGTGCCCGTGCCCGGCACTGTGGTTGGCGATGGTTGCCAGGCCCGTAGACGCCAGTTCCTGCAGCTGCTGTAACGTCATAAAACCGCTGTTGCCGATGGTGTCGGCGTTCACAAACAGAGTGTAGGGATAGTTAAGTCGCGCCAATATGGGTGCCGCATTGGAATACACGGAACTGTAGGCGTCATCAAAACTCAGAGCGACGGCATCGCCGCCATTACCCGCCAGGGCTTTTTGTGTTGCTTCGTACAGTGGCTCAACTGCCAGCCCGAGTTGTTCAATCAGTTGTAGTTGGGCTTGAAACAGTGCCGGCGACGTACTGGTGGCGTCCGGCGTGCTATCGCTGATGTGGTGGTATTGCAATATGGCCAGATCTGCGCTGGCGCCCGCAGGCAATACCAGTGCGATAGCCAGCGTGGCGGCTACAAAACCCTGTCGGTTCATGTAAAATTCCTTCATTTTAGAGGGTTGCCTTCACGTTGCTTACAGCCGCACTTAGTAGCGCCCGCGATAGTGGTTTCTGATGACGGCAAAGGCTGCGTTAAGTTTCTGGATTTGCTGAGTGCTGCCGCCTCTGTCGGGGTGCGCCTGCATAACGGCGCGGCGAAAGCGCTGTTTTACCTCGTGAAAACGGTCCGGCAAACGCCTGTCGCTATAGCCCAGACAGTTCGCTGCTGCGCCAACTTCCGATGTGTCGTGATGATCATTGGCACCCCGATGGCCGGCGTAGAAGTTGTCAAGCATGGCGTGAATCTGCGCCGTGGATAGCCGATATTGGTTCAGGTCCAGATAAAATGCCCGCAAGGAATCGGCCTGGGCCGGCAGGCTTTTGCCAGATAATCTCGGGCCAGACAGCTGTTGGCTCGACACTTCGGGGCGCTTTTCAAGCCGGGTCAGCAAGGCTGATATCGCCAGGGTTTCACCGTCTTCGGCCAATTGATCGCGCAGCGTATACAGGGTGTGAAACAGCAAGAAGTGAACCTGGTATAACAGCTCGGGTTGATCAAAGCGCACATCACCCAAGAGTTGCCAAGGTGGCTGCTGCAGCTTTTTGATCAGGGCGTATTCACTCAGCCCCCCAGGTGCTTGGCGCAGCTCGTGCTCCAGAGCAACTTGCAGGTGGGCTATGTGGCTTTGTAGAGCTTGATGGGGACTGGAATCGCCAGAGTGGGTAATGGCGCCGGGCTGGTTGAGTGTTGATGTGTTGGTCATGAGCCTATGGTAGAGCACTCACGGGTCGCCCTGCCAGTCTGATGGCAACGTATGTGGGCTGGTTCAGTGTTAACAGCGGAATGCGACGGGTATAATCGCGCTTTACATTTTTCAACGTTGAAATCGCTATGCACCCAGTAACCGATCCGCAAAAACCCGATGCGCGGCGCGAGCAACAAAAACTGCAGAAGCGCCTGCAACGGGAAGCCGGGCAAGCAATTGCGGACTTCTCGATGATCGAGGCCGGCGACAAGATTATGTGTTGCCTCAGCGGCGGGAAAGATTCCTATGCGATGCTGGACATTCTGCTGAGCTTGCAGAAAAAAGCTCCGGTGCGTTTTGAGGTGATTGCGGTCAATCTGGATCAGAAACAACCAGGTTTCCCGCAGCATGTTTTACCGCAATACCTGCAGAATCTGGGCATTGAGTACCATATTATCGAGCGTGATACCTACAGCGTCGTTAAAGATAAAATTCCCGCCGGTAAAACCACCTGTGGTTTGTGCTCACGCCTGCGGCGGGGGATTTTGTATGCCTTCGCCGAGGCCAATGGGGTGACCAAAATTGCTCTTGGCCATCATCGTGACGACCTGCTGGAAACCCTGTTTCTAAATATGTTCTACGCTGGCAAGCTCAAGTCTATGCCACCTCTGCTGCACAGTGACGACGGCCGAAATACGGTCATCCGACCGTTGGCCTATTGCCGTGAGAAGGACCTTGAACGCTTCGCCGAACTGCGGGGCTATCCGGTTATTCCCTGTAACTTGTGTGGCTCTCAGGAAAATCTGCAACGCCAGGTGATAAAAGACATGTTCAAGGTCTGGGATGAACAGCACCCCGGGCGCCTGGAAACCATGTTTAGTGCCTTGTGTAACGTAGAACCATCGCACCTGGCAGACCCGCAGTTATATAATTTCCCGGAAAATTCCAGAAGCTGGGCACCGCGTTCTGTTGCTCCGAATGGCGACGCAAAGCCGGGCGTTACAGTGGTTTCAGGCAAGGCTAGGGAAGAGTTCGGGCGCCTTGACGTTCTGAACCTGTAACCTTGAAGGTTTTGGTCAGTGCATGCCGCCGGCGCCCATCAGAGCCATCAGAGGCAGGGTCCAAAACCCGAACACAACCAGCATCACGCCGCTGAATTTACGGAATAACCGGTGGCTTTGCAGCCCGCGTACCCAGCGCGCGGCGTAACCGGTGGCCAACATAGAGGGCAAGGTACCCAGACCAAAGAACAACATGGTCAGTGCCGCTGATGGCACGGTAGGCTGCAGTGCTGCCCATCCCAGAGTGCTGTATACAAGACCGCAAGGCAGCCAGCCCCAAAGAGCACCCAACGCAAGAGCTTGCATAGGGTTGTGCACTGGCAGCAGTTTGCGGGTTAGCGGCGACAGTTTTTTCCACACCGGCGCACCCAGCTTTTCCACATAACGGATACCCTGCCACCACTGCCCCATGGACAATCCCATAAAAATCAGCAGTAGCCCTGCCAGAGTTCGTAATGCCAGCCCCATGGACGCCCATTGGCTTGCCGCCGAGGTGCTCAGTAATGCCACCAAGGCGGCAATCAGCGCATAGCTGCCAATGCGGCCCCCGTTGAACGCCAGCAGCGTGAGTGTCTGGCGCAGGCGAAAACCCTTGCCTACTGGCATTGCCATAGATAGTGACGCACTGATTCCACCACACATGCTCAGGCAGTGAGTGCTGCCGAGGATGCCAATCAGAAACGCGCTGGAATAGCTGAGGTAAAGTTCGCCCGCCATCAGTTGCTGCTGCTGCCAGGCTTGCTCGCCGCTTCATCGGCTTTTAACGTGCCAGTGTCAGTGTCGGTTTGTGGCTCATCTTGTGGGTCGCTGGCACTACGCCGGGTTTTTTCCAACCCGGTGATGGCGTCTTCCGGAATTCGGTCTTTGTCGTCGTCATACAGAATGCGGTGGGCGGGCCCTTCCAGGTCGTCATACTGGCCGTTTTTGACTGCCCAGTTGAACAGAACAATGCCACCAGTGACCAGCATCAGCATTAACGGTACAAGCACCACAACAATTTCCACAATGCACTCCCGGGATTTGGGGTTTAAAGTCCAGCTTTGAAAACGGATTCATGAAATTCAGGCTATCAGCGCAGCGCCATACTGCCAACTAACGGCTGTGACTTGCGGGCTGGCGTTGGCATTTTGCCCAGGCGCAGCGCGTTTAATACCACCACCAGAGAACTGGCGGACATACCGATGGCGGCCAACCAAGGTGGCACCAGGCCTGCCGCCGCCAAAGGCAGCGCGGCCAGATTGTAAATCAATGCCCACCACAAATTCTGGCGAATAACCTTGCGGGTCTGGCGACTTGTGGCCAGCGCTTCTACCAGTTGCATTAGCTGGCCATTGAGCAGTACGGCGTCGGCTTTAAGCTGGGTCAGGTCTGCGGCTGAGCCCATGGCCACAGACACGCTGGCTCCGGCCATAGACGGCAAATCGTTCAGGCCGTCGCCCACCATCATGATCTTGCAGCCCTCGGCATTGAGCTTTTGTAACACCGCCAGTTTGTCTTCCGGCGAAGCCTGGCCAATGGCTTCATTAATACCCAGTTGGCGGGCAATCTGTTGCACGTGTCCAGAGCGGTCACCGCTGAGCAGTAGGGTGCGAATGCCAAGGTCGTGTAACGCTGCAATGGCGTTGGCTGCGTCGGCACGGGGCTGGTCGTCAAGCTGAAAGCGGGCCAACCATTGTTGGTCTGAGGCCAGCCAAATGGCGATACCTGTACATTCAGGCGCCTCTGGCAAGGCCAAGCCGCTGTGCTCGGCGACAAATTGTGGATGGCCAATGTACAAAGTCTGTTCGCCCCAGTGGCCAGACAACCCGCCGCCCAAGTAATTTTTGACGTTGCTGATCAGGGCTTTTGGCAAATCGTGAAACACTCTGGCAATGGGGTGTTCAGAAAACGCTTCCAGGCCAGCGGCCAGGCGAAGGCACTGGTCAGCATCGAGAGTGCCCGCGCTGTGCTGGTTCACTAGGCTGAGCTCACCACGGGTGAGGGTGCCTGTTTTATCAAACACCACGGTGTCGACATCGTTCATGGACTCAAGGGTATGGCCGCGGGTGGGCAGCAGGCCAAGTTTGCGCAGCTTTACCGTGGCCGCTGTAATGGCAGTAGGAGTGGCCAACGACAACGCGCAGGGGCAGGTAACCACCAGCACTGAAAGAGTAATATCAAACGCGTTATCGGCGCCGTACCACCACCAACCCAACCACACTATAGGCGCCAGAATCAGCACTCGGCCGACAAATTTGCCAGCCATCCGATCGGCCATGCGGGCTACTTTTGGTTTTTCCGACTGCACCCGATCGAGCACCCGCAGAATGCTCGACAGACGGGTTTGCGCGCCTGCACTCACCACTGTGATGTCCAGCGCGTTTTCGCCGTTAACGCTGCCGGCGTGCACGGTATCTCCGGGTATTCGGGTTTCTGGAAGATACTCACCGGTTAACGCGGCTTCGTTGAGGGTAGACTGGCCGCGGAGTATTTCGCCGTCTACTGGCAGGGTTTCACCCGGGCGGATGCGCACCACATCGCCGGCTTTCAAGCTGTGGGCGGCAACAACATTGGTTTCGCTGTTGCTGCCGGTCACAAGCGTGGCCACCCTGGGCTGAAAACCCACCAGGGCGTTGCCGGACAGGCCGGCACGATAACGCGCCTGCACTTCAATATAACGGCCCAGCAACAGGAAAAAAGTGAACATGCACACCGATTCAAAATAGACTTCGTCGCCGCCCATTACCGTTACCCAGGCGCTGGCGCCGTAGGCCAGGCCAATAGCAATGGCGACCGGCACGTCCATAGTCAGGTGGCGGCTACGAAGGTCGCGGCTGGCGTTCCGGAAAAACGGTTTGGCACTGTAAAACACCACCGGGGTGGCCACCAGAAGGCTGAACCAGCGGAAGAAGCTGACAAAATCTGACGATAGATCGTTCACCATTCCAAAATACATGGGAAACGCCAGCATCATGCTCTGGAACGAGCCAATGCCTGCCACGGCCAGGCGGATCAGCATAGAGCGATGTTCTACTTTCAGTGCGTTTTCTACTTCATCAGCGTGGTAGGGCCGGGCGGTATAGCCCAGCTGGTGCACCGCTATCAGCAAGGCGCTGAGCTGAACCTGGTCTGAGGCCCACTCCAGTCGCGCGCGCTGGGTGGTGTGGTTGACGGTAAACGACAGCACTCCGGTCTGTCTCTGCAGGTGGTTTTCAAGCAGCCAGATGCAGGCCGCACAGGTAATGCCGCCAATCAGAATCTGGGCTTCCTGGCCGGCTTTTACCGGGCTGACAAACGACTGCTGTACCAAAGGATGGTCAAGCTCGCGCAGGCGGCCAAGCTCTGCGCCGGTAAGCTGTCGCGGAGTGATAGCAGGCTCTGTGCGGAAATCGTAGAACCCAGCCAAGCCCTCCCGGCGGATGGTTTCACAAACGGCTTTGCAGCCCTGGCAGCAAAAGTGCCTTTGTTTGTCATCCAAAAGCAGGGTAATAGCCGGCTCGCCGTTTGCCGGCTCGCCGCAGTGGAAGCAATTCAAGGGGATCACCCTTTAACTAGGCCCGCTTTCAGCTTGAGTCCGTTCTCTGCTGGCAGCCAGGCTTCGCCTTTCAGTCGCCAGTCGTTGGTAGGACCGCGTAAATCGTAGTACCAGCGGCCGTCGATGTCTTCATTCATTAGCGCTGTGTAGTGGCCCAAGCTCTCGCGGCGGAACTGTACCACCCGATCGTACTTGTCCAGGGTTGGGTGGAACAAGTCCAGTATCAGATACGGGAAATCTTCGGTAGAGGCCAGGTCCAGGGACAGTTGGCGGCCATCAAACTGGATGTCGGCTACCAGTTCCAGTTCGGCGGCCCTGACGTCACGGGCTATTTCAAGGTTGATACCCCGACCTTCCTTCGAATAGTCGTCTGACACCATGCTGTCTTCCATGTTAATGGCAACGACCAGCATGGTCATACTCCACGTAATCGCTGCCAGTGGAGCGATGGTCAAAAACCAGAACCAGGGCTGGCGGTACCAGGGTGCAACGGGTGTTTCAGCAGTCATAAAGTTATGTCTCGATTTTACGTTCAAGCTTTATTCAAGCGTCGTGCTTTGCGGCTCAACCGCCGTTAGCGCGTTGGACCGACAAATCGGCTTTCAGTTTCAAGCGTCAGAACAATTTCGTCATCGGATTCGGCCTTGAAGACAATATCGTTGTTGCTCTGGCTAATGGATTCTGGCGGAACGTCCACCACGGTCGGTAGCGAGTATTTTTCGCCGCTTGTAACGGTGATCTGGGTCGGCGTCAGAATCTGGATGTCGTCCATGCCACTGACGCTCAGTGTGTAGGTTTGCGTTGCTTCAGACATATTGGCCAACTTCAGGGTGTAGGAATTTTCGATCCGGCCCTGGCCGTTAAAGCTGAACAGTGCGCCACGATCGCGCAGTACATCCAATTGCGCTGGAACCCGGCTGGCTACCGTGTAGCCAATAGCGCCGATCATCAGCGCCAGCATAAAGCCGTAACCGAAGGTGCGCGGGCGCAGCAGTTTAGAGGTTCTTCCTTCCAGCTCGTTTTCGGTAGTGTAGCGAATCAGGCCGCGCGGGTAGTTCATCTTGTCCATGATGTCGTCGCAGGCATCAATACACAGGGCGCAGCCGATACACTCGTATTGCAGGCCGTCACGAATGTCGATGCCGGTCGGGCACACCTGAACGCATTGGCCGCAGTCGATGCAGTCACCCAGGCCGACTTCATCAGGTTTGACTTCTTTCTTACGGCCGCCACGGGGTTCGCCGCGGTTAGGGTCGTAGGACACAATACGGGTATTGGGGTCAAACATAACCGATTGGAAGCGGGCGTACGGGCACATGTACAGGCACACCTGCTCGCGCATCCAGCCGGCGTTAAGATAAGTGGCAACGGTGAAAAAGGCGACCCAGAAGTAAGCCCAGCCATTGGCATGCAGGGTAAAGAGATCGACAATCAGCTCACGAATTGGATAAAAATAGCCAACGAAGGTCAAACCCGTTGCCAGCGAAATTAGCAGCCAAATGACATGTTTGGCGGTTTTCTTTGCGACTTTTGAGCGGGAATTGGGTGCTTTGTCGAGCTTCATACGCTTGTTGCGACCACCCTCGATGCGTTCTTCCACCCACATAAAGATGAAGGTCCATACCGTTTGCGGGCAGGTGTAACCGCACCATACGCGACCAAAAAGGGTGGTGATAAAAAACAGACCGAAAGCACTGATGATCAGCATGCCTGACAGTAGAAAGAAATCTTTCGGGAAGAAGGTAGCACCGTACATGTGGAATTCGCGGGCTGGCAGATCAAAGTGAATCAACGGCTCGCCGTTCAGCGTTAGCCAGGCGAACAAAAAATACATGCCCATCAACGCCAGCAGGCTGAATGTGCGAATACGCTGGAAAAAGCCCTTTATTTCTTTGACATAAATCTTTTTGCGACTGGCGTAAAGGTCAACAGATTGAGACCCCTTCCTCTTGTCTGAAGGCTCGTTGGCCGGGTCAATTTGTTGTACCGGAATCTTGGTGCTCATCGATTTCTCCGATGAAAATAAACAGGGGCAGGGCGCGGAGGGTCCTGGAAGTGAATGCTTGATCTGTGTCAGGTGGATCACCTGTTTGATCACTTCAAGTCTGTCCCCGCCAGAGGCAGACGCAGAGTTGAAAGGACCAGGCCGGAGCGAACTCCGGCCGGTTTTTTCAGTTCGACATGCTGTAAACGTAGGCGGCGAGAATCTGAATCTGATCTTGAGACAAGCGACCGCTTTGTGAAGGCATTTGGTTCTGCCGACCGTGGATGACCGTTTGACGGATCCAGTCGAAGGTAGAACCATACAGCCATACGTTGTCAGTCAAGTTAGGCGCACCCAAGGCTTGCATGCCCTTACCGTCGACACCGTGACACGCCGTGCAGGCCTGCATGAACACGGCCTTTCCAGCTTCAACAGATTCTGGATCTTTGGCACGGTTACTAAAGCTCAACACGTAGTTGACCACCTGATCGACTTGGGTATCGGTCATGTTGGGCATCACGCCTTTGGCCGGCATAACGCCCATGCGACCGTTGTTCAATGTGTGCAGAATAGCTTCCGGTGAACCACCGTATAGCCAGTCAGTGTCGGTCAGGTTGGGAAAGCCCACTTGGCCGCGTGCGGCAGAACCGTGGCACACTGCGCAGTTGTTGGCGAACAGACGTTGACCAAGCTTCTTGGCGTCGTCTACCTTGGCAAGCTCCGGTACCGCTGTTTTGCCGTACTGTGCGTAGATCGGGCCGTAAAGCGCATCGGCCTCGGCAACTTCTGCTTCCCACTGGTTGACAGACGTCCAGCCCAGCAGGCCCTTGAAGTTACCAAGGCCCGGGTAGAGCGCCAGATAGCCCAGCGCGAATACAATGGTGGACATGAACAGATAGAACCACCACTTCGGCAGCGGATTGTCATATTCTTCGATGCCATCGAAGGAATGACCCATAGTACGGTCGGTTTCCACATCGGAGGTCTGGCTTTTGCGAGTCGAAAGCAGCAGCCAGGTACAACCGAAAATAGTACCGAGCACGATCACAGTGACCCAGATGCTCCAAAAGGTAGTCATTGTTTTTTCTCCGTTTTTTCCCGTTCAAGGGTACGCTGTGCGACCTCGTCGTCATCAAACGGCAGGTGCGATGCTTCTTCGTTCGCCTTCTTGCGATGGGCGCTGAACGCCCACCAGATAATGCCGATAAACATCGCCATTATAATAAGGGTGTGAACACCGCGTAAGTCGTTAGCATCCATCAAATCACCGTTTGTTCGGAAGGATGGTACCCAGCTGCTGCAGGTATGCAAGCAGAGCTTCGATCTCAAACTTGCCCTCTAATGCGGCTGGAGCGTTTGCGATCTGCTCGTCGGTGTAGGGAACACCCAGGGTTTGCATAGCCGTCAATTTGGCTGCGGTACCGTTATGATTGACGCGATCTTCGAACAGCCAGGGGAATGCTGGCATGTTGGATTCGGGAACCACACTGCGCGGGTTATACAGATGCTGGCGCTGCCAGGCATCGGAATAACGGCCGCCAACGCGGGCCAGATCCGGACCGGTACGTTTGGAACCCCACAGGAACGGGCGGTCGTAAACGAACTCGCCCGCAACGGAGTAGTGGCCATAGCGCTCGGTTTCCGCACGGAACGGGCGGATCTGTTGGGTGTGGCATACATGACAACCTTCGCGGATGTAGATGTCACGACCTTCCAGTTCAAGCGCTGCCAGAGGTTCAAGACCTTCGATGGGTGTGTTGACGCTCTTCAAAAAGAATAGCGGAACGACTTCCACCAAAAAACCGCCACTGATGGTCAGAATGATCAGTACGATCATCAAGCCAAGGTTCTTTTCTACTGTTTCATGATTCATCTGATTTCTCTCCGTTACACGGCCTGGACAGCGGCGTTATTCTCGGCAACGGCTTCTTTCTGACGAATAGTCACGAAGACGTTGTACGCCATAAACAGCATACCGCTCAGGAAGAGCACGCCACCCAGGAAGCGGACAAAGTAGCCGGGGTAAGAGGCTTCCAGAGCTTCCACAAAGCTGTATGTCAGGCTGCCGTCTTCGTTAACCGCACGCCACATCAGGCCCTGCATAATGCCGTTAACCCACATGGAGACGATGTACAATACGGTGCCCACTGTGGCAAGCCAGAAATGGACGTTGATCAGGTTGGTACTGTGCATCTCTTTCAAGCCCCAGAGTTTTGGAACCAGGTGATAGATAGCACCAATGCTGATCATGGCAACCCAGCCCAGAGCACCGGAATGCACGTGGCCAATGGTCCAGTCTGTGTTGTGCGACAAGGCGTTAACGGTCTTGATTGACATCATCGGGCCTTCAAAGGTGGACATGCCGTAGAACGACAGGGAAACCACCAGGAAGCGCAGGATAGGATCGGTACGCAGTTTGTGCCATGCGCCGGACAACGTCATCATGCCGTTGATCATGCCACCCCAGGATGGAGCAAGCAGAATCAGAGACATAACCATGCTGGCGGTTTGGGCCCAGTCTGGCAGGGCAGAGTAGTGCAGGTGGTGACCACCGGCCCATACGTAGGTGGCAATCAGCGCCCAGAAGTGAACGATAGACAAACGATAAGAATAAACCGGACGGCCAGCCTGCTTGGGAACGAAGTAGTACATCATGCCCAGGAAGCCTGCCGTCAGGAAGAAACCTACGGCGTTGTGACCATACCACCACTGCATCATCGCATCGGTCACACCGGCATAGGCCGAGTAGGACTTGAACGCACTAACCGGAAGCGCCAGATTATTACCGATATGCAGAACCGCGATGGTAATAATGAAAGCACCGTAAAACCAGTTAGCCACATAAATGTGCGGCATGCTGCGCTTGGTAATGGTGCCAAAAAAGACGACCGCATAAGTGATCCACACTATCGCAATTGCGATGTCGATCGGCCACTCAAGTTCGGCATATTCTTTTGTGGACGTCAGGCCCATGGGAAGAGTGATGGCTGCGGAGATGATAATGGCTGTCCAGCCCCAGAACGTGAAGGCAGCAAGCTTGTCGGAAAACAAGCGTGCTTGACAGGTACGCTGCACGACGTAGTACGACGTTGCAAACAACGCACTTCCACCGAAGCCAAAGATAACAGCGTTGGTGTGTAGCGGCCGCAAACGGCCGAAGTGGGTAAACGGAAGGTCGAAATTGAGGGCCGGCCAAACCAGCTGCGCTGCAATCAGCACACCCAGAGCCATGCCAACAATTCCCCATACGACCGTCATGATGGCGAACTGCCTTACCACCTTGTAGTTGTATGTCAGGTTCGGATTCAATGTGCTCATAGCCTTACCATTGGGTTAAAAAGGGGTTTGTGCGGGCGTAATTATGAGGAAAGCATTAGGCCTTTGCAATGATTCAGGTCAACTCCTGGCATGCATCAAAAGTAGCGGAAATGGATGTGCGGCAAGGAGTTAAGTAAGTGGGATGCAATCTGGTTGGACTCTTTTCGTATTGTGCTTATGCCATTTAACGTGACTCTCCTGGGAGAAACATGAACGAAAATACATGGTTGCCTAGTGTTGGTTTTTACAATACCCCTAAGATTGCTATGGTTATTGCCCACGGTGCCGGAGCGCCGGCGGATTCTGACTATATGGAACAACTGGTTATCGCACTGAGTGACGTAGGTGTTTCTAGCGTGAGATTCGAGTTCCCTTTCATGCAACAGCACCGCTTTGACGGACGTAAACGCCCGCCCGGTCGGCAACCGGGCTTGCTAGACAGCTTCGTTCAGGCGCTCAAGCGTGCAAAAGACGAGCTGCCGCAGGATTGCTTTGTGATGGCAGGTGGAAAATCCATGGGCGGGCGTATGGCCAGCTTACTGGCTCAACCTGCCAATATAAGTAAAAGTTCGGACTCGAGTTTTAATAGCAACCTTTTAGCGAGCAACTTGATGGATGCGGTGGTCTGTTACGGCTACCCGTTTCATCCGCCGGGCAAGCTTGACCGCTGGCGCACTGAGCACTTGGCGCACATTACCTGTCCGCTGCTAATTGTTCAGGGTACCCGCGACCCGTTCGGCAAACCGGCAGAGCTTGTAATTCAAAGCGCCGCTCTGGCCAACTGCGAGTTGCGTTGGCTGGAGGGTGGCAATCATGACTTCCAGCCCTTCGCGCGCCAGCCAGAAACCCAGAACGATTTAATTCGCCAGGCTGCGCAATTGACTCGGCAATTCGCAAACAGGATCATCGCTGAACGCTGACTCTTGCCGGGTAATCAGGATCCGCCCTGCTCGAGTATGGTGATTATTTCTTCACGATCCATAATCGGCATCAATTCCGCCATTAGCTCTTTGCGCTCTTTCGATCGGTACCACCGGTCCCAGTGACTGACCGAGCGCCAATTCGAAAGTATAAAGCGGTTGTTCGGATCGTTTCGATTGCTTAAGGCTTCACCGGATATAAAGCCCGGGGCCGCAACCGCGTTTTGCAACACCTTGCGCGAGCGGGTTTCGTAAGCTGCCTCCAGGGATTCGGCGATGTGCCGTTCAATTAATACTCGGATCATGGCGTGCCTCGGTTGTTGTGGTTCGAATTCTGGTGTCCAATAAGCAGCAAGTTTACAGATTTATAGGTTGAATCGACCCATTCTCAGGAGCTAAACCGTGGAAAATCCAGAATTTGATGCAGAACTCGATGCCCGGGGCCTATATTGCCCGGAACCGGTAATGATGCTGCACAGCCGTATTTTGGACGTGCCGGCGGGCGGCATTCTTCGGGTAACGGCAACAGACCCCTCCACTGTGCGTGACATTCCCCGGTTTTGTCAGTTTCTCGGCCACGAACTTCTAGCCCAGAACCAACCCGATGGCGAGTTCCATTTTATGATTCGTCGCGGCGGTTGAAGGTTTAACGTGTCAGTCGCGAATATTAACGCCGCTCAGGTGCTGTAGAAATTCGCTGCGGTTCATCTCTCCCAGAATACGTTGGTTACCGATTTCCTGACCACTCAAGTTGTAAAACAAGATACCCGGCGGTCCGAAAAGACCGAGCTCGTCTAGCAGGGCCTGCTGCTGTGGCGTGTTGGCCGTCATATCAAGCTGTATCAGACTGTAAGGTGCCAGTGCCTGAATTACCTGGGCGTCGCTGAATACATTGCGCTCCATAACCTTGCAGGCAATGCACCAGTCGGCGTACAAATCCAGTAACGCGGGTTTACCGGCTGCTTGTGCCTGTTGCAAAAGCTGGCGTATCTGCTGCGGTTCACTGGTGCGCTGGAAGTTGGCGTGGCTGGCCGCACTGCCGGCGCCGCTGCCCACGCTACCCGCCGTGAACGGTGCCAGCGGCCGCAGCGGATCGCTGGCACCCGCCAGTGCACCCGCCAGCAGCGCCATACCCCAAGCAAAGGCCACTAGCCCAAGCCCCTTGCGGGTGCGTTGCAAGCCGGCTTTGGCGGCGTCGAAGGCGCCCAACTGAACACCCACCACGGCAACCAGCAAGCCCCACAGCGTTAGAGTAAGCCAAGGCGCAAGCATCCGTTCCAGCAGCCAGATGGCGACGGCCAGCAGCATAATGCCGTAGCCGTGTTTGATCGTCGACATCCAGGCGCCCGAGGTCGGCAGAATTTTGCGCCCACCCACCGCCACAGCAATCAGCGGTACGCCCATACCAAGGCCCATGGCCAGCAGCGCCAGACCGCCGATGACCGCGTCCTGGGTTGCGGAAATGTACAACAGGCTGCCTGCCAGCGGCGCCGACACGCAAGGCGATACCACCAGCGCCGACAGCGCACCTATTCCAAACAAGCTGGCAATGCGCCCGCCGGACAGGTTTTGGCTGGCATTGCTGAGAGGGTTGCGGATAAACGCCGGTAGTTGTAATTCAAAAACGTCAAACATGGCCAGCGCAAATACGGTGAACAGCGCTGCGAATACGCCCAGTACCACGGGCGACTGCAGTTGTGCTTGCAGGTTAAAGCTGGCCCCCAGCAAACCGGTCACCACGCCGGCTGCGGCGTAGGTCAGCGCCATGCCCAGCACGTAACTAGACGCAAGCACCAGAGCATGGGCGCTGGAGCGGGTATTCTGGCCAGACACCAGCGAGGAAATGATGGGTATCATGGGTAGCACGCAGGGAGTAAAAGTCAGCCCCAGGCCCAACAGGAAAAATACGCCAACAATCAGCCAGGTTGGCTGTTGGCTTATAAAGCCGGCAAGTCCACTGGCGCTGCGAGTATCGGACACAGCGTTCGCTGCGTTAGGGCGGCTGTTGCTGCTGGCAGACGTGGCATTGGAATTAATCGCCTCGCCGGGCGCAGCACTGCTTAAGTCATTACTGTTGGCATAAAATAGCAGGTCGCGGGTTTGCGGCGGGTAACACAAACCGGCACTGGCGCAGCCCTGGTAGCTGACCTGAAGCTCGGCTTCGGTGACCCCGGGGGGCAGTTGAATCGGTTGTCGAGCCTGGATTGGATCGTAAAACACCGCCATCTCGCCAAAAAACTCGTCGTTGGTGATAATGCCCAGGCGTTCGAAGCTAAGCTCTCCCAAGCTGATGTCCGCGCTGACCGGGGTTACTGAAATACGGCTCTTATAAAGATAGTGCTCTGGCGCAATGTCCCACTCGAGTATTAGCGCGTCACCGTCGGTGCGGTAACTAAAAGGCAGCGCCTGATCGACAGGAAGAAAATTCCCTTGGCTGGCGGAGCTGCCGCCAAACCAGCTTGAGAAGGTGGCATCCTGTTGCGCGAACGCGGTGTTGTGCGCCAGCAAAAACACCATCAATGCGACCAGCGCGCTTAGCTGGCAAAAAGCCCGAGGCCGTTGCCGGGCTGTGGCAGTAACAATCATGTTGAGCCTTAATTGCAAACGAATGAATGGAAACCGACTGCGGTGTAGAGGGTAAATGTTGCGCCAAGTTCCCCAAGTGTGCGTCGACGTTTTCCGGCGCAGCACTTTATGCCTTGACGCAGGCCCAAGATCGCGCTGGCATTGAGGCTGTTAAAGTCGCACAATAGCTCCCCAATGATGCACTGCTCAAACGATCTTATCATGCTATTTAATGGTTTGTTCCGTCACCCTTGCCAGACTATTCTGGTGCGTGGCGACAACGAACCGGAATATTTGCCTGCTGGCCCAGGTCCGGCACAGGTGGTTTTTGCTCACGGCTATTTTTCCAGTGCCTTGCACGAAGTCAGCCATTGGTGCATTGCCGGTGAATACCGCCGCACGCTGCAAGATTACGGCTATTGGTATTGCCCTGACGGCCGCAGCCGTGAGCAGCAATTCGCTTTCGAGCAAGTTGAGGTGAAACCCCAGGCTTTGGAATGGCTGTTTGCCTTGGCTTGTGGCTGGCGTTTTCATATCAGCGTCGACAATCTGGCGGGGCAGGGCGCAGCCAATCCGCAACTGTTTGCCAGCCAGGTTGTTTGCCAGGCAACAGCGTATCTTGCACAGGATGATCCTGATGCCGGTGCGGGCGAATTTAAGAACACACCCCTGAGCGGCTTCTACAGCAACATACCCTGCCGCGCAGCGGATTTTTTACACGCGCTAATGCGTTTTTATGGAACCGAGGGCTCGCTGACAGAGGCCTTGCAAAAAGATGCACGGCGAGTTGCGCCATTATGGGCGGCTGTCGGTTCTGACTCCCGGAATACCAAGGACACCGAAACTGTATGACCATTGATAATAATTCTACTGACAGCAACCCGACGTCTACTGCTGATAACGACATCTCCAGTGCTAGTGACAGTCCCGTTATTGACAGCCCTACTACCGATCGCAGCCACACCTCTGATTTGCGCTTTAGTGATCTGAATCTGGATCACCGCCTGCAGCAGGCCATTGCCGCCATAGGCTTTGAATACTGCACTCCGATACAGGCCGAAACCCTGCCTTGGACCCTGGCCTGCCAGGATCTGATCGGCCAGGCCCAGACCGGCACCGGCAAAACCGCAGCGTTTCTGATTACCGCGATCCAGACCATGCTGGAAACCCCGATTGAAGACAGCAAGCGTTTTGCCTCGGAGCCGCGGGTTCTGGCGCTGGCGCCCACCCGCGAGTTGGCGATGCAAATCGCCAAAGACGCCGAGCAACTGTGTGCCCATACCGGCCATAAAGTTGTGACCGTGGTTGGCGGAATGCACTATGACAAGCAGCGTGATCAGTTACAGAACGAAGTCGTGGATATTCTGGTGGCAACGCCAGGCCGGCTGATCGATTTTCTGGGCTCTCAGGACGTGTTTCTCGACCAGATCGATATTTTGATTCTTGACGAAGCCGACCGCATGCTCGACATGGGCTTTATTCCGGATGTTAAACGCATCATCCGCAAGTGCACGCCGAAGGAAGATCGCCAAACGCTGCTGTTTAGCGCGACGTTCAACCAGGATGTACTGAATCTTGCGTCTATGTGGACCCAAAGCGCCGAGTTTGTGGAAATTGAGCCGGAGCAAAAAACCGCCGAGCGGGTTGAGCAGACCGTGTACCTGGTCGGCGATGATGAAAAACTGCAGGTGCTGGTGAATTATCTGAAGCGCCCGGAAGTGGACAAGGCACTGGTGTTCGCCAATCGCCGTGACCAGTGCCGTGATTTGGAAGAAGACCTGCGCAACCAGGGGGTGTCTGTTTCGCTGATGTCTGGCGAGATTGCCCAGGCTAAACGCCTGAAAACCCTTGAGCAGTTCAAAGCCGGCAGCATTCAAGTGTTAGTGGCTACAGACGTGGCAGGCCGTGGTATTCACGTTAACGGCGTAACCCATGTGTTCAACTATAATTTGCCAGATAACGCCGAAGATTACGTACACCGTATCGGCCGCACCGGTCGTGCTGGCAGCACCGGCGTGTCTATCAGCTTTGCCGGCGAAGACGATTCCTTCGCCCTGCCGGCGATTGAAAAATACATCGGTCAGAAGCTTGCCAACGAGGTGCCGGACGAAGCGTTGATGGTGCCAATGGACAACGCCCCTATCGCCCGCAAGCGCGGTCGTCGGCCACAGGGCACGCGCCCGACTGGTAACCGTAGCAGTGGCAACCGCAGCGGCAATAGCCGGCCGCGCAGAAGCTGATTCAGGCGACCTTTTAAATAGACCTGAAGACAGTTTGAATAGAGACGTTGGGCACAAAAGCTTAGAGATGACGTTTTAGGCACATACCAGTTTAGATAAAAAGGCGGACGACCGGCATGTTGATTGTTGCAGACGAAAACATTCCGTTACTGGACTCGTTTTTTTCCGATTTTGGTGACATCCGCCGGGTCAGCGGCCGAGAGCTCAGCCCGGACCAGGTGCGCGATGCCGATGTGTTGCTGGTGCGTTCGGTTACCCGGGTCAATCGCGACTTGCTGGAAGGCAGCCGGGTGCGTTTTGTGGGCACCACCACCATTGGCACCGACCATGTTGACCGGTTCTGGTTAGAATCCCAGGACATCCATTTTTGCGCCGCCCCCGGCTGCAATGCCAACAGTGTGGTTGAGTACGTGCTGGCCGTGGCTTCGTTGCATGCATCCAGACGCGGGCTCAGCAACTGGGCACGGCAGAGTGTTGGTATTGTGGGGGCCGGCAACGTTGGTGGGTTATTGGCGCAAAGGCTGGAGCGCTTGGGCTTTACCGTTGTTCTGTGCGATCCGCCAAGGCAGCAGGCCCAATATGGCGGGCAGGATGAGCCAAGTTCGACGGAATTCTCCGGTCTTGAGCAGGCGCTTGAGTGTGACTTGGTAACGTTGCACACCCCACTAACCCGCGATGGCGAGCACCCAACCTATCACTTGTTGGGAGCTCAAGAGCTGGCGACACTAAAATCTGGTCAATTATTGATCAACAGCGGGCGAGGTGAAGTAATCGATAACGCCGCTTTGCTTGCCCGTCTGCACCAGCCAGATGCGCCAACAGTCGTGTTAGACGTGTGGGAAAACGAACCGAAAATAGACCCGCAGTTGCTGCAGCAGGTTTGGTTGGGCACCCCGCACATCGCCGGGTACAGTCTGGAAGGCAAAGTGCATGGCACTGAAACCATATACCGGGCGCTGTCTCGCTTTCTTGGCCTGCCCGTGCGCAAACAGGCAGGCCAGTATTTGCCCCAGCCTCCTCTAAGCAAGCTGGCATTCACCAGCAGCGCCGGTGACGATGCGGTACAACTGGCTTTGCATAACTGCTACGATCCGCGCCGTGACGACGCTCGCTTACGGCTGAGCATGGCGGGCGATGAACAGCAGCGAGCCCAAGCCTTTGATCGGCTTCGCAAGGAATATCCGGTGCGCCGTGAATGTTCCAGTCTGAAAATCCAGCTTAAGGGTAGTAGCAAATCCATGGGAGAGCAGTTCCGCTCGCTGGGATTCAAAGTCAATATCTGACGTCCGCTTTACCGCTCACAACCAGAACAAGCCCATTAGGGCCTGTTTGTGTTTTGTTAAAGTCGAATCCTGCAGGCAAATCCCGACGGCCGCTGTGTAAAAGCGGCGCTCTAGTGCGCAGCAGCCTGAGGCTCGGCGAGCACTTCTCCTTTGGCCAGCATCTCGTCGGTAGCCGCCCCGGACACTTCGAACACGTGGTAGGCTTCGGCGCCCAGCGTGTCGATGGCGGTGTCTATATAGTTGTAGCGGATGGGTACCGGGTCTCCTGAAAACGTCACAACGAATTGCCGCACTACCGTTGCAACGTCAACATTTAACGGCTGCTCAACCCACAGGTACACGCATTTGTCGGGCACTATGTACTCGCAGCGCACCGCTCTGTAGCCCTCCCGCAGTTTCAGGGTGTTGATAACCTTGCCGCCTTCAAGCCGAAACTTATGGATCGTTTTCATGACAATTACCCCCTATGTGGCGTAGAGCTTGATATTACCGCGGTCGTGGCTCAGAAAAATAGAGTTTTTCCTTATGAGTCAGGTTTTCTGTCGTACCAGCCAGTAACAGATCCCCAGAGCCAGTGCAGTAATGCCGATGCCAACAATCTGTTCAGCGCTGACCAGGGTCAGGTCCAGCACAATAACCTTTCGGGCAATGGCCATTAGTGCAGTGGCGATAACCAACTGTACCGGAATCACGTTTGAGCCCAGATAAAGCCGAATGTTGATAAAAATTTCGATGGCGATCAGCACCGCCATAAAGGCACCAAACACCTGAAGAATATCTTCCACATCCATCAACATAAAGGGTGGGGACTGCAATCTTTCGTAAATCACATAAATGACGTCGGCGACGCTCCAGTAAATCACCATCACCATCAGGACTGCGAGTATACGCACCGCAAAGCGGATTGACTTGTGCAGTATGTTCAGTAGCGGGTCGTCGCTGTCTGCCGGTATCTCGTCGTGCTTCATCAGCTGTTCCTTCGTGCTTTTACTGTCCACGTCCCGCTTATTGAGCATAGAAAGTATTTATACCTTTTTTTAAAGTTTGGCCTGCTGTAACGCCTGGATACGTTGCTCCAGCGGCGGGTGGGTCATGAAAAAAGCGGCCAGGCCCGTTCGATGGCCACGGTTAATAGCAAACGCTTGCAGGGTATCGGGCATCTGGTCTGGTACTTGGCTTTCCTGTTTCAGTCGCCCCAAGGCACTGATCATGGCTGCGCGGCCGGCCAGTTGGGCGCCGGCGATGTCGGCGCGAAATTCTCGGCGACGGGAGAACCAGAACACTATGGTGCTGGCCAGAATGCCTAAAACAAGCTCTGCCACCATGCTGACGATAAAGAAGCCCATGCCGTGGCCGCTTTCATTCTTGAAAACTACACGGTCGACAAAGGAACCAATAACCCGCGCTGCGAAAATGACAAAGGTGTTTACGACGCCCTGAATCAACGCCAGGGTCACCATGTCGCCGTTGGCCACGTGGCCGATTTCATGGCCCATCACAGCGCGAATCTCGTCTTTGCTGAAACGGCTTAGCAGGCCCTCGCTGACAGCCACCAAGGCTTTGTTTTTATTCCAGCCGGTGGCAAAAGCGTTGGACTGGCTGGCGGGAAAAATGGCCACTTCAGGGATGCCAATACCGGCGTTTTTGGCCAACTCCGCTACGGTTTCCAGCAACCAGCGCTCCACCGATGTACGCGGTGTGTTGATCACCCGGGCTTTGGTGCTCCATTTCGCCATCGGTTTTGAAATCAGCAGCGATATAAGGGAACCGGCAAAGCCGAATACAGCCGCAAAAATCAGCAGAGAGCCGTAATCAATACCGTTCTGGGCCAGATAGCTGTCTACGCCCAGTAGTCTCAAAGTGAAACTGGCTACCAGGATTACCGCCAGGTTGGTGGCCAGAAACAGCAGTATTCTCATAGTTTCCTTCTCTTGTGAATGTAAAAATGTTTACGAATGCGCATTAAAGGGCGGTTGTAAATTCGGCCAATCAGACGATGTGACAGTCTTACTGCTTGTATTGTTCCAGGAATCGCTCCAAGCGACCCACGGCATCGGCCAGAGTGTCTTTGCGCGGCAGGAAAACAACCCGCAGATGTTGCCTGTCTTTTACATTAAAAGCGGAACCCTGAACCAGCAGTATCTTTTCCTGAATCAGCAGGTCCAGTACCAGTTTCTCATCGTTAACGATGGGGTAGCGCTTGGGGTCCAGCTTGGGGAACAAATAGAGCGCACCCTGTGGCTTTACGCAGCTGACGCCGGGGATGTCGTTGAGCAATTCCCACGCGGTTTGGCGCTGTTCGAACAGGCGGCCGCCCGGAGTCACCAGGTCGTTGATGGACTGGTAGCCACCCAACGCCGTCTGGATAGCCAACTGGGCTGGTACGTTGGCGCACAGGCGCATGTTCGAGAGCATTTCGATGCCCTCAATCAGGTCGGTGGCTTTGTGTTTGGCGCCGCTGATGATCATCCAGCCGGATCGATAGCCTGCAGCACGATAATTTTTCGACAGGCCGTTGTAGGTGAAAAAGAGCACGTCATCGGCGAGGGACGCGGTAGAAACATGCGTTACGCCATCGTAAAGAATCTTGTCGTAAATCTCGTCAGATAAAATGATCAGGTTGTGGGCCCTCGCCAGCTCAATCACCTGATGCAGCAGCTCGGTGGAATAAACCGCGCCTGTGGGGTTGTTGGGGTTAATCAGCACAATCGCCCGGGTGCGTTTGGTGATTTTGCGGCGGATGTCATCAATATCCGGAAACCAGCCCTGCTGTTCATCGCAGTGATAGTGCACGGGTTTGCCGCTGGAAAGCGCTACCGCGGCGGTCCATAGCGGGTAGTCAGGCGCGGGAATCAACACTTCGTCGCCAGTATTGAGCATGGCCTGCATAGACATTACGATCAGTTCGCTGACCCCGTTACCCAGGTAAATGTCATCAATGTCGACTTTGTCGATGCCGCGCTGCTGGCAATAGTGCATCACCGCCTTGCGCGCCGAAAACAGGCCCTTGGATTCCACATAGCCTTGGGCCAGGTGCATGTTGTAGATGACGTCTTGCTGAATTTCTTCCGGTACATCGAGCTCAAAGCTGGCCGGATTGCCGATATTCAGTTTCAGTATGCGATGGCCTTCTTCTTCCAGGCGCTTCGCTTCACGCAGAACCACGCCGCGTATCTCGTAGCACACATTGTCCAGTTTGGTGGATTTGTGATAATTCTGCATGCCCGGTCGATCCTCTATGGCGTATGTTGCGGCGAATAAAAAAATCAGGAAGTCGCTTTCCATTCTAATGGAGCAGGTGCCCTGAACAACAGTTGAATTATGATGAATAGTGCTAAGTTACAGCAGATTCCGCCGTTGCATGTGAAATACTAATCTGCACGCAGGCTGGCAACGAGTGCTAAGCTTGGCGTTCGACCAGGTTCCACAGCATTTCTCCTTATTTTAGAAAGCGCTCCAACGTGTTTCAGACAACATTCCAACGTATTTCAGATAAAAGGAACAGCGCGATGGCCGGTATATATGATTTTGAGGTAAAAGACATTAGCGGTAACGCCCAAAGCATGGCTGTTTATCAGGGCAAAGTCTTGCTGATCGTAAACACCGCCAGCAAATGCGGTTTCACACCACAATTTGAGGGGTTACAGACACTTTACAGTGACCTGACTGATCGGGGGCTGGAAGTGTTGGGTTTTCCCTGCAATCAGTTTATGAATCAGGACCCGGGCAGCAACGACAGCATCGGCCAATTTTGTTCGCTGAACTACGGCGTCAGCTTTCCGATGTTTTCGAAAGTTGAGGTAAACGGCGACAACACACATCCGCTTTACCGCTATCTAAAGCACGAAGCCTCGGGGCTGCTGGGGTCTGAGCAAGTGAAGTGGAACTTTACCAAGTTTCTGGTGAATCGCGACGGCGAGGTGCTCAAGCGCTACCCTCCCACCACCAAACCTGCCGACATTCGTGCTGACATCGAAAAAGCGCTGGGTTAGTACCCTTTTAATCGTCGTAGTTGGTTTTTTTCTTCCAGCTGTCGTCTTCCAAAAGGGTATCCCACTCTTTATCGTGCTTGCGGTGAGCGTCAAGGCTTACGCTGTCGGTCTCTGTGCCGGTCAGCGCCTCCAGTTCCTTGATGCGTGTGCGGAAGCTTTTCACGGCTTTCATGGCCACGGGGTTATCCGCAGATTTGCCCATCTCGGTGCTGGCCAGATGGTATGCGTGAATGGCTTTACGTATTTCGTTCTGGTGCACATAATCCCGGGCTTGGAAAACATGCAGATCGGTGTGGGTTTTGTGCACCAGAAACAGCACGTATTTCAGGTTCTTCCGCGCTGTGGCGGTGTCCAGCCGGCCGGCCTTGTGCATCGTCTCTAACAGGGCGAACAGGCTCTGCAGTAAATCTTTGACCGCGGTGGCTTTTTGCGGTGAATCTATGCGCATCTGCATTGTTTTGTCTGCACCGTCGCGTATCTGCTGCTTCAGATGGCCCAGCGCATCGCGTCGTTTATCAATTGGCAAGGCTGTGTTCAGGGTTGCCAAGCCATTGCAGCTGTGTTCCATTTGTTTAATAAGGACCAGCTTCAAATCACCGGTCACATACTGGCCCGGCAGTTCCGTTAAAAGCCGATTGGCGAGTTTGTAGCTCTCTTCCAGCATAGCAATGCGGCGGATGCGCTGAATGCGGGCCTTTTCACGCAGGTGGCTGATGGTGACCACGGTAATCGCAATGGCAACCACGGCGGCTAATAGCAGAACAAGTGTTGAAGTTTCCATGACTTACGACAAGACTCCGTAGGCAAGCTGGCGCAGCTTTAGTAGTTATAAAAAGGGTATCAGAAATAGCGCCTTAACAATGTTTTTAAATGTGAAGGCTTGAGAATGTTGTTAAATGTGAAGGAGAGCAGGCCTTGGATATTTCCCGCGTAGACCTGAATTTACTGGTGTATCTGGACGTGCTGCTGCGTGAGTGTAATGTAACCAAGGCAGCCAACCATCTGGGCATTACCCAGCCCGCCATGAGTAACGGCTTGCGACGGTTGCGCGAGTTGTTCGGTGACCCCTTGCTGGTGCGCACCAGCGAAGGCATGACCGCCACTGAAAGAGCCCGGGAGCTGCAGCCAGTGGTGCGTTCGATTGTGTCCAGCATCGAGCAGGTGATGCAGGATAAAACCCCGTTTTCTGCGATTAATAGCCAGCGCGTGTTTCGTATTATGGCCAGTGACTACGCTGAGTCCTGCCTGATGCCGCGGGTACTGCGGCGTATACGCCAAGAAGCTCCGAAGGTGACTTTGGATGTATTGACCCCTAGCGACGTCAGTTTTTTGGATGTGGAGCAGGGCAGGCTGGATATGGCCATCAACCGCTTCGACAAGATTCCCCAGTCGTTTCACCAGAAAACCCTGTGGAGCGAATATTTTGCTTGCCTGATGAACGCTGAAAACCCGATTTTGCAACAATCGTTTACCCTGGAAAGCTATCTTCAGGCTAGCCACATCTGGGTCAGCAAGACCGGGTTTGGGGTGGGGGTAGGGGTGAATCCTAAAGACGTGCAGCGCCTGGGCTGGGTTGATGAAGCCCTGGCCAAGATTGGCCATAAACGGCAGATTTCAGTATTTACCCGCCACTATCAGGTGGCCATGCTGCTGGCCGAGCAACACGACCTGATTGCCACGCTGCCATCACGGGCGGCCTGGCTCCAGCGTGACAACCCGCACCTGGTGTTCAAAGTGCCGCCCTTCGACATTCCGCCGTTCGATTTGAAAATGGCCTGGAGCCCGCTGCTGCAACACAACGCCGACCACCAATGGTTGCGCCGGCTGATCGCTGAGGTGGCTGAAGAGGTAGACGCAGAGTTTGCCGAATTTGGCACACCCTTCGAACGCAGCTGATTTAAAGAGAAAGCACTCGTAGCTCTGCAGAGCGCTGGCCGGTGTTCCACATTTGCAAGAAACGCTCTTCCAGGCGCTTTACCCGCCCGCCGTCGGCAAAATTGGCAAATCCTTGGCTACCGCCAAACTCATGGCGGTAAATCACACCTTGGCGGTCGGCCAGCATAAAGGGTTCTTTTTCTGGTGGGGTTGTATCGCTTAACAGTCGAAGTTCGATGCGGCTGGGCAACCGCCGCATTAACTCAGCCAGCCCGTGCTGGCGTTGAGTCAGCGCTTTGTCGTCTTGAATCAGTAGGCGGACATCGCTAAGCCTATGGCGCCTTGCCATTTGCGACACCAACTCGCAAAAGCGCGGTTGACCGTAAAGGTCGAAGTCCAGCGTGTTGTCGTACAGCCATAATCGCTGCCGGGCCTGTCCCGCCAGGCTGTGCATCAGCTCTACCAGTTGCTGCTGCCGCTCGAACAGCCAACTGCGCGAATCGTCGCCAAGGTTCATTGGAAATTTGCGAATGCCAGGCCGCTTCCCGGCCGGTTCTGCCGCCAGCTCTTCGGCCAGCACAGAAGGCGCCAGGCAACGCATATCAAAATGCGCTATGCCGGCGTCGTCATATTGGTCTGAACACAGGTGAAATCCGGCATGCTGGTAAAACTCAACGGCGTGCTGCTGCGCCGATAGCTGCAGCTGGGAGTAGTGTACCGCACCTTGGCAAATCAGATGCTGCAACAGAGCCTGGCCAATCTGTTGGCCGCGGAATTGCGGCAGCACCGCCATGCGCCCGATGAAACCAGTGGCACCTGGAATGCCATACAGGCGCGCCGTGGCGGCGGCTATATTGCCATCTACCACTACCAGAAAGTGTTCGGCGCTCTGGTCGATGAGGTCCCATTCCAGTTCCTCCGGCACCTTCTGCTCCTCAACAAATACCCGCTGGCGAATGCCCCGGATTTGCGGCGGCGCGCTGTGCCAGTTGTATTTCCGAATGCGCATATTCATCGGAGCCCCGTGCGGCCGTTTATTCGAAGTAGATAGAACCCTGATTGTACAGATTGGTGAGCAGCCCAAGTATCGCTTCGTCTTCGGCAAACGCTGCCAAAGCCTTTGCGTTAACCCGGGCACCAGCGCACAGCAGCGGCGCAAATGGGCGAGCATCGCCGCGCAGTAGGTATTGCTCGCCGTCTACAAACAGTGCGGTTTCGTTGTCCAGTTCATAAAAGGCAAATCGAGAGCCTTCGTTCCAGCGAACCTGTTCACCGGCCTGTATTGCTGCTTGAAGGTCTTCGCTTGCGGCAGGTTCATCGGCGGGCACCACGGTTTCAGCGCTTTTTGGAGCAGTGGTAAACTGGCCGAACCACAGTGACAGGTTGCGCCGGTCGCCTATTTTTTCCTGTATCAAGGCTTCCAGGCGGTCAATCACCACCGGTGCGATGGCGCCGGGATTGTCCTGCAGCGCCAGATCCGGATCATTCATGTGCTCGGCCGCATTGGGCTGGTTGCACAGGAAGTCGGTAAAGCCGGTGAGCAAATCGTCGACTGTGGGCGCGCGGAAGCCTACTGACAGAGTAATACAGTCTTCTTCGGCTATGCCATGGTGGCCTATGGCGGGCGGCAGGTACAGCATGTCGCCCGGCTCTAGAATCACGGTTTCCTCGCCCTGCCAGTCACTTAGAATACGCAGCGGTGTGCCTTTCAGGCGGGGCGAAGCAGAGCCGCATTCACCGCCGAACGTCCAGCGACGGTTACCCTGGGCCTGCAAAAGAAACACGTCATACTGATCGTAATGGGGGCCTACGCTACCGCCTTTCGGCGCGTAGCTGGCCATAATGTCGTCCAGCCGCCAGTTGGGTACAAAGCGGAAGTGCTCCAGCAAATCGGCGACTTCCGGCACCCAGTGGTCAAGGCCCTGCACTAGCAGGGTCCAGTTTTGCTCTGGCAGCTTGCTGAAACGCTCTTCGCTGAATGGGCCGTTATGAACTTGCCAGGGCTTGCCGGCGTCGTCTTCAATTACGATGCGCGATTCTACGGTTTCTTCACAGGCCAACCCGGCCAGTTCGTCGGCGCTCACCGGGCTCTCAAAGCCGGGAAACGCCTGGCGGATAACCAGGGGCTTTTTTTGCCAGTAGTCGCGTAAAAACTCTGCAGGGGTTATTCCGCCAAGCATGTCCATGGTGTTACTCCGGTATTCAGATGTTGCGGGCTTGGTCTATGGCGTTGCCAATGTAGCTGCCGGGCGTCATCGCCATCAGTTCGGCTTTAGCCTGTTCGGGAATGTCCAGGCTGCTGACAAAGCTTTGGATAACCTCGGCGCTCATGGCTTTTCCGCGGGTTAAGGCTTTCAGCTTTTCGTAAGGTTTTTCAATATTGTAACGGCGCATCACGGTCTGAATCGGTTCCGCTAAAACTTCCCAGGCCTGGTTCAGGTCGGCGTCCAGGCGCGCCGCGTTCAGCTCCAATTTGCTCAGGCCTTTCAGGGTAGATTCATAGGCAATAAGGCTGTGGGCGAACCCCACGCCCAGGTTGCGCAGCACCGTGGAGTCGGTCAGATCGCGCTGCCAGCGCGAGATCGGCAGCTTGGCTGACAAATGGTTTAGTAAGGCGTTGGCAATGCCCAGATTGCCTTCGGAGTTTTCGAAGTCAATGGGATTAACTTTGTGTGGCATGGTGGACGAACCCACTTCGCCTTCGACGGTTTTCTGTTTGAAATAACCCAGAGAAACATAGCCCCAGATGTCGCGATCCAAGTCGATCAAAATGGTGTTGAAGCGGGCAACCGCGTCGTACAGTTCGGCGATGTAATCGTGGGGTTCAATCTGGGTCGTGTACGGGTTGAAATTCAGCCCCAGGCTTTCGATAAACGTTTTGGCGGTTTCGGCCCAGTCAATGTCTGGGTAGGCAGAAATGTGGGCGTTGTAGTTGCCCACCGCGCCGTTGATCTTTCCCAGCAGTTCGACGTTTTTTATCTGCGCTAGCTGGCGCCGCAGACGGTGCACAACGTTGGCCAGTTCTTTGCCCACGGTGGTCGGCGAGGCGGTTTGGCCGTGCGTACGCGATAGCATGGGCTGGGCTGCGTGGTCGTGTGCCAGCATGGCGACCTGGTCTATGACTTTTGTCATCGCCGGCAGCATGCCGCTGTCCAGGCCTTCTCGCAGCATCAATGCGTGGGACACGTTGTTGACGTCTTCTGAGGTGCAGGCAAAGTGAACAAATTCGGTGACCGCGTGAAGTTCGGCGTTATCGGCGATTTTCTCTTTGATGAAGTACTCCACCGCTTTCACATCGTGATTGGTGGTGCGCTCAATATCTTTTATGCGCTGGGCATCGGCCAGACCGAATTCGCTGACGAGGGCGTTCAGAGCGGTCTCTGCTTCAGCAGAAAACGTCGGAACTTCTTGAATTTGCGGATGAGCCGCCAGTTTTTGCAGCCAGCGGATTTCGACGGTTACGCGGTTTCTGATTAGGCCATATTCACTGAAAATGTCGCGAAAAACGCTAACTTTGCTGCCGTAGCGTCCGTCCACCGGGGAAATAGCGGTCAGGGCGGTGAGTTCCATCGAAAACCTCTCAAAATGTTTGAAGCGGGGCGGTAAAAGTCAGGGCGATATAATACACCAGCGGCCAGTCGGAATCAGCTCAGCAGGTTTGCGAATCAGCCAAATGGGGTACTAGCCGGTTTTCAGCAATTCGCGGGCGTGGGCAATTACTTTTTTGCGGGTAAAGATCAGTTGCCAGCGGCGCCCGCCGGTCTGCCGCCAGAGCACCGCAGAGCGGATGCCGGCTAACAGCAACGCCCGTATTTTAGCGGCGTTTTCTTCCCGCTGCAGAATAGCTGGCGTGCCGCCGACTTGAATGCGCTGGCGGTAGGTGCTGATGGTGTCGGTATACACTGACGCCAGATTGCCAATCAGATTGCTGTGTACATAACCGAAATGGCTGGCAGTGTGACGCGCCTGCTCAATCCGGCTGCCCAGCACGGACATCATGTCGTTGCTGCTGTTGAGCTTGGACTCCAGTTGGATTAAATTCAGCACGTAGCGCAGTATTTCGATGTCGGTAGGCTTGCTTTGCTCGCTGAGCACACGAATCAACGTATTTAGCCCCAGGCTCAAGTCGCGCAGTTCTCCACCGTAAACGTCCAGCGTGGTCGCCGGGTCAGTGGCGAACAGTGAGCGTAGGCAGGTTTCCAGGTCGGTTGCGTCGCAAATGCCGTCATGGGCAATCTGGGTAACCAGATTCGCGGCCTGAAAAACGCCGGCCAGGGCCAGGGTTTGGTCGTGCAGTGTGCGGCTCATGACTGCACTCCTGACTTCAATCCGTTAGTTGACTCAGTGGTCAGGCGCGCTGGCAGTGATTCGCCATGGCGCCAGGTGTGTTCAATGACGCCGCCGCCCAGGCAAATCTCGCCATCGTAAAATACCACCGATTGGCCCGGCGTTACTGCGCGCTGGGCGTCGTCGAACACCACTTTGACGCCGCCATCGATGACGGTTACCTCGCACAGTTGATCGGGCTGGCGATAGCGGGTTTTGGCCATGCAGCGAAACTGCGCGCTCGGAGCCTCAGCAGCAACCCAGTCGACGGGGCCAGATACCAGGCCACGGGAAAACAGCAGCGGATGGTTTTTACCCTGAGCTGCAATCAATACGTTACGCGTCAGGTCTTTTTCCGCTACGTACCAGGGCTCATCGCTATAACCGTTCAATCCGCCAATACCAAGGCCTTGGCGTTGGCCAATGGTGTGGTACATCAGCCCCTGATGGCGGCCAATAACATGACCTTCCGGCGTTTCGATAGTGCCGGGCTGGGCCGGCAGGTACTGCTTCAGGAAGTCAGTGAACTTGCGCTCGCCAATAAAGCAGATACCGGTAGAGTCTTTTTTGTCGTGGGTAATAAACCCTTGCGCTTCGGCAATACGGCGCACTTCCGGCTTCTCAAGTTCGCCCACTGGAAACAGGGTGCGGGCAATACGATCGCCAGATACTGCATGCAGGAAATAGCTTTGATCTTTATTGCCGTCGAGGCCTTTGAGTAACTGAGCCCGGCCGGAACCGTCATCAAGCGGGCATTGGCGGGTGTAGTGTCCGGTGGCAATGTAGTCGGCGCCCAGTGTTATCGCGTAATCCAGAAAAGCGCGAAATTTCACCTCCTTGTTGCATAAAATGTCTGGGTTTGGGGTGCGTCCGGCTTTGTATTCGCTGAGAAAATGCTCGAATACCCGGTCCCAGTACTCCGCCGCAAAGCTGGCGGTATGTAGCTTTATATCGATGTGATCGGCCACCGCCTGAGCATCGGCCAGGTCGGTCATGGCGGTGCAGTATTCGGTGCCGTCGTCTTCATCCCAGTTCTTCATGAACAGGCCTTCTACCTGATAACCCTGTTCTTTCAGTAGCCAGGCGGCAACGGAGGAATCGACACCGCCAGACATGCCGACGATAACGCGGCTGGTGTTTGGGCTAGTGCCAGGGGCAGTATTTGCGGCTGTGTGGAACTCGGTCATAACGGCTCTGTGTCAGTAAAAGCGGATGATTTTATCAGCTTGCGGTCGTCACGTCTGTGGGTCGTGAATCAGATCCAGCGGCAAACGCCTACCACTTTGGTAATCTTCCATACACTGAAGTACCAGCGGGCTGCGCAGCTTATCACCCAGACCGGCTATTTGTTCCGGTGAGGGCGGTGGCCGCGGTTTGCTTTTGGTGTTTGCCGGCTGCCAGTGGGTTTACGATGCGGCGTTGCAGTCGTGGTTATATTTACGGTTGTTGAACTGAACTGGCCGGGTTCAAGTAAGTTAAGGCTCCAGTCACCAATGCGATAGCGGATCAGCCGTAGCGTAGGAAAACCCAGCGCCGCGGTCATGCGTCTTACCTGGCGATTACGGCCTTCACAGATGGTCAGTTCCAGCCAGCTGGTGGGGATGTTCTGGCGAAAACGTACAGGGGGATTGCGTGACCAAACCGCCGGTTCGTCCATGGTACGGGCAAGGGCCGGGCTCGTCAGGCCGTCTTTTAGTTGAACCCCCTGTGCCAGTTGGCGCAGGCCTTGCTCGCTAATCGTGCCTTCAACCTGCACCCAGTAAGTTTTTTCCATCTTACCCTGGGGCGAGGCGATGCGATGCTGTAGTTGGCCGTCTGAGGTCAGTAATAGCAGGCCTTCGGAGTCATAATCCAAGCGGCCGGCAGGGTATATGCCCGGCTGGTTGATCCAGTCAGCCAGGGTGGCTCGTCGGGGCTTGTCGGTTGACTGCCGTTCATCAGTAAACTGGCTGAGTACCTGGAACGGCTTGTTGAAAAGGATTAATTCGGCCATAGATAGTCTGTGTTGCTAGTAGGGCTAGACGCAGAGACTACCCCAGATACAGGATTTCGCAACCGTCCAGTACCCGTGGATGCACAGAAATTCGGCAGTTTTATCGTTCAGCCAGACGGGACGATGTGATTTGTTTGCAGCAGCGGAATAATGTCGACGGCGTGGACACCGTCATCCACCGGTTTTTTCTCGAAACTGACCGCCTGCCCGGCTTTCAGAGTTTTATAGCCATCCATTTGAATGGCCGAAAAATGAGCAAACAGGTCGTCGCTGCAGCCGTCTTCAATGATAAAACCGTAACCTTTGGCGTTGTTGAACCATTTCACTTTGCCGCTGGGCATGTTGAACTCCCCTGTACTTATGCTGTCAGTGATTATTATTGTTGAATTCCGGAGTTTGGTAACATTTTTTTACATTGCAATGAACTTTGGTTCAATACGGAGTTGCAGTCAACTGCTCGCTATAGAGGTTTTGGGTGGTTGAAGGCAGTCCGGAACCGGTATCATGTTCGTACTTATATAGGCTAAGGATCGCGGCTTGGTGTCCCACTGACAGGCATACTTAAGTCAGACGGAACATAAGCCTGCTTGAAAAAGCGGGGGCCAATACCCACATTACTAGCAAGGCACCGGCAACTTCGGTAAAGAATGATGCGTATGATTGAAAATTCTCAACTAATATGGAATCAGGGAGACGAAAGTGAGCCGGGTCGCCACGACCAGCTCAGTGTGGCGCTGGAAAAGCCAGCTCTGAAGCGGCCCGCGCAGTTCCGGGTGATTCTTTTAAACGACGACTACACTCCCATGGACTTTGTGGTGGAGGTGTTAACGACTTTCTTCGCGATGAATGAAGAAAAGGCAACACAGGTAATGCTTCTCGTCCATACGCAAGGCAAAGCTGTATGCGGCGTGTATTCCCGGGATATCGCAGAAACCAAAGCAGCCCAGGTGAATCAGTATTCGTCAGAATGTGATCACCCGCTGTTGTGCGAAATTGAACGTGCAGATTGATAGCAGTTGGAGTAGCCCATGCTGAGCAAAGATCTTGAACTTACATTGAATTCGGCCTTCAAGAATGCCCGTGACAAACGTCACGAATTCATGACAGTAGAGCATTTGCTGTTGGCCCTTTTGGACAACGATTCGGCAGTGGGAGTTCTGAAAGCGTGTGGCGCAGAGTTGGGCCAGCTGGAACAGGAACTGCTTGAATTTGTTGATTCCACAACGCCAATCATCCCGGATTCTGACGGCGATCGCGAAACCCAGCCAACCTTGGGCTTTCAGCGTGTGCTTCAGCGCGCGGTTTTCCACGTGCAGTCTTCCGGCAAAAAAGAGGTAACCGGCGCCAACGTGCTGGTGGCGATCTTCAGTGAGCAGGAAAGTCAGGCGGTTTACTTGCTGAAAAAGCAGAATGTAGCGCGCATTGACGTGGTCAATTTTGTTTCTCACGGCATTTCCCGAGTGCAGGGTGCGGAGGATCAAGAAGGCCGCGAGGCTGCTCAGGAAGAGAGCGGCGAGGAAGCGACGCAGTCTACACCCCTGGAAAATTACACCACCAACCTGAATGAACAAGCCCGCCTAGGGCGTATCGACCCGCTGATCGGGCGCGAACACGAAGTCGAGCGTGTGGTGCAGATTCTGGTGCGCCGTCGCAAAAACAATCCCTTGCTGGTCGGCGAAGCCGGCGTTGGTAAAACCGCCATCGCTGAAGGTCTGGCCAAGCGCATTGTAGATGCTCAGGTGCCGCAAGTGATCGCTGATGCGGTGGTTTACTCGCTGGATTTGGGAGCGCTGCTGGCAGGTACCAAGTACCGCGGTGATTTTGAAAAGCGTCTGAAAGGCCTGTTGTCGGATCTGAAAAAGCAGGAACACGCTATCTTGTTTATCGATGAAATCCACACCATTATTGGCGCCGGTTCGGCATCAGGTGGCGTGATGGATGCGTCGAACCTACTCAAACCCATGCTCAGCTCGGGTGAGCTGCGTTGCATTGGTTCGACCACCTATCAAGAATTTCGCGGTATATTCGAGAAGGATGCTGCCCTGGCTCGCAGGTTCCAGAAAATTGATGTTAACGAACCCAGCGTCGAAGACACGTATCTGATTCTGAAAGGTCTGAAGCCAAATTTCGAGAAACATCACGATTTAACCTACACCGATCAGGCCCTGCGCGTGGCTGCTGAGCTGTCTGAACGCTACATCAATGACAGGCACCTGCCTGACAAGGCCATAGATGTGATCGACGAGGCGGGTGCCCATCAGCGCCTGATGAGTGAAGACAAACGCAAGAAAGTGATCGACGTCGCAGAAATTGAGGAAGTCGTGGCCAATATTGCACGTATTCCACCCAAGAGCGTGTCCACCAGTGACAAAGATGTGCTGCGTAATATGGAGCGGGATCTGAAAATGGTGGTGTTCGGGCAAGACTTGGCCATCCAATCCTTGTCTACGGCTATTAAGCTCGCTCGCGCCGGGCTGAAATCACCTGAAAAACCGGAAGGTGCGTTTCTGTTTGCCGGCCCCACCGGTGTCGGTAAAACCGAAGTCACCAAGCAGTTGGCCAAGGTGTTGGGTATCGAGCTGGTGCGCTTTGATATGTCTGAGTATATGGAGCGCCATACTGTGTCGCGCCTGATTGGTGCGCCGCCGGGCTATGTCGGTTTTGACCAGGGCGGTCTGCTAACCGAAGCGGTGAACAAACATCCGCACTGCGTGCTGCTGCTGGATGAAATTGAAAAGGCTCACCCAGAGGTGTTCAATCTGCTACTGCAGGTAATGGACCATGGCACGCTGACGGACAACAACGGCCGCAAAGCTGACTTCCGTCACGTAATTTTGGTGATGACCACCAACGCCGGCGCCGAAACCATGGCCCGTCGCTCCATTGGCTTCAGTGAGCAAAATCACCGCAGCGATGGTATGGAAATCATCAGCAAGACCTTCACGCCGGAATTCCGCAACCGTTTGGATGGCATCATTCAGTTTGCGGATCTGGAGCGCCAGACCATCACTCACGTGGTGGATAAGTTCCTCACCGAACTGCAGGCGCAGCTGGACGACAAACGCGTGGTATTGCACGTAGACGAGCCTTCCAAGCTGTGGTTAGCAGACAAAGGCTACGACGTGGCCATGGGTGCAAGGCCGATGTCACGGTTGATTCAGGACAAAATCAAGCGGCCCCTGGCTGAGCAGATCCTGTTTGGTCGATTGGCCGAGAAGGGCGGCGAAGTGTTTGTGCACCTCGAAAACGACGAACTGGTGTTCGAGTACGAGCCGGAACCCGCAGAAGCGGTTTGACCTGTTTGCTCAGCCTGGTCCACCTGGACCAGGCTGAGCAAGTGCCATTTTAATATCTCCCTTCTTTCCTTCTTCCCTTTTTTATTGCATTGATTGGTCTTCGATTTCGAGCGTTAAGGTCCCTGTCAGGTTGGCGTGTTTCGATGCATGTTATGCCAAACCGGCATGCCACCTGAACACGACAAGGAAATCTGCCATGAAGATTCGTTATATTGCCGCCGCTACCGCCGCTACCGCCGCTCTGCTGTTCACCGGAGCCGCTGTCGCTGGCTCCCAATGCACCGACGCCCCGCAATCCGAATGGATGTCTCAGGACACCATGAAACAGAACCTCGCCGATCAAGGCTACACGATCAAAAAGTTCAATGTTACCAGTGGCAACTGCTACGAGATCTACGGTATGGATAAGGGCGGCGTGAAGGTCGAGATCTATTTCAACCCGGTCAGTGGCGATGTGATCAAGGAAGAGCGCGATGACTGATACCCTGAAAGCGAGCACCGTGAGCCAGGATGGCCGTGTCAAGGTCTGGGATCTGGCGGTGCGAATCTTTCATTGGGGTCTGGTGGCGGCGTTTTTCGTGGCTTATTTCACTGCCGACGACTACCGGGACATCCACGAATGGTTGGGCTATGTGGTCTTGGGGTTGATAGCTTGCCGTTTGGTCTGGGGTGTGTTCGGCAGTCGTTATGCGCGTTTTAGTGATTTTGTGCCGAAGCCTAAGCGACTGACCGATTATATACGTCTTATGCTGAAGGGGCGGGAGCCACGCCATCTAGGTCATAATCCGGCAGCGGCGATCATGATCCTGTTTTTGTTGCTGGCGAACGGTGTGATTGGCATCAGCGGCTGGCTACTTACAACTGATTGGGGTTGGGGCAGCGGGATGCTCGAAAAAGTGCACGAGATATCAGTGAACATTACGCTTGTCGCAATCGCATTGCACGTGGGTGCGGCGATCTATGAGAGCTTCCATCACCAGGAAAACCTTATCCGTTCGATGTTCACTGGCTACAAACGGCGTTAGCCGCTTACGTCAATCAGCGATTTTGCAGAAGCAACCGAATTCTGGACACGGTGTGCGAAGCTCGCTGTGTCTATGAAACTTAAAAGCAGAGATATAAAGGCTATTCAGGGAGATGGCCTTTGGCAAATTAGTACACGGCGATACGCCAGTTTCGAGAAGTGCAAAAAGAAGAGCTCGCCAAGGCGAGCTCTTCTTTTATGACATTTTAAGGTACGCGGGTTACGACGATACTATTTACAAAAAGCTGACAGCGTGACCGCCAAACATTAACGCGCGCGGTAAACGATGCGGCCTTTGCTTAGGTCGTATGGCGTCAGTTCCACTTTGACTTTATCGCCGGTCAGAATGCGGATGTAGTTCTTGCGCATCTTTCCGGAGATGTGTGCGGTCACAACGTGGCCGTTGCTCAGCTCTACACGGAACATGGTGTTTGGTAGCGTATCAATAATAACGCCTTCCATTTCAATGACATCTGTCTTCGCCATTCAGTAAAAACCTCGTTTTGGAATACTTTCCGTAATTTTAAATTGCGTAATACTGCCTGATTTTGAGCCGTTTAGCAAAAGTCAGTTGCTATCGAGTGCTTGCCAGCGGTTATCCGTGAACTGCTCGATGGGTTTAAAGCGGCTTTTGTAGTTCATTTTGCGACATTCCAGAATCCAGTACCCCAGATACACATGGCTGAGCTGCTGGCGCCGGGCCTCTTCAATTTGCCAGAGTACCGCGAAGGTGCCCAGGCTGCGATGATCCAGGTCTGGTTCGAACACGGTATAGATGGCCGACAGGCCGTCGTCCAGACGGTCAACCGCCGCCAATCCGACGAGCTTACCGTGCAGGGTCATTTCGAGAAACCAGGAATCGGTCTGGCCTTCCACCAGAAACGCCATGAACTGCTCTCGTGATGGCGGGTACATGTCGCCGTCTTTGTGGCGCAGTTCAATGTAGCGGGCGTAAAGCCGGTACCATTGTTCCGAATAGGCTGCCGGCACCAGCGCACAGGCCAGATCACTATTCTTATTCCACACCCGGCGTTGGTTGCGGTCGGGGCTAAACTCTGCGACGGGTACCCTGACCGGAATGCAGGCCTGGCAGTTTTCACAGTGGGGGCGATAATAATGCGAGCCGCTGCGGCGAAAGCCAAGAGCTGTCAGCTGGCTGTAAAGCGTGCGGTTAACCTCTGCTTTAGGATCTACAAACATGGTGGTGGACTGGCGATCTGGCAGATAGCTGCAGTCGTGAGCGGGCGTTGCAAAGAACACCAGTGTTCTCAAATTGCTCATTCACCCTCCGGGCTCGGCCAGCGCCATTGAAACTGCCAATCTTCCACCGCCGGTGGTTGTTTTGTATAGCGGCCAAGCAGGACCAGAAACTCCGTTCGCGGTAGTGTTTGTGCGCCCATGCTCAACAGGTGATCGCTGGCTACCTGGCAGTCAATGATCCGGTATCCCCACTGCCGCAGCTGGTTGGCAAGGTGCACCATTAATACCTTGGACGCGTTGGTTTCCAGCGAGAACATAGACTCGCCAAAAAAACAGCTGCCCAGCGCTATACCGTACATGCCTCCCGCCAATTCGCCGTGCGGGTTCCAGGCTTCAATAGAGTGGGCAACGCCCTCTCGGTGCAGCTTGTTGTAGGCCTGAAGCATGTTTTCGGTAATCCAGGTGCCCTCAGCACGGGTAGATCCACACAGGCGCATAATCCGGCTGAAGGCTCGGTCTGCGGTTACCGAGAAATAGTCTTTGTTGAGGCTCCGGCGCAGGCTGCGTGAAACGTGGATATTTTCCGGAAAAATGACGCAGCGCGGATCGGGTGACCACCAGAGTATGGGCTGGTCATCGCTGTACCAGGGGAAAATACCGTTTTCATAGGCCAGCACCAGGCGCTTGCTGCTCAGATCGCCGCCGGCAGCCAGCAGGCCGTCGGGTTCCACCAGCGCGCTCTCGGGCGAGGGGAACCACAGCGCATGTTCAGGCAACCAGGGCAAAGACGTCATAGTGTGTTCACTGTTCAGCTCGGCTTTGTTGGTTTAGCTTAGCTCAGTTGGTCCAAATAGCGCTCGGCGTCCAGCGCCGCCATACAACCAAAACCGGACGAAGTCACTGCTTGGCGATACACGTGATCGGCAACATCACCGGCGGCAAACACGCCGGGCACGGTTGTCTGGGTCGCCATTCCGTCCAATCCGGAGCGGATGTGCAGGTAACCATTTGTCATTTCCAGCTGGCCTTCGAACAGGCTGGTGTTGGGTTTGTGGCCAATGGCGATAAACACGCCGGAAAGCTCCATGTCCTGCTTGGAGTCGTCTTTCATGCTGCGGATGCGCATACCGGTTACGCCGGTGCCGTCACCCAGCACTTCGTCCAAGGTGTGATCCCAGATGATTCGCACATTGCCGTTGGCAGCTTTCTCAAACAATTTGTCCTGCAGAATTTTCTCTGCACGCAGGCTGTCGCGGCGGTGCACCAGCGTCACTTCGGCGGCGATGTTGGACAGGTACAGGGCTTCTTCAACGGCAGTGTTGCCGCCGCCGATAACCGCTACTTTCTGGTTGCGATAGAAAAAGCCGTCACAGGTTGCACAGGCCGACACACCCTGGCCCTTGAATTTTTCTTCCGACTCAAGCCCGAGATACATGGCCGAGGCGCCGGTGGAAATGATCAGCGCATCGCAGGTGTGCTCGCCGCTGTCGCCCTTCAGGCGAAACGGACGCTGGTTCAAATCGACTTCATTAACCGTGTCATAAATGATTTTAGTTTCAAAGCGTTCCGCATGTTTCAACATACGTTGCATTAATTCTGGCCCTTGCACGCCATCGTTGTCACCGGGCCAATTATCGACGTCTGTGGTGGTGGTCAGCTGGCCACCCACTTCAATACCGGTGATCAATGTTGGCTTCAGGTTGGCGCGGGCTGCGTAAACGGCAGCGGTATAGCCGGCAGGGCCGGAACCTAGAATAATCAGGCGGGAGTGTGTGCTGGTGCTCATGCTGTTCTCACTTAATACGAGTGTATTCACTGTGTCCGCAGCTCGTTATGGCAGCGGCACGAAATTTAAAAAGTTTAGAACGTTTAGAAAATTTAGAAAGTTCAATAGGAAGATACAAAGGCTATCATGAATAGCCGGTGTGCTTGCCAGTTGTTTTGGCCAATTCTACCGATACGCCTGCTCTATGGGTTCAGTCGCCAAGCACCGATACGCCGGCCAGCAAGCGCTGCACCCGCTCCCGACTTTTGCCGCTTTCGCCCTGTTCCAGGCGATGCTCTGCCACCGCCGCAAACACCGCCTGTACGTCGTCTGGTAACACGTGTTCACGGCCCTGCATCAGCGCCCAGGCTTTCGCTGCGCGCAGCAGGCCCAAACCGGCCCGCGGCGACAGGCCGTAAAGCAGGCCCGGAATGTTGCGGCTGGCTTCCAGCAAGCGCTGTACGTAATCCAGCAGCGCCGGGCTGGTGTTAACCCGCAGCACCGTTTGTTGAATGCGCTCCAATTGTTCTTCAGCTAACAGGGTGGGCAGGCGCTGGGTCAGGCTGCGGCGGTCTTCGCCTTCCAGTAATTGACGTTCTGCCTGGGGGTCAGGGTAGCCGAGATGCAGGCGCATCAAAAACCGGTCTAACTGGCTTTCTGGCAGCGCAAAGGTACCGCCTTGTTCGATGGGGTTTTGGGTGGCAATCACAAAAAATGGATGGGGAAGGGGGCGGGTTTCGCCTTCAATCGACACCTGCCGTTCTTCCATTGCCTCCAGCAGAGCGCTCTGGGTACGCGGCGATGCGCGGTTTATTTCGTCGGCCAGAATCAGCTGGGCAAAAATCGGCCCTGGATGAAAAACAAGGCTGCCGGCAGCCTTGTCGTAAATCGAATAGCCCAGCACGTCCGCCGGCAACAAATCGTTGGTAAATTGAATGCGTTGATAGCGCAGGCCTATTATGTGTGCCAGAGCGTGGGCAAGCGTGGTTTTACCCATGCCGGGAATGTCTTCAATCAGCAAATGCCCGCCGGCGAACAGGCTGCAAAGCGCCAGGCGCACTTGCCGGTCTTTGCCCAGCAAAATGCCATTGAGTTGGTCGACAATCTGATTTATCGCTTTGTGCATATTTTGATCAATCTCTTGCCCGTTTGAAATGTCTGCGTAAAAGGCAATACGCCGGTTGCTCAGGAAAAAACAGTTGCGGCGCTATCTGGTTATTACGCCCGCAGGCAATTGCATCGTCACGCAGTGCAGGCTGCCACCTTGCTGAAGCAGCGGGCGACAGGGTATGGCTATGATTTCGCGGTCTGGGAACAGATTCTGCAATGTGGCAATCGCTGCGGCATCTTGTGGTACATCGTATACTGGCAGCAACACCGCGCCGTTGATGATCAGAAAGTTGGCGTAAGTGGCCGGCAGGCGCTGGCCTTTTTCATCAAGGATAGCGTCTGGCCAGGGCAGGGGCGTCAGACGGTAAGGCGCACCATTGGCTTGGCGGAATTCGCGCAGGCCTTCGGCCATGGCGCTAAGAGCGCCGTAGTGCTCGTCGCTTTCATCAGGGCAGGCGACATAACAGATGTGGTCGGGTGCGCAAAACCGCGCCAGAGTATCTATATGGCTGTCGGTATCGTCGCCGGCCAGGTAACCGTGATTAACCCAGAGCACCCGGCGAATGCCCAGCAACTGGCCAAAAAGTTTCTCCATGGCGCTGCGGCTGTAATCGGGGTTGCGGCTGGGGCTTAGCAGGCATTCGCTGGTGGTCAGCAGAGTGCCTTCGCCATCGGTGTCGATGGCGCCGCCTTCCAGGATGAATTCGACGCTTTTCAAGGTGCTGCCGTCAAACGCACCGGCCGTGAGCAGCCTGTTGTTCAGGGCGTTGTCTTTGTCCCACGAAAACTTATTGCCCCAGGCATTAAAACCGAAGTCGACCAGCCTCGAGCCTTGGTGAGTGAACACCGTTAAAGGGCCGTGGTCGCGTGCCCAGCTGTGGTCTGACGGCGCAATCAGAACCCGAGCGCGGAATGCCACGCCAGAGGTTTCTATATACTGGTTTAGCTGTTCCTGCAGTCGCTGCGCCTGCTCTGGGTCTTCGCAGCTGATCAATGCGGATTCGAAGCGCAAAACCGCGCGCGCAATCGCCATAAATACCGGCTCTGTCTGTGCCAGACTGCTGGCCCATGCGCTTTTCCGATGGGGCCAGGTCAGCATCACCGCACTCTGCGGCGCCCACTCTGCGGGTAATAACGGCTTCGATTTCACTGGGCCAGTACCTTTTTCCTATTGAAAAAAACCATTCTAACGGACAGGCGCCGGCACGTCAGGATCTACTGGCGAAACTTTGCGGCCTTTTCTGTGTCTGTGTCAGGGCGTGTGCTTTATAACCGCGCGAATAACCCGATCGCTCTCGAAATACACCACAAAAGCCGGGTAGTGCCACTGGCTGATGGGCGGCTGGCCTACCGGGCCGCGGGTAGATTCGGGTGAGCCCCAGCGCTCGCGCACGCGCTCGGCCTTCATACCGGTTTGTGGCAATGAGTTGGCATCGCGGTCGCCCTGTTGGCCAAGTGGAACAACCAGTTCCTGAGTGCTGGCAGGCATCACCGACAAGGTCGCCGCCAGAACGGCGGACAACAGGCCGGCTCGCAGCAATGAGCGCCAAAAGCGATGGGTCTTCATAGTCAGGGTGACTCCGCAGGAGAAATGGATAAAACGTAATTTAGTCTGCGCTTTGGTCATTCGCCTCGGCAGTTCCGGCATTCGGTTGCTGGCGCTGGCGAATTTGCCAGCGCATGATATGGCGCGCCAGTTGTTGACGATCACTGTCTTCCAAGCGCACAAAGCGGGTGTGAATCCGTGTGCCGCCGCAGTCTTCGGTGTTAACGCCGACTACTTCGCCAACGGCTCGGGGCTGAAACAGTTCCGGCGGCAGAGTCAGGCGTATGGCAATATGGTCGCCCACCTGCAAGCTGTCATCGTTGCTAACAAAGGCAACGCCACCCTCGCTGAGCGTGGCTTGGTGCCAATGCTCCGGTTGCAACGGATTTTGCTCAAAGGCCATAATGCGCGCCAGAATATCCAGCTTGGAGTTGAACGCTTTTAACAGGCTTTGCAGCGCCCGGTCGCGCTCGCTTAAGCCGGCAAGTTGGGTTTTAATGTCTTGGTCAAGGCGTCTGAATTCGGCCTGTAAGCTGGTGAACGGGGTATTTCCGAAGGCACTGAAATCGTCTTGGGTACTGGTGGGCAGTTTGTGTACCTCCAATCCAATCCGGTCGTTGATTCTAAAGTAATCCCGCCGTTCGCGTTGTGTCTTCGCATTGGCGCTGTCATCGTTGCGCTGGGTCATTAGGACTCCGATACGGATGTTCATTTGTAGGGTGAAGTTTAGCAGTTCCCGGCGAGGCATTAACACGACCGGGTTCAATCAATCACGAATTAGTCGCAGCCAGCAGCAGGCAAGGCTTTATGTTTAAACCTTTATCATTTTATATCGGCTTGCGCTATACCGCTGCCAAACGCCGCAATCACTTTATTTCGTTTATTTCACTCACCTCTATGATCGGCTTGATGCTGGGCGTTGCGGTGCTGATTATCGTGTTGTCAGTCATGAACGGTTTCGATCGCGAGCTAAAACAGCGCATTCTGGGTATGGTGCCCCACGCTATTATCGAGGGCGCTGGCCCGCTTGAAAACTGGGAAGCGGTAGACGCAGCAGTCGAGAAACACCCGCGAGTGTTGGCGGCGGCGCCGTTTATTCAGGGCCAGGCCATGGTCACCGGCGGCGGAGTGGTGCGCGGCGTGCTGTTGAACGGCATTTTGCCAGACCAGGAGCGAACCGTATCGATTATTGAAGACCACATGGAGCAGGGCAGCCTGGACGATCTGAAGTCTGGAGAATTCGGCATCATTATCGGGCGCTTTTTGGCGTCCAGTCTGCGCCTGCAGTTGGGTGACAAAATAACCGTGGTGCTGCCTGAGGCGTCGGTAACGCCGGCTGGCGTATTGCCGCGATTGAAGCGCTTTACCGTAAAGGGCGTGTTCAGCGTGGGTGCCGAACTAGACGGCAGTTACACTCTGATTCACATGGACGACGCCGCCAAACTGATGCGCACAAATGGTAAGGCCCAGGGTATCCGTTTGCTGGTAGACGACCTGTTCGCCGCGCCGCGGGTGGCAGAGCAGGCGGCGCAGCTGCTTACCGGGCGCTATTACGTATCCGACTGGACCCGTACCCACGGCAATCTATTTCAGGCTATACGAATGGAAAAAACCATGATTGGCCTGTTGCTGATGTTCATTGTGGCGGTGGCGGCATTCAATATTGTGTCCACTCTTGTCATGGTGGTCACCGACAAAACCGCAGACATTGCCATTTTACGCACCATGGGCGCGACACCCGCGCGTATCATGCGAATCTTTATTGTGCAGGGCGCGGTCATCGGCGTTTTCGGAACCCTGGTGGGCACTGTGCTTGGTATTCTGGGTGCACTCAACATCAGCGCGTTCATCAGTTGGCTGGAGGGCGCACTGGGCCATCAGTTCCTCAGTGCCGACGTCTATTTTATCAGTTACTTGCCGTCCCAGCTGCTGTGGGAAGACGTCATGATCATCAGCGGTAGTGGCCTGGCCATGAGTCTGCTGGCCACTATTTACCCGGCCTGGCGTGCGTCTCGTATCGACCCGGCAGACGCGCTTAGATATGAATAGAGCCAACCTATGAGCAAAAGTATAAAAGACGTAACGACCAACACCGCGAACTGGGTTATTGATTGCAATCAAGTGACCCGCACCTATAGCCAGGGCCCGGAAAAGCTGACGATTTTTTCCGACATCTCGTTGCAAGTCACCGCCGGTGAAACAATCGCCATTGTCGGTAGCAGCGGCTCCGGAAAAACCACGCTGTTGAACTTGCTAGGCGGGCTAGACCGCCCGTCAACGGGCCATATCGAAATTTGCGGTAAGGAAATTTACAAACTGTCAGAAGCTGCGCGGGCGCGCTTTCGCAACAAGCATCTTGGGTTTGTGTACCAGTTTCACCATTTGTTGCCGGAGTTCTCTGCGCTTGAGAACGTGATGATGCCCTGCGTGTTGGGCGGTATCAGCGTGGCGTTAGCGCGCAAGAAGGCCGCTGTTCTGCTGAACAGTGTGGGGTTGGGCGCACGCCTGGAACACAAGCCGGGCGAGCTGTCTGGCGGTGAGCGTCAACGCGTGGCCATAGCCCGGGCCCTGGTGAACGAGCCCGACTGTGTTTTGATGGACGAACCCACCGGTAATCTTGATGAACACACCGGTGCCGGTGTGCGCGCATTGATCGAATCGCTGCGTGACCAGTTTGGCATGGCGTTTGTGATGGTGACCCACGATATGTCGATGGCACGAAGTCTGGGGCGAGTGATGCGGCTGGAGCAGGGGCGTTTGGTGCACGAAGGTTAGTGGCGGCGTTGCCCCCGACGCAGACGCCAGTTGGCGCGGACTCTTCTGCGCCATAACAACTGAATGATCAAATAAGCGAAACAGGCAGACACCGTCGCCACAACCAGCGAGCCCAGATAAAGCGGTATGCCAATATCCAACAGACGTTCACTGATCCACGCCAGTGACGGCGAGAATTCAAAATCCAGCAGTGGCCTGTTCAGCATCCAGGCCCCCAGCTTGTAGTTGAAGTAGAAAATCGGGGGCATGGTAATCGGGTTGCTGATCCACACTAGTGCCACCGCCAGCGGCAGGTTGGCGTTGAACCAAACCGCGAACAGCGCCGATGCAAACATCTGGAAAGGCATCGGAATAAAGCAGAACCACACGCCTATCAGAAACGCACGGGCCACACTGTGGCGGTTGATATGCCACAGATTGGGTTCCTGTATAATATCGCCCAGAAAACTCAGCGATTTCATTTGCCTCACCTTTTCCGGAGACGGCAAATAGCGTTTCATGAACCTCTTCGGCATAAGAAGTTGTTCTGCCTATAGACGTGTAAACGGCCGGTGTTAGAGACAGCGCCGGTGCCATAATTCAGGAGGACAAGGAATGTCCGGCGATTTTTTCAGCGGTGGCTCAAACCGCCCGCTGTCTCGCAGCCCGCGAGGCCTTGTTATCGGGCCTTTGCTAATCGCGTTCTGTTGCGGCGTTATCTTACTGTATCGGTTGTCGGTGTTGCCAGTGTGGCAATTACTGTTTGCGGCGATGGCCGGTTGCGGCGTGCTGGCGCTGTTGCTTCCTCACCGCTGGGGCCGCACGGCTTTTATTCTGCTTGCGGCTCTGTTAGCGGGTACCGCCTGGGCTTCATGGCACTCCAGTCAGCGCCTGCATGAGCGCCTGCCGGCGGCATGGGAAAGGGTGCCGCTGGAGGTGTCCGGTTATGTCTGCAGTCTTCCCGCTCGGGGCAGTTTCAACAGTTTAAAGTTCGATTTCTGCCTAGTGGAAAACGCTTACCAGCATAGCGTGCAAGCGCCATCACCGGCGCACTCTTTACCCTCCCGCTTACGCCTGGCCTGGTACGGCGACCATCCGGACCAGTTACCCGGTCACACCCTGACGATAACGGTTGTGCTTAAACGCCCCCACGGTGGCTTGAACCTGACCGGTTTCCGCTATGAAGACTGGCTGTTCCGTCACGGTTACCGCGCCACCGGAAGTGTGCGCACGGTGGTGCCGGATGCCAGCATTGAATGCGGCCTGCACTGCCGTTACCGTTACCAGCACCGCCGCCTGCTGAACTGGGTGACGGCAAAGTTTGGCGAAGCCACGCATTTCCCGTTGTTGGCGTCTTTGCTAATTGGCTATCGCGGCGCCATGACCCCCGCCCATTGGGACACTCTGAAAGCCACCGGCACCATTCACCTGGTGGCGATTTCGGGTCTGCATCTGGGCCTAGTGGCTCTGGGCATTGGATGTGTGGCGCGTCGGTGTGCGGTGCGAGTACCCGAATCCATTCTGTCTGAACGTGCCAGGCGGCGCCTGGTGTTTGGCGTGGTGATGATTGGCTGCCTGGCCTACGCGTTGATGTCCGGCTTTACCGTGCCCACCCGGCGCGCGCTGTTAATGATCGCTGTACTGGGCTGGTCGCTGCTGCAAGGCTGGCACATACCGCCCTGGCGCAGCCTGCTGCTGGCGCTGACAGTGGTGTTGATTGCCGATCCGTTTTCGCCGCTGGACGCTGGCTTCTGGCTGTCATTTTGTGCGGTGGCGGTTTTGATACTGGTGTTCTCCGGGCGCCTTGGCGCGGTTCAGGGCGTGCTGGCGCTGGTGCTGGCGCAGACTGCCATGTTCGCCGGATTATGGCCGGGGCTGCTGTTACTGGGCCAGAATCAGCCGCTGGCGGGGTTTGTGGCCAATCTGTTTGCCATTCCGTGGGTGTCGATGGTGGTTATGCCGCTGCTGTTGTGCGGCGCCTTGCTAGTGGCGCTTGTACCCGCCAGCAGCGTGTGGGTGACGCTGCTTCTGGACACCGTGTTGGGGGTTTTATGGCAAGGATTGCAGTGGCTTGCGGGCTGGAACAGCCCGACAATTCAACTGGGTGTGGCCGCTGCCATCGGGTTGGCGGCGGTCGTGCTGTTGGCTTTGTGGTATCCGCAGCGGGGCTTTCGTCTGGCGCTGGCGGTGTGCTTGGGGCTTTGGTTAGTGTCGCACGTGTGGTTTCAGGCGCCGGTGGATAACCGCCCCGTACCTATGCCGCAGGTGATCGTATGGGATGTGGGTCAGGGCCTGTCGGTTCTGGTGCGTCATCAAAAGCAGGCATTGCTCTACGACACCGGTCCAGCCATTCCCGGTGTGTTCTCGGCGGTAGAGTCGGTGATACTTCCCAACCTTCGGGCGCTGGGGGTGCAGCGCTTGGATACGCTGGTGGTGAGCCATGCCGATGGCGACCACAGCGGTGGTCTGGAGCAGCTTGTCACCGAATTGCCGTTAGCGCGCTTGATCGGCGGCGAAGCGGCCGAAACAGCCGGTCGCCTGGGGCAGGCCGGGCTGGTCAGAAAAGTGACAGACTGCAGGCGGCAAACCCTGATGCTGGGGCGACTGGAGCTGAATTTCTGGCGCTCAGATCGCGCCAAAGAGGGTAACGGGGCGTCCTGCGTGCTACGCATTCGTGACCCAGACTCGGCGACCGAGTGGCTATTAACCGGTGATATTACCGTCAGGGAAGAAGCCGAATACTTGAGCTATCTAAATGATCAGTCTGCGCAAAAAACGCAAAAGGCGCGTAACGCCATTAATCGAGTGCTGTTGGCGCCCCACCACGGCAGCAAAACGTCGTCGTCCGACGTTCTAATTCAGGCTCTATCGCCCGATACCGTTATTTACACCGCCGGTTACCGCCATCGTTACGGCCACCCGCACCCGCAGGTTACCCGCCGTTATGAATTGGCCGGTAGCCATCAGATCAATACCGCTTGCGCTGGAGCCGTGATTATGGGGGTAAAATCTGACGGGCTGGTAATCCGTCAGGTGCAACAAAGCGCGCCATTTTGGATCAGTGGCCCCGGTCTGGCACGCGCGCGGTGTCTGGAACGGTTGCGCAACGTCACACAATAGTCGCTATGCAAAAAATACCGACAGCTATGCTAAAGTAGCGCGGCTTGTAATTGACCAGGAGACCGAGCGTGTTCGAGCTTTTAAAAGCCGGTGGCATTTTGATGGTGCCCATACTATTTTGTTCTGTGCTGGCATTGGCCATCATCCTTGAACGTTTCTGGAGCCTTCGTGACAGCCGGATCGCGCCGCCAGAGGTGCTGAATGAGCTGTGGCGTTGGATCAAGAAAAAAGAGCTGAACGGCAAACGCCTGAAAACCCTGCAGGCGTCGTCACCCATGGGGCGTGTGCTTGCCAGCGGTTTGCTGAACGCCAAGCACGGCCGTGAGGTAATGAAAGAAAGCATCGAGCACGAAGCCAGTCAGGTGGTTCATCAGCTCGAGCGGTTTCTGAACCCACTGGGCACCGTTGCAACCATAACGCCGTTGCTGGGCCTTTTGGGCACGGTCATCGGCATGATCAAAGTGTTTGCGGAAATTCAGTTGGCCGGCGTAGGCAATGCTGGCAATCTGGCTGGCGGTATTTCCGAAGCCCTGATAACAACAGCCTCTGGCCTCAGTGTGGCTATTCCCGCGTTGATTGCCCATCGCTACTTTATCCGCCGGGTAGATGCCCTGGTAGTAAACATGGAGCAAGAGGCCATCAAACTGGTGGAAGTGGTACACGGCGACCGCGAAATTGACGTAAAAGGAGCCTGAACCCAGTGAAGTTCAAGCGCCAGCGCAGCCAGCACGTGGCTATGGACCTGACACCGCTGATCGACGTGGTGTTTTTGTTGTTGATTTTTTTTATGGTATCGACAACGTTCACCCGGGAAAGTCATCTTCAGGTGGAATTGCCGCAAGCAAGCGGTAACCCGGCGCCGCCGGCAGAAGTCGAACAGATTGATGTGGTGATTAGCGCCGATGGCCAATACCTGCTGAACGACAAACCGCTGGTGAACAATCGCCGCGAAACGCTGGAACGAGGCATTCGGGAGTTGGCCGACGCAGACACATCATTGCCGTTCATTATCACCGCCGATGCCCGTACACCCCACGAGTTTGTGGTGCGGGCGATGGATGCGGCCGGTCGCTTGGGTTTCGCGAAACTCAGCATCACCACCGAACGTGAGGCCCAATCCCAGTGAGTGCAGCAAGGTCACCAGGCCCGACAAACCCCAAAAGCCCCAAAAGCTCCGCAGACCCAGAGCTTAAAAACCCGGGTAAGATGCCAGAAGGCAGTTGGCACACCTACAAGCGCCTTTTACGCTATGTGAAACCCTTTTGGATAGCGTTTACCCTGGCGATAATCGGCAACGTAATTTATGCCGCGGCGTCGACCGGCATGGCGGCGGCCATGGAATACGTCATCAAGGCCATTGAAAATCCGACCGAGCAGAATCGGCTGATTTTAACCCTGCTGATTGTCGGGGTGTTCGCGTTTCGTGGCCTGGGCACCTTCTTGAGCCAATATTTCATCAGCTACGTGGGTCGTAACGTCATCAATGCCCTGCGCACCGATGTATTTGACCGTATGCTTACCTTGCCGTCGCGCTACTTTGATGACAACGCGGCCGGCCGACTGGTGTCGAAGCTGACCTTTAACGTGGAACAAGTGGCTGAAGCCGCAACCGACGCTATCACCATTACCTTTCGCGAAGGCCTGACCATCGTCGGGCTGCTGGGCTACATGCTTTACACCAACTGGAAACTCACGCTGGTATTTCTGGCGGTAGGGCCGCTGATCGGAGCGGTGGTCAGCTACGCCAGCAAGCGCTTCCGCAAAATCAGCAAACGCATTCAGGGCTCCATGGGCGACATTACCCACGTTGCGTCGGAATCAATCAGCGGTTATCGAGTGGTGCGCACCTTTGGCGGTGAAGACTTCGAACGAAAGCGTTTTCAGAAGGTCAGCGAAGGCAATCTGAAGCAAAGCTTGAAAATGTCGTCTACCCAGGCCATTAGCGTGCCTGTGATTCAGGTTCTGGTGGCCATTGCGATTGCGGCGCTGGTGTGGACTATGTTGTCGCCGACCATTCGCGGCGAAATGAGTACCGGTCAATTAGTCGCCTTTATTACCGCAGCAACAACTATGGCCAAGCCTATTCGCCAAGTGACTTCCGTGCATTCAAAAATCCAGAAGGGCCTTGCGGCAGCCTACGACGTGTTTGAAACCCTGGACGAACGCCCGGAGCCGGATTTCGGCACCTTTGCCCCGCAGCGGGTTAAAGGCGACATCGAATTTCGTAACGTGGGCTTCAGCTATCGCGACCAGCTCGACAAAGTGTTGGACAACATCTCGCTGACAGTTCCGGCGGGGCAGAGCGTTGCCCTGGTCGGCCGCAGTGGCAGTGGCAAATCCACGCTGGTGAGCCTGTTGCCGCGATTTTACGATTACACCGACGGCGAAATCCGTATTGACGGCCATTTGCTGGAAGACTTTACGCTGCAGGCCCTGCGCGCTCAGATAGCGTTGGTTACTCAGAGCGTCGTCTTGTTTAACGATACGATTGCAGCGAACATTGCCTACGGGGCGCTGCGCGATTGCAGCCCCGAGGCCATTCGCGAAGCCGCTGGCAAAGCGCACGCTCTGGAATTTATCGACCGCATGCCTGAGGGTCTGAATACTATGATTGGCGACAACGGCGTTATGCTTTCCGGGGGCCAGCGCCAGCGCCTGGCCATTGCCAGGGCGCTGCTGAAAGACGCACCCATTCTAATTCTGGACGAAGCCACATCGGCGCTGGATACCGAATCTGAGCGCTACATCCAGAACGCTATGGAAACGGTGATGAAAGGCCGCACCACCTTGGTGATTGCTCACCGCCTGTCGACCATTGAAAACGCCGATCGCATACTGGTGATGGACAATGGCCGCATAGTGGAATCTGGCCGCCATCAGGAGTTGCTGGACCAGGGCGGCGCCTATGCCCAATTGCATCAAATGCAATTCAGCGAGCACGCATGACCAACGGTAAGCGGGTATGAGTTCGCTGGTCGATCGGTTGTGGTATAGCCAAAATCGCCCGCTGGGATTCCTGGCGCCACTGGCCTGGCTTTACCGGCGCATTGCTGAATCGCGCAGGCGCAAAGCGTTGAAAAATCGGGCCCCGTCGTTAACGGCTCCGGTGGTGGTGGTGGGTAATATTACCGCCGGTGGCACCGGTAAATCGCCGCTTACGGCCTGGCTGGTAACGCAATTGCGCAACGCGGGCTGGACGCCGGTGATTCTCAGCCGCGGCTACGGTGGCAAGTCCTCGCAATACCCGCTTTTTGTGAGTGCCGATAGCAACGCCAGTATCGCCGGTGATGAACCCGTTATGCTGGCACGGGCCACTGGCTGCCCGGTGGTGGTAGATCCGCAACGGCTGCGCGCAGCGCACTACGCCATTGATCAGAGATTGGGCGATGTTCTGGTGTGCGACGACGGTCTTCAGCACTACGCTCTGCCCCGTGACATAGAACTGGCCGTATTCGACGCCAGCCGCGGCTTGGGCAATGGCGCCAGCATTCCTGTGGGGCCGCTGCGGGAGCCGGCAGAACGGTTGAACTCGGTCGATTATATTATTCTTAACGGCTCTACCGGAGCGCGCGTTCGTCGCCACAGCCAATTTGCCGGCGTGCAACACAAGGCAATCTACACCATGAATCTTAGCCCGATGCATCTTCTGCACCTGGCCAGCGGTGCGCAGGTACCGCTGACAAAGCTGGCGGGACAAAATCTGCTGGCGGTGGCGGGTATCGGGAACCCGGCGCGATTTTTTGCCACCCTCAGCGCCTTGGGCGCAGAGGTAAGGCCGCGGGCTTTTGCCGACCATCACCGTTTTAAACCGGGCGATCTGAAAACCGACAGTGGTGAATGGCTGGTAATGACTGCCAAAGACGCGGTGAAGTGCCAGGATTTTGCACCTGACAACGCTTACGCTCTGATGATTGAAGCCCAGCTGCCTGCCGAATTTGGCCGCCGGCTGTTGAGCCAGTTGGCCCGTTGGCGCCAGCTGCACCCGAATAAAAGCGGCCCGCTGGCGGCTGCTTCCGTTGCAACAGAACGAGACCATCATCATGGATAAAAAACTGCTGGCACTGCTGGCGTGCCCGGTGTGTAAAGGCGAGCTCAAGCTCAACGACGAAAAAACCGAACTGTTGTGCTATCAGGACGCCATGGCGTTTCCCTTGCGCGAAGGTATTCCGGTGATGCTGGCCACCGAAGCCCGCACCTTAAGCACCGATGAACGCCTGCACAAAAGCTGAGCGAGGAGCCATTCATGTCCTTTACCGTCGTGATTCCCGCGCGCTTCGGCTCAAGCCGTTTGCCGGGCAAACCCTTGGCAGACATTGGCGGCCAGCCGATGATTCAACATGTGTGGCAGCGGGCGCAGGAAAGCCGCGCCGGGCGAGTGGTGATTGCCACCGACGACGCGCGGGTACAGCAAGCCTGCGAGCGCTTTGGTGCCGAAGTCGTCATGACCTCGGCAGGCCATGTCAGCGGTACCGACCGTCTGGCTGAAGTGGCACAGGCCTTGAATTTGGCCGAAGACCACCGGGTAATCAATGTACAAGGGGATGAACCACTGATCCCCAGCGTGTTGATTAATCAGGTGGCAGACAATCTGGAATTGCACCCCGAAGCGGCCATTGCCACTCTGTGCGAGCGCATTCACGATACTGAGTCGGTGTTTAATCCCAACGTGGTGAAAGTAGTTTTCGACCAGCAGGGGATGGCACATTATTTCAGCCGCGCGCCCATACCCTGGTATCGCGATGGCTGGGCCACGGCGGTCGGTACGGATAACACTGTAAATCGGGATCTGCCAGACAATTTTGGTTATTTTCGCCATATCGGCATTTATGGCTATCGCGCCGGCGTACTGGCGGATTTTGTGCGCTGGCCAGCGGCGCCCGCCGAACAGGTTGAAGCGTTGGAACAGCTGCGTGCGCTTTATAACGGTGCTCGCATTCATGTCGATTTGGCGGCCGTCAGCCCGCCAGCCGGGGTAGACACCGAAGCGGATCTGCAACGGGTAAGGGTTTTTTTGAACAAGCAGGAGACAACGTAATGGCAGCCTCTGTTAGCGTTTTATTTGTGTGTCTGGGTAACATTTGCCGCTCACCCACCGCCGAAGGCGTGTTTCGCAAACAGGTAGCGGCCGCCGGCCTTGAACAGCAGGTACGTATTGATTCTTGCGGTACCGGTGACTGGCACATTGGCAAAGGCCCGGATGAGCGCGCAGTAACCGCGGCTGGTCGAATCGGTATTGATATCAGCGGCCTGAGAGCGCGTCAGTTCGAGGTCGAAGACCTGGACAGTTTTGACTATGTATTGGTGATGGACCGCCAGAATCTGGCAGACGTGAAAGAAATCTGGCATCAGAACGGCGGCACCGTGCCACGGCTGTTCCTGGACTTTGCTGATTTTGATGACCAGGAAGTGCCAGATCCGTACTTCGGTGCAGACGATGGTTTTCAACACGTGCTCGAATTGATCCATCAAGCCGGTGAAGGTCTGCTGAATGACATTCGCGGGAAGCTAGGGTGAACACCCGGCCAGAAATACGGGAAAGGGTAGATTTAACGCCCCATAACTCCCTGGCTATTGCGGCCAGTGCCCGCTATTTCGCTCGCATTACCCATCGTGAACAGGTTGGTGCCACGCTGGCCTGGGCTGATGAAAAAAATTTGCCGGTGCTGATTGTCGGCGGTGGCAGTAATCTAGTGTTCCGCGCCGACATTGATGGCCTGGTTGTGCACATGGCCTTGGCCGGACGGCACTGGCGCGATATCAGTGCCGAGGCGGCCACGCTGGTGTTGGGCGCCGGTGAAAACTGGCATGACGCGGTTTTGTACGCCGCCCGCAGTGGCTATCGCGGCATCGAAAACCTAGCGCTGATTCCCGGCACCTGCGGTGCCGCACCGGTACAAAACATTGGCGCTTACGGCGTGGAGCTGGCAGACACGCTGGTGTGTGTCACCGCTCTGGATCGTAGCAGCGGAAAGCCAGTTACCCTAAGCGCAGAAACGTGCAATTTTGCCTACCGTGACAGCCTGTTTAAACAGCAGCCCGAACGGTATCTGATTCTGGATGTGCATCTGCGCCTGTCGCGCAGCCGGCCTTTCCAGTTGGGTTACGGCGAGCTGGCGGCGTACTTTGGCGACACGCCCGTGGCAAAATTAAACGCTGAAGACGTGGCCGAAGCAGTGATGGCCGTTCGCCGCCGCAAACTGCCAGATCCGCAGCGCCTGCCAAACGCCGGCAGCTTTTTTAAAAACCCGGTGGTCAGCCAAAAGGTGTTTGAACAGCTGCAAAGCCGTTTTTCAGATCTGGTGGCCTACCCACTGCCACACGGTCAGGGCGTGAAACTAGCGGCGGGCTGGCTGATTGAGCAGTGCGGTTGGAAAGGCTATCGCAATAAATGGGTTGGCGTGCACAACCGCCAGGCTTTGGTGTTAATCAACCACGGCGGCGGTAACGGAGCACAGTTGCTGGCGCTGGCTCAGGAAATACGTGAGTCGGTCCAGGCGCGCTTTGGCGTTGAACTGGAGCAGGAACCGCTAACACAGCCTGCCATTGATTAGCCTGGCTGATCGGTTACTCCTAAAAAAACCCTGGTGCGTTTCGGCGGTCAGGGTTTTTTCATGAGGCGCTTCTGTTGCTGTTTAAAATGTTATAGCGGTGAAACACTCTTCAGAAAGGGAATTGCATCCGCCAGGGCAATGTCCTGTTTATTGGCATCGCGACGGCCCTTGTATTCCAGAGTGCCGGCTTCCAGCCCGCGGTCAGACACCACAAAGCGATGGGGGATACCCGTCAGCTCCATATCCGCGAATTTCACCCCGGGCCGCTCGTTGCGGTCGTCTAGCAGCACATCGTAACCGGCTTCTTGCAGCTGTTGGTAAAGCTTTTCTCCGGCTTCGGCCACCGTTGGCAATTTATGGCCGTTTAGCAGCACCACGGCAACCCGGAAGGGCGCGATGGCGTCGGGCCATATAATGCCGCGGTCATCGTGATTTTGCTCGATTGACGCCGCCACAATCCGCGACACGCCAATGCCGTAGCAGCCCATGTCCATAGTGGCGGTTTTGCCATTTTCGTCCAGCACCGTGGCGTTAAGCGCCTTGCTGTATTTGTTGCCCAGCTTGAAAATATGGCCTACTTCAATACCGCGGCGAATGACCAGGGTGCCCTGGCCACAAGGACTGGCATCGCCTTCCAGCACGTTGCGCAGGTCTTCCACCCGGCCCAATGGTAGGTCGCGTTGCCAGTTTACGCCGGTCAGGTGCACGTCATTCTTGTTGGCCCCGCAGACAAAGTCCGCCAAGTGCGCTGCGCTGCGGTCGACAATCACCGGCACCGAAAGATTCACCGGTCCGATCGAGCCAGGTTCGCATCCGGTGGCGCGCTGGATTTCCTCATCCGTGGCCATAGCCAATGGGTCGGCTACGCCGACCAAATTTTCCGCCTTGATCTCGTTCAGGGTGTGGTCGCCGCGCAGAACCAGTGCCACCAATCCCGGGTCACTGCCTTCTTCGGCACCGGCTGCCGCTTCGGCTTTCACCAGCAGCGTTTTCACGGTTTGGGAGGCGTCTCCTTTCAGGAACTGGGTAATGTCGGCAATGGTGCGTTGGCCCGGCGTCGCCACTTCGGTCATCGCTTGGGAGGGCGCGGGGCGCTCGCCGACGGGTGCGACAGCCTCAGCTTTCTCTATATTCGCCGCGTAGTCGCTGTCAGTGCTGAACACAATGGCGTCTTCACCAGAAGAGGCCAGCACGTGAAATTCCTGGGAGCCACTGCCGCCAATGGCGCCAGAGTCTGCCTGCACGGGGCGGTAATCCAGGCCCAGGCGATCAAATATAGCGCAGTAGGTGCGGTGCATCAGCTGATAAGTCTCTTCCAGGGATTCCGCACTGATGTGAAATGAATAGGCGTCTTTCATGATGAACTCCCGTGCGCGCATCACGCCAAAACGGGGGCGGCGCTCGTCACGGAATTTTGTCTGAATCTGAAAGAAGTTGGCCGGCAGCTGCTTATAGCTTTTCAGCTCGTTGCGGATCAGGTCGGTAATCACTTCTTCGTGGGTAGGGCCAAAGCAAAACTCGCGGCCGTGGCGATCGTTCATGCGCAGCAGTTCGCCGCCGTATTCGTCCCAACGGCCGGATTCCCGCCACAGTTCCGCCGGCTGCACCGCTGGCATCAGCAGTTCTTGCGCGCCGCTGCGGTCCATTTCCTCGCGCACAATGCGCTCAACTTTGCGCAGGGTACGCAGGCCCATGGGTAGCCAGGTATAAAGCCCGGCGGCTAGCTTGCGGACCAAACCGGCACGCAGCATCAGCTGGTGGCTGATAATCTCCGCGTCGGCGGGTGTTTCTTTCTGGGTGGCAATCAGATAACGGCTGGCTCGCATTTTGGGTTCCGTCAGGAGTGATTCATGGAGAGGCCGAAGCCTCAAAAATAATGGGTTCTATTGTACGGAGCCACAACAGGCAGGTACAGACACCGGCCGGGCATTTCACGACAAGTAACCTAAGGGCAGGGCCGTGTTATCCAGAACCCGGCGCAGCACAAAGCTTGAATGCACGCCGCTCACCCCGGCAATACGGGTTATCTGGTTCAGCAGAAAGTGATGGTAATGGTCCATATCCGGCACCACCACTTTGAGCATGTAGTCCGCATCGTGGCCGGTAATCAGGTAGCACTCCAGCACCTCCGGATAGGCGCTGACGGCCTCCTCAAACGCCGCAAAACGTTCCGGTGTGTGCCGGTCCATGCCGATCAGAATAATGGCGGTGAGCGCCAGCCCCAGTTTTTTATGATTAAGAATGGTGGCTGTGCGCACGATCACGCCGCTTTGCTCCAGCGCACGCACCCGGCGCAGGCAGGGCGACGGCGATAGCCCGACTTTGTCGGCCAGTTGTTGGTTCGTGAGCGAGCCGTCTTTTTGCAGGTGGTCCAGAATTTTTCGGTCGGTTTTGTCCAGCGCGATCAGGGTTTCGGATCTATTAAGCATATTCTGCCACTAACCTCATTTTTCTCAATATTTAATAGCTTTATAGTCCGGTTTATAGCCTTCATTAGCAATCACCTGCGGCGACTTTTTGTGTAATATTGTGTTCTGTAATCGGCAGTCTGCATCCGCAAAAGGAAACCATTGTATGGCTTTTGATCATCGTAAGTACGCCTCCTTCAAGCCCATTGCCAAAACCAACCGGCGCTGGCCCGATCGTGTGATTGAGCGCGCGCCCACTTGGTGCGCGGTTGATTTGCGGGATGGCAACCAGGCTCTGGTCAAACCTATGTCGGTCAGCCAGAAACAGCGGATGTTTGATTTGCTGGTAAAGCTGGGCTTCAAGGAAATCGAGATCGGTTTTCCCGCAGCCAGTCAGCCGGACTTTGATTTCTGCCGCAAGCTGATCGAAGAAGGGCGTATTCCTGACGATGTAAAGATTCAGGTGCTGACCCAGGCGCGGCCGGCGCTGATCAAGCGCACTTACGAAGCGCTGGAAGGCGCCAAAAAAGCCATTGTGCACGTTTATAACTCCACTTCTACCGTGCAGCGACAGCAGGTATTCGGGTTAGACCGTGATGGCATCCGTGATATTGCAGTAGAAGGCGCGCGTTTGGTGAAGGAGCTGGCCGCCGGTTACCCGAACACCGAATGGACCTTTCAGTATTCGCCGGAGAGCTTTACCGGCACCGAGCTGGATTTTGCCGCTGAGGTCATCGATGCAGTGACCGAAGTGTGGCGCCCGGACCAAGGTCAGCCGGTCATTATTAACCTGCCTGCCACGGTAGAGATGTCAACGCCCAACGTATTTGCCGATCAGATTGAGTGGATTTGCGATACTATCCAGCGCCGCGAGCATCTGAGCATCAGCGTGCACACGCACAATGACCGGGGTTGTGGCGTCGCCGCAGCCGAACTGGCGGTCATGGCGGGCGCTGATCGGGTGGAAGGAACGCTGATGGGGAACGGCGAACGCACCGGTAATATGGACCTGGTGACCATGGCGATGAACCTGTATTCACAGGGAATTGACCCCATGCTGAATTTATCCGGCATGGCTAACATTGCCGAAGTGGTTGAAGCCTGCACCGAAATTTCCACCCATCCGCGGCACCCCTACGCCGGCGAGCTGGTGTTCACCGCGTTTTCCGGCAGCCATCAGGACGCTATCCGCAAATGTCTGGCCCAGCGTAAAGAAGGCGATGCCTGGAATGTGGCCTATCTGCCGATTGATCCGTTCGACCTGGGCCGTCGCTATGACGAGGTGGTGCGCATCAACAGCCAGTCTGGCAAGGGAGGCGTGGCTTATGTGCTGGAGCGGGATTACAACATCAGCTTGCCCCGTTGGCTGCAAATTGAATTCAGCAAAGTGGTGCAATGTGAAGCGGAAAACAACGGCGGCGAAATCGATTCGATGAGCATTCACCGCCTGTTTGAAGCTCGCTACCTTGCCGTGCCGGCAGACTGGGCATTGCGCACTTACGATCTTCATCGCAACGAAGAGGGCGTGCGCGCAGATTTGGTAATAGGCAATGAAAATAAACCGGTAACGTTACAAGGCTATGGGTCCGGGGCGGTGGAAGCCGTGGCAGCGGCGCTGGCCCAGCGTTTTTCCATTACCCTGGCGGTAGAGGCTTACGACGAGTTCGCCTTGGGTGCAGGCACTTCGGCCAATGCCATGGCGTGTATTCGTTTGCAGGCTAACGGCCAGACGTGCAGCGCAGCAGCCCTGGCGGAAGACACCACGTCGGCGACCTTGCAGGCGTTATTGAATGCGGTGGCCCAAGTTGTGCCCGGTGTTCACGCTAGCGCAAAAGCGGCCGATAAGGCGTTAAGCGTCTGATCTTAACATTAGCCATAAAAAACGGGCCGGTGAATCATCGGCCCGTTTTTCTGACTGGTCACGTTTCATCAGCGACAGCCCATATCAAACAGGCGTTACGTTCTCTGCCTGCGGGCCTTTAGGGCCGTCGGTTACAGTAAACTGTACTTTCTGGCCTTCAGCCAGGGTGCGAAAACCGTCTGCGTTGATGGCGCTGAAGTGAACGAATACGTCACTGCCGTCTTCCTGGGCGATAAAGCCAAAGCCTTTTGCTTCGTTGAACCACTTCACGTGGCCCGTTGTGGTCTCAGACATCGATCTTTCCTGTATTTCACATGAGCTCCTATACACGGAGCTTTTTCTGATTTTCCCCGGTAGGGGGTTTGGCACTGCCATTGCAGTATAGACCCGACGAAGGCGCCGTCAACGCCCTTTCGGGCGCTGTTTTGGAATATTTACCGAGGCCGGAACTGGTCGCTGATTTCTTCCAGAATGGACGGGTCATCGATGGTGCTTGGCACACTGTAGGCTTCGCCGTCTGCAATCTGTCGTATAACTCGGCGCAGAATCTTGCCAGAGCGTGTTTTTGGCAAACGTTCAACCACCATAGCTCGCTTAAAACAGGCAATGGCACCAATTTTTTCACGCATCATTTCTACCAGTTCATCTTCCAGTTCGTCATGGTCAATGGTGGCGCCGTCTTTAATCAGCACCAGCCCGATCGGAATCTGGCCTTTCATTTCGTCATGAACACCTACCACGCAGCATTCGGCCACAGCTGGATGAGACGACACCACTTCTTCCATTTCACCGGTAGATAGCCGGTGGCCGGCTACGTTAATCACGTCGTCGGTGCGGCCCATAACGAAAATATAACCGTCTTCATCTTCAAAACCGCCATCACCGGTGCTGTAAAAGCCGGGAATAGCGTCGAGATAACTCTCACGGAAACGCTTGTCATCGCCCCAAACGGTTTGCAGACAGCCCGGTGGCAGTGGCAGTTTTATCGCGATCTGGCCCTGTTCACCCGCCGGCATTTGGTTCCCGCGTAAATCGACAATCTGAACATCGTAGCCGGGGGACGGCATAGTGGCGGAACCGGGCTTAGTGGTCATCATTTCAATCCCGGCGGGGTTGCCACAAATGGCCCAACCGGTCTCGGTTTGCCACCAGTGGTCGAGCACGGGCAAATGAGTGTGCTCACGCAGCCAGTCGTAAGTGGCCGGGTCCAGGCGCTCGCCGGCCAGATAGATCCGCTTCAGCGAGCTGATGTCGTATTTCTTTAAAAAATTTGCCTCCGGATCTTCTTTGCGCACCGCGCGAAAAGCGGTTGGGGCGGTAAACAGAATATTAACCTTGTGATCCTGGATCACGCGCCAGAAACCGCCTGCGTCGGGGGTGCGAACCGGTTTGCCTTCATACAGTACGGTTGTGCAGCCGGCAAACAGGGGCGCGTAAACAATGTAGCTGTGACCCACCACCCAGCCCACATCCGATGCGGTCCAGAACACATCACCGGGGCTGGCGTCGTAGACCAGCTTCATGCTGTATTTAAGGGCCACGGCGTGGCCGCCGTTGTCTCGCACCACACCTTTGGGTTTACCGGTGGTGCCGGAGGTGTAAAGAATGTACAGCGGATCGGTCGATTTGACGGCGACCGGGGCAGCTGGCTCGGCATCGCGAACAAGTTCGTTCCAATCCACATCTCTCGGGCTTTGCAGGCTGGCCAGTGCTTCCGGGCGCTGATACACAACACACAGCTCAGGTTTATGTTTAGCCTGTTCCAAAGCCTTATCCACCAACGGTTTGTAGGCAATCACCTTGCTGACTTCGATGCCGCAAGACGCGGTAATGAGTGCCTTGGGCGTTGCATCGTCAATGCGAACGGCCAGCTCGTGGGCCGCAAAGCCGCCAAACACCACCGAATGAACCGCGCCAATACGAGCACAGCCCAGCATCGCAATCACCGCCTGAGGGATCATCGGCATATAAATAACGACGCGATCGCCCTTTTCGATGCCGCGGGCCTTCAGAGCGCCGGCAAAACGCGCGACTTCATCTGTCAGCTGATTGTAGGTATAGCTTTGCTGGGTGTTGGTTACCGGTGAGTCGTAAATCAGTGCGGTTTGTTCACCACGGCCAGCGCGAAGGTTGGCGTCCAGAGCAATGTCACTGGTGTTCAGCTCGCCATCGGTAAACCAGTCACCGTGGCCATTGTCTTTAGCCTGCCAGATGGTGTGCGGAAATTTAATCCATTCGATGTCGGCGGCTTTTTCACGCCAGAAATCGTCCGGTTTGCTGATCGAGCGTGTAAATTCTGCGTTGTAAATCATTAACTCCACCTCACCGTGTCAGTGTTTATTCTTAGTGTGCTTGTAAACCACTTTAGGCCGTTTCGGTTACGCAACCAGTAGACCATGGGCGTAGATTTGTGGGCGCGGGCCTGAATAAAGCAATCACATGACGAAATGAGGTGTTTTTGAGCAGTGTTTTTAATCATTGCCAGGGGCTGTTAACAATTGCTCGTAAGCCTTTGAAAGATAAAAGCTGGTTTGTATAATGAAGTTCCAAAACAGCAATCATACGAGCCTGCAATGCCCAGATACATGCTCACAGAGGAGCTGTGGTCCAAGTTGAAAGAAATATTGCTTCAATTCAGCCTCTATGACAAGGCAGGCCTGCGCAGGACAGTCGAAGGTATTCTGTTCAGAATACGCACTGGCATACCATGGAGAAATCTGCCAGAGCATTTCGGCAAGTGGAATTCCATCTACAAGGCGTTCAATCACTGGTCGAAAAAAGGCATCTGGAAAAAGCTCTTTAGTGGGCTGACAACCGACTCGGACCTGAAGTGGGTCTTCATTGATGGCCGCTATGTACGTCTCTTGCGGGTTGTTGGCCAGGTGGGGACAGGCATCGTCCTGTTCCAGTCCGAAAGGACCACGTTTCAGCCAGTCTACCAGGGGCGGGTCGTCCAGCACTATTGGCAATAACCCGGCCCCGATAGCCAGGGTAGCACCGGCCACTACCCAGCCCCAGGGACCCAAGCCCAGCAGTATGGGAGCGATTCCCGCTTCGGTCATTTTGGCCATCATCAGACCGCCCATTAGCATCATGCCGCCACCGACGGCTGAGGTCCCGTAAGCTGCGGCGGCGTCCATATCACCGGTATCCCACTCATGGGCCATGTCCTTTCTCATCAGACAAATTTTGGATCACGCCATCGTCGCTTCATTCAGATTCGGCACGCTGTATTGCATCTGATCTTCCAGTGAATCCCACGGGAAACTGCGAATTTTTTCCATGTGGACGGGATAACCTTCTTTTTCCCACCACTCCAGATCCAGCGTGGCCCAATAGTCAGCGGGGCGTTCGCGTTTGCCGGCCCCGTCGTGCTGGACTGTTGTGGGATCGAGGTGGCGGTATGGTTCGAGGGCCGGGATGTCTGGCAGGGGTTGGCTGACATCCATGTAGCGTTGAAGCTCGTCCCATTCAGCGTAGAGCTCTGCCCGATTCGAACTTCCCACGGTCGCTACCACTGTCTGTTTCCCCGTATAACGGTGGCGCAGCTGTAGCTTATAACTCACCGGGCCTTTGGGCTGAATATGGTAAGAAATGTAGGGGTCGAATTCAATAAATGGGGCTTTGAACGTCTCCTCTCGCCAGGTGCGGAATTTGATCATGCCGGTGGTGCGGAAATAGCCGCAGCCTAAGTCTGTGATGATGAAATCGAGATTGCGTTCGAGAACCCAGGTGAAGGGGTAGCGGAAGAAAAAATGGAGCAACAATATGACAGCGGCAATGTTGAATGTGTCGATAAATCCGTTTAAACCGAATCTGAATGATACGATTATCGCTGTTAACGCGACCAGCAAGATCATCCACTTAAGCATTCCATAGTCAGCAAAAGATCCCGCCAGCAACAAAAGTAATTGCCAACGGGTTTTTATCAAATCTTTGGGACTGACACTATGCGTCCACGCCGGACCAGCGAGTTTTTTGGGGCCTTTACCCGCTGCTCGCTCCTTAAAGGTTTCCACAGAGCTCGGGCCCAGGCTGTTATCCAATCCCGAGTAAGCCGCCCACGGCAACCGCTCAATAAGGTCACCACCCTCCAGCGCTTTAATAGCGCCCCCCGGATCTTCCAGAGGCTTCTGACGCGGGATATCCGTCGAGCGAAAGGCCGAGCTCGAATATTCGCTAATTGTTTCTGACTGACTAGCGTTGCCACTCAACGTCCAGATCCTCCATTTTATGCTCGACTTCCTGTGACTCGTAGCTTTGCGTATCGCGCTGCCAGACATCGACGGTGAAGTTCAGGGAAAGACTTTTCACTTTGTAGTGGGTTTCCACGAGCTCATTAAAACCTTGGGGCATCATCTCCGCTAACTGTGACTGGCCGATCATGAAATCGATAGCATGACGCTTGTCGTCGAAATCTTCTTGAATTCCCTTAAGCAGTGTTCCCGACTTCGCACCGATAAACTCTTTTCGCAACTCCCCTGCGGGGTTCCGTCCGAACACGCGATAACGCGCCTGACGCCAGGACAGCTCCAGTTTAGTCACCGAAGGCTCACCTGTGATCGCCAGCGCTGGGCTGGCGAATGTGAGAACGCTCTCGGCTTCATCCTTCCAACTCTTTAGACCGCGACTATCGAGTCACTTCATCATGTCATTGTCTGAGATACGCTTGAACGACACTGGCGTCATCGCTTTAACCAATGCAATGTAGGCTTCCGATTCGGAGTTAAGCTTCGCTGTTTGCTTGTCCCGATCACCAGAGAATGGACCTGCCCGGAGCCACTCGCTAACCGCATCGTCCATCATTCGGTAATAGGCCGCTTCACCAACCACGTAAATGGCAAAACCCAGAGCCGTTACCCAGCCGGAAGCAACCGTCCCTGCCCAGCCGGCGGCAGCCGGGATGATCCGTCCGAGAGCTACCTGCGCCGCCTGGACAGACGTTCGCTCAACAACGCGACGAGTGGTAGGTGTCAATAAACGCGCTGCGATAATATCAGAGCTGACCATGGTCGCCACGCCACTGGCCTTGGTAAGTTGGGCAAAGCCGGTGCCCCATCGTCCATTGACGAAAGAGACAACAGAATCATTGACCATCAGGGCGGTCGTGAACATACCAGCGACCCAGCCCAACGCCTGAAGTTTGTTGCGAACAATTTCTTCTGCCATTTCCTCAGCCACGTTGACCTTGTTTGTCATTGCAGTAAACCACTTGGCTTCCTCCTTTCCTTTGGCAATCCAAGGGACGAGCCATCCGGGATGCTTAGGCAACAACGTTACAAGTTGGGCTGAGCTAATGCCCAAATCTGCAAAAGCACTAATAAACCTGGCAACACTTTTTATTTCGAGTCGAAGAGCCTGTGCTTGAACACAAAAATTCCAAAAATCGAACACTACCAATAACGCCGGCAATCCATCCGGCCGAACCGTGGCCTGATGTAGCAAACTCTTAACCGACGGGTGTTTCACCACCCCATTAAACGCATCGGCATCGGCCACTTTCAGACTGGCCGCTACTACCGCCCCAGACGTCAGCGTATTGCCCTGCTCATCGAGTACGTCGAGCACAATGTAAGTACGCCCCTCGTCGGCACCTTCCAACTGCAGGGTAGTTTTGCCGGGGATTGCGGTTTCGGAAAAGCCTTCAAACGCACCTTTTATACGGTTGATGTCAGCCGTAAACACGGCGCCACGTTGTGTCAGTTCAGTTTGAATCCTCGTCAGCCACCACTGGGAAATTTCACCGGCGACACTGGAGAAGGCGTATGCCGCAGAGCGTGCCTGCATTGTTCTCGCCTCGCTGTCCGGTGCCCGAATCTGTTCCTGATGATCCGCCATGCTGCGTAGCACATTGGGTTCCAACACGCGCATGTCCTGGCTGCGGTCTTCCAGTGCTTCAACCATAAATTTCAGATTAGACACGGTCGCACTGCCAACCCGGCATTCGCTCGCGGTGTTTTGGAACGGCAATAGCATCGCACCCAGGGGATGTTCGCCTTTGGCAATCATCAATGCCATTGCAGCCGCTTCGTCATCACCGTTTGCATGAGAGTCCTGCTGCAGCATCAGTGGGTCGGCGCGATACTGGCACGAGGCATGGACCGATCTCGTTTTCTTTCTCATTCGACCACTTTTAGATCAAGCCATCGTCGCTTCATTCAAATTCGGCACGCTGTACTGCATCTGGTCTTCCAGCGAGTCCCACGGGAAGTTGCGGATCTTTTCTATGTGGGCGGGGTAGCCTTCTTTTTCCCACCACTCCAGATCCAGCGTGGCCCAATAGTCAGCCGGGCGTTCGCGTTTGCCTGCGGCGTCGTACGCGGCTGTTGTCGGATCGAGATGACGATAAGGTTCTAGGGCCGGGATATCCGGCAAGGGTTGGTTGACGTCCATGTATCGCTGCAACTCATCCCAGTGGGCGTAGAGTTCTACTTTCTGCGTGCTGTGCACCTCGGCCACTGCCGTTTGCCAGCCGCTGTATCGGTGGCGAAGTTGTAACTTGTAACTGAAGGGGCCCTTGGGCTGAACGTGATAGGAAATATAAGGGTCAAACTCGATAAACGGCGCTTCAAAGGTTTCTTCGCGCCAGGTGCGGAATTTGACCATGCCGGTGGGACGGAAGAAGCCGCAGCCCAGGTCTTTGACGATGAAGTCGGGGTTACGCTCGAGGAACCAGGTGAAGGGGTAGCGGCAGAAGAGATGGAGTCCAACCATCCAAGCGCCTACTTCAAAGAATGAAGCGAACGCAGTCCAACCATCCAAAAATCCAACGATCATCGCTGCCAAAAAATTGCACGCGAAAAAAAAGCCAAAAATCGAGTAATCCGCGAAAGCTCCAGCAAGCATTAATAGAAGCTGCCAACGTGTTTTAATTAGATCTTTAGGTTTTTTCTTGTGGGTCCACGCACGACCCTCTGGCAATCGACTGCCGCTTTGAGTTTGATGAGCCTCTGCATATTTAGGGCGCTCGTGTATATTTAACTTGCTGTAGCGCCCCCAAGCCAACCTTTCTATCAGGTCGCTCCCTTCAAGCAACTTCACAAAGCCATCTGGGCTCTCCAAAGCATGTTGTTTCGGAATATTAGCTGAACGAAAAGCCGTTTCACGGTATTCGCTCATCATATCTAACTGATTATCGCTGCCACTCAACGTCCAGATGCTCCATTATGTGAGTCACTTCCTGGCCCTCGTATTGCTCTGCGTCTCGCTGCCATACATCAACCGTAAAAGTCAGCGAAAGACTTTTCACCCGGTAACGGGTTTTGACACGCTCGTAGTCCGATTGCGGCGTAAAGTCTGACAACTGCGACTTGCCAATCATGAAGTTGATTGACTGGCGTTGCTCGTCGTAGTCATTTTCAATGCCCTGACGGATGGTGCCCGATTTTCTGGCAATGGTTTCAGTACGCCAGCCTCCGGCCGGGCTCGGGCTTCCGCTTGAACGATACCGGCGTCATGGTCTTCACTCGCGCAAATTCTTAAAATAAATCTGCCCCGGTTTTTTCGAATTGCGAGTGGAACCTGGAAGGTGACCGGGCCTTGCAGTTCCGGCGCGGGGAACACCAGGTTGCGATCGATGTGGCCGCTGGGTAGGGGCTGGACTAGCGCCATGAGTGATTGGCCAGGTCGGTCCGGTTTTCGCGTTTGAAAGCTTCGTAGTCATCTTCGCTCATATTTCGCCAGTATAAGGGATCTCGCCCCTTCTTCTCGTCCTGGGCGCGGGTGGTGAGGTCCAAGTGGCGGTAGGCTTCGAACAGGGGAATATCCGGCAGCGACTTGGTTACGTCCATGTACTGGCGAATCAGGTCCCAGTAGGCCAACACGTCTTCGCGGTTGGTGGTGGCGGCGAGAAGTTGGTTCATGGGCAAGGCCCATTCCTGAGTCTTGTGGACCAGCACCAGCCGGTACCAGATATTGCCCTGATGATCCGGCAGGCTCAGCAGGTAGCCGTCCCATTCATGGAAAGGGGCCTGCGCCCGGATTTCTCCGGACTGACCTTCTTTTCCCGGGTTTTTGAACAAGGTCACCATGCCGGTGCGGCGGTTGAGTTCCCAGAGAGGGCCTTTGGGTTCCTGGTAGACCACTTTTGGGTATTTTTTCTCGAGGAAGCGGCCGATACCCCAGCAGAGAAGCATGGGTAGGAAAAAATAAGTCACGAAAGGGAAAATGCCATCCCAGAAATACATTTGAAAATTCATGTATTTTGGCACTTGGGTCCAACCGAATACGATTACCAGTAAAAAAATCGGAAATAACCAAGTAAACAGTATACGTCCACCATGCTGCATCCACAGCAGCGCCCAGCTTATCTTGGGCAGGGTGGCGTAGCGCAGGCATTCTTCATCCAGGCGACCATGATAGGTGTGCCGCTCCTCCAGTTCAGTGATGCCCTTTCGCTTTTCGA